>Ga0206107_1000003_pt1 | contig 467527 bp, 382 predicted proteins | sample 2B0metagenome_FD_148652 | JGI IMG/M metagenome (GOLD analysis project Ga0206107, IMG submission 148652) | Enriched microbial communities from leaf-cutter ant dump, University of Wisconsin, Madison, United States - 2B0 | ecosystem: Environmental > Terrestrial > Nest > Insects nest > Nest dump... | reverse complement strand
GTTGCACTTACGGCCTGCATGCGAAAAATGGTGACTATTTTAAATGCCATGGTGCGGGATAATTGCGAGTGGCAAGCCAACTAAATTTGCGTCGCAGGTATTGATTTTTTACCACAGTCGCTTGTTATGCATTTGCTCTATTGGTAAAGGCAGCCAGATACCTAAGAAGCCCTGTAGCCAAATTCTATTTCCTCTTCATGGCAATAGAACAAAATGCTTTTTGATTCGCTGTGTAGTATTACCGCATCGTCTCTTGAAGGTAAGAACATTCTATGCCAATTTGAAAGAAACTGATTTGTTGGTAGGACAAATACCTCTTCTTCACTAAATACGACATGTACTTTTCCAGTTGATTGCAGGTGTGAAATTACCCAATTCTCTGCAACTGAATAACTTTTAATTTCCAACTTCTTAATTTCATTAACTGTGGCTTCATTTAAGCCATACCTAGTACTGCTGCTAAATTGTATTGAATATTCATAAGTATTTTTCGCGTGCTCTTTTGAGAGCCAGCGAACGTCAAGATTCAATTTTTCAATTTCAGATATTCTATAATTCATAATTCTGCATAACGCCGAGTTCAGCGGCAGTTTTTAAGTTGTGGTTTTATGTAAACCTTTTGCGCAGCAAAACCATAAAACCACAACTTAAAAACTGTCCAACGGAGGCACGAAGTGCCGGAGTGGTGCTGGAACAACTTGTTATGCATTTCTTAGAAATAGTTAAACGAAACATTGGTTTTTAGCTTATGCAGAATTTCGATGGTTTCTTTTGAAAAGTGACTACCATTTCCGCACCATGCATCAGAAGTCGGTATATTTATGACTACAAAATAGCTTTTAGGTTGAATAGAATTTACCATTTTCAATATTTCACTCACACCACCAAGCGTAGAAACTAATTCAATAAAAGATTCGTCCCAAGACTCTTCCTCAGAGATTAACCTCAATATATGAATCTGATTCTCTTTAAAGTGGTTTTTCAAGCCATGCGGTTCACCTTTTGCAGCAGGGTCAGACAACGCTTTTAGTGATTTTGAAATTTCATATGGGTCTTTTTCAAAACCCCGCAACTTTATTCCAATACTTCTCTGAGCCCACAAATTTTTATCTGTCATATCATGGATCTATGTTTTGGCAAATTGGTGCATAACAGTTTATTAAATAGCACCGACTATATAACCAGCAGATTCTGAAGCCAAATAATTTGTCGTTTCACCGTATAACTCCAAATTGGGCTGCAATATGCCTGGATATCGGCAGCGAGTATTTTAAGTGTTCTTGGCCGGTGCGGTGCTTTTGCGAATAATAAATTCAGTCGGCAAAATACATTCGGTCTGGCTGAGGGGTTCACCTTCAATAATCCGCAGCAACATATCCATGGCCATCTTGCCCATTTCTTCCGCCGGTTGTGAAATTGTAGTGAGGCTGGGGTCACAATATTTGGCGTAGGCAATATCGTCAAAACCCGTCACCGACATATCTTCCGGGATGCGGATTCCCTGGGCTTTCAAGGTCTGCATGGCGCCAATGGCCATTTCATCGTTCATGGAAAACACGGCGGTCGGGCGATTTTTCATATTGCAGAATTGAAAGGCGGCATTCAGGCCAGACCACATGGTGAAATCGCCTTCGGCAATAAGGTCACGATCAAACTCAATACCCGCACCGCGCAGTGCGTCTTTGTAACCTTCAAGGCGATCAACTGTATGCGGATTGTCCTTAAGGCCGGAGATCACGCCAATGCGCCTGTGGCCGAGGGACAGTAAATAATCCACCATGGTTTTTGCGGCGCTGCGGTTATCAATGCGAATTGCAGGGCCGGTGGTATATTCGCAGCCGCAGGCGTTTACACAGGGAATATCGGCGGGAATATGGTTTTGGCTTTTTTCTGAGCTGGGGCGCAATTGGATAATGCCGTCAGCCAGGCGAGTTTCCACGCGGCGAATATATTCCAGCTCGCGCTCGGACGTGCCGCGGGTATCCCCCAGAAGCACCGCGTAACCTTTTTGCTGCGCACGGTCTTCGAGGGCGCGGATAAACAGGGAGTAAAACGGGTTGGCAATATCCGGCACCAATACCACCACCGCATAAGAACGGGCAGAACGGAAATTCCGTGCCAGCATATTGGGTTTGTAACCGACCTGTGCTATGGCGGCATGCACTTTTTTCAGGCTGTCTTTAGATACCTTTTCAGGCATGGTAAGGGCGCGGGACACTGTGGCTACCGACACTCCGGCAATTTGAGCGACATCGCGGATGCTGGACATAAGCGGTCTCTTTTAAGAGTTAGTGATCGTTATGGTTTTTATGGCTGGTTAGGATAGGCGCTAATTGTAACAACAAATCACAATGGCGACCCAGGCTCTCATGCTGTGCCAGGAATATTTCTGCTATGGAGTTGAAATTGCTGGCAAATTTTTCTGTAACCGATTACATTAGCCTGCCTGTAATTTGTCATCGGGCCGGGTGATTTGCATCCCTGGAGTGGTGGCAAATAAGCCTAGTTGATTACCGGCTGAGTTGAACAACATCGGTATGCAGGGCATGATCAAGATGCTTTGTGCGACATTTTCTGCCGAAGTTCTTTGGGCTGGGGCTTTGATACTATCGGTTCCCGTTGGGATAAACATAATAAGATAAGTGGAAAATACAATGAATCTCCCCTTGCTAGACATTCTTATCGTGGTGGCTTTTATCTGCTCCACGGTGTGTGTAGGTTTTTGGGTATCTGCCCGCGCGTCAAAAGACATTAACAGCTATTTCCTCGGCGGCAATAAACTTAAGTGGTATATGTTGGGCCTGTCGAATGCCTCTGGCATGTTCGATATTTCCGGCACCATGTGGCTAGTGTATTTACTGTTTGTCTATGGTCTCTCCAGTGTTTATATCCCCTGGCTTTGGCCGACGTTTAACCAAATCTTTTTAATGGTATTCCTGGCTACCTGGTTACGTCGCTCAGGTGTAATGACCGGTGCTGAATGGATTATTTTCCGTTTCGGCGATGACCGTGGCGCGCGGCTCTCCAACATTATTGTGGTGGCTTTTGCGCTGGTGGGGGTAATTGGTTTCCTCGCCTACGGCTTTATCGGTATAGGTAAATTTGCTTCGGTATTCTTTCCTTGGAAAATGTCAGATGACCCGCACATGAACGATGTGTGTTATGGCCTGGCGATGACGGCTATTACGACTTTCTACATCATTAAAGGCGGAATGTTTTCCGTTGTATTTACCGAGGTGTTTCAATTTATTGTAACGACCGTGGCGAGCGTGGGTGTGGGTATTATTGCCATGCACAGTGTATCGCCGGATATGATTGCAGCCATAGTGCCCAGCGGTTGGGATAGCCTTGCGGTGAACTGGCATGTAAATGTCGACTGGGCAGGGCGTCTGGAAGCCGCTAATGAAAAAATTGCGGCTGACGGTTATTCGCTTTTTGCCATCTTTTTTATGCTCATGCTGTTCAAAGGTATTTTGCTGAGTCTTGCAGGCCCTGCGCCGAACTATGATATGCAGCGTGTGCTCTCCACCCAGTCGCCCCGCGATGCCGCCAAGATGAGTGGCTTTGTCACTGTAGTATTGATGTTTCCGCGCTACATGTTAATTACCGGCCTGACAGTCCTGGCGCTGGCTTTTTTTATGAACGATCTGCGTGCAATGGGGCCTGACGTGGACTTCGAACAAATCCTTCCGTTTGTGTTGAAAAATTACATTCCAAGCGGCTTGCTGGGTTTACTGATCGCCGGGTTGCTCGCCGCATTTATGTCCAACTTTGCGGCAACCGTTAATGCTGCACCTGCATATGTGGTGAATGATATTTACAAGCGCTATATCAATCCCGGTGCGCATCCCAAACGCTATGTCCATATGAGTTACATAGTTTCGCTGATGTTCATTGTCATTGGTGTTTCAATCGGATTTTTTATTCCCAGTTTAAATACGGTTATCCAATGGATTGTGAGCGGCCTCTATGGTGGCTACACCGCATCCAACGTACTCAAATGGTACTGGTGGCGATTCAATGCTTACGGTTATTTCTGGGGCATGGCTGTAGGCATAGTTCTGGCGCTGTCATTGGCAATTCCCGAAGCCAATAGCGCGGTTGCCCAGTTCGTTAATATATTTGGCTATGACCTCAAAAAAATTGATTTTATTTACGCTTTCCCGTGGTTATTTGCTATTTGTTTAGTCACCTGTGTGGTCACATCCCTAATAACGCCTGCGACCGATATGGCAGTGTTGAAAAAATTCTATCTCAAGGTTCGCCCCTGGGGATTCTGGGAACCTGTGCATCAAGCCTGTTTACAGGAGCGCTCAAACCTGAAAGCCAACCGCAATTTTATACGCGACATGGTTAACGTTGCGGTGGGAATTGTATGGCAGACCAGTTTGGTTGCCGCACCTGTTTTCCTCGTGATCCATTACACATCAGAGTTTTCTGCCTGTATGGCATTGGCAGGTGTGTGCACTTTATTTTTATGGTGGAACTGGTACCGCCATTTGCAGGATTATCCGGATGACTTACCGTCAGAATTATTGGTAGGCACAGCAGACGAACGCTTGCTGCAAAAATCCTGATGTGCTGGGTACAGCATCATAAATGCTGTGCAAATTGCATGGCATAAAGTCATTATGAATGTCTCAAAGGCATTCCCTAAAACCAAGACACTTGGCGCTAAGCATCAATGCGCTGGAAATAGCCAAATCAATTGAATTTGAGGTATTGCGTTAATGGCACAATTCAAACAAAAAGTACAAGATTTACTGGCTCAACACGAAGTGCTGGTGACGGCAAAAAACAGACCCAAAACCAATGGCAACGGTATTTACACCTGCTATGAAAATCCGATTCTCACTGCTGAACATGCGCCCGTTTTTTGGCGCTATGATTTAAATGAATCCACTAATCCGTTTTTGATGGAGCGCCAGGGCGTGAACGCCACTTTCAATTCCGGTGCACTTTATTGGCAAGGAAAATATATTTTAGCGGTGCGTGTTGAAGGTGTAGATCGCAAATCTTTTTTTGCCATTGCGGAAAGCCCAAACGGTATCGACAACTTTCGCTTTTGGGATTATCCCATCACCATGCCGGAAACTGATCGCCCGGACACCAATGTTTATGACATGCGTTTAACTGCACATGAAGATGGTTATATCTACGGCTTGTTTTGTACCGAGCGAAAAGATTTAGCCCATCCTGAAGATACATCCGCCGCAGAAGCTCAGTGCGGTATAGCGCGCACTAAAGATTTAATTACCTGGGAGCGCCTGCCGGATTTAATTACCTATTCCGGCCAGCAGCGCAATGTGGTTTTACACCCGGAATTTATTGCTGGGAAATATGGCCTGTTCACGCGTCCGCAAGATGGTTTTATCAGCGTAGGTGGCGGTGGCGGTATAGGTTGGGGGCTGGTTGATGATATGACTCGCGCTGACGTTAAATCGGAAGTGATTGTGGACGGCAAGGTTTACCATACCATCAAAGAAGTCAAAAATGGCCAGGGCCCTGCGCCGATAAAAACTGCAGAAGGCTGGCTAAACCTGGCGCACGGTGTGCGCAACACGGCTGCCGGTCTGCGTTATACACTCTATATGTTTATGACAGAGCTGGAGCGTCCGTGGGTAGTCACACACAGCCCCGCAGGTCATTTTATTGCGCCCCACGGCGCAGAGCGTATCGGCGATGTATCTAACGTTACGTTTGCCAACGGTTGGATTGTGAATGAAAAAAATGAAGTTTTTATTTATTACGCATCGTCTGATACACGTATGCATGTTGCCACCAGTACCGTCGAAAAGTTAATAGATTACTGCAAGAACACGCCGGAGGATGGCCTGCGTTCAGCGGCATCAGTTGCTGTGCGCAATGAACTTATCACTGCCAATTTAGCCATCCTGAAAAACCTGGTGTAAAACGAATGAGTGCAGTGAGTTTACCCAATCATTTGTCGGAGCTGCGCGGTGAGTTTCGCGATGAACTTATCGCTATTGCCGATTGGTGGTTGCTTTATGCTGTCGATCACGAGCAAGGTGGCTTTTACGGTGAAGTCAGCGCCGACAATGTGCCGCGCAAAAGTGCCAGCAAAGGCATTATTTTAAATTCGCGTATTTTATGGTTTTTCAGCGAAGTTGCACTGACGCTCGATAACTCACAATACCGCCAGGCCGCCACGCGTGCCTATGAATATATTATCCATTTCTTTTTCGATACGGACTATGGCGGTGTTTATTGGGAGCTGGATTCACAAGGCAACCCGATCAATACTAAAAAACAGGTCTATGCACAGGCATTCACTATTTATGCGCTCAGTGCCTATTATCGCCTTAGCGGTGATAAGCAGGCGCTGGCGCAGGCATTGCATTGTTTTGACTTACTTGAAACCAAAACCATAGACCCTGAGCACCAAGGTTATTTAGAAGCTTTTACCCGTACCTGGGGCAACCTGGATGATTTACGTTTAAGTGAAAAAGATTTGAATTTTCCCAAATCCCAAAATACCCATTTGCATGTTTTGGAAGCCTATACCTCGCTCAACCAGGTCTACCCGACAGCGGCAATCAGCGCCGCACTTAAATACAATATAGAGTTATTTGATAAATACATGATTGATAAAAATACCTATCACTTACGCATGTTTTTAGACAATAACTGGCAGGATCATTCACCTGGATTTACCTATGGGCATGACATAGAAGCGAGCTGGCTTATCGCAAAAGCCCTTGAGTCTCTGGGTGATCAGGCTTACACCGACGCCCTGATGCCGACCCTGGTAAAAATTGCCGACGTTACCCTCAATGAAGGTGTGGGAGAGCATGGGCAGGTTAAAGACTCCTATAATTTTGTAACCCAAACCCAATTGCCGGATGTCGTCTGGTGGGTGCAGGCAGAAGCCCTGGTTGGATTCCTGTTTGCCTATTGTGAATCGGGCCAGTCTAAATATCTGGTTGCTGCAGAAAATATTTGGGCATTTATCAAGCGCTACCAAATTGATCGCAAAAACGGTGAATGGTTTTGGCTCTCAAGGCTCGATAATTCACAAACAACACATTTTTACAAAGTAGGTTTCTGGAAGTGCCCTTATCACAATGGTCGGGCGATGATGGAATCTATCAAGTATCTGGAAAGGCACAGTTAAAGCAACGATGTATCCAGGGTCTGCAGGCGGACAACCCCAAAGCTCCTGATAATTGTCTATACAATTGCCATTAAAATAGTAAACGTAATGCCATGTGAGGAATTACTATGAAAAAAATTATTGCTCTTTGTACAGCAATTCTGTTCCTGAATATCACCGAACATGTATCAGCGGCTGATAAAAAAAATAACGCTGTTAATAAAGCCGATTTTATTACTGCCGACGGAGCTCATTTTACTTTTAAGGGAAAACCTTACTATGTTATCGGCACCAATATGTGGTACGGCGGTTATTTGGGTTCAGCTGGCAATGTAGGTGACCGCGCCCGTCTGGTGAAGGAACTCGACAACCTGAAACTAATGGGCATTAACAATTTGCGTGTACTGGCCGTTTCTGAAAAAAGTGAACATAACAGCGCTGTCCACCCTGCAACGACCAACGGTTTTGGGCAGTATGATGAGGAGCTTTTAGCAGGTCTGGATTTTTTAGTAGCAGAAATGGCCAAACGCGATATGTCGGTCGTGATTTATTTAAACAACTTCTGGCAGTGGTCAGGTGGTATGACCCAATACATGGGCTGGATAGAGGGGCAGCCGGTGCAAGACCCCAATGTAACCCATGATTGGGAAGGCTTTATGGCAAAGTCTGCAAGCTTTTACCAAAGTAAAAAAGCGCAAACTGAATGGCGTAAAACAATTAAAAAAATAGTGACACGTACCAATACCATTACGGGTAAATCCTATGTTGACGATCCTGTCATTTTGTCCTGGCAACTGGCTAACGAGCCGCGTCCCGGCAATTCAAAAACCACTGACAAAGAAAAAGCGGTTTATGTAAAGTGGGTAAATGATACGGCTAAATATATTCACGAGCTTGATCCAAACCATATGGTCAGTACCGGCAGTGAAGGCTTGATGGGTTCAGTGAATGACGAAAAAGTTTATACCCAGGCCCATTCGTCGCCTTATATTAATTATTTGACCTACCATATGTGGATCAGGAACTGGAGCTGGTTTGACCAAAAAAGACCGCTTGAAACCTGGGATACCGGTTTGGCCAAGGCTAAGGATTATTTGAACCTGCATATTGATATCGCCAACAAACTCAACAAGCCGATTGTACTGGAAGAGTTTGGGTTGGATCGCGATATGGGTGCTTATGATGTTAAATCCACCACTCATTATCGCGATAAATTTTATCGCATAGTGTTTGATGCTTTATACACTCGCGCCCAAGCGGGTGATGCTATAGCGGGTTACAATTTCTGGGCGTGGAATGGCACTGCGCGCACCCAGCGCGAAAATTTCTGGTGGCAAACCGGCGACGACTTCATGGGTGACCCGCCGCAGGAACAACAGGGCATGTACGGTGTTTTTGATTCCGATATCAGCACCATACTGCTCATTAAAGAGTATTCAGACAAAATGCATGCAATTGCCAAATAAATAATTATTGCTGCCAAAAACTGCAATTCAGGTTGCAGTTTTTTTTAACAGAAAATCAATTATATGATTAGTAATATTGATTTAATTTATTTTTAAATAAGAGGCCATATTATGAAAAAGCAATTCTCCTATTGGCTCGTACTCTGTGCGGGTTTCTTGTTCGCCATGCATACGCATGCCCAAAAATTTGACGACTTAGCGAAAACACCGCAAATGGGTTGGAATAGCTGGAATACCTTTGGCTGTGAAATTAATGAACAAATGATTCGTGATATGGCCGACGCATTGGTAAAAAACGGCATGAAAGACGCGGGTTACAACTATATTAATATTGATGATTGCTGGCATGGAGAACGCGACGAAAAAGGTTTTATCCAGGCAAATAAAAGTCATTTTCCTTCCGGCATTAAAGCCCTTGCTGATTACGTCCACAGCAAGGGTTTAAAAATCGGCATTTATTCAGATGTCGGCAATACCACCTGTGCAGGTCGTCCCGGCAGCCGCGGCCACGAATATCAGGATGCAATGACCTACGCAAGTTGGGGCATTGATTACGTGAAATACGATTGGTGTGATAGTAAAGAAATCAATCCAAAATCAGCCTATGCCACTATGCGCGATGCGATTAAAAGTGCGGGGCGTCCTATGTTATTCAGCATTTGTGAGTGGGGCGATAACAAACCTTGGGAGTGGGGGCAAGATATTGGCCATTCATGGCGCACTACCGGTGATATTTATCCGTGTTGGAATTGCGAACATAACCACGGTTCCTGGTCGTCATTTGGTGTCTTGCGTATTTTGGATAAACAGGATGGCTTACGTAAATATGCGGGCCCCGGCCATTGGAATGATATGGACATGATGGAAGTCGGTAATGGCATGACGGAAGCCGAAGACCGTTCGCATTTTTCATTGTGGGCCATGTTGGCATCGCCTTTGATTGCAGGTAATGATTTGCGCACTATGTCAGATAGCACGCGTAAAATCCTTACCAATAAAGATATGATTGCAATTAATCAAGACGCTTTGGGTATACAAGCGCAAAAATGGTTGGACGAAGGTGATTTGGAAATCTTTGCCAAGCCTCTTGCAGACGGTGGTCTAGCCATCCTGTTTTTAAATCGCTCTGATTCAACCAAAACCATAAAGCATGTCTGGAAAGATCATTACCTGAAAGATGATATTTTCAAAATAGAAATTTATTTTGAAAAGCACATCTTTACCTGGAAAAATGTGTGGACGGGTAAAACCGGTGATACTAAAGCCAGCCTTAATCTGACAATTCCTGCCCACGACGTGGTGGTGCTGCGTTTAACGCCAACCCACTAAGCCAGGTAGATGGTACAAAAGGTTCGCTGTGCGGGCCTTTTGTGTAATTGTCAAAAATTATAAAGATCACTGCATTTTCTTGCTGAAACGTTTATGCTTCTTGTCAATATCCAGGCCGATAATTGTTCAAGGACATTCCATGAAACCTTCAGCTCTTATACTCCCCGTCATTTTTTTATTATCAACATTTGCCGTTGCGCAAGAGGGCGAAAAACTCTATCTGCAATATTGTAGCCAATGTCATGGCCTGGATCGCAAAGGCGGTATAGGATTAAATCTGACTGACGATACCTGGATAAATGTAAAGCCGCAAAAGGCGGCGCTGGTTGACTACCTGCAAAAAGGCAGTCCCGCCAAAGGTATGCCGGCCTGGAAAGGCATTATCACCGACAATACTATCGCGACTATTGCTGATTATTTACTTGATTCAAAAACTAAAAATCTTTCTGCTCCGCAAACGCAAACCGACATTGTTGATAAATATCCCGAACTTAAAAATTTCCGGCTTCCAGTCGGGTTTTCTATATCGGTGTACAGCGATCAGGTAGAAAGTGCGCGTTCGCTTGCTGTTTCTGCCTCGGGCCTTGTATTCGTAGGGTCACGCCAGGCCGGAAAAGTTTACGCAGTTGTTGATAGCAATAAAGATTATGTTGCCGATAAGGTTTTCACCATAGCTGAAGGCCTGGATTCACCCATAGGCGTCACCCTGTTGAATGGTTCACTCTACGTTGCCGAAATTTCCCGTATTTTACGCTTCGATAATATTGAAAAAACTTACGATAAATCGCCGACATATACAGTGGTAAAAGATGGCTTGCCTAACAATAAATGGCACGGCTATAAAGTCATTGAAGCCGGGCCAGAGGGGAAACTGTATTTCGAAATCGGTTCACCATGTAATACGTGCGATAAAGAAGATGATGTCTATTCCAAGATTTATCGCATGAATCCCGATGGTTCTAATATGGAGATCGTTGCCAGAGGTATCAGAAATACCGTTGGGTTAAGCTGGCATCCGGTTACCAAAGAATTATGGTTTACTGATAACGGGCCTGATGAGTTTGGAGATAATCTGCCGTCTTGTGAATTAAATCATCTGACTAAAATAGGACAGCATTTTGGCTTTCCCTATTGCCACGGCGGTGTCGTGCTTGACCCACAGTTTGGAAAAAATAAAAGTTGTGATAATTACGTTGCTCCAGCCGCTAACCTTGGACCCCATGTCGCTCCGCTGGGTCTGGCATTCAATACCGGCAAACAGTTTCCTGAGCAATATAAAAACCAATTGTTCGTTGCAGAACACGGTTCGTGGAACCGTACACAGAAAAGTGGTTACCGTGTTTCACTGGTTACCTTGGTGAACAACAAAGTTGCCAGCGACACGGTCTTTATTGACGGCTTTTTGCAAAAAGAAGAGGTTGTCGGTAGGCCGGTTGATATTGATTTCCTGCCTGATGGTTCAATGTTAATTTCCGATGATTACCGCGGTCGGCTTTATCGTGTGAGCTATCAGTAAACTCACCGCCAATAACCACCCGCTGGCTGCCAGGAATTTCCACACCCGATTGGGATACTTTTCCAGCAAGGGTTGCTGGCGCTGTGTTAGCCATTGCGGATTGGGACGTTTTAAATCCTGAACCCATTCAGACAGTGCTTCGTAGCGTGCATTCGGATAGATGCTGAGAGCTTTTTCCAGTGCTTTATCCAGCCAATAGGGAACCAGTGGGTTGTATTGCATCGCAGATATATATTTTAATTTTTGAAAACTCTGCAACTTGCCTGCGCTGGTATAACTATCGCCGTAAGGCAATTTTCCCGTAAGCATTTCATATAGCAGTACAGCCAATGAAAATTGGTCAGCCGCCGGACCGACCTTACCGCCGTAGCGATATTCAGGAGCAGAATAATCCGCAGTGCCCAAGATAGCATCGCGTACAAAAGGTGCAATAACTTCATCGACGCCCGCTACCCAACAAGAGCCGAAATCGACAATAACAGGGCCTTTGACACTGATAATAATATTGTCGGGTTTTAAATCCTGGTGCAACGTGTCTTTGCGATGGAACACCCGGATACCGCGAACAAGGTGTTCGACGAGTTCCACCGCATCCAGAATGGCCAGTTTGCCACGTTCTTTTAATAACTGCGCCAGGGTAGGGCCTGCAATATATTCGGTGAGGTAATACAGGCAGGAGCGCGCTTCAAACGCGGTAATCACCCGTGCTACACCTGCGCCGTAAATACGCGAACCGATCCAGGATTCCATGACAAAGCGTTCAATATACGCAGGGTCGTCCCGAAAACTCATGGAGGGTGTTTTCATGACCATGGGAACTCCTTTTCCGTTTTCTACCAAATAAATCTGGCTGCGGGCGGATTCATGCAGGATTTTTTTTACCAGCAAACCATCGAGCACCTGACCCGGTGACAGGAGGGGAGGAAAAGGCAGGCGCGATAATATTTTTATCGCATCACTTTGGGTGCTGCTGCCTCTCTGCTCTACGGCTACCGCCTGGATACTGAGGTTATCGTCACTTTTATGGTCTAGCGCCAATGCAATTGCCTTATTGACCAAGGTGTTCAAATCATGGCGATTATTTTTAACAAGTGCTCTGAAGTCTGCTGCAGGAATAAATTCATGGATACCATCACAACTTAAAATAAAAATATCACCAACCTCTATTTCGGCCGTATGCATATCCACTTCCAAATAAGGATCAGCACCGAGGGCGCGACTTAGGTATTGGGTGTTACGATCTATGCGCTGGGTGTGGTCGCGTGTGATGCATTCCCATTCTTCGCCGCGCAAACGGTAAACACGGGTATCGCCAACGTGGAAAATAAAAGCCGATGAGCCTTTTAAAATCAGCGCTGAAAATGTAGTGAGATAACCTTCGCCATAAATTGAGTTCTGGCTGCGCCCAAATAAACTTGCATTGAGCGCCTGGATAACACGCATGGCCGATTGTTGTGTGCGCCAGGTGTCAGGGGTTGCATAATAATCGGCTAAAAACCCGGTAATTGCCGTTTGACTGGCTTCGCGTGCGGCCATGCTGCTGCTTACACCATCTGCAATTGCAATGGCTATTCCTTTACTGGTTAGGGTATTGCCTTCGGGAATTCGTGCACCGACAGTATCCTGGTTTTCGGGCTTGCCGCCAGCTTCGCTGCGCTGTGCAAAACCAATACGTAAAGTGGATTGCAAATGATCCATAGTGATTAGCCAATTGTGGAATAAAAAACGGAGTGCTCGCAAACCTGAATTAACTGTGTACACACATCATAGGGCGGTACGTGTGATCTGCAAGATGAATTATGTAAGGGATAATAAATTCTAATCAGCATGATACAAGCCAAGGCCTGTATCATGCTGATATTAATATCAGGCAACTTCGATTTTTTGCAGGCTGCCGTCCTCATTAACTTCTATGGTATGGCCTTTAGGCTCCTTTAAAAATTGGATAAAGATAAAAGCCAGGGCCGCGGCTCCTGCAAGTACGTAAAAAAATGTATGGATATTAACGAATGTGTTGATGGTTAAAAATGCCAGTCCACCTACATTACCGTAAGCGCCAGCCATGCCGGAAATTTGTCCGGTCATGCGACGCTTGATTAAGGGCACTACCGCAAACACAGAGCCGCAACCTGCCTGTACGAACAGCGAGCAAATAAATACGGCTGCAAATGCCAAAGCCAACGGCCAATTACCGTTGATTTGTGAAAGGAGGACATAGCCAATCGCAATACCGCCAAAAATAACCGACATGGAGAAGCGGCGTCCCAATTTATCGCTCACCCAACCGCCGCCGGGGCGTGCTACCAGATTCATAAATGCAAATGAACCGCCCAGCATGGCGGCCTGTGAAATGCTTAGGCCTTTAAAAGTCTCCATAAAAAATGCAGGTAGTACGGAGACGACTGCTAATTCAGAACCGAAGCAGGCAAGGTAGGCCCAACTTAAAATGGCCACTTGCTTGAACTCGTATTTGTCATGTTCAGGTACGCCGTTTTTCAGCATGTCTTTGTTAACACGATAAATTTGTGTGAATTGAAAAACAAAGAGCGCAAGTAACACCACATATAAAATATGGGTAGTGGTTGCACTCAATAAATTCAGGTTGGCAGGTGACATCTTCCAGGCGAGTACCGCCAATATTAAATACATGGGAATATTCAGCAAAACATAAAACCAGAAATCCTTTTTGTTGCTTACTTCCAGACCGCCGGATTTTTTGGGTTTGAAATAGGTAGATCCTTTTGGGGTGTTGCGTGCAAATATATAAAACACTACACCGTAAACCCCGGCGAGAACAGCTGCTGCGGCCATTGCATAACGCCAGCCATCAACACCGCCGAAAACATGAATAGCCAGAAAGGGAAGCGTAAAACCCGCTGCTGCTGCACCGAAATTTCCCCAGCCACCGTATATCCCTTCTGCAAGGCCAACCTGACGCGCCGGAAACCATTCACTGACCAAACGGATGCCGATTACAAAACCTGCGCCGACAAAACCTAACATAAAACGAAACAGTGCCAGTTGTTCAAAGGTTTGTGCCATTGAAAATGCAATTAATACGATGGAAGAAAGGATGAGCAATCCGCTGTAAATAGTACGCGGCCCGAATTTATCCACTAGGCTGCCAACCACAATACGCGCTGGAATTGTCAGTGCTACGTTGAGTGTAAGCAAGGCCGCCCATTGCTGCGGTGTCATTTGTACGGATTGCATGATTAGAGGTTTGAGAGGTGGAAGGCTAAACCACATCACAAAGGTCATAAAAAATGCGAACCAGGTGAGGTGCAGTGTTACGACAGATTTATTGGAAAAATCCAACAGGTTTAATTTGGCAATATTCATGGCGAGTTATCCGATGGGTTACAACTTAATAACGCAATTTTTTTCAGTGACAGGAATAATTCAGGGAGGATTTTGCAACGCTTATGCCAAGGCATAATTTTTTGGCTTATATACCGCGAAATGCAGGCGATGTTACTAAATGGTGCGATTTTTCGTAAAAGCCACGCACCAACTAAACCCTGCTCTGGTTGCTGGTGATTGCTATTGGTGCATTTCAAAGGAGGGGTAGAAGGCAGTTAATCAACATTAGAAATGTTGTAGGTCAGTAATCAATGGAGTCACGAATCAATGAGAATCATGAAGTTTGACCCTATTGATTTCTTGCGTCAGGATCCAGAACTGCGCGCTTGCAATCGAGGGGATTGTCGCCGATGGTCGTATGGGTCACTGACCAAAAACAGCCTTCCCTACCAAGTTGGCGACATTGTTCATCGATCTCTGCGTCGCGCACACGCTGCTCGTAGCCAGATGGCATCGGCATTTCGCTGTAGTAGCATTGCAGGCCGGTGTAGTTCGGCAGATTGCGATTAGGGATGTTGATTACCTTCGACCGCTCGAAATGGGCCGGGTCCCATTGGAAGTATTGCTGACAGGAGGTTCGGCAATATTCATCCAGCATGGCCGGTGCGACAGTGTTCAACGAGCGGACTACAGAGGCCGGTGTGCTGGGAGGTGATGCCGGCAGCGTCAGCTCCGGCAACCACGCTGCTTTTGTCTTGTTGCTGTCGAGCAGCTGCGTAAATCCTGTGAAGAATGCGAATGCACCGACGGCTGCGACCCCCGCACCTAGCAGCCAGCGCTTGGCTCGCTCGGCGCTTTCGCTGTTGAATCGGCAGAGTTTGTTGATGAGTACCGCAATGCCACTTGCCAGCACCATGATCACCAGAATTGCGGGGCCGTAGACTATCAGTGTGCCGGCCAGAATAAACAAGCCGATGATGAGACCAAGCACCATTGGTTACGACTCCATAGTGAAAGTAGACCCTAGGCAGAATAAAAAAGTTATCCATATAAGGATAACCTAAGCTCATTTTAATCTGTAGTTGAGGTGTTGCTTAATACCTGGCCATTCAGCGTTAATGATGCTGTAAATTACTGAGTCCCTTACGCGACCATTGGGCATAATTATATGGTTACGCAAGATGCCTTCTTCTTTGGCACCAAGGCGCAGAATGGCATTGCGCGATCTTGTATTTAAATAATCGGTGAGGAGTTCGACACGGTTCAGTTGCATAACTTCAAATGCATGGGTGAGCATTAATAATTTTGCTTCGGTATTGATGCCGGTTCTTTGCCATGATCGGCCCAAAAAGGTAAAGCCGATTTCAACACGTTTGTTAGGCAAGTTGGCTTTCATAAAGCGCGTAGAGCCTGCAATTTTATGGCTGCGTTTATCAATGGTAGCAAAAGTAAGCCCTTCATTATTTTCATAGGCTGTTTGGGCGTTGTGAAAAAAGTTATCTATATGGTCGGGGTGGGGGACCAGGGTAACGAAAAGATTCCAAAGCTCACCGTCTGCAATAGCATCGCACAGCCCTTGTTTATGATGGTCAGACAGAGGTTCAAGGCGAACAAGGTTTCCTTCCAGGGTGACCGGTTTAAATTCCATAGTCTTACCTGTTGTTTGTTGTAGGTTTATGCCAGGTGATAACTATATTGTGCTGCAAAGGCAATTGCAGCTGCTTTTTGGTTTGCATTTAAAAATAAGTGATAAAGTGCAACCGCTCGCTGTACAGATGTGTAAGCGATTATATGCGTTGGATTTTTCTTCATGCGGAATCAGTATCTTCAGCTATGACGGCTTCCCGCAACCGGAAAGCCGCATAAGATAGGCTTAGGAGTACATGGGATAAACTCCCATTAAAATGTAACCCGCACTCCCGCTTGCAGGCTCCTGCCTGCCTCCGGGGCTATATCACGCAAATAAGAAGATGCATTGCGGATTTCGGTATTTGCCAAGTTGGTGGCCTTTAAAAACAAAGTGTAATCCGTACCGGAATTTTTAAAGGTATAGTCCACGCGCGCGTCTATACGGTTATAGCTATCCGTGCTGTCTTCATTGGTACCGGGGTGATCTTGTTTTGCAACATGGGTTGTGCTGAGGTTTGCGCTCCATTGATTAACATTAACATCCAGTGAGACACCGGTGCGCATGGGTGTGATGCGGGGTAAATCACCGCCATCATCCAGGGTGGCGCGAACATAATCACTGAACAGGCGCAGACTCCAATAGTTCGCAAAAGGAATTTTTAATTCAGCTTCAATACCTTTAAACGTCGCATTGGCCTGGGTGTATTGGTAGCCATTCAGTTCGTCAATAATTTCATCCAGGTTTTCCGCGTAGATAAAATCCTGTATGCGGTTGTAAAATACATTGGTAGAAAATTGAAAATTATCGTGGTGCCAATGATAGCCTAACTCCAAATTGGTACTGGTTTCCTTATTAAGGTTTTCATCACCGATCAAATAACTGCCAGTGGCAGGATGCGGGCCCTCGGCAAATAATTCCTCTATGCTTGGTGCCCGCTGGGATTGTGCAATACCCAGGCTGAATTGTTGATCTTCGGTAAAATGCCAGGTAGTGGTAGCGGATAGGTTAAGACTGTCATGGCTAACGGATTCTCCTTGTTCGGGTGCAATTTTTTGGCGGTCAGTGCGTATGCCCAATTCATAAGTAAAATTGTTGTGGGTAGCTTCTTCCACAATAAAAATACCCAGGCTCTTGATGTCAGATTTAGGGATGAAGGCTTCTTCACCTATAGCTGCAAATATACTTTTTGCACTTTGCACACCAATGGCACCGCTCCAATTTACATTTAAAAATTCAACGGGATTATGGATCAATTCAACCCGGCCCTCGTAGGCATTGTTGGTGAATTTTGTACCGGGCTCGCCGTCTTCCATTTCGGTGTGTTCATAATCATTGTGGCCAAGGCGGCCGCTGATTTTTTGAAAACCGCCAAAAGGATTATTCAATTCGCCTTTGATATCGTAGCGGGTCTGGTGCATATCAATCCGCACCAGTTCATCCCCGTCAGGCGGTATGCCGTAGTTGTTGTCGAGCTTGCTGATACTCATGCCGATAAAATCATCGCCACTGATATAGGAGGCACCGACAGTCCCACTGGTAGATTCGGCATCCGTATTGGGAACATAGCCTTTACTGGCTGAGGCGGTGTCGGCAGGATATTTTTCAGCATAGGAGGGAATATCCATATCGTCGCTGGTGCGCCTGACTCCATCGAGATGGAAGGCTAGGTTACCCGCTGCCGCGTTCAGGCTCGCAACACCTACGGTCTCGTTATTAGCACTGGCGTTGCGCACTTCGGCCCCGCCGGTAATTCCGGCCGGTAATTCACCGGGGATACGATTGTCCAGTACATTGACCACACCACCTATGGCGCCGCTGCCGTAACGCAAGGCTGCCGGGCCGCGCAGGACTTCGATTTTATTGGCGAGCAAGGGCTCAAGGCTGACGGCATGATCAGGGCTAGCGGCAGAGGCATCCATGGAGCCGATACTGTCTTGCATGACTTTGACGCGGTTATCGCTCTGGCCGCGAATAATCGGCAGGCCTACGCCCGGACCGAAACTGGCCGAACTTACGCCCAATTGTCCGCTCAGGGTTTCGCCGAGGGTTGCGGCTGAGGCATTTTTTAAATCCTCACCGCTCAATAAATTTACCGGTTTATTGACAGCCTCTATGCTTTTGGCAAAGGGTGAGGCGCTGACAATCACTTCATCTATATCAATCGAATCCGCAAAAACTGCAGGGCAGGCAGCTGCAAGCATTACCGCGAGGTAATGTTTTGAAAAAGGTTTCATAAAAACTCCACAACAAAATACACGGCCGCGCCAGCGTCAGGCGTTATGGCCAATAACAGGAAATTCAGTGTTTTAGTGGGTGTGGAGTGGAGCAGGAGGTGCGCGTATCAGTGCGAAGCAGAAGTTGTGCGTGGGAACAAAAGCAGCTATCTGGCTAATAACATATACAGCCAATAGCGTTGGAAGCAGCAAAAGGGCAGTGGTGTTGAGGATTTTATCCAACACAACCGGGTGCTGGCAGAGCGCACAATGGTCATCGACAACCGGTGTGAAAACATCATGGACATGGCTTGCCTCTAACACTGAGGTCAGTACCAGTATGGCTGCCGCAGCCATCAGCCAAAAGCGCAGCTGTCGGGTGGATTGACGAATAAGCGTTAACATGGGTGCAATCTAAAGAAGTTTGGATGAGTACGCAAGCGTTATATTATAACGTATACAAAAAGGGATGTTAAGTTGACCCTCCCTTTTTTGTGAATGCTCAATCGCGAGCATTGCTTCTCCAACTATTGACGCATACAGGTGTTACAGGTTGATGGCTGCCATAAAATGAAAAGTTTTATGTGTAACTCTGGTTGCTATTGATAAATATGGATTGGGCGGTGCGATTGATCGCTTCAAAATGCGTTTGGGTCCTCGTCCAAGTGTCCGTGTGCTAGCGCAGGGATTCTGGGTCAGGGATAATTCGACCGCTTGGTTCGATAAGAATATTATTTTTTAGCCCGGATGAATTGAGGCCCACGATGCTTTGGTTACTATTGATAGTTGGTGTTATCGGTGTGTTTGTCTATATCGCTGATAAAAAAGTAAAAACAAAGCTGGATACTAAATTCAATCCTGCCGAATGGGGCCTGCCGAATTCAGCAGGTTCATCTGTAGCTACTCCGCAACCGACCCTACTGCCGCCAGTGATTCTCTACAAGAAAAAGCCCTCGGTGTTTAACGATGGCCAGTTGCGCATGTTCAAAGCGCTGCAAGAAGCCTTGCGCGATGAGTATATATTGTTAACAAATATCCTTCTGGCAGATGCCTTATCACTCAACAGTGATCCTGCCCCTGCTGCCCAGGCTACTATCAGGAATATTGCCAATCGCCGATTTGATTTTGTAATCTGCCATAAAGGCCAGCTTGAGGCAGCCTGCGTCATTATGTTAGGTGACAATCTCGACCCGGTCATGGTTAAAGCCTGTGAGGCAGTGCAATTACCTTTGGCTCGCTTCCGCTTGCAGTCCGCTTACGATATTGCGCAAATTCGCTCCAGTATCCTGGAGGCTATGGGTATGCAAGAGTTGGCTGTGAATGCAACGGATGATTCGGCACTTGAAATAATGGAGCTGCAGGATGGGCAAAACGATAACCTTTTGCAGGTGGTAACCTGTTGCCCCCTATGTTCGACGGCAATGCTAAAACGCAAAGCCCGGCGCGGTAATGATGCAGGTAAATTGTTCTGGATCTGTCCGCGCTATCCAAAATGCCGCGGTATGTTGCCGGTGAAATAAAAAATCCGAAATCTGCACAGCAGAATCCGGATTCCTGTTTATCAATACTGCCTGACAAATCCTTGATTAAAAACTGATATAACGCGAGTTTTCGCCGGCAAGGTATCTGCTTGCATCCGAGGCAAATGAATAGCCCATAGTCAGGCCTGCGTTGCCATATCCCTGGAAGTAAACCAGTTTAAAATTGTGTTCGCCTTCGGTGAGGTGTATGCGGCACAAGTCTACTGTCAGCGGACGGTCGTGAGTCCATTCGCATAATTGTTTGCCGTCGACGCTGAAAGTAAAACCGTCATCGCTGCCGAGATAAAAAATATAGTTGCCGGTTTTTTTCACCCTGAAAGGGGCTTCTATATCCACAAAAAAATCACCGCTATAACCGATATCGCCGAGCTTGTGGTGACGAAAACGGTTTTTTTCAGCAAGGTCAATGCGATCAACTTTAACCGTTTTGCTCATTTCAATATCGCGGGGCTGGTGTATATCTTTAATTTCCACGCGATTTTTGCTGATCACCAGGTTAAATACCGGATTCACATAGGGTGGCAATGTGTGGTTGATGATGGCGATAACGGCAACCGCCAACAACACTGAAAAGACGGTATTTTTATTTAAAGGAAAGGGTTTCATTATTGCACCACCTGTAATTTCCAAAAGCTGAACCAGTTGCGCATTTCAAACTGGTCTTCAGTAAGCCCAATGCCATAGGTAAATGGCGCGAAGAACGCAAAGATAGCGATAACCAGAGCGATATACAGGCTTAGATTAATTAAGGTGTGTTTATTCCTGGCGATAATTTCATCTTGATAGATATAGCTGAACACCAGTCCGAGATTGACCATGCCGAATACCAGGGGCAACAGGTAATGGTAGATATACATGACGCGCTCAATTTGGAGTATGGCAATCATATAACACAGGTACAGCGAGGTGAATGCACATATCCAATAGAAAAGCGGGGTATTTTTTTCTTTTTGGCCGTAAATAAATTTACTCATGATCAACCCGAGGCTTAATACAATCCCTCCTAATACACTAAGCCAAATCACCGGGTTGGAAACAATGGTCATGTATTTAACCTCTACCTGGCCATCAACTGTATCTTTGTCCCAACGATAGCTGATGGTTTTTTTGCCCAGCAGCCAGTCCATGGGATAACTGCCGTTCTCATCAGGTTTGCACTCATTCAGCCTGGGCACACCATCGGCATATTCACGCATATATTTTAAATTATCGCGCAAACCTATAACAAACGTAGAAGGTGTCCATGTTTCACCGCGCTGAATAGCTTGCAGGTATTCCGGTGAGGCTTTATAGGTACGGTCTGCAATCACTTTGGTACCCATGCCGATATGAATATAGAATACACTCAGAAATACTAATACCAAGGGGATAACGCCTGTGGGCACAGTTATTATTAGACGTTTTGCAAGTTCACGATAATTATAGGTTTTAATATTTTTCCATTGGTCTACGCCAAACAACATTACAAATAATAATAACTCAATGGCGCTGGTAACTTTTACGCTTACGCCCAAACCAATTAATACACCTAAAAGAGCGTAATCTTTTAAACGAATAGGTGTGCCGCGTGTGACTATATGCACAAAGCAATAAAGTTCTGCTAAGACAAAAAATAACTGTATGCCTTCGAGCATGGCGGAGCGCGCCTGGATCACAAGGGCATTGTCAAAAATAATCAGGCTGCTGAATAAAAATGAGACCAGCTGGTGCCGGGTAATACGATGCAGAATACCGTAAAAAAATAAAACAGAGATTGTCATAAGCACAACCGATGGCCAACGGTAACCGGTAAAGCGTATTCCCGCCGGTGTATCCGCCCCTTCTATGTGATCGGTTGTATTGAACTTGTGTTTATCAATATTCTTATTTGGGTTAATCACTACTTCTGCCAGCGCCATCAACATTTTACCGAGCGGCGGGTGCGGTTCCATATACATCACACCGTCGATGTGTTTTTGCGCTGAGGCTATATGGTAATTTTCATCCCAAAACATGGCGCCCGGTGTGCCGTAGTGAGTGAAATAAATTCCGAACGAGCAGAGGAGCAGAATAAGCGGGAAAATATTCTTTAACGCGGAGGCGTAAACGGTTCCCATCAATTGTTGTAATTTATTTGACATGGTATTTGCACTTAATAGGTTGTAAGGAGTAGCGGTACTGGCTCGCATTCCTGTGTGGTTATTCGTGACGCGAGCGAATCTTGCCTTGTTCTGCGGTCAGGTGCAATTGCGTTGCGGCATTTTTGGCTGATTGTGCCGGTTTAAGAACCGGATGAATCCTGAAGGCTCATGGGTTAGGATGCAGGCTTGGTCATTTTAACGGAGTTCAGCTATGAAGACTGTCCTGATTACGGGCGCTAACCGCGGTATTGGTTTGGCGCTCACCCATGAATATCTCACTCAGGGCTGGCAGGTGATCAGTGTTTGCCGTACCAGCTCTGGCGAGCTTGACCAAAGCGGTGCCCGCGTTATCAGCGGAATTGATGTGGCTGATGCGGATGCTGTCCAGGTGCTGGTCGACCAGTTGCAGGAGGTAGGCATTGACCTGCTGATTAATAATGCAGGCATCTTCCAGCATGAGGTCCTTGGCGATATAAGTTACAGCCAGGTCACCCAACAATTTTTAGTAAATGCCCTTGCGCCCCTGCGAGTGACGGAAGCCTTGCTCGGGTACCTGAACAAAAACGCCAAGCTAGCTTTTATCACCAGCCGTATGGGCTCTATCGCAGATAATGGTTCAGGTGGTTACTACGGTTACCGCATGTCCAAAGCCGCGTTGAATGCCGCGGCAAAATCACTGAGCCTGGATTTGAAACCGCGCGGTATTGCCGTTGCCATTTTGCATCCTGGTTATGTGCAGACGGCTATGGTGAATTTTGGAGGCGATATTTCTGCATCTGTATCAGCCCAACGGTTAAGCCAGCGCATTGCAGCATTGACACTGGAGAACAGCGGTGGATTCTGGCATTCCAATGGCGACTTGCTGCCATGGTAGCAAGGTCGGGCATGATTGCGGTTATAAATAGCCCGGGTTAGCATGGGAGCGCATTTGCAGTTCTGTAAATGATGCTTGTCGTTCGGTTTTTATTACTTTTCTATTATTTTTTTAAAGGAACCTAAAAAATGAAAATATTAATCGCTTTTTTCGCCTTGAATTTGATTGTTGCACCTGCGTTTGCAGCAAAGGATTGTGAAGAATTAAAATCAGAAATTGCTGCCAAGCTGGATGCCAAGGGTGTTATTGGTTACAGCCTGGAGATAGTGGCAGCGGACGATGCAAAAGATCAGAAAGTTGTCGGTAGTTGTGGGGCGGGAACTAAAAAGATCATTTACAAAAAAGAATAATGATGCAGGGTTTTTATCATCCCAGGTGGAGCCTGGTGCTCCACTTTTTATAACAATTACAGGTTCAAAAAACGGTCGTTATTGCGGGGTTTGCACAGAGTCATAAACGACAACGCGACTCCACAAATGCGAGTAGGCTTCAACGAACCTCAAATGAGTGGGGTGGACCTGGTAGGCCTGCTCATCTGCCTCGCTGTCAAAAAATGCCAACCAGGAAAGGCTGTAACTGTTGTCAATTACATCGCGGTCTTCGGTTGCAGCAGGCGTTGCTATATGGAAGCCTTTTATGGTGTCAATCGTAGTCAAGCTATTGACCCCACGCAGTAACTGCGCAAAATCACCTTGGGATTCAGGATTTTTCAACCAGAAATACACATGGTGAACCAGTGTAGTGATTTCGCCGCTCATAAATCTTTCCCTCTGGATATATTAAAAAGGATATAGGTAAAAAAGCAGGGTATGCGAAAAAGAAAAAAGGGCGCAAGCGCCCTTACAAAACTTCTCAAATCAACGCGGCAGCAGCAGTGGAAAATATTTTTTAAGAAACCTAGCTGACCATCGGTTTTGTTTTTATGGCATCGATCATGTTCAGTCGTTGCATAATCGCTGCTTCAATACCCGCTGCATGTAAACCCTGGGCTACAAGTTGTTGGTTGTGGCTGGCGTGCTCAATAAAATTATCGCCTAATCCCAAATGCAAAATCGGCATGGTATAGCCCTGGCTTGCAAGGTATTCGCTCACTGCGGAGCCGGCGCCGCCGGCAATGGCATTTTCTTCAAGGGTTACCAGGAGGCTGTGGCTGTTGGCCATGCGCGTAATTAATTCTTCGTCCAGCGGTTTTACAAAACGCATATCGCACAAACTGGCATTAAGTTTGTCGGCAACCTGTTGCGCATTGGTGAGCAAGGTCCCAAAGCAGAGGATGGCAACTTGCTTACCTTCGCGTTTAACTAGGCCCTTGCCCAGCGGCAGGGCGGTAAAGGTTTTTTCGATAGCCACACCATTACCTGTCCCGCGGGGGTAACGCACCGCAGCAGGTCCGGGGAATTGGTAAGCGGTATACAGCAACTGGCGGCATTCATTTTCATCGCTGGGTGCGGCGATCAGCATGTTGGGGATGCAGCGCAAAAAGCTGAGATCAAAACTGCCCGCGTGGGTTGGCCCATCTTCACCCACCAGTCCGGCGCGGTCGATAGCAAAGGTGACATCCAGATGCTGCAAGGCAACATCATGCACCAATTGGTCGTAAGCGCGTTGCAGGAAGGTAGAGTAAATGGCGACTACCGGCTTTTGACCTTCGCAGGCCATACCTGCTGCCAGGGTGACAGCATGTTGCTCGGCAATAGCCACATCAAAAAAACGCTCGGGATATCGGGCGGCAAAATCCACCATACCTGAACCCTCGCACATGGCGGGGGTTATACCTACCAGGCGCTGGTCGTTAGCCGCCATATCGCACAGCCATTCGCCGAAAACCTCTTGGTACTTGGGTTTATTAGGGTTGGTAAGTGCCTTTTGGGGTTCAATCTTATTCAGCGCATGGTAACCGACCGGATCAAGCTCTGCCGGTTCAAAGCCTTTGCCTTTCTGGGTAATGATATGCAGCAGTTTGGGCCCTTTGATATCGCGCAGGTTGCGCAGGTAGCTGACCAGGTCGCCCAGGTCATGGCCATTGATGGGGCCGACATAATTGAACCCCATTTCCTCGAACAGGGTGCCGGGCGACATAAAGCCCTTAAAATGCTCTTCGGTTTTGCGTGCAAATTCCCAGGCAGAAGGAATCTTGGTCAGCACTTTCTTGCTGCCTTCGCGCAGGCCGTTGTAAAACTTGCTGGCCCAGATTTTAGACAGGTAAGTGGCCAGGCCGCCGACGTTGGGTGAGATAGACATGTTGTTATCATTCAGGATAACCAGCATATCTGTATCGGTATGGGCCGCATGGTTGATGGCCTCAAAGGCCATACCTGCAGTCATGGCGCCATCGCCGATAATAGCCACAGCTTTGCGGCCATTTGCAGCCATTTCATTGCCGATTGCCATGCCCAGTGCAGCAGAAATCGAGGTGCTGGAATGGCCAACGCCGAAGGTATCAAATTCGCTTTCGTCGCGTTTGGGAAAGCCGGATAAACCGCCGCCCTGGCGAATGCTGTTCATGCGTTCGCGGCGTGAAGTCAGGATTTTATGGGGATAGGTCTGGTGTCCCACATCCCATACCAGGCGGTCATGGGGGGTTTCATATACATAGTGCAGGGCAATGGTGAGTTCTACTACACCTAACCCTGCACCGAAGTGACCACCGGTTTGGCCCACACTATAAAGCAGGAAAGCACGCAATTCCTGCGCCAGTTGCGGCAGCAGCTTTTCGTCCAGCGCACGCAGTTCAGCCGGTGAATCTATGCTGTCCAGCAGGGGTGTGGAGGGACGACTGGTGGGAATCTCATTGAACATGCGGCGCTTTCGTCTGGTAAAAACCGGCATTGTAGGCTTTAGCCGTCGGATTGCCTAGCGCAAGTAGGCCCCGTTCTTGGTATAAATGCCCGGATGATGGGGGCGAAGTCCTGAACCTGTGGCAGAATAGCCGCGTTTTCGTGGGCACCGCTGTGCCTTGTATTTTGGTTTAAGCCTAAGGACATCCCATGCTGGTTCACCCCAACCCCGATCCCGTTGCATTTCATATAGGTTCATGGCCCGTATATTGGTACGGCATCATGTACGGCGTTGCCTTTTTGCAGTTTATTTTGCTGGGCAACCAGCGCATCAAGCAGCCCCATATTGCTGCACAAGGCTGGACCAAAGAGCAGGTCAGCGACATTATTTTTTACGGCATGATAGGCGTTGTGATAGGCGGGCGTCTGGGTGAAGTCTTGTTTTATCGGCCCGCCTACTTTTGGGAGCATCCGCTGGAAATTCCCATGACCTGGCTGGGCGGTATGTCATTCCATGGTGGATTTATAGGCGTCATGTTCGCCATGTGGATATGGTCGCGCAAATACAAAAAATACCTTGGCGATGTTTTTGATTTTATCGCGCCCTTGGTGCCCCTGGGTTATGCCGCCGGTCGCTTCGGTAACTTTATCAATCATGAACTGCCGGGGCGCGCTGCCAGTGCCGATTTACCCTGGGCCATGCAGTGGCCGGAAGTCGATCACCTTGTGCATCCATCGCCTTTATATCAAACACTGGTGGATGGAATTTTGCTGTTCGTTATTCTCTGGTGGTTTGCGCGCACGCAAAAACCGCGTTGGGCTACGGGGGCCCTCTATTGCATGCTCTATGGTTGCGCGCGGTTTTTTACCGAATATTTCCGCGTACCTGATTGGCAAATTGACCTCGCAGGTTTCACCGTTTCGTCGGGACAAATTTTAAGTTTGCCGATGATTCTGGTGGGTGCAGGTGTGTTGGTGTGGGCGTATAAATATCAACAGCCGCAAGTTTCAGGGTCCGTAAATATGGCTCCAGCCTCCAGCAAAAAATCAGCGAAAAAACGCAAATGACACAACAGAAAATTGTGCTTGCCAGCGGTAACGCAGGCAAGCTGCGAGAGTTCCAGCAGTTACTTTCGGAATGTGGTTTTGAGGTTGTGCCGCAGTCTGATTTTAAGGTCAGCAATGCCGACGAGACCGGTACAACTTTTGTTGAGAATGCCATCATCAAGGCGCGACACGCATGCCGGCAAACGGGGCTGTCAGCCATTGCAGATGATTCAGGCATAGAAGTGGATGCCCTGAACGGGCGTCCCGGTGTTTATTCGGCACGTTATTCCGGTGATAGCGCAACGGATGCCAGTAATAACCGGCTTTTATTGCAAGAGCTGGAAGGCGTTCCGGCAGAAAAACGCAGTGCGCGCTATCACGCTGTACTTGCCTATATGCGCCATGCAGATGACCCTACACCGATTTTATGCCACGGCATTTGGGAAGGTATTATTTTAGCGGAGCCGCGTGGCGAAGGCGGTTTTGGTTACGACCCTTTATTTTTTGTGCCCACACATCAGTGCACATCAGCAGAGTTGGATAAAGCAGAAAAGAATCGCATCAGCCACCGCGGCCAGGCTATGCAGGAATTGTTGCGAAAAATTTCCACGGTTTAATTAAACGTTAAGATATCACTCAAGGTGATAGCATTGCTTTTTATGGCGAGTATGTGTGGAATGAAAAAGGCGGCATAATGGGATTGCTTATCAGTAGATGCTTTATTTTGCGAATGACATCTTAATTATTACCTGCATTTTTTGCTGAGATACTTATCGATACATCATCATCCCCGATACGCGGGGATGACGCCCCCCCAAAAATTACAGAATTGTTCTATGTCACTTATCCTGCCGCCATTATCACTTTACATCCATATCCCCTGGTGCATTCGTAAATGTCCTTATTGCGATTTTAATTCGCATCAGGCCAATAACGATATTCCCGAAGAAGAATATGTGCAGGCACTGCGCTTTGATTTGCAACAAGATGCGATCTTGGCCCAGGGAAGAAGGCTCACCAGTATCTTTTTCGGCGGGGGTACGCCGAGTATGTTGTCAGCGCAGGCGATTGCGCAAATTTTAAAAGATGCAGAAGCCATTATTGGTTTTGAACCCGATATAGAAATTACCCTGGAGGCAAACCCCGGTACCTTTGAGCAGGATAAGTTTTCCGGTTTTCGCGCTGCGGGTGTTAATCGTCTTTCCATTGGCATCCAGAGTTTTAACGATACACAATTAAAATTGCTTGGCCGCGTACACGGTCGCGACGAAGCCTTGCGTGCAATCGCTGTAGCCCGCCTCGCCGGTTTTGATAATATCAACCTGGATTTAATGCACGGTCTACCGGAGCAATCCGTGGATGCTGCCAAGGCAGATTTAGCCCAAGCGATTGCACTGGCTCCTGAGCATATTTCCTGGTATCAACTCACCATTGAACAGAACACCGCGTTTTATTCTGCGCCACCCATCTTGCCTGAAGAAGATACGCTGGCTGATATCCAGGACGAAGGCCAGGTCATGCTTGCAGCAGCAGGCTATGAGCAATATGAAATTTCAGCCTATGCAAAAAATAAAAAGCGTGCCCGCCACAATATCAATTACTGGCAATTTGGTGATTATCTTGGAGTTGGTGCCGGTGCGCACGGAAAAATTACCCAGCCTGATCAAGCGCGTATTCTTCGCTTGTGGAAAACGCGCTTGCCGAAACATTACCTGGAAGCGACAGCAAATAAAAAAATTTCTACCAATCTGGCCGGTCATCAAAATGTATTTGGCGGAGGTAGCGATATTCTGCTGCCGGAATCTTTGCCGCTGGAATTTTTAATGAACGCCCTGCGTTTGAATGAAGGTGCGCCTGTCGCTTATTTGAGTGAACGTGCAGGCTTGTCTATAAATGCGCTCGAACCATCATGGTCAGAATTAACGCAAAAAGGACTGGTTGAAATAGTTGGTACAAACCTGCGGCCAACTGAACTTGGGCGGCGATTTTTGAATAGGGTATTAGAAGCTTATACAAGGTTATAGGGATTTTCTGGTAAAATTCACATATGTCTGATTTAAAATATTCATTATTATGGGCAACAGTCATTGTAGTCTTGACTGCCATAGTCTTTTTGCTCACGTATAATTGGTATAAAGAACTACTTCCTGTTTATAAAGTTTTGGCTTGGCCGGGAATAGTCACATTGCGGCTTTCTAGCGAAGAGATAAACTTTATACCCAAGTTTGGGCTGCTTTTGGCGAGTCAATTTTCGGTATATTTTTTAGCAATATTCTTTTATAAAAAAATTATACGAAGATACTTATAAATTTACCTGCGAATTTTCAGAGGCCCTTAATTTATTGCTGGTTATGCGCGAGCACTTGCAGTATTGATTTCGCTTTGCCAGCATAAATGATCTGTGTAATGGAGTATCCGCATATTGCCTTGGTAGTCCTCAACCAATGCGCTGCAATTTTCAATCCAGTCACCGGTATTACAGTAGCGCAAACCGTCTTGTTCAAATAATGCGGGGTAGTGAATATGGCCGCAAATGACACCATCATAACTGCGTCGCTTGGCCTCGCTTAAGCATTCTTGTTGATAAGTATAAATCGCTGCTTTTGCGCCTTTAATATTGCTTTTAATTAAACCAGCTAAAGAAAAATAGGGGCGGCCCATCCATTTGTGGAATCGGTTGCCCCAGCGATTTATAAATAATAAAAAATCATAGCCATGGTCACCCATCATACGTGCGAGCCATGAATGATTTATATAGGCATCCATCGCATCGCCGTGCATGACTAAAAAGCGTTTGCCATCAGCAGCGGTGTATTCATGTTCGTGCTGGATTTCAATGGGGCCAAACAATTGCCCGCAAAAATGGCGGATAGCTTCATCGTGATTGCCGGGCACATAAATAACACGTATCCCGCGTGCGGCCAGTTCATAAAACTTTAACATCACCTGGTAATGTTTTGGCGGCCAGCAAAAGCGCCGCTTGAGTGACCAGAGGTCGATAATATCGCCCACCAGATACAATGTGTCACAGTGGATATGGTTAAGGAAATCGAGCAGGTAGTCAGCTTTGCAATCGCGATAGCCCAAATGGATATCTGAAATCCAGATGGTGCGCGCATTGATCAGCGGTGTCGTAGTGCGGTTGTAAAATGCGTGTTCACTGACAGCAGAGTTGGACAACACAGAATTGGATGCAGTCATAAGGCGTTTCCACAGGGTTGTTTGCAAGCATATTTGCAAAGCAAGATGACGGAAACGCAACACTTCTATGAAGTTTTGATGACGTTTAAGGTTACAGATGTCCTGATCCAAGACGTTAACCGGAAGTCTCTCAGGGCAGGTTTATAGCGAAGGGGTACAGCAATGGCACCCGACCGATTATTGGCTGGCGGCAATCTGTTCGTGTGAGTTGGGAGCTTGCCGCAACCATTGCAGGACAGCATAGCGGCTCTCCAGCATTTCCTTGTAAGTTTGTACGATAACGGAGTTGGGTGTTTGTTGTTGTTCCAGCAGTTGCAAGCGTTCAATTAAAAAAGCTATATCGCTTTCCACCTTAAGTGCAACGTCTTCACTGTTATGTTCTATATCGCCTATGCTAAGTCGCGTCATTATTTGTCTCCTGGGGGTCCCTGTTGTTGGCAGCCATTATCCCTGTTTTTCCTGACCGCCAATAGCCGACATTGGCGGTAGGTTTTGTAAGCCATATCTCACAAAGCCTGTTTTTTAGCCAGGGTGAGAATGAAAAGGAACGTAGCGGCCAGGACGATGGAAGGTCCTGCAGGGCTATCCCAGACATAGGACGCAAACAGGCCCAGGCATACGGCCAGGCTACCCAACAGACTTGCGACTATGGCCATGGCTTCAGGGGAGTGAGTCAGGCGGCGGCTGGCGGCGGCGGGAATGATCAGCAGTGCGGTAATCAGCAGGACACCGACAATTTTCATGGCAATCGCAATAACCAGTGCCATCAGCAGCATGAGGGCTGTACGGATTTTGTTGACGGGAATTCCCTCCACTTCTGCCAGTTCCTCATGAACTGTGATCGCCAATAAAGGGCGCCACAGCCAGGCCAGTGCGCCTATGACACTGAGGGAAATCAGCCAGATGCTGGCCAGATCAAGACGATTTACTGAAAGAATATCGCCAAACAGGTAGGCCAACAGATCAATCCGTGTATTGCTGAACAGGCTGACACACACCAGGCCCAGGGCGAGGGTCGAGTGGGAAAGGATTCCCAAAAGTGTATCGGTGGCCAAAAACCGGTTCTGTTGCATGGCGACCAGAATCAGCGCAAGTAGCAGGCAGCCCAGGGCAACTGCCAGGTTGAGATTGATACCCAGCAACAAGCCAAAGGTAATTCCGAGTAAGGCGGAATGTGCAAGGGTATCGCCAAAATAAGCCATGCGACGCCAAACGGCAAAGCAGCCCAATGGGCCGGCAACCAGCGCAACGGCTATGCCGGCCAATAATGCGTAGATCAAAAAATCAGCCATGATGGTGATGCTCACAGGAATCTGAACAGCCCACGCCACCCTGGATGATATTGCCATGGGCATCATGCTGGTGGTCGTGGTGATGGTGGTAAAGCGCGACCTGCGGTTGTGCGCCGGTTGCACCTGTAAGGCCAGCGCCAAACAGGGCGAGGTAAGCCGGGTCGCTGGTCACGGTGTCGGGGTGGCCGTGGCAGCACACATGCTGGTTGAGGCAAATAACTGTATCGGTGGTCGCCATCACCAAGTGCAGGTCATGGGAAACCAGCAAAACACCGCAGTTACGCGTTTTGCGGATGTCATTAATAAGGGCATAAAGCGCCAGCTGGCCGCTTACATCCACCCCTTGGACCGGCTCATCCAGCACCAGCAGCTGAGGATCGCGCAGCAGTGCGCGGGCAAGCAATACGCGCTGGGTTTCTCCGCCGGAAAGCAATTGCATAGGCGTTTTGCCCAATTTCTGGATACCGGTAAGTTCCTGTATCTCGGCCAGGTTTGCCCGTGGTGTACCCCCCAGGAGTAAAAACCGTTCTACCTTGAGAGGTAAGCTGGCATCCAGGTGCAGCTTTTGGGGCATGTAGCCAATACGCAAATCGGGCGTTCGCTGAATACTTCCCTCGTCGACCTTGATAAGCCCCAGGACGCTACGTACCAAGGTAGTCTTACCGGCACCGTTAGGGCCGATCAGCGTTACGATTTTGCCTGCTTCAAGGGTTAAATCTGCACTTTTCAGTAAATGGCGGCCATTGCGGATAACGCCAACACCCCGGGCGCGAATAAGAGTCATGGAGCTAATCCTTGGTATGGTCAGGGGCTGAGGTTTGCTGGCACTGAGGACAGAGCCCATTGATTTCAAGGCTGTGGCTGATCACGCTAAAACCTGCCCCGCTTGCGGCGGCAAACAAACTTTGGTTGAGCTGCTCGTTATCCAGCTCAACGGCTACATTACAACCTTGGCAAATCAAGAAATGGCTATGATGTTTTGCGCCCGGTGCAGGGCAGCCTATATAGGCGTTGAGACTGTTGATACGGTGAATCAGCCCTTCTGCCAGTAAAAAATCCAGTGCCCGATATACCGTGGGTGGGGCGACTCGACGGATAGATGCCTGCGACAGCATATCCATCAAGGTATATGCACCCAAAGGTTTATGGCTCTGCCATACCAGTTCGAGCACCTGTTCGCGCAAGCTGGTCAGGCGCACACCGCGGGAGTCACATAACTGGCGTGCTGAACTCAATGCATCACTGATGCAATGGCTGTGATTATGGTGGCTGCAAGCCTTGGCTAGGGTATACATATAAAATCCGCAGAGCAGTGGGCGTATTATGTTACACTATAACCTAACATCTCACAGCGTTTCGTTGTAAAAGGCTTTGGCATCATGGGTTGCAGATTTATCCGCGCGGCGGTTATTGGTAGTTATTTATTGGGAGCGGGTGCTGCGCTTTTTTGGACAGGTGTCGCGCAGGCTAAGCCACAGGTCTTGGCGAGCCTTAAACCCTTGGCGCTGATTGCTGCAGAGGTTGCAGGTGATGCGGCGCAGGTGGATACGCTCCTGCCAGTGACTGGTTCCCACCACGAATATCCGATGAGAGTGTCCGATCACAAGCGTTTGCAACAGGCTGATATTATTGTGTGGGTAGGCCCTGAACTGGAGAGCTTTCTGCAAAAACCGCTTGCTACGATGAATGGTTCAAAAGTGATAACGGCCTACAATCTCAAGGGAATCTATTGGCCTGCTCAAAGGCCTGAAACCGATGACGGTCACCACCACGAGCACGATCCGCACCTCTGGCTGGACCCGCGCAATGCAGTAGTAGTTGCACAGGCCGTAACGGCAAACCTTATTAGGATCGATGTCGCCAATACCTCTTACTATAAACAAAACCTGGCATCATTCAGCCAAAGGATGGTCCAGTTGGATAAGGCATTACAGATATCCTTGCGTCCCTTAACAGAAGTAGGATTTGCGGTTTATCACGAAGGGTTTAGCCATTTTGTAAGTCGCTATGGCTTGCATCAGCTGGATTACGTGACTTATACGCCGGAACAAAAGCCGGGTGCGCGGCATATGCATCAGCTACGGGAGAAGTTGGCGAAGGAGGGAAAATGTTTATTTTTGGAACCCTACAACGACATGGAATTTACGCACAATTTAGCCCGGGAATTACACCTTAATCTGGCCACTCTGGATGCCATGGGCACGCAAAGCACTAGCTATGGGCAACTTATCGAGCAAATGTCAGCGGCCTTTTCAGCCTGCCTGGCGAATGGGCGTAATCAATGATGTATGCACGGGAAAACGTAATTTAATCCCGCGATCACCCAGAGCATCAATTTGGCGTTTATTGAGTTCCATGACAAACGCATCATATGCGCTGCGCACTTTACGGTCTGAAATCAACGCACTGCTTTGCAGTAACTCCAGGATTCCACTTTCATTGGCAAGGCGATGGCGTTCGCCTGTGTGATGGTAATACTGGCTGCCCAATTGCTGCAGGCGAAAAATAGCGGTCTGGGAAAATATAAGCGTATCCATGAAACAGCTCCTTTGACGATAAACGTCATATGTGGTGATAGAAACCGTGTTAAGTTTTTTAAAGCTTTCAGAGTCTAGGTTAAAGCGTGAACGTATGTGTTTGTTCTGGTGCCAATAAACCACGATTTTGTTAAATTTGTGATCTTGGTAAAAAAAGGACCCCGCGTCGCCATAACAAAAAGATATATAACGAACGCGGAGTCTATGCAGGGTCAAACACGAGGAGAAAAACAACTAAACAAACGACAACTAACAGTAAAAAACAATAACAATATCTACATCCTGTAAAGCGATTACAGGTTGTCTTGAATTTAAGGTGCGCTAAAGCGCTCAGGTTTTGGAAGTGATGATCTGATAACAGGAGTGATTTCTACACCGCAGCTGCACTTTGGGGCTGTCAACAGACAGATAATCCTGTGCGAGCCTGCTTGTGTCACTCATGTTCTGCAATTGGCAGAGCTGTTAGTCAGGATCTGCTTCCAGTTGCTTCTTCCGCAACTGCAGTTTTAGCCTCTTCCCTTCAAAAGAACGGATGCTGATTGGCAGCATCAACAATCCTTAAAATGGTTGATGAGCTAGTGTCAACAGAATCCAGGGTGCAAATACCGGAGCAGCTAAAAATACGGCGACGAGTGCTGAAGATGACTTTTTCATTTTGCGATTTCCTTTTTGAGGGGTTACTTTCGTTACCGAGGTAATTTTGTTACCTCTTGTTACACATGGTAACACTATTTTTTATTTTGACTAGTCTTTTTTCTAGGAATTTTTGGAAATATAGAAATATTTATTAGAAATATCAATATATTGTGATAATTGCCTCAATTTTTTTGATCTGAGTTATTTGTGCACAAAAGTAACACAAAAATTGTAACAATTATTTGTTAACTGTTCATCTGTAGTGCTTTCAGGTGTTTTGGTGTGCTTGATGAAAGGGCTTTTGGTGTATTCTGCGACCTGAATTGCATCGACAACTTTCTTAATCCATAAGACCGACATCATGGCTTCTCTCTCAGCTCCTCTTACGTGTACCGGCCCCCTTGTTTTGGTGGATGGTTCCTCCTATTTATACCGCGCTTATCATGCTCTCCCGCCCCTGACCAATTCTAAAGGCCAACCTACGGGAGCTGTTAAAGGCGTGGTCAGTATGATCCGCCGGCTAATTAAAGATTATCCCTATAGCCAAATTGCGGTGGTCTTTGATGCAAAAGGTAAAACCTTTCGCGATGATATTTTTGCCGAATACAAAGCCCATCGTCCGCCAATGCCAGATGACCTGCGGCCACAGGTACAACCTATTTTCGATATCGTTGAAGCTATGGGTTTGCCCCTGCTGGTGATTGAAGGTGTTGAAGCTGATGATGTAATAGGTACGCTCGCTCGCCAGGCAACTGAGCAAAAATGTGATGTGATCATTTCTACCGGCGATAAAGATATGGCGCAGTTGGTGAACGAGCATGTCACGCTGGTGAACACCATGACTGATTCGGTGCTGGATGTTGCAGGTGTTACTGAAAAATACGGTTTTGGCCCCGCCCTTATGATTGATTACCTGGCGCTGATGGGAGATAAGGTGGATAACATTCCCGGTGTTCCCGGTGTCGGTGAAAAAACCGCACAGGGATTGATTCAGGGTTTGGGTGGTCTGGACGCAATTTATGCTGATGTGGAAAAAGTGCGCACACTTTCATTTCGCGGCGCTAAAACCATGCCGGAAAAACTTATTGAACACCGCGAAATGGCCTACCTTTCCTATCGTCTGGCAACGATTAAAACCGATGTGGCATTAGACGTAGACCCCGCTTCTATTCAGGTAACTCCTCCTGATAACAAGAAGTTGCGCGAGCTTTTTGAAGTGCTGGAATTTAAAGGCTGGGTAAAGGAATTGAGTGAAAGTGATGTGAGTATCACAATAGTCGATACATCTCCGGGACATATTGACGTTATAGAAATACAAACCGTAATTTCAGATGTGGTGAGCCCTGTTGTTGCAGAGCAGTTTCAGTACGACATTATTACTGACGAGCATTTATTCAAGAATTGGCTGGTGCGTTTACAGCAAGCTCCTGTGTTTTCATTTGATACCGAAACCACCAGTCTCAATATTATGGATGCAAAAATTGTGGGGGTGAGTTTTGCTGTTGAGCCAGGTAAAGCTGCATATATTCCTTGCGGCCACGACTACATGGGTGCACCGGAGCAATTGTCGGTCGAGTGGGTATTGCAAGAGCTGAAGCCGATTCTGGAAGATGCGCGCCATATTAAAATTGGCCAAAATTTAAAATATGATCGTAGTGTTTTATTAAACTACAGGGTTGAATTGCGTGGAATTGTGTTTGATACCATGCTCGAATCCTATGTGTGGAACTCCATTGGCGGTCGCCACAATATGGATGATCTTGCGCAGCGTTATCTGGGTTACAAGACAGTCACGTTTGAAGAAATTGCCGGCAAGGGCGTAAAGCAACTTACGTTTAATCAATTAAAAATTGAAGATGCCGGTCATTACGCTGCAGAAGATGCAGATATCACTTTGCGCTTGCATCACTTCTTTTGGCCGCAGCTGGAAAAAATCAGCTCGCTAAAATCAGTATTTGAAACTATTGAGATTCCATTAATTCCTGTGCTTTCTCAAATAGAGCGCAACGGTGCGTTGGTAGATGCAAATTTACTGGGCAAACACAGCATAGAATTGGGGGAGCGCTTAACGCAATTGGAGCGCAAAGCCTATGAAATTGCTGGGCAGGAGTTTAATTTGAGTTCACCCAAACAGCTGGGAGTTATTTTATTCGAGCAACAAAAACTTCCGATCATAAAAAAAACACCCACGGGCACGCCCTCCACGGCAGAAGAAGTATTGCAGGAGCTCGCGCTCGATTATCCCTTGCCGAAAGTGCTTATGGAATATCGCGGTCTTGCAAAATTAAAATCCACTTATACCGATAAGCTGCCGTTGGAAATCAACAAGCGCACAGGGCGCATACACACCAGTTATCATCAGGCTGTGGCAGCAACCGGGCGGCTCTCATCGCAAGATCCCAACTTGCAAAATATCCCGATTAAAACCGAAGAGGGACGGCGTATTCGACAGGCATTTATTGCACCCAAAGGCTATAAATTGGTTGCAGCGGATTATTCGCAAATTGAGCTGCGCATCATGGCGCACTTATCGGATGACGCGGGTTTGTTGACGGCTTTTGATAAGGGATTGGATGTCCATCGCGCAACGGCGGCCGAGGTATTTGGTGTTGGTTTGGATTTAGTAACGCCTGAAATGCGTCGCAGCGCCAAAGCCATCAACTTCGGATTAATTTACGGAATGTCGGCCTTTGGTTTGGCCAAGCAATTGCGGGTTGGCCGCAATGAGGCGCAACAATATATTGATCGCTACTTTGAACGGTATCCCGGTGTACAGCGTTATATGAATGAAACACGGGCGATTGCTCATGAACAGGGTTTCGTCGAAACTATTTTCGGTCGCCGTTTATATTTGCCTGATATCAATGCAAAAAATAAAAACCTGCAAATGGCGGCAGAGCGTACGGCGATCAATGCGCCTATGCAAGGCACGGCAGCAGATATTATTAAGAAAGCGATGATCAGTGTTGACAACTGGTTGATGAAATCCAGCCTGAACGCGAAATTAATTATGCAAGTGCATGACGAATTAGTGCTTGAAGTTGCTGAAGATCAGCTGGACGAAGTGCGCAATGGGGTTATTGCTCGCATGTCTGCTGCTGCACAACTGAAAGTACCTTTGCTGGTGGAAGCAGGTATTGGCTATAATTGGGATGAAGCGCATTAATCGGCGCAAAAGTAGCAGGAAATTCTCATGAGCCATTTTTACGTTGCGATTTACATGATTGCCTTGTTAAGCGGCGCTGTATTGTTGCCGGCGCTGTATATAGGTTACCGCCATGCTAAAGCTTTTAAGGAAACGTTTTTAATTTATCTGGTGCTCAGTTTGTTGGTGTTGCTTGGTGCTTGTACGCTCTATTTTGCCGTTAACGTATCTCCCTATTATTTTCTATTTAAAATATTTGTAGCGGCTGCATTTGCTCATATCGCTGCGCTTATATTTTTGTTGCCGCGCCAGCATCACCAATTGTGCGATGTTCCGGCCAACCAACAGCACAATCATTTTTGGTTGGGCCTCGCTTTAATCAACTTTTTTATCAGCCTGCTGCTGTGGTTGTTGCCGCAGGCGGTCATGCTGCTGCTCATGCTTATTTCATTGGCGTGTTTGTTGGGAACCCTTGTCTATTGTCAGATTGTATATCGTCGTTTTCAGGCGCGTACTTTCAGAAAGCCGAAACTCATGACGTTAACCTTGCCTTTGGTAAGTATCGGGCTCGGCTTGATGGAAGGTTTTTGGTTTGGTGATAGCATCGTCCAGCGCGGTGTCATTCTGAGTTTGCCGCTGATTTATATTTTGCACTGCGCCAGCGTTTGGTGGTTGCGCCATGAGTTGTTTCCTCCGGCAACTGCATCACAGTCTGCTGCACAGGAATTTACTCAGCTGACAACGAAAGAACGCGAAATCGTGGATGCCGTGCTCAAAGGGTTAAGCAATAAGCAGATCGCGGCTGATTTTGGCCTGTCCGCCAGCACGGTTAAAAATCATTTGTATGCAGTGTATAAAAAGTTAGGTGTAACGAATCGTTATGCGCTGATCAACGGTACTGCGGGAAAAACAACCCAATAGACAAAGCGAGAAGCTAAGGAGGAACCCGTGAAAGGCAGTTGTTTGTGTGGTGCTGTGGCCTATGAGATAGACCAATTGGATTCTCCCATTATCCATTGCTCATGCCACACTTGCAGGAAGGCGCATTCGGCTGCGTTTAATACCGGGGCGGCTGTTAAGCATTCACATTTTAGATGGTTGCAAGGGCAGGGTATATTGAAAGCCTATGAGTCGTCACCCGGTAAGTTGCGTTACTTTTGTTCGAATTGCGGTTCGCAGATGGTTGCACAATATATTGATAGGGATCATTTGATTTTACGCGTTGCGACCTTGGACGATGCTCCCCTGGAAACTCCTGCGAAACATATTTTTAAATCCCACGAAGTCAGTTGGCTGGAATATGGGCCGCAAATCGCCGGCTATCCCGAATGGCATCCAGATCGTAAATAGCTGTCCTATAAAGGTCCTGGGATTAATTTCCCAAGCCTGTTGTTCTCCCTGGGCCTAATTTCCTATAGGCATTCTCCCTTTTGCGTCTCAGGCTAAACCTAAGCTGGCACAGCGGTTGTGTCAGTGTGATTCTATTTTCGGAGTTTGGCGATGAAGTCAGGATTGTTCTTTTGCGCGCGTTTTCTCGCGCTTTGTTTATGGCATTTTATGAGCGTAGCGATTGCTGCATTGGTGGTGGGTAATGTTGTGAGTTTGGTGGACCAGGGGCAGCCGTCAGCAGGTTTTGCTTCCCTGTTCGCCATTAGCATTCTGGAAACGGCTGTAGTGGTGTGGATGATCACCCGTTCAAATTTGTCTGGCATCCGGTTGCTTGTGGTCACGCTGGTTGTATTTCACGGTGTGAAGATATTTTTGATGATGATTGAGCTGGCGTTTTTCCTTAACATTTGGGCATCACCGCCCATGATCAGCCTGGAACGGGTCTTGGCCCTTGAAGTTCATGGGTTATTAATGGCTTGCCTGTTCTGTCCGGTGGCAATAGCCACGTTTAAAAAACGGACATCGCCCGGGCCAATCCAGCCGACCATTTTTCCCCTATTCCATAGCTCTTTGATGATAAAGCTCCTCAATGTAAGCGTACTTTACGCCGTTTGTTATTGGATGACGGGTAGCTTTTTATTAATTCCACTGGCTGGAAAGTCCTTTGACTTTACTTACGGGAACTTACAAGTACCGTCCTGGATGCCCCTTTTCCAAATGGGGCGAGGCGTGTTGTGGGCGCTAGTCGTGTTCCTGTTGGTTCGCCACCTTCGCGTCCATGGAATTCGCTTGTATGTAGGGATTGGCGTTACCCTTGCGATCCTGGGTGGAGCCCAGTTATTGATGCCCAATCCTTATATGCTGGATCATCTACGCTATGTACACTTGCTGGAAATCCTGGTCTCCATGCTGATTTTTGGTGGGCTTGCGGGCTGGATACTGCGAAAAGAAAGGTGGTTACCCTAGGAGATTGCTGCTTTTTTACAAAAAACACAGCCTTATTATTTTATAACTTATTGTTTTTAAATGAATTTTGTAATTGTGCAAAAATTTCACAAATTTATTTACATTTTTCGTGAACTTATCAGGCGGCGTTCAGTCTCAGTTAAGTGTGTTTTACTTTCATGAGCTAACTCCTCCACTAATGGCAATTTGCCAGCTAAGCGTTGAGACCTATGCAAAGCTACCCCGACCCATGGTTGGGGTTTTTTTTACCTGGGTTTTAGCCTTCCTTCAATAACACAAATTTACTGAATCCAATTGAACTTCTCGACGAGGCTGCGGCCATAGAAATACATGATTTCATGGTAACTCCAAGTCCAATCCAGTCGGCGTTTTCCCCAAGTTCGCCGACTTTTCCCCCGGGGCTTATACCCCGGGTTTTTTTAAGTTTCTGTAAGTGGTTCTACTTTATCTTCCGGCGCAAGCCAGGCCTGCAATTTAGCTTTTAAGTCATCCACCCCGGTATTTTTGAGTGACGAAAAGGTCTGCAGGCTGACCAGATCGCCTAATCCGGCACTTTTCATCTCTTTCTTGACCGCCATCAAGGCGCTGCTCGCTTGGCCACGGCTTAATTTGTCGGCCTTGGTCAGCAAGATATGCACGGGCATGCTGGATTCGGTTGCCCAGTTCAGCATGGTGGTATCAAATTCTTGTAATGGGTGGCGAATATCCATCAGTAAGATCAGCCCCTTCAGGCAACGACGCTCGCGCAAATATTCGGAGAGATGGCGCTGCCATAGCTCTTTTTGTTCGCGTGACACTTTGGCGTAGCCGTAACCGGGTAGATCTACCAGCCTTTGGGTTGCACTCAACTCAAAAAAGTTAATGAGCTGGGTGCGCCCCGGAGTTTTGCTGACACGTGCCAGTTTGTTGTTATTGGTAAGGGTATTGATAGCGCTGGATTTGCCCGCATTGGAGCGTCCCGCAAAAGCGACTTCTATACCATCCTCAGGAGGGCACTCGCGAATGCTGGGAGCGCTCTGTGTGTATTTGGCCTTATGGAAGTTAATCGCGGTGGTCATAAAAACCCTTCAAAATGGTGTGTTATTAGCTCGATGGTATATAATGCAGCACAGCTTTTCGGGGATTAATACTTTGTTATAAAAAGCTTGGAGATCCCGGAAAGGTAAGTCTTGCAGGCGGCACAGGTGAATGGCCGGCATTGTAGCCTGATGCCTATCCCTACGCGAATAAAATGATCCCAAGCAATAGATAGTTGCTTACAACACAATTGAAAGAACAGGTTTGCCAATGAAATATATCGTAAAAAATGCACTTTTTTCGCTGGGTTTGATCGCTGTTGCACAGGGTGTTCATGCTTCTGCCGGTGCAAAGGTGACTGGTGATGCGCAAGCGGGCCAGGCGAAAGCAGCTGTATGCGGTGCCTGTCACGGTATAGATGGCAACAGCGCGGCTCCCAACTTCCCCAAATTGGCAGGTCAGGGTGAGCGTTATATCATTAAACAACTTCACGATATCAAAGCCTGGGATACTGAAACCAATCCTGCAAAAAAACCGACAGCAGGCCGTGCGGTTTTAGAAATGACTGGCCTTTTGGTCAATCTGAATGACCAGGATTTCGCTGATATCGCAGCCTATTTCGCGAGCCAAAACACACAATTAGCCGGTTCCCAAAAAACAGAGGTGCAGGTTAACTCCGGCCTGAAAGTAGATGCATTGGAGCTGGGTGCCAAAACCTACCGCAATGGTAACCTGGCCAATGGTGTACCTGCCTGTACCGGTTGCCATGCGCCGGACGGTAAAGGTAATGCGGCAGCCGGATTTCCACGCTTGAGCGGCCAGCATCCTGATTATATTGAAAAACAATTAACCAACTTCCGTTCAGGCAACCGTGTAAACGATGGTGATACCTCGCCAATGCGAACCATTGCAGATAAATTGAGTGATGCTGAAATCAAAGCCGTGGCAAATTTCATTGCAGGCTTGAATTAATTCTCGCAAATGCGTAAAAAAGGCGGCCCAGGTCGCCTTTTTTATTGGCTGATAATTCTATTTATAACCGGAGTCATTCATGCGTATTTTTACTATCCTTGTAGGCGTACTTTTTTCAGCAAGCGTATTTGCGGCTGAACACGCCCCATCTATGATCTTTCCCTACCTTGAGGGTAAGGATTATGTTGTTTTGGAGACGCCTGTGGCGACGGCAAACCCCGCCAAAATAGAAGTGGCAGAAGTATTTTCCTATACTTGCCCTCACTGCTTCCATTTTGAATCCTTGCTGGACGAGTGGATGAAAAGCCAGCAACCCGATGTGGCCCTGGTGCAGGTTCATGCCTCCTGGAATAGCGCCATGGAAGCTTATCAGCGCGGCTACTACACGACCCAGGCATTGAAAATAAAAGATAAAACCCATGTTGCTATCTTTAATGCCTTCCATGTGCAGCATAAAGAACTCCCCGATGCGCAAGCCTGGGCTGATTTCCTGTCCGCTTATGGCGTAAGCAAACAAACAGTCTTAAGCACTTACAATTCCGATGCTGTTACCAAACAACTAAAACAGGCGGATCAGTTGTTCAGGAGCTACCAAATTACCGGCACACCCGAACTGGTGGTGGAAGGCAAATACCGTATCAGCACACGTTTTAGCGGTAGCCAAGAGGATATGCTCAAGGTCATCCAATACCTGGTTAATAAAGTACGCGCTGAGCGCGCCGCAAAAAAATAATGGCTTATCCCCTGGTGGCTTAATGCCAGGACTCGAGGCATTAAGCCATTGTCCTGTTTGAGTTAATAACCTGTTAAGGCTGAGCCGGTAAGATAAAAATGTTACCGGTCGCCAGTTGGGGAACTTCCGGGTAGCTCCATGTTCCCAGCTATACTTTTTTCTCGAAAGACGGAGTCACGTTATGCGTATGTTTGCTGCCCTGTTTGGGCTTGTAGCCGGCCTGTTGGCGGGTATTGCCAGTGCGGCCACCTATACCGAAGGTAAAGATTATGTATTGCTGGGTGAAGCTGTACGTCCGGCTGATCCAACCAAAATTGAAGTGGCTGAGGTATTTTCTTTTTTATGCCCGCACTGTTATCACTTTGAGCCGCTATTAAAGGCCTGGTATAAAAAACAGCCGGCCGATGTAGTTTTGGTGCAAACCCATGCTGCGTTCAACCAAAACTGGGCGGCTTACCAACGTGCTTTTTATACCTTGCAAGCCCTGGATTTAAAGGAAAATAAAGAAAAGGTGCAAGAGGCTATATTCAATTCCATCTACGTGGGGCACAAAGAACTTCTGACTGCCGAAGCCTGGGCTGATTTTTTCTCGCTCTATGGCGTTGATAAACAAAAAACACTCAGTACCTATAATTCCTTTGGTGTAAACAGCCAGGTGAAACAGGCTGAGAAACGTGTTCGTGATTTTAAGATAACCAGCACGCCGACCGTGATTGTGGATGGCCGCTACCGCGTTGCCGTAAGTGCACACGAGGATATGCTGAAAGTCACCCAGTTTTTAGTTGACAAGATACGTGCTGAGAGAGCTGCCAAGCGCTAACTAACATTTACTGGCTCAGTTGCAAAACGCCCGCCTCTGGAAGAGGCGGGCGTTTTTGTTTCCGGTAGTTTTGGCGAAGTCTGTCTATACTCAATTTCAGCCTTAACTTGATAATTGAGAAGAACATGGCCGACCGATCTGACGATAAGAATACCAATTGGCGAGAGAAGTACCTTGATGCGTTAGACCAGCAAGAGCAAATTGAAAAAACCCTGAGTGCTCAGCAAGAGTTACTTCGGCGCGCCCTGGTTCGGGTAAGCGTGCTGGCAGATGGGCAAGATGATACCCTCGATAGCATTCTTGGCCAGTTGCGTGAGCGCATGCGCGGTTCAATTGCTGGTGATATCAGCAGCCTCTTAGCACGGCTTGATGAAGTTGCCGTTCATTTTGAACAGTACCGCGACCAAAATGCACAAGACGTGCACCATTCCCTGGTGGATACCCTTAAACCGCTCCAATCGCTCGATGTAAGTCGCGCTGTAAAAAAAGACATTAGTCAGTATTTGTCACAACTGCCGGAACGCAGCAAAAAGGTGCGCTTATATCCAGCGCTTTTACAGCAACTTGCCAGTATCCAGCAGCAGGCGCTCAAAGAAATAGAGCAGCCAAAAACAGGTTTTATGCAAAAGCTGTTGGGGACAAAAGATCAATCCAAGCGCGAAAACGTGCAAACCTCTGCCACTCTTGAAAATGACCAGGCAGTGACAGGTTCTGATACGACCTCGCAAATACCCAGAGCTATTCCTGTTACCGGCACGACCAGTTCCGCCAGCATTAATGACGTCGGGGTTAATGCAGAACTTGCCCCACCTGCACATCCGACGCCGGCGGCACCAGCTGACGTGGACCACTACCATGAGGGTATATTACCGCAGGCGTTTGTCGAACAGATTACTCAGGTGATTAACCCGTTTTTGGTGGGACTTGAAAAAGAAGCGCCCATGGTAAAAAAGGTGCATATTCTGCGCGAGCGCCTTAACGCGGCAACCACCGCCGATGGATTTATTAAAACCCTGGAAGATTTGCGTAATTTGGTTATGCAGGCCTATCTTACGGCGAACCAGGCATTTGCAACCTACCTGAAAAATGTAAACCAGGAATTAGCTGATATCTACAGCCTGGTTGGTGGAGCGGTTGAGTCAGAGGCGCATCGTCGCCATGCGAGCGATAATTTACAGAGTTCAATGCGAAAGGAAATGGAAACGCTTGAGTCTACCGCCGAGTCCGCAACTGATTTAGCGCAGTTAAAACATCTGGTGCAATCGCAAATCGGCAATATTCGCCAGGCTCTGGATCATTACCAGCAACCGGGGCAGGAGCAGGACCAGCTTGCCAACCAATTGGAAGCGCTCGCAGCCAAAATAAAAATTATGGAAGATGAGGCAGAAAAGAATCGCAACGTATTGGAACAGCAGCGCTTCAAAGCCTTACATGATCCGCTCACAGAATTACCCAATCGTGAATATTACAACGAGCGTGTCAGCTATGAATATCAACGCTGGCAGCGCTATAGTCGCCACTTGACGCTGGTTGTATTTGATATAGATCATTTCAAACGTATTAACGATAACTATGGCCATCAGGCAGGTGACAGGGTGTTAAAAGTTATCGGGCGTTCCATCGCCAAACGACTGCGCGAAGTCGATTTCTTTTGTCGCTATGGGGGTGAAGAGTTTGTAGCGCTTATGCCGGAAACCACGCTCACCGATGCGATGCCGGTACTCGAGACAATTCGCGCTGCAATTGCCAATGCATCGTTTAATTATAAAGAGCAACCTATAGCGATTACCCTATCCGTAGGTGTGACGGAATTCACAGCAGGTGATGATGTTGAACTTGCATTTGCGCGCGCTGACGAGGCGCTCTATGCTGCTAAATCCGGCGGTAGAAATTGTATTCGGTTTGCCTAGGTTTTTTGCAGCCACGAGTTAACATTAATTAACCAATATCAACAAAAGTAATCGCCTGGCTTTATGGCCGGGCGATTATCCTATCGACGTTTATATTCTGCTTTTTCCCTTTAGCTGCGAATCAGGTTCATTATGAAAAAAATAATTATTGCATGTGCATTGCTGGCGGCTGCTTCAGCCCACGCAAAGAAAGGCCCGGTTGCCGATGCATTGGTCATTAACGACAAACAGTATTTTGCCATGCAAGGTTTGGATGTGACTGTGTTCAGTGACATATATCCGGACGGGCATCAAACCGGCGTTACCATTATCCAGCACGGCAGTCGCGTAGCGGCTAACGGTGATTTACGTTTGGAAGTTTCGCCGGGGCAATGGTCACCCGTACCTGCCGGAGGCGAACAGCAGGTTGAAAAAGATAAAAACCGTATTACACAAACCATGTCTTATCCCGATCCCAGTAAAGATAAGAAAGGATTTAATCCTATTAATTATCCTGATTTGAAATTTTCATATCAGGTCAGCGTAACCGCCCTGCAAAAAAACCAGTTTAAAATCAGCGTCGATTTAGACAAGCCATTGCCAGCAGAGTGGATTGGAAAAATTGGTTTTAACCTTGAATTATTTCCCGGTGAATTATTCGGTAAAGCGTTTTTAATGGATCAACAATCCGGTATTTTTCCACGTCAGGCGAACGGCCCTATTGAAAATGTAGGAGGAGAATTTCTTGCTACACCTTTGGCCGTAGGTTCACGGCTGGTCGTTGCGCCCGACCAGGATAAGCAGCGCATTGTGATTGAAAATATCACCCAAAATAACGGTGATGGTAAATTGGAGTTGTGGGATGGACGTGCTAACCACAATAACGGTTGGTACATTGTGCGTACCAGTATTCCCGCCAACGCCACCAAAAATGCTATCGAATGGGTGGTAACACCCAATGTGGTAAAAGGCTGGAAATATGAACCGGTATTACAAGTATCACAAATGGGTTACACCACCAAACAGCCCAAGAAATTAATCATTGAGCAGGATGCAACTGACATCAGGGCTGATGAAGTGAGTGTCTATCAACTCACAGAGAACGGCAAACAATTATTGCGCAAAGCCAAGCCGAAAACCTGGGGTAATTTTTTGCGCTACAACTACCTTACCTACGATTTTTCTGATATCCAGACACCTGGCAGTTATGTCATAACCTATCGCGATAAAGCTACGGCTTCTTTTAAAATCAACGATGATGTTTTTGATCGCCATGTATGGCAGCCAACACTTGAATATTTCCTGCCTATGCAAATGTGTCATATGCGCGTTAACGAAAAGTACCGCGTGTGGCACGGCATAGATCATTTGGACGATGCGATCATGGCGCCCGTCAATCACAATCACTATGACGGTTATATTTCCGGTCCATCAACACTTACTACATTTAAACCCGGCGACCGTGTACCCGGATTGGACGCCGGTGGCTGGCACGATGCAGGGGATTTTGACCTGCGTGTTGAATCGCAAATGGGCACTGTCTGGTTATTGGCCGAAATGGTGGAAGAATTTGGCCTGGATTACGATGCTACCAGTATTGATCAAAAAACCAAGGTCGTAGAAATCCACCAGCCCGATGGTAAAAATGATGCCTTGCAGCAAATCGAACATGGTTTGTTGAGCGTATTGGGTGGTTATAAAGCCATGGGGCGGTTGTATCGCGGCATCATTGATACGGATTTGCGTCAGTATGTCATGTTAGGTGACGGCTCCTTGCAGACTGATAACTTGCCTTATGACCCCAAGCTTGCCAAAGGTGAAATGAAAAATGGAAAAACCGGCACTAACGATGATCGTTGGGTTTTTACAGAAGATAATCCGAACCGGGAATTAAATGCAGCAGCCGGTCTTGCAGGTGCTGCGCGGGTATTGAAAACCTACAACCCGCAAATGGCCCAAGAAGCTTTGGCGGCAGCGATAGATATTTACCAAAAAGCCTTTGCCCGCGGCACTAAAATTGAAGAAAAAACTTTTGCCATTGCAGAATTATTTCTGGCAACCCGGGATAAAAAATACCTTGCAGATTTGCTGCCGTTAAAAGCACAAATCATCGCCAAAGTTGATGAGGCAGCCTGGCCGTTAGGACGTATTATGGCAAGTGTTGAGGACAAGGCGTTTGTTGCCGATATCAATGCAGCGGTTGAACAATATCAAAAACTGGTGCGCGAGCGTGCTGCGACAGAATCTCCTTATGGTGTGCCTTATAAACCCAATATTTGGGGTGCTGGCTGGACGATTCAGGAGTTTGGTGTCAAGCAATATTTCTTCCACAAAGGCTGGCCGCAATACACAACAACAGATGCTTACTTTAGCGCGTTGAATTTTGTGTTGGGTGTTCACCCCGGCTCCAATACACAATCATTTGCCTCTGGTGTAGGTGCAAATTCCGCAACTGTTGCCTACGGCAATAACCGTGCAGATTGGTCTTATATTCCGGGTGGTGTGATTTCAGGTACGGCGTTGATTCGTCCCGATTTGCCTGAGTTGAAAATCTGGCCGTTCTTCTGGCAGCAAACCGAATATGTCATGGGTGGCGGCGAAACCAATTATATGTTCTTGGTGCTCGCGGTTAATGCGGCGAATAAAAAGCTGTAACCGGTATATTGAAATTGGCTCATAAAAAAATAGGAGCAAGCTCCCCTTCGATTGGCGATAAAGTCCACGCTGGTACAAGGTAAGTTTGGCGTTAGGCCAGGTTGTTTCGAAACCCTCAAGTCATGGACGACTTGAGGGAACTACAGGGATGTATTCATGTGTTTTTGAAACAACCTGGCCTAATGACAAACGAGCTACGAAGTAAGCTGAATAACACACTAAAAAATGTATAAGTCGTTATTATTCTGAGAGGAGCAAGCTCCTCTTTTTTTATGGAAGGTTAAATAGTTTTTTATGAAAAGCTAAACGATCATTTTGCATCGGTTGCCTCTGCTCCGGTGTATTTTACGGGACTCCAGTTTCGTACAATATTTTTTACATAAAGGCCAGATTCCGTTAAGTCTGCATCGGTCCATTTGCCATCAGGTGCGGTGCCGACTTTTAATTGCGAAGCCCCTTCTTTTTTATCGTTTAATGCCCAGTTGCAGTGGGATAAATGATGTTTACGCATAAAGGCCAGCCATAACTCAGTTTCTTTTTTATCAACGCCGCCGTCGCCATTAGCGTTCACAGTACCCCACTCAGTCACCATAAGCGCCAAACCCTTATCCAGTGCAATTTTTGCTTTATTGCGCAGATCTTGCTTATGCGTGCCTGCATAAAAGTGCAGCGTGTAGGCAATATTGTTGAAGCCGGCAATGGGATCGGCAGCTGCTTTATCGACATCTTGCGACCAGCTTTGTGTGCCCACAATAATCAAGTTATCAGGATCAATCGCACGGATTTTTTTGATGAGTTGTTCTGAGTAAGGCTTGACGGTTTTTGACCAGTCGGTGTTCTGTAAAGGCTCATTGTAGATTTCATAAATCACGTTAGGCGTATTGCCGTATTTGCGGGCAATTTTTTCAAAGAAACTGATCGCCAGTGCCGGGTCTTTTTCAGCACTGTGTGAATGCCAATCGACGATAACGTAAATGCCTTGCGCAATGGCCGCATCAATAACACGTTCTGCTTTGGCAAAATTACCTTCCGGATCGGCAGCGTAGCCGCCATTCTTATCAGCACCAATGGCTGCGCGGATGATGGATACATTCCAGTCTTTTTGCAAATGTTCGACTACCTCGGCGTTGTAGTAGCGGTCTGCGCCCCAGCCGGTGTTACTCCAGAACAGGCTGGGGCCTGCGAGAGACGCCGGTTTACCGTCAGCGCCCAGGATTTGATTACCTTTTACTGAAAGTGCGCCGTGGGTTGCGACGGCGGTAGCGGCATAGCTTTGGCTAAAGGGTAAAAGCGCCAGGCTGGCAATAGCAGCGGCAGTTCTTAAGAGGCGATAGGGTAAACTCATTGAAAAAGATCCTTTATCTGTTAGTTATTGGAAGTCGTGCAGTTGATATGATGAACCGGTTTAGATGCGTGATCCGTGACCTTTTTAACACCGCCGCGTCCCTGAGGATAAGTGTTTTACACTTCTTTGGTGTTATCCATAGGGTATGAGTATAGCTGCGTGCTTCAAAAAAAATTGCAGGAATAGAGCTAACTTATGGCGGACTCATCCACCAAAGTTCAGTACACTCCGGGTTATTACTTTAGCGTTAAGATCAATGTCGGTATCTTATGAGTTCCCTTATCCCCACGAATATTATTACCGGGTTTCTCGGTGTCGGAAAAACGACGGCAATAACGCATCTGCTAAAACATAAGCCACAGGGTGAAGTCTGGTCTGTGCTGGTAAATGAGTTCGGTGAAATCGGTATTGACGGCGCCATGCTCAAAACAGTTAATGCTCATGTGCGCGAAGTTCCCGGCGGCTGCATTTGTTGTGTTGCAGGCCTGCCGATGAAAGTTGCCCTTAATATGATGATTGCAACTACCAAACCTGATCGTATTTTGATTGAGCCGACGGGCCTTGGGCACCCGGAGGAAATTATCAATACCTTGCTGGGCGAGTATTACCATAAGCTGCTGGACTTGCGCGCAACTATCACCCTGGTTGACCCACACAAATTGAGTGACAGCCGCTATACAGGCAATGCCAACTTTCAGGATCAGATTGCGATTGCGGATGTCCTTGTGGCCAATAAAACCGATACTTGCGGTGCTGCGGAACGGCAGTGCTTCGACCAACTCCTGGCCGGGTTTCATCCACCCAAGCAGGCGGCCTTCTGGGTAGAGCAGGGCCGGTTGGAACTCAGCTGGCTGGACTTGCCGCGTGCTGGGCATAAGCTTAAGCATCCCCAACATCACCGGCAAAACCGATTGAGTCCGCAACGTGAACTTTACAACGCTGCCATTCGCTTGTTGCCGGATGAATCCTTTGCCCGTCGTGAAAATTCTGCCAACGGCTTTTACAGTTGCGGATGGTTATTCCAGCCGCGGCTTCAATTCAAGTTTAATGATGTGTTTGGGATATTGTCCGGTGCGGAATTCTTGCGTGCAAAAGCGGTAATGCACACCAATGAAGGCCTGTATATGTTTAATGCCGAAAACGGTGTCTTAAGTGTTAACCAGATTCCGGTGCAATCGCCCGATGAAATTTCGGATAGCCGTATAGAAGTGATAGACGATAAGGCCATTGCTGTTGAAAGCCTGGAGCAAGCTTTAATGGCTGCTTTGCTTACCCCGCTTTAAAAATGCTACTTGAATGGGCGCCATGAATAAATAGGTATCGCAAAGCAGCAATAATTCAATCTTCCAACTAGACTCAGAGAGGAATGGTACTTACTTAAGCGCGACTAACGCTATTTTATGTCATCGTCACCCCCTGCGGGAATGACGGCTTCCCAAATAAAGTAACCCGCGACTTAGAGAACATATTTTTGTTGCTGTTGAATCGGTTTGGCTTACATAAGAAGAGGGTTTCACTATGTCGTTACTGTTAGCACTGATTGCGATCTGGGCTCTGGTTGTTGTGCTGATCCTGCGCCAGGTAGCACTCGCTGCGGCCTCTGCTGTGGTGGTGGTTTTCTGGGTGGTGCTGGGTACAGTGGTACCTTGCCTGTTATCGCCCTGGGCGCTGGTGCCGCTGATTACGGTAATACTGGTACTTAACCTGGGTTTCCTGCGCCGTGCGCTATTGACCAAGCCGGTATTTGGTCTGCTGAAAAAAACCATGCCGAGCATGAGCGTCACCGAGCGTGAAGCATTGGAGGCTGGCACCACCTGGTGGGAAAAGCAATTATTCAGCGGTAAGCCCGATTGGAACGAGTTTGCGCAAATAGGCCTGCCGCAACTCAGTGCAGATGAACAATCTTTTTTAGATAATGAAGTCAGCGAACTCTGCAGCATGCTCAATGAGTGGGAGATCAACAGCAAGCTTAAAGATTTGCCACCAGAAGCCTGGCAGTTTATTAAAGACAAAGGCTTTTTTAGTTTGATCATCCCGAAAGAATATGGTGGTCGCGAATTCAGCCACTATGCACAAAGCCGGGTAATGAGCAAAATCGCCAGCCGCTCAGGCACAGCGGCAGTTACCGCTATGGTGCCTAACTCCCTCGGCCCGGGTGAACTCCTGATGAATTACGGTACCGAGGAACAAAAACAGCGCTGGCTACCGGGCCTGGCCAAGGGTACGGAAATTCCCTGTTTTGGTTTAACCGGCCCCGAGGCCGGTTCAGATGCTGGCTCAATCCCTGATACAGGTATTGTCTGCAAAGGCATACACGAAGGACAGGAAGTACTGGGTTTGCGTCTGACCTTTAGCAAGCGCTGGATTACCTTGGCCCCGGTAGCCACCGTCGTCGGTCTGGCCTTTAAACTGTACGATCCGGAAGGTCTATTGGGTGATGCCAGCAAAAAAGAATATGGCATTACCTGCGCGCTGATTCCTGCCAATCATCCTGGAATGGAAATCGGCAAACGCCATAACCCCGGTTCGCCCTTTATGAATGGTCCTATCTTTGGAACCGATGTATTTATTCCTATTGACTGGATCATTGGTGGCGCCGCCATGGCCGGTAAAGGCTGGCGTATGTTGATTGAATGCCTTGGCGCCGGGCGCGGTGTATCCCTGCCGTCATTGTCCACCGCCAGCGGCGAAATGAATTATCGCCTGGTAGGTGCCTACTCGCGTATCCGTCGCCAGTTCAATACTGAAATCGGCAAATTTGAAGGGGTGCAAGAAGCGACGGCCGATATTGCCAGCACTGCTTACACACTCGAAGCTTTCCGCCAGTTAGTAACCAAAGGTCTGGAGACAGGTTCGCCCTCGGTGATGACCGCCATGGCCAAATACCATGCGACAGAATTGATGCGAAAATCTGTTGAACACTCAATGGATATAGTCGGTGGCCGAGCGATTCAACAGGGGCCGCGCAATTTCCTTGTGTATTCCTACCACAGCGTTCCGGTTGCTATCACCGTGGAAGGTGCCAATATACTTACGCGCTCTTTAATGATTTTCGGACAGGGCGCCATGCGTTGCCATCCCTATCTCTTTAATGAAATGCAGGCCATGCAGGATGAAGACCAGGCGCGCGGCATTAAAACCTTCGATAAATTATTTACGGCACATCTTGGCCATGTGCTCAGCAATATGGTGCGAACCAAATTGCTCGGTTTTACACGCGGCCATTTCAGCAGCGTGCCTGCCAATGCCGACGATTTCAGTGCGCGCTGGTACCAACGCATTAATCTATTGAGCGCCTCTTTTGCGAGTATGTCGGATGTTGCCCTCGCTGTTTTGGGCGGCAACTTAAAGCGCCGTGAACTCCTGTCTGCGCGCCTCGGTGATATCCACAGCCAATTATTGATTGCCTGTGCGATTTTAAAATACCACTCGGCACATCCAAGGACCCGCGCCGAAGATGTACATGCGGAATATGCTGTCACCAACGCGCTTTATAAGGCGCAACAGGCGTTGATTGATTTTGCGGATAATTTCCCTGCGGGCTGGATTGCGAAGTTAATACGTTTTGTAACCCTGCCATATGGCAAGCTGGTATTAAAACCCGGTGATAATCTCACCCGTGAGCTGGGTGATTTAATGCTGGAAGATAATCCGGTTCGCCAAAGCCTGGCGCAGTATGTTTATGTCAGCCACGAACAGGAAGACCCTGCAGGACGTGTTGAAAGTACCTATCAAATGCTGCTGGCGCTTGGTCCACTCTGGACAACCTGGTTGAAAAACCAGAACAAGCTTTCAGGTTCGACCATGGCTGAAAAATTACAGGATGCGGTGGCCAAAAATATTATCCAACCGCAGGATGTAAACCGTTTACTGGAATACGATGCCCGTCGTTTTGACTGCGTTCTGACAGATGCTTTTGATAAGCTGTAATTATCCAAACCAGGTTTTACCTGAAATCCCTGCCGGTTAACCCGCAGGGATTTTTTTATGTGGGATGCTCAGTCTCATGAGGTATACCCGCAAGTTTGCTTAGCCTTCAATGATATAAAAGTTAAAGCTTCCGTTAAGTCATCTGTACATGACCTTGATAGTACAAACAAAATTTTTATTTTACTGTTTTATTCTTCATGCCATTGGAAAAGGTAGACCTGCCGCTTATTGCAAAGCCTTCTATGGGCTGCGTCATAAGGCTCTTATAAAGAAGCAAACGGTCTAGGTGTTCTGTTTGCGTTGTCTGGGGCTAGGCTATGCTTAAACAGCAACCAGACGGTAGTGAGCCTTGAATGTGGTTGGCACTCGGTAGTGCCTGACTTTGCGGTTAAGTTCAAGGTATGTTTTGCATTTATAAAAAGGAGTAAATGTAATGAAAAAACTGGCCAGTCAATTAGGCGTTGGAATTACGCTTGCCCGCACCCAAGACCTGCGCGCTAAACTTATGGCAGAGATTGCAGAGTACCAGCACCAGCAGGACACGTTAAAACTCAACGGTAGTTATGTCAATTTCACTATGATTCAAACCTATAAGGAATTGATTGCTGCTCGCCGTGAAATGCTTAAAAAATTACCGATGACTTACTGACTACCCAACCTGGAAACTGGCGGGGAAGTCACTGATGTTTTGGTACAACTACTGTTGCGAATCCTGCGTGTGGGTGAGTCTTTATTCTGGTCTGCGTAATTGGCTCACAAAATTGCAAGGCCGATGGCGGCTATCGAGCTGCTGCACAATAATTTTTTCCCAGGCGGTAATGCATGCTCCGGTTGAGCCGGGCAAGCAAAATATCAGGGTATGATTCGCCAAACCTGCGGTAGCGCGTGATTGAATTGTAGACGTGCCGATTTCTTCATAGGAAACCTGGCGAAATAATTCACCGAATCCCACCACGGTTTTATCAAACAAAGGTGTGATGGCTTCGATGGTACTGTCTCGCCCTGCGAAGCCGGTGCCGCCGGTAATTAAAATAACGTGCGCCTGGGTATCGGCAATCCATTGCGATGAAATCGCACGAATCTGGTAAATATCATCTACCACCAAATGCCGTGCATAAAGCTTGTGTCCGGCATCGGTTAACAAGCTTTGCAATTTTTGGCCGGAAGTATCTGTATCAAGGTTGCGGGTGTCAGATACGGTAAGCACACAAACATTCAATGGTTGAAATTCGTTTTGGGATGACATAAAGCTCTCGATAAAAAAGGCAATAAATAACTTAGCCGCCGGTGGTATTCATAAACCGTAAAATTTGCGGTTCCGCATCCAGGTCAAAATGGTGCTTTTCCGGTTTGTGGGCGATGGCATTTACAATAGCCTGCCTGAGCTGTGATTGTGGATCAGGCGATTCGCGCATGGCGGCCCGTAAATCTGCACTCTGCTCTTGCCCCAGGCATAAAATTAATTTGCCCGTCGCGGTGACTCGCACGCGATTACAACTGCTGCAAAAATTTTCAGAATGTGGTGAGATAAATCCGATTCGAGAATCGTATCCCGCTACGCGCCAGTAACGGGCTGGCCCACCACTGCTTTCTACAGAGGCCGTGAGCGGATAATGTTGTCCTAGTTGGGCTCGCAAGTCAGCGCTGCTGATAAATTCAGTGGAGCGCCTGTGCCCATCAATTTGGCCCAGAGGCATTTCTTCGATAAAGCTGATATCCAGACCTTCGTTAAGCGCAAAATTAACCATTCCAGCGGCATGGTCGGCGTTGTAATGCCTGAGCGCAACACAATTTAGCTTAATGCGTTTAAAGCCGGCCGACTGCGCGGCTTTAATTCCCTCTAATACCTGTTGCATATCTCCCACCCGGGTAATCTGATGAAAGCGCACAGGGTCGAGTGTGTCCAGGCTGATGTTAATACGTGCCAGTCCGGCATCTTTTAAGACCTGTGCATAAGTGGCCAGGCGGGTGCCATTGGTGGTCAGGCAAACTTCAGGTGTTTGGGGAAGCTGGCTCAGGCGCGTGACCAATTCGATAAGGCCTTCGCGAATCAAGGGTTCGCCACCGGTAAGGCGCAGTTTGTTTACACCCAGTTCACAGAATGTTTGGCCGAGCAGGGTCAGCTCCTCTATTGATAATATTTCGCTGCGCGGCCGGAAAGTCATGTCTTCAGCCATACAATAAATGCAACGTAAATCGCAGCGATCAGTCACCGAAAGGCGTACATAACTGATCCTGCGCCCAAAGCTATCTGCCAATTGCGGTTGTTCAACCGGCGATTGCGCGGGAGTGGAAATAGCGCTGGCTATATAGGCTGTCATAGGGCTGCAAATAAAATAAGTTGAATGATAAAAACCGGTTAGAACAACCTGATCCTTAAACAGGAATGACTCAGTATAGCTAGCATGGCACTTTTCAAGCCAGCTTTATAAGGCTACTGATCATTATCCTGAAAAAAAGCTGCTCCAAAATTGGGATTTTATAAATATATTGCTTGAGATGCATGGGGCTGGGCAGATAATTCCCTTCTGTCAGGCATCTCTATCGCGACAGTGATTGGAAGATTCTCGAGAAAACTCAGAAATGCACCCTTATAAAACCATCTGCACCATCACATTGCACCACTATAAAACAAAAACAAAAAATCAGCTTTTCGCTATCTGCATTTTTGTGGGGCGCCATTGCACCAAATAAAAACATATCCCTGACTCGCTATTCGCTGTCGAATCAGATCCTTAATCCTGACCGTTATTTTTTATTAATCTTAACCCTATGAAAAAAAAGGATTTATGTTTTTGTATTAGCAGTTTTCAGGAATTGGCACCCTCCTTGCTCAAGTCATAGAAAGTCCTATTCAGTAAGCCATGTTAAGCAAGTACAAAATCGCAAGGTGCCGATATGAAACACGAAGCCACTGATACTAAAAGTTTTACCTTGCTGGCAACCAGTTCTGATGATCCTTTTAATACGTGCAGCTCTCATTCTTCTCGTTCCGGTCGCTCCGGAAAAGTGTGGTTAGTCGGTGCGGGTCCCGGCGATGCCGATTTGCTTACGGTGAAAGCCCTGCGCGCTATCAAGGCTGCGGATATTATTTTTTATGACCAATTAGTCAGCGAAGAAATCTGCGCACTGTTTCCTGCCGATGTCCCTGCGTTATACGTGGGAAAAGTTAAAAATAACCACAGTATTCCGCAGCACGAACTCAATCAATTATTAGTAAACCAGGCACATATGGGACTGGATGTATGTCGTATTAAAGGTGGTGATCCGTTGGTGTTTGGGCGTGGCGGCGAAGAATTGTTGGCACTGCGCCAAGCAGGCGTCGACACCGAAGTTATTCCGGGTATTACTTCCGCGTCCGGTTGCAGCACTTATGCGGATATTCCCCTGACCCATCGCGGCATCGCCCAGGGATGCACCTTTGTAACCGGCCATGCAGAGAAAACACTGGATGTGAATTGGAGTGCATTGGCGCAATTAAATCACACATTGGTGTTTTATATGGGCTTAACTCGCGCCAGCGATATTTCCGAAAATTTATTGGCGGGCGGTTTAGCGGCAGATACGCCAATTGCCATTATTGAAAATGGTTGCCGTAAAAACCAGCGCGATATTATTTCTGATTTGGCCGGTTTCCCTGAAATGGTATTGCGCGAGCAAGTTAAATCGCCGGCGCTGATTATTGTGGGGCAGGTCGTAAAGTTAAAGGAACAGCTACAGATTGAAACCTGGATGAACCAGGTTCAGCCAATAGCTGTTTAGTAAATGACTGGATAGATAGTTAAACATAACAACCGTGAAAGTTTATTGAAATCAAAAAAGCGTTTAAAAACGTGAGGCAATTATGAAGAAGCGTATTGTAGTAGTCGGTAACGGCATGGTAGGGCATAAATTCATTGATAATCTGGTGAATCATGCCGATGCTGAACATTATCAGGTTATCACTTTTTCGGAAGAGCCACGTTTGGCTTATGACCGCGTGCAGCTATCAAAATATTTTTCAGGTTCTACCGCTGAAGATTTAATGCTGACCAGTAAAGATTATTACAACGAAAAAAATGTTGAATTTATCCTGAAAGACAAAGTGGTTGACCTTGACTTGGAAAATAAAGAAGTCATCACTGCATCGGGACGCCGCGAAGCTTACGATAAATTAATCCTTGCGACGGGCTCTTTTCCGTTTGTGCCACCGATTCCCGGTAATAACAGTGAACACTGCCTTGTCTATCGCACTATTGAAGATCTGGAGGCAATCACCAACTCTGCAAAACAAAGCAAAGTGGGTGTAGTTGTTGGCGGTGGTCTTTTGGGTTTGGAAGCAGCGGCCGCATTAAAAGCCGCCGGCCTTGAAACCCACGTTGTGGAATTTGCCCCGCGCTTAATGGCCGTGCAATTGGATGAAGGCGGCGGCAAGTTACTGCGCCGTAAAATTGAAGCAATAGGGGTAAAAGTCCATACGCAAAAAGCAACTACAGAAATTGTGGCGGGAACCGAAGCGCGTTATCGCATGAATTTTGCAGATGGCAGTCATTTGGAAACCGATATGATTTTATTTTCGGCCGGTATCCGCCCGCAGGATGAACTTGCACGCAAGTGCGGAATTCAAGTCGGCGAGCGCGGCGGCATAGTGGTTGATAATTACTGCCAAACATCTGTGAAAGATATTTATTCCATCGGTGAATCTGCGCTGTGGAATAACCGTATTTATGGTTTGGTCGCACCGGGCTATCACATGGCGAAGGTGGTCGTATCCCACATTACCGGTGGCAACGAACAATTTACCGGTGCTGATATGAGTACCAAATTAAAATTATTGGGCGTGGATGTGGCTTCGGTAGGCGACGCGCACGGTAATACACCGGGTGCATTAAGTTACACCTACAGCAACGATGTTGATGAAGTTTATAAACGCATTATTGTCTCTGCGGACAATACTAAATTGCTGGGTGCAGTACTTGTGGGTGACGTAGAAGCTTATGGCACCTTGCAGCAAATGTGTGTCAATGGCATGGATTTACCGGAAGACCCGAACGGATTAATCCTTCCCTCGGTAGAGGGTTCAAGTCATGCCATGGGCGTGGACGCCTTGCCGGAAACCGCACAAATCTGTTCGTGTATGGATGTCAGCAAAGGCGCAATTTGCTGTGCAGTACAAAATGGTGCCAGCACCATGGGCGATATTAAAAGCATTACCAAGGCATCAACCTCCTGTGGTGGTTGTACCGCATTGGTTAAACAAATTATGGAAGCCGAGCTGGTTAAGTTGGGTGTAGAAGTGAGCAATCATATTTGCGAACACTTTCCTCACTCACGTCAGGAATTGGCTGACATTGTACGCATTAAAAAAATCAAAACCTTTGATGAGCTGCTCGACGGTCATGGTAAAGGTTTGGGTTGCGATATCTGTAAACCTGCTGTGGGTTCAATCCTCGCATCCTTCTGGAATGATTTTGTGTTAGATAAAAAACATATAGGCTTACAGGATACCAACGATATTTTCCTGGGCAATATGCAAAAAGACGGCACTTACTCCATAGTTCCGCGCGTCGCCGGTGGCGAGATAACGCCGGAAAAATTAATTGTTCTCGGCCAGGTTGCCAAAGACTACAAACTCTATACAAAAATTACGGGCGGACAACGGATTGATTTGTTCGGTGCACAATTACATCAGTTACCTGCGATCTGGAAAATATTGGTAGAGGCGGGTTTTGAAACCGGACACGCCTATGGTAAATCCTTACGTACGGTAAAATCCTGCGTGGGTAGTACATGGTGTCGCTACGGTGTACTTGATAGTGTCGGCATGGCAATTAAATTGGAAAATCGCTACAAAGGTGTACGTGCACCGCACAAAATTAAATTCGGCGTATCAGGTTGCACACGCGAATGTGCAGAAGCCCAGGGTAAGGATTTCGGTGTTATTGCTACCGAAAGTGGATGGAGCCTCTATGTCTGCGGTAACGGCGGTATGCGTCCGCGACATGCTGATTTGTTTGCGACGGGTTTGGATGATGCAACACTGGTCAAGTACATCGACCGCGTCATGATGTTCTATATCCGCACGGCGGACCGCTTACAGCGCACCTCAGTATGGCTGGAAAATATGGAAGGCGGTTTGGGTTATCTTAAAAAAGTTGTCATTGATGACAAGCTTGGTATTGCCGGTGAATTGGAAATGCAAATGCAAGCTAACATTGACCAGTACCAATGTGAATGGAAAACCACGGTTGAAAATCCAGAACTGCAAAAACGCTTTAAGCACTTTATTAACTCCGATGATAGCGATGAAAACCTTAGTTATGTCGTTGAACGAGACCAGATTCGCCCTGCAACCAAAGATGAGCGCGCGGGCAAAATCGAATTGGTTGAGTTGGCAGGTTAATGGCGCCTTATCTAAGCCGCTTCCAGGGAGAGAAAAGCTGAAGGTGTGAAGGGTGAGGAAAATCTGGATTTTTTAATGAAAAGGTTTGGTTGGAGGTCTCTCCTTCCTGGGAAAGGAATGAGAGGGAAAAAGAAAATTCAATGCGAGAAATATCATGAGCGAAAAAAACTGGATCAGTGTCTGTTTTGAAGACGATTTATTTGCAGATACCGGCATTTGCGCAAAAGTCAAAGGCCAGCAGGTGGCGATTTTTAAGTCGCGCCGGCTGGACGAAATTTTTGCTGTTTCAAACTATGACCCCATCGGCGAAGCAAATGTATTGTCGCGCGGCATTATAGGTTCATTGGGTAATGCGGTCGTGGTTGCGTCGCCGCTCTATAAAGAGCATTACAATCTACGCACCGGTGAATGCCTGGAAAAGCCTGATTATTCTGTTAAGGTTTATCCCGTTAAAATTGAGCAGGGAATGGTGCAGATACAAGCCTGATTTTGCTGCAAGTATTTCATTTGCAGCTATGTTCTTCTTCGACTGCTTCATGAGTCGTTTTACGGGTAGCCGTTTGGCTACCCTTTTTTTAGGTCAGTCAGCTGCTTTTTCCGGCAGGGCTTCTTGCGCAAGAAAGATAATAATTACAATCCAGCCTACCACAGGCACAATCCATAGCAATTGCCACCAGCCACTGCGATGGGTTTCGTGCAGGCGGCGCGCGCCTGCTGCTAGAGAGGGAATAAATGTGGCCAGTGAGTAAACTGTGCTAAGACCCTGGCTGATAATTCCCAGTGCTAAACTTACTAAAAAATTAAACAGGAAAAACCACCAATATTCGGAGCGTGAACCGTGGCCGCTAAAGTCGGCATACTTGGTAAAACAGGTTTTTATAGATTCTTGAAAAGTCATACGTGTGCTTCCTTAAATGAGTGACGCATTGAAATATAGGTGAACAACCAGGTCCAAAACACCTATGGGGCTCGAAAGTAACCTAGCGGCAATTATTAATCAAGTTGGGAGATTTGGTCAGTTCTATAAGATGTGACATTATTGGTAGATTATCCGAATCCGATCATCAGACCTGTTTCTACAGGTAACACGCTTAATCTTTACTGTGGAAACCTTGGTTGATATTAAAGCCGGGTGATATTTAATCCCATGATGTTTATAGAGTATGGAGAACCATCATTAACGAAGACATAGTTGTTGCCGATTTATCGCTTCCGCTGCATGCGGATGCCCTGATTTCCTTATTAAGCGAATACGCCAGGGATATCATGGGTGGAGGCGAGGATTTATTGCCCTATGTAAAAGCTAATTTGGCCGCTGAACTGCAAAAACGTACAGGTACTCATATAGTCCTGGCATTTATTGCAGGCAGGCCTGCCGGTTTTGCCACGTGCTTTGAAGGCTTTTCTACGTTTGCCTGTAAGCCTTTACTGAATATTCACGATATAGCGGTAGTGCCTGAGTTTCGTGGGCGCGGGCTTTCCAGGAGAATTATGCAAAAGGTAGAGGCAATCGCCATAGGGTTGGGGTGCTGCAAAATAACGCTGGAGGTATTGGAAGGCAACCAGTTGGCGCAAGGCTTATATAAGGCCTGCGGTTATGCAGGTTACTCACTTGACCCGCATATGGGGTATGCATTGTTCTGGCAGAAAAAGCTATAACTGATAAAGCCGATTTCGCCGTAACGGTCAAATAATTGTACCGCGTTCAAGTACTCCATGGTTTTTCAATTTGTTTTTATAAAAAGTTAAATCATTTTAAATTATCTGAATACAGTCCTGTTTCGCATGTTGTCATTTTAGGGGGCAACAAAAGCAACTCATTATTTGCAATACCATGTCGTTCATCGATAGATATTTATAAGTAACTGTGTGAGAATGCGCCGAAATTTTAGTCAGCATAATTCAGTAGGTGTGCAAGTCAGTAATGCCCTTGTTTAGCCTGCCATATATAAAATGGAGTCAAGGATGTTTCGCACATCTAAAGTTGTTTTATTGTCAGCGTTTCTGGTTACTCATGCTCTGGCTGATGAGAACCATAAAATTCTTGGTGCCAGGTTGCTACCCGATGGGAGCACGACTTCTCTGGTGCATGGATCAAACATTGAATAATGTGTTGGTTTTAGGAAGAGATGCACAAGGCGAAAGCAGTGTGCCGGAATTTTCTGAATTGCCGGATATCCTCATTGAGGCAACCCATAAATTAACGCCTGTCGTGCTGCCAGAGGTGTACGCGACTGACTCTATTGATGGAAAAATTAAAGCAACTACCACAAACCTTGGTCCTTATCCCCTAGGTAAAAATACCATTGTGTGGAGCGCAAAAAACAGTTTAGGCTCCCGGGCTATTGCTTCACAGTATTTGCTTGTCAAGGATACGCAAGCGCCTATGGTGTTTGCACCTGCCGATATTTCAGTAGAGGCAACCGGAAAAGAAACCGCAGTAGACTTTGGTGTTGCAACAGCCACAGATAGTGTTGATGGCATAATTCCGGTTACAACAGGCAGCGCTGGAACAGCCTTACCGCCTGGCGAGCATCATCTAGCCTGGCTGTCCCTGCGGCAATTAATGTCACAGCCAAAGTTTTGCCGGTCTCAATTAGTTTGGGAACGGCAACCGCAACAGATATTGTTGACGGCACACTCACACCTGTACCGAGTGAAACAGGGCCATTTAATGAAGGCCAGCACACCATTACCTGGACAGCGAAAGACAAGGCAGGTAATGTAAGAACGGCAACCCAGTCAGTTACTGTCAGCCAGGAAAAACCATCTGGTAATAGCGGAGCGAGTGTCGGTGGAAGTAGTAGCGGTGGTGGCGGTAGTGCAAATGCCGGCCTTATAATGTTGCTATTCGTTTACCATGCCTGGCTGCTGCGTAAAAAATATTTCGCGCTGCGCTTAAAGCACCTTCAGTAAATTTTTTAAATCTCCCACGTGACGGCGGCTGACAATGGGCCGCTGTTCCGTATCTGCCAATCGAACCTGATATTGCCCTTGCGGCGCTCGCTCAATCGCTTCAATATGTCTTACAGAAATTAAAGAGTTGCGGTGGATGCGAATAAAGCGGCCTGCAAACTCTTCTTCCAATTCTTTTAAGGTTTCATCGAGCAGGTGCTCACCGCCACGGTGAAAAACAGTTACATATTTGTGGTCAGCTACAAAATAACGCACATCATCTAATGGAATTAATTCAATGCCGCGCCGGGTTTTGGCGCTGATATGTGAACGCATATTAACATTGTCGGCGGTCGGTATTTTTGCGACGGCGCGTTGTACCTTATTAAGTTTTTGTGCTTTGTTGAGCGCGTCCTGTAATTGTTCGGCTTTGATAGGTTTTAACAGATAACCTATGGCAGTAGTACCAAATGCATCCAGGGCGTATTGGTCGAATGCCGTGCAGAAAATAACAGCGGGAGGGCAGTCCAGTGCGCTGATGTCATGTGCAAGTTCAAGCCCGTCTTTGCCCGGCATGCGTACATCCAGCAAGACAATGTCCGGATCGTGTTCATTGATTGCAGTAAGTGCGGCTTCAGCGTTATCGACTGCGGCTACTATATGGTGTTCCGCTAATTTTTCTATCATTCGCACCAGGCGTTCGCGTGCGAGCAGTTCGTCATCGACTATAAGGATTTCCATTATTATTTTCTCATTGCGACAGTGGGCAGAAAATATAGGTGGTAAATATACCTTGCTCTTCACTGGAGGATAAGCGCGCCTGGTTGCCGTAATGGACTTGCAGGCGGTGGCGGATATTGTCCAGCGCCATACGGTTATGGCGATCTTGCGAAGGGACCTGGGATGCTGGTTGAGCCTTTTTCACCAGCGGATAGGGATTGGCAATTGCAATCATTAACTGGTTCTTGGCTTGCGATATTTTAAGGGTAATAGTGCCGCCATCAGGCATAGGCTCTATTCCATGGAAAATTGCGTTTTCAATCAGCGGCTGCAACATCAGGCTGGGAATATGGATGTCTTCGTTGGTGGTAAGGATTTGCCAATCTACAGTAAGGCGTTTGCCCAACCGCAATTTTTCAATTTCCAGGTAGCGCCTGCACAGCGTGAGTTCTCGTTCCAGAGGAATAAGTGTTGGCTCAGCAAGGCTCGCACGGAACAATTCTGCCAGGTCTTCGATGACGTGCTCTGCCAAATCCGGATTCGAACTGATCAGGCTGGCGATGCTGTTCATGCTGTTGAATAAAAAATGCGGGCGAATACGGGATTGCAGCGCCTGGATGCGAGCCTGCAATTCGGCTTGCTGCTGGTTGCGCAATTGTTGCTGCAAATATAAATACCGCAGTGTAATGCCGGATAAGATGGCAGAGGTGAGCAAGTTGTTAAACAGCTGCCATAGGTTAAGTTGGAAGGCTTGGTTAGCTGAGATGTTGTTGGAAAAGTTCTGCAATAACCACTGCCCTGCAATTGACATAGACAAGGTCGTTACAATCACCACACCGTAGGAAATTAAACCGGCCCTGACCGGCGTCCAACTGCGCAGCCAGGGACGCAAGCGGCAGATGACCAGTGCGCTGATCAGGCTTATCCACTGTACCTGGAATGAATACAGCGCAAGCGTTTCCCAGCTGAATTGGGGTAAGGTCGCGGAGTTCAACGTGAGCAATATGGCAATCAGCTCGGCGACCAATACCAGCAGCAACACTGATTGCGGATTGCAGAGGTTGGGTAAGAAGTCGCCATTAAGGCTTTTATTTCTGGGTTGGGTCACGGGGTTCGGCTCCGGGCTTGTCAGCCAAAATAGTGTAATCCATGCAGTTTTCGCGTTTTATTCGGGTTTTATCCAGGTGAACCGCACGCTTTTTATTTATCACCCTGCACGCGCAAGGGTTGCCTGTTGGGGCAGGCTGCGGTACGGGAGGTGCGCCGCGGTCCTGGTTTTTTTACATAAAATAATCGAGTGAAAGGGCGGAAAGTAGATTTCCCGAGCCGCCCTCGGGATATAATGCCCGACTTTTTACACTTAATGCCTGGAACAATTCACATGAGCGAAAACGATCAACCCATCAAACCCTGGGGCGGACGCTTTACCGAAGCCACAGACGCCTTTGTTGAACGCTTTACTGCCTCTGTGGGCTTTGATTATCGCCTTTATCACCACGATATTAACGGTTCAATTGCCCACGCTACCATGCTGGCAAAAGTGGGTGTGCTGACCGATGCAGAGCGCGATCACATTATCACTGGCCTCGAAGAAATTCGTGCTGAAATTGTTGCCGGTAAATTCAATTGGTCAGTGAGCCTGGAAGATGTCCACATGAACATCGAAGCCGTACTGACCCAGCGCATCGGCATCACCGGTAAAAAACTCCATACCGGACGCTCGCGCAATGATCAGGTTGCCACTGATATCCGCCTCTACCTGCGCGATGAAATCGATGTTATTGCCAAAGAACTCACCCGTTTGCAACAGGGCCTTTTGAGTGTAGCTGAGCGCGAAGCCGCTACCATAATGCCTGGCTTTACTCATTTGCAAACTGCGCAGCCGGTCACTTTTGGCCACCATTTATTGGCCTGGTTTGAAATGTTAGAGCGCGATTATTCGCGGTTGGTGGATTGTCGCAAGCGCATGAACTACTTACCCCTGGGTGCAGCTGCCCTGGCGGGAACGACTTATCCGATTGATCGTGCCTATACCGCGCAGCTGCTGGGTTTTGAAGCGCCCACCGAGAACTCGCTGGACTCCGTGAGTGACCGTGACTTTGCCATTGAATTCAGCTCTTTCGCTGCGATTTTGATGATGCACCTTTCTCGTTTCAGTGAAGAGCTGGTGTTATGGACATCATCACAATTCAGCTTTATTGATTTACCGGATCGTTTCTGTACCGGTTCATCCATCATGCCGCAAAAGAAAAATCCGGATGTACCTGAGCTGGTGCGCGGTAAAACGGGTCGCGTATACGGTCATTTAACCGCGTTATTAACCCTGATGAAATCCCAGCCTTTGGCCTACAACAAAGACAATCAAGAAGATAAAGAGCCGGTGTTTGATGCAATTGATACAGTAAAAGACTGTTTAAGAGCTTTTGCAGATATGGTGCCGGCCATCCAGCCGCGTAAAGAAAAAATGTACGAAGCAGCCAAGCGCGGCTTTTCTACCGCAACCGATTTGGCAGATTACCTGGTGCGCCGCGGTGTGCCTTTCCGCGATGCCCACGAAGTTGTCGGTAAGTCTGTCGGTTACGGTGTGCAGACAGGTAAAGACCTGTCGGAAATGACCTTGGCTGAGCTTCAGCAATTCTCTGCCTTTATTGAGCAGGACGTATTTGCTGTGCTGACATTGGAAGGTTCGGTAGCAGCGCGCAACCATATCGGCGGTACTGCGCCTGTACAAGTGAAAGCGGCAGTTGAGCGTGCAAAAACACGTTTGGCAGGGCGATAGTCTGTTGCTATTTCCACCAACCTGGTAAAAGTGCAGAAATCACCCGGTGCATCGTGCCTGGTAATACTCTGTGCTGTTGTTAAATCTATCGATACGAGACAACCATGTACGATCAATACGATGCCCTGATTTTTGATATGGACGGCACCTTGGTGGATAGTGGCCAATTGCACGAATTTGCCTGGAGCCAAATGCTGTCTGCCTATGGTATTCCGCTGGATCGTCCCCTGATGCGTTCACTGGCTGGTGTGCCCACCAAGGGTACTATAGAGATCCTGTTGGAAAAATTTAATCTCATCGCCACTGCAACGCTGGATGAAATGAATAGCTTCAAAGAAGCGCTTGTCCATGAAAACATGCACAGGTTTGTAAAGCCAACGGCTTTGATTGAAGTTGCCCGGAAATATCACGGTATTAAACCCATGGCGATAGGTACAGGTGCTTATACCCGGGAAGCCGAGACGATTTTGCAACTGTGTGGCCTGGACAAATATGTCACTGCTGTGGTGGGTGCCGATCAGGTCAAACATCCAAAACCGGCGCCGGATACGTTTTTACGCTGTGCAGAATTGCTGGGCGTGCCCGCAGAAAACTGTGTGGTGTTTGAGGATTCACAATTGGGTTTGCAAGCGGCGTCTATGGCCGGTATGGCGGGAATAGATGTACTGCTGGTGCACGCTATTGAAAACGATTATTTCCTGTAGGTTAGACCAGGCATGACTGATTCGGCCTTTCACTTTACGATTTCGCTTGCGCAATGGTCGCTCAATAAAGCGTTTTTCAGCAAAGAACTGGATGTGCTGGATTTTCCGCGTATAGCGCGTGAACGCTACGATATAGGTGCCGTGGAATACGTCAACCAATTCTTTATAGATAAGGCGTTGGATAAAGATTTTTTGCAGCAATTAAAAGCCAATGCTGAGGCGGTAAACGTCAAGAACCTGTTAATTATGATTGACCACGAAGGTGAACTGGCTTCTGCAGATTCAGCCCTGCGCTGTCAAGCCATTGAGGATCATAAAAAATGGATTGATGCCGCGGCTTTTTTAGGCTGCGATGCCGTGCGGGTTAATTTGCATGGCATGGTTACGGAAGCGGAGTGGATACACGGTTCGATTGAAAGCCTAACCGCACTTGGCAATTACGCAAGGCGTGTGGGTTTGAACGTGCTGGTAGAAAACCACGGCGGCCTTTCTGCAAAAATTAATCTGTTGATTGACGTTATTCGGGCTGTAAACCTATCCAATGTAGGTACCATGCCGGATTTCGGAAACTTTTGTATTCGCCGTGAAGTGCCCGGCGATTTATGGAAGTCTGCTTGCATCGAGCACTATGATCCCTACCGGGGCGTTGCAGAAATGCTGCCCTATGCAGGAGCCATTAGCGCAAAAACCTATGATATAAATGCCGAAGGAAATGAACCCACGATAGACTTTGAACGCATGATGGCCATGATTAAAAGCTCCGGTTATCAAGGTTATATAGGCGTGGAATATGAGGGTGAGCGAATGAGTGAGGATGAAGGTATTCGATTGAGTAAAACGTTATTGCAGCGTTGGCAACTTGCATGATTCCCGACAAGCAATTTTAATAATGCTTTTTAAAAAGCAGCGCGAAAAAAATAATAATGAATTCGAGGAGCGATAATGACAATTGGTTTTGGTGTAAAAACAAAGGAAGTTAAAGGCGGGCTTATTTTTGGTGCAAGTTGTCCTGATTGCAATACAGCAGCCTTGCGCAACGCAGGTACTATCAAGGTTATCCAGGTGTTGGGTTTGCCGCTGTTTCCTGTTGGCAGTTGCTGCCAGATAGCCTGTGGTAAATGCGGCGCCATTTTTAAATTGAAGCAGGCATCGGAAGATGTGCGCCTTAAGGCTAACCCTGTCATCACTCCGAAAAATTTGCTCTTGTCCTCGTGGGGGTTGCCTGTGCTTTTGATCGTCATTTTGGTACTTTTATACGCAAGCAGTGCGAGAGCATAAAAATTAATGTTGTGTTATGCCTTTATGGGATAGATGCCCTGTTTTTGAACCGCCCGTCAAAATCATAATGGCTCACATCGTTTTAGCATCAGTGGTTCCACTGTAGCCATTAACATCAGAGATATTGTATGTCATTACAGAATCGTGCTGCCTTGAGTGTTTCGCAGACAAGCTTCGGTCAATCATCGACAGGTGTTCCTGTTGACTTATTTACCCTTACCAATACGAATGGTTTGATTGTCAAAATAACAAATTTCGGTGGCATCATTACCGAGATCCATACACCAGATAAACATGGGATTTTTACTGATATAAGTCTCGGCTTTGACCACTTGGAGCCTTATTACAATGATTCGCCCTATTTTGGTGCCCTCATTGGCCGTTTCGGCAATCGTATTGCTCGCGGAAAATTTTCGTTGGACGGTAAAACCTATCAACTGGCCACCAACAATGGCAACAACCATCTTCACGGCGGTGTAGCGGGTTTTGATAAAGTAGTATGGAATGCAAGTTTGTTTGAAACGGCAAATACAGTAGGCGTAACCTTAAAATATTTAAGTGTGGATGGCGATCAAGGGTATCCCGGTAACCTGCATGTCACTGTGGTTTATGAACTGACTGAAGGCAATGAAATCCTGGTGAAATATCACGCCGTCACTGACAAGGCAACACCGGTCAATTTAACCCAACATGCTTATTTTAATTTGGCGGGCAAAGACGGTACAGATAAGGGCAGCGATATTCTGAATCATGAAATCATGATTAATGCGGATCGCTTTACGGCAATTGATGAGGAGGCTATTCCCACAGGTGAATTGCCGTTGGTTGAAAATACGCCCTTTGATTTCCGTTCACCACGCCTTATTGGCGAGCGAATTCATAATGACCATGAGCAATTAAAAAATGGCAACGGCTATGATCATAATTTTGTATTGAATAAATCCCACACAAAAGAATTCAGTTTGGCTGCACGCGTATATGAAGCAAATTCCGGCCGTGTGTTGGAGGTATTTACGCAGGAACCCGGTGTTCAATTTTACACCGGCAACTGGATAGATGGTTCGCTGACGGGCAAAGGTTGGCATTATACTCGCCGTTGCGGCTTTTGTTTGGAGCCGCAACACTTTCCGGACTCTCCTAACCAACCGCAATTTCCCAATACTATTTTGCGCCCAGGCGAAGAATACAGTTCGGCAATGAGCTACAGGTTTTCAGTAAAAAATTAGCGCTAAGAGCCCGTTAGGCTTAACGTTTATCTCACAATAAAAAGCCTCACTGCACTGATGTACAGTGAGGCTTGCGACGATCACTGCAAACTACTTCTTAACACCTTCTACATGCAGCTCCAGTTTTACCACTTGTGAGGCTGGGCCCAAATCCATTTTAATATTAAAATCTTTCAGCTTTATTTCTGTTTCGCCGTCAAAACCTGCACGATAACCACCCCATGGGTCTTTGCCTTCGCCGATTTTTTCTACGTCAATGGTAACGCTTTTGGTTACTCCGTTCAGAGTTAAGTCGCCTACTATGTCAAATTCATTTTTATCGCTGCCCACAACGATTTTTTTACTGACGAACGTTGCTTTTGGAAATTTTTCTACATTCAGAAAATCTGCGCTGCGCAAGTGCTTATCGCGTTCAGCATGGTTTGAATTGACGCTGTTGGTATCAATAGTCACATTCACGGTACTGGCTTCAGGTTTGGCGGGGTCGTACGAGAAATCACCTGAAAAATTGTCGAAGCGGCCTGTCAATACGCTGTAACCCAAGTGCTTGATGGAAAAATTAATGGATGCGTGGGCACCTTTGGTATCAATAGTGTAATTGTCTGCCAGCGCAGGCAAGCCGAGTAGGCCAAGGCTGCTGATGCTGAGAATGGCTAAGGTTTTTTTTGCAAACATATAATGCTCCTGTTCTATGGATGGATTTAAACAAAGGGATATTAATCAGAAGTATCAGTGGGTTTTAACATTCGAACTAAGGTTTTATCGCGTTTTATAACATGGTGGAAAAGTGCAGCGCTGGCGTGGAGCAAGGCAATGGCTATCAAGCCCCATGCAAGGTATTTATGGATTTTTCCGGAAAGGTCAATATTGTCAGATGACAATTCCAGTGTTGCGGGAACACTGAAAATATTAAAAAAATCCGCGCTTTTGCCCTCTCCTGTGGTGATGAGATAGCCCGTAATACAAATAATAAATACGCTCAGATAAAGCAAAATTTTGACAAACTGCGCTGCCAGTAGCGAGGTTTTATCAATGGTAGGTATAGGGTCGAGCGAGCGGCTGCTGGCTCGCCATAACAACCGTGTACTCATCAGCGTAAAAACCAGCAAACCGAGCGCTATGTGAAGTGCGGGGCCGCGGTGGTACCAGGGAGAATAGTAATCAAGGCCGCGCATGTAAACGCCAAGACCGAAAAGAAAAATGATTAGGGTGGCACATACCCAGTGAAGAATGATAGTAATGAGGCCATAGCCTGAGCGCGAATCTCTTAGCATCGACATCTCTCCGTGAGCTATTTCTTAACAGTAACGCATTGTGAATAGGGCGACCTTACCAGTAAAAATATTAAATTACAGCTCCACCTCTTTTATCTCATTGCTTACCAATATCCCTTAAGCATGAATACCTGGGCAAAGTAGATAGCTATCTTATTGAATTTCAATGAATAAAAGGCACTATGCCGATTTCAGTGCAGGAATTCTTAAGTAAAACATCCAATTTTTGGTGCGAATCTATCTAAATCTTTGGGGTATTTTCTGTATTTACCGGACGTTTTTTGCCATTGTCGTCAATAGCCACGTAAACAAATTCACCCTCGGTTACCTTATGACGTTCATGGTTTTTAAAATCTTTAATCCACACTTCAATGCCTACCCTGATAGACGTGTGGCCAATTCCAAGCAAGACCGCATAACAACTGACAAGTGAGCCTACAGGAACTGGCCGCAAAAATTTCATGGAGCTGACTGCTACAGTGGTGACGCGCCCATGTGCAATTTCCAGTGCCAATACCGCTCCGGCAATATCCATTTGCGATAGAATCCAACCCCCGAAAATATCACCTAAGGGATTTGTATCGGCGGGCATGGATAATGTTTGTAAGGTCAGCATTCCCTGTGGATGTTCAAGCAAGCTCATAATCTTTCTCAGGTCAGGTCAGGTCAGGTCAGTGCCTTAAGTCCAGCACAAAAAAACCTTCTGTGCCAGTTAACTTGCATTCCGGGCAAGGAGCAGGTTTAGCGTGAGCACGGGCCGACTTGTACCTTTTCCAGTGGAATCCTGAACGGCGCGGTTTTTCTTTCGGCAGATAGGAAAACAGACTAAAATCCGCGCTCTGTGACAGTTATTAGGTGATCTTGTGAGCAACATCCTGCGTTTGAATGACGTGGATAACGTCGGCATCTGTAAAGTTGCTTTACCGGCAGGTACGCAGCTTATTAACTCTGACCTGCGCTTGGTGAATGATATACCGGCGCTCCACAAGGTAGCCTTGCGCGATATTCAGGCTGGCGAGGCTATTGTCAAATACGGCCAGACCATGGGTTTTGCCAACCAATTTATTCCGGTCGGTACCCATGTGCATGTGCATAACTGCGTTATGGGGGAGGCAGACAAAGACTACGGCTTTTGCAGCAAGGCAATCGCTACTGAATTTGTGCCTGAGGCAGCCCGGGCCAGCTTTCGAGGATATAAACGCGCTCATGGAAAAGTGGGAACCCGTAACTACATTGGCATTTTAACCACCGTGAATTGCTCGGCAACTGTTGCGCGCGCAATAGCCCAGCACTTTACATTTTCCGGAGAGCTGGGCAACTATCCCAACATTGACGGTGTAGTAGCGCTTACCCATGAGACCGGTTGTGGAATGCGCGCTGATGGCGAAGGCTATGAAACCTTGCGCAGGACCTTTGATGGTTATGCACGCCACCCTAATTTTGGTGGTGTGCTGCTGGTTGGGCTCGGTTGTGAAACCATGCAGGTGCAACGTGTATTGCAAGAAAGCGGTCTGGCTGACAGCGAAACGTTTTGTACCTATACCATCCAGGATGAAGGTGGAACGCGGACTTCTATTGAAAAAGGTATAGCAACATTGCGCACTATGTTACCGCTGGTGAACAAGGCGCAACGTGAAACTGTACCTGCCAGTGAATTGATGATTGGTTTGCAGTGCGGCGGTTCCGATGCCCTGTCCGGCGTTACGGCAAATCCTGCGCTGGGTATCGCGGGTGATATCCTGGTCCGTCATGGCGGTACGGTAATTTTGTCCGAAACGCCGGAAATTTACGGTGCAGAACATTTGCTCACCCGGCGCGCAGCCAGTGTTGAAATTGCTGAGCAATTGCTCGCACGTATTTGCTGGTGGGAAGAATATACGGCACGCAACGATTTTGAATTAAACAACAATCCATCGCCGGGCAACAAAGCCGGTGGCTTGACAACTATTATGGAAAAATCCCTGGGTGCGCAGGCTAAAAGCGGTTCTACGAATTTGAATGGTGTGTATCTCTATGCGGAACGCATTGTTGAAAAAGGCCTGGTGTTTATGGATAGCCCCGGTTACGACCCGGTATCTGCGACCGGTCAAGTGGCATCGGGTGCGCAAATTATTTGTTTTACCACCGGGCGAGGCTCGGCATTTGGCTGCAAGCCCGCACCTTGTATCAAGTTGTCCAGTAATACACCGCTTTACGAACGCATGAAGGAAGATATAGACATAAACTGCGGTGGTGTGCTTGATGGTGAGATAAGCTTGTACCAATGCGGTGAAAATATCTTTCGCGATATTTTGCGTATTGCATCAGGTGAGCCGACAAAAAGTGAATTGTTGGGTTATGGCGATAATGAATTTACACCTTGGAAAATAGGCGCAACGGTTTAATAGAATTTTCCTGGCGGAACTTATAGAGCTGACAGCTGACAGCGTAAAGTATGTACAATAAGACAATGTATAAAAGAAAAGCCGCTGATGCGGCTTTTCTTGTTTTACCATTTTACAGTGGCCATCAGGCGCCCAGTTCTTTATCAAAAACTGATTTTTCAATCACTGCACCGCGGTGACGGATAATGATACCCGCACAACGAATGCCCTGGCGCGCGGCATCTTCAGCACTTGCATTTTGCAGGCGAGCAGCAAGATAACCGGCATTAAAGGTATCGCCTGCACCGGTGGTGTCAACAACATGGGTTACCGGCGGTACAGGTATATGCACCTGTAAATCGCCGCTAATGATGACCGCATCTTCTGCGCCGCGCTTTAAAATAAGTTCGCGCACGTTGCAGTGTGCGTAACGGCTCTTGCAACCTTCAATGGTGTCGTCACCCCACAGGAGGAGTTCATCATCAAGCGTGAGCAGTGCAATATCGGTGTGCTGCATAACAGCAAGCATGGCCGCTTGTGCCTCTTGCTTATCGCTCCAGAGGCGGGGGCGATAATTGCTGTCAAAAGCAATAGTGATGCCGTCATTGCGAAGTTGCTGTAATACGTTCAACAGATGCCGGCGAGATCGCTCGCCAATAATGGCCAGTGTAATACCGCTTAAATATACGCAATCGCATTGCTTAAGTTTTTGAAAAAGTAGTTCGCTGTTGTGAGTGGTAGAAAATAATTCCCGCGCAGGGGCTTCTTTGCGCCAGTAAAAGAATTCACGCTCACCGTCAGGTGTGTTGCGAATAAGGTACAAGCCTGGAGAGCGACCGGGCAGGCACTGAATCATTCCTGTGCCTATATTTTCATCGCTCATGCGCTGCATGATTTTTTGCGAGTAAGTGTCTTCCCCCAGGTTGGTCACATAATCGGTTTGCAGCCCAAGGCGTGCCATGTACACAGCGGTGTTGTACGTATCGCCTGCAAATGAAAGCGTCATGAGATCGCGACCCCTGGCTTCAGGTATGTCTATGGGGAAAGGTGCAAGCTCCACCATGACCTCGCCAATTGCTGCTATGTGTACCATATTGAATTCCGGTTGAAAAATATCAGATTTGCATGTATGAATTTTTTTATTGTAATTCGAATAAAATATATCATTTAGAAAATTGAATGCCCAGAAAAATTTGACGAATGAAATAGTAATATACAAAAAAGTTAATTTTAAAATGATGTGGAAATTATTATGAATAGATTGAATCAGGCAAAAATAGCGTCATTGCCGACCGATATCACTGTGCCGAGTTACGACCGCAAACAATTAAATGCCGGTATTGTCCATTTGGGTATAGGTGCCTTTCACCGCGCACACCAGGCATTTTATACGGAGTCGGTATTGAACCAATTTGGTGGCGATTGGGGAATTATCGGTTGCAGTTTGCGCTCTGCAAGTGTGCGCGATCAGTTGGCTCCGCAAGATGGTTTGTATACCTTGGTGGAGCGTTCCGGTGAGGGTGAAAAGCTGCAACTTATCGGTGCGGTAATTCAAAATTTGGTGGGTCCGGAAAATCCCGCAGAACTGGTTCGTGTTATGGCTCAGCCTGCTATTAAAATTGTTTCTATGACTGTAACAGAAAAAGGTTACTGTCACGACCCGGCGACCGGTGATTTAAATCAATTGCATCCTGATATCCAGCACGATCTTGGAAATCTGGAAGCACCTAAATCCGCCATAGGTTTTTTGGTAGCAGCACTACAACAGCGTTTCAACTTAGGTATTAAAAGTTTTACAGTGTTGAGCTGTGATAATTTACCGAATAACGGTGAGATATTGGAAAAGGTCGTGTTGCAATTTGCTGGTCTTATTTCTAAAGATTTGGCAGAGTGGATTAAAGTAAATACCTGTTTCCCATCAACCATGATTGATCGTATCGTTCCTGCCACCACTGAAGATGATCGTCGCGACATTGAGCTTCGCCTGGGCGTACGTGATGAAGGTGTTGTGATTGCAGAACCGTTTACGCAATGGGTGATAGAAGATAAATTTTCAGATGGCCGCCCGCAATGGGAGAGTGCAGGTGCACTGTTAGTGGATGACGTTCGCGTATTCGAAAAAATTAAATTGCGCTTGTTGAATGGCGCACATTCAATAATGGCTTATACCGGTTATCTATCCGGGTTTGACTATATCAGTGAAGTCATGGGTGAGTCCTCGTTTGTCAATATGGTAAGCCTTTACATGGCTCGTGAAGCCGGTGAAACCCTCAATGCTCCTGCGGGTTTTGACATTGAATCCTATAAGCAACAATTGCGGGATCGCTTCTCCAATAAAGCTTTAAAACACCGTACGTGGCAAATTGCGATGGATGGCTCCCAGAAATTGCCGCAGCGTTTACTGGAGAGTCTGCGCGTGCAATTAAAAACGAACGGCCATATAGATATTCTTTGCCTGGGGGTAGCGGCCTGGATTCGCTACGTATCAGGTGTGGATGAGAAAAATAATCCTATTGAAGTCCTCGACCCTTTGGCTGCTGAATTGCGTGCACTTTGCGACGCTAATACCGGCAACCCCGACGCTACAGTGCGCGCAATTGTGGGCCTGCATAAAGTATTTGGACAGGATTTGATAAAAGAAGAAACCTTCATTGCCAATACAGTTCATTGGCTGGAGCGTTTTTATGCGCAAGGCGTCTTAAAAACCCTACAGGCTGAATTCAAATAAATCTTGCGAATGACCATAGCCCTGTTAGCCAGGGCTATGGTGTTTGGCTTGGGTTTTATAAAAAATAACTATAAAACCCGGCGTGATGTTATTCAGCAGCAGAAATTGTTAAGGCTCAGGCGAGGAATTATTCATTATTTTTTTAAAATAAATCGCACAATTCATCTGTATTCACCTGCCTGATGAATGCTTACATTATTGCACCCTAAACCATCGCCTGTTCGGATACTTGCTCACAAATTGCAAGGAAATGTCCTGGATCTAAGCTGGCGCCTCCCACGAGCAAACCATCTATGTCAGGTTGTTTGAGTAATTCTGTCGCGTTGGATTTATTTACGCTTCCGCCATAGACAATGCGTATGCGATCGGCAGTTTCGCGATTATAAAGGTTTGCCAGTTCCTTGCGGATAAAATGATGCACTTCCTGGACAATGTGCGGTGTGGCAGCGAGCCCTGTGCCTATAGCCCACACAGGTTCATAGGCAATGCAAATATCTTTATCATCTAGGTCAACAGTGTTTAAGCCTTCCCTTAACTGTGTCAGCAAAATTTCTTCGGTAATTTTAGCTTCGCGCTCTGCTAATTGTTCTCCAATGCACAAAACAGGCAAGAGATTGTGGTTGAGTGCTGTTTTAATTTTTATTTGGCAGCCGAGATTGGTTTCAGCAAACATGGCGCGGCGTTCCGAGTGCCCGATCAGGCAGAGCACGCAACCTGCTTCTTTTAACATTTGTGCCGAAGTTTCGCCGGTGTAAGCACCCGATTCATAACGGCTCACATTTTGGCTACCGATTTGCAGCTCCGAATATTGTAAGAATGTCAGCATGTCCCGCAAGTAAATGTAGGGCGGACAAATAACAATCTGGACCGCAAAATGCTTACCGATAAAAGAGGCCACCGATGTGCAGATTAAATCCACGCCACCATTTAATTTCCAGTTTGCTATCACAATTGGCTTTCGTAATTTCATTATGGTTTCTCAAAAGACAAGGCGCATCTTGCAGCGGGGGTAATCACCACAGTATAAATTAAACCATAGGTCTGCAATGTGTTAGTTTTTTATAAAAAAATATTGGAATGAAACTGGTATTTATCATTTGGCATAAACATGTAGTCTACGATTACAGATAAGGCTTGGTTTCTGTGCAATAGCGAGATACAAAAAAGGCTCCTTACGGAGCCTTTTTTGTGGGGGATGTACATTAAAATTACAATCTGAAGCTGTTGAGCTCTTTTTGCAGTTCGGCGCTTTCCTGACTGAGTTGGCCGCCACTTTGGTTAACAATTTGAGCATTTTCAGACACTTTTTCGGAGAGTGCATGAATTGCTGTAACGTTTTTACTAACTTCGTTGGCCACCGAGCTTTGCTGATGAGATGCCGTGGCAATCTGATGGTTCATGTCATTAATAACGCTGATGTTGGAACGGATTTTATCCAGCGCTCCGCCAACCTTGGATGCAGTTTCAATCGTATCGCGCGCAGCAGCGGTACTGGTATTCATGGCTTGATGAGCTTCATCAGCAGCGCGTTGCAGTTGCACAATAATAGATTCAATCTCTTCAGTTGATGAACGGGTTTTTTGTGCCAGTGAGCGCACTTCATCAGCTACTACGGCGAAGCCGCGGCCTTGTTCGCCAGCGCGCGCTGCTTCAATAGCAGCATTAAGTGCAAGCAAATTGGTTTGTTCGGCGATGGTGCGAATAACTTCCATAACCGAGCCGATGTTGACGGAGTTGTTTTTGAGAATCTGGATTTTTTGTGCTGTAGATTCGATTTGATTGGTCAGGCGATTGACATTTTCCAGTGAGCTGTTGACGATTTCGTTGCCTTGCTCTGCCAGCACGCTGGTAGCATTGGTACGCTCGGCGGTATCGCCCGCATGACGTGCAATTTCATTGGCCGATGCCGATAATTCTTCTACGGCGGTTGCTACCAGTTCGATCTCGCGCAATTGCTGTGAAGTTGAGCTTACTGTGCTTTCAGTGGCATGCGACATGGTAGAAACATTGTGGCGGACTTTTTCATTCACATTGACAACATTGCGAATAATATGCGCGATGTGCTCAAGTACACGGTTAAAGTTATGTGCAAGCGCGGCAACTTCGTCGCGGCTGTCAGTAGAAAGCCTGCGGGTTAAATCGCCGCCGCCGTCAGCAATACTGGAAAGCGAGCGGGTGACTTCTGCAACCGGGTTCAAAACCAGCTTCTGGGTCAGTACATACACCACGGCAAGGCTTGCCGCCAGTAAAAAAGCTACCACGATGATGGTATTGATGGATTGTGTACGCAAGGTTGCCTGCATGGCACGTTTTGAGAAGGCAATATCGTAGCTGCCGATTTTGCTGTTGTTATAGCTGATCTCTACCCCTTGAGACATGACGCGGTTATCTCCACGCTCATCATCTTGGGCTTTGGCGAGCACTTGGCCGCGGTGATCCACTACATTGACTGAGGTAATCAAATCCGTATTGACCAGGGATTTGGCAATGGCCTGTACCTGGTCGAAGTCATAAGCAAAAACCGCTTCCTTGATAGATGAGTTGGTCAGCTCGATCATGGCGGCGCGGTCTGCCTCAAAGCTGGTTTCGAGCTTATTGGCGGTGATATTGTAATTGACGACTGTCACTATTACGGCGATAAAAACCATGACGAACGTAAGTACGGCCATGAGTTTTGTGAGCAAGGATTTTTGTACCATCGTGTCCCCCGACATGAATTAACATTTTTTCTGGATATGCCACAGCTTAGCGGCCTGAGTCGTCATAGCTTTAATCCAGACTTACGCGTTTAACTTATTACTATATTTTAAGTCTGCAACAGGCGGCGTTTCCTGAGTATAGATGCCAATTTCCCGTTGTGTGACAAATCGCGTAAAGATTCTTATCTCATAATTAAAAAATGTTATGAAAAAAGTGGGGGGAAGCCCTTGTGCGGGGACGCAAGAGCTGAAGTGAGCGGAGTCAATCCTCGTCGTTACCACCTGCCATGCCCAAATCCTTGAGCTTGCGGGTCAGGGTGTTGCGTCCCCAGCCCAGAAGGTTGGCGGCATCGCGCTTGCGGCCGGCGGTATATTTAAGGGCTGTTTCTATAAGTGCGCGTTCAAAGGTAGGTACGGCTTCACTGAGCAGTTGATGCTGGCCTTTGGCGAGTGCCTGGTCGGCCCAATGTCGGAGCGCACGCTCCCAATCGTCAGCGGGAGCGCTGCCTTCCTTGTGCTCCAGTAATTCCGGCGGTAAATCTTCGATGTGCACTTCGCGGCCGGACGCCATAACGGTGATCCAGCGGCAGGTATTTTCAAGCTGGCGGACGTTACCGGGCCATTGCAGGCTGCAGAAATAGTCTTCGGTTTCCGGCAGCAGTACTTTGGTGTCTACATTCAATTCGGTTGCGGCCTTGTGTAAAAAGAAGCGCGCCAGCTTGGGAATATCCTCACGTCGATTGGCCAGTTTGGGAATATGGATACGGATCACATTCAAGCGATGGAACAGGTCTTCGCGAAAGCGGTTGTCGGCGACCAGCGTTTCCAGGTTTTGGTGGGTGGCGGCTATGATACGGACATCGACTTTCACTGGCGTGTGGCCGCCGACGCGGTAAAACTCTCCATCAGCCAGAACACGCAATAGTCGGGTTTGGGTTTCGGCGGGCATATCGCCGATTTCATCCAGAAATAATGAACCGCCATTAGCTTGTTCAAAACGCCCCTGGCGCTGGGCGGCGGCGCCGGTAAACGCACCTTTCTCGTGGCCGAACAATTCAGACTCCATTAAATCCTTGGGAATCGCAGCCATGTTCAGTGCGATAAAAGGCTCGTTGCGGCGTGGGCTGTGACGGTGCAATGCGCGGGCTACCAGCTCTTTACCTGTACCTGACTGGCCGTTGATGAGCACAGTGATATTGGATTGCGACAAGCGGCCGATTGCGCGAAATACCTCTTGCATTGCCGGCGCTTCACCGATGATTTCGGTGTTGGCGTCAATTTCGTCGGTCAACGGTTGTTCGCTTTTTTGTTCCTGGGCGTGGGCGAGCGCGCGCTGGGTAACGGCAACTGCATCATCAACATCAAAGGGTTTAGGCAGGTATTCAAAGGCACCGCCCTGGTAGGCTGCAACAGCGCTATCCAGGTCCGAATGTGCCGTCATGATAATAATCGGGATATGGGGATGGGTGCTGTGCAGGTTATTCAGCAGTACCAGGCCATCTGTGCCCGGCATGCGGATATCGCTGATGATGGCGTCCGGCGTATCGCGATTGAGCTGACCCAGGGCGCTGTCGCCCGAATCAAATACACGAGTATTAATATTGGCGGATTGCAGGGCCTTTTCCAGCACCCAGCGGATGGAGCGATCATCGTCGATGATCCAGACCTTATTAGACTTCTGCATGTTAGGCTTCCATTGGTAGGTAGAGCGAGAAACGGGTTTTGCCCGGCTCGCTGTGGCACTCGATGAGGCCGTTATGTTGATGAATCAGGTGTTGTGAAATGGTCAAACCCAGACCGGTACCTTCGGCGCGGCCAGTAATCATGGGGTAGAAAATATTTTCGACCATGTCGGTCGGGATCCCCGGCCCGTTATCAATAATGTCAATACGGCACACGAGTGGATGATGCTTGCGACCTATGGTGTATTGGCGTTGGATACGGGTGCGCAACTGGATTACTCCGTCGGTCATTCCGGCTTCTAACAGGGCTTGCATGGCATTGCGCAAGATATTGAGGCACGCCTGGATCAGTAGCTCTTTGTCACCCAGGATAGCGGGAATGCTGGGGTCGTAATCGCGCACCAGTTTCAGGGCATCGTTACTTTCCGCCTTGATGATTGCCGCAACGCGCTCCAGGACTTCGTGGATATTCAATTCCGCCCACTTGGGCAACTGGTTGGGACCGAGCATGCGGTCAACCAGGTTGCGCAGGCGGTCAACCTCATCAATGATAATGCTGGTGTATTCGGTGAGGTTGGAGTGCGGCAGTTCGCGTGCGAGTAATTGCGCTGCACCGCGAATGCCGCCCAGGGGATTTTTAATTTCATGGGCCATGCCGCGAATTAGATTGCGGGTGGTTTCGTGGGAGGTAGTCACCATTTCATCGCGGCTGATGCGCAATAGCCGGTCTATGGGCTGAACCTCAATAATCAGGCCTTCCTGGTCGCCGAAGGGTGTGACCGTATAGTCGACAGTGATGGTGGTGCCGTGCAATAAACGCCATTCGGCATGGCGCTTGGTGTAATGGTTGGTCTTGTTGGCAGCGAGCTTGAGTTGTTTTTCGGTGTCTTCGGTTTCAAAGAAAAAATAAGTGATAGGTTCGCCGCGGTTGGTTTCACAGCTCATGGCTAATAAGGCTTCTGCCGCAGGATTCATATGAATCAGCAACAAGTTGTTGTCCACCAGAACTATGGCCGTACTGAGGCTATCCAGCAGAGGTTTGTATATGTCGCGTTCACTCAAGTCGCTTCAGCTCCAAATGCCTTGGGAAGGTGCAGTTGCAATAATGCAAAAAGCAAACCAACTCCGGATAGCCTGAAATTGGGGCGTTTCCGCGTACTATTTTAGTAACCTTGATTAAAACATGCTTCTTTTTGGTGCGTCAGTTTATTTTGCGGGCACTGGATTCGTGTTTTGCAGTGGTAAGGGGCGCATAACCACAATAGTTACCGGCTCGGATTGGGCGAGTAACTCGTTCTCGCTGTCTACAACCTCCACCGTAATAGAGTGTTCACCGCGCGGTGGTTCATTGTAGACAAAAGACAATTCAGTGGTTTTTTCAAGGGTAGCGCCATCCAGTTTATAGACCAGGAAATCACCTTCCTGGAGAGAGGGAATCAAATTGACCGAAATAGTGACTGAACGTTCGTTTGCCATCAGGGTTGTGCCATTTACTGGTGCAGCAATGTGCGGTTGATAATTGGCGACAGCACCGGGCGCGGGTCCTTGATGGTAATGTGGATTGGTTGCGGGGGGAGGAGGCGTGCTGTTAATGTGTTTGAGTTCGACCGGTTTGGCATCTGAATTGGCGGGTGGAACATCGGTATAAGTCACTCGCCCGTTCTTGTCGACAGTTTTGTAGATATCAGCCTGGGCCATTGCCGCAGCCAGGGTAAGTGGAATCAAAAAGCCTGATAATGAAAGAGCTGATAATAGACGCATCACCGTTCCTCTTTAGGATGATTGCCCAAGATTACTCCTCATTTTGCCCGATTCCAATCATGAGGCGCCCCTAATGAAAAAGCCCGCACAGTTTCCTGGGCGGGCTTTCGCAATTGAATCGAAAGAATCAATTACACGCTGTAGTAGAGTTCGAATTCTACCGGGTGCGGAGTCATGTTAACGCGTTGGATTTCGCCTTTCTTCAATTCGATGTAAGCATCAATGAAGTCTTTGGAGAACACGCCGCCTTTCAACAGGAACTCGTTGTCTGCTTCCAGGTGAGACAGGGCTTCTTCCAAAGATGCACATACTTGTGGAATCTCGGCTTCTTCTTCCGGCTCCAGATCGTACAGGTCTTTGGTAGCAGCTTCGCCCGGATGAATCTTGTTCTGGACACCGTCAATACCGGCCATCAACAAGGCTGCGAAGCACAGGTATGGGTTGGCAGTTGGGTCCGGGAAACGGGTTTCAATACGCTTGGCTTTTTCACCCACAGTGTAAGGAATACGGATAGAAGCAGAGCGGTTACGGGCAGAGTAAGCCAGCATAACAGGTGCTTCAAAGCCGGGAACCAAACGCTTGTAAGAGTTGGTAGATGCATTACAGAAAGCGTTCAATGCTTTAGCGTGCTTGATAATACCGCCAACATAGTACAAAGCTGTTTCAGACAAGCCAGCGTAAGCGTCGCCTGCGAATTGGTTTTTGCCGTTCAAAGAGAATGATTGGTGAACGTGCATACCTGAACCGTTATCACCGATTAACGGCTTGGGCATAAAGGTGGCGGTTTTGCCGTATTGGTGAGCTACGTTGTGTACGCAGTACTTCAGGATTTGTACTTCGTCGGCTTTTTTAACCAGGGTGTTGGCACCTACGCCGATTTCACATTGGCCTGCGTTAGCCACTTCGTGGTGGTGGATTTCAATTTCCAGACCCATAGCTTCCATAGCGTTACACATAGCGCCGCGGATATCGTGCAATGAGTCTACCGGGGCAACGGGGAAATAACCGCCTTTTACACGTGGAGCGTGGCCGTGTTTTCCTTCAACATCGTCGCCTGATGACCAGGCCGCTTCTTCTGATTTGATCTTGTAGAAAGCGCTGCCCATTGAGCTGTTGTAGTGCACGCTGTCAAAAATAAAGAACTCTGGTTCCGGACCGAACAAGGCTTTATCGCCCAGGCCAGTGGATTTCAAATACTCTTCTGCACGCAAGCCGATAGAGCGCGGGTCGCGGTCATAGCCTTGCATAGTGGCAGGTTCAACGATGTTACAGCGAATATTGATGGTTGCTTCATCATAGAAAGGGTCTAAGACAGCGGTTGAGTCGTCCGGCATCAAAATCATGTCTGAATCATTAATGCCTTTCCAGCCGGCGATAGATGAACCGTCAAACATTTTGCCTTCAACAAAGAAGTTGTCGTTTACAACGTGCGAAGGGAAAGTAACATGCTGTTCTTTGCCGCGGAAATCGGTGAAGCGCAGGTCAATCCAGCGAGCTTCGTGTTCTTTGATCAGGTCTAAAGTCTTAGACATTGAATGCCTCCAAGAGATTTATAGCTTGTTATGAGCTAAGGTCAGTGAAAATTTTCCCGCTTGCATCCTCCGCTCATCCCTTTCAAATGAGCAGGCGAGGTTAGGGTGATCGAAAAGGGGCAAAATATATGCCATCTGCCAAAAATAGCAACAAGTCTTTAAAAATAAGGGCCTCTTAAAAGTGCTTTCTAAATGGGTGCACTATATGAGTGCTTAATGGTGTGCGCTGGCACCAATCTGGTGCTTTTTGTGAGTGGGTTGCGAAAGTTGGGCGAATCCTAAGCTATGGGGACGTTATTTGAGCGAAGATAATACCTTGCATTCTTTGAAGTTTCAGAGCATGAATCCCATAGCCAGAATTGATGGTTTATTTATTGTTGGCTTGGTCAATGTTCTGTAAAAACTCCTCCCTTTTGCTTCCGTGCGTTGTTTTTTGTGCCAGTCATTATTCCTGATAAAAAACACATCGAATAATCATAACCGGTTAAAGGCTTGTTATATGAACCACACTATGAACGTTACTGAAATTTTCCTGATCGCCATGATGATCATTTTTACCGTGCCCTACCTGATCTGGCGGCTTGGTCGTACTGACTATTGGGCACCGCTCGTCGTTGTACAGATCATCATGGGTATTGTCCTCGGGCCAGGCGTGCTGGGAGCTGTTTTCCCTGATTACTACACGTTTGTATTTTCGCAGCCGGTTATCCAGTCGCTGAACGGAATTGCCTGGTGGGCGGTAATGATTTTCGTGATGATTGCCGGTGTTGAATTGGATTTGAAAAAAGCCTGGGAATACAAGCGTGAAAGTGGTATTACCGCTGGCCTGGCGCTGGGTACGCCGCTGCTGTTCGGCTGTGGTGCTGCCGTATTCCTGCTGTATTTCAGCGAAGGTTGGATGGGTGAAAAGGGTATGACCTGGCAGTTTGTCCTGGGCGTAGGCATGGCCTGCGCGGTAACTGCCCTGCCTATTTTGATTCTCCTGATGGAAAAGCTGGATATTCTTCGCCAGCCCATTGGCCAGCGTATTTTGCGTTATGCCAGTCTTGACGATGTGGCAATTTGGGGAGTGTTGGCTGTGATCTTGCTGGATTGGGAGCGAGTATCCCGTCAGGGTATGTTCCTGGTTGGCTTTGCGATTGCCGCCTATCTGTTCCGCAAGTTGATGGTGAAGTTGCAGGAGGGTGATCGCTGGTATGTGTCCTTCATTTGGCTTGGTATTTGCGGTTATTTTGCAGATTGGTCGGGCCTGCACTTTATGGTGGGGGCTTTCCTGGCGGGCGCCGTTATGGAGGCCGAGTGGTTTAAGCAAGAAGACATGGACAAGCTGCGTTACTTTGTCCTGTTGATTGTTATGCCGGTTTTCTTCCTAAGTACAGGCCTGCGTACTAACTGGCAAGTGGGCGGCGCCACTGTATTTATTGCAGCAGGTGTGCTGTTGGTAGCTTCAGTGGCCGGTAAGCTGGCGGGTATCCATATCGCGGGCAAGGTCCTCAAATGGGAAAAGGGCGAAGCTTCTATCATTGGCTGGTTGTTGCAGACTAAGGCCCTGATTATGATTATTTTTGCCAACGTATTGCTGGATAAGCAAATTATTACCAGCGAAACCTTTACTGCGCTGCTGGTTATGGCGGTGCTGAGCACCATGCTGACAGTGCCGGTGGTTGCCCCCAAGCTACAAAAAATGAAAGAAATTATCTTCCGTTCCAAATAATGGTTCTAAACGGAAGGAAACATTCAGCAGCATCCTTCTGTATAATCAATGGTTATAAAACCCAAAGGGCGCATATATTGCGCCCTTTTTGTTCATGCCTTTAGAGTCAGCCATGCATTTTATCGTCAAAGTCTTTTCCGAAATCATTATCAAAAGCCCCCCGGTGCGTAAGCGCTTTATCAAGCAGCTGCGTGACAACCTTCGCAAGCTCCTGGCTGACAAAGGTGTAAATGTGGATGTGCAGCGCGATTGGGAGAAAATCGAAATATTGGCGCCCGATGCCGATGAGTCTGTCATTGCACAAGTATCAGAAATCCTGGCGCATACACCTGGTATTGCCAATTTTTCGCTGATCAATGCCTATCCTGTGGGTGATTTGGAGGATATCTTCCAAAAAGTCCTGCCGCATTGGAAGGATACCCTTGCGGGTAAGACCTTTTGTGTGCGCGCGCGCCGCCACGGCAATCACGAATTTACCTCGACCCAGGTTGAGCAATATGTGGGTGGCGGTTTGTTGCAACACTCCGAGGCAAAAGGTGTTGAGCTTCGTAAGCCCGATATTGTGGTGCCACTTGAAATCAAATGGGATCGCCTGTTTGTGATTGCCAGCAAAAAGCAGGGGTTGGGTGGATTTCCCCTGGGGGCACAAGATTCGGTGCTGTCGCTTATTTCCGGCGGATTTGATTCCACGGTTTCAACCTATCTTTGTATCAAGCGGGGTCTGCGTGCCCACTATTGTTTTTTTAACCTCGGCGGTCGCGCCCACGAAATTGGTGTAAAAGAAGTCTCCTATTATTTGTGGAATAAATACGGAGCATCTCATCGTGTAAAATTTGTCACAGTTCCCTTTGAAGAAGTCGTTAAAGAAATTTTGGAAAAGGTGGACAACGCCTATATGGGCGTAACACTCAAGCGCATGATGCTGAGGGCCGCTGAGGTTGTGGCAGAGTCGTTGGAAATTCCTGCACTGGTAACGGGCGAAAGTGTTGCTCAGGTATCGAGCCAAACCCTGGTGAATCTGAACGTTATTGACCGCGCTGTTGATATGGTGGTGTTGCGTCCGCTTGCGACCATGGATAAGGGTGACATCATTGATATCTCTCGCAAAATTGGTACAGAAACTTTCGCAGCCGGCATGCCGGAATACTGCGGTGTTATTTCTGTCAATCCAACCACCAGGGCCAAACTCCACAAAGTAGAGCGCGAAGAAGCCAATTTTGATATGGCGGTATTGGAGCGTGCGATTACAGGGCGCCGTGCGCAAAATATTGATGAAATCGTCAATGAACTGGATGCAGATTTATCGGTTCCAGTCATAGGCGATATAGCTATAGGGCAAATTATTATTGACATCCGCCATCCCGATGAAGAAGAAACCAACCCACTTAAACTGGAAGGAATAGAAGTTTTGAAAATTCCGTTTTACGGTTTAAACAATAAATTCCCAACGCTTGAACAAAACTCACAATATTATTTGTATTGTCAAAAAGGTGTGATGAGCCAGTTGCATGCGGCAAACCTGAAGGATGCAGGTTATTTGAATGTAGGGGTGTATAGGCCCGAACCCAAAAGTGCTTGCGCTATCTGATGAATGCTCCTACTTCTTCTTTAACTGACTCTGCGTCGGTAAAATCTGCATCGCCAAAAGTACGTTTGGCTGAGTTTGATTGCCTGCGCGGTCTGGCAATTTTACTTATCGTTATGGGGCATTCCATTTTCTTATCGCAACAGGGGTTTCCCATGTTGTTGGAAAACCTATTGCGCGGCGGTACAGGGCTGTTTGTATTTATCTCCGGATTTTTCTTTCATCGATTATTTTATCCGCAGTTTTCCTATTGCCATTTTTTAACTAAAAAAGTTAAATCGGTATTTGTTCCGTTTGTGGTGATTTCTCTGATTGCTTTGTCGTTTCGCTGTATAGGTTGGTACGGTGATGATAATGAACTGCACATTATTTTACTGAACTGTTGGTATACCATCCGCAACGGGTTTGTACTTTATCCGCATTGGTATATTCCTTTTATCATGCTCACATTTATATGCGCACCTTTGCATGTGGCCTACATTAAAACTTCACCGGTTGCGCAATTATTGTTGCTGGTATTTTTTATTGCAGTAGCCTTGGTCATCCACCGGCCGGAATTTAATATAAACCCCTTGCAGTCACTGGTGTATTTTTCGGCTTTTTATCTGTTGGGTATTTTGTTTTCGTTGTATGAGAGCGCTTTAAATAGTTGGAATACCCTTTTGCTGTGGCTGGCAGGTTTAACCGCACTCAGTACGGCATTGCTGCAAACCTATGTCGTACATCGGGTCGGCAATTATCACAAACCTGCGTTTGAGTGGGGTGGTATTGATTGGCAGTGTATGCAGGTGTTGTGCGCGAGTATCTTCCTGTTGCTGTTATTTCGTCGGCTGGCCCCGGGCCGTGTGTATCGCCATTTGACTATGCTGGCAGATTACAGTTTTCCCATTTTCTTTGTGCACCCTCTGTTTACTATGGCAATAGATAACCTGTTACACAGAGCTATAGTCGCAGGCTGGGTGATTAGCCCCGGTTTCTGGCCGGCCATAGGTTTAACGGCTGTGGTGTTTATCATCCAGCTCTACGGTAGTTTGCTGGCGGTGAAAGTGGTGCGTAAATACCTGGGGAAACGCAGCAAGCTTATCGTTGGCTAATGGTCTTTTTATTCCGGGTTAGTGACTTTTTTTAATTTGTCCAAAAAATCACCAGTTTTTCCTGCCAAGCCGTATCCCTGTCACCACTACATGGGTATAATGCGCGACCTTAATTTTAGACCCCATTTTTAGCCCTCACAGAGAATCCCCCCAGTGACTACCCAAGCTTCCATCGAAAAACTGCGCAATATTGCTATTATCGCCCACGTTGACCACGGTAAAACCTCCATGGTTGACCAGTTGTTGCGTCAGTCTGGCACCCTTGATCGACGCGATGACACTGGCGACCTGATTATGGACAGCAATGACCAGGAGCGTGAGCGCGGTATTACCATCCTGGCGAAAAACACCGCCATCAAGTGGAACGACTACCGTATTAATATCGTGGATACCCCCGGACACGCCGACTTCGGTGGTGAGGTAGAGCGTGTTCTGTCGATGGTGGACTCTGTATTGTTAATCGTGGACGCCGTTGGCGGCCCAATGCCACAAACCCGTTTCGTAACCCAAAAAGCCTTTGAGCAAGGTTTGAACCCAATCGTTGTGATCAACAAAATCGACCGCCCGGGTGCGCGCCCTGAATGGGTAATTGACCAGGTTTTTGATTTGTTTGACCGCTTGGGTGCAACTGAAGAGCAGCTTGATTTCCCAATCGTTTACGCCTCTGCATTGAATGGTGTTGCAGGTCTCGATATCGATAACATCGCAGAAGACATGACTCCACTGTTCCAAATGATCGTGGATAAAGTTAAACCACCAAAAGTAGACACTGATGGCCCATTCCAGATGCAGATCTCTGCGTTGGATTACAGCAGCTACGTGGGTGTTATCGGTATTGGCCGTATTACTCGTGGTTCACTTGCGCCTAACCAGCAAATCGTTGTGGTGACGCCATCTGGCGAAACTCGCCGTGCAAAAGTATTGCAAGTGATGGGTTACCACGGTTTGCAACGTATCGAAACTGACCGCGCTTACGCGGGTGATATTGTTTGTATTACCGGTGTAGACAAGCTTGGTATTTCTGACACCTTGTGTGCCCCTGATGCTGTTGAAGCCTTGCCAGCCTTGTCTATCGACGAACCTACCGTAAGCATGACCTTCCAGGTAAACGATTCTCCGTTCGCCGGTAAAGAAGGCAAATACGTTACCAGCCGCAATATTAAAGATCGCCTGGACCAGGAATTGATTGCCAACGTAGCGCTGCGTGTTGAGCAGGGTGATACGCCGGACAAGTTCAAAGTTTCAGGCCGTGGTGAATTGCACTTGTCGGTATTGATCGAAAATATGCGTCGTGAAGGCTATGAAATGGGCGTATCGCGCCCGGAAGTAGTCCAGAAAGAAGTGGACGGCGAAATCCATGAGCCTTACGAGCAAGTGGTAATCGACGTGGAAGAACAGCATCAAGGTAAAGTGATGGAAGAGCTCGGCCTGCGTAAAGGCGAGTTGACCAACATGGAACCGGATGGCAAAGGCCGTATCAAGCTGGAATTTATTGTTCCTTCGCGCGGTTTAATCGGTTTTCGTGGCAACTTCCTGACCATGACCTCCGGCTCAGGCATCATGACCAGTATCTTCGACCACTACGGTCCCGTTAAACAAGGTGAAGTGGCCAAGCGTCAAAACGGTGTGTTGGTTTCTATGGTGAAAGGCAAAACCCTCGCTTACGCATTGAACATGTTGCAAGAGCGCGGCCGTTTGTTCCTCGGCCCAGGCGTTGAAGTGTATGAAGGCCAAATCGTAGGTATCCATTCACGTGATAACGATTTGGTAGTAAACCCAACCAAAGCCAAGCAATTAACTAACGTGCGTGCATCAGGTACGGATGAAGCGGCAGTGTTGACTCCACCGATCAAGCATACCCTTGAGCAAGCCCTGGAATTTATTGAAGATGACGAGTTGGTTGAAGTGACTCCGCAAAGTATTCGTTTGCGTAAAAAGTTGTTGACGGAGAATGAGCGTAAGCGCGCGAAGTAATTGTTAGCGATGCAAGCTTAGTTAAAATCCTCAATGCGAAAGTGTTGGGGATTTTTTTTAGAAATGTTTAAGGTGATAAATTCGCTTTCCGCGGGAGTCGCTTTCGTGCACAAAAGTAAGGCCTGCCGTAGGCAATGCGATTAACTAAAAACGTGGTTTTTGATGGATATAAATTTTCTTATATTGTTTTTGCTTCTCGGCGCTTTCACCGGCCTCTTCGCTGGCCTTTTCGGCATCGGCGGTGGCGGTATTATGGTGCCGGTACTCACGTTTTTATTTATCAAATTAGCCTTCCCGGCTGAGCATTTAGTGCATATGGCACTGGCAACCTCTATGGCCGCAATTGTTCCTACTGCTGTGGCCAGTTTGCGTGCGCATCACAAACGCAACGCGGTAATTTGGCCGGTTGTAATCAAAATTGCACCGGGAATTTTAGTAGGTACTTTTGCAGGAACATTCCTGGCCAGTTATTTGTCGGCAACTCCGTTAGCCATTTTCTTCTCCTGCTTTATGGCATTTGTAGCGCTGCAAATGGTGCTGGATCGAAAGCCTGAATCTTCGCGCCAATTGCCGGGTGCAGTTACTTTGATGGGGGTGGGATCGGGTATTGGCGGAATATCAGCGCTCGTGGCGATTGGTGGAGGAACCCTCACAGTGCCATTTTTGACCTGGTGCAATGTTGCGCTGCCGGTTGCCATTGGGACATCAGCGGCGGTTGGTTTACCGATCGCATTTTCTGGTGCTGTGGGGTACGCCGTAAACGGATGGTCTGTTGCGAATTTACCTGAACATTCCTTGGGCTTTATTTATTGGCCTGCGGTGTTTGCTATGGCAACAGCAAGCTTTTTTACGGCTCCGCTTGGTGCAAAGCTCGCACATAGCTTGCCAATTCCGCTGCTTAAAAAATGTTTTGCCGTACTGCTCATAAGCTTATCGTTGCAAATGCTGTTTACCGTGATTGGTCACTGATAATGTCTATAAAAAAATCCATTTTGTCCGCATTAAAACAAAATTTATTGCCCGGTTTGGTTTTACAGTTTTTTGCCCTAACGCTTGTGCTTGTATATTTTTTTGTACCAGGTTCGCAACCGGTGTATGCGTGGTTTGGAGAGCTGAAACACCAATACGGTTTTCTCTACGCATTTATTGCCACTGCATTTTTTGGTGGATTGATTCCCTTCCTGTATTTATGGGTTAGCAAGCGTATAGATGCGTCACACAGCCTGCTTGCACTCTTCCTGTTCTATATAATGTTTTGGGGCTTGAAAGGAGTTGAAGTGGATTTTTTTTATCAGCTGCAAGGTGGCTGGTTTGGTTACGAAAATACTTTCAAAATAATTGCTATCAAAGTTGCTATAGACCAATTTATCTACAGCGCACTTTGGGCTGCACCCATGATCACCATCTGTTATCTGTGGGTAGAAAATAATTTCAATTTTCGCGCGAGTTTAGCGGCGATGGATAAACAATTTTTCTGCGAGAAAATCCCGACCGTTGTTTTTTCAAACTGGTTGGTATGGATTCCTGCGGTATCGGTTGTTTATAGCATGCCGCAGGATTTACAAATTCCCCTGTTTAACCTGGTTCTTTGTTTCTGGGTTTTACTGTTGGCTGTGCTTAATGAAAAATAAATTTCCCTATTAATAGGCTTGGCATGTGCTGGCCTTAATCAGGGTCAGTTTGTAGACCGAAGGCTGAATTTTTCACTCGTATTTATCTTTGCTTAAAGCCGGAAGCTACAATCTCAGGCATCCTTACATCAAAGGTAGTTATCAAATCGTTGTTGTTAACCTGCATACTGGCCAGCGTGTTTCGACATTAGATGTCTCACCACAAAAATAAGCGGTTCATTTCAGTTGGGGTGAATTCTCAGCTGGGTTGATAGCCCAGCTGTTTTATTGAATGGGTTTGTTTAATTGCGCGTAAATAAGCTAATACTTTTCTGGTACGAGCTTGAATGATTTCATCACCTTTACGTTGTGTTTTACTGATAAGTCTTTGCAATGCCTGAATGCCTTCTGGCCAAAAGATAGTTGGTGCGAGCGCGGGTGCAGTGGATAAATCGGTGCTCCATAAGGCTGCCAGTAGTGCCGCTCTCTTATGGGTTTGGTTGCGAATAACAATTTTTGTGGGTGCTGATAGATGTTGCTTGGGAATTTTTTTGCGCAAATCAAACTCATCGGGATCGCCAGGGTCCACTAAAAAAGCGGCAATAATCTTTTCAGGATATTCTGCAATCACACTCGCGGCAGCCAAGGCACCAAAACCTTCGGCAATAATCACTACGGGTTCATCGATATTGATTAGTGATGCAATAATACTGTTGCGCCATTTCACCCAATCGGTGGTTTTCCAGTCATGCATCAAGATGCGGCGGGAGCGTGGAATATTATGCTCCCAAATGCTTTGCCAGTGATTCGCATCACTGTTATTGATATCGGGGATGATGAGTGCGCGATAACCGTTCAGCGCGCAGGCTAATTCGGTGGAATATTCAATGTTCGTCATCATGGCAAGCTCCTTATCCGGCTTATCTTGCTTGCAGGTTATGATGTTGAGTCTGAATTGCGAATGAACAAAAAGCATGCCTATGCTTTTTTAATGGTTTCTGGATAGTAAATGCGAACAATATGAAATAGTATTTTTGTAGGAGGGTTGTATGCAAAATGAATTAATTATTGAAGACATGGCTTTTGGTGATGGAAAAGTCGCTGTAAAAGGAGCACTGATCACCACGCATTATCGTGGATTTCTTGACGATGGTACCGAATTTGATTCCTCTTACAATCGTGGTAAGCCCTTTCAATGCGTAATAGGTACGGGACGGGTTATTAAAGGCTGGGATCTGGGTATCGTGGGTATGAAGGTGGGTGGAAAACGTAAATTATTTGTTCCCGCTCATTTAGCCTATGGTGAACGGCAAATGGGTGCATTAATAAAACCCAACTCCAATTTGATATTTGAAATAGAACTGCTGGAAGTTGCAACACGGGATGAATAAATAGGTTCCCGCTATCCCTTTAAACATTCGAGTGACAAGCAGGAAAAAACTGCCTGTCACTCGATACATTCATTATATAAACGGATTTATTTTCGGGTGAAAATAAATTCTCCTTCGGTAGTCAGCTTTAAGGTATTGCCATCTAATTTGAGCGTTGAAAGCCCTTCAATCGAACAGCTGCCAGCGGCTTCAGTAACGGTGGTATCTGATACCAGGGCAACATTGAATGCACCTGTTGTTGCATCCCAGGTATAGGTTCCTGTTGCGGTCCCCGCTTTGCAATTCTCTGGATCATCGCTAAAGCTTTTGATGTGTGTAAATTGGTTATAGCCGCTAAAAATAAAAGTGTCATGGCCATCACTTCCTGTCCAGGAGCCATTTAATGGTGATGGAAAACCATAAATTTCAGCGTCATTTTTTGTCACTCGATCAAAATAATAATACAGCGGGTTGTTATCATAAGGATAAGGATTGATTTGATTGGCGATAGCATTCGCGCCACTGTATAGGGTGAGAATATTTCGGCTTGTATTTAGGGTATAGGCTGCGTTACCCGACATGCAACTTAAGTCATTGGCTTGCTGGTTCCTATGGGACTCGACAACATTGCAAGGGTGTGAAAATCCCCACTGGAGATTAGTATCAGCCAAAGTTTTTACGGTAAATGCAGAGCTACTATTGGTGTAGGTTCCATATTCTGCGCCGGCTACGCCTGTGATATTTCCGTTGCCATCCCTAACACTTGGACCATTTTGGCCATGGAAATAATGAGTATCGGTAAAGGCAATTACGGCCAGGTTGCCTCCAACAGTACTGCTCCAGCCGCCGATGAGAGGATTGGTATTGCTCGGTGAAAGTCTTGATAACTCTATACTATTGCCCGAGGAATTGGTCACAGTAATAATGTCACTGTTAATGATAAGTAACACTCCGCTCATGAAGGGAGTTTTATTCGGAGTGGTTCCCAATACTTCGGATGTGTCTACATTTAATTCTGCAGTTTGTTTGTTCCAGCGATAAACCCCATGTTCAAAAGTCGCACCGCTACCTTCATAGTTGAGCACGGCATAACGACTAGTATCGAGGATAAATAATACATAGTTAAAATTATTATCCTTCGCATACCAGGTACCGATCAGTGGCTCAGTATTTATTTTTTCTAAAGACATTTGCATATGTGCCAACGCGGATGATTTGCTGACTAAGGTTTTGATGCTGGAACCGGAGTTGGCTACCAGATTTGACACTGCTGGCATAGTTGCAAATGTTTCATAGGATTGATTAAAGTTTAGTGCCTGCGCATGTGTCATGGAGGTTTCATAATCAATGCTGATACCGTTATTTACCTCTCCATCAATGTCTAAAGATTGCAAAAGCGCAGCAATATTTAATGCAATTTGATTCTCTGGATCTGTAGTGCCAGCGATATCGAGTGGCGTCACAATATTTTTTGCAGTGACTGCTGGAAATTTCAAATTACCAATTGAAAAGATGACAGAGTCACCAGTGGCATAGTTATATTCCCCATTGCTGGAAGTTTTTCCGCTAAATCCTCCAGGGCTGGTTTCATAATGAATTCCAGCTACTGCGCTATCAACTAATATTCCTGTCTGTTTGGTTGCAGTACTACTGCTTGAAAGGCTGCTACTGGATATCACTGAAGTTGATGAGCTGCTACTTGATGACGAGCTGCTATTTGAAGGGGTGCTGTCGACAATGCTTGATTCAGCAGAGCTCACGATTGAGCTTGAGCTGGAAATTACGCTTGAGCTTATATTTGAGCTCAAACTTATTGAGCTGGACATGGTGTCCGATGAGCTAGGTGAGGTAGTACCAGATTTGGATGATCCTCCGCCACCGCAAGCTACCAAGGTGACTCCAAGGCTAATGATCACACCATAATGGCGTATATAATTAAAAAAATAGAATGGTATCATGGTTCCCTCTACCAAAGTTAAATGTAATAAATTGGTAGATTAGGCAAACCTCATGTCAGGCGCATCCCTCAAATGAGGTATGGCACCAAAATTATTATTGAGGTTCTGTGCCTTCCTGATGAGAATTGACGGCAGCTTGTGCAAATAATTATTTTACTGTTAGGAAATAAGCAGGACTTGCTAATAGTAAGGAAACTAATTCTGACTGACGTTTGGTTCCTGTTTTAAGAAATGCATTCTTGAGCTGGGTTTTGATAGTATGGATAGAGGTACCGTGCGTTGTAGCAATGTCCTCCAATGTTTTTCCTTCACAAAGTGCGATAGCCAATTTTGCTTCACCCTTTGAGAGTGAGAAAAGTTGGCAAACCAGGTCAACAGTAATTTGCGGGGTGGTAAGCGGATCAAATGCAAACAATAGGGCACCGCCAAGTGGTGCCGGAGAACCGGCGCGATGTACCGGGGAAATTAAGAGCATGAGTGGCATGATGCCGACGCGCGGCAAAAGAATTACATTGTTGAGCTCAATGTCCTTGCCTCTACTGACCTCAATGGCATTGAATATTTCCACGTTAAGCTGGCGAGTTATATCGCTATTATCTGTTCGCAAATATGTGTTATGCAACCATAGATGAGTTTGCGATTTTAATAAGTTTTTTGCACTTTCATTTGAGTGCGCAACCATGCCAGATTCATCCAGTAGAAAAGTGGGCATGGCTAAAACATCCAAACCACCCACTAGAAAATTCTGACCGACTTGCAGTTCAATAAAGCGCTGGCGCATTTGGGTTGCGCGTTGAAGATGGGGGATCAACAGGTTTAGTTGAGATAATTCATCCTGCGTAAATGGCGGGTGCTCAAAACCGCGCTGTACAATAATTTGTGTGAGCCAATTATCCTCATTAACAATGACGGCGCCTGCTGCGCACATAATACCTTGTGGGATAATCCACTCTTTAAAAAAAGCTGTTTCCATAAAGTTATCAAGATGTTGTAAATCTATATTGCTGGCGTAAAAATTGGCGATAGGAGAGATCATTATATGACGGGCCAACATATCGTCCTTGGCGTATTCAAGCACGTATTTTTGTTGCCATTCCTGAGTGATGCCTGTTAGCCACAAACCTTTAACATCATGAGTCATGCTATGGCGAATAACCATGGTGACACTTTTTAGCTTGAAATCTTGTTCAAGCTTGTCAATGAATTGCTGGAATCCGTTTTGGTCCATAACGGATTCATAAATTTGTGCGATTAAATCACGGTGTTCTATCTGTACTTGCGAATTCATGGTGTCATTCTTTTCTGAGCTGGGAAAATGATTTTATGTTGTTTGAAACATATAGTTATAAGGTAGAGTTTATCAATTGTACTAATGCATCTACATGATCGGCACGATCATTTAACGCGGGAATATAGCGATATATTTCTCCCCCGGAAGTCAAGAAAATTTCCCGGTTTTCCTCAGCCAGTTCTTCCAATGTTTCAAGACAATCTGCACTGAATGCAGGCGAAATAATGGCAACATTTTTTACGCCGCTTTTTGCTAGGGACTCCAATGTTGCATCCGTATAGGGCTGTAGCCATTCGGCGTAACCAAAGCGTGACTGGAAGGTAGTGAGGTATTCATGTTGTTGTAATCCTAATTTATCCACGGCCAGCTGCGTGGTTTTTTGGCAGAGGTAGTAATAAGGGTCGCCCAGGTCCAGGTTGCGTTTGGGAGTGCCGTGGTAAGAAAACAGTAATTTTTCTGGTTTACCGTGTCGGGAAAAATCTTCTCGGATACTGGCTGCCAGGGCATCAATAAATTGCGGGTATTCGCAATAATTGTTGATGAAATGCAATTCAGGCACGAAGCGCCATTTTTGCAATTCGCGGCTGATCGCATCAAATGTGGAACCGGTGGTGGCTGCGGCGTATTGCGGGTAGAGCGGTAATACGACAATTTTCCGTACGCCTTGTTGCTGGAATTCGCGCAACGCCTGGGATATGGATGGATTGCCGTAGCGCATGCCCAATTTTACGGTGGCCGTGTCGCCCAATTCTGCCTGTATTGCGGCGGCCTGGCGTTTGCTAATGGTGAGTAGCGGTGAACCTTCGTCCGTCCATATACTTTGGTATTTGGCGGCCGATTTTTTTGGGCGTATGCGTAGGATAATGCCGTGTAAAACCAACATCCAAATAAACCTGGGAATTTCTATTACACGAGGATCAGCCAGGAATTCGGCCAGGTAACGACGCAGTGCAGGAGCGGTTGGTGCATCAGGTGTGCCTAAATTAACCAGCAGGACTCCTGTGCGACTTGATTCAGGTTGATTAAACAACGCATCCGCATTAAGCGTAATGCCAGAGTATTTGTTTTTCATAAAAAGGAATTCATTACCTGGAGGTGGCAGATAAAGTAACTTTATCAGGGATTTTTATTGAGCAAAACAGCGTATGGTAATGATTTGGGCTAAGCTGTGGATATAGGTTTCACGCCAGCGGGCCAAGGGTCCTCAACAGTTCTTCATCACTATTTTCGTATATCAGGCGCATTATGGATATTATCAAACGGGTAAAGCGGATTGCACTGTGGAAAAAATTTATGTGCCTCGGTCTGCTTTGCCTTGCCGCTATTTTCCTGCCCACGTTCCTTTATTGGCAAGAGGTCAATAAAAATATGGCTTTTGCGGAAAAGGAACAGCAAGGTTTGCCCCAGATTAAACTGGTCATGAATATTATCCAGCGCACCCAGCAGCATCGTGGACTCTCCGCTCGTTTTCTGCAAGATCCGGATATGCCTAAGCATGAACAGCGTTCCAAGGCGGAGGATTTGGAAACGGCACTTTTCGCCTATGAGAATTATCTGGAGCGTAATCCCGCTGCAAAACGTACGGATCAGTTTGCCCGGATAGTGGAATTCTGGCATGGCTTGCATCCCAGGATTTCGCACAAGGAAATAAATTATGTGGACAGTTTTAAACAGCATAGCCTGTTGATCAGCATGCAGTTGCAGTATCTACAGGGCTTGGTCGATTTTTACCAACTGAGCCTTGATCCGGATGCCAGGGGATATTTCTTAATTGGGGCCAGCCTGATTCAATTACCGGAAATGACCGAAACCTTGGGGCAAATTCGCGGTTATGGTACAGGTCTGCTTGCCAAAGGCAGTGCAAGCACTGAGGAGCGTTCATATTTGCAGGCGTTGCTGTTAATGAGCCATGTCAACATGAACCATCTGGATGCAAGCATTAATAAGGCTGTTGCCGCCAATCAAAATGAACAGCAAAATATCTATAAAAATTATCAATCAACCAGGGAACAATATCAGCAAGTAATAACCCTTGTGCAGAATGAAATCTTGGCCAAAGAACAATTCACTGTCACGCCGGAAGAATTTTATTCAGCATTTACGCTGGGTGTTAATAGCTACTTTGCCTACGCACATTTTTCCATAGATGAGTTGGATAGGTTGTTGAGCGCGCGTATAAATACAGCCAAAAACCAAATGCTGGGATTGTTGCTTTATGTATTTGGTCTGACCCTGTTGGTGGCGATAATCTGTATCGGTTTTATTCACCGCTTGTTGTGCCAGTTAGGTGGTGAGCCGCAATATGCTGCCGAGGTAATAGAGGCTATTGCGCAAGGTGATTTGCACTGCGAGATTGAAACACAGTATCCCGAATCACTGCTCGGCAAAGTAAAAGTGATGCAGGAAAAATTAAAAGAAAATGATCGTTTAAAAAGCGAATTTGTTTCCACTGTCAGCCACGAGTTGCGTACTCCTCTGACGGCTATTGGCGGAGCCTTGTCCATGGCCGTCAGTGGTCAATTGGGCAGTTTACCGGTGACGGCGCTCAAACTTTTGGATATTGCCAAAAAAAATACCGTGCGTCTTACAGAGCTTATTAATGATTTGCTGGATATCGATAAGTTATCCCTCGGCAAGTTGGAGCTGCATATGAGTATCCAGCCGGTGATGCCGATTATTGATGACGCTTGCTTGTCAATGACATCCTATATGCAAAAGTACGGTGTCCATCTTATTATCGGCCCCCGGTTTGAATATGCGTTGGTGAATGTGGATGCGCGCCGTTTGCGTCAGGTGCTGGTTAACTTTTTGTCTAATGCGGCAAAATTTTCAGCCAGGAGTGATGATGTTATTCTCAATACCAGTGTACATGGTGACAAGGTCAGGATTGAAGTTGTTGATCACGGCAGAGGTATTCCTGAAGAATTCCATGAAAAAATCTTTCAGAAATTTTCCCAGGAAGATTCATCCGACTCGCGCGCTGTCGGGGGGACCGGGCTTGGTCTGGCCATCGCCAAAGAGCTTGTGTTGCAGATGAATGGCACTATAGGCTTTACGTCTACTGTCGGGGTCGGTTCTTGCTTTTATATAGAGCTACCCCTGGAGGAGGCTAATAGCGATTAAGGAAATCGCCGGAATCAATCGTCTCGAGTTGGCTGGTATCCTGCTGGTAAATATAGGCCCAGGCATTCAGTGTTTCACCGCTGCTTAACATTACCTCTGTCATGCGTCGCTTGTATGCGTGCGGTTGAGGCGATTTTTTTGCACAACCTTCATAGACATCCAGCTCGTGCAATTGGGCTTCATTTCCCAGCAAATAAATTTCACCCAATGTCCACTCTTCAGCGTCACTCAATACTAGGCCAGGGTAGTAATCGACCATAAATAGTTGCCCGCGAATTTTGGCGGGGGATACAAAATCTGCACCGCGCAAATATTCTTTATGGGCATTGCTCTCACAGCCGCTACGCAGCGTGCCGTATACAAATAAGTAATCCGATTGAGTAGATGTTTCGTTGCAGTCGTTATCAGTACTTTGCATAGTGAAGTTATATTTATGAGTTGGGTGAGTGGTAATGGCAGTTTGCCATATGGTCATTTACCATGCCTGCCGCCTGCATGAACGCGTAGCAAATTGTACTGCCTACAAAATTAAATCCCTTTTTCTTAAGGGCTTTGCTCATTGCGTCTGATTCCGGTGTGGAAGCAGGCACTTGTCCTATAGTTTTACGTTTGTGTTGTAGCGGCTTGCCACCGACAAAGCTCCATAAAAACTCACTGAAATCTTCGCCGTTTTTTTGCATCGCCAGATAGGCCTTGGCATTTTTTACTGCGCTTTCAATTTTAAGGCGATTGCGGATTATGCCTTCATTTGCTAAAAGCCTGGCTTTTTTTTCTGCAGAATAACGCGCTATTTTTTCCGGGTTAAATTGGTCGAAGGCTTTGCGATAATTTTCGCGTTTGCGCAATACGGTTATCCAGGAAAGCCCTGCTTGGGCGCCTTCCAGAAGCAAAAGTTCAAACAGTTTTTGATTGTCATATTCTGGCCTGCCCCACTCGTTGTCGTGATAGTCCATATATAGGGGGTCATTACCGCACCAGTGACAGCGTTTAATTTCAGTCATGCATTTCCATCCACATAAGGTTCATCTTGTTGGCACTTTTCATTTTGCAGCGCGAGAAAATGTTTAAGGCTTTTACTATCGGTAGCGATAAAAATTTCATCCAGTAACTCCAGGTGATTGATACGGTCAAGCCGAAAGGTACGGTAATCCGCCCGCAACTGGCACCATGCAACCAAGGTCCAGACTTTGCCCCAAAATATAAGCCCCAGGGGTTCTATGACCCGGCTGGATTCCTCGGCATCTGCCCGCGTATAGGCAATGTTCAGGCATTGGTTTGTACGTATCGCCTGGCGAATGGTTTGGCTGTGGGCTGTGTAGAATTTCTGGACATCTTCCATTTGCGGTACCAGTAACGGCAGGTTTTCATCACTGTGGCGTAAATGGTCTGGCAGGACGGCCAGTATTTTCTGCACGGCCTGGTTAGCGTGTGCGGCCATATCCACGTCGCCCCAGCTGCTGACCATTCGTGCACCGAGTAAGAGCGCTTCTACTTCGTGGCGATCAAACATCAATGGCGGAAGCTGGTAGCGATGGGAAAGCCTGTAGCCAACGCCCGCTTCGCCTTCTACAGGTACTCCGGACAAGCTTAAGGATTGGATATCGCGATAAATGGTGCGCTCGGAAACCTGCAAATGTTCGCTCAATTGTTTGGCGGTCATTACGGTGCGACGATTGCGTAACAGGGTCAGCAATTGAAAGAGGCGTTCGGCGCGTTGCATGGGCTTCCTGAGTGGCTTTACGGGCTTGGTATCTTGAATTGCGCAAAGTTTACACCAGCCGCTGTCAATTTATGTCAGTAGGGCTGCCGGGCGTCTGTTATTTATGGTTTGAGGATACAATCGGCTAAAAAGTCCGCCTAAACCCAGACGCACTGTGCTACCTTTAGCGGATTGCTTTCGGCCACCAAAAGGCTTGGGCGCTATGAGTTTTCACCCAAGGTTTATGCAAAGTTTCATGCACATAACAAGGTCAGTCTATGCATACTTTTTACCCCGAGATAAAACCCTACCAGCGCCACATCATTGCAGTAGAACCTCCCCACGAAATTTATGTTGATGAATCCGGCAATCCGGACGGTATCCCGGTTTTATTTGTGCATGGAGGTCCAGGTGCGGGCTGCGGCAAGTATGATCGCCGTTTTTTCGATCCCCAGGTTTATCGCATCGTATTATTTGACCAGCGCGGTTCAGGACGCTCGCGTCCCCATGCTGAATTACAATCGAATAGTACTCAGACTTTGGTTGAGGATATCGAATTTATCCGTAAGACCCTGGGCATTGAAAAATGGGTTTTATTCGGCGGCTCATGGGGTTCGACCTTGAGCCTGGTGTATGCGCAGACTTATCCGGAGCGGGTATCAGGTTTGATTCTGCGCGGAATTTTCTTGTGTCGCCCGGTAGATTTGTTGTGGTTTTACCAGGACGGTGCCAGCCGTTTATTTCCTGATTATTGGGAAGATTTTATCCAGCCGATACCTGAGGAAGAACGGGGCGACATAATGAATGCCTATTATCGCCATCTCACCGGCGATAACCAGATACAGCAGATGACCGCTGCCAAAGCCTGGTCATTATGGGAGGGGCGGACCGCCACTTTGCGCCCGAACCAGGAAGTGGTTGATTCCTTTACCGAACCGCATCGCGCCCTGTCGTTGGCGCGTATCGAAGCTCATTATTTTGTGAATAATGCGTTTCTGGAAGAAAACCAGATTTTGCGCGATGCACATAAATTAGCAGATATTCCCGGCATCATAGTACACGGCCGGTACGATGTTATTTGCCCGCTGGACAATGCTTACCTGCTGCACAAAGCCTGGCCGAACTCTGAACTTAATATTATCCGCGAAGCCGGGCACGCATCCCGCGAGCCGGGAATTGTGGATGCCTTAATCCGTGCAACCAATGACATGGCAAAAGAGTTAGGCGAAAGGCCGGATCAGTTGGCTTAGTTGATGGGATAGTAAAACATTTAAAATGGAGCCTTAGGGCTCCATTTTTTTATCGGTGAGGTTCAGACTTAAGTGGTGTATGAATTGATACGTTCAACTTTAAGTTTTCTTCGACTCTGAACGACAGAGTGTTTTTTGTTGGGCATCTTGCCGCGCGAGTAGCTAATGATAAGTTATTAATAACTGCTGTTACTTGATTTCCAATAACACTAACTAATTCGAGGCCAACAATGTATCCACTTCATAAATTTAAGTGGCTCGGTGGGCTATTTGCCTGCTTTAGCCTAACAACAGCCCTATCTTATGCACAAACTTCAGATAACCTGGTAAAAAATGGATCTTTCGGAACTGCTACCTACAGTACCGGTGGTTCAACATTTAATCCATCTGCAATGAACTGGAGCACTTCTGGAGCTTTTGGCTTTAAAACGCAGGTAATACCCACACAGTGTACTGAATTTGGTTGTTATAGTGCTGCAGCCTATAACTGGTATTGCGGTACTAACACCGGTCAAGCGACTTTAACTCAGCAATTTACTTCTTTGAAACCCAATACGCGATATAACATCGGGTTCAAAGCCTTTAGGGATTCATCGAATGTAGCAGTCGGAGATAGCAGTTTATCTGAACCTACAAATTTTGAAGTGCAATTATACAGTTTTGCCCAAGGTGCTTTTTTGGTTAAACAATCAGCCCTAAATAGCTATAGGGGCATGTCAACCAATGCAAGCCAGGGTACCTTTTCATACAATTATGAATTTACGACACCGGTGGCCAAGTCTGATAGTGGTTCAGATAATCTTTCCAATCCACAACTAACTTTCCGCTGGTCACCAAATGTCAAGCATCAGGTATGTCTGACAGATATAAGTGTTAAAGAAGTTTCTCAGCCTCAAGCTGAGAGCCGTGTGGTGGTTAATACTGTCGGCTACCCATTAAATGGCAGTAAGGTTGCTACCCTGGTTGTTCCTGCAACCACAAATCCCGCAGCGCTAAAATGGCGATTGCGTTATGGATCGACGGGTTTTGCAGCTACATCCTACAGCGTTGGTATCTCATTTTACGCTGTTGTAACAGATACAAATGGTCAACCAGTAAAAAATACAGCTGGCTATACGTTGCAGACTAATGCTGACGGATCTCCAAAGGTTGTTGGTGGTACGGGTACGGGAGGAACAGGTTCTTATCAAATCGCGGGTTCGCTAGGAACAGATACCAAGCCGAAGTTCGATGAAGATAGTGGTGATTATTATGTTGCCATAGATTTTTCAGATTTTGGTAAGACCAAAGTTACAGAGAGTTCCCCTATTACTAATGGCACTGTCACTCCATCTAAATATGTGGCAAATGATGGCAAGACTTATTACATATTGTCATCGTCTACTGTCACGACCTCGTGTCGTACCTGTGTTGGTGGATCCTTTTATATAGATGTCATTGACAGCAGTAATAACGTAGTTGCGCGCAGTAAAAACTTTTCAATTACTGCCAAGCCTTTTGAAAATCTGAAAAAAGATGCCCTTTACAGTTTCTACCATCAGCGCAGTGGCATAGCTATTGATCCGCTATTCAATAAAGTGTCTTTCGGTACCGATCAAATTGTTCGTAAGCACGGCGCTGGCCATGCGCCGGATAGGGCCGGGTGCTGGGCTAATGCTGCATCCAAAATAGATTTACATGGTAATGACTGGGGTAGCGCGACTTCCAGCTGTATTGGCTACATCGAAGATTTCTCAGGTGGTTGGTATGATGCTGCAGATCACGGTAAATATATTGTAAATGGCGGTATTGCGCTCTGGACCCTCCAAAATATGATTGAGCGCCTGCAAACTAAAAATACACTCAACACAGCTTTCCCGGCAGGACAATTGTCATTACCTCCTACTTTGAATGATAAGAAGAATACCCAATTGGTAGTTTCTGATCTTTTGGCTGAAGCACGAGTGGAAATGGAATGGATGTTGAAGATGCAGATTCCTAGTGATAATGCCTTTAAAATGAAAGTACCCTTGGGTTATCAAGATAGGAAACTGGCGGCAACTACAGAGTTAAACGGGATATACCAGGTTGACTTGAAGGGTGCCTCTAAGGGTTTGAATGATAACGGAGCAGTAAGCTTTGGTGGTGGTTATCTTCCTCGCTTGCGTATGAAATTGAATTTAACAGAGATTGACGTTAGTGGCATGGTTTTCCATGCTATCCATGATCGCAACTGGACAAATATCCCATTGGATCCATCCAAAGATACGCAAGAGCGTGTGCTTATGTACCCAACCTCTGCTGCAACCTTAAACTTTGCGGCTGTCGCGGCTCAATGTTCACGTATCTGGAAGGATATTGACGCAGACTTTGCTACCAAATGTTTCAATGCGGCTACTAAGGCGTGGGATAAAGCAAAACTACTTCGTACAGGTATTAAAGTAGGTGAAAATGTGTATGAAGGTGCAAAGAGCGATATCTTCCGTTACGAATATTCTAACCAGCCGTGGAATGCAACTGATACAGTCCCCAATAAAGTTGATCCTAACATCAGAGACTTCGGCCCTAATAATACTGTCCTGGTGAATGGATTTGCGTTGAACCCCATGTTTAACGGTGGTGGAGCTTACGGAGATTTACGTTTAGGTGATGAGTTCTATTGGGCCGGTGCCGAACTTTATTTGGCAACGGTGGCACGCGGTAGCCCGGAGATTTCTTATCACACTTATGGTAAATCACAGGGAGTTTTGGCCGGCAATGATATCTACGGACTCTATAGCGGTTGTGCGCAAAAGGTAGAGCCTATTCAGTGCTACAACTGGATTAACGGCTTTGATTGGCAAAATACTACTGCGTTGGGTACATTGTCTTTGCTGACCTATAATAATGGCAGTTTGGCAAGTACAAATGCGAAAACAAATTTGTTCACTTTTGCAGACACTCTTGCCGGTCAGGCTGAAAAGCAAGGTTACACTTTTGCCAAGGCAGTATTTAACGCCGCTGATCGCAATACTCACTATGAATGGGGTTCTAATGGTGGTGTACTGAATCGAGCTATCATTCTTGGTACAGCAGCAGACCTTCAAACTGATCCAGTAAAAAAATCGAAATACCTGGCGGCAATTGTCAACTCGATGGGCTACCTTCTGGGGCGCAACGCCCAAGAGAAATCTTATATTTCCGGTTATGGGAATAACCCTATGTCAAATCCACATCATCGCTGGTTTGCCAAGCACGCACATGTAGCATATCCGTTGATTCCGGCCGGGTTTATTGCCGGTGGCCCAAATACACGGGACATTCCTGCATTACGGGCAAATGCTCCACGTTATGAAACTCAGGCGGCGGTTAGTAACGCCATAGCTGCTGGTGATTTGGAAGCGACCTTGGGTGGTATTTCTGATAAAAGCCAGCGTTATTTTGATAGCGATATAGTTGCAAATTGCGTAAAAGAAGACGAGCCCAGTCTGCCAGCTTACAAGCCGCAAAAATGCTATGGAGATCATTACCGTTCATTTGCGACTAATGAAATTGCGGTCAACTGGCAAGCCCCGTTGGTTTGGGTAGCGCAATTCCTAAGTGAGAACTACTAGTTATCGTGAGATAGACAGAGTGTATTTACTAAGCCCCAATAGGTAAACTATTGGGGCTTTTATTTTGGACCAAAGAAAACCGTCTATTGGCTGTAAATAATAAATCCAGTTCTCCTTACTGATGCAATAATCGAATAACAATAGTGAGCGACTATGTATCCAGTAATTTTCAATGCTCACGATGTCGTTTATTAATGACGGTTTATCAATTATTTTGTTTGCAATCTTACTACCATCAAACGTGAAAAATCCCTCAGCAATATATTCCTCGCCTATTGCCTGCTGCAACAGGTGGCTATCCTGCTTCCTTATCAGCTTTGGTGCAGAATTCCGGCATTGCACAGCCGGTACGATGTTATTTGCCCACTGGATAATGCTTATCTGCTGCACAAAGCCTGGCCGAACTCTGCTCAATATTATCCGCGAAGCCGGGAACGCATCCCGCGAGCCGGGAATTGTGGATGCCTTAATCCGTGCAACCAATGACATGCAAAAGAGTTAGGTGAAAGGCCAGATCAATTGGCCTGATTATTTCGTTGAGGATACGATTTAAAAAACGGAGTTGCGTTTGCGCGGAACTCCGTTTTTTTTATTTTTTTCACGCAAAAAAAACCAGCCCGGAGGCTGGTACAGGAAACTAACGGGGAATTTTATTATCAGCTTTTGTTAGTAAGACGGCAACTTGCCGAAGTCACAACCGATTGGTGGTGCGACCGAACCAGGTAAGAAAAAGTTACCCGTGCCGGAGATAGTAAAGCTGTAAGACGCCGGTGCAGCATAGGGAGCCCTGCCCGCAATTTCCCCGATAAAATCGGCCGGAGCAAAGTAATAAATATACCTGCTACTGCCATCACCGCTTGTCTCAAGTTTCTCTTTTATGCGTACTTTGCCATCAGTGCTGGTGATGTTGCGTTTAACACTAATGGCTCCTGAGTTGGGATAAGTCTGCTCTTGCCAGGCTAATACGGCTTCCCAGTTTTTTCCTCTATAAACAAGATCGCTTGCCTGGGCAGGTTCAAAATAATATTGCGCAATTGAACCCGGGTGATAACCACGGTTGACCACATTGACGGTTGCGTTCCAAGTTGATCCGTTTTGTGTACCCGAAATAGTGCACTCGGCTTTTGCATTGGTCAGCAAGAAACTAACCGTATCGGTTTCCTGCGCAGAGGCGGAGCCGGTTGTCAGCGTCATGGTGTGGTCGCCAATACGAATCTCGGGTGAGGATTGCATCTCCGGGTAAAGTGCACCACGGCAACAATTTTGGGTTTTGATAAAATCAGGCAGAACCACTGAGTCAATTTTAAAAATTAAATTATCGTCCGGTGTGGTCGTATTGTTGAAATAGCGGATGTTTGTTCCACCCATTCGAACAATGGCGTCGGTACCGTAGATAATTGAATATTGATGGTCGCTGTGGAAACGCAAGGTTTTCGTTAAGGGTGCGCCGCAGGTTGTACCTGAAACCGTTGCTATTTCGGCGGGTATTGAGGGGGCGCCGGTGGCCTGCGGACCTGAGGTTCCGTTAATGTTAATCATCAATGAACCACCAGCCGGAATGTTGCCATTCCAGGGCTTGTTGGTGAGGCGGTAATTACCGGCACTGATTGACGCAACATCGGCATCGTAAGAGCCGGGATTGCCCCAGGAGCCGAGGGTATTGCTTGGGTAAGCCAGATCGACCGACCAGCTGGTCAGTGGGCTGGACGTTGTGTTCTGGATAACAAGTTGCGCTGTCCAGGAGTTGTTCCATGAATGGGTATCCTGAGTGATTTTATAAGCACATGAGGCAGTGGATACGGCTTGTTTGGTAACCGTAATGGTTGCCGGTAGTGAGGTGACACCAGCGCGGGTAATGGTGTAGGTGAAACTATCGCTGGTGGTAAAACCCGTGCCGCCTGTGTAAGTCGCTACACCATTAATAATTGTGACAGTCCCTTTGGTGGGTTGAGTCACGACCGTATAAACATCACCCGTTTGGCCATTGTTCAGTACCTTCAAATCCGTTGATCCAACACTACCGCTGGTCACTGTGATGGAGCCGTTTTGTGCATTCACACCTCCGCAGGGTTGGGGATTTTTACCGCTACCCATTTCATCCAAATAGGCTGCTGACCATGCCAAAGGTGCGTTCCAGTTAATGGTTACTTCGTTGGTTGAGTAAATGGCAATGTTATCCATATAGCATTTAAGCGATACGCAGCCGGCAAGGTTGGCATAGCCAGTTACATCAGCCGGGTCAATCAAGCCGTTAGGACCACCTACAACCACACCGGCAGGGGGGTTGGGAAAGAAGGCCCAAAAGCGGTGGTGGGGATGTTTTACCGGATCGGAGCCATAACCTGTTATATAGGAGTAATCCAGGGGGTTGCGGCCGACTAAATAGCTCATCGCATTCTGAATGGAATTACTTAAGCGTGCATCGGGTGTTCCACCTGCCGGGCAGCTGAAGTCGCGGGCTAATCCCATGACCACTATGTTGTTAAGTACGTCGGCGTTGGATCCCCAGGATACGGGAATGGTTGAATTGCTGATAAAAGGGGTACCGTAACTGGTTTCGGTTGCATCAGCATAAGTCGCTGCACGTGTGGTTATAGCTGTACGTGCGCTCGATACCCAACTCGTATTTGCGCCGAATGCAGGGCCTGCTGTCGCTAAAGACATAGTTCCCAAGCCAGCGGTATCCGCCCAAGACATGCTGCTTTTACCCGCCGTCGGCATTAGTAAATGAAGGCTGCTGGATTGCATATCTGCTGCATAGGTTGCAGAGTTATACACAGTTTCGGCCGGATCATTGGTGGCCAGGTAGAGTTCTGTTGCGGCCCAATAATATTCGTCTTGCATATTGGTATCACCGTAAGGGCCGCCACCATCCGTACCGAGTGTGGTGGGAGCATTTCTAAACGGTGTGGTTTTGGCGGCGGTGTAAGCAAGAACCGCTTGGTCCAAACATTTTTTGGCAAGTACTGCGTCTACTGTTTTATAAGTGCGGTAGCATTGGGCACCTACAGCAGCCAGGTTAAGCGTTGCAGCTGTACTTGGAGCCCAGATATGACGCAGGTTGGTTGGGTCAGCCGTTGCCGGGTCTGCAGGGTTAAAAGGTATGCTCGTCCATTTATCATCATGGAGTTTGTGATACACCATTCCCGCGTCAGTCTTTCCGGCAGGGATCTGCATCCTTAACATCCATTCTATTTCCCAACGAGCTTCATCAAGGATGTCAGGCATATTGTTGGTGCGTTCTGATGCTGGTAATTTCATGGTGCCATCGGCGAAATCGCCACTATTAGCCCCAAGGTATTTTGCGCGTTCGTATTGGTTCAGCATTGTCCAAACCGATATCCCGCCATTGACAACATACTTTCCATGGTCACCTGCGTCATACCAGCCATTGACTGCATTGATACCTGTGCGTGAATCAAAATTGGTACTGAGGTTTGCGTCACCGGTATGCCAGGCTGCGTGACCAAACGGTGTGCCGACGACCGCAGCATCAACCGCAATGCCTGACCGGTTATGATAGAAATAGGCAAGGGCATCGTATTTCAACAGCGAATAAATATCGCCACCGATTTTGAAAGGGTGGCTGCTGTTGACGACAGCGCCTGTCCCTGTGCCTTCGGTGACTTCCAGCGTGTAACCGGAGCCTGCCGTGGTGACGTTAGAGAAATTAATATTGTGAATAAAATCACCTGAAGCGGCATCAGCCACAGTGCCGACAGGCACGGTGGATCCCATGCTTACTTGTACACCGGCTTTTTTTAATACCCAGTTTCTGGCCGCAGTTTTGTTGGTTGCCGTTGCGGGAACAATATAAGTCGCCAGTTTGCTTAGGTTGGTGAGATAGCCGAGCTGGTTCACAACAACCTTTTTGGGTGCGCGTGGTGCAGGTTTGGTAAATTGCGCGTCGTAGACAACGAGATCATCAAAACATACGGTGGTGTTAACGGGTAGGGCACCGAGTTGAAAGCCAAAATGTACACCAGACACAGCCGGGTTACTGGCAAGATATGTATAGGTTAATGCCAGGTTGTCGGTGGTCGGCGCCGTGCTGGCGATTGTCGGAGTCACTAGAATATTGGCAAAAGCCGTGTACGGTGATGCGGTAAGATCCAAACCTGCCCGAATAGCGGGTGTGCTGGTTGAAGACCACACCTTTCCTTTAATATTGTAGGTATGGCCTGGTTCAAGCTTCAGGCTTTCTTGGCGTACGGCAAAATCCCATACATTAGCGGTGCTGGATTTAGCTGTAATAGTCGTGCAATAGGTACTGCCATTGGCCACGACATTCATGGTGTTTGCGATATTCCAGCCATTACTGTTGATCCAATTGGCGGCTGAGGTAGTAAAATCGCCGTTATAGAGTAGGCTGTGTAATTCATCATTTGTTGAAATTGCACTGTTGGCGTTGCTTGCTATCAGGCCTGCGAGCATAAAAGCACTCAAGGTCGTGGGCGAGAAATGCCTTATTAGGGAACGCATAGGTGACTCCTATTATGGTTATGTGTGGAAAACGGAGATAAAGCGGGCAGGATATTGCGTTAACTCCCAGCGAAAATCGTTAAAGAGGCTGCATAGGAGTTTTTCTGGACATTCAAACTTAGGAAAAATGCATATAAAAGGTCGAACGGCGGCACTAATTTATTGAAATAAAAAGCATTTCTAAGTGAAATTGGGAAAAGAAAATAGTATTAAGTTTTGTAAATGAGTGTTTGAGGGAACAACTTGCAGGCTGAAACTGGTAAATTAGATTAGAGAGACAATAAAAAAATAAAGTTTAACTTTACGCAAAACACCATAATAAAGACTTAGCTGACAAATTACTTTGTACATCTATTCCCAGTGGTAACCAATCAACCATCGCTTTCATTCATTTCAAGCTAATTTGGAATGTGTGTATTATTTATTGTGGTTGGATATTTCTAAATCGAATGTACTTGAAGCTCAAATCATCACAATCAATCATGATAACAATTTAAAACGGATGGCCTTTTGGGGTTTCCTTTCAGCCCAGGTTTTTTTATGTATCAAGTAATTTTCAATACTCATGATGTCGTTTTATTAATGACGGCGTATCAATGTATTTTGTTTGCAATCCTTCTGCTTACCATCAAGCGTGAAAAACCCCTCAGCAATGTATTCCTCGCCTTCTTCCTGTTGCAGCAGGCGGCTATTCCGCTTGATATCCTTATCAGCTTCGGTGCGGAATTCCGGCAGCTTGCCTTAAGCTGGTCTCCCAATTTGTTTTATGTGTTTGGATTCGGCTATTGGCTGGAGGCTCCGTTTTTGTTGTGGTATACGCGTTCGCTGATCTATAAGGATTATCGGCTGACCAAAAAAGACCTTATCTTCCTGCTTCCGTTTTTCAGTTACCTTGTCTATCAAATTCTTTTTTACTATCGCCTGGAATGGCATGATAAACATCATTTACAGGAAGTTTACAATCTCTTTTCTGCGCCGCACTATATGAACTATGTCACCCTTTTCAGGGAAGTCTTTCGCGCTGCGCTTGGCATAATGTGTATTGTGGAAATAAAGCGCTACAGCCAGCATATCAAAACCAATTTTTCTGATATTGAAAGGCTGGACCTTACCTGGTTGAAAATGCTGGTTATCGGCTTTTTAGTGATCAGGAGCTGGGCAGTTCTGGTTGGGTTGTTAATTTTGTTGTCTGTAAGTTTCGGGATAAATACAAACTTTGAACTTATGGGATTAACCGGCAACTACACCACCTTTATTATGGTGAGTATGCTCATTTTTTTCGGATTGGGGCACTCTTCCGTTTTTGAAGGTATTGAAGTAAAACAGAGCGACGCCATAAAAACAGATACGCTTAAAGATAAAATTAAAGATACCCAGATACAGCGGGTTACTGAGTACATGATCAATGAAAAACCCTATCTAATGCCAGCCCTGACACTGGAAAAATTAGCGACATTGGTCGGCATACAGGCTCGTGTGCTTTCAACCATTATTAACCGGCAATTTGCCTGCAATTTTTTTGAATTTATTAATAATTACCGCGTTGATGAGGCCAAGCGTATGTTGGCAGATAATGCCTGTGCCAATAAAAATATGCTCGAAATCATGTATGACGTAGGCTTTAACAGTAAAGCTACCTTTAATACGCTCTTTAAGAAAAAAGTGGGTATGACACCCAGCGAGTTCCGCAAGCAAGCTATGGCAAAAGCGATGCCGGAATCGTTCGCACCAACACATGAATAGGCTTTTAAACAATAGGTGTTTGGATGTTAGGTTTACTTCAACGTGTCAAACGTGCTTCTGTAGACGTGGATGGACAATGTGTCGGTAAGATTGAGCAGGGAATTTTATTGTTTTTAGGCATCGAAAAGGCAGATACACCAGAGATTGCCAATAAACTCATTGATAAGCTTTTGGCTTATCGGATATTTTCTGATGAGCACAATAAAATGAATTGCAACGTACAGCAAATTAACGGCGGTGTTTTGGTTGTTTCCCAATTTACGCTGGCGGCAGATACACAAAAAGGCTTGCGTCCCGGTTTTTCAAGTGCCATGCCTCCTGTCCAGGCTCAGCAGCTCTATAATTACATGGTGGACCAATTGCAGCTCAGGCATCCGCAGGTTGCCACCGGGATTTTTGCAGCAGATATGCAAGTGAGCCTGGTTAATGATGGTCCGGTAACCTTTATCCTCAGGGCGGAGTAACGGTATGAGGTTTGCTTTTGCGCTGTTACTGTGGCAACACAGGTAATCAGTCGGGGCTTCCCGGTTATGTTGGGAATAGTGTAGCCGGAGTTGTTAATCATTTTTTCCTGCGATAAGGGTACTTATCTCCGCTAGTAATCCATCCAAAAATTGCTCTGCCAATACGAGATCATATTGGCGCAGGGCATTATTTATTTTTTGATAGGATTCTTTGCCCAGGGTTTGTATGCTTTGTTGTGCAAATAGTTTTTTGCTGGCATTCATATCGCCAGTATTAAGTGCAATCTTTAAGGTTTCAAGCTGTCGATACAATATGGCTAAATCCGCCGGGTTATGCCAATCTGCGCGCTCCGGTTCGTCGGATGTTTCCGGCGCGGTCATATTTACTGTTGTTATAAATTGCACGCCTGCAAAATTTTGCAGCGCGGAATAAATATCACTGAATTGATAAGGTTTTCCAATAAATTCGTGGAAGCCTTCGCCCAGGTAAAAATTGCGCTCATGTTCAAGACTGGAGGCAGATACTGCAATAACGGGCAGTTCATTTTTAGCGTAGGTGTTGCGCAGTGCTTTCAACATATCTGTGCCGCTCAGTTCAGGCATGCGAATATCAGTAAAAATAATATCCGGTTTTTGCGCAATCGCCTGTTGGAGCCCCTCCTTGCCGTTAATGGCTGAAAAAGTTTCGCAGCCTATGTCTTTCAATAAATTGACTAACAGATCGCGGCTCGCCGGGTCATCCTCAATAACGAGTACCTTGCAGTGGCAACCCTCCGCCAGCTTTGCTTGGGCAATCAGCGATGTTTTATCAATATCGGCATTTTGTTCGATCGTGAGCGGCAGGCGTAAATGCGCACGGGTACCTTTGCCGGGTTCGCTGGTGAGTGTAATTTCTCCACCAAGGTTTTCTGCAATATGTTTTGAAATGACCAATCCCAATCCGGTCCCGCCAAATTCTTCACCGGATTTTCCCTGGCGGAACGCGGCAAACAAAGATTCCAGTTCTTGTGCACTGATACCCGGGCCTGTGTCAGTGATCGTAAATAAAATATTATGGTTATCTGCATGTACATTCAGGTTGACGTCGCCACTGTTAGTAAATTTAATCGCATTGCCAAGCAGGTTTAAAATAATCTGTCCGATTTTTTGGCGGTCACTTTTAACAATCGTAGGTGTGGGAAGTTGAATGTCGTAATTCAGGTTAAGGCCTTTTGCGATAGCCTTGGAGCGCATCAGGGCAATAATGTCATTCAGCTCCTGGCGCAAGTCAAAGTAATCCTTGCGAAAATGCAAGGCACCAGCCTCTATTTTTGACAGGTCCAGGATGTCGTTAATTAAGTGTAAAAGCCGTTGGCCTGCATTTAAGATCGCGTGCAAGCGTTCGCGTTGCTGTGCTGATAAATAATTGTCGCCTATTAATAATTGTGAGTAGCCGAGAATTGCATTTAATGGAGTTCGGATTTCATGGCTCATGTTGGCAAGAAAGCGGCTTTTGGCCCTGGTAGCCTCTTCGGCCGCTTCTTTGGCAAGTTGCAATGAGGCTTCTACCTGCTTTTGGTCAGAGATATCGCTCATTACTTCGCCAATATAAATAGGCTGTCCTTTATCGTCGCGTATGATAAAAAATGTTTCCTTGGTGGGAAACCGGGAACCATCTACCCGTAAGGCGGCGAGTTCACCTTGCCAATATCCATTGAGAAGCAGGTAGGGAAAAATATGGTCTCGCCATTGCGCTTGTAAATCGTCAGGAAAATAACTGAAAAAGTTGTTATGTGTTTTGCGTTGGTCACTGAGCAGCATTTTTTGCATGCTGCGATTCATATACAAGGTTTCTGCTGAAAGTGTCATAATGGAAAATCCTTCACTCGCGTATTCTGCAAAGCGTTTGAATTTTTCCAGCTCATCAATTAATTGCTGTTGTTCAGTAATATCACGGGCAATACTCAAAATTCCAATAGGATTCTGGTTTTCATCGCGCATTGCAACCTTGATCGTATCCATCAGGCGATTTTGGTTCTTGGAAGGAATATGCATCCATAGGTTCTGGCGAACCGCCTGTGTGCTTTTAAGGACAGTCTGCTCAAAGTTTTTGACGGTAGCCTCAAGTTCTTTATCAACATAATCACCGGCTGTCTTTCCAGACACTTCTTTTTCGGTGCGATAAAATAATTCCGAGACAGCTTTGTTAAAACTGAGATAAACACCTTCGTTGGATTTAAACCAGATCGGGTCGGGGATATTGTCTAACAGTGTCCGCATATGGGCTTCACTGGCTTTTAACTGTTCCTGGGTGATACGCTTTTCTTCAATTTCTTTTAGCAGCCATTCATTAGCGCTAATCAGCGCTTTGGTTTGCACATCAATCTCATCCTGCAGGCGTGTCTGGTTTTCAATGATGAGTTGATCTTGCCGGTAAAGGGCCTGTAAATAAGCGCTGAGCAGGTAAACCATTAGGAAACCGATTATTAAAATGGTGTATTGCGTTTTATTCGGAATAAACCAGGTCGCTATATTTTTTTGGCTGCACAGGAGTTGCCATTCGCTTCCCATGACATTCAATGCGGGAATTTTTCCATTTAGCAATATGGGCGCTTTGATGGCACTGAAACTGTTTTTGGTAGTAGGTTGCCAGTGGTTGCTTTCCCACGTCCAATAGCTGGTATTACCCTTGGCAAGTTTTATGGAAAGTTGAACTTCAAGATTATTGATTTGGTTGCGCGCAATGGCAGCGCGCATAAGCGTATTGAGATTAAGCTCGCTACTGATCAGGTTGGACATTTTACAATCGCGTGTTTGTAAGGGACTACACGTGTAAACAGCGGCCGCCATGGTAATAAACAGGTTATTTTGTGATAGTTCAAGCGGACTCTTGCGAATAAAAATATCACTATAGACCGGTGTCTGGCTGGCTTTTACTTGTTGCAGGAAATCGGCTGAAAAACGGCTGTTGTCAATTGCTTGCCATTCAAACCTTGCTTCGCCTGCCCGGCCTATCCTGAGTCCTTGGTTAAAGTCGGGGTGAAACGTTTTTGCAGCTGTACCGGTTGCAGGTATCCAACTGAATGACTCAAGCCATAAATTTCGTTTCAACAGTGGTTCGGTCAGGTTTTTAAACTCATTCTGGCCGGGGCTGTTATTCAAGAAATATTCCTGCAACGTGCTTAGGTCACGAGTGGCCAGGTCAATATTGGCTTGAATGCCAACCTGCAGGTTTTCAGTCTCATGCAAAAGATTCTTGCGTAAGGTTTCTCGTTCATTATGACCTGCTGAAGCGAGGGTTAATAACACCAGGCCAATACCGGCGCAAAAAATCAGGAAGGCGTTAGCTTGGGAGTTTTTATAAAGCTTCAGCTTGGGATTGGCCCAAAGTAAGAGCGGAGTAATAATCAAGACGCCTATGACATCACCCATCCACCACAGGACCCAATTTTGCAGGGCGGTAGGTAGATTGATAATGCCCGCCTGCCATAAAGCCATATTGCTGATGGTGGTGGAGAGCGTACACAGAGCTAGCACCATCAATGTGAAATAAAGTGAAGCCAGTGTTGAGACGCGGAATTCACGTTGATAGTAAGTTCGCGAGAACTTTGCAATCAGTGAGGCTTGTAGCAGGCTTGCGCAACCGTTAACCAAAGCAACCACAAGGCCAAAAAAACTATTGGCAGCCGGATTTGTAAGGGAGATAGTTTGGCTTGAGATAATCGCGCCTATTAATAAACCAGGTACGACACGACGACCAAATACCATATAACAAAAGACAGCAAGGCCTGACGGCGGCCAAAACAAGCTTGGATGGGCGGTAAGCAACCCCCATTCAAACCCTGGGATGGCAAATAAAAAGTAACCCAGGCCAAATAAAATATTAAGCGCGATGGTGCGATAAAAAAATGCCTTCACGGTGTTGTCCTTTTTAGTTATTGGCTTTACCGTTTTTACTGAATTAAAAAACCTCTAAGGAAAATAGTACTTACTTGGCACTTTTCTACGATGTGTACAGGTTAACTTTATGTGGGCGTCGTCATTCTACCGGGGGGGCAGTAACTTCATGTCTTTAACGACGCTGGATCCTCTGCGGGAATGACAAAAAATAGCTTAAGTAAGTACCATTCACCGCTAAGGAATATTTTCGACGCTTATCAGGTTAAGTGGCTAAGTAATGCTTCGTAACTTAGGGCTTCTGGTTTGTGGTATAAAAATCCCTGGCCCCATTTTACATTCAGTCCCTTAAGTAAGGTGGCTACGGTTTCGGTTTCCACAAATTCGGCAACGACTTCTTTTTTAAGTGAGTGCGCCATTTCTACAATGGCTTTTACCATGGCGTAATGATTTGGCTCACGGTCCATATCGCGCACAAAAATGCCGTCTATTTTCAATGTATCAAACGAAAGCTTATGAAGGTAAGCATAGGATGCGAAACCACTGCCAAAATCATCTAATGAGAAACGACATCCCAGCCTATGAAGTTGCTGCATAAATTCATTGGCTACTTCAAGGTTGGTAATGGCTTCTGTTTCAGTGATTTCAAAATTAATGATTGCGGGTGGAATTTTATAGAGCTGGATTAGGTGAATAATGTAATCTGCAAAATGGGGTTCGCGTAAAGACAGTGCAGAAAGATTCATTGAAACTAATTCTATGCTTTCTCGCAGTTCTTCGTGCCGGGCCAGCAATCCTATGACCTCTTCAATCATCCACTTGTCAAGCTCAGGCACCAGATGCAGGCGTTCGGCCGGGCCGATAAATTCTCCCGGCGGAATAAGGCGCTCTTGAACCGGATCCCACATACGGATCAGGGTTTCTATACGAATTCGTTTTCGGGTTTGTGTTGTATCAGGCAAAAAATCTTCGATCAGCTGAAAGTGCGCGCGAAAATGTTTGTTGTGGTTTGCATCAACCAGACGCTGGGCCCAGTTGATATTTTCCTTGTCATCGCTGGAGCGTTTAGTGGCTTCGCTATAGCTGCGAATCAGGCCGCGACCTTCACGTTTTGCAAGAAAGAGCACCTCATCAGCCATCAGCATGACCTGGTCGAAGCTTACAATGTCGCGGGTTAATGGCAATACGGCAATAGAGGCGGCCAATTTGAATTCGCGCTCTTCCCACATAAATCTGAAATTTCTGATGTGTTGTAAAACTGATTCTGCAAGGCTGTTGCTGTTATCAACAGCGGTATCAAAGGTAACTATGGCAAACTTATCGCTACCTATACGGGCAAAAAAATCATCGCGAGACAAGAGCCCTGTTATTGCATCTGAAAATTGCCGCAAAAGTTCATCGCCTGCGATACAACCGCAGCTTTCATTGATAACCCGAAAACGATCTATATCCACCAACAGGAAAGAGGCTTTGATGCTGGCAGTCTGAACCCTGGCGAGCAAGCTACAGACATAGGCTTCCAGCGAGTTTCGGTTGTGGAGCCGAGTGACAAAGTCATGGGTGGCCAGGTAACTGAGGCGGTCTTGCATGTAGCGCCTCTCATTGATTTCCTCGCGCAATTGGCGATTGGCAATTGTGAGGTCAGCAGTGCGTTCGCGTACTTTGAGTTCCAGTTCTTTATTGAGTATCTGCAATTCGTTAATCATTGCACGACGCTCCAACTGGTGGCGCACGCGGGCGCGCACTTCATCGGCATTAATGGGTTTGGAAATATAGTCGTTGCCGCCAACAGAAAAACCTATGCTGATATCATCGGTGCGGGCGGTGACAAAAATGATTGGGATATTTGCTGTAGAGGAGTCGGCTTTCAGCATGTTGCATACTTCAAAACCGTTCATGCCGGGCATCATGACATCAAGCAGAATTAAGTCCGGACATTGTTTTCGCGCTAGCTCTATGGCGCGCTCACCATTGGTTGCAACAATTAATTGGCACTCAAGGTCTTCAAGTATTGCGCTCAACACATCCAGATTTTCAGGTGTGTCATCAACAAGCAATATCCGCGAACTGGCAAGCATAACCAACCTCATTCCATCGTTATTCATCTTATATCTGTTTGATGATAACAGAGGCTGACAGAATTGCACCATGACTCACGAGAGAAAAACGGCTCCATGTAAATTTCTGTTATAGCCGTAATAATGCATAATAAAAATAATTTTTTTATGACTTTTTGATAGCTAAAATGGCAACTCCCAAACCGCAAAGAGCCAGGCTCAGGTATGAAAAATTCAGTTGGTGCCAGTAATTGTTGACACTGGTGTATATCGCCGGATGCGCATAGGCCACGGCGGCTATAAACAAGCCTCCCGCCAACCAGTAACTATAGCGCACATTATTGTTACGTTTTTTCAATTGTTGCGCTGTTTTGTGCAGTTCCGGTACGAGTTCACCTATATTTTGTAATTGCTGCAAGCCATTAAAAACAAGCTGTGGGATTTGCGGGAATTTTTCCAGCCATTCAGGGCCATAGCGTTTGAGTTCGCTCCATAAGGTTTTTGGATGGAAGCGCTTTCTCAGCCAGCGTTCCAGGAACGGATGTGCCGTTGTCCATAGATCCAAATCCGGATACAGCTGGCGGCCCAAGCCTTCAATATTTAATAATGTTTTTTGCAGCAACACCAGTTGCGGTTGTACATCCATATCAAAGCGGCGTGCGGTGCGGAATAAGTGAAGCAACACATGGCCAAAAGAAATTTCTTTTAACGGCTTTTCGAAAATAGGTTCGCAAACGGTGCGAATGGCAGCTTCCAGTTCTTCAACGCGCACATAGGAGGGTACCCAGCCACTGTCCACATGGAGTTCAGCAACCTGGCGATAGTCGCGGCGAAACATAGCCAGTAAATTGCGGGCCAGATAGTATTGGTCTGCGCGTGTAAGCGAGCCGACTATAGCCATATCAACCGCCATATATTGCGGTTCACTGGTTTTGCTGTGTATATCTTCATGTGCAACAAAAATATTGCCCGGGTGCATATCAGCGTGGAAAAAATTGTGTTCAAACACCTGGGTAAAAAATATTTCCACACCGCGTTCAGCCAACTTTTTCATATCGGTATGCTGCGCACGAAGCGCATCTATATCAGTGACCGGAATACCATAAATACGCTCCATGACCATAAGGTTAGGGCGTGTATATTCCCAGTAAACTTCCGGTACATAGAGCAAGGGTGAATTGGCAAAATTACGGCGCAATTGCGAGGCATTGGCGGCTTCTTTTTGCAGGTTGAGTTCATCAAAAATGGTATTGCGGTAATCCTCTACAATTTCCACCGGCCGCAGGCGGCGGCCGTCAGCACTGTATTTTTCCAGCAGGCGCGCGAGCTGTAAAAGCAATGCTACATCTTGCTCAATGATGGGTGCTATGTTCGGGCGGATGGCTTTAATGACAACAGCCTTACCGTTGTGCAGGGTGGCGGCGTGTACTTGTGCAACAGATGCAGAGGCTAAAGGTTCGTCGTCATAGCGGCTGAAAATACTATCAACCGGTGCGCCCAGCGCTGTTTCAACAATTGCACGGAAATGATTACTCGCAAACGGAGCAACACGGTCTTGCAGGTAATTGAGTTCGACTGCTATATCGTCGGGAACCAAATCCGGGCGTGTCGATAAGAGTTGGCCGAACTTGATAAAAATCGGACCCAGCTCTTCAAAAGCACGGCGCAGGCGCTCGCCACGGTTAAGTGGAGAGGTGGGGAACAATTTGCACGGCAGGAGCAATAATTTTGCGCGGAATGACAAGTGCTGCCTGGGAATAAGTTCATCCAAACGGTAGCGTAAGAAGATACGGATAATGACGAACAAACGAAAAAAAACAATCACAAGTTTATTCCTGTTGTGCGCCGGGGCGCTTGATGCGGGCGAGCAGGTGTTCAATACGTGCTTCTATACGATCTACTCCCAGTTTGATGTCATCCACCTGTGTGTTAAAAAAAGCCAGTTCAGGTTTGCCGGGCAACAGGTGCAGTTCTTCTGTTAAAAATTCACCGGTGAGTCGCCTGACCGTGGCGGCGCGATCTTTCGTCCAGGAGAATTTGCTGCGGATGGTTTCTGCACCCTGGTGACCGAGGATATCGCCAAAGACCTGGCTTAGCATTTCCTCCCAATCAATATCCATATTTTTTATAATGCGTTGGAGTTCTACCAAAAAACCGGTGTTGCCGAATATCTGCACGCCGCTGTCTTTTACATTGAGTTGCCCGCTTTTTACCAGGCTGAGGAGCGCCGCCGGTGTTCCTTCTATTTGCGTGGCTATATCGGCATCGCAGTGGCCGAGCAGGCGTACACCCTGGGTGGTCGGGGCGAGATAAAAACGGATATCCGGCGTTTTAAGGGTGATGCCCAGCACCTGGGGTGCGAGTTTTTCAAATGCGATACGCGATGAAGGGTCATAGGCGAGCGCCGCATTGATAATTTTTTCGGCGCTGGCAAGCGCGGCGGTACTGAACATAGGATCCATGAGCAGAATTCCCTTAAGGTTTTATACCTTTGTGAAGCGCGACTATGCCACCGGTCATGTTGGTAAATTCGGTATTCACAAAACCCGCTGCCTGCATCATGGTCTTCAGTGTGTCCTGGTCGGGATGCATACGAATGGACTCGGCCAGGTAGCGGTAGCTGTCAGCATCATTGGTGATGAGTTTGCCCATGAGCGGAAGCAGTTTAAATGAATACACATCGTAAACTTTTTCCAGCGCATTATGCTGCGGTTTGGAAAATTCCAGCACCAATAAACGGCCGCCGGGCTTGAGTACGCGCAGCATGGAGCGCAGCGCCAGGTCTTTGTCGGTTACGTTGCGCAAACCGAAGGCAATGGTAATGCAATCAAACGTGTTATCAGGAAAAGGGAGATATTGGGCATCGGCCTGGGCAAACTGGATATTGCCGGCAGTACCGCGATCAATTAAGCGGTCACGACCGACATTGAGCATAGAGGCGTTTATATCGGCCAAAATAACCTGGCCATCTTTGCCCACAAGCCTGGCAAATTGGTAACTGAGGTCACCGGTACCGCCTGCGATATCAAGCACTTTGTGGCCGGGGCGCACACCGGAGGCTTCAACGGTAAAACGCTTCCATAAACGGTGGATGCCGGCTGACATCAAGTCATTCATCAGATCGTATTTTGCCGCTACTGAATGGAACACGCCGGCAACCCGTTCGGCCTTTTTTTCAACCGCTACCTGCTCATAGCCAAAGTGTGTGGTCTCTTGGTCGCCTGTCGCTTTTTGTTCGTTGTTCATAAAAAAACGCCGCCTGAAAAATGTGGTGGCTATTGTACAATGCCGCGCACTGACACCCAATAAAAAAGCACGGGAGATACGAATTAATGCGTTTTTCATCTGCACGAGCCTGTTCTATGGTTTTAGCCTTGATATTTCCGTGCTTTTGCAGCGCCCAGGATAACCTTTTAAAACCTTTTACAACGGACGGCTGTTCGATATGGGTTGACGGTACGCCTACCCAACCTTATTTATGGCGTCATTGTTGTGTGGCGCATGACCGCACTTACTGGGTGGGCGGATCTGCGGAAGAGCGCCAGGTTTCCGACCGTAAACTACAGGCCTGTATTGCTGAAGTGGGCGGCAAGGGAATGGCGGATTATATGTATTTTTTTGTCACGTCCGGCGGAAGTCCGCTGTGGTTGACATCCTATCGCTGGGGTTACGGCTGGCGTTATCTGGAAGGTGGTAAGCCGCGCGGATACAAGGTGTTGACACCCACCGAGCAGCGACAACTGGAAGCGCTTGCAGCGCAAGCCGAACAGACGATTGAAGAAGACGCTATCAAGCATCCTTCGTTATTTATGCTGCTTGAAAAGCCCGGTGCCAGGGTGTTTCGCTGAGCTTATCTGGTTTCATGTCCATGATGGGCGCGGATACGTGCCCGCCATTCACCCAGGGCTGCCAGGGCACCATGGAATTCACGTTCAATCAAATCTGCTTCGCGTTCAGTAATGACATTATCCAGCAGCGATTCTGAAACCGCTTCAGCCACATCCCCGATTTGGCTCATTACCTTACATACAGTTTGCGATAAATCATCGCTGCTGATTTGCGAGGGTTCCGGTACGAGGAACGCGGCCATACCGTGACGCGCCAGTAAGGCGTGCAGGGGCAGGGTAGCGTCTTTTACACCGGCCTCCTGGCACAGGTTAATAATATTGGATACTTCTTCAAACGATGGGTAATGGGACGCAATGCCCGGTGCCAGTTTATTACGCAAGACATTCACAGACATATTCAGTTTTTGTGCAAGTGCTTCAATACCGCCGGGATAAGCGCGTGCAACTTTATAGAGAGCATCGTGCTGGTTCATATCTGAGTAGCGGCGGGTCATGGTTATTATCCTGTTTTTAGTAATGGCAACTGAGGCAGTGCGAACGACTGGTTTAAAAGGTTTTATGCGAACACAATTGTAGCCAATTCACAACAGATTTGCCGCCGCTGATCGCGAACCTGAAAAGGCGTAACAGTGAACAAGTGATGATGTGAGCGATCAGGGGAAGCTAGGCGTTTTGCATTGCCCACAGGTGAGCCGCAACCAGTGCGCGCCAGGGTGAAAAAGCAGACAGCCATTCGCGCGCGGCCTGCTCAGATATTGTAGTGTCTGTTCCCAGGAGTTTTTGTAAATTGCGCCGTACAGCAATGTCGCCATGTAGGGAGCCATCCAGCCAACCGAAGCCTCGCAATAATCCATAGTGCACTGTCCAGGGGCCGATACCGCGAATTTGCAAAAGCTGTGCACTTATCTCGGCAAATGTGGCGGCGTCCATGTTGGGGTTGCTCAGCGCATGGGGGTTCCTGGCTAAAAAATCACTGAGGGTAATTAAGGTCAGGGCTTTGGTATTTGAAAAACCGATTGCGCGTAATTGCTCAACAGTGAGAAGGCGGCAGAATTGCTCGTCGGGGTAGCACCACAATCCAGACGAGTGTTGTTGCCCTGCGAGCTGAATAAACTTGCGCCGAATGCTGAGCGCCGCATTCAGGCTGATTTGTTGTCCGATAATCGCCCAGCTCAGCGCTTCAAACGGTGATGCACTCAGGTTAACGCGCAGACCGGGTTTCTGTGCGATAAGTGGACCCAGTTCGCTGTGGCTTTTATAAGTGTGTTCAAATTCGTTAATGGTTTGATGCAACCCGAGGATGCGATTTGCAAAGTGAAAAAAATAATCCTTATTGATTTTGCATTTTCCATCAAGATGCAGTTCCAGCCTTGCAGATGTTTGTAAGAGACAAATTTCAATACGCGCCGGAACACCTTGCCAGAGAATACCTTTGTTTAGACGATTGTCAGTTACCTGTTCGGCGAGCATGCTTTTGTCGCGTTGATGATAATGTAAAAAATCATCACACCTGTAATCAGCAGGCAATTCCAGCCTGAGTGTCTGGATAGAATTCACGATGATTGTTCCCGGTCCAACAATGCGCGTTTGCGTGCAATTCCCCAGCGATAGCCCGAAAGTTCACCATTGCTGCGAACCACGCGATGGCAAGGTATTGCTACGGCCAGCACATTGGCAGCGCAAGCGCTTGCAACAGCGCGAACGGCGGCGGGTGAACCTATACGCACCGCCAGCTCACGGTAGTTGATAGTTTGCCCGGGCCTAATGGTTTGTAAGGCTTGCCATACGCGTTGTTGAAACGCGGTACCACGAATATCAAGCGGTAAATCCAGCAGTGTGCTCGGATTTTCTATCAGGCCTATCACCTGCGCAACCAACTGTTCGTAGTCAGCGTCTCCACCAACCAGCCTTGCTGTTGAAAATTGTTGCTGCAATTCATTCAATAAAACGGCCGGATCATCGCCCAAGGTTATGGCACAGATGCCGCGCTCGCTCTGTGCAACCAAAATTGACCCCAGGCTGCACTCGCCAAGCGCAAAATAAATGGGGGTGGCTTCACCACCGCTGCGAAATTGGCGCGGTGTCATTCCCAGCATCTGGTTGGATTTTGCGTAAAAGCGGCTGCTGGAATTGTAACCTGCATCATAGAATGCATCGCTCACTGTGTAAGCATTATTAAGCCGGGTGCGAACTTGCCGGATTCGATGTGCCTGGGCATAGGCTTTGGGCGTGACCCCGGTAATGCGTTTGAATATACGATGCAGGTGATAGCTGCTGAGTCCGGCACGTTCACTCAGTTCGCGCAAACTGGGTGCCTGTTCTGCGCTGACAATAAAATTACACAGATCCACCACCATCGCCTGCTGTTGTTCCGCGAGTTTTGGACGGTCGGGTTTACATCGTTGGCAGGCGCGAAAGCCTGCTGCCTCGGCTTCTTCCGGCTGATTAAAAAATAAGACATTAGCACGCCTGGCCTGGCGAGAAGGGCAGCAGGGCAAACAATAAACACCGGTAGTTTTTACTGCATAGACAAATTTGCCATTGGCACTGGGATCGCGCGCGGCGACTGCTGCCCAGCGATCGTCGTCACCAGCCTTTTCGTGTTCGGTATTCTCTGCGGATATTGGTGCCATCTGGAATCTTGTCTCTTGAATTCAGTTTCGCTCACTCTAGCGCTTTTTTACGTCGCCAACACTCCGGTTCTTGCTTTTGAATCTCCGGGAGTGAAAGGATTTATTTTCTAGGATTCCCGCATTGACGGCTATAGAATGTTGCGAACCTTCTTCCTGGCCTTAACACTGGTTATACCATGAAACATTGTTTGATTATTTTGCTGCCTGGCCTCCTCTTGCTAAATGGCTGTGCCACTATGAGTAAAGAAGAATGCAGGCAGGCGGACTGGTATTTAAAAGGCGTGGATGATGCGAACCAGGGTTATCCCCTTGATCGCGTGATCGAACACGGCAAGGCGTGCGCAAAACTCAATATTGTCCCCGATATGAAAGAGTACCGCGCAGGCCACACCAAGGGCGCACGTTTATATTGCGTACCCTCCAAAGCCTATGATGAAGGCCGCAAAGGTGCTGCCTATAATGGTATTTGTGCAGCTGACCTGGAGCCACAATTCTTGCGTGCCTACAGGGATGGCCAGGAGCTTTACACTATTCAGCGCAATATAGATCGCCTGCAGAATGAAATTAATAGTAACGTTGCGCAGATTGATCGGAATTACGATGAAATTGTGCAGCTTAAGCGGACCATTGTGTACAGTAACAGCGAGCAGGATCGCCGCAACAAGATGTATCGTATAGATGACCTTGATAATGAAATACGTCGTTTGGAATTATCCATAAACGGCGCTTCGCGTGAACTTGATCGCTACCGGCATGATTACCGGGTGGTGGAAGATAAGCATTTCCGTATGGGATATTTACAATAATGATGCCTGGTTTAAATCAACAAATTTTTATTGCCGCATTGCTTGGCTTATTGATCGGCGGTGCATTAACGCAGGTAGCTGATACATCCAGCATTCACCAAGGTGTTTTGTATACGAGCACCCTGGTTGCCAACCTGTTTGTTGATTTGCTGAAAATGGTTTTAATCCCTTTGGTATTTTCCACCATTGTTGTGGGGGTTGCTAACTTGCAGGCCCACCAGCAAATCCATAAGGTCTGGACGACAACATTGCTCTTTTTTGTTACGTCAACAGCATTGGCAATGCTGTTGGGTTTAGTTGTCATGAATCTGTTTCGCCCTGGTGAAGACATGCATCTGGCAATGTTCCAGGAATCAATCAATAATTTCCATTTTAAAGAAACCAGCTCATCAGATTTTTTAATGCAATTTTTGCATAGTTTATTTCAGAATCCTTTTAATGCCCTGGCTAAGGGCGATGTGTTTGCAGTGGTGATCTTTGCATTATTTTTGGGAGTGGGCCTGGTAGTGGGTGGCGAGCGCTACCGCAATATTTTAAATTTATTTCAGGAGTTCCTGGGTTTAATGATGCGTATTATCGGATGGATCATGCATCTTGCTCCCTTGGGAATCTGTGCGCTCTTGATAAAGCTGGTTGCCGTCCAGGACCTGGAGTTGCTGGGCACCCTGGCAAAGTTTATTGCCATTGTAACTGGCGCAACACTTTTCCACGGTATTGTTGTCTTGCCTTTATTGTTATACCTCGTTACCAAAAAATCGCCGCTGTGGTTTTGGCGCGGCGCGCGCGAAGCTCTCATTACCGCTTTTGCAACCAGTTCCAGTAATGCGACCTTGCCGGTAACCCTGCGTTGTACCGAACAACATTTACACGTGCGCAACGATATTGCCGGTTTTGTCGTGCCGCTGGGTGCCACTATTAATATGGATGGTACGGCACTTTATGAAGCTGCCGCTGCATTATTTATTGCCAACCTGGCTGGTATTGATTTGAGTTTATCCCAGCAATTGATTGTATTTTTTACCGCCATGATTGCCTCAATGGGCGCACCGGGTATTCCAAGTGCGGGCATGGTCACTATGATCATGGTGTTGCAATCGGTAGGTTTGCCTATTGAAGCTATAGCCATTTTGCTACCTATAGATCGAATCCTGGATACGGTTCGTACCATGGTGAATGTTCAGGGCGATATGATCGGCAGCCTGATTGTGCAGAAAGTGGTGGTTGATACTGAACATACATCACCTGGCGCGCCATAAAGCCCGCAAGCAACCAGTGAGCAAATAAAGTACGCTGATAAAGCGTCCTTTGTATCATTTTCGACGTTAATATTGTGGCAGTATCTTTTCCAAATTTTATGTCACACTTTTATTTCTAACGAAAGGTACTTTTACCGTCAGGTAAGTTGCCGCACGCCAGAGCCATTCCAGCGGGCCATAGTGAAACCGCTTTAGCCACCAGTGGGCAAATAATACTTGCAGGGTAAAAAATGCCATGCCCAGCAAAAGTGCCTGGAGCTGGGTGAGTTTGTCATACATGCCTAACCCATAGCCGTAGAAAAAGGGTACACCGCAAAGACTTTGGCTGACATAAATGGTAAGGCTCATACGACCTACAGGTGCCAGTACGCCCAAGATTTTTTGGCCGATTTGCCGTTGGTAGGCCGCAATAAATACCACAACCAAAATAGTCATAAACGCAAGGCAAAAATAACCACTGACCAACTCATCCAAATACCACTTCGCCATGCTGCCTTGCGGCCACAGCGCTTTCACCTCAGGTGCAGACAAATATTGTTGCAGGGAGAAGAAAACAATTGCGCCTGGAATGGCAAATAGGAACAGGGTTTTACGCAAACGCTTGAACTGCTCGGGATGAACCAAAAAACCGAGGCGCCCTAATACCAAACCTACAAGGAATAAGCCAAACAATTGAAAACCGCGGCTGCCATCAAAAAAGAAAAACCATTTCGCCAGGGAGCCTGTACTCACGTTAAAAGTGAGTACTTCTGATAATGTACCTTTGGTCCAGACGGCAGCGGTCTGCTCATAAAGTTTCCAGCTGTAAGGCTGATCGTTGGCACCGGATAAATTTTGCATGGCTGCCCAATAATGGTAAATAAGGTTGGGCGTCAATAAAAATGCGATGGCTAGCAGAATTAACCATTTACTGGGAATGCGATAGGCCAGGATCAGGAAGAAACCATAACCCGCCAGGACCTGCAATACTTCACCCGAGTACACCATGCTGTTGAGTGTACCCAGCGCAAATAAAATGACCAGGCGCCAGGCAAACCGTATCCGGAAGTCCACCCCTTTTTGCGCCTGCCTATCCATGATGATAAAAAAACTGATGCCGAATAACATGGCAAAAATCCCATAGGCTTTACCGGCAAACAAAAAGAAAATGATATCGTGAACTTTGCTTTCGACCGGGTTTTGCCAGTACAGCTCAAACAATTCTATTGAGTGCACCAGGAATAATCCCATCAATGCGAAGCCGCGCAGGGCGTCAACGAGTAGCACTCGCCGGGGAGTATCGGGATGTTGTAAGGGAAATGCAGTAGCCATAGTTTTTATTCTTTATAGGTTGTAAGCAATTTATAATTTTGTGCGACTTAATTCGGGTTGTCCCTTTAAGAATTGTTAAGTTGCGAATTCCACAGATATTCATCGCTCGTTTTAGCCGGGCTAACTCTATAATGCGCATTTTGCCTGTGCCGGAGAAGCCTGTGTCACGCCCGCTCAATGATGTGCCTGCCGTAAGTTCAAAAACTTTCCTCACCACCTTGCTGATGCTTGCCCTGCCAGTGGCCGGACAAATGTTGCTGCAATCTTTCTTAGGCATGATCGATGTCATGATGGTTGCGCCCCTGGGTGAGCAGGCAATTGCGGCGGTCGGACTTGCAGCCAAAATCCATTTTTTATTGCTGGTATTGATGAGCGGATTTGCTACCGGCGGCAGTGTCTTGATCGCACAGTATTTCGGTGCAAAAGATTTTGCAAGCTGCCAACGCATGCTGGCAGTAACCCTGGTGGTTGGGATTTCAATCATTGTGCCGATTATGCTGGCCTGCGGTTTAGGCGCACCCATATGGGCACATTGGATCAACCCCGACCCACAGGTCGCCAATTTGGCGGCACAATTTTTAGTGATTACTGCTCCGGTATTATTATTGACGCAAATCATTGTTATCTATGAAGCCTCATTACGCGCTCTGGGGCAAACCACCATGCCGTTGATGGCAGGCATTCTCGCAGCAGTTATCAACATCTTCCTGAATTACCTGTTGATCATGGGCAATTGGGGTTTTCCTGCATTAGGGGTTGCCGGGGCTGCTTGGGCAACCTTGATTGCACGCTGTGTACAGGTTTCTTTTATCCTGTTATTTATCTACCTGACCAAACACGGCTTTGCCCTCAAGCTAAAACAACTTGCCCAGGGTATTGATCCGGTCCAGGTAAAACGCTACCTGGCGTTTTCATTGCCGCTGGTTGCCAACTATGGTATCTGGGCCGTGGGTAATGCCACCTATCATGTCATGACCGGTTTTGCCGGTACCGATGCATTGGCTGTCATGGGAATGGTTGTCCCTGTTGAAAGTACCTTCTTTGCGCTCTTCGTAGGCCTGGCAAATGCGGCAGCTGTACTTATAGGGCGTGCCCTGGGCGGTGATCGCGAAGCGGAAGCCTGGCGATTGCAGGTATTTTTTAATCGCTTGACCCTGCTGTTGGTGGTTATCTTTTCCAGCGTGCTTTGGTTTGCGCGCCCGCTGGTACTGGAGATTTTCAGGCCGCTTGCCGATGAAACAGCACAGTTATTATTGCAGACCCTGGCAATTTTCTGCGCATTGGTTTGGTTAAAAGTACTGAATATGCTGCGTATTATTGGCGTGCTGCGCGCCGGTGGTGACAATAAGTTTTGTTTGGTTACCGATACTGTCGTGATGTGGCTGTTTGGTTTACCGATTTATGCGATGGCTGTTTTTATGGGAGCATGGCCATTTACTGTTTTGTATGCGTTTATGTTTTTGGAGGATGCCTTAAAATTTTTACCGGTTTACTGGCGAATCAAAAAACGGAAATGGATGAAAAACCTGACGCTCAGCCATTAACTGCAACCTTGTGCTGCGCGCTTCCGATTTGCTATTCCGCGGGTATCAAGGTATTTTTCGGCGGTACGCCTTTCATCAACTGATTGTTGAATCTTCCACTAACTGCGACAAGCTTAAATATCCGGCGTTTCGGTTCACTTCAATAATAAAGCCAGGAGTCTTCGATGAAATCATTTAGCGCATTAATGTGGGTTAGCTGCCTGAGTTTATTTTTTAGCACCCATGCCGCCCTGTCCTGTCCCAATGGACAATTACCGGTTTACCAGGATGCCGGTTGTAGTTTTGACCAGCGTGCTGACGACTTGCTGGCACGCATGACGCTGGAAGAAAAGATCGGGCAGATGATGAACGCAGCGCCCGCTATTCCACGATTGCAGGTTCCTGCCTACGAATGGTGGAACGAAGCATTGCACGGCGTAGCGCGGGCCGGTTCTGCTACTGTATTCCCACAAGCTATTGGCCTGGCAGCGAGTTTTAACACGGATTTGATGCGCGACGTTGCAAGTGTAATCAGCGACGAGGCGCGAGCCAAACACCACGAGTTCCTGCGCCACGATTCCCGCGCGCGCTATCAGGGGCTGACCTTCTGGTCTCCCAACGTCAATATTTTTCGCGACCCTCGCTGGGGGCGAGGCCAGGAAACCTACGGTGAAGATCCCTTTTTAACAGCAGCCATGGGTATTGAATTTGTAAAAGCCTTGCAGCAAAGCGATGGTACTTACCGCAAGCTGGATGCAACCGCAAAACACTTTGCCGTGCATTCAGGGCCAGAAGCAAATCGCCATGAATTTAACGTCCAACCCAGCGAGCGCGATTTATATGAAACCTACCTGCCTGCATTTCGCGTGCTGGTACAAGATGCAAAAGTGGCGTCAGTCATGGGTGCCTACAATCGTGTAAACGGCGAATCTGCATCGGCCAGCCCGAGATTGTTGCAAGATATCTTACGCAAGGAATGGGGCTTCAAGGGTTATGTGGTTTCAGATTGCGATTCGGTGGAAGATATTTACCTGTTCCATAAAATTGTACCCACTGCCGCAGAAGCCTCGGCCCTGGCAGTAAAAAATGGCGACGATTTGAATTGCGGAAAAACCTATGCAGCATTAAAGGAAGCTGTCGATAAAAAACTGATTACCGAGCAGGACATTAATGTTTCCTTAAAACGCTTATTATTAACACGTTTTGAGCTGGGCATGTTTGATGATGCCAGGAAAGTCATTTGGGCACGCATTCCCTACTCGGTCAATCAGGAACCGCTGCATGATCAGTTGGCGTTACGGGCTGCCCGCGAATCCCTGGTCCTGTTAAAAAATAATGGCATATTGCCTTTCACCGGAAAGCAAAAAAATATTGCAGTCATTGGCCCGACGGCAGATGAAATCATGTCGTTGCTTGGCAATTACTACGGCACACCCGCAGCACCAGTTACTATCCTGCAAGGTATAAAAACAGGCGCACCTGCCACCACTCAAGTGACCTATGCCCGCGGTGTGGATTTGGTAGAAGGGCGAGATGACCCGCGTGCAGCGCCGGTGATTGAAGCGAACTATCTGCGTCCTGATGCAACATCCAATGTTCCTGGCCTGAAAGGCGAATATTTCCGTGGAAAAGATTTTTCGGGTGCACCGGTCTTTACCCGTATTGATTCACGTATCGCTTTTCGATGGGACAGGGGTTCACCGACAGATGATGCGGTAGCGCGAGGTGAAATTAAAACAGCAGATGCGCTTCCTGCGGATAATTTTTCAGTGCGCTGGACCGGGCAATTACTTGCTCCTGTCACCGGCAGTTATGAACTGACCGTTGCAGCCAATGATGGGGTCCGTCTATACGTGAACGGTACTTTATTAATTGATGCCTGGGATTTATCTGCTCGCTTGCAAAGTAAATCAGCCAGGATCAATCTGGACGCAGGAAAATCTTACGCCATTAAACTGGAATACTTTGAAGATATCCGCGATGCTGAAGTGCGTTTATCCTGGCGCTTGCCCAATGCCAAACCTGCCTTTGAAGAAGCGTTGGATGTTGCCAAGGCCGCTGATGTCATAGTGTATGTCGGTGGCTTGACCGGCGATGTAGAAGGCGAGGAAATGACTGTCAATTACCCCGGGTTTATGGGTGGAGACCGCACGGATATTCGCTTGCCGCATATCCAGCAAAACTTGCTGGAAGCTTTAAAGGCAACGGGAAAACCCCTGGTGGTGGTGTTGACCACAGGTTCGGCTTTGGGTGTGGACTGGGCTAAAAAACAGGCTGATGCCATGCTGGTGGCCTGGTATTCCGGCCAACGCGGCGGAACCGCGGTTGCAGATGCCCTGTTTGGTAATATGAATCCCGCTGGCCGTTTACCGGTTACCTTTTATAAGGCGGATGAAAAACTGCCGGCATTTGACAATTATTCCATGCAAAACCGAACCTACCGTTATTTTACCGGGCGACCCTTGTTCCCCTTCGGGTATGGATTGTCTTATACAAACTTCAGTTATTCTGACCTCAAGCTGAAGAAAAAATCCCTGCGCAAAAATGAACATATTCAGTTGTCAGTCGATGTTAAAAACACAGGTGCACTTGATGGGGATGAAGTTGTGCAAGTCTATGTGCAATCTGTTTCGCCAAAAGTGCCACACACCTTGAAAGACTTGCGTGGCTTTGAGCGGGTACATTTGGCCGCAGGCGAGAGCCGGAAACTGCATTTTGTAATCACTCCTGAAAAAGATCTGACGCGCTATGACCCGGCCCTGAAAAAATATGTGGTTGACAGCGGTAAGTATCAAATACAGGTCGGTGCATCAAGCGCAGATATTCGTGCGCAAGAAGCAATTAGCTTGCGTTAAGTTTCGCGACTCAGGGACGGGTGCATGAAAAATAATGTAATTGTTGTAGTTTTTGAGTATTGATTCACCGGGTTAAATCCGGTGAATCAATATTTGAGGTGCAATTGTAACGCGGCGATCTTAGGTTGGATAAAATCTGGAACGAATAAATTATCTTTGGATTAAACCAAAAGTGGATTACGCGAAAATTTTATCTCTGAACATAAAAAATACTGCACCCAGCAGGCACAGGCCGGCCCACAAAAAATCCAGCTTGAAGGGTTCCTTTAAATAATAAATCGCAAAGGGAATAAAAATCCCTATGCTGATTATTTCCTGCAAAATTTTTAATTGCCCTACATTCATAACGCTGTGGCCAATCCGGTTGGCAGGCACCTGGAACATATATTCAAACAGAGCAATTCCCCAGCTGATAAGTGCGGCAATAATCCAGGGTTTATTATTCAGCTCCTTTAAATGGGCATACCAGGCAAAGGTCATAAACACATTGCTGCACATTAGCAGCATAATTGTGGCAATCGCGGGCTGCATGATATTTAGAGAAACTCCTGACGGGTTGTATTGGTATCCAGATCTGTTTTTTTGCCGACAAAATAGGATGAAACAATGCTGCACGCCCAGGCTGCAACCAGTACCACTTCAGCAAGATGCAATTGTCCCTGCTGCGCTGCGATACTCTGATGGATTTCCTGTGAGAGCTTGACATACAGGCTGCTCATATCAAAAACGTCCACCGAACCTTCCCGGGCATCGCTTAGCATTTGTAAATACACTGGGGCAATGGAATGGTAGAGGGTCCTGGCCAGATGCACCAGGGCAACCAGGCTGGGCACCATAAACACGCAGGCGCGGCCATAGTGTTTTAACCAAAGCAAGCCCGCGCCGGGGAAAACCAGTGCAGAATAGAGCGCCGCTTTGTTGGCTTTTTTTATACTCATGGTCGACCTCAATTATTCAGCGACAAGTTGCTCAAGGCGATAAAATCCCTGGCCGTTTTCTCCTAAAATATCTGCCAGGTAAGGCAGGCATTCTTCCATCGCTTGCCATAAGGTCCAGGGCGGGTTAATCACAAACAGGCCGCTGGAATTCATTCCGTATTCGGGGCTATCGGGTGCAATACCCAATTCAAACAACTGGATATTTTTAATACCGCTTTTTATCAGCGCTTTTTGCATATCATCAATGCGCTGGCGCAATACAACCGGATACCAGATGACAAAAGTACCTGTGGCAAATCGCTTGTGAGCATTGACTAGCTGCTTTATAACATCGTAATAGTCATTTTTTAATTCATAGGATGGATCAATAAAAATCAAACCGCGGCGATCAGGCGGTGGCAGTAATGCCTGCATGCCGGCCAGGCCGTCATCATCCACTATTTTAACTTGTCTGTCGTCGCCGATTGCCTCTGTCAATATGCGCCAATCGGTGGAGTGCAACTCGTGTAAAAATAAGTTGTCTTTAGGTCGTAACATGGCTTGCATAAACAGGGGTGAGCCCGGGTAATATTCCAGCGCCTCTCTCGCGTTAAAAGCTTTGATAAAGTTGACGTACTCCTGTAGGGCAGAAGGCAGGTCATCGCGGCCCCAAAGTTTGCCAATACCCGTTTCGTATTCGCGATTTTTTATAGGTTGGCTCCCATTAAATTTATAGGCACCTGCACCTGCATGGGTGTCAATGATACGCAGGGGCTTTTCTTTTTGTGTCATGTAATTAAGCGTGTGCAACAGCAGGCTGTGTTTAAGTACATCAGCAAAATTGCCCGCATGGAAGGCGTGTCTGTAGCTGAGCATGGGCTATCCTGAAATATCTGGCTTGAAAATGATGTGCAGATTATAACGGAATTTGCCAAGAATCCTTTGAGTGTTTTCAAAGCTAGGGTAAAGTGCTGACAGTTTCGCCGTTTTTACATCCTGGGAAATTTCTGTTGACGACCGTGATTATCCGATTATTCAGAGAGTTGCGCTTCTGCTTTGGTGTAGTCGCGGGTCTTTTGTGTTTTGTTTCAAGTGTACTGGCTGCGCCCGCACCGGATATTCAAATAGAGGGCGGCTCTGAGCAACTGCGCGAAAATATTCGTCAATACCTGACTATTGCCGAGGAGTCATGTAGTGCCCCCCTGTGGAGACTCAAATCGCTGCTGATAGATGCAGAAGCCGAAATTGCCAGTGCGTCACAAGCGGTGGGCTATTACCAGCTAACCTATACCAGCGCTCTCACACAGGCCAACAATTGCTGGCAGCTGCGTATTAAACTTAATCCCGGCGACCAGGCAACTATCAGTGAACTACATTTGGATATTCGCGGCGATGGGGCTGAAGACGAATATTTTCAGGCGCTGTTAAAGGTGCCGGACCTTCATCAGGGCGACAAATTAAATCACGGTACTTATGAAAATTTTAAAAATCGCATATCTACCCTCGCTGCCAGCCGCGGTTATTTTGATGGCCATTTTGATATAGCCCGGGTGGTAGTCAACGCAGCTGACAATACTGCTTTTGTCGAATTGGTTTATAACACCGGTACACGTTACAAAATCGGCGTTATCCGCATGGCGCATAATATCTTGGATGAGAAATTCTTAAAGCGCTATTTCAATATATCGCCCGGTGATTTTTACGATACCGATAAATTGCTGGAATTAAAAAGTTACTACAATGCCAGCAATTATTTTTCAGTGGCAACTGCCACACCGGACTTGCAAAACCTTCACGATCACCTCGTTGATATAGATGTGCAGCTGGAAGAGCGTAAGCGTTTTGCCTACTCTGCCGGTTTGGGTGTAAGTACCGATACCGGGCCTCGGGTGCTGTTGGGTTTTGAAAACCGTTATGTGAATAGTGCCGGACATAGCCTTAAGATTGATGCGAGTGCATCTACCATCAAGAAAACGGCACAACTTGCCTACACCATTCCCTTATCCAATCCTTCCTATGAATTCTTGAAAATCTACACGGGTATTGAAACCGAAGAAACGGATTCTACTTACAGTAATAAAGATACCTTGGGTGCCAGTTATACCAATTACCAAAAAGACCATTGGCTGCATACTTACGCCATTAATATTGAGAACGAGGATTCGCGTGTTGCCGGTAAGGCGCTTTACAGCCACTTGTTGATCCCATCGGTGACTGTTTCCCGTACGCAAACGGACGGCAGCCCCTATCCACTGAGTGGTTGGAATTTTCTGGCGCGCTTATCCGGCTCGCCGAAAACCCTGGGGTCTGATATCAGTTATGAGCAATTGTATTTGCGTGGAAAATATATCCATGCATTCAGTTATGGACGTTTGCTGTTGCGCAGCGAAGTGGGTGTTACGGAAGTAAATGATCTTGGTGACTTGCCCGCGTCAGTACGTTTTTTTGCGGGCGGCGGTACCAGTGTACGGGGCTATGATTATAAATCCCTGGGCGATATTGATCCTGTCAACAAGGAAGTTATCGGCGGCAAAAACCTGTGGGTTAACAGTATTGAATATGATTACCGGTTTCGTTCCAGTTGGGCTATAGCCGCGTTTTACGATATCGGTAATGCGTCTGACAATTTTAATTTTGATTTGAAGCGCGGTGCCGGTTTGGGTTTACGGTGGATTTCACCCATAGGACCAGTCCGCATTGATATCGCCAAGGGACTGGATCAGCCCAAAGGATGGAACCTGCACATCAGTATGGGGCCGGATTTATAATGAAGTCATTCTGGTTAAAAATAAAATCCTTCAGCCGATTGAAAAAAATTGTGCTGGGTATTTTTTTCAGCCTGAGCATTATTATCGCTTTGCTGAGCAGTTTGGTTTCTACCCAAACAGGCAGCCACTGGGTAGTGCAGCAGCTGGCTGGCATGGTGAATGTCCAGCTCGGTGTACTGAAGGGAAACTTGCTGACAGGGATGGATGTAACCAGTGTGGATTATCGGAAAGATGAACTGTCAGTACATGCAGAAAAAGTCTCGTTTCGCTGGGAACCTGTTGGATTATTTTATACTTCTGTCAATGTAAAATCTTTTTCCGCTGAAAATATCCGCATACATTTGCCCTCCGGTAAAAATGAACCTGAGCCGGAAAATTATGTGTGGCCGAGCCTCGCACAACCGGTGCGCATAAAATTGGCAAATCTGTATTTGCGCAACATCGTGCTCTGGCAGGGCGATACCCAACTACCTATTAATACTATTCAGGGTAACTTGAGTTTGGGTACGTTCCATTTGCGGGCCAGCCATCTTTCGCTCGACAATAATCAGGCGAAAATTATGATCAATGGCGCTATGGGGCTGCGTTATCCCTATAGCCTGGATCTCACTACACGCTGGCAATTTGATGATAAAACAATCGCGCCTCAAGCCTTTGCCGGAACCGTAAAACTGACAGGTGATATAAAAACATTCCAGCTGCAACAGGAATTAACCCAGCCTTTGATAATGAATGTGACGGCCAGGGTTTCGCCCGCCTTGCATCAGCCCAAGGTCGCGCCTGTTGCGGAGTTACGAGTGGATTGGCCTGAGCAGACGTTGCCTGCGGCCTGGTTGGATTATGTCAATTTCAATAAGCTTCCGGCACAAGCAGTGAGTGGCCCTGGGTCAACCCAGGGCCAAGTCAGTATGACAGGCTGGTTGCATTCATTTACATTAAAAAGCCAGGCCCAACTCAGTTCGGCTACCCATAAGTGGGTGCTGGCCGGCGTTACCCGGGGTGGATATGACCAGGCCCAATCGCAGGTAAATGCCAATATTGAGTCCTTGAATCTATTGATCCAGCCGCTGAATAAGCCTGACGCAGGCAGTAATGCTGTTAAGCTCAATGGCAATCTCCATGGCTTGAATGCCTGGAAATGGAACCTGAACCTGCAAACCGAACATTTTAACCTCAATCATTTTAGTGATGACTGGCCGAGTGATTTACAGCTAGGCGTAAACCTGCAAGGTTCATATGACGCCAACCGAAAACGTGGAGTCAATAGCGGTGTGGTATTGGATTTTAATAATATCAATGCGCAAGGTGAATTGCGTGGGCTGGCGGTATCGGCACGTGGTGAACTGAAATTTGATGGCGAGAATTGGCATTCGAGTGATGCCAACCTGAGTATAGGTGCCAATCAATTGTTGTTAAAAGGCCAGGCCGGAAATGCCCTGGATGTAGAGTGGAAACTGAATGCGCCCTTGCTGGCACAAATTGATCCGGATCTAGGCGGCAGTATTGTTTCCGAAGGCGTCTTGTCTGGCGATAAAACCAATCCCAACATTAATATCAATACGCAGATAAACCAATTCAGGTGGCGCGGTTACGCTGTTGAAAATGTATCCTTAAACCTGAAGCCAACATCAAAATCAGGCATTTACGATCTATCGCTGGATGCCGCGCATGTGCAATTACAACAACACACAATTTCGCATTTGTCCATAAAGGGTACGGGTACGCTTGCACAACATTTGATTGATGCCAGTGTTGAAAGTCCTGCTATAGGTAACGCCAAGCTTAAACTCGCCAGCGGTTGGCAAAATGAAATTTGGCGTGGTGAGTGGAAAGAACTTTCACTTGATTTAAAAAAAATACCGCGCTGGTCATTGGCAAGAGCAACGCCCATGGAAATCAATATCCGCGGCGATAAAAACCGTGTCGATCTGGGCCAACTTTGTTTAACCACGCTCGCTATGCCGGTACTGGATAAGGACGCTCTGGTGGCGATGAACAAAGCGCCGGGCATCGAGCAGAAAGCCTTGCAGAAAACCTTGGAAGAAGTTGCACAATCCGGTGCTGTCGAGCGGGAAAGAACCGCTTCGCTATGTAGCTCCAACCAATGGAAGCCTGACGCAGGTTGGCAAACCACCCTGGATTTATCGGCAGTTCCAGCCAGTATTTTGCAACCCTGGCTTAAGCCGGAAGCTGCCTTCGGCGGTACTTTGGATGGCCAGTTGCAGATGCAGCTTCCCCCTGCCAAACCTATGGTCCTGAATGCCCACTTGAAAACCAACGATGTACAGCTTTTATATCAATTCCAGGGTGGGAATATCGAAACCTATCCGCTGCAAAAGGGCACCTTGGATGCGACGGTAAGAAATGACCAGGCGACTGCCGGTGTACTTATGGATTGGGGGCAATACGGTGCTGTCAACCTAACGACCAAATACGGACTTAAGGATAAAAAACTGCAAGCTACACTATCGGCGGCCTTACGTGATCTGGCACCGCTTGAAAGCCTGCTGCCTTTTTTAAATGATGTACAAGGTTCAGCCACTGCCAATATCAATATCACCGGTACCCTGGAAAAACCGGATATTGCGGGCACAATTGCGCTGAACAACGGCGGCGCCAATTTGCCAAAACTTGGATTGGTGCTGCACGATATTTCCCTGCAAATCAACAGCCAGGGCGGAGGTGTGGCGCAAGTGGATGGCCAGATTACCTCGGGTGACGGCACCCTGATGTTGAAGGGGAGTGTTGAACACCTGGGTACTTCCCAATGGAGCTGGCAGAGCAATATTTACGGGGCCGATATACGGTTTATTGAGCAGCCGCAGTTGGTGGCCACCGTCAGCCCCAATTTGAAATTATCGGCCACTGCCACGGCCATCAATCTCACCGGCAGTACAGAAATTCCCTGGGCGCGCGCTACGCTTAAAACCTTACCCGCATCGGCTACACGAGTGAGCAGTGACGTTACCGTAATTGAGCGTCAGGGGTTGCTGTCTGACAGCTTTTCGCAACGCAACAGCATTCCTTTTTTTACCAACGTCATTTTGTATTTTGGCGATGACGTTCGCTTTAAAGGTTTCGGTCTGGACACCCAACTGCTGGGTAAAGTGAATGTGATAAAAGAAGAAAACCGGCAAACCTTTACGACCGGGTTTGTTGCCGTGGGCAAGGGAAATTACAAAGCCTATGGCCAGGATTTGGTGATTGAACGCGGACGCCTTATTTTCCAGGGCCCCTACGACAACCCCGGCTTGGATATACGCGCATCACGGGTATTGGAAGACGGTACCGCAGGCCTGGAAATTGGCGGTACCTTGCAGCATCCCAAAAGCAGCGTATTTGCCGTTCCTGCGGCCAGCGACAGCGAAGCCATGGCAATGCTCTTGACCGGCAAGGCGCTGTCGCAATCATCGCAGGCGGATGCCTATTCCCTGATAGGCGCTATCAGCAGCTTGGGGATGGATAACGGCCAAATGATGACTTCGGACATCGCCCACAGATTCCATATTGATGAGATTTCGATCAAAGCAGATAAAGGGCTTGAACAAAGTGCCCTGTGGATGGGCAAATACCTGACCCCGAAATTGTTTATCCGCTACATGGTCGGTTTGTTTGACCAGGCATTTTCGCTGGGCGTACGCTACCAGCTTAATGACAAGCTGCGCATTGAGGCCGAATCCGGCAAGACGCAAAGTGTGGATGTCATCTATAAGATTGAACGCTGATGCTTGCGATATCCCGCGCCGGTTTTTAGTGTGCCCCAGCGGGGCGGTCGGTTGCTGAAATTGGGGCTCCGGGCAATTTTACTGGTTCGCCTCCGGTCTCTAGGGTAGAGTGCAGGTCTGTTGCAGCGCTGCTGTCCCTTTAAACCATACGATTGACATAAGAATAGGTTTGCTGGTGTTGTCGAGATTTTTACTCCCTTTGTTTAACCATCGTTCGTGCCTCACCCTCTGCGTCCTGGTACTGTGCTGGGTGGATATGGCCCAGGCGGCAACGGTTAAAAACGTGCGCATCTGGCGCTCGGAAGATTACACTCGCATAGTCCTGGATTTGGATGCACCCGTCCGTTACAACCTGGTGCTGGCCAGTAATCCCAAACGCATTATCCTGGACTTAACCGGCTCCACCCTGAAAGCCTCCCTGGCAAAACTGCCGCTGGCGTCCACACCTATTGACATTGTGCGCAGCTCAAGCGTGGATGGCAGTGATTTGCGGCTGGTGTTCGATTTGAAAAATGATGTTGCCCCCAAAAGTTTTGTGCTCAAAAAAAATGGTGACAGTGATGATCGCCTGGTCATTGATTTGTACAATGTCGGCAAGGATACGCCTGAGCCGGCGGCGACTAATCCGGCAATCCAGGATGAGCCTGTCAACATAGAATCGGTTATGGCCGGCGATTCACCGGCACCGGTGCCGGACACCCTTCCTCCTGCCAATTTATCAGGGCGTCCGATTCTAATTGCGGTCGATGCCGGGCATGGCGGCGCGGATTCGGGCGCATTAGGGCCAAAAAACATGCGCGAAAAAGATGTCACGCTCGCGATAGCCAAAGAGCTGGTACAGGTTATCAACGCCCAGCCAGGTTATAGCGCTCGCTTGACACGCACCGGTGATTATTTTGTAGAGCTGCAAAAACGCCGCGATATTGCACGTAATATGAAAGCCGATTTATTTATTTCTGTGCACGCCGATTCATTTACCGATTCCGGTGCGTTCGGCGCCTCTGTATTTGCGCTCTCGCGTAAAGGTGCAACCAGTGAGATGGCAAGGTTTTTAGCAAAACGCGAAAACGATTCTGATTTAATCGGCCGTGTCGGCGGTGTCAGCCTTGAAGATAAAGACCCACAACTGGCAGGTGTACTGGTTGACCTTTCCATGACGGCGACAGTCAATGCCAGTTTACAAGTGGGTAGCCAGGTATTGAAAGCCATCTCAGAAATCGCCCCCTTGCATGCCAAGCATGTAGAGCAGGCGGGTTTTGTGGTGTTGAAATCACCGGATGTGCCTTCCATTTTGGTAGAAACCGGTTTTATTTCCAACACGTCTGAATCTAAAAAGCTGGCATCGCCTGATTATCGCCAAAAAATGGCGCAATCTATTTTTAAGGGCGTTCGTCAATACTTTGCCAAACATCCACCGGTGATTGCACAAGTGCCATTAACCACAGCATCAACCCTTGCGAATGAAAAGGCGCCCGCCGCCAGGACCGCCAAAGCGACAACACCTTTGCCAACCAAAAAAACAGCCAGCGAAAAAAACAACGGTGTTGAGCGTAAGCACCTTGTGGTGAGTGGTGATACCCTGACCAAAATTGCCGCCACATATCACATCAGTGCTGCCAAAATCCGCCAGGCCAACAATATGAAAAATGACACAGTGAAGCTGGGTCAAACCTTAAAAATTCCGGCGCAATAACCATGAGACCCATCAAATTACTCAGCCCCCGATTAGCTAACCAGATCGCTGCCGGCGAAGTGGTTGAACGCCCGTCATCTGTCATCAAAGAACTGCTTGAGAATTCACTGGATGCTGGCGCTACCCGGTTGGAAATTGATGTAGAGGACGGCGGTATTAAATTAATGCGTGTGCGCGATAACGGCGGCGGTATTGCCAAAGAGGATTTACCGCTGGCACTGAGTCGCCACGCGACCAGCAAGATTTATGAGCTGGATGATCTTGAAGCTGTAGCTACTTTAGGCTTTCGCGGTGAAGCCCTGGCATCTATCAGTTCAGTTGCGCGCTTAACCTTATTAAGCAGCACGAATGATGACAGTGCCGGTTGGCAAGTGGTTGCCGAAGGTCGCGATATGGAGACCGAGGTATCACCCGCACCGCATCCGCGCGGTACCACCGTTGAAGTGCGCGATTTATTTTTTAATACTCCTGCGCGCCGTAAATTTTTGCGCACGGAAAAAACTGAGTATACCCACCTTGAAGATGTGGTGAAGCGCTTGGCGTTATCGCGTTTCGATGTCGCCTTTAATTTACGCCACAATGGCCGCGCTATTTATTCATGGCGTGCAGGCGATTCACAACTGGAACAAGAGCGCCGTGTTGCGCAAGTGTGCGGACCTGCGTTTATGGAAAACGCGGTGCATATTGATATTGAACGTAACGGCTTGCGTTTGTGGGGATGGGTGGCACTGCCCACATTTTCACGCAGTCAGGCTGATTTACAGCACTTTTATGTAAATGGCCGTGCGATCCGGGATAAGTTGGTCAGCCATGCGGTGCGGCAAGCTTACCAGGATGTGTTATACCACGGTCGCCATCCGGCATTTGTGCTGTATCTGGAAGTTGATCCGGCAAGTGTTGATGTCAATGTTCATCCCACCAAGCATGAAGTTCGCTTTCGCGAAAACCGCAGTGTGCATGATTTTATATATTCGAGTCTGCATCACGCTTTGGCGAAAGTAACACCAGAATCTTCGTTGGCGAAAAATGTGCAAAGTAATGATTTTTTGCAAACCTCATCAGCGCTGCAAGGTGTGGCAGCAGGTGAATTTCGCGGACAAGAAACCTTGGGGCTACGGGCCACACCTGCATCTGGTTTTTCAGGGTTTCAGAGTTATCCGTTCTCTAATTCGCAAACATTTTCGCGCCCTGTGGGTGTCAGTGAACAAATAAAAACCTACGGTGATTTGCACCAGGCAGCATCGCCCTTGAATAAAAGTGTACAAGATTATTCCTTACCCGATAGTGGCGATGAAAATATTCCTCCACTGGGTTACGCCATTGCGCAATTAAAAGGTATTTATATTCTTGCCGAAAACGCACAGGGTTTAATTGTGGTGGATATGCATGCGGCCCATGAACGCATAACTTACGAGCGCATGAAAGAATCCTTTGCCTGCGGCGGCATTCAAGCCCAGCCGTTGCTGGTGCCTGAATCAATTGCCATCAGCCAGAAGGAAGCGGATTGCGCTGAACAGTTCCAGGATATTTTTAAACGCCTTGGTCTGGAATTGCAGCGCGCCGGGCCGGAGACTATTTTGATCCGTCAACTGCCGGTGGTACTCAACCGCGCGAAAGTGGAACAGCTGGTACGCGATGTGTTGTCAGATTTAATCGAGCACGGCAGCAGTGAGCGCATCCAGCATCATATTAATGAAATCCTCAGCACCATGGCTTGTCATGCCTCTGTGCGTGCCAATCGCAAACTCACTATTCCGGAAATGAATGCATTGCTGCGGGATATGGAAGCCACCGAACGCAGCGGCCAATGCAATCACGGACGACCTACCTGGTTGCTGCAATCGCTCGACGAATTCGATAAAATGTTTATGCGCGGTCAGTAATAAATTTATAGAGTGTTCATTTAATTTTTTTGATAATAATCTAATGGAGTTACATTATGGGATATAAAATTATGTGTAACGGTCGATATGGCCTCAGTGCCTTGGCAGGCTTATTGTTATTCATTTTTTTCAATGGTCATGTTGCGGCTCAGGAATCTGCCAAAAGTGAAACTGTAGATCACAAATTTCTTCATATTAAGAATTCAGAATTCAATTTCTTTGCCCTTAAGTCTAAAGATGCCTTAAAAAAATATTCAAAAATTTATTATGTCCCAATGTCCGCAGAAAATCTTGTGTTAAAAAAATCCGGCAGTCACGATATAGATAAGAGTTGGAAAAAATTAACCCCGGAAGAGTGGTTAGTCTTTACGTCCGCATTTGATGAGATGGTGCCCAAATACTTTCCCAATGATAAAATTTTTTCGCTAACAGATAAAACTGGCGATGATGTCCTTGCTGTCCAGGTTCGTTTGGCTGAATACACCCCCAGGGTTAGCCGTAAAGGTGAAATGGACCTGGATACCATAGGTACGCAGGAAGCCAGGAGCTATGGTGAGCTGTTAATTATGATCATGCTGGTTGATTCGGTTACACATGAAACTGTCGGGGTCGCCAGCGACGGAATCTCCATCGGTGGGGGAAACGGCCTCGTAAAAAATTCCAACTCAGCGAGTCAAATGGTGGGTTGGCAAAAAGCCTATGAAATATGGCTCAATAAGTTGCGGACACAATTGGAAAAGTCACATTCAAATTGAAAAGGTAGCCGTTCTGTGCGAAAGCCTGGCTGTCCATATCCGCCATGTATAGCAATGCTATAAGCCGCAAGGTTAATTGCCAGCATATATGCTGGCAATACTATAAATTGTTTATCCAGATAACGAAGCGCTCGCACTGTATTCTCCTTATCGGCTACAACGCCTTTACAATTCCCGCAAAAAATCCCCAGGCAGTTTTGTTTTCAATAATCGGGCTATCGGTAATTACATCAGGTAAAAAATTCAATTCTGCACCACCAATTAATGCCCATGAATCGAACACCGGATATTTCACCAGCATGTTGATTTTTGGTGAAATGGCATCTTCAGTTTTATAGGCGGTACGATTAAACGTTTTGCCTTTCACGATCAGGCTGCGCGTTTCCGAGGGTGCAACACCGTAATAATACTGGTTCAGTTTTTCACTCTGCCAGGTGACTCCGGCTCCGAGCATAATCTCGGCTTTTCCTAAGCCAAAACCCTTGGTATAAGAGAGTGCAACCTCTTCACCTTTATGTTTGGATAAAAGGTCGTGAGTGTAAGAAACACTGAAGCCATGCCAGTCCAGGCTGATACCGCCATCCAGGGTGTTGGAGCGATCCTTCATCCCGGCCAGGTAGGGGCTATCAGATGTTTCATAACCTTGTAATCGGCCCGAGACAAGGGTGCTGATCTCCAGATCGCCCAGTTCCAGCAGGCGATAATTTAATGTCGTCACCTGAAAGTTCAAGCGCTCCCCGGTGTAAGAGACCAGGGGAATAGCCATCTGCCGTGTCTCCATACCTATTTGCGGGTCCTGAAAACTGGCCAGGCCGATGCCAAGAGCCAGGTCGGCTTGGGCGGTAGTGGCAAGGCAACCGACGCTGAACAGCGAAAGACAAACAATACGAACATTCATGATGATAAATTTCCTGTTAAATGGGTTTTAGTACGAGTGGTGACATAAAGATAGGATTCCGCGATAGCGAGGTTGCCCAGCCAGGATGACCAGGCCACGATCAGGTAACTGGCTTCAAAACCCCACAAGGGCATAAGTAAAGGAAGTTGCAGGCGAAGGCTGATAGCGGCGGCGGTGAGGGCGAGACTGCGGATCATCCAGCGGCGATGGCTCTGGATGTTGCGGGCTTGCGCTTCACGCAGCGCACGAAACGTTACATAAAGCCAGATAACATCGAGAGTGAAAAATCCCAGTCCAGTCCAGGGAACACCATCGGCAAAGAATGATAAGTAACCAGCACCTATGGCTCCCGCCAATACAGCAAGGCAATAACCCAATCCCAATCGACGGTGCAGCCGGGAACCTTTTTTGATAAAGAGTTGGAGTGCTCCCAACAGTAGTGCCATCCCGGCACCGATAAAGTGGCTGTAAACCAGTAGTAGATTGAGAGAGCGATATTTAGCGGCAAAATTGTCCGTGGTATCGAGGTAAATCCAGTAATGCCCCAGGGCATAGCAGGAGACTATGGTTGCCAGTAACAGGAAGATCGCCCTAAAGGACGTGTCGATTGATAAACGCATGACCTGGACCCGAACAAGTGGATGTAGAACTTCAGTGCGGGGTCATCTTGCGGGCATCAGTGGAATAAAGCGTCGTCTTTCCTAAGATTGGACGTGCAACTTCTTAGGCCTGGACATATTTCCGGTATTCGGAAGGGGTTTTGCCCGTTTGTTTTTTAAAAATCGCATTGAAACTGGATTTGGATGAAAAGCCGCAGCTCAGGGCGAGGTCGAGCAGGTTTTGGTTATGCGGTTCGCACAGCATCTGGCAGAGTGCGTTGACACGATATTGGTTGAGGTACTCGTTAAACGATTGGCCGTGGTGGTCATTCAATACCTGGGATATATGGTGGCTCGCCAAGCCTGTGCTTTCTGCTAATTGTGCGAGTGTCAGGTTGCTGGAGCGCCAAGGCGTTTGTTCGCGCATATGTTGCTCAAGTACGGCAAGGATTTGTTCGCGCAGGTCATCGGGCAAACGGTTTTCGCCGTATTTGGGGCCGGTGTCTTTGAATTGATTGGAGGTACTTTCTCTCGGCTCAGCAAAAATATCGGGTTGGCGCAGGCTGAAATAACCCAGCAAATAAATAAACAGGCTGACTAAAAGGTAAATCGCCTGGTTATCGGCAACCATAAAAAATGCGGGAATAAACGTACAGATCCAAACTACCAGCCAGATAAGAAGGTTGATGCCCAATAATATTTGCAGCCACACCAGTTTCGGCATCTTGTTATCGGCCTGTTGCTGGTATCGCCAGAAGATAATGCCGGTGTAGATTGAATAGGCAGTGGCGTAGAGCGGCATAAGGCCGGAGTCATTCCAGCACAGGTACCAGGGCGCATTGTCAGTCAGTATGGCATCCATTAATTGCAGTTTGTGGCTGCCGCTTTGCAATATAGCGGACAGGCTTAAACCCAATGCGATGAATGCGCCCAGGAAATGCACCGCATCTTTTGCTTTTAAGGGCGTACCGTAAATAAGGCTGCGAACGTACAGATAGAGAAAGCCGCCGTAACTCAGTGGCAGGAAGTTGGTTAGTCCTATCAGATGGGGGAAATCCACATAAAGTTTTTCGGTGTAATAAACCTGCCCCAAAAGGTCAACAGAAAGCAAGGCAACCCACAAGGCCAGGATATGGTTTGCCTGCATATTGCGCTTGTGCCATCCCAACACACCCGCAAGTAATATCCCCTGCAGGGCGGCGGCAAAAAACAGAAAAGGAAACGCATGTTCAAACACCAACACACCTGCAACTGATATCCATGTACGTGGGCGGCAGTATATCGCAAATGCTATGATCGCCACCTTCAGATTTTATGACGAGGGTATTGTTTATGGCGGATTCTCGTCCGACCGTAATTTTTTTGATGGGACCCACTGCATCGGGTAAAACTGATTTAGCCATCGCCCTGCGCAACCAGTTGCCAGTGGAGCTAATCAGTGTGGATTCGGCGCTGGTTTATCGCGGCATGGATATAGGCAGCGCCAAACCCACACCGGAAGAATTAATGGCGGCGCCGCATCGTTTGATTGATATCCGCGATCCTTCTGAACCCTATTCAGCAGCTGATTTTGTGGCTGATGCCGAGCGTGAAATCGCAGCCATCCATTCCCAAGGCAGAATTCCGCTATTCGTCGGCGGAACCATGCTCTATTTCAAGGCTTTGCTGGAAGGGCTGGCTAATATGCCGGAGGCTGATCCTGACGTGCGCGCGCAAATTGAGCGCGACGCAGAAGTGTTCGGTTGGCCTTATATACACCAACAGTTGTCAGCAGTTGATCCGGACATGGCAGCACAAATTCATCCCAACCATTCGCAACGGCTGAGTCGTGCGCTGGAAGTGCATCGCGTGTGCGGTAAAACCATGAGTGAGTTGCGGCAATTGCAAACAGCACGTGCCGATGAATCATTTGGAGATCGCTTTAATCTTGTGCAGATTGCAATTGCGCCGTATAACCGCGCTATTTTGCATGACCGTATAGCCGTGCGATTTCGCAAGATGGCAGAGTCCGGTTTGGTTGGTGAAGTGCAAGCGCTTTATGATCGCGGTGACTTGCATGTTGATTTGCCTGCCATTCGCGCTGTCGGTTATCGCCAGGTCTGGGATTTCATTGAAGGGCGCTTGTCATACAATGAAATGATCGAGCGAGGTATTATCGCCACACGACAATTGGCAAAACGACAGTTTACTTGGTTGCGCGGGTGGCGAAACACGCCAAATAGCCGTCTAAATTGGCTCTATACTGACGATGGCGCGGGAAATTTGCGCTCTAAAGAAGAAATTATGCATTGCGCCTTGAATTTTATAGCGGGCGCAGCCATATAATAGAAGCGTGAAAACGGCTCACTGTTTTCTATAATTCCTCCACCCATTCCCAATGATTAAAAAAGACGGAAACAAGGTGGGTAAATTTTATCTTCCCTAGGAGAATAAACATGTCAAAAGGGCATAGTTTACAAGACCCTTACCTGAACGTTCTGAGAAAGGAACGTGTACCTGTATCCATTTACCTGGTAAATGGCATTAAGTTACAAGGTCAGGTTGAATCATTTGATCAATTTGTTGTGCTCTTGAAGAATACCGTAAGCCAAATGGTTTACAAGCACGCAATCTCCACCGTTGTTCCATCACGCGCAGTGCGCGTACCGCTGCTGAATGAAGCAGACGGTGCTGATGGCGAAGAAGACGAGCAAGCCGAGTAATCAACCCTCTACGAGGTTGCTAATTGTTTTTCGATCGTCCCCAATCAGGTGAACTGGCGGTGCTGGTTCACCTGAACCTATCCCATGGCCAAGAGCCGGAAGACCCCCGCGAATTTGAAGAGCTGGTACTTTCTGCCGGTGGCGACCCCGTCGCTTTTATTACGGGCAAAAGTATTTCTCCCAACGCCAAGTTTTTTATCGGCACCGGCAAGTTGCAGGAATTGCGGGATGTGGTTGCTGCTAATAAAGCGGAGGTGGTGATCTTCAATCACACCTTGTCGCCGAGCCAGGAGCGCAACCTTGAAAGGGAATTACAGTGCCGTGTCCTGGATCGCACGGGTTTGATCCTGGATATTTTTGCCCAGCGTGCGCGAACCTTTGAGGGTAAATTGCAAGTTGAGCTGGCCCAATTGCGCCATATGTCTACGCGTTTAGTGCGCGGCTGGACTCACCTTGAACGCCAGAAAGGCGGAATAGGGTTGCGCGGTCCGGGTGAAACCCAACTGGAAACGGACCGCCGTTTATTGCGCGGCCGCATCACCATGATTGAGCAGCGCCTTGAAAAAGTGCGCTCCCAACGCGAGCAAGGCCGACGTTCACGGCAGCGTTCAGCGATTCCTACGGTGTCGTTAGTGGGCTATACCAACGCGGGTAAATCTACGTTATTCAATCGTATTACCGGTGCGGATGTGTATGCTGAAGATCAATTGTTCGCAACACTTGACCCCACCATGCGTCGTATTGATCTTGCCGATGTGGGTGCAGTCATCATGGCAGACACCGTGGGTTTTATCAGCCACCTGCCCCATAAACTGGTAGAAGCGTTTCGCGCAACGCTCGAAGAAGCCGCAAACTCCACACTCTTGCTACACATCGTTGATACTGCTGCCGATGAGCGCATACGCAATATAGAACAGGTTGAATTAGTGCTGGAGGAAATCGGTGCTGCCGATCTGCCGCAACTGAAAATCTACAATAAAATTGATTTGATGAGTGCTGCTGAGCCGCGCATTGAACGCGATGATTCAGGAAAACCTCTGGCCGTCTGGTTGTCAGCGCAAACCGGTTTAGGAATTGAATTGCTGGAACAGGCGGTTGCCGAACTGCTCGGAACTGAAATGGTGATTGCGCAGTTGCTCCTGCTCCCGCAAGATGGCCGATTGCGTGCTGCACTCTACGCCCAACAAGCCATTGCTGAAGAACATTTTCGCGATGATGGTGTGGCGGTTGCAAATTTGCGGGTTCCCAAAAGTGATTTATTACGTATATTGAGTGCACAAAAAAAACAGTTCGACGATTTACGCTGGGTTGAATAATCCGGGGTGGTAAGGAAGTGTTAAACTCAGCGTCCTGGTTGAAAAGACCAGGCACGCCCTCATATAAAGCAAAATTATCTTAAACCTGTCGGAGATGTGGTATGGCCTGGAATGAACCGGGAAAAGACAAAGACCCATGGGGTGGTCGCGGTGGCAATGATGGTCCGCCGGATTTAGATGAGGCCTTTAAGAAGTTACAGGAAAAATTAAACAGCATGTTCGGCGGCGGTTCTGGCGGTCGCGGATCATCCAGCGGAAATGGTGGTTCATTCGGTGCCATTTTTGCAGTAATTGCCGTTGTTATTGTGCTTCTCTATGGCTTTTTTGGTATCTATACAGTGGATACCAAAGAGCGTGCAGTGGTGTTAAGGCTGGGCGTGTTCCAGGAGACCATGGGCGAAGGTTTGCACTGGTCCGCCCCTTTGCTGACCCAGGTTTTTAAAGTAAACGTAACCGGCGAGCGTCAATATCCTTCAAAAGGTTTAATGCTGACACAAGATGAAAGCATCGTTGAGTTGCCTATTACCGTGCAATGGAACGTGGCTGATGTAAAAGCCTATGTCCTGAATGTTGCCGACCCTGAAACCAGCCTGAAACATGCCACTGACAGTGCGCTACGCCATGTGGTGGGATCTACCGAACTTGAGCAGGTATTATCTGAAGGGCGCGCCAAAATGGCGGCTGAAGTCAAGCAGCGTTTGCAGGCTTATCTGGACAATTATCAGGCCGGTATCCAGATTATTAATGTGAACATCCAACAGGCCCAGCCACCGGAAGAAGTCCGCGCAAACTTTGACGATGTGATCAAAGCAAAAGAAGACGAAACCCGTTTGAAAAATGAAGCACTGTCTTATTCCAACGGTGTCATTCCTGAAGCGCGCGGTAGGGCACAACGCCTGCTGGAAGAGGCTGAAGCTTATAAGTCTGAAGTGGTTTCGCGCGCTGAAGGTGAATCAGCACGTTTTGAAAATTTATTGGCTGAGTACAAGCGTGCACCCGAAGTAACCCGCAAGCGTTTGTATCTGGATACCCTTGAATCGGTAATGACCAATTCCTCCAAAGTCATGGTCGATGTGGACAACAACAGTATGCTTTATTTACCCCTGGATAAAATGACCAAGCAGATGCCGCCGCCTGTGCTTGATGACACTACAGAGCTGCGTCCTGCGCGTGACTTGGAAGCCAGCAAACCAGTACTTCGTCGGGAGGCTCGCTAATGTCTACTAAAAGTCTGGCTACCTTGATGGGGCTGTTAGTTTTGTTTGTAGTGATTTCAGGCAGCGCCTATGTGGTTAACCAATATGAGCGTGCTGTGGTTTTGCAGTTCGGTGCACTTATTAAATCTGACGTGTCACCCGGTTTGCATTTTAAAATTCCGTTTATCGACCGCGTGCGTAAATTTGACGGGCGTTTGCAAACGGCCGATATGGTACCTGCAAGCTTTTATACCATTGAAAATAAACGCCTGGTTGTTGATTCCTACATCAAGTGGCGCATTAAAGATGTCAGCACTTATTACCGCACGACCGGCGGGGACAGCCGTTTGGCAGAAGACCGTTTGGGGCAACGTGTTGCCGATGGCCTGCGCAACCAGTTCGGTCGCCGTACCTTGCACGATGTAGTGTCGGGCCAGCGCGATGAATTAATGGCGGAATTAAAAGCGACCATTAATGAAACCGCCAACAGCCTGCTGGGTATTGAAGTCATCGACATTCGTGTGAAGCGTATTGATTTTCCGCCTGAAGTCAGTCAATCGGTATTTGCACGTATGGCTGCCGACCGTGAAAAGGAAGCCCGCGAATATCGCGCGCAAGGTAAAGAGCAGTCTGAAGTAATTCGCGCTGACGCCGACCGTAAAAAAGTGGTGTTGGAGGCTAACGCCTATCGTGATGCCGAACGTTTACGCGGTGAAGGCGATGCCAAGGCCGCTGCGATTTATGCGGCTGCCTATAATAAAGACCCGGAATTCTATGCCTTTATGCGCAGCTTGAATGCCTATCGCAAGAGCTTTGGTGCTAAAGATGATCTGATTGTGGTTGACCCCAAAAGCGATTTCTTCCGCTATTTGAAAGATCCGCAAGGTAAAAAATAGGGATTTCAGGGGAATTTGTGCGAATCTTACCAAGAGCCTACAAATTCCCCTGCAATCAGTGTTAAAATGCCGCAACCGAGCCGAAAGCTCGGTTTTTTTATGTTCAGGGTGTGCCCTATTTTTATGTTCCGGCTGCGCCTATTGCTGAACGCCTCCCGAATCCTGGATGCCTAGAGTCGACTTATGACTTACGCCGATCGCTGGTTATTGCCGGACGGGGTAGAAGAAATTCTGCCTGCTGAAGCTCAACCTATCGAAATTTTACGCCGCCAGTTGCTGGATTTGTACGCTACCTGGGGCTACAGCCTGGTGATTCCTCCTTTGCTGGAATACACCGATTCCCTGCTTATCGGCCTTGGCCGGGATGTAGATTTACTGACCTTTAAAGTTACCGATCAGCTAACGGGCCGCACCCTGGGTATTCGCGCTGATATAACGCCGCAAACCGCTCGTATCGATGCCCATAGCATGGCTGCCAAAGGCGCCAATCGCCTCTGCTATGCTGGTCAGGTTGTGCACACCAAGCCCAAAAATCCAATGGCTACCCGTACTCCCATGCAGGTCGGTCTGGAATTCTTTGGCGAAGCCGGAATTACCGCTGATATAGAAGTCATTTCCCTGTTGCTGGAGTCCCTGCGTGTTTCCGGCCTGCCAAAATTGCATATAGATCTTGGACATGTCGGTATTTATCGTGCCTTGGCTGCCTGCGCCAAACTGGATTGTGCGCAGGAAGATGAGTTTTTTGATTTGCTCCAGCGCAAGGCGGTTACTGAAATTCGTGAATGGGTCGCCGTCAAGGTGAGCGATCCGGTGTGTGCTGAATTGTTATTGGCATTGCCTAGCCTGGCCGGTGACCGCAGTATATTGACCCAAGCGCGCCACTTGTTTGAAGCGATTCCCGCCGCAGTGGCGGCAGTAGACCAATTACAGCACGTAGCTGAGATTATGGCGCAGCGCTATCCCGATGCCGAACTCTATTTCGATTTGGGCGAGTTGCGCGGTTACCACTACCTGACCGGACTAGTGTTTGCAGCCTTCGCTCCGGGTTTTGGCAATCCGATTGCCAGCGGTGGCCGCTATGACCATATCGGTGAAGTTTTTGGGCGGGCACGTCCGGCTACTGGATTTGCGCTGGATATAGGTGCCATCAGCAAACTCGGTCTGTTGCCCGCGCAAACAGGTGATGCCGTTGCCGTTGTGGATAACGGTGATGTTCGCCAGTGGCACGCAGTGCAGGCATTGCGGGCACAGGGCGAGCGGATTGTTTACGGTACTGCCGCTGAACTTGGCAGCATGCGCGAATTACGCTTGCTGGGCGATACCTACCAGGTCGTGGATATTTAGCATTGTATTGCAGCTTGGGTGGGTAAACTTATTCCAGCCTACGCGATTTCTATTTTCATTATTGTTTAACAGAGAGTTTTCCAGTCATGGGCAAAAACGTCGTCATTTTGGGCACCCAATGGGGTGATGAAGGTAAAGGCAAGATCGTAGACTTGCTGACCGATCAGGTTTCCTTGGTTACCCGCTTCCAGGGCGGCCACAATGCTGGCCATACACTGGTGATCGACGGCAAGAAAACCGTCCTGCACCTGATTCCCTCCGGTATTTTGCGTGATGGTGTGACCTGCCTGATCGGCAATGGTGTAGTGCTATCGCCGGAGGCCCTGTTCAAGGAAATTGGTGAGCTGGAAGCGACGGGTGTGCCCGTACGTGAACGCCTGCGCCTTTCCCCGGCTTGCCCTTTGATCCTTCCTTATCATGTTGCCCTTGACCAGGCGCGTGAGCTGGCGCGCGGCGATGCCAAAATCGGCACTACCGGCCGTGGTATAGGCCCAGCCTACGAGGATAAAGTTGCCCGTCGCGGCTTGCGGTTGGGTGACCTGGCTGACCTGAATCGCTTTGCGATTAAACTTAAGGAAATCCTCGATTTCCATAATTTCGTGCTGACCCATTTTTATAAAGTTGAAGCCATCAGCTATGAAAAAACCCTGGCAGATTGTACGGCTTGGGCCAAGCAATTACTGCCGATGATGGCGGATGTCACTGACTACTTGCACACCGCCCGCGAGAATGGCGAAAGTATCCTGTTTGAAGGCGCGCAAGGTTCTTTGCTGGATATCGATCACGGGACTTACCCCTTTGTAACCTCCTCCAACACCACCGCCGGCGGTACGGCCACAGGTTCAGGCTTTGGCCCTTTATACCTGGATTATGTATTGGGTATCACCAAGGCATACACCACCCGTGTAGGCTCGGGCCCTTTTCCCACCGAGCTTGACTGTGAAGTAGGTGCCTATCTGGGCGAAAAAGGCCATGAATTCGGTGCAACCACTGGCCGTAAGCGCCGCTGTGGCTGGTTTGATATTGTTGCTGTGCGTCACGCCAACCGCATCAATTCGGTGACGGGTGTCTGCCTGACCAAGCTGGATGTATTGGATGGTCTGGAAACCGTAAAAATCTGTATCGGTTATCAGGATGCCAAAGGCAATGCGGTCGGTATTCCGTTTGATGCAGAAGGTTGGGAAGAAATCCAGCCTGTCTATGAAGAGTTGCCCGGTTGGAGTGAATCTACCGTGGGTGCCCGAAGCCTGGATGAATTACCGGTCAATGCCCGCAACTACATCAAGCGCCTGGAAGAATTGATGGCAACCCCTATAGATATTATCTCTACCGGTCCGGATCGTATCCAGACCGTGGTATTGCGTCACCCGTTTGATGCTTAATGGCTAGCGTCCATTCCGGACGAAATAAAAACGGCGTTCACAGATTATCTGGAACGCCGTTTTTTTATTGGCTGTGCTTGATAAAACCTCAATAATTTACTGCCAAAGATGATCTCGCGGTGGATATTCTTCCATATTTTGTTCCGGCATTTCACTCCAGTTATCCGGCGGTAATGCAGGGATTCCTGCAGGTGTTTCAAGTGGAGGATATTCCGTTGCCAATAGGCGTTTGAGGTCTGTTAATACCGGGTCTTCATTGGTCTCGTCCGGGCTCACAAAAATGCTGTGCCGGCGGCATCTCTCGCCCAGTGCCAGGCTGCTTGAATAGCGCACTATAGGTGCTGCTAAGGTCAGTCCGGTAAGGATAGGCATAAGCCACCAGAAGAAAATAGGCGCATAAGTAAACGTCATATAACCCCACAGGAGTGCCACAATTGTGGTTCTCCAGGTGCGGGCAAAACTTTCGCTCCAGCTCAGGAGGCGGCCTTCGCGGTCTTGCGCATCCCAATTTACTTTAAAGCCCAGGAATACCGATACGACAAAGTAAGCATGGAAGGCCATCATGATAGGTGCAATCAACACTGCAAAGGCCGTTTCCACGAGAGTGCCGCGAATGATGGCCTTGGTTCCCCCAAACTGTTCGCGACGGTGTGCAATGGTACTGATAATGCCCATGACTTTAGGGAATAGCAGCAATACTGTGGTCATGGCAATCAGCGCAATAATCAACCCGGTCTTGGCGATAGGCCATTCGGGCAAATTAATAAAATGCTCCAGGGTCGGTGCGGAGTTGGTGAAATACTGATTACTGTGCAATGCGCGTACTACCGCATCGGCGGTACTGAGTACCAGCATCAATAACCAGATCAGTGAGGAGATGTAGGCTGTCGCGCCCAGCAAAAAGTGCAAACGGCTGATAGGGTGCAATCCACCGGCATCCAGCATACCCAGGTGCTGGATATTACCCTGTACCCAGCGACGGTCGCGGGTAGCGTAATCAATGATGTTGCAAGGGACTTCCTCGTAGCTGCCCTCAAGGTCTGCCAGCAGGAACACATCCCAGCCGGCGCGGCGCAGCATGGCTGCTTCCACAAAGTCATGGCTGAGGATATCACCTCCGAATGGAGCCTTACCGGGCAGGGTAGGTAAGCCGCAGTGGTCAATAAACGCTTTCACGCGGATGATGGCATTGTGGCCCCAATAGTTTGCAGCACCGGTTTGCCAGAAGGCGATACCTGTTGCCAGCATGGGGCTGTAGAGCACGGCAGCGAATTGGACAAAGCGACCAAAGAAAGTGGTTTGGCGAACCGGGATGGGCACTGTCTGGATCAGACCGGAGCGCGGATTGGCTTGCATGGTGCGCACCATGCGCAACAGGCATTTACCGCTCATGACACTGTCGGCGTCCAGCACAATCATATGTTCGTAATTCTTGCCCCAGCGTTGCAGGAATTCAGCAATATTGCCCACTTTACGATGCAGGTTCTTTTCGCGGCGACGATAGAAAGTATGCTTGCTCAGTTCGCCGATGCGGTCAGTAAATTGTTGCCACTGGTCGCGTTCGCGCTGGGCTATATCCAGCTTGGTAGTATCACTCAGCATAAAGAAATCAAAGTGTTCGATTTCGCCGGTGGCGACCAGTGAATTCAGCGTTGCTTCAAATCCGGCGATAACGCGGTGGGTGTCCTCATTGTAGATCGGCATGACCACGGCGGTGCGCTGGGTAATGGGCAAATCATCGTTGTAGACCGTATCAATGGGTTTGAGTGTGAGGGGATCAAGTCGCAGCATCAAGAGGACAAACCCGAAGACCGCACTCCAGAACGCCGTTGAAATCCAGCAGAAGGAAATGGCAAACAGGATCAGGATAACGGCTTCCAGGATGGTGATGCCGTTAGCGCTGAGAATGTCATACATCATGTATACGCCGGAGATTGCCGTGATTACGGTCAAGATGGCATACACAATACGACGTAAAGATTGTCCCGGCAGCCGGATTTCGTTCTCCGGCAGCAGGTCGCGGTTTATGGGTTTACTCACAATGGGCTCACTGGATGCAGAATTATTGGATGTCATCTGGGTACCAGACATAACTCCAAACCTCACTCAAGCGCTTGTTATTAGCTTTAAGGAACACGCGCATATCCACCACATTGTTGCCTTCAGGTTCAAGTTTGAATGAGGCGCGGTAGGTTTTGCCGTCTGGCAGCTTGCTGACATGCAAATCGGTGAAGGTGCCGGAATTTTTGCCCAGGTCTGCTTCAACAACTGCATTGACCGGTAACTTATCAAGTTCGCCGCCGCTGAAATCAATGGCAAATTGGCGTTTGCTTTTGGGCGGCGGGTTCCCCTGTGCTGCCACAGCACCCCAGCCGGTGCGGGTGCGCAATACTTTGGCAACGGTTTGTTCGGGGACATCAGCATCCAGGGTGCGCAGGGTATATTTAAACTCGCGGCTATCACCGGCTTTCAGCTGTTTTTCAGGTACCCAGTAAGCCACCATATTATCGTTGGCTTCGCTGTCAGAAGGAATTTCAACCAGTTCAACACGGCCTTTGCCCCAGGCGTTATCAGGTGTAATCCAGATGCTGGGACGCTTTTCATATTTGGCTTCGGTATCGAGGTAATTGTTAAAGTCGCGGTCGCGCTGCATCAAGCCAAATCCCTTTGGATTAGTATCCCCCAAAGAAGATACATGCAGGCCGCGATGGTTGGTCAGCGCGCGCCAGATCCATTCACCGGAAGAAGATTGCATCAGCAAGCCGTCGGAATCGTGGACTTCGGGACGGAAATCATCAAATTTATGGGTGCCCACGCTGTTCTCACCAAACAGGAACATACTGGTCAAAGGCGCAAAGCCGACTTTGTTGATGTCTTTGCGTGCATACACCCGCGCGGTAATTTTGACCTGGTTGGGGTTACCCGGGTACATATCAAAGCGATAGGCGCCGGTAACCGATGGGCTATCGAGCAAGGCGTAAATCACCAGGTGGTTTTCGGCCGGGGTGGGTTTTAACATCCAGAATTCCCGGAATACCGGAAACTCTTCGCCCTTGGGTTCGGCAGTATCAATAGCCAACCCGCGCGCAGACAAGCCGTAAGCCTGGCCAGGGCCCACCATACGGAAGTAAGACGCACCCTGGAATACGGCGAACTCATCTTTGTACTGGCTGTTGTTGAGCGGATAATGCAAGCGGAAGCCCGCAAAGCCGATGTCTTTAGGGGCAATACCTGCCAAGGGTGCGGCCTTGCCATCGTAATTGAAGAATTCCTGTTTGAATTGCAGTGTTGAGTCGCCGCCATTGGTTGCCATGTGCAATACCACCGGCTCTTTAAAGAGGAAGCCCGCATGGAACAACTGGATTTCAAATTGTGCTTCGTTGCGCCACAGGGACGCATCGGGACGGAAGCGGATTGAGCGGTACTGGTCGTAATCCATTTTGGCCAGGGCTTCCGGTATATGGGTCACCAGTGGCTTGAAATTGCCCTTGGCAAGTAATTTGGCTCGTGAACTGATGGCATCGTAAAGCCCGGGCTGGGATGTCTCGCTCGCAGAGGTAAGTGCTATGGTGGGCTGCGCACCGAAAGCTGTGCTGGATGCATAAATTGCCAGCATACAAGAAGCGGCAAAGGCTATAGGCTTACGCAAGGGGTTAGCGCTATTTGATACAGCGCGCGCAACATTAGTGAGCAATTTACTCATCCACTTATCTCCGTACAGAATTGATCATAGGGGACGGATTATACCGTTCAAGATCGGGGCGTTCCGGCGAGCTGCCGGGGCGCAGGTTATGTGCTTTGGCTCTTGCCAACCAGTGTTGAAAAAGGCCTGTTTTAAAGCTGGCGCATTGTAATACATCCGGCGATAAATATAGGCGCTAAAACAAGGCCTTGATGAATATATTTTAGGTTACAACCCCTAATTTTCCTCAGTGTGTTGGTTTAGGTGTACAAATAGGGCCCCTAGGCTTTTGGTTATACCCTGGGGCAGACTATTTTGACCTAAACATGAGGACAGACCTGCGATGGAGGTGTCGCATTTTTCCTTATAGTGCTGCCTGCCGGAGCAATTGCGTGAGCGGCAGATATTTGGCAAAGCATTAATAGACCTGGTCGTGAATCAGTTGTTCCCATCATCGGTTGTTGGAGATTTAGCTGCTACACTTTTCAAGTTCAGATAAATTACACGTTCTCATAAAAATCCGGGTCCTCATAAAAGTAGTTAGCATCCGCAGAGTCCAGGCCATTTAAGGCGAGCTTAGTTTATTCATGCTAAACATACGACGTTACGCGCGCGATAACCCTATCGCATTCCGGTTGCTGGGGCTGATAGTCGTCAGCAGTTCGCTGATTACCCTGTTTGCGATTTTGTTGCAGCTCTACGGTAATTTTAATGACGACGTAAGTGCGCTCGAAAAACGCCTGGATCAGGTTCGTATCAGCACCCTCGCCAGCATCACCAAAAGCCTTTGGGCGTTTGACCAGGAGCAGCTCAATATTCAGATTCGCAGCGTTCTGGATGTTCAGGATGTGGTACAGGTCCAGGTGGTGTGGCGCGACTGGAATAACACCGAGCAGTCCCTGGTTATGAGCAATAACAAGCAAACCCAGGAAGATATCGATACCAAAAAAAGCCAGTTCCTGGTGAAGGAATATCCGCTGACCTATGAGGATGCCAGTACGCCGGTGCAGTATTTGGGAACGCTGCAAGTCACTGCATCGCTCTCCAGTATTTACGATAAATTATGGGAGCGCGCACTCTTTATCGGAATAGTGCAGTCGGCCAAGACCCTTTTGATATCGCTGTTTATTTTGTGGCTGGTATATACATTGCTGACGCGACATATGGAAGCGATTGCCAATTATGCACGGCATTTGAATTTGGAAAGTTTAAACAAGCCTTTGCGTTTAAAGCGTGTCAAGTCAGATCCGCGCAGTGATGAACTGGATAATGTCGTCGATGCCATCAATCACATGCGTGAAACGCTGCTGGAAGATTTGGAACAACGTCACTCTATTGAGATGGCATTGTTGGCAGAACAGGAAGAAAAAATAGAAACTCGTCGACAAAAAAATGCAGCGGAAGATGCGAGCCGTGCAAAAAGCCAATTCCTTGCCACCATGAGCCACGAAATTCGCACGCCGATGAACGGTGTCATCGGTATGTTGGAAATGCTGCGCGATACCCCCTTAAATGAAAGTCAAAAACATTACATAGATGTCATCCACCGCTCGGGCGAAACCCTGTTGGAAATCATTAACGATATCCTTGATTACTCTAAAATTGAAGCCGGAAAAATGCAGCTGGAAGCGGCAGTATTTGTGCTGGATGATGTTATTGAAGATTGCTTGCAATTATTCGGCGCTACCGCCAGCAAGCGTCATATTGAATTGGTTGGCGGTGTAAAACCCAAGGCGCCGCAGTTGCTAAAAGGCGATCCTACACGCTTGCGCCAGGTCATCATCAATCTGCTTGGCAATGCCTTTAAATTTACCTCTGAAGGTTTTATTGCATTACAGGTGGGGCTTGCTGAAGACTCGACAGAAGAAAAACCCAAATTGCTTTTTTCTGTTGAAGACAGCGGCATAGGTATAGATTTGGATAGCGGTGTCGATTTATTCGATTCGTTTAACCAGGCAGATGCGTCGACTACCCGTAAATATGGCGGTACAGGTTTGGGGCTCGCGATTTGTAAAAGCCTGGTTGAACTTATGGGCGGTGAGATTGGTGTTGAGAGTGCCAAAAACAGAGGTGCAAGGTTTTGGTTCACGGCTGAGTTTGAACCTGTTGATATCATCCAGAATGAAACCTTGCATGAACGTGAATTAACAGCGCTGCTCAACCATAAAAAATTATTGCTGGTGGGTGTTAACTCCAGAATGGTAGGTTTTTTGGTGGAACACTGCCGCGACTGGGGCGTCGATGTGCAGTCTGCCGTTTCAGCAAAAATGGCGCACAAGATGATTATGCGTGCAACCCACAGTGGTGAGGTGTTTGATTTTGTCGGTGTGGATTCTGCGCTGCCGGATACGAGCGGCCTCGAGTTTATTCGCCAGTTGCGAGCTGATCCGGAAACTAAAAACCTTGCTGTATTTATGTTTTCTTCCGGCGATATTTTTCAAGACCAGCAAACCATGCGTTTGTATTCCATTCACGCAGTGTTGCGCAAACCGCTTTCGGGCAAAACGCTTAAATATGAATTGGCCGCGCTGTTGGGGCGCGATGCTGCGCCGGTTAAAACGATTGCAACTGTTGAATCCCAACCTGACAAGTTTGCGCATCTGCGTGTGCTGGTAGCAGAGGATAATGCAGTCAATCGTATGGTTATCAAAGGTTTGTTAGGCAAGCTGAAAATCAATCCCGAATTGGTAGAAAACGGTTTGATCGCATTGGATATGGTGCGCAAGTCAGCGCAGCCCTATGACGTTATTTTAATGGACTGCGAAATGCCGGAGATGGATGGCTTTGAAGCCACCCACAGCATCCGCGAGTTTGAGCAGGCGCGCAACCTGGCACCTACGCCCGTGGTAGCCTTGACGGCCCACGCCTTGCAAGAGCATCGCGACGCTGTTTTTGCCAGCGGCATGAATTATTATCTCTCTAAACCCGTTACGCTTGATAATTTAATGGGTGTATTTGAGCGCATTATTCATCAACATTGAACGCAAGGACGCCAGGGTAATTGTGGCGCACTATGAGTGTTATAGGTTTTTTCTCCTTGCGGGACCAAGCCTCAGTCCTTATGATGCAAAGCGTCGATTAACCCTTGTGGTGGAGTTTATAAATGAGTAGCGATGCAATTGTTCATGTAAGTGATGCCAGTTTTGCACAAGATGTATTGAGTGCAGACGTTCCTGTATTGGTGGATTTCTGGGCGGCCTGGTGTGGTCCATGTAAAATGATTGCACCTATTCTTGATGATTTGGCCGAACAGTACGTCGGCAAGCTGAAAATTGCCAAAGTAGATGTAGATGCCAATAAAGAAGTGCCTGGTAAATTCGGGATTCGTGGTATTCCTACCCTGATTCTGTTTAAGAATGGCGAGCCAGCTGCGACCAAGGTTGGCGCTTTATCCAAAGCGCAATTGGTGGAATTCATCAATAATTCCCTCTAAAAGACCCGGGGCTACCTGTTTATTGAGCTTCTATTGAACAAGGTAGCCCGTTTTTTTTTGCTTTTCGTTTTGCACTTGGCTGATTTAGCCGCTATACTCAAGCCACTCACTTATCCCGCGTCGAACGTACAAGGTTTGCATCCCATCGGATAAGATCTAACTCCCTGCTGTTTCTTACCCCTTTACAGAATACATCCAGTAGGGTTTTCGAGCATCAATACTGTAAAACTGCTAGCGGCAAATAACAGAAAAATTACGCAACAGATTTCAACTTTAACTATCCGGCCATCAGGCTTACTTTCTGCAATAAACCATCCTACAAAGCATTATTTATGAATCTTACCGACTTAAAACTCAAACCCATCGAAGAACTGATTGATATAGCGCGCGAAATGGGGCTTGAAAGCCTGGCCCGCTCCCGCAAGCAAGACATCATCTTTAATATCCTCAAGCGCCACGCCAAAGGCGGCGAGGATATCTACGGTGATGGCGTACTGGAAATCCTTGTTGATGGCTTTGGTTTTTTGCGTTCCGCAGACTCCTCCTACCTTGCCGGGCCGGACGATATATATGTGTCTCCCAGCCAGATTCGTCGCTTTAACCTGCGTACGGGCGACACTATTTCCGGCAAGATTCGCCCGCCGAAAGAAGGCGAGCGCTATTTTGCGCTGTTAAAAGTTAACGAAATTAATTTTGACAAGCCAGAAAATTCCCGTAACAAAATCCTGTTTGAAAACCTTACGCCTTTATTTCCGGATGAACGCCTGGTACTTGAAGCCGGTAATGGTTCTACTGAAGATTTAACCGGTCGTATCATTGATTTGATTGCCCCCATAGGTAAGGGCCAGCGCGGCTTGATTGTTGCGCCGCCTAAGGCGGGTAAAACCATCATGATGCAAAATATTGCGCAGGCCATTACACGCAATAATCCTGAGTGCCATTTGATTGTATTGCTGATCGATGAACGTCCTGAAGAGGTAACTGAAATGCAGCGCTCGGTGCGCGGCGAAGTGGTTGCTTCCACTTTTGATGAGCCGCCATCGCGCCATGTTCAGGTAGCTGATATGGTTATTGAGCGTGCCAAGCGCCTGGTTGAGCATAAAAAAGACGTCATTATTTTGCTGGACTCTATTACCCGTCTGGCGCGCGCTTATAACACGGTTATTCCTTCTTCCGGCAAGGTATTGACCGGTGGTGTAGATGCCCATGCCCTTGAGCGCCCGAAGCGCTTTTTTGGTGCGGCACGTAATATTGAAGAAGGTGGCAGCCTGAGTATTATCGCCACTGCACTTGTGGATACCGGCTCCAAAATGGACGAGGTTATTTACGAAGAATTTAAAGGTACAGGTAACCTTGAATTGCATCTCGACCGTAAGATTGCCGAAAAACGTATTTATCCGGCCATCAATCTGCGTCGCTCCGGCACTCGCCGCGAAGAATTATTGATGAAAGAAGATGAACAGCAGCGTGTGTGGATTCTGCGTCGTTTGTTAAACGATATGGAAGATGTTCCCGCTACCGAATTCCTGCTCGATAAGCTGAAAGACTTCAAAACCAATGACGAATTCTTTATGTCAATGAAACGCAAATAGAATTATTTGCGTTAGTTGTATAGGGCGGAAAGTGAAACGCCTTCTGCCATGGTTAAACGGTGGAAGGCGTTTTGCATTTCTGCCCTAAGGTTTCCCTCTCATGAAATATAAAGACCTTCGCGATTTTATCGCACTGCTTGAAGCTCGCGGTCAGCTCAAGCGCATCACCCAGGAAATCGATCCCTATCTTGAAATGACTGAAATCTGCGACCGTACCCTGCGTGCAGGCGGCCCCGCATTATTGTTCGAGAACCCCAAAGGCTATTCAACGCCCGTGCTTGGAAATTTATTCGGTACGCCCGAGCGCGTGGCTTTGGGGATGGGGCAGGAATCGGTTTCTGCATTGCGTGAAGTCGGCAAGTTACTCGCTTTTTTAAAAGAGCCTGAACCACCGAAAGGTTTTAAGGATGCTTGGGAAAAATTGCCGATTTTTAAGCAAGTTTTGAACATGGCACCGAAAGAGTTGAACAAGGCAGCTTGCCAGGAATTTGTGGTAGAGGGCGATGCTGTGGATTTGGATCAACTGCCCATTCAAACCTGCTGGCCTGGCGATGCTGGCCCCTTGGTAACCTGGCCTTTGGTTGTCACCCGCGGTCCGCACAAAGAGCGGCAGAATCTGGGCATTTATCGCCTGCAAAAAATCGGTAAAAACCGCTTGATCATGCGTTGGCTTTCACACCGTGGTGGCGCGCTGGATTTTCGTGAATTCCAATTACAGAATCCCGGTAAAAATTTTCCAGTCGCGGTTGCATTGGGTGCTGATCCGGCAACGATTCTCGGTGCAGTGACACCGGTGCCCGATACCTTGTCTGAATACGCTTTTGCGGGATTGTTGCGCGGCGATAAAACTGAAGTCATCAAATGCATCGGTAATGATTTACAGGTTCCTGCATCCGCTGAATTTATTTTGGAAGGATTTATCGCGCCGAATGATATGGCGCCCGAAGGTCCCTTCGGTGACCATACTGGTTATTACAACGAAGTAGATCATTTTCCGGTGTTTACCGTCGAGCGAATTACGCATAGGAAAGATCCTATTTACCACAGTACCTACACGGGTCGTCCGCCAGATGAGCCGGCGATTTTAGGGGTGGCATTGAACGAAGTTTTTGTACCGATTCTGCAAAAACAATTTCCGGAAATTGTCGATTTTTATTTGCCACCCGAAGGTTGTTCTTACCGCATGGCGGTAGTGACTATAAAAAAACAATATCCGGGCCATGCTAAGCGGGTGATGATGGGTGTATGGAGCTTTTTGCGGCAATTCATGTATACCAAATTTGTGATAGTCACTGACGATGACGTAAATGCCCGCGACTGGAAAGATGTTATCTGGGCCATGACCACGCGGATGGATCCCGCACGCGATACAGTGATGATTGAAAATACGCCGATTGATTATTTGGATTTTGCTTCGCCTGTGTCAGGCCTGGGTTCAAAAATAGGGTTTGACGCAACCAACAAATGGCCTGGTGAAACGACGCGCGAATGGGGCACACCCATCGTCATGGATGAAGGTGTAAAGCAGCGAATTGATAAGGTGTGGAATGAACTGGGATTATAAAAATACGCCACTTGTCATGGCGTATTTTTTTGCTCAAAAATTAACGGCAAACATTTTTATATTGGGCGCCGTTTGGCATTATGTCGATGGAGCAACCTGAACCGCATTTTTGGGCGTCAGACGAAATATTAGCGCTCGCTGTTTGCAAGTATGGATAGTAGCCCACAGTGACGCCATGTGCAGCGCAAGTTGATGTGGGGCGCTTGTAAATAGCATAGTTGTAACCGTTAATCGGTGTACCCGCACCGCCAACGCGAGGCACAACATAATAAGTGCCGCCGGCGCTTACAATTTCCGGTGCAGGCAAGTTGGATGCCCTAGTCGCGGAGCCACCCGTTGAGCCTGCGCAGCTTAAGCTATATACCGGACCTGAGGGCGTTGCTCCACCGGCATTCCATTGGCAGCCAGGTGCTACCCAGGTACCTGTACCGTATTGTGCCCAGGCCAGGAGTTCATCTGCTGCCGAAATTTGCGATAAGCCAATGAATGTTACAGATATAAGACTTAATAATATTTTTTTCATAATATCCTCGTTAATGTAAGTAGGTGAGTGTCGTCGGCTCCTCGTTGTGTGCACACAAATTGACGGGATTTGCGTGTTAATCTTCCTTAAAAACGTCATTGATGATCAAACTTGTTTGCTGCATCGTCTGATAGCAGCGACACATAAATTTTGGTACTGCCGTGATGAGTGTCATCTGCCAGCAAAATATGCGAAGCTTTTATTTTTTGCTCACTGAGCTGTTTGGAAAGTGTTTCGATCAACTGGTTGGCGTCAGCAGCATTAATCGACGGAAAGTCCACTTTGCATAAGTTGGAATGACAGGCAACTTGCTGCGGAATAAAGTTTTCCAGGCTTTTTTCCTGGCGGAAAAAATCGCTGATGGCCAAGGCTGAGTCTGAATCGATTTCCGGTGTGCGCGCATTGGTTTCAAATAAGGTGTTAAATGCATTCACACGATCTTCATTGGTGAAATGCTGTGTAAGCATGTCGCTTATCTTGTTGAGATCGACTTCGCTGATAGCCTTACCTGGTTTGGCTTGAGAATGACATTCATGCGCGGCTGAGGGATTGGGTTCGATTCGCTTTGTATCGCCATTTGGTAGCTGAACAGGTTTGATGAAGGGTTTCTCTTTCAATTCGCCCGCAAAAATGTCGTGTTCATATATCAGGCCGGATTCGACCATGCCTATGTCGGAATGTTTTTGTTGTGTAGTTATTCGTTGGTGTCCTAGCAGGAAACCTATGGTGGTAAAAAATAAGGATACGGCAAGCAGCTTATAAGTCGGTTTCATGCGAGGCTCCCCCTGAAAGTGTGCCAAAGGGTGAACCTCTTGCAACGCAGAATCGTTCAATGTTGAGTCTTGTTTAAATCTGAACCCGAACCTGTGATTGGTTTCGCAAAAGGATTCGGTTTTTGTCGTTCGATACAACGACTCAGTGTTCATCGCGCGGGTTTATCTTCCTGTTTATGCGGAACCCTGAACGCTCCCGGCTTATAGAGGGTTGACTTGTTTTATCTATCGGGTATAAACCGGTGTCAGGCAAAAAGTGTTTTGCTTTATTCAACAGGAGGCGGTTATGAGCGTGTTTAAAGAATTCAGAGAATTCGCAGTGAAAGGCAATGTGGTGGATCTGGCGGTGGGTATTATCATCGGTGCCGCCTTCGGGAAAATTGTAACCTCGGTAGTGGCCGATGTAATTATGCCGCCCATCGGCCTCTTGATTGGCGGAGTGGATTTCAGTGACCTGGTTATTACCCTCAAGGCTGCCGAAGGTGCTAACCCGGCGGTAGTCATTTCAATCGGTAAGTTTATCCAGACGATTATTGATTTTACGATTATCGCATTTGCGATTTTTATGTTGGTTAAGGTCATTAACAAGGTGCGTGCAAAAACACCTCCCGAGCCAACGGCACCTACTACACAGGAGGCCCTGCTGATAGAAATCCGCGATCTTTTGCGCGATAAGAAGTAGCCATATAAATTGATCTGAAAAAGCGCGGTTAAACCGCGCTTTTTTGCAAGGGCTGTTTGCTTATTGATCAGTAAAGTCCTGTTTTTTTATCGGTGATGCGGATAAAAAATGCAGTTTGCAGGTCTTGCTCTAGCCATTGCTTGCAAGCTTTCGCTTTTGTAATGTGGATAGAGTAGAATCTTTACTCTATAACCATAATGAACTTGTTCAGTGCTTCTTGATTCCGCAGCTCATTGAACTTCCCACGCTATTTATCGCAAAGGAATTTATACCACCCGTATGTTAGTCAATCGGTCATCATCCAGCCGGTTTGCGCTGCCGCAAACCAGCGCCGAATGGGAGCAGGTTTTTGCCCGGTGTGTAGCCGTGGCTGCGAAAGTGCCGTTAAGTACCTGGCAGTTTTTGGCGCGTTTTATTTTGGTGATATGCCTGGCGGTGAGCCTCGCGCGCTTGTTTTGGCTGGTTTTTCCTGCCCCCGTTATTCCAGCAGCAACAGTGGCTATTCCCCCTGTGACAACCCACCTGGAATCCAATAACGCATCGGTAAATATCGCCCAGTTGAAATCCCTCGCAGTGTTCGGTAAAACCGATACCCCCAAGCAGGAGCAAGCCAGCAGTGTTGTTGAGACCCAGGTGGTTGATACCCGTTTAAACCTGGTATTGGTCGGTGTGATTGCCAGCAACGATGACAGTGCGGCGCGAGCTATTATCAGCTCGGCCGACAGACAGGATGTTTACGCGATTGATGCGCCCCTGCCGGTCGGCAACAATGTTACGCTCTCAAAGGTGATGGTTGACCGTGTGATTATTAATAACAACGGCCAGTTTGAATCCCTGTGGCTCTACCAAAATGATCCTGATGCGCCTGTTATTTCTCGCGCAATAACGGCGCAGCCGCAGGAATACAACGCGCCTGTACAGCAGCAAATGCTTCCAGAGCCCAATTCATACAGTCGCCAGGGTCCTTTGCCTACACCGGAGTCGCGTTCTGAACCCGCAGATAATCCTGCGGTGGCAGAGGTAAGCCGCAATTTGTCCGATGTGTTGGCAATGAGCATCCAGCGCGAAAACGGCCAGGTGATCGGCTATAAAATCCGTCCGGGGCGTGACGCAGAAAAGTTCAGGTCATTGGGTTTGCAAACTGATGACGTGGTTACGGCCATTAACGGTATGCCGTTAACCAATCCGGCCAAGATCATGGAAGTTTATAAAAATATGGGCAATACCACCTCGGCAAGCCTGGAAATCAGGCGTGGTGGTAGTGTGATAACCGTCGATGTAGTGCTCCAGTAAAGTGAGGGTGAGCAGTGAAAGTTAAATTTGTTAAAAGTGTTCTGGTTTTGGCCATTCTGTCTATGGCGACGCCATTGATGGCGGCAGATCCTACACCCAGCGTGCCTGAGCAGACATGGACCGTGAATTTCAAAGACACTGATATAGTGGAAGTGGTCAAGTTTGTACAAGAGGTGACCGGCAAGCCTATTATTGTTGACCCCAAGGTGCGTGGCCCCATCCGTGTAATTGCCAATAAGCCGCTCAATAAAAAGGACCTCTATGATTTATTCCTGGCTGTGCTGGATGTCCACGGTTTTACCGCCTTTGAAAGTGATGGCGTGGTGCGGGTTGTGGTCAACCGAGAAGCGCGCAACCTGCCGATTCCGACTGAGCAAAATATCAAATCCCGGGACGATGGCTACGTCACCCAGATTATCCAACTAAACAATATCAGTGCTGCCAAGGTGCTGGCGGCGGTGCGCCCGCTGGTACCGCAATACGCACATCTATCAGCCTATGAGCCGAGCAATGCACTGATTATCAGTGACACCCGTGCCAATATTGCCCGTATCAATGACTTGATCTTACAGATGGATAAGGCTGCTGTGCTGGCCACCGAAGTGGTGCAATTGCGCTATGCCCAAGCTGTGGATGTTGTAGCTACGATAACCCAGTTGGAAAAGCCTGATCCTAACCGCGGTGTTACTACCTCGCCGCCGATTGTGGTAGCAGATAAGCGTATCAATGCGGTGATTCTGAGCGGCGACGAAATGTCGCGCCAGCGCATCAAAGGTGTGGTTGAAAGCCTGGATCGTCCGCAAACCAAAAATGCCAACGTGCGCGTGGTTTACCTGAAATATGCCAAAGCAGTGGATGTAGCCAAGGTATTGACGGGCATGTCCCAAAACCAGGCACAAGGTGCCAAGCCCGGCGAGGGGGGGATTAATACACCCACCAATGTCCAAGCCGATGAAGCGACCAATTCACTGTTGATTACCGCTGATTCCGACAATATGCAGTCATTGCTGGCTGTAATTGAGGGGCTGGATATTCGCCGTGCTCAGGTCCTGGTTGAAGCCATTATTGTTGAGGTCCAGGGAACCCTCGGCAAGCAACTGGGCTTGCAGTGGCTGTTTACCGATACCAAAAACGGTTTTGGCAGTTCGGTTGTCGATAAGAGCCCGATTGCGGCACTGGGTACCCAGGCTGCAATTGCGAAATTGGGTGAATCGAAACAGGAACGCGATACTGCAAGCGCCATGCTTGCCCAAGGTTTGGCATCAATTCCCGGCCAAACTTTTGGGATTGCGCGGCTGGGTACACAAACCAACTTTATGGGTTTGGTAAACATGCTGCAAAACAACGGCGATACCAACGTGCTGTCAACGCCGAGTTTGCTGACAACAGATAACACAAAAGCAAAAATATCGATTGGTCAAAAAGTACCCTTTAGGACAGGTTCCTATTCTGGCTCGACGGTAGGGGGAGCTACAGGTGTGAACAACAGTTTTTCCAATCCATTCAATACGATTAACCGTGAGTCTGTCGGTATTTCTTTAGAGGTCACGCCTCATATTAATGATGGTGACAGCTTGATTATGGATATCAAGCAGGAAGTATCCGGGTTATCCAATAAAGACAGTCCTGATGGTCCTATTACCGATGAGCGCAAGATTGATACACAGATTCTCATAGCCGATGGGCAAACCGTTGTGCTGGGTGGCTTGATCAAAGATGAAGTTCAGGTGAGTTCTTCGCGGGTACCTCTGTTAGGCAGTGTTCCGGTATTTGGACGGTTATTTCGCAATGACACCAGTTCCAAGGTAAAAACCAACTTGCTGGTATTTATCCGGGCTACCTTGATCCGGGACGACAAAACCCTTGAAGGTGCAACCGCTGAAAAATACAAGTTAATCCGTGATGCCGAACTGGAAGCCCGCCGCAAGGGTACCAATGCAATTCCAGTATTGCCGGAATGGAAAGACAGGCTTCCACCTGTTACTGATATACAACTTTCTGAGCCCCTTACCCAGGCTGAACCTGGTAACCGGGTTGAATCTGCTGTGGAAACGACGGGCCAGGTAGAGCCTGTTACCCCGGCAGAACCCCGGCTGGCTCAACCTGCCATTACTCCCGAAGCGGTGCAAGGTGAATAATGGTGACCCATTCAGATGCAATAGTGACTGATGCGGCAGATATTATCGACCTGGAGGTAGCTCCTGTTCCTGCGCAAACGGCAGACGCATCGGAAGATGATGAGGATGTCGATAGCTTTCGCCTGCCCTTCAGCTTTGCCTCAAGCCAAGGGGTCATGCTGGCCGATGCTGAAAGCAAGCTGGTTTTACATCGTCCCGGGCTAAGCCTTGAGGTCATGCTGGAGTTGCAGCGCTATCTGGGTGAAGACTTCAGCCTGCAAGAAATTCCGGCAGACGATTTCCAAAAGCGCCTCACTAAAGATTATCAAAGCGGTGACGGCGCAGCCCAGCGTGCAGTGGATGACCTGGGCGCCGAATTCGATTTGTCATCTATGGCAGAAGACCTGGCAGAGCGCACCGACTTGCTGGCAGGCGATGACGATGCCCCGATTATCCGTCTGATTAACGCCATATTATCCCAAGCCGTGCGCGAAGGCGCATCGGATATTCACCTTGAGCCTTTCGAAGACCGCGTCTCGGTGCGTTTTCGCATTGACGGTGTTCTGAATGAAGTATTATCACCCAAGCCAGAGCTGGCACCGGTGCTGGTATCGCGCCTGAAGGTAATGGCGCGCCTGGATATTGCCGAAAAACGCTTGCCACAGGATGGACGTATTACCGTTCGCCTCGCAGGTCACGCGGTTGATATACGGGTATCCACCATTCCCTCGGCCTTTGGTGAGCGTATCGTATTACGTTTGCTCGACCAATCCGCTGGCCAGCTTTCGCTTGACCAGTTGATGATGCCCAAGCTGGTACAGGAACGGTTGAGCCGCGCATTGCTCAAGCCGCACGGGATTATCCTGGTGACCGGCCCCACGGGTTCGGGTAAAACCACCACGCTTTATTCAGGCTTAAGCCACATTAACAGCCGTAGCCGCAACATTTTGACCATTGAGGACCCGGTGGAATACCTGCTGCCCGGTATCGGCCAGACCCAGGTTAATCCCAAGGTGGAAATGACCTTTGCCCGTGGCTTGCGCGCTATTCTCCGGCAAGACCCGGATGTGGTGATGGTGGGTGAAATCCGCGACGGCGAAACGGCGGAAATTGCTATCCAGGCGAGTTTGACCGGTCACCTGGTGTTATCAACCCTGCATACCAATACTGCCATAGGCGCAGTGCTGCGCCTGAAAGATATGGGGGTAGAGCCTTTCCTGCTGGCATCGAGCCTTGAAGTGGTGATGGCACAGCGTCTGGTGCGCTTGCTGTGTAATCACTGCAAGGAACCTTATCAGCCGGTTGATTCCGAGCGTGCCATGCTCAAGTTGCCTGAAAACACCCCTATTTTCCGTCCGGTCGGTTGCCATCACTGCAACAACCAGGGTTATCGCGGACGTAAAGGTATTTATGAATTGATTGAGATTAACGAGCGCCTGCGCCACCTGATCCACGAACAGGCTGGTGAGCAGGAATTGCTGGCCGAAGCGCGCAAGCACAGCCTGTCTATCAGTGATGACGGACGCCAGTGCGTATTGGACGGCATTACCAGTATGGAAGAGGTACTGCGTGTAACCACGCAGCTCTAATATCGGGATTTAATTATGGGCGCATACAGTTACAAAGCACTTAATGACGTGGGCAAAACCGTTAAGGGCATAATGGAGGCTGATTCGGAACGCCATGTCCGCAGCCAGTTGCGTGCCAAAAAACTCAAGCCGCTGGAGGTTGAAAACGCCCACGGCAAACCTGAAAAAACCGATGACGGCATCAATCTGACCGGCTGGCGCCAGCGCTGGGCCAGCCGGTTGAGTCCACGCGATTTAAGTATTATCACCCGTCAGTTGGCCTCGCTGGTGCGTTCAGGCCTACCCCTTGACGAAGCCTTGCACGCTACCGGCAAGCAGGCACATAAACCTAATATCAAGCGTATTGTGCTCGGTGTACGCACAAAAGTATTGGAAGGCTTCAGCCTCGCCCAGGCGCTGGCTGAAAATCCTGTGGCATTTAATGATATGTACCGTGCGCTGGTGCGCGCCGGCGAAAGCTCGGGCTATTTGGGGCCGGTATTGGAACGCCTGGCGGATTACACCCAAAGCAGCCAGCAAATCCAGGCGCGTATCAAAATGGCCATGATTTACCCCATAGTCCTGTTGGTGATCAGCTTGGGGGTGATTACTGCACTTATGGCATTTGTGGTGCCTAAGCTGGTAGGTATTTTTGAACACAGCCACCATGAACTGCCCGCTTTAACCAAGGTGTTGATTTCGGTCAGCGGCTTTATTGTAAATTACGGTGTGCTCGTGGCGGTGGGCGCCGTGGGTTTAGTATTCGGGGTGCGCAAGCTTTTGAAGATAGAGGCGAATTTGCGGGCGTGGCACAGCCTTCAATTGCGTCTGCCTGTCATTGGTGAACTGGTCAGGCAAATCAACGCTGCACGCTTTGCGGCAACCTTGAGCTTGCTTACATCCAGCGGTGTACCCCTGTTGCAAGCCTTAACCATCGCCGGGCAGGTGATGGGCAACCGTATCCTGCAGGATTCCTGCGAGCAGGTGGTGAGTGCCGTGCGTGAGGGCAGCAGCCTGGCGCGGGCTATGGAAAACGCAGGTACCTTTCCGCCCTTGCTGGTACAACTGGTTTCCAGCGGAGAAGCTAACGGTACCTTGTCGCAGCAGCTGGATAACGCCGCCAAAGACCAGGAGCGCGAGCTGGAAATGGTGCTGGGAATGGCAATGGGCTTATTAGAGCCCCTCACGATTGTATTTATGGGGTTTTCGGTGTGCCTGATTGTAATGGCAATCTTGCAGCCGATCTTCCAAATGAATTCATTGGTTTAATCGATTTTTTCAGGAGTAGTTATGCGTAATTCAGGTTTTCATTCAATGAAAGCTGCTCGCCAGGGCGGCTTTACCCTTATCGAAATCATGGTGGTGGTTATTATTATCGGCTTGTTGGCCAGTATTGCCGTGCCGACGGTATTGGATCGGGTAGAGGAGTCGCGGGTACAAAAAGTAAAAGCAGATTTCAAAGCCTTGCAAACGGCATTGAAGCTCTACCGCATTGATAACTTTGTTTACCCCACTGGTGAGCAAGGTTTACAGGCGCTGGTGACCAAGCCTTCGCTTGCGCCCGTGCCTCGCAACTGGAAATCCAGCGGCTATATCGACCAGTTGCAGACTGATCCCTGGGGTCGTCCCTATCTGTATATGAGCCCCGGTGAAGGCCATGAATATGATATTTATACCCTGGGGGCAGATGGTGTCAGCGGTGGTGATGGCCCCAATGCAGACCTCAGCATTTGGCAAGACGAAAGCGTCCAATAAGCCCCGGTCACCGGAGAGTCAACCGTGAGGATGCCACGCACTTTGCAACAGGGTTTTACCCTGATCGAAATCCTCATAGTGGTTTTTATTATCGGCTTGATGGCGGGAATGATTTCGCTGTCGCTGGGCAGCGATAAAAAAGACAACGCACCCTACCGGGAAGCCCAGGCGCTCATGCAGGCTGTGGATTTTGTCAGCGAATATGCGGCGCTCAACGGCGAAGTACTGGCCATGTTTATAAGCCCGCGGGAATCTGAAACCGGAGGTACCTCCTGGTGTTATCGCTGGCAGCGGTTCCGCGATAACAGTTGGAGCGATTTGGCAGATGGCAGCCTCAGCGAACATTGCATGCCTGATACTGTGCAGTGGGAATTGGTTACCGAAGGGCATTTGTATAACTATGATCCCGACCTGGAAATTCAGCCTCCGGTGCTGGTATTCGCTCCCGGTGGAGATGCAACACCAGTGGAAATTTCGCTGTTTGAACCGAGCTCCGGCAGTGAACCACAGCATATTGAGATCGACATGATGGGTGCCAGTCACTGGCGCGAACAAGATGAAGCGAAACTGCGCGATGAAAACTAGAGCATCATCCGGATTCAGTGCCCGCACTGCCGGGGGGTTTACCCTGGTGGAGGTCATGATTGCGCTTATGATTGTCGCTGTAGCATTGCCCTCGCTGGTCATCCTGGTTATGTCGCAGGTGGATGGCGCAGCCCATATCCGCAATAAAACCTACGGTATGTGGCTGGCTGAGAATGAATTGACCCGCTTGACCTTGCTCAACAACAAAGAGCTGTTTCCCTCGTTCAAGTTAAGCGAGAAGGATTTCGGTAAAACCGACATGATGGGTTTGCAATGGCAGTGGCAATATGAAACCCGGATTGCGGAAGAAATCCCGATGCAAGGTATTGTCAGGCTGGATATTGATATAGCGGTGCTGGGTATTTCCGATGGTGACATCAAGCCCGGACAAACCCTCGCCAAAGGTGATCCGATAGCGCACCTGACGGGGTACATGAGTGAGTAAGCTGCACTCGCAGCGGGGTTTTACCCTGCTGGAAATGGTGATTGCCATTGCGCTTTCAGCGCTGGTTGCGGCTATGGCTTACCAGTCCTTTGACGGTGCAAGCCGCAATGCGCAGCGCACACGTGAAGTCTTGGATAGCATAAACAAACTGGATAAAGCCTGGCAGTTGATCGGGCAGGATATGCGTAACATTGTACCTATCAGCCCTCAGGTGCCCAGTTCGCAAACCAGGTTTGAGGCGAGTAGCCAAAAAACCAAAGGTAAGGACAGTTTTCAGGTATTGATGCTGTTTTCCCGCCGCGGTTGGGTAAACCCCTTGGGGCGTGTGCGTAGCGACTTGCAGCAGGTTAACTATCGTATCGCTGAGGGCAAGCTCTGGCGCGATTACCTGCCGGAACGCAATGTACCTTTGGAAAATATTGATTTCGAGCGCGGTTCGTTCCATCAACTGCTGCTTGAAGACGTGGTCGATGTGCAAATTCGCTTCCTGTCAGATGCGCTTATCAAAGCCAACGGCAAAAGCGTACTGGAAGGCACTGAATACACTACATCCTGGGAGCCGATCTGGCCGCCGGTAAACGGGCTCGGCGGAGCTGCCATGCCGGTTGCGGTGGAAATGAGCATTGAAATAGAGGGGGTGGGGCGCAGTGTGCGGCTCTTCGAAATTCCCCAGCGCTAAACGCAGCCGCGAGGTCGGCGCGGTATTGATTATGGTGCTCTTGATAGTCGCACTGGTGGCGGGTTTGGGCATTAAATTCGCGGGTGATTATCAACTTGGCCTGGCGCGGGCAGAAGCGCGCTGGCACGGTGCCCAGGCACGTGCGTACCTGTTCAGTGGTGAAGGCGCAGCCATTAAGTTTTTAGCAACAGACGATCCGGCAGCGGATTACCGTGAAGAACTGTGGGGACAGCCGGTGCCGATTGAACTGCCCGATAGTATGGGCAACCTGCTGATCAGTGTGGATGACGCCAATAGCAAGTTCAATCTGAATCGACTGCTGCAGGTGAACCCGGATTTTGCCACCAAGGCCGCCTCGGATGCATCGCGCTATACACCTGCCCAGCGCATGTTTATACGCTTGTTACAGGTATTGCCGAACCCTGAAGACGAACTTGTGCCACTGGTCAATTCACCGGAAGCGGCCGCTGCAATCCTGGAAGCCATTGTCGATTGGACCGACCAGGATCGCGATACCTCCGGCGCAGGCGGTGCAGAAGATGATTTTTACCTTAGCCAGCCCGATCCTTACCAGGCGGCCAATATGCCTTTTCGCAGTGTGGAAGAGCTGCAAATGGTGCGGGGCGTTACTCCGCAAATCATGCGGGCGCTGCGCCCGCTGGTTACAGTGCTGGACCCGAGTGAAATGCTCAATATCAATACCATGCCGGAGATACTGTACCGCTGCATTAATCTAAGTACAGATTTAATGCCCTTAAACGAAAACCAGGCACAGGCATTGAAGGCCGAAGTACCCAGTGCGGGACACTATGCCTCCCTGAGTGAATTTGATATTTCGTGGAATAAAGTGGGCGGTGCAGGCTCCGGGATAGATAAAGAGTTGACGGTCAATACCAAGTATTTTTGGTTGACAACCATAGTGCAGATCGGTGACCAGCGGCGCGCAGGCCGGAGCTTATTATTGCGCGGCACCCCTTTGTTTAAAGTGGTGCGGCGCGAAGAAGGTATGTTGTAGGCCAGCCTGTAGGTGCCGAAGCGAAGGCCGGTAATCAGTATTGGAACTGAGTCCTATGCTCCGCAGGGGCTGGCCGGGATGGGTATCCCAATAACATTTATCGATAACAAGCAAAACAAAAATCAGGGTAGCGTTGAATGTCCCAACAACTTGTACTTTCCATCAATAGCGACGCGGATAATTTCCGCTGGTGCTGGCTGAGCGATGGTCAGATCCACTCTTCTGCATCCGGTAACCTGGAGGCGCTTGCGGCTGCGTTAGATAATGCGGCGCAACAGGTGTGGCTATTGGTACCGGGTGCCAAAGTCGTCACCCGCCAACTGGAATACACCGAAAAAGAAAAGAAGCACCTGCGCAACCTTTTGCCCTTCCAGTTGGAAGAATCGGTGGTTGGTGATATTGAGGATTTGCATGTAGCCATTGGTACCGCCGCTGCCGGCAAGGTAACTTTGGCCTATACGGATAAGCGCTGGTTAAAATCCGTATTCTCGCAACTGGCCGCCATAGGTATTGAAATTACCCGCTGTTGGTCAACACCTTCATTGCTGCCTTTACAAGTACCTCCGCAGGAACTGCTTGAACCGGTATTTTCAGCATCAGACCCTGAACCTGAATCAGCCCTGCCTGCCTCGGAAACACCGGCAGCATCCCCTTTGGCAGCGGCGGTATCGCCGGTGTGGGCGCTCGCGCTCGATAACGGCCAGGTCAACCTTCGCTTTGCCGAGCAGCAGGGCTTCAGTATTCCCCTCGCCTTGCTCGCCCCGGCCCTGGAACGGTTGGTGGAGACGCAAAAGCTCGGTAACAACCTGCCTGCTTTGGTACTGCGCGCCAGCCACCAGGCTGAGCTTGACGCCTTGTTGTCACACCTGCCTGCAAACCTGTCTGCACGGGTGAGCGCACAATGGCTGGTTGAACCCTGGCACCTGGATTTCAACGGCAGGGCTATCGATCTATGCCAGGCAGATTTCTCCCAGCGCTTGCCCCTGGAGCGCTGGCTAAAGCTTTGGCGCGGTGTCGGAATCCTGGCCCTGGTAACCTTTATTACCTATGTAGGGGTATTGGGTTTCCATATTTTCAAGCTCAACAAAGAAAACCTCCAGTTGCGCCAGCAAATGGAAGCGGCCTACCGCAGTGTGGTGCCTAACGGGCAGTCTGATGATCCGGAAAAACGCTTGCGTTTGAAATTGCAGCAACTCCAGCCGAAAGCTCAGACCGGTAGTGTGGTGGAAACCCTGGCGAGGCTTTTACCGATAGTAGCCAGTGATTCGGACGTAAGCATCAAGGTCATTTCCTACTCAGCTGAATCCGGCGAAATGTCGGTCAGTGTGCAGGCCCACTCCTTTAACTCAATCGATGCCTTGCGCCAGACTATCAGCTCGCAAGGCTATAACGCCGAGTTGCAAGGTGTAAATGTCCAGGGTGAGCTGAATTCCGGCCGCCTCAAAATCACCAAACAACAATAAGGCGCGGAGTCAGTATGGAAAAATTACTCGGTTCGCTCGCTCAATTTAATCGTCGCGAGCAGATGACATTGCTGATCGGCGGTTTGATTGTCGGTTTATTTATTATCTGGATGCTGGTCCTGGCACCCTTGACTCACAAGCGCGACCGGCTCTTGCAAACAACCGTCAGTGCCCAACAGTCATTAGGGCGTGTACAAGTGCTTGCCCGGCAGTTTGAAATGCTTTCACAGGAAGCAAGCCAAATGAACAGCGGTGGCGATATCAGCGGTGTTATTGACAGCAGCCTGCGCGATAACGGTATGGTTATGAGCAGCTTTACCCCCGGCACTAACGGTGAAGCGCGAGTCCGTATTGATAAAACCGGCTCTGAGCCGCTCATGCAGTGGCTTTACGATCTGGAAGTGAAATATCACATCGCCATTCGCGAACTATCCATTACCGCCAGTAACGACCCTGGCCAGGTATCCGTTAACCTGCGCCTGGCAAAGCCCTAATCCATAAGGTTAATGTAGCGATGATTCTTCAAGCGGTAAGCGTGCCCAAATTGAATGTTAGCAAAAAGTTCTGGATCAGCCTGGGGCTGGTCTGCTGGCTGTATTTTGTAGTAAGCCATCTGCCCGCGGTCTGGGGTGCCTATGCACTGACGCGAAGCGGTGATATTGCCATGAGCGGTGTATCCGGAACCCTGTGGTCGGGCCGTGCGAGCCTGGCGAGCATCAAGCTGAAAGGGATTGATCATTCCCTCGGGCAAGTTACCTGGGATTTAAACTTTTTCTCCTTGTTTACCTTCAAACTTTGTGCCCTGGTAACTACCCAAATGGATAACCAGCAATTTGACGGCTATGTATGCACCAAAGGCAAAAATGCCTTTTTACTCAAAGACACCACCATGAATTTTCCCGCAGCACTGGTGCAACCCATGTTGCCCTTGCCGATTGATGGCCAGTTTGCTGTAACCTTGGATGCGCTGGAGATAGACGAGGGTAAGTATTACCAAGCGCGCGGTAAAGTGACCTGGGTCAACGGAAAAATCAATAACGGCTCCAATTGGATGGCTGTGGGTACTCTGGGTGCCGATCTGAAGGATGACGGTAAAAACGGTTTGACGGCACAGATAGTTGATATCGACAGTCCATTGCGTGTGAATATTGAAAGTCGTTTGCCCTATCCGACAGGTGCAACGGTAAAAGGTAATTTTGCGATGCCGGAAAATTATTTTCATGATGCCGATGCAGGCGCATGGCTATCCATGTTTGCAATCCAGCAAGCCAATGATGCCCAAGGCAACCTGACCTATTCCGTGGATTTGAATTTCTAGGGGTTCCTTAAACACGTTAATTAAGGAGAGACTGTGAAAAACATCGGTATCCTGTGTCTCTGGTTGCTCAGTATGCAGGCCCTGGCCGGCTGGCATGGCGACACCCAGAATATTATGGGTACCGTGATCAATGTGACGCTCTGGCATGAAGATGACGCTAAGGCAGAAGCTGCCATAGCGGCAGTCATGGCTGAGATGCACCGTATCGACCAGCAATACAGTCCCTTTATTCCCACCAGCGAACTATCGCGTGTAAACGAACTTGCCCCAAAATCAACTGCCGCACACCCCATGCCTATATCGGCTGAACTGGTTTCCATTATCCAGAAAGCCGAGCACTACAGTCAGCTGAGCAAGGGCGCTTTCGATATCACGTTCGCATCACTTGCACGCTATTACGATTACCGGAAAGGCCTCAAACCGACCGATGCCCAATTCAAAGAGCTGGTGCCGCAAATCAATTACAAATTTATCCATCTGGACGCAAAGAAAAATACCGTCTACTTTGACCATCCCAAGGTCTATATAGATTTAGGGGGCATTGCCAAGGGGTATGCTGTGGATCGCGGGGCGGAGATATTACAGCAGTACGGCATTGCCAATGCCAATGTGAGTGCAGGCGGTGACAGCCGTGTGATCGGCGACAAGCTCGGTAAACCCTGGCTGGTTGGTATTCGCAATCCGCGTGCACAAGATAAAAATACGGTGGCCATTACCTTGCCGCTGGAAAATTGCGCAATTTCCACCTCCGGCGATTACGAGCGTTTTTTTATCGATAAAGACGGACAGCGCGTACATCACATTATCAATCCCCGCACCGGTAAATCCCCGCATGGAATCATCAGTGTCAGTGTTATCGGCCCCCGGGGGTTTGATACAGACCCGCTCACCAAAACCATTTTTATCATGGGGCCGGAACAAGGTCTGGCGCTCATTGACAGCCTGAGCGGTTTTGATGCAATAGTGATTACCGAAACCGGAAATGTCCTCTACAGCAAAGGCCTAACGCCACCTTGATCACGAATTTGAACTTTGCCTGGCGGAATTATGAATTCCATCATCAACAGCAGCTATTCTTAAGCCTTGCAAACGCTGGCATAAACGCATTTTTAATAAAGCCGGCAAATGGTGAGTAAGCCTCGGAAGTAAGTATGGAATAAGTGTGGAGAGAGTCACACCGAATAAACCTATGGGCTTCTAGAATTGCGTTCTCTAATAACAATTGGCAAATGGGGCAGGCATGTTTAATCAATCGATAAGAATACCGCTGGCGGGATTCCTGGTGGCGCTGTGCCTGAGTTCAGTTACCCACGCGCAAACATCGGTCGCCAGTTCTACGGCCCCGACCGAATCTGTCCAGCAACCGGCGGTGACTCCACAGGTGGAAGACCTCAAAGTGTCGGTTTTAAACCTCAATCGCGACTTGCTTATCCTGGAAGAAGAATTGCTTTATCCGCCCAGTAACCAGGTGGCTGTTTACCTGTCGATGGATGTTGGCCATTTCTTTAACCTGGATGCGGTAAAACTTGAAATCGACAATAAACTGGTGGCCAGCGAGCTATATACCGATAAGCAAATCAAAGCGCTCTATCGCGGTGGCGTACAGCGCTTATATATCGGCAACCTAAAAACCGGTGAACACGAAGTCGCTGCCTTTTTTACCGGCCGCGGCCCACACCAGGATTACAAGCGCGGTGCCAAACTGGTGGTTAGCAAAACCCAGGTTCCACTGGTTCTTGAGCTCAAAATTATCGATTCTTCAGCGCAACTCCAGCCCATCTTTGAAATTAAAGAATGGAAAGCTGAATAGCCATGATGCAATCCATTGTGGAATGGTTTGGCCAGGTGCACACACTGCAAAGGGCGGCCTTGGTAGCGGGTTTGTGGATCGCTCCCCTCGTGCTGGCTGCCGAACAACCCAAAACCGAAGTGGCTGACTTACGCTACGGTGTAGCGCTTTTTCATTATTACCAACAAGATTATATTCCCGCGATCAGCGAGCTTATGGTGGCAGACGCGCGCGACGGTATTCGCGGCCACGGCAATAACCCTGAATTGATTGCCGGTGGCCTAAGCCTGGCCTTTGGTATGCAGAACCATGCCGAACAATTATTTGCGCGCTTGCTGCAAGACAACAGTCGTCCCCAGGGCGTGCGCGATGCCGCCTGGTTTTATCTGGGAAAATTACAATACGCCCGTGGTGATTGGGCGAGCGCCACGGCCAGTTTCAGCCGTGTCAGTGAAACCTTCAACGAAGACTTGCTGGCTGAAATGCACGCCCTGCAAATCAACTTGCACATCAAGCAGAACGACCTCGCCCCATTCAGCCTCAACACCATCGAACAGCGCAAACTTGAGCAATGGGAGCCTTACGCACTTTACAATTTAGGTGCTGCCAATGCTCGCAATGGTGACATGAAAACTGCCAGGGAATTTTTCAGCGAACTCACCGCGCACTCCTATCAAGATTCGCAGACACGGGCTGAATATTTAACCTTGCAAGATAAAGCGCACACCGCGATTGGTTATGCCTACTTGCATGAGCAAAGTTATCTTGCGGCCATAGACGAATTCCGCAAGGTTCGCCTGGAAGGAATGGAGTCAAACCAGGCTCTGCTCGGTTATGGCTGGGCAGCAATAGCGCAGGAAAAATACGCAGAGGCCATCCGGCCCTGGCAGGTATTACAACAGCGCAGCCTGCTATTCCCCGCCGCCCAGGAAGCCTTGCTCGCCTTGCCTTTCGCCTACGAAAAACTTAAGGCTCCCGGCGAAGCCTTGCGCGAATACGAAAATGCAGAAAAATTACTGCAACAGGAAATCAATTTGGTCAGCGATATGCGCGCTACCCTCACCGCCGGTGAGTTGCTGACCCTGGTAAGCAGCAAACCTGTTTCTGCCAGCGCCCTGCCAGAGCTGGAAAAGAAAAATGAACCCGGCACCCTGACAGCTTTAATCACCGATGATGGCCAGAACTGGTTAAAGTTAAGCGGCACCAGCATCATTAAAACCCGCTCTATTTATCTGCGCGAACTGTTTGCACAAAACGATTTTCAATCTGCTGTACTGGATTTGCGTGACCTGCTGAAAATGCAGAAACTCTTGCAAGAGTGGCAACCTAAATTGGCCGCCTACACAGATTTATTGCATCAAAAACAAGCCTGGCGCCAGCAAAAAGAACAGCAGCTTGCGCAGCAGTCACTGGCACAGCAGCAGGCAGAAATAGAACAGGAACGCGCTACGCTGGTGGCGCGCCTGGCACGCATAAAAGCCAACAACGATTACATAGCCCTGGCCGATGCCCAGACACGCAAACGCTACGCCGCTGTAGAGCGCTCCACCGCCAGGATTGCGCGCCTGAAAGCCGAGGGACAAGATACCGCTGATTACGAAGAGCGATTATGGCTAAGCCGCGGTATTTTATTGTGGCAGGCAGCACAGGATTTTCCGGTTAATATAGCTGCGCTAGAAGATGCCGTAAACGATATGGACATCGCCATAGCCAATATCAAAGCCAACCGCGCAAAAGTAGAAACGGTCGTAGCCAACGGACAGGATTTGCAACCTTTCTTTGAGCGGATAAAAACACAGCAAGGTGAGATTGAACGGCAGTTGCAGGCATTGAACAGCGTCATTGATGTACGCGCTGAAATATTGCGTGGAAAAGTGGATGCGCAACTGGAATCACATGCCAAGCGTTTAAACCGTTACCTCGCACAATCGCATTTGGCTGTAGCGCGCTTGTATGACACAGCATTAAGGAAGCAAGCGCGATGAGAAAAAATGCATGGCTTGCACATTGCTGTTCCCCCATGGCCGGTTTGTCTTTACCAGTCTTTCCCAAGCGAACCTTAGCGTTTATATGCACACTTTTACTGGCGGGCTGTCAAATCCTGGGCGGTAATAAAGTGGATAAAACCCTTGCCGATTTACCGCCTGCCACAATGCCGGATGCGAAAGCCACAGTGGCAATAGTCGACAACCAAAAAATCGAAACCAGCTACCAGAAAGCCCTGGCTGCGGCAGCAGACCCGGTGTTGCGCCAGCAAATTATGGCGCGCATAGCAGATTTTGAAATGTCGCGCAGTGAGCAACAACAATTGAATGCAACTGACAGCGGCCACTATTTTGATAAACCTATTGCACTCTATCGCGAATTAATTGATATGCAGGAAAAATCAGGCCAGCCTGTAAAAGGCGTTGAGCTTGACCAACTGCGTTACAAATTGGCAAAAGCTTTATCTATGGATAGCCGTGGCGATGAGGCCGCCAGTGCGCTCGATCAATTGGCTAAAACCGCACCTGCTTCAGCCTATATGGGCGAAACACAATTCCGTCGCGCTGAAAAAGCCTTTGCCGATGGCGATTACCTTGCCGCTGAAAAACATTACAAAAGTGTAGCGGATGATAAATCTAACCCCTTGCAGCAAAACGCACTTTATATGCAAGGCTGGTCTGAATTTAAACGTGGTGATTATGATCTTGCCCTGCAATCCTTCGCCAAGGTTGCAGATCAATTGTTGTTGCTGGCCAAAAAGCCAGAACAGGTTTCACAATCGGTAGAACAATTGAGCGGTGCGCAAAAAAATATGATGGAAGATACTTTCCATGTAATGAGCCTGTCGTTTTCCTATCTCGACGGTGCGCAATCCATTATTGATTTACAAAAGGAAATGGGCGATCGCGTTTACGAGCATTTGCTCTATGAAAACCTGGGTCAACTCTATCTGGAGAAAAAACGTTTCAGTGACAGTGCCGAGACCTATAAAAGCTATGTGCAACATAATCCGCTGAGCGATTTTGCGCCGGATTTTTCGATTAAAATGATCACTGTTTACGAGCAGGGCAACTTCCCCAGCCTGATCCTGCCAGCCAAGCAGGAATATGTGCAGCGCTACGGTATCAGCAGCAGTTACTGGACCCAGCGCAATGGAGTGATTGGTATCAATGCCCGCAATTATTTACACCAATCTTTGCAGGAGCTTGCAGAATACGAACACGCGCAGGCGCAAGGATTATCGGCAGCGCATAAAAGCGACGCCAAGGCAGCGTTCAGCCGGGCTGCCAGTTGGTATCGTGAATTCGTTTCTACTTTTCCGAAAGATCCAAAGAATCCTGAAATGACTTTCCTGCTGGCAGAATCGCTCAGTGAATCGGGAGATTATCCGCAGGCAATCACCGCCTACGAGCAAGTAGCTTACCAATATCAGGATAAAGAACACGGCGCAGATGCAGGTTATTCGATTGTATTGCTGGCAAATGAAATGGCCACGGGCCAGGCATTGGCTGAGCCGCATAAAGCAGTCTGGCAAGAACGCAAGACGAATTATGCCTTGCACTTTGCCCAAAGCTATCCGGCAGACCCGCGCGCCGCTGCCGTATTAACTCAGGCAGCCCAGGAACTGCTAGCGCAAAAACGTTACGCTGAAGCTGCAACTGTTGCCGAAGAAATTATCCAGTTAAAACCGCCTGCCGAACCCAGGCTGCAATTTACTGCATGGTTAGTATTAGGCCACGCCAGTTTTGACGATAAAAATTACGCCGGTGCCGAAAAAGCCTATTGGCAAGTATTGAATCTGTTGCCCGCAAATTTACAAACTCCAGGTGCACCCAGTGCACAAGCCCTACGCGAGCGCATAGCGGCAAGTATTTACCAGCAAGCACAAGCGGATTTGGTGGTGAGCCAAAAAGACGATGCTATTGCAAAGCTGCTGCGTATTTCAGAGGTTGCACCTGATACGGATATCGCCGTTAAAGGACGTTATGACGCCGGTGTTTATTTGATGGAACAGCAAAAATGGCGCGATGCGGAGCACGTCTATTTGAGTTTTCGCCAGCAATATCCCAAGCATGAGCTGACACAAACTATTCCGGCCAAAATGGTATTGATTTACCAAAACCAAAGCAAATGGGCCCTGGCAGCCAATGAACTCAGCGTTATGGAGCGCAGCAGCAATGACCCTACTGTAAAACGCCAATCACTGGCTATGGGTGCAGAGCTTTACGAAAAATCCGGCAATAAACCTATGGCGATTGAGCAGTACCAGCGTTATGCCAACGAATATCCGCGCCCGGTTGCCGAGGCTATGGAAGCTGAATTCCATTTGGCAAAACTCTACGGTGAATTGCAGGATTCCAAAAAGCGCCAGTATTGGTTGCAGCGCATGGTTGACGCTAACGCATCTGCTGGTACGCAGGAAAATGATCGCACCACATATCTCGCAGCATCGGCCGCCAATGAACTTGCAGATATTCCTTATAGAGACTTTGTCAGTACACCACTGACGTTACCGTTAAAGCAAAGTTTGCAGCGCAAGCGTGCTGCACTGGATAAGGCCTTGAAAGCTCAAGAAACCGTATTGGCCTACGGTGTTGCGGAATTTACCACGCAGGCCAGTTATCGCATCGGTGATATCTATACGCAGTTAAGTCGTGACCTTATGAAATCCGAGCGTCCCAAAGACCTGAATGCGCTCGCACTTGAACAATATGATTTACTGCTGGAAGAACAAGCCTATCCCTTTGAGGAAAAAGCTATCCAAATCCACCAGGCTAATGCGCAGCGCAGTACCAAAGGTATTTATGACCAGTGGGTGAAACGCAGTTTTGAAGAACTGGCCAAACTGCTTCCGGCCCGTTACAAAAAATCTGAATCCCTGGCGGAGGCAAGCAATGAAATTCAATAAACCATTGCTTGCGGTGTATATATTTTTTGCTGTGCTGAACGGTTGCAGTTCAAATCCCGAAAAGCCTGCGGATGGCAATTTCATCGAACAATCTGAGCAGGCTTCGGCTGCACCGGCCAACTTGCCTGACGCAGAAAAAGCCACTGTACCCATGTCCCGCGCACCTTCCTCCGTGCCCTCCCCAGTATTGCCGCCGGGGCCGGTTATGTCTAATCCGTACCTGCAAAATCCGCAGAGGTTTGCTGAATCGATAGAAATTAATTTCCATGCTGCGGTTGCTTCCATGCAACAAAAAAATTGGAGCCATGCAGAAACGGTGCTTAAGCAATTAGCCGAAAAAAATCCGAGGCTGTCAGGTGTGTATGTAAATCTGGGAATTGTGTATCGCCATACCGGTGATGCAGAAAAAGCCGCAAGCGCATTTGAACGCGCCATCAGTGCCAATATGAAGAATGTTGAAGCCTATAACCAACTGGCGGTCTTAAAACGTGAGGCAGGTGATTTTAAAGCAGCGGAAGAACTTTATAAGCGCGCCTTAACTATTTGGCCGTTTTATCCGGAAGGGCATAAAAATATTGCCATCCTTTACGACCTGTACACCGGAAAACCTGAGCAGGCCTTACCTCATTACCAAGCCTACCAGCAATTACTACCTGCGCCCGATAAGCAGGTTGATAGTTGGATTGCTGACTTACAGCGCCGTTTGAATGTCGGTAAAGCGCCCGCAAAAACGGAGGAAAATAAATGAATCCCGTTCGATATGTTATCGCCATAGTTGCCCTGAGATCAGTTTGTTGCCTGGCGCAGGAGGCCGCCACGCTTGAGGCAAAATCCCCGCCGGATAATTCTGCAACGCCGGAAACACATGAAGCTCCAAAACCGGTTATATCAGTAAAACCGACCGCGACAAAATCCAATGCCGCCAAACCTCAACCAAGAACAGTGCAGGAGGCAACCATCAATTTGCAGACCACCATTACCGGCAACCAGGAACAGCCTAGGGTGCTCTATATTTTGCCGTGGCAGTCACCGCAAACTGCCGATGTAGATTTTGAGCCTTTGGATAATCAACAAAAAACCGTATTCAGTCATGTAGAGCGTGAAGAGTTGCGACGGGAATTAGAGTCGTCAGGCGAATTACCTTAGGAGCCCGAAAAAAATTTCGAGACTCCGTAAATTTATAATCCCTATTGTTAATAATATTGTGCAGAGGAAATACCTATGAATACCGCAGCTGTTATTCGTTTCTTTCAGGATGGAGGCATTTTCATGTTTCCTATCGGGCTTATTCTTATCGTCGGTATTGCGATTGTAGTTGAGCGTTTTATTTTCCTGAGCAACGCCAAAAAAATGAATCGTGATGCCTTTGATCGCATCCTGGTCATGCTGCAAAAAAGGGACTACCAGGGCGCTTTGAATGTGGGTAAATCATCAGAGGCTCCCGTGGCAAAAATTATCAGCGCCGGCTTGCAACGCATGGCACAGTCAAGCCGTCGTGAAGACATAGAGTTAGCCATGGAAGAGGGGGTGATGGAAGCAGTGCCGCGCCTGGAGCGTCGCACCGGTTATCTTGCAACACTGGCTAACGTAGCAACTTTGTTAGGCCTGTTGGGAACCATTGCCGGCTTGAGTGAGGCCTTTAGTGCGGTTGCCAATGCCGACCCCGCAGAAAAAGCAGCCATGTTATCGGCAAGTATTGCGGTTGCCATGAATGCAACCGCATTTGGTTTGTTTACCGCAATCCCGCTGTTATTGAGCCATTCATTTATCCAAAGCCGCACCCTGGAAATTGTCGACAGCCTGGAAATGGCAGGTGTGAAATGCATGAATATTTTAACGCACGCACAAGACCTTATGGCCAAACAGCGCGCCGAAACCCACGCAGCTAAACAATAATTTTAGATCACTTGTGTACACCAACATTGTACTTCGATTTTCGAAATACATTATTGTCGGTTAGAGGTAAAGCCCAATGCGCCGATTAGCGAAAAGAAATGGCGAGCATGCAGACGTAGACGTTACTGCGTTTATCAACCTGGTCGTAGTGCTGGTGCCGGTTCTCCTGATGGGAATGGTGCTGTCGCACATCACCGTACTGGATTTAAAACTGCCGGATATTCCTGCCGCCAGCAGTGAGCAACAGGAACCTCCTGCGCAGTTGGAACTGATTATTCGTACCGACTATTTTGATATTAATTATCCGGCCGGTATTCGTTTGAAGCGAATTGAGAAAACCGCAGACGGAAAATACGATGTTGAAAGCCTGCGGCTTTATTTGCAGGAAATTAAACGTCAACTTGGTGATAAAGGTATCCAGAAGCGCGACATCTACCTATTGTCAGAAAAAAATACCGATTACCAAACCCTGGTTGCCGTTATGGATACTGTACGCTCTTATCGCACGGTTATTGCTACTTCTGTGGTAAACGCTGAATTGTTTCCCGAGGTGTCCCTGGGTGATGCACCGCCGCCTGAAGAGGAAACACAAGCGGTTACCAGCGATCAGGGAGGTGGTGTATGAAAAAATCCATGCGCGCCAAACGCATGGCAAAACATCGCCAGCGTTTGAATGTGGTGCCTAAGCTAAACCTGGTGCCCTTGATTGACTGCTTCACGCTGTTAATATTTTTTCTATTGATTAACTATTCTTCCGATGTGGAAATTTTACATTCAGATAAGTCAATTAAATTGCCGATGTCCATCTCGGAAACTGCACCGGGTGAAACGGTGGTAATTACTGTCAGTGCTACAGATATTATTGTATCCGGTCAGCGTGTTGGCAGTGTCAACGAGATGATGACCAGTCCTGCAACAAAATTTGAACCGCTGGAAACAGAATTGAAATTTTTAGCCAGCAAAGCCGCACCGCTCTCAGAGAAAGAAAAACTCACCGGGCGGCCCATTACTATTTTGGGTGACCGGACTATTCCTTATGAACAGCTGAAAAAAATCATGGCAACCTGTGTTGCGGCAGATTATCGCAATATTGCCTTGGCGGTATCCCATAAGGATGCCAGCAACAAAACTGTGAGCGGAGGTTGAGATGAGTGCTTATATCATGTCAACCATGCAGCTGCCTTGGTCATTTAATGATGACGATGCGCGCTTTAAAAAAATTCTATTGGCATCATTGATTGTTTTTTTAATTTTCGCTGTTCCAGTTACTATTACCAAGCTGCCGGAATTGACGCGCAAGGAAAAAGCCGATTTGCCACCGCAGCTGGCGCGTATCATGCTTGAGAAACAAGAGCTACCGCCACCCAAGCCTATTGAACCACCTAAAGTTGAAGAAAAAAAACCGGAAGCCACAAAACCTGAAGAAAAACCTTTAGAGAAACCTGCTGAGCCAAAACCGGTAACGACCAATCCGATAAAATCGGTAGATAGGAGCAAGAATACAGCTATAAAAGGTGATGTGGTTGCTAATGCAAAAGCACAGGCACAAGCACAAATTTCAACGTTTAAGGATGACCTGATGGAAATGCGCGAGACCTTACAAACCAGCGCGGTAGAAACTGCAAGCGCGATAGTCAGCAATGGTGCAGGCCAGGCTGCGCAGGTAGATCGCTCCATGATTAACAGCGGACAGACCAAAGGCAGCGGCGGTATTAATGTAGGTGCCTATGCAAGCCATAATACCGGGGGCATAGCCTTGTCAGGCAGGGAAACCACTAAGGTAAAAAGCAACCTGGCCGAGGCCAGCAAGAAAGCAGCTGGTGCAACAGCTGGCGGTGGTGGAAATAGTGATGGTGCTGGCGGCGCTGCCCGTAGTGAAGAAGAAATGCGTAAGGTGATGGAGCAGCATAAAAGCGCTATTTTTTCGATTTACAATCGCGCGTTGCGCGATAATGCCGCATTGCAGGGAAAAGTAAAATTTAAACTGATTATTGATCCATCCGGACAAGTAGTTGACGCGAGTGTTGAATTCAGTGAATTGAAAGATGCAGCTTTAGAAGCAAAACTCTTGGCCAAAATGAAATCAATCAGCTTTCCGGTTGCGAATGTTAACCGAACAACTTTTTATCAAACCCTGGATTTCTTACCGCAATAAACCAACCCTGCTACAACGCGAATAGTGAGAAAGCCTGTTTAAATAAAGAGAGGTTATTTTCGCGCAAGGAAGGTGAAGTACCTGGGTAATCAAACAGGTTTGAAGGGCATTAAACGACAGGTTTGTATTTTGCGCCTATTGCAAAACCATTGGAGATTTAAAAAATTGCCAAAGGCGGCTCCTGCAAAGCCGCCATTTGTTCGCGCAATTCCAGAATATGTTCTGCCCAATAACGCTCGGTATTAAACCAGGGGAAATGTTTTGGGAATGCCGGGTCTTGCCAGCGGCGTGCGAGCCAGGCGCTATAGTGCATAATGCGCAACGTGCGCAAAGCTTCAATAAGCGCTAATTCGGCAAAATCAAAATCACAAAATTCCTGGTAGCCTTCTAAAATTTCTGCCAACTGTGCGGTCTGCTGCTCGCGTTCGCCAGAAAGCAACATCCATAAATCCTGGATTGCCGGGCCATTGCGCGCATCATCAAAGTCTACAAAGTGCGGCACTTCATCGCGCCACAAAATATTGCCGGGGTGACAGTCGCCGTGCAAGCGAATAGGGTTGTATTTGATGCGGGCAAAAATATTATCGCAGCGCGCAATCAAATCTGCGCCGAGTGTGCGATAAGCTTCGTGTAAAGCACTGGGAATAACATTATTTGCCAGCAAAAACTCATAACTGTCGCGTGCAAAAGTTTGCACTGAAATAGCCGGGCGATAATCAAACAAGCGCGCTTTGCCTAGTGCATGAATACGCCCCAATGTACGGCCCAAGCTTAATAACGCATCAAAATCATCAAGGTTCGGTGCATGGCCCCCCTGGCGTGGATATAAAGCAAAATGAAATCCGGCAAATTCCCGCAAAGTGTTTCCATTGGTATCTGCCAGGGGTGAAACTACTGAAATTTCGAGTTCTTTCAGGGCATGGGTAAACTCATGCTCTTCCAGAACTTGGTCCGGGCTCCAGCGCCCTGGCCGGTAAAATTTCGCAATCAATGGATTGCTGCCCTCAATTCCCACCTGATAAACACGATTCTCATAACTGTTCAGCGCAAGAATCCGTGCATCCGTTAGATAACCATTAGCTTCCACCGCATCCATCACCAAATCGGGGCTGAGTTTTTCGTAAGGGTGCGATTGTGGTGTATGTGCAACGGGATGAACTTCTGGTTCGAGTTTATTGCTCATGGGAAAATGTCTGAGATAGAATGTAATAGAGGATTATAAGGGGTTATGCGGCGAGGCGTATATTATGCTCGGAATCCAGTGTGGCGGGATATATAGTTTGGACTGTTTAATAAACTATTAGCGAGGGAATAATGGAATCCGAAAGTCTTATATACTGGAAGTAAACATAACAAATCGTTGCCGCTGGACTCGGCGTTAGTTGTTTATTGAAACTTTAGTCAAGAATTAAATTGAAGGAGTTGGATGTGGGAGAATTATCTGGAAGCAAGATGCCTTGGCATGGTTGGGTTGTAACAGGAGTGCTTGTTCTTTTTGGATTAGCGTCAGCGTTTGATTACCTCATGAGTATCACCCAGGGCAGGGAATTTTATGAGGCATCGGGAATGAGTGAAGATCAAATTGAGTATTTTCTTAGTGTACCCGTTTGGGTTGTAGTAGCGTGGACAGCCTCAGTATGGTTTGGCTTAATTGCAGCGCTGTCTGCAATGTTGCGGTTATCCCTATCACCTGCTTTGTTTGTAGCCACAGCCGTTGGGAATGTTGCGTACGGTATTTATGTTTATTGGCTTTCTGACGGAGTTGAAGCAATGGGTGTAATATGGTTTATGCCACTTGTAATAACTCTAATAAACTGCGCAATGGTGATCTATTCAAGAAAATTAGCAAACTCCAGATTCGGCAGCTAACAAGGTCATCAGACATCGAACAAATCTGGAGTACATGTCCGACACGTGCTTGATGCGTTACAGGCTAAATACACAAGCCAGAGCTTGAAAGGAATGTGGATGAATGTAGGGCGCACGACGAGGATTGGATATAGCCATGTTTGCGACACCAGGGCCTCTAAAATTTTTTACATCTCCTGAATCCAAAAAATCCCTAACTGTGTCCTAGTGTATGTCACAAGCATAAACCGGGCTCGCAGGTAGTTGGGCGCCCCTCATTCACATGTGCAAAGGAGTAAGGCTATGTTGCGGAATAAAAAATTTTGGGTGTTCACCTCCATTACCTGTCTGGTTTCATGGGCATGCTGGTTGCCAATTATTGGTTCTTTAAGTGCGGATATCTTTAAATCACCGACCAATGTGTTGTTAATGTTCTTCTTGGGAGCATATGCCCCCAGCCTGGTGGGTATAGTGCTGACCGGGTTTTACAACAAAAAAGAGGGAGTTAAGGCGCTGTTTAAGCGTGCCATAGCTATCAGGGTGGGAGCTGTCCCTTTGCTGGTCGCACTAGCGGCCGGTCCGGTGCTCTATGCGGTGGCTACAAGTCTCTATGTTGTTATGGGTGGTAAACTTGGTGCTGTTAATTACGGCCTATTACCCTGGATTCCTGTAGTGTTTGTGGTACCTGTGGTTTTTGGTCCTTTGGCCGAGGAGTTTGGTTGGAGGGGATTTGCCTTACCACAGCTTGACCATCGTAATCGTGCGGTTGCGTCGAGCGTGAGCCTGGGTGTTGTTTGGGCGCTCTGGCATGCGCCACTGTTCTGGGCGGCAACAGGTACATCTATCAGTGGTTTTGAGGTTACTGCTTCGTCCGTAAGTTTGTTTTTCCTGATGGTGATTGGTGCGAGCTTTTTGCACACATGGTTGTTTAATCGCGCTTCCGGCAGTGTGTTTACGGCGATTATGTTGCACTTGAGTATGAATGCTTGCGGCACTATTACTGCCATGCTGTTTCCTGGAATGACACTGGAACAGAAGTATGAACTCTACCAATATTTCGTTGCGGCAATTTGGATGTTGGTGCTGGTTGTAGGTGTGGTGAAATTGACCGGCGCAAATAAATCCAGCGTCTTCCCACTCAAAACCTTCCCTTCAGCTGTTTGAACTCCTGCGTCTTCTGGAAGACCCTGTTTGCGAATCTCCTGCGGGATTCGCTTTTTTTGCCTTCTGGCGAGTTATTTTTCCTTTGGCAAAGCAAAGAAAAAAGTAAGGCACATCGCCGGTGAATCGAAGACCGGGTGTAAATAAAAAAGCTAGACCCCAGTTATAGGGATCTAGCCAGGAAACGAAAATTTTTAAATCCCGTTTAAAAAATTACTGCTTCACACAATCCACAAAATACCCGCGCTTGCCATCGACTTCACGTTTTACCAAGCCGTGGACATCGGTTTCAAAGCCGGGGAATTTTTCGTTGAAGTCGCGTGCAAAACGCAAATAATCCACGATGGTTTTATTGAAGCGCTCACCTGGAATCAACAGGGGAATGCCGGGCGGGTAAGGCGTTAACAAAATGGATGTGATGCGGCCTTCAAGTTCATCAATAGGCACACGTTCAATTTCCCGGTGCGCCATTTTGGCAAAGGCATCTGAAGGTTTCATTGCCGGTTGCATATCGCTCAAATACATTTCTGTGGTCAAACGGGCGACGTCGTAGGCTTTGTAGAAGTCGTGGATTTGCTGGCAAAGATCGCGTAAGCCCATGCGCTCATAACGGGGATTCGCCTGCGCGAATTCCGGCATGGTGCGCCACATGGGTTGGTTTTTGTCGTAGTCGTCTTTAAATTGTTGCAGCGCGGTCAGCAGCGTGTTCCAACGACCTTTGGTAATGCCGATGGTGAACATAATGAAGAAAGAATAGAGGCCGCACTTTTCAATAATGACGCCGTTTTCAGCGAGATATTTAGTGACAATAGAGGCAGGAATACCGGTCTCGCTGAATTGCCCGTTGACGGATAAGCCGGGGTTGACGATGGTTGCCTTGATAGGGTCGAGCATATTGAAGCCCGGTGCTAGCTTTCCGAAGCCGTGCCAATTGTCTTCGCTGCGCAGCATCCAGTCGTCGCGCTCACCGATACCGTCTTCGGCAAACTCTTCAGGGCCCCACACATGGAACCACCAATCCTGGCCCCACTCAGCATCCACCTTCTTCATGGCGCGGCGGAAGTCGAGTGCTTCAAGGATAGATTCTTCCACCAGCGCATGGCCACCGGGCGCTTCCATCATGGCAGCTGCGACATCACAAGAGGCAATAATGGAATATTGCGGTGAAGTGGACGTATGCATCAAATAGGCTTCGTTAAATGCGTCCTGATCGAGCTTCACTTTCTCGGATTCGCGCACCAGCACTTGTGACGCTTGCGATAAACCGGCCAGCAATTTGTGCGTGGATTGGGTGGAGAAAATCATCGACTCTTTGGCACGCGGACGGTCTTTGCCAATCGCATGCATATTTTTGTAGAAGTTGTGGAAGGTTGCATGGGGCAACCAGGCTTCATCAAAATGCAGCGTATCAATTTTGCCATCCAGCATGTCTTTCAGGGTTTCTACGTTGTAGAGCACACCGTCATAGGTTGACTGGGTGATAGTCAGGATACGCGGCTTTTTATTTGCTGCTTCGCGCGCAAACGGGTTGGCCTGGATTTTCTTTGCAATACTTTCAGGTGTGAATTCTTCCAGGGGAATCGGGCCGATAATGCCCAAGTGGTTGCGGGTAGGCATTAAAAATACAGGGATAGCGCCGCACATGATAATGGAGTGCAGGATCGACTTATGGCAATTGCGGTCTACTACCACAATATCGCCCGGTGCAACGGTTGAATGCCACACCATCTTGTTAGAGGTGGAGGTACCGTTGGTCACGAAGTAGCAGTGGTCGGCATTGAAAATACGTGCGGCATTGCGTTCAGAGGCTGCAATTGGACCAGTGTGGTCAAGCAGCTGGCCGAGCTCTTCTACAGCATTGCATACGTCTGCGCGCAGCATGTTTTCACCGAAGAACTGGTGGAACATCTGGCCGATAGGCGATTTCAAGAAAGCGACACCGCCGGAGTGACCGGGGCAGTGCCAGGAGTAGGAGCCATCGTTGGCATAATGTACCAGCGCACGGAAGAACGGCGGTGCAAGGCCGTCGAGGTAGGATTTGGCTTCGCGGATAATATGGCGCGCCACGAACTCGGGTGTATCTTCAAACATATGGATGAAGCCGTGCAGTTCGCGCAGGATATCATTGGGAATATGGCGCGAAGTACGTGTTTCACCGTAGAGGTAAATTGGGATATCGGCATTTTTGTAGCGGATTTCTTCCACAAAAGCCCGCAGCGAGCGAAGCGCATGGTCGGTTTCTTCCAATGAGCCTTCGCCGAATTCTTCATCATCAATCGATAAAATAAAGGCAGACGCGCGCGACTGTTGCTGCGCAAACTGCGATAAATCACCGTAGCTGGTTACGCCCAGCACTTCCATGCCTTCTTTTTCCATAGCGTCTGCCAACGCGCGGATACCGAGGCCAGAGGTGTTTTCGGAGCGGAAATCTTCATCGATGATGACGATAGGAAAGCGAAACTTCATGGAAACCTCCAAAGTAGTGCGATAGAGACGCCTGGGCAAGGTTGAGGCCACCGCTTGCGCGCCGAAAAGCTGGATGCGGATTCTCGCAGAATTAAATGAAATATGGGAAAAAAATTCAGTTCGCAGCCCCTCTTAGGCGTACTTTTTCCGGTTTGGCCATTTTAGGGGGCTGGAGGTGGGAGTGGCATTCACGCCGGGGCATCATCTCTCCATTGTCCTCGCCAGTGCCCATATCTGTACATCTCTAGCGCCTGCCTTGACCAGCAGCTGGCTCAGCTCGCGCACGGTTGCAGTGGTTGTTACCACATCATCAACCAGTGCTATATGTTTATCTTTAACCAGTAATTTGTTGTTCTCTGCAATGCTGAAAGCCTTGCGCAGGTTTTTTTGGCGCTCTGTACGGGTAAGTTCTTTTTGTACGGATGTTCGCAGTGTGCGCTGGATGATTCTTGTCTCCACCGGAATATCAAGCGCGTGCGCTGCATATTGGCTGAGGATTTCCGCCTGGTTAAAACCGCGTTGCCAACGTCGCAACCAGTGCATGGGCACTGGAATTATGATATCGGGCGTTTGCCAGCGTTCATCTTCTTGTGCGCAATGTGCAAGATGCTCTGCCAACAAGCGGCCAAGTAATTTGCCGCAGGTGAGGTGACGGTAATATTTGAATTTATGGATAAGGTTATCAACCGGGTAGGCGTAGGTGAAAGGGATAAAGCTGCGGCTGAATGCAGGCGGATGGTCTAAGCAATAGCCGCAAAAGTTGCCCACACTGTTGATAGGTAAGCCGCATTGCTGGCACAGGTTTTTGCTGTAGGCATACGGCAGGTCGTAGTGGCAGCTTTCACACAGTAAATCACCTTTAAGCACGCATGCGCATAGCAGGCATTGGCTGGGCAGGAGAGAGAAAGTCAGTTGTCGCAAATGTGCAAGTAAGTTGCGCATAATCCAATTCCTTTTGGGTGACTGCTTTTGAGTGGTTTCGAGTCGTCAGTGTAGCAATTTGCAGAGAATATCCAATAAGCCGTTGAATTTATATCGGCATCTTCTAGGCTTAGCCTATTGTTAAGTTTCTTTAGGTGCAGTAGTGGACGTTGTGAACCATGATTACGCTGAATATAAACGTGCCGTTTCTGCATTGTTGGATCAGCCTGAAAATCTTCCCCGGTTGCCTGGTATAACCCAGGATATTCATAACGCTTTGGTCCGTTCCGACAGCTGCGTCAATTCCCTGAGTAAACTGATTGAACGCGATCCGCAGCTCAGCCAGGTTTTGCTGCGCTATGCCTCAAGTGTGATGATGCACAGCCATATGCCGCCCCAAACGGTATTTGATGTAGTAAGGCTCCTGGGGATGGCTCAGGTTGAGCGCATTACCATGTTGCATGCAGTTAAAGCGCTGTTCAGCGGAAATACCCAGGTATATACCCGGATTTTTGCAGCGTCATGGGACCGGCTCATCAATAAAGCCAGCATGAGTGCGCTCATTGCTAAAAAGGTCGGCGCCGTAGCGCCTGATTATGCCCTGCTGGGGAGCTTGTTGAGTGAAGTGGGGACCCTTGCGGTACTGGCAGTATTTAAATCCGGTGATTTACCGGTGCCGGACCGTGAGGTTTATATTTCCCTGTGTCGCGAGTTTGCCAAGAATCTGGGGATTGTAATTCTTGAACATTGGGGTATGGAAGACGAATATCTCAAGCTGGTAAAGCAGGTCGGCAACTGGCAGGCGGCAGAGCATGAACCCTTTGGACTGCTCGATGTTATCAACCTGGGACTCTATCACTCGTTAAAGGCGCGCATGACCGCCAACCGCCTGCCGCCTATTACCCACCTGAGCGCCTATCAAAAACTGCCGGATCGCCATAAAGCCATTACTGATACCAACGAGCTGGAGATGGTCGTGCTCAGCCGTGATGATATCAGGGCCATTGCCGACAGCCTTTACTAGCCACTATCTGCCTTGCCTGCTAAAAGCCGTTTTTCAGCAGGCAGGCCGACAAAGGTCGAAGTTGCCTAGCTGTTAACCTTTGTTTCAGTTTCGGGTTGACAGCGTTTTCCCACCCGTTACTATGGCTCTACTCCTGACCTTACGGAATCCAGCCATGAATGCTTTTACCCCTATTCGCCACGATTGGTCCCGCGCTGAAATCCAGGCGCTGTTTGACCTTCCCTTCAGCGACCTTATGTTTCGTGCCCAAAGCGTACACCGTGCGCATTTTAATCCCAATGAGGTGCAGGTCAGTACCCTGTGTTCCATCAAGACCGGTGCCTGCCCTGAAGACTGCGCTTATTGCCCGCAATCGGCCCGTTACGACACTGGCCTTGAGCGCGAAAAATTGCTGGCAATTGAAAAAGTGATCGAAGAAGCCCGTGCCGCCAAAGCCAGTGGTGCGACCCGTTTTTGCATGGGTGCGGCTTGGCGTTCTCCCAAAAATCGCGATATGCCCTATGTAACCACCATGGTTCAAGGTGTAAAGGCCTTAGGCTTGGAAACCTGCATGACGCTGGGTATGTTGGATGAATCCCAGGCGCAGGAATTGGCCGATGCCGGCCTGGATTATTACAACCATAACCTTGATACCTCACCTGAATACTACGGTGAAATTATCACTACACGCACATACCAGGATCGTCTGGATACGCTCGCCAATGTGCGTAAAGCGGGCATGAAAGTATGCTGCGGTGGTATTGTCGGTATGGGTGAAGCAGTGACTGATCGCGCGGGCTTGCTGCAACAACTGGTGAATATGCCGGAGCACCCGGAATCTGTACCTATCAATATGCTGGTAAAAGTGGGCGGTACACCACTTGAAAATGAGGCTGACCTTGACCCTTTTGATTTTATCCGCACCATTGCTGTCGCACGTATTTTAATGCCGCAATCACACGTACGTTTATCCGCAGGGCGCGAGCAAATGAATGAGCAAACCCAGGCGATGGCATTTCTGGCGGGCGCCAACTCTATTTTTTACGGCGAAAAATTATTGACTACCCCTAATCCTGAAGCTAATAAAGATATGCAGCTGTTCAATAAGCTTGGCATCAAACCTGAAGCTTATGAAGTGCATGAAGATGAAAGTGAGCAGGAAGCAGCGATTGTGCACCAAATCCAGGAAGCGCAGATGGATGCAATGTTTTACAACGCCGCCAAATAAATTCTCCGTCAGGGTGAAACTTCAGTAAAAGCAGCAACCATTGAAAACGAATCTGGATAATATTCTCGCACCTGCGCTGGCGGAACGCCGTGCCGCAAACCTGTATCGTACGCGCCGTATCCTCGCCTCACCGCAAGCACCAACCGTTAATGTGGATGGTAAAGAATATATCGCCTTTTGCAGTAACGATTATTTAGGCTTGGCTAATCATCCCGACGTTATTACCGCTTTCCAGCGGGCTGCCAATGCCTATGGTGTCGGCAGCGGAGCATCGCATTTGGTAGCCGGGCATTCCGCTGAGCATCATGCACTTGAAGAAGAATTGGCTGCATTTACCGGGCGCGAACGCGCACTCTTATTTTCTACCGGTTATATGGCCAACCTCGGCGCCATTACAGCGCTAGTCGGCCAGGGTGACGCTATCTTTGAAGACCGCCTGAATCACGCCAGCCTATTGGATGCAGGTTTGCTCAGCGGTGCACGTTTCCAGCGCTTTTTACACAACGATGTAGCCAACCTGCAAACACGTATAGATAAAACCCGGGCCGAGCGAAAACTTATTGTAGTAGACGGTGTATTCAGCATGGATGGTGATTGCGCTCCGCTTGCTGAACTATCCGTACTTGCAGCAAAAAATAATGCGTGGCTGATGGTGGATGACGCCCACGGTTTCGGATGTCTGGGGAAAAACGGCGGGGGCAGTGCAGAACATTTTGGGCTGACACAAAACGAGTTGCCGATTTTAATGGGTACCCTCGGCAAAGCTTTTGGTACTTTTGGGGCTTTTATCGCAGGCAGCGGAACTTTAATTGAAACACTGGTGCAATTTTCCCGCTCTTATATTTACACCACGGCCATGCCGCCCGCTATTGCTGCTGCAACACGCGCAAGTTTGCGTTTGCTGCAAGTAGAAGATTGGCGACGTGAGCATCTGCAAAAACTGATCGCCCATTTTCGCGCCGGTGCAGAACAGCTCGGCTTGGAATTGCTAAATTCATCGTCTCCCATTCAACCCATTATTATCGGCGACGAAGCGCGGACCCTGAAAATGGCTGAGCAATTAGCCGCACGCGGAATTTTAATTATTGCCATACGTCCGCCGACAGTTGCCGTCGGCAGTTCACGGTTGCGCGTTACCTTTTCTGCTGAGCACACGATTGAACAGGTTGATCAATTACTTTCAGTGTTGAGTGATATTCTGGCCGGGGCTGAGCATGATTAATGCGGGTTACAGACTTGCTGTTAAACGTTATGCCTGCGCTCAAGTATCTTCGGTGAATCCGATAGTATTGTTACACGGCTGGGGCGCTAACCACCGTAGCTGGCAACCTGTAATTCCGGCACTGCAAAATGTCGCACCTGTCATTGCCATCGATTTGCCGGGCTTTGGCGATAGTGAGGTAATTCCGGAATTTAACCTGGATATAGTTCTGGCGTTGATTGCAGCAGAAATTCCCGAAAAATCTGTGCTTATCGGCTGGTCGCTGGGAGGAATGCTTGCAGTACAGCTTTCAGAATGCTATCCACAAAAAATAGCCGCTTTAATTACCTTGGCTGCCAATACAAAATTTGTTGCCGGCCGTGATTACGAAACGGCTATGCCTCTGGCCGTCAATCGCCGATTTAATAACAGCTTTGCAGCTGATGCATTGGCAAGCTTAAAGCTTTTTACAGGCCTGTTGGCAAAGGGTGACCACAATGAGCGTGCGCTTCTCAAACAGCTGCGCCTCTTAATGGAGCCCGAAAAAATAAATGTCAATTGGCAGCAAGCGCTTGAACTTTTATCGCAGCTTGATAATCGCGATGCCTTTGCAAATTTACCACAACCGGGGTTGCATCTGCTGGCAGAAAAAGATGCATTGGTTCCTGTTGCTGCCGCAGTACCATTAACACATTTACATTCCCGGCAGCAGGTAAAAATCATTCCCCATGCCGCCCACGCATTGCATTGGAGTCAGCCTGAACGTGTGGCGGGACTCATTATCGACTTTATACGGTCTATAGATACTTCTCCTCTCGATAAAAAACACATTGCGCAATCTTTTAGCCGCGCTGCGTCCACTTATGATTCGGTTGCAGAATTACAGCGCAGGGTCGGGCAAACCTTGTTGCATAAAATTGATCTGGCAACCGAGGTGGATGTGGTACTGGACCTGGGGTGTGGCACAGGATATTTTACGCCGCACTTGCAACACCTGTTTCCCCAGGCGCTTGTTGTAGGAGTGGATATTGCAGAGGGCATGTTGGGGTTTGCCTGTACCCAGGCATCGCAACTGAAAAACTGGGTCTGCGCTGATGCTGAGCTGCTGCCTTTTCCTGCCGGTTCGGTTGATCTTATCTACTCCAATTTTGCGCTTCAGTGGTGTAATAATCTTGCGCAGTTATTTGCTGAGTTGCGCCGTGTATTAAAACCGGGTGGACAGTTGATATTCACAACCCTGGGCCCTGAAACCTTGTATGAATTAAAAGCGGCATGGCGACAGGTGGATAGCTACGTGCACGTCAATCAATTCCATACTTCCGCATTACTGCTGGACAGTTTGGCGCAACAGGATTTTTCCAGTATAGAGTTTGAACATAAGCCAGCACTAATGAAATTTGAACAGCTTTCAGATTTAACGCGAAGTTTAAAATCACTCGGTGCCCAGAATGTTAATCGTGGTCGGGCAGCTGGCCTTACGGGGCGAAAAAAAATCCAGGCATTCAGGCAGGCTTATGAACGTTTCCGCACCAATGGTTGCTTGCCCGCAACCTATGATGTCTTTTACTTAAAAGTGAAAAACTAATGGCAAAAAAAGCATTTTTTATTACCGGTACTGATACGGATGTCGGTAAAACCCTGATCGCTACCGGCTTGCTAATGGCGGCAAAAAATCAGGGTATGACTACCGCCGCATTAAAGCCTGTTGCTGCTGGTTGCGAGCAAACCCATGAAGGACTGCGCAATACCGATGCGGTCCTCTTGCAATCGGTAATCACTGAAACCTTGCTGTACGATCAGATAAATCCTTACGCACTGCGCGCTGCCATAGCCCCGCATATTGCGGCACAACAGGAAAAGCGCAGCTTGTCTGTCGATCGCCTTGCCGGATTTTGTCGCGGCGTTTTAGGGGCTGCGGATTTTACCGTCATAGAGGGTGCCGGCGGTTGGCGTGTGCCGATTAATCCGCGCGAGACGCTGGCAGATTTGGCAAAAAATTTACAACTACCGGTGATTATGGTGGTAGGTATGCGCCTGGGTTGCATTAATCACGCGCTCTTAACCTTTGAGACAATAGTCCGGGATGGTGTGCCGATTGCAGGTTGGGTTGCAAACTGTATTGATGCCGATATGCCGGTGCTGCAGGAAAACATCGAAAGCTTGCGCGCACGTCTGCCCATACCCTGCCTGGCAGTGGTGCCATATCTGCAAGTGCAGTCACCTGAGCAGGTTGCCAGTTATATTGATGCGCAACAATGGCAACAGATCATCCGATAAGCCTATGAACATTTTCCGCATTATTTTATTAACCATGTTGTTGGCGGGTTGTGCGAGTATGCCGCAGGATAAGGATATTCCTGTCGCTAATGCTCAGCACACCATTTATTTTATTTATCGTGGCTGGCATACCAGCATATTGCTGGATGCGCATTTTCTTTCAGAACAGCAACCCCAATTGGCAGCCGACCTGAATGGCCAGCTCTATGCCCGTATGGGTTGGGGTGATGGCGATTACTTTACCGGTAAACGTAAATCCACTGCTTCGGCCACCAGGGCGCTTGTTGCGTCAGGTTATTCCGCTGTACAGCTCCTCGGCTACGATTACGAACCCTTTGACGAAATTCCGGCCGACACTTTGGTGCCGCTTGCCGTTACTGACCAGGGACTGCGCCAGCTGATTGCCTACCTGGGAGGATCTATTGCGGTCGATCCACAGGGCCGGTTGATCCGGTTGCCGGCGTTTGGTGATGCTATGGGTTCCTTTTTTCAATCGAGGGACCATTATGGGATGTTCAGTAACTGCAATACCTGGAGTGGCAAAGCCCTGCGGGCCGCAGGCTTGCCGGTGGCCAACCGGCTCACCGCCCAGGGCGTGTTTGAGCAGGCCAGGTTTATCTCCCAACGGCAAGCCGGGCAGGGCCTGTTTAAAAAGCACTGACCTCCATTTCCAAAGTGAAACGTTGTGAAGACTGCCGGGGTAACTGCCGCTGGTTATATTTTCATTATTCTTAATCCAAACTTGTCTTAAAAATTCACATTAAAGCGGCAATTTCGGCTGTTTTTTAATCATCTCACGGCGTAAACTTAGTCTGTGTGAAGTCTTTCTACCATTTCTGTGAGGGTAAAGTGATGGACGTAGGTTCAGCAGTAAACCAGGGGCTGATCGGTATGCAGCGCAGCCAAACCGAAATTGCTCGCTCGGCACAACAGATCGTGCAAGCTGGAACCACTGAGCGCGAAAACCCGGCGCAAAATGATGTGGTTGAGTCACTGGTAAATATTAAGGCGCAAACGCAGATATTTGATGCATCAGCCAAAATCGTAAAAGCGGCTGATGAAACCATAGGCACGCTGCTCAAGACCACAGCGTGACAAATAGTTAGAAGGCAAAGAGTATCGTGATCAGTTCAATTCCATCAATGAATGCCAATACTGTAGCGCCCTATGTACCGTTGGGTCGGCAGCCTGTTGGATTGGAATCCGCCGAACTGAAAACATCCAGCCTGAAAGCGCTGGAGCAATCTGCCGAATCTGCCCGCGGTGAAAATCAGCGTGGCTCTGAATATCGTCCCAACGAAAATGGCGGGCGCGACCGTGTGAGCGGAAGCTCCGTGCAAGAGCGCCAGGGTTCCCGGCAGGATAAAGGCAGCGCTCAGCAAGAGCAGGAGCTTAAAGAGCAGCGCACTATTAATGAGCTGGCCGCCCGCGACCGCGAAGTTCGCGCCCATGAGCAGGCCCATGCTGCTGTCGGCGGCCAGTATGCAGGCTCCCCCACCTATTCATTTACCCGCGGCCCCGACGGCGTTAATTACGCTGTGGGCGGCGAAGTTGCTATAGATACCTCGGCGGTTTCCAATGATCCCGAAGCGACTTTGCGCAAAGCCCAGGTTATTCGCGCTGCCGCCAGCGCTCCGGCTGAACCTTCACCGCAAGATCGCCAGGTAGCGGCGCAGGCGGCCAGCCTGGAAAATGAAGCCAGGGCACAAATAGCGGCTCAAGCAGCGGCAGAGGTTCAACAGGTTCAGCAGGAAGCGGATGATAAAATCAGTGCGCGCAAGGCAGAAGCTAAAGCGCAGGCTGAACAGGAAGATGAGTTACGCAAGGAAATACGCAAAGAGGAAGACCGTCAACGCACTGAATTGGATCGCAGCAACCAGGAGCGTGCGGCGATACTGGCCCGGACTGCCCAGGCTACCTTTGATATTAGTCGTCGCCTGGTGGAAATAGGTGCTGTAAAAAGTACCCCTAGTGTTGGAAATTTCTTAAACAGCAGTGTCTGACGTCGCTTTGTCACAGCCTTTGCCATAGACTTGTGGAAATCCGTGACAAGTAACTAAGTGATTGAGTTGTAAAGTTTTACTTGACCCATCGGGAGCATATCCCTATACTGCGCCACCTCACCAAGGCGCTAAGCCGAATGTGAGTTACGGACGCGGGGTGGAGCAGCTTGGTAGCTCGTCGGGCTCATAACCCGAAGGTCGTAGGTTCAAATCCTGCCCCCGCAACCAATTCTACGTACAATCTAGGTAAGCTGGCGAGTCGGGCTCTCTTTTTACCTTGTGAGGCGTAGCCTGCGAAGGTCATAGGTGCAAACCCTGTCTCCGCAACCAAATTCCTTCTGTAGATCGTGTTAAAGTTTCTGCAGAACAGTGTGAAACTCCATTTGAGTTCCCGCTAACAGATTCACTGATCCGGCCAACGTAGCCGGTCAGTTATAAAAAGCCCCTTTATGGGGTTTTTTTGTATGTGTCGTTTGTGCAGGCTTTGCCCTCGATCAGTTGCTGGTTAATTCGCAACCACATATGCAGTATCGTTCGAATGGGCCTTGTGCCCATTTTTGTTTTCCGGATTTGTTTTTCTCTATATCCCGCAAGGGAAGGTTTTAAGGCATGGCATCAAAGCAAGAATTGTTGCACGACCTGATTGAGCCTGTAGTGGTCTCTTTAGGTTGTGAACTCTGGGGGTTGGAATATCTGACCCAGGGTCGCTATACCACATTGCGTATTTTTATTGATGCACCTGCGGGTGTATCGCTGGACGATTGTGAAAAAGTCAGTCGCCAGGTGAGTTCGGTGATGGATGTAGAAGACCCTATTGATGGTGAATACACCCTTGAGGTTTCGTCACCGGGAATGGATCGCCCATTGTATACAGCAGCGCACTATGCCCGTTATGTGGGTGAAACTGTGAATGTGCGCCTGCGCATGGCGCGCGATGGCCGCCGCCGTTTCAAAGGCAATATTTTGAAAGTCGATGGCGAAGATGTGCTTGTTGAAGTGGAAGGCAAAGAAATTTTGTTTCCGGTTGACGCTATAGATAAAGCCAACATTGTGCCGCGTTTTGATGAAATCATCTCGCGCATTGATGGCTTGAAAGATGAATAGCCTCACCTGAAATTTTCAGTCACAGTTAAAGAATTTGTGTTAAACGGATGTGCAAAACAAATAAATATTGCACATATTTTCAGTCACCCGTTATCTAATCGCCCCCGCGATTAGCTTCAGGAGTTAGCAGAGGTCAAATAATGGCAAAAGAGATTTTATTAGTCGCTGATGCAGTGTCTAACGAAAAAGGTGTCGATAAAGAATTAATTTTCCAGGCGATTGAAAGCGCTTTGGCAATGGCAACCAAAAAACGTTTTGATGAAGACTCAGTGATTGAAGTGAATATCAACCGTCACTCCGGCGACTATGAAACTTTCCGCACCTGGGAAGTGGTTGGCGATGATGTAATGGCTGAGTTGGGTACACAGCTGTATCTGGATGAAGCTCGTGAGAAAGACACAACAGTGAAAGTTGGCGATGTCTATCGCGAAAAAATTGAAAACGCTGATTTCGGTCGTATCGCTGCGCAAACTGCCAAGCAAGTTATTGTGCAGAAAGTTCGCGAAGCTGAGCGCGCGCAAATGGTTGATGAGTATCGCGATCGTATGGGCGAGCTGATCAGCGGTACCGTAAAAAAAGTGACGCGCGATAGCATCATTGTGGATCTTGGCAATAACGCAGAAGGCCTGTTGCCGCGTGACCAATTAATCGGCCGTGAAATTTTCCGCATGGGTGACCGTATTCGCGCTTTGCTGTTGGAAGTGCGTACCGAAAACCGCGGCCCGCAATTATTTTTAAGCCGTTCCCATCCGCAAATGCTGGTAGAGCTGTTCAAAATTGAAGTGCCGGAAATTGCCGAAGATATTATCGAAATTAAAGGCGCTGCGCGCGACCCCGGTTTGCGCGCGAAAATTGCAGTAAAAACCAACGATGGTCGTATTGATCCGGTCGGTGCGTGTGTCGGTATGCGCGGTTCGCGTGTACAGGCGGTATCGAACGAACTGGGCAATGAACGTGTTGATATAGTGCTGTGGGACGATAACCCGGCGCAGTTTGTTATCAACGCCATGTCACCTGCTGAAATTGAATCCATCGTAGTGGATGAAGATGCGGGTTCAATGGATTTGGCGGTAAACGAAGACAATTTGGCCATGGCAATCGGCCGTGGCGGTCAGAACGTGCGTTTGGCGTGTGATTTAACTGGTTGGAATATCAATGTGATGAGCCTTGCCGACTGGCAAGCCAAGCAACAAGCTGAATCGGGCAGTTTCATCCAGATTTTCATGAATGCCCTGGATGTGGATGAAGACGTTGCGGCGGTGCTGGTGGAAGAAGGTTTTACCACGCTGGAAGAAGTCGCCTATGTTCCGCTGGAAGAAATGCTGGCCATCGAAGGTTTTGATGAAGATATTGCTGAAGAGCTGCGCGCTCGTGCGAAGGATGCCCTGCTGACCCAGGCATTGGCATCGGAAGAGCGTCTGGAAGGTGTGGCTCCGGCAGAAGATTTGCTCAATATGGAGGGTATGGATCAAGCCCTTGCGATCAGCCTGGCTGGCCGCGGCATCATCACCATGGAAGATTTGGCCGAACAATCTGTAGATGATTTGTTAGGTATCGAAGGTGTTGACGCCACCCGCGCAGCAGCGCTGATTATGAAAGCTCGTGAGCCCTGGTTTGCGTAAGTGCATACCATGCTCCTATTTTTTGAGCCAGGAAACCTGTCGCCGCTGAATGAAGTCATCGGAACAGCGTTTCAAGAACTATCTCTCTGAGGAAAGACAATGGCAGAAGTAACCGTTAGCGAACTCGCCAAATCGGTCGGTGCACCGGTAGAGCGATTGCTAAAACAAATGCAAGAAGCCGGCTTAAGCCAAAAAACGCCTGATGCGCGTGTATCAGACGATGAAAAACAGCGCTTGCTTGCTTATTTGAAGACCAGCCATGGTGAATCAACGGCTGAGCCCAAGAAAATTACCTTGCAACGTAAAACCACAACCACCATTAAAACCGGTAGTGGCGCCGCGCGCAAAACTGTGAACGTAGAAGTGCGTAAAAAGAAAATCTACGTGAAGCGCGATGATGAAGATGTACAGGCGGACGAGCCGCAGGAAGATGTTGCCGTTGAACCGGTCACTAATGTTCCGGAACCCACTGCAGAAACCGTGCCGGAACCTGTGGTAGTTGCGGCTGAACCAACAACTGAAACAGCATCCGAAGCATCACCGGAGGCTGCTCCAGCTGCTTCGCATCGTCTTTCTTTCACCGATGGTGTGGAAGAAAAGCGTCGCGCCGCCATCGAGCGTCGCCAGGCGGAAGAAAACCAGCGTATCAACGAACAAAAAAGCCGCGAAGAAGCCAAGCGTCAACAACAGTTGCAACAACAGTCGCCCAAGCGCGCTGCTGATGGTAATCGCGCTGAACAAAAGCCGGCCGCTGCGAAAGATGCGCGTCCCGCCGGCAACAAGCCAAAAACTCCGTCCGTTGCTGCTGCTCCCTTGGTCGATGATGTTAAACACGGCCACGGTCATGGTCACGGCCATAAGAAAAACCATCGCGACCGCGATGATGACGATGTAGATGCAGATGATGGCCGCGGTAAGCGGGGCGGTCCGGGCAAGGCCGTGAAAAAAGGTGCTGCCGGCCCGAAAAAGGCGGCAAAAATTGACCTGCTGGATTTTGTGGCTGAAGACGGCGAAGACAGCGATGTGTTGGCGCGCCGCAGCCATTTGCGTGCCCATCACAAAAAGACCAACAAGCATGCGTTCAAGAAGCCAACTGCCAGGATTGTGCATCAGGTGGATGTTCCTGAAACCATCGTGGTTTCTGAGTTGGCTGCACGCCTGACCGTTAAGGTCGGCGAAGTGATCAAGCGCCTGATGAAAATGGGCGTAATGGCATCAATGAACGAATCTATTGACCAGGATACGGCAGTATTGCTCGTTGAAGAAATGGGTCACCAGGCTAATCTCGTCAGTGCTGACGCGATTGAACACGCCCTGGAAAAATCCCTCGAAACTGAAGGTGATCTGGTGCAGCGCGCACCTGTTGTAACAGTGATGGGTCACGTTGACCACGGTAAGACATCGCTGCTGGATTATATCCGCGAAGCCAAAGTGGCGGCCGCAGAAGCCGGCGGTATTACCCAGCACATAGGTGCTTACCGTGTTAAAACCAGTCGCGGTGAAATCACCTTCCTGGATACTCCCGGTCACGCCGCGTTTACTGCCATGCGTGCCCGCGGTGCCAAGGCAACTGACGTGGTGATTCTGGTGGTGGCAGCGGATGACGGCGTTATGCCGCAGACTGAAGAAGCTATCCTCCATGCACGCGCAGCTGGCGTACCTATAGTAGTTGCCATCAACAAGATCGATAAGCCAAGTGCTGACCCGGAGCGCGTCAAAAATGAACTGGTCGTAAAGGGTGTCATTCCGGAAAATTACGGTGGCGATACGCAATTTATTGAAGTATCTGCCCACACCGGCCAGGGGATTGATGAGCTGTTGGAAGCCATTTCATTGCAAGCTGAAGTACTTGAGCTGCACGCCGTAGCCCACGCTGCTGCCAAGGGGGTGATTATTGAATCGCGCCTGGATAAAGGTCGCGGTACTGTGGCAACCCTGCTGGTGCAACAAGGCACCCTGAACCAGGGCGACCTGGTATTGGCGGGTCAAAGCTATGGACGTGTTCGCCTGATGACCGATGAGCGCGGCAGCATCGTTAAAGAAGCTGGCCCATCCACACCGGTTGAAATCCTCGGTCTGGACACAGCGCCAAGCGCCGGTGATGACTTTGTGGTGTTGACTGATGAGCGTAAAGCCCGTGAAGTTGCCCAGTTCCGCGCTGAAAAAGAGCGCCAGGAAAAACTGGCTCGCCACACTGCCGCCAAACTGGAAAACATGTTTGCCGGTATGGATGCAGGCCAGAAGAAAATCCTCACTGTTGTGGTGAAGGCGGATGTACGCGGTTCGCTGGAGGCTATCCAAGCATCGCTGGCTGACATCGGTAACGATGAGGTTCAGGTGAATGTCATTTCTTCCGGCATTGGCGGAATTACTGAAAACGATGTAAACCTTGCGCTCACTACGGGTGCGATTATCGTCGGCTTCAACGTCCGTGCAGACGGCGCAACCCGTCGCTTGGCAGAAACCGAAGGCGTGGACATTCGCTACTACAGCATCATTTACCAATTGCTGGACGAAGTGAAAGCAGCCCTGAGCGGTATGTTGGATCCTGAGCGTATCGAAACCATCGTGGGTATTGCCAATGTGCGCGAAGTATTTACTTCACCCAAGTTTGGCCAGGTTGCCGGTTGTATGGTGGTAGAAGGTACTGTTTACCGCAGCAAGCCAATCCGCGTATTGCGTGACAACGTGGTGATCTTCCAGGGCGAGCTGGAGTCTCTCCGTCGCTTTAAAGATGACGTTAACGAAGTCCGCAACGGTATGGAATGCGGTATCGGCGTTAAAAACTATGACGTAAAAGTCGGCGACCAGATCGAAGTTTACGAAGTGAAAGAGGTAGCGCGTAAGCTTTAATCGTTTACGCAAAACCCGGCGCCCCGACGTTTAGCAGCGTTCGGGGCTTTGTTGTCTTGAGTGGGTGGAAAGAATAGCCGCCCATGGGAGGCACGCTGTAAATACGTCCTTGTACGCTCGACGTCGGCTTCCTGCCTCCGACGGTCTCCCTTGAGCGTCTATCCTTTCTGCGTAGTTCAGCGCAGGTCGTCGGTCAGGTTTCAATGTGAATTGAAAACGTGTTTTTTGAGGTTAATGGCTTATGCCAAGAGAATTTACCCGCTCAGATCGTGTGTCTGATGCCATCCAGCGAATTTTGGGACAGGTTATCGCCCAGGAATTGCGCGACCCGCGTGTAGGCATGGTCAATATCAACTCGGTGACCGTTACCCGCGATATGGCTTACGCAAAGGTATATGTGACGTTTGTCGGCGCTGAAAATGAAGCCGAAAGTCTGGCCTCCGCCTCTGTGCTGAACAAGGCATCGGGATTTTTGCGCACTTTCCTGGCTAAAGAGCTGAGTATGCGCACTGTCCCTAAGTTACAGTTTATTTATGACAAAACTGCAATTCGTGGACAGGAAATATCCTTCCTGATTGACCGCGCCATGAAAGAAGACAGCCAGCACGTGCATGACGAAGAACCTGGCGAAGCGCCTGATTCGAACAGCGACTCAGGCCCGGATGGTGAGAAGGTTTAATGGCGCGTAGAAAAGGCCGTCCTGTTGACGGTGTTTTGTTGTTGATGAAGCCTGCCGGTATGACTTCCAACCATGCCTTGCAGCGTGCAAAACGATTATTTTTTGTAGAAAAAGCGGGTCATACGGGTGCACTTGATCCGCTTGCAACGGGGGTTTTACCCCTGTGTTTCGGTGAGGCAACCAAGTTTTCACAGTTTTTGCTGGATGCCGACAAGCGCTATCGCAGCACCTTTTTGTTGGGAGTGCGTACCAATACCAGCGATGCCGATGGTGAGATTGTAGCCCTGGCATCTGCGGCAAATGTCACCCTGGAACAGGTGAAGCAGGCGCTGTTACCGCTGACGGGCGACATATTACAGGTGCCCTCAATGTTTTCGGCACTTAAGCACCAGGGCCAGCCGCTCTACAAGCTTGCGCGTGACGGTATTGAAATTGAGCGTGAGCCCCGGCCGGTTACCGTTTACGCCATAGATATTCTGGATTTTCGCCCCGGCGAACAGGCTGAAGTCGATGTAGATGTACGCTGTAGTAAAGGCACTTATATCCGCTCCATTGCAGAGGATTTGGGTTTTGTACTGGGTTGCGGTGCCCATGTAAAAACCTTGCACAGGACGGGTGCCGGCGTTTTCGCAGAAGAGCAGTGCATTACCCTGGAAGCCCTTGAGGCAGAGTTTGAACGGGGCGGATATGAGGCTTTGGATAAACAGCTGTTGAGCGCTGATGCGCCGGTGGCTGGCTTGCCGGCAATCACCTTGCCTGAACAAAGTGCTTATTACTTCCGATTGGGTAACCCGGTAATGGATCCGCAGGTCTATCGCGTTGGCCAACAAGGTGATATGGTGCGCGTCTTTTGTGCGCAAACCGAGCAATCGGAGGCGCAATTTTTGGGTCTGGGTGAGCTGACCGAAGACGGTCGTGTTGCCCCAAAACGTATTATTGCTAACCGCCCGGCCAACGAAAGTTAGCAAAAAACCAATTTAATAGGGAATCGTTATTCCCGCAGGGAATCCAGCATCCTTAAGAATTAAGGATCCCCTGTGGGGATGAGGGTGAACTGGTGGTTCGCATGACACAGACTCTGCGAGTTACTTAAAGAATTTATCGATATGGCAGCTGTCAATCGATAAACAGCCTGCGAGGACATCCCTGGAATCATCCGGGATAATCCTCGCGACAACCCACCTGTAAGTATGCACGGGTGGGCTGTAATTTAATTGCATATTAACTGAGGAAAATATCATGGCACTGAGTGCTTCTGAAAAAGCTGCAATTGTAAAAGAGTACCAACAAGCCGAAGGCGATACTGGTTCACCTGAAGTTCAAGTTGCGTTGTTGACCATCAACATCAACAAACTGCAAGGCCACTTCGCTGACCACAAAGCTGACCACCACTCACGTCGTGGTTTGATTCGCATGGTAAATGCGCGTCGCAAGCTGTTGGATTACCTGAAAGGTAAAAACTCATCACGTTACACTGCACTGATTCAAAAATTGGGTCTGCGCCGTTAATTTGATCCATGCCCGCCTCGGCGGGCATTCTTGTTTTTTGTGAACTGAAAAATGATGGAGTTGTGCGCCAACGAGAGTAGAGCCGGCGCAATGGCAGGATGCGATTTATTAAAACTTGAACGAAAAAATTTATAGGCGCGTGAAAATTAACAGATGTTTCACACGAAAAAATTAGCTGAATGTGAATGTGGCAACGCGACGGTAATGCAAGGCGAAATATTAACGCCGCAATGCCTGGCACCAGTTCGTGAGAAAATGTCGAACGCAACCAAAGGATAAAAGAGTGAATCCGATTATTAAAAAATTTCAATACGGCAACCAAACCGTAACCCTGGAAACTGGCCGTATTGCACGTCAGGCAACAGGCGCAGTTCTGGTCACTATGGGCGAAGTATCAGTACTGTGTACTGTTGTTGGTGCCAAAACCGCATCACCAGGCCAGGACTTCTTCCCCCTGTCTGTACATTATCAAGAAAAAAGTTACGCTGCGGGCCGTATTCCCGGCGGTTATCTGAAGCGCGAAGGTCGCCCTTCAGAAAAAGAAACTCTGACCTCTCGCTTGATCGACCGTCCGATTCGCCCGCTGTTTCCGGAAGGCTTCCTGAACGAAGTACAAGTTGTGTGTACGGTTGTTTCTACTGATAAACAATACGATCCCGATATTGTTGCCATGATCGGCACATCTGCTGCCTTGGCAGTTTCCGGCATTCCCTTCAATGGCCCAATCGGTGCTGCGCGGGTGGGTTATACCCAGGGCGAAGGCTATTTGTTGAACCCAAGCTTTGCGCAACTCGCCACCTCTGAGCTTGACATGGTGGTTGCCGGTACTAAAGACGCTGTATTGATGGTGGAATCTGAAGCAAAAGAATTGCCGGAAGACATCATGTTAGGCGCAGTACTTTTTGCTCACCAGGAATTGCAAGCCGTTGTACAAGCCTGTGCTGAATTGGCGCGCGATGCGGGCAAACCGCGTTGGGATTGGCAAGCTACTCCAGCAAATACTGCCTTGACTGATGCCCTGGTAAAAAGCTTTGGCGATTCCATCGGCATGGCTTACCGCATTACTGATAAAGCCAAACGCTATGACCGCTTGAGCGAATTGCGCACCCAGGCTGTTACTGAACTGGCTACCGAAGCCACCGGTTTTTCTGCTGATGAAATCAAAGCCGAATTCGGTATGGTTGAATACCGTTTAGTGCGCTCACGCATTGTAGCGGGCGAGCCACGTATCGATGGTCGCGATAACAAAACCGTTCGCCCAATCCAGGTTGAAGTTGGCGTGCTGGGCAAAGCTCATGGTTCTGCCTTGTTTACTCGCGGTGAAACCCAGGCGCTCGTAGTGGCAACTTTGGGCAATGCGCGCGATGCACAAATTATCGACTTCCTCGAAGGCTCCAAAAAAGATGCTTTCATGCTGCATTACAACTTCCCACCTTTTTCTGTAGGTGAGTGTGGTCGTATGGGCGCAACCGGTCGTCGCGAAATCGGTCACGGCCGTTTGGCACGTCGCGGTGTAGCTGCTGTTCTTCCCGCTGAAGCAGATTTCCCATACACCTTGCGTGTTGTTAGCGAAATTACTGAATCTAACGGTTCAAGCTCCATGGCATCAGTGTGTGGTTCAAGCCTGGCATTGATGGACGCTGGCGTTCCGTTGAAAGCGCCGGTCGCCGGTATTGCAATGGGCCTTGTAAAAGAGCCCGAAGGCTTTGCAGTTCTGACCGATATACTCGGTGATGAAGATCACCTCGGTGATATGGACTTCAAAGTAGCCGGTACCACCAGCGGTGTAACTGCACTGCAAATGGATATCAAGATTGAAGGCATTACCGAAGAGATTATGGAAATCGCACTTGAGCAAGCTCTTGCGGCGCGTTTGCACATTCTCGGCGAAATGAACAAGGTATTGGCGACTTCGCGCAATGTTGTCAGCGAAAATGCACCACGCTTTGAAACCATTAAAATCCATCCTGACAAAATCCGCGACATCATCGGTAAAGGCGGCGCAACTATCCGCGCGATTACCGAAGAAACCGGTTCATCAATTGATATTGACGACGACGGTACGGTTAAGATTTACGCCGACAACAACGAAGCCTTGCAGGCGGCAATCTACCGCGTACAAGGTATAGTTGCAGAAGCCGAAATCGGCGCAATTTACGAAGGTACTGTGGTGCGCATCGTAGACTTCGGCGCATTCGTAAACTTCCTGCCGGGCAAAGACGGCTTGGTACACATTTCACAAATTGCCGACGAGCGCGTTGCCAACGTAAGCGATTATTTGAAAGAAGGCCAGGTTGTTAAAGTGAAATGTTTGGATGTTGACCAACGTGGTCGCATCAAGCTTTCTATCAAGGAAGCTAATGCTGAAGCACCTGCAGCTGAAACTACAGCAGAATAATTTTGCTGTAAATTAGCAAAAAGCCCCGACTTTGCTCGGGGTTTTTTTTACCTAAAATACACTTGTCCAGGAGGAAAATATGCGTTTAGTTTTTATAGGCTTTACAGCATTAATGTTAATCAGCTGCACTCAAACTCCAACCAATATTGTGCGACACACTATTAATTCCTGGGAATCAGACATTGGTTACGCTGCCGTTGTACAGACGGGAAATACTTATCATATTTCCGGTGTTACCTGCGGTGGTCCCAATTATCAGGAAGCCCTTACTGTTTGTTATAAAGAGCTGGGGAAAGTTCTTGCTCGTTATAAACTGACGTCACAAAACGTAGTTAAAGAAAATATTTATACTCTGGATATTGATGCATTACAGCAACAAATTCCGGTGCGAAAAAAGTTTTATGGCGATAACCAATTTCCGGCAGCGACCTGGGTGCAAGTATCGCGCCTTTATAGTCCTAATCATTTGATTGAAATTGAAATGGTTGCTGTTAAATAATTAATGCATAACTTTTTGTGAAGCCTTACTTTTTCACTCCTCGCCACTTCGCAATCCCCCGTTAACCAACGCTTGCCATTCAGGTAACTGGATGGCAGTTCCCATTTTTGATCAAAAAGCTTGCACAAACTTCAATTGTGTATTAGTGTAGTAATACACATTGGGTGTAGTGTGTTACGGTATAGATTAAAAATCAGTTTTATGAGGGAGTTGGTATGAGTAGGACATGTCGCGTTTTGGTATTTCTTACGGTTTTGATTTGTTGCCCACATTTATTGGCAGCATCTACTGTATATGAAGTTAGCAAGGGAAAACAAAAACTATATTTGGCGGGCACCATACATTTGTTGCGTAGCCAGGATTTCCCTCCGCCAGCAGAGTTTGATGCTGCTTATCAGCAATCACAAAAAGTTTATTTTGAAACAGATATCCAGAAAGCCAAAACGCCAGAATTTGGCCAGCGCTTCGCACAAACCATGATGTTGCCAAATAACTCAACATTAAAAGATATTTTGAGTCAGAAAAACTGGGCTGCGTTGCAAGCATATGCAGAAAAAAATCAATATCCCTTGAGTCAAACCATGATGTTCAATGCTGCAATGGCAAGTATTTTAATTACACTCCATGAAAGTAAAAAATTGAATGTGGGTGAAGGTGTTGATGTCTTTTACGATAAGGCTGCACGTTCGGATAATAAAGCGGTGGGTGAATTGGAATCGTTGGATGATGTATTGATCTACATGAAAAAGTTTGCGCAAGAAGATTCCAATAAAGTGATCCAAAGCATTTTGAAAGATGTTGTCAGTATGCCATCAGATTTGGAGGAAATGATTGCGAGTTGGAAAGCAGGTGATCTGGATGCCTTGGATAAAACATTCAATGAAAAAATGCGCAAAGAGACACCAAATGTTTATCAATCATTAATTGTTGACCGAAATCAAAAATGGCTCCCACAAATAGAGGCTATGTTAAAAACACCAGAGACCGAAATGATATTAGTAGGTGGTTTGCATTTATCGGGCAAAGACAGTCTCTTGGTGCAATTGAAAAAGTCTGGTTATAAAGTAAAGCCTTATCAAATAGAAAAATGATGTGGGTAACAGGAAAAGATATTATGATTGCTCCAATACTTGAGATAAAAAATCTCCAACGAAAAATTGACCAAGTCACCATTATTAAAGCTATCAATGCGCAAGTAAAAGCAGGTGATGTGGTTGCATTGTTGGGAAAAAATGGTGCAGGTAAAACAACCTTGCTGGAAACCTTATTGGGTTTTTCATTTCCATCCTTTGGTGAAGTGAATATCTGGGATGTCAAAGCAACTGAAATTACCGGTGAGATAAAGCAACGTATCGGTTTTGTGCCTCAGCAAGATGAGCTTTTATCGGGCTTTAACGGTAAAGAACATGTGGATTTGTTTAAAGCTTTTCGTACTGCCTGGAACCAGGAATTAGTAGAACGTTTGGTAATGGAATGGATGATTCCAATGGATATTGCAGCACGCAAAATGTCGGTAGGTCAGCGCCAGAAATTATCTATTTTATTGGCTATTGCCCATGAGCCTGAGTTGTTAATCCTGGATGAGCCTGTTGCCAGTTTGGATCCAATCGCTCGCCGCCAATTTCTACAGCAGTTAGTTGATATTGCTGCTGATGAAAATCGTGCAATTATTTTTTCATCGCACATAGTGTCTGATATGGAGCGTGTGGCCAACCAGGTTTGGATGTTACAAAACGGTGAATTGAGTTATCAGGGGCAGTTAGATGACCTTAAGGAATCAGTTGCTCGCATTACTATTAATTCATCAGAAAATCTGCCAAGTGTATTGAACCTACCCGATGTAATTAAGCAGCGAGTACAAGGCAAACAAGCCTGGGTAACTGTAAAGAATTTTTCGCCAGATCAGCAAGAAGCTATAGCAAAAGAATTCAATGCTGATGTGCAGGTGGATTATTTGTCGCTTGAAGATATTTTTTTAGAAATGAATGCGTGATGGTTACAGGTAAGTACCAATAATTTTTTACTGATGCGAGCTTTGATTAATGAATGTCCCTGTTAAAAATATCCTATTAAATGCAACGCTTCAGCAGTATTGGCAATTGCTGCGAGTCATGCTCTTTAACTTAAAAACAATTGGATATGTAGTCACCATTTTTTTGAGTACAGGTATTTTAGGGTTGGTGATGCTCCTCATTCCGGTGACTAGCTCCTTGGGAATGGTACTGGCCATATTGTCGTTCGTTATTGTCTTATTTGTGATAGGTATGGGTTTGCCCGTTGGAATGGTAATTGTACTTTCTAACAGGCATATTTCTATGGTCGAAAATCTTAGAAATAAATTATTCTTTATAGGTTTGTCATGTGGGTTATTATCTTCAATAATTATTTCATCCATCGTATTAAATACAAAAAAAGAAATCCCTGTGATGGATTTTTCTTTGGTCGTTATGTTTGTCTATGTAATTTATTTTTGGGTGACTGCTTATGTAGGCAGTAAAAATACTTCTGCTGCAATATTGGCACCATTGGCTGCTATTTTTCTGGTTTCATTTTTATCCGAATTTCTTATCAAGCTCCCCATTGTTTATCTTTTATTGATTAATCTGGTGGTTTGGTATTTGTTTTATCGTTGGTGGGTGAATTTCAACCCTTATGGGAAGCCAAATAACACGAAATTGCCAAGCCTTTCGCAGCTTAATGACCCCCAAATACTTGCTAGAAGTCCATTTTTTATATCGAGCAAAATGCGAACTCCAATGGGTACCTTATTGCTAGGTTATGGAGATTCGTATACAGGCCTTTTGTTGCGTATAGGAATTATATATTCGGGCGCTTGTGCATTTTCATTCTACATGTTCGGGATGCTTAAGACAGGGTTTTCCCAAGATCTTTTCATCAAAGCCATTTTGGTGGGAGTTGGATATTCTCTTGTCATAGTGGGTGTTGATTTTTTTGGTGCACGAATTATCAATCGTCTTAAAAGAAATTGGTTGTTTTTAGCCGGCAGCAGGGAAAGTATTTTTTTGCATGTTGAGAGGTTTTTCTGGCGAGGGTGGATATCATTAGTGTTATTAAATTTGATGGTAGTGATGATGCTCTTATTATTAATGCATCAGTATCAATACATTATTTTAAGTACAAGAGTTCTTATAGTATTAGCTTTATTACTGGTTTTTAACTTTTATCGCGATATGTTTTTTTACGAAAAACCTACGGCTATAGGTGAAATAAATGTCTTAAAACTTATTACGAGCATAATTCCGTTTGTAATATTTTTGTATTACCTGATTAGTAAATATGAGTACCCAAATATATTTGATTGGAAAGATGTTTTTGCGATTGCAATTATATTTGGTGCAGCGTGCTCGTTTAAATTTGTTCGTATCAAATGTATTAAAAAATGGAAAACTATAGATTTGTAATCAGGATATGACCATGTTAAATGCAGCTGCAAGTAATCAGCTTCCCACAAATTCGCTAAGGCCAAAAAGCTTTCTGGCCAGAAGCATGGTTTTATTTAGTGTACTGTGCGCAGGCAACAGCTTTTATAGAAATATATTTCTATGTATAGCTTTTTCATGGTTGTGTAGCTACGGTTTGCTATTAATTTTCACTGTGTTGCTAGCCTGCAGTCATTTTTTATTGATGTGGTATCTGGTTATGGCAATTACTATTGTTTTATGTGGTGTCGCATTGCGTGAAACTGCACGGAAAAAATTCATTTCGGCGAACTTCACGGTGAGAGCATCCTAGTGTTTATTTTAAATCCGCAATCGGGCATTCCGATTTATCGCCAGCTTATTGACCAGGTTCGTCGTATGATTGTAGGTGGCCAATTAAAAGCTGGCGATGATTTACCTTCTGTACGCGAGCTTGCTTTGGAGCATGCGGTAAATCCCATGACGATTTCCAAAGCTTATTCCATGCTGGAAGTAGAAGGTTTATTGGTGCGGCAGCGTGGCAAACCCATGCAAGTTGCTGCAGATAATCCTTCAACTCAAACACGAGAATCGCGGTTGGCCCATTTGCGCCCGCATTTAGATAATTTAGTGGTAGCTGCAAAGCAATTGGAAATTTCTGATAATGAGTTGATGAAAGAACTGAAAAAAATATTAGCCGAAAAAGAAGATTCATGAACACTGCCTGGAAATAAAATCATATGGAGGTTTTTTAATGCGCACTTATGTTGCCCTCGTAGGTTGGTTAATGTTAATAAGCCTGACAGCTTGTGACCGCACACATCAACTTGATCAGGAAAAGCGTGTACCCTGGTTAAGCACTTGCCCGGATTTTTCTAAAACAGGTAAAGCCGCTATTGAACAAAATGCGCAATGCGGACGTTTTGAGGTCAAAGAAAATCCGCAAGATCCTGATAGCCATATGATTACGCTCAATGTTTTATTGCTGCCGGCTGTTAACCCTGTTCCGGAAAAAGATCCGCTTTTTATTGTGGCAGGTGGTCCGGGGCAATCGGCAGTTGTAGTGGCTGAATCAGTTCATTCTATATTTAACGATATCCGAAAAAATCGTGACATTATATTTGTTGATCAGCGCGGAACAGGAAAATCCAATCCGCTGGATTGTGAATTGGAATCAGACGCTAGCCAGCAACTGCCAGAGTCTGAACAAAACGCTTTCACCAGGAATGCCGTTGTACAATGCATTGATAAAATCAAAGATCGTGCGGCTTATTACACTACGAATTATGCAATTGCAGATTTGGATGCAGTGCGCGCAGCATTGGGTTATGAAAAAATTAATTTATGGGGTGGTTCTTATGGTTCGCGTGTGGTTCTTGAATATTTACGCCGTTATCCAACGCATACCCGTGCCAGTGTGTTGGATGGCGTAGCACCCGTTGCAATTGCTCTGCCCTGGGCAATGGAGACAGATGGTCTTGCAGCTTTGCAAACCATCAACCAACAGTGCGCGCAAGTAACTGCATGTAAAAATACCTATGGCGATATTGTACAAAAAGCACAACTTGTATCGAATAGATTATTGACTCAACCAGTTACAATCACTATTCCACATCCCCGTACGCAAGAAAAAATTGTAGTGGATTTGAGTGCAGGGGATTTTTCAGGTGTGATTCGGCTTGCGCTTTACAGTCGCGATATATCATCACTTATTCCTCGCGTAATTAGTGAGGCAGAGGCCGGGAGCTATGAACTTTTTGCATCGTTAATTTATTTAGCTAAATCCAAAAGTGATATGGCAGGAATTAGTTATGGAATGCATTATTCTGTTGTGTGTAATGAAGATTATCCGCTTTATAAAGATAAAAATGCAGTTGAGTCCAATGTTTTTTTAAATGCGCTGTCTGTGCAAAAATATTCAGAAATCTGTTCCCAATGGCCTCGCGCAAAATTACCGGATGATTATTGGCAACCTGTTAATAGTGAGTTGCCTGTGCTTATGTTATCTGGTGCAGTTGACCCGGTTACACCGCCGCGTTGGGCGGAACTTGTCAAAAAAGATTTAAAAAATGCAACACATATTATTGTGCCAGGTGGTCATCATATAGTGACCCAGGAAGGCTGTGTTGCACAATTAATGACAGCGTTTATTGTAAAGGGAGACTCCAAAGATTTGGATGTTGGCTGTGTGCAGAATATTCAGCCACTTGCTATTCATCTTCCAGTGTCGGCTATTGCAAATACCCAACAAACAAGCTCATCCAGTAGCAGTGATCAAGCGATTGTTGAAAAAAAGGAATAAATCATGATTCGTATAGATCAGGTCAGCAAAACATTTGGCAATAAAAAAACAGGCGTTTTACAGGCGCTAAAAAATATTTCTCTAACACTGCGTGATGGTGAAATTACCGGGTTGTTAGGTGTAAATGGTGCAGGCAAATCTACCTTGTTGCGATTAATTTACGGTTTGCAAATACCCACTGCCGGAAATATTTTGATCGACAATATAGACGTGCAAAAAAATTCTGAAGCAGCGCGCCAGAGGCTGGGTGTATTGCCTGATGATACAGGTCTATATAAACGTTTAACCGCTCGTGAAAACATTCATTATTTTGGTGAGCTGCAAGGATTGTCGCCAGCAGACCTGGATGAAAGTTCACAAGAGTTAATCGCATTATTAAAAATGGAAAATATCGCCGAGCGCCGTGCCGATGGTTTTTCACTGGGTGAGCGGATGAAAACAGCATTGGCGCGAGCCATAGTTCATCGCCCCCAACATATATTATTGGATGAGCCAACCAATGGCCTGGATGTTATTACAACTCGTGCCGTGCGCAATATGCTATTGACGTTACGTGATCAAGGTCGATGTATTTTATTCTCAAGCCATTTGATGCATGAAGTGGGTGGTTTGTGCGATCGTGTATTAGTTATTGCAGGTGGCGAAATTGTGGCTGATGGTAGTGTTGCAGATATTATTGCATTGTCGGGCAAAAATAGCCTGGAAGATGCTTTTATTGCGCTTTCCCAGTTAACAGAAGGAGAAGCTTATGTTCAATAAAAAAAGTTTTATGCTTTCCCTTGCCGTTTATCGTAAGGAATTGCGTGATGCGTTGCGTGATAAGCGCGCACTGCGTATGGCATTTTTACCACCACTTTATTTTGTAGCTGTTTTTGTAGGGCTGGTTTTTTTTGCAGTTAATATTGCTAATGATAAAAAGGTGGCGGGAGTAAACTCAATTCCAGTGTATGTTGAAGGTGAACAGAATTTACCAGAACTGGTTGCCTGGTTGCGCGAGCAGGGCGCCGTTATCAAAACAGTAGATTCTGGTGCTTATCAGCAGGTCAAAGATAAGAAAATTGATTTTGCATTAATTATTCCGGATGAGGCCAAACAAAAGCGCAGTAGAGGTGAGTCCGCTCCTGTGTGGCTGGTGTATGACGGGGCAAATCAAAAATTATCATCCAGTATTGGTTTTGTACGTTCACAATTTTATGTGTGGAGTTCACGGGTCGGCGCAATTAATTTAATGGCGCGTGGTTTGGCACCGGATGTTGGTGGCCCTGCTATGTTGCGCGAAGATAATATTGCCGATGAACAAAAAATGAGTGTGTATTTATTAGCAAGTGTTCCTTTAACATTGTTATTGGCTGCATTCATTGGCAGTGTAGGTTTTTCTGCAGATATGACAGCAGGTGAGCGTGAACGCCGTTCGTTGGAATCTTTGTTGATTACACCTGCATCGACTGTCAGTTTGTATTTGGGTAAATGGTTAACATCGGTAACCTTGACGATTGTGATTTTATTTATGCAGCTTGTGTTACTGGCAATTGCCTTTCGCTTTTTACCTTTCAATCAATTGGGGTTGCGGGTTGATGTGAATTATATTGATTTGATTAATGTTTTTTGGGTGTTGGTTCCTGTTGTGTTTTTTGCAGTGGCTTTGCAATTAAGCTTATCCATTTTTGCCAAATCATTCAAAGATGCGCAATCTTTGATTGCAGGTTTGGTGTTTGTTCCTATGGCGCTGAATTTTTACACTATATTCAACCCGGGTGTGTTCCATGAGTGGTGGTTATGGGTTCCAGTACTTGGCCAGGCGGTGGTCATTAAAGAGATTTTATTAGGTGGTGCTATAGCTGCTTTTGCGTTTTGGAAATTTTGGATAATGGGTATTTTAATTACAGTGTTGGCTTTTTGGATTGGTGTTAAACAATTACGCCGGCCTAAGATAGTCTATGGGCAATAAACCTGCGCTATCGCAGGTTTATTTTTTTGATGCATCAAGCTGGCGGGGCTGTATCAACGAAGGGTTTATATTGCTGAATGCCCGCTAAAAGTTTTTGCAGATTTTCATGGAAATCTATATTGATGCGTTTGCGAAACAATCCCCATGCCAAATAACACGCGAGACGTAAATGTACATCGTTATAAGGTGCATGTGTTGGAAGTGATAATTGATTTAACTCGGCAAGGCTGGATTCAATACGTGCAGCCTGGCGGCGGGTATATTCGTAAGCTTGTAAATCAACACCATCACGCTGCAAGAAAAATAAATTGGCTGTAGTGTCCAGTGCTGTGTTAACCATACAAAATTGATTGAGTTCATCTGTGCTAGCCAAATAAGCTTGACCAGATTTTTCACGCAAATGCTTTAAAATTGCGATTGAATCGGTTAAAAAAACTTCACCATCTTCCAGAAAGGGCACACGTTTTGTTGGTGAGTGTATGGCGCTACTGGCTTGGTCTGTTTCAATAAAATCACACTCACATCGGGTTTCCAATAAGGCTATGCGACAGTGCCGTACGAAGGGTGAGGTATAGCTCCCATAGAGTTTCATAAATAAACCTTTTTTAAATAGAGCATTGCCGATATCAACAAACGTGACGACGTTAATCCAATACCGGGTGCTCGTTTATTGTGCGTTATGGCTTGTACAACTTAATAATTGTTGCACCGAAATATACCATTATTTCCAGCCTTCATTTCAACCGGGCATTGCCTGGCTCTAAATTACATGGATATGTTTTTGCGCTCTTTCAGGAACGGGGGATATTCCAACTAGGTTTTTGACAAACCTATGCGCAAAGGCAAGACTAGTCCAGCTAATACCGCACAAAAAATGATACGGTGAAATAGTTCGGAATTAAGGAGGCTTTATGCTGGACCCGGTCCGAAATCTTATTGCGGATTTTGATGTGGCTTTTGACGAAAATATACAAACTTCGACAGGCAGCCAGCCGTCAGGAAGTGTTCAATCGTCAAGAAGACTTGAAGCATCCAGAGAAGACCTGCGGGGATCCAGAACCGCAGTTCCGCGAGGGGTTTATTATTACCTCAATGAAGTGCAACGTATTGCTTTGCACAGCCTTGAACATTTTGGTTGGCAACTGGCATTTATCCGTCGCCCTCTGTTCGTAGCGCCTCTGGTTGTTGTTAAAAATCAGGAAAAGGCTCGTTTTGCAGTTTTGGAAGAGGATGGTAGTGTTAATCTGTCGCCTTTGGCTAAATGGCGGCATTAGCGCGTGCTGTCATGGTGTCTCATCTCAGGGAGAGCATGGAGTTGATAGTTTTTGGTCAATGATTGATTTATATGTGTGAATGAGTAAATGATTGATGTAGGAATGGACAAGTTTGGAAACAGGTTTTATGGCCCCTGCTTAGCGGATGAGTGGGGGCTTTTTTTTAGGGCTTAAGCGATATCCGATAGATTAGTAGTTAGATTTACGTGGACGTTTATGGCGGTTGCAAGAAGGCAGCTCGCGAATAGTTTTGCAGGTTATTTTGTCCGACGAAGTAATTTTGTTATGATCGCGCCATGTCGCTATCTTTCCTCAAAAATTCCATCTCACCGGTACCCTTTGCCTTTGAATTGGTGCGTTCCGCTCGAAGGCGCAGCATCAGTATTGAAATTGCGAAAGCCCAGGTTATTGTCCGCGCTCCCTATTTTGTCGCCAAAGCAGATATTGAAAAATTTGTTCGTGAAAAATCTCACTGGGTGCAGCAAAAATTAGCACAACAAGAGCAGCAGTTATCGGCGCTGCCGCATTACATATTTACCGATGGAAGCACTGTGCCTTATCTCGGTGAAGGGCTGAAGCTGGTTGTGCATAAGCAAACCAAAGCTGATGTGGTGCGCTACGGGGCGCAGCTTTTGGTTATCCTGAGTTCGCGCAGCCGTTTGCCGGATGAGCAACAGGCCCGACGTCTGGTTTGTGCGTGGTATCAGGAGCGGGCGCAGGCACTGTTGCAATCCAAAACTGATGCCGCTGCTGCGTATCTCGGATTACGCCACCAAGGCGTAAGTGTCAAGGCGACACGTTCGAAATGGGGACATTGTACGGCCCAGGGGGCAATCCAGTATAACTGGCAGATTCTGCTGGCCCCCGAAGCTATAGTCGATTATCTTGTCGCGCACGAGGTTAGCCACCTGGTCCACCATAATCACAGCCCTGCATTTTGGGCGGTGGTTGCAAGTCTGTGTCCTGATTACAAAAATCGTCGTGCATGGCTTAAGCATCACGGCATGCAGCTTATGTTTTAACTCTTCTGGAGATGCCCCCATGACTGAACCATTGAGCGAAAATGACTCTGAAAATTTTGATCGCTTTATTGTCGAGGCGATTGAGAATGGTTGTGTATGGAGCTTGCAGGGCCCGGAAGGCTGGGCGCTCTGCGGTTCTGAGAAATACGAAAATACCGATGTGATGCCTTTTTGGTCCCAGGAAGCGTTTGCAAAAGTCCACTGCCAGGAAGACTGGAAAGATTATGAGCCCGTCGCCATAGAATTGGAGGAGTTCCTGGAGGACTGGCTTACCGGCATGCATGAAGATGTCATCCTGGTGGGTGTTAACTGGGATGCAGAACTGGACGGTACTGAACTGGAGCCTTTGGATTTGCTGGAAGAGTTTGATCAGGAGTTGGGGGATTAACGCCAGTTGGTTTCGTTGATATCGTCGCCAAACAAGTGGTCATGCAAAATATCAACATGGTGTTTTTTGGCAAATATTTCCAAATCCAGCAGGCTGTCGCACCAGGGCGAAAATACCAGCCCGGTCGTGCGGTAGTCCCGGTTGGAAAGGATAAACGCGTTCCCCGTCGCCAAGAGGCGCTTGGATATGTGACTGAATGCCCGGCGCTGTACCTGAAGTACCACCAAGTCGAAGTCCATACATAAACGCATCAACTGCGGATGTATAGAGTCTTTGCGGTTATTGAAGCAAATCTCCCTGCTGCCGAGAATGTCATCTGGTTTCAGTTTGGGATACGGCATAATAAATTCATCTAGTCTGGCGGTCCGCTGCGTAAACCTGCCTCCGTGCATCACATCAGGGCGCGGATTACACCACAAGGAAGGCTCCAGGGCGAGAGCTTTGGGTCACATTTTCACTACTAACCCCCTGAGATACGTTATGAGCAAAATCCTGAAGATGTTGTGTTTATGTGCCGCTGCGATGCTGTTGGCCGGCTGTGCAGCATTTAATCCTGCCCTCAAGCATCCGGAAGTCAAGCTGGTTGGTTTGCGCCTGCTGCCATCGCAAGGTATTTTGCAGCGTCACATTGCCGTGGATTTGAGTATCCTGAACCCCAACCGGCAGGATTTACGGGTGCGCAGCATCAACTACTCCATTGGTATTGAAAATATAAAACTGTTGAGCGGCATTACCGACCAGGTTCCCACGCTCAACGCCATGCAGGAAACCCCGCTTACGCTTGAAGTGTCTGCCGATATGCTGCAAATACTACGGCTGGTTGAACATTACAGTAACAATGGCGTAGGGGATAAAGTAAATTATAATTTTTCTGCCATTATTGATTTCAGCGCATGGTTGCCATCCATGCATGTCGATAAAAAAGGTGCCTTGCCCTTAGGTGGACAATAGCATGCTAAATATGCAGCAGGATTCATCTGCAGGTCATAAGCGGCGCTTGCGCTAAGTATTTTTAAAACGATCATCATTAAAGTAACCAGCAGGATATTGAATGAGTGAGTTAACAAGCCTCCCCGATGCAGATGAGCGCATCGCGTTAAAAGATTTCAGTGAAAAAGCCTATCTCGATTACTCCATGTACGTGATCCTTGACCGTGCCCTGCCGCATATCGGCGACGGTTTAAAGCCGGTACAGCGCCGTATTGTGTACGCCATGAGCGAGCTGGGTCTGAAGGCCAGTGCAAAATATAAAAAGTCGGCCCGTACTGTGGGCGATGTCATCGGTAAATTCCATCCGCACGGTGATTCTGCATCCTACGAAGCCATGGTGTTAATGGCGCAACCTTTTTCCTATCGTTACACCTTGGTAGACGGGCAGGGTAACTGGGGTTCTCCGGACGATCCGAAATCCTTTGCCGCCATGCGTTATACCGAATCACGGTTAACCAAATACAGCGAAGTATTGTTAGAAGAATTGGGTCAGGGTACGGTAGATTGGCAGCCCAATTTTGACGGCACCTTAGAAGAGCCTGCGGTATTGCCGGCACGTGTTCCCAACGTATTGCTTAACGGCACTACGGGTATCGCGGTAGGTATGGCCACAGATATTCCGCCGCATAATTTGCGCGAAGTGGTAAATGCGCTCGTCCACTTGATTGATAACCCGCAGGCCAGCGTAACCGATTTGTGCCAACACATTCTCGGCCCGGATATGCCGACGGATGCAGAAATTATTTCGCCGCGCGAAGAATTAATTAAGATGTACGAAACCGGGCGCGGCAGTGTGCGCATGCGCGCGGTCTGGCAGAAGGATGAAGAGACAGGCGATATCATTGTCACCGCCTTACCGCACCAAGTCAGCGGAGCCAAAATTCTGGAGCAAATTGCCGCGCAGATGCAGGCGAAAAAATTGCCTATGGTGGCCGATTTACGCGATGAATCCGACCATGAAAACCCTACCCGTTTAGTCATCATACCTCGCTCCAATCGCGTTGACCTTGAGCAGGTCATGCAGCATTTATTTGCCACTACCGAATTGGAACGCACCTACCGTGTCAACATGAATATGATCGGTATTGATGGCCGTCCGGCGGTTAAACCGCTTAATAAAATTTTGAGCGAATGGCTCAGTTTCCGCACTGTTACTACCCGCCGCCGCCTGCAATACCGCCTGGAAAAAGTTGAAGAGCGTTTACTGCGCCTGGCGGCTTTGATGGTTGTGTTTTTAAATGTGGATGAAGTTATCCGCATTATTCGTGAAGAAGACAATCCCAAACCGGTATTGATGCAGCGTTTCAACCTGGTTGAGATGCAAGCGGAATATATTTTAGAAACCAAATTGCGCCAATTGGCGCGTTTGGAGGAAATGAAAATCCTCGAAGAAAAAACCGCGCTGGAGAAAGAGCGCGACGGTTTGCAAAAAATTCTTGAATCAGCGGTTAAATTGAAAAACCTGGTTCGCAAGGAATTGTTGCAGGTCGCAGAACAATTCGGCGATGACCGCCGTTCGCCCATTGTTGCTCGCGCAGAAGCGCAGGCCTTGAGCGAAACTGAATTGCTGAGCGTTGACCCTATCACTGTGGTTATCTCAGATAAAGGCTGGATTCGCGCTGCTAAAGGTCATGATATAGATGCTGCCGGCCTCAGTTACAAAGCCGGTGATAGTTTAAAATTTGCGCTTCACGGCAAAAGTAACCAGCAGGTTATTTTGTTGGATTCTACCGGGAGAAGTTATTCTTTGCCTGCGCATAATTTACCCTCGGCACGCGGCCAGGGTGAACCCTTAACCGGCAAGATAAGCCCGCCCAGCGGTGCTACTTTTGAAGGTGCCTTAATGGGGGCAGATGATCAACGTGTCCTTTTGGCATCAGATGCCGGTTATGGCTTTGTCGCAAAACTTGAAGACCTTGCCAGTAAAAATAAAGCGGGAAAAGCGCTGCTGACCTTGCCGGAAAATGCCAGGGTTTTACCACCGCAATTTGTTACCGATCCCGGGCAAGCGCTGTTGGCAGCCGTGAGTAACGATGGCCGCTTGCTGGTCTTTCCGATTACTGAATTGCCGGAACTGGCGCGCGGCAAGGGCAATAAAATCATGAATATTCCGTCGGCGCGAGCGCAAACCCATGAAGAGTTTGTATTGTCAGTCAGCGTTATCCATCCGCACCAGGCGCTTACGCTCTATTCCGGCAAACGTCACATTACGTTAAAAATGGCGGACCTTGAACATTACAAAGGTGAGCGGGGGCGCCGTGGTAATAAGTTGCCGCGCGGATTCCAAAAAGTGGATGCTGTAGACGTTACTGATAAATAGGTAAGCCTGCCATAAAACCTTTGCACAGGTAAAACGGCCTTCGCACAAAAGGAGATTTTTGTGCAAAATTTTTCATAAAAAGGAAGCCGTCATTTCCGCAGGAAATCCAGTTACCTTGTTGTTAGGAGTCCCTGCAAGGATGGCAGCTCTTTTTGGTATAAACTGCAGGCAGATCGCGCAAGGGTATCAGAATTTTTTAACAATAATTTATAAGGGAACCACCATGAACTCAAAAGATCAGCGTCGCCATATACGCACTCCACTGGCGTGCCGGATAAAAATTACACACCAAACGGTAGGCGAAATTATTGTAAAAACCCGCGATATTTCTGACGGCGGCGTGTTCGTGGTGCTGGACCCGGAACAGGTTCCACCCATAGGTTCATTGGTGACCGGACAAGTGCAAGGTTTGATGGATGATGCACCTGTACTGGAAATGGAAGTAGTTCGTGTAGAACCTGCCGGGGTTGGTTTGCGGTTTTTAAATTTGGACGATTAATAGATTAAGCGATAAAAAATAAAACAGGATGGTGTATGGATTTTTTTCCTTTTAACAGCAAAAGTATTGTGATTGTCCTGCAATCCATAATGTTCACTATATTCGTGGCTGCTGCAACCTCTGCCCAGGCTGCTGTTTATAAATGGGTTGATGAACACGGCAAAGTGCATTATTCAGATCAAAAGCGGGATCAGAAAGCCAGTGAACAAAGCGTCTCTGTAGGGACAATGCCTAAAGCGCCCCTGGTTGTTGCAGCGCAGCCGCAGGCCTATGGAAATGACCAACCACCGAAATGGCTGTTGGTAAAAGAAGTCGCTGTCGCCTTGGATGCCGAGGATTCAGCGCGCAAGAACAATGTGAGTTTTTATTTTGGTGGAGATTGCGTTTCACCCACATCTATAAGTTTTGATAACTTCCAGCAGCGTTACCGCAAGAACATTGATGTAACTGCTGATGTCAGGAGAATATTAACAAGCACCCTGGCAAAGTATGGCTATCGAAATAATTACGTTAAAGACGACGATCCGAAATACAACATTCAGGGCGACGAGGGATATCTCCTGAGGTTGCAAATCACAGCGATTAAAATCAATGCCTGTGTGACCAAACTGCGCAGTCCGCAGGATTCTGGCATGTTGGATAAATTTAGCTTGTCGTCGTACGATAAATCCAACAGTTGGTTGCGGTTGACGTGGTCGGTTGAAAACGGCAACAAAATCCTGGCCAGCGGTTTTAGCGATGGTGCGGCCAACGATATGGATGGACAGGACGCAAATATCAATAGCACCTTTCGGCAGGCGTTTACATCCGGTATTCATAATCTGATTGCTGACCCTGAATTTGTGAAGGTAATGAGTCCCGCCCGCTCCATCACCGATGCTGCTGGGCGCCCCCGTGTAGAATCATCTGCGGAGCCGGAAGAGCCTAAGCCCACCCTTAAAGCCTTGCCGGGAAAATTACAAAGCTCGTATGTAACGCGCGCTAAGTTTGCGCAGGCGCTGTCCCTGGTTAACCCGGTACGGCTATCTGTCACCATGTTTTATGGCCAGAACGGAGAGTGGCCGAATTATTTCAGTGATATGAATCTGGATGCAAAACACTTACACCAACCGGGAATTGTAGATGCGGTGAGTTTGCGGCTGGGTGGAAAGCTGCATGTAAAACTTGCGCCAGAGACTTTCGGGGCTAACCAGAGTTTTGAATTAACACCTGACGTATCCAACCCCATGGCGATGGACTGGATTTGCAAAACAAGCCTGGATAAATCGCTGTGGACGGGTCCATGTACAGGTTATTAAACACCCGACTGTCCTGTCTCACACATTATTCACCTGCGCACTGTCGGATAACTTTAGTGCGCAGCGCAAAATTGCCTTGGGTCAACTTTCCAGCGCTCGCTGCAGGGCGATGAATAATTCATTTAAACCTTCGCGCATTTTTTGCAGCACGTGACTGATATCTTTTTTCTGCTGTAAATCCATTTCTATCTGCAAGGCGAGTTGCTGCAATTCTACTGCGCCCAAGGTGCCCGCCAATGATTTAAAGGAGTGGGCCTGGCTGCTGGCTTCGTTGGTATTGCCGGCTGCGAGTGCTGTTTCAATAATATCAACTATATTGTTGCGCTCCTGTAAAAATCTTGCAGCTAATTTTAAATACAATGTTTCGTTATTCAGCAGCCGCTCCAGTGCCTGGTCCACCTCAAGGCCCGGAATTCGTTTTAATTGGGAGAGGATATAAATGTTCTCTCCTGAAGTGCGTGTGGTTATTGTTTCAACCCTTGCCGGTGTTGCTGATCTGGATTGCTTGTGCCATCGCAGCAGGATATTGAAAAGGGTTTCCGGATAGATAGGCTTGGAAATGTAATCGTTCATACCAACATTCAGGCAGCGTTCGCGATCACCTTCAAGTGCACCTGCGGTCATAGCAATAATGGGCAACTGATCAAAGCGCGCTTGTGCACGCAGCTTGCGGGTTGCTTCCATGCCGTCCATTACTGGCATTTGTACATCCATCAGCACCAGGTCAAAAGATTCCTGCACAAGGTACTCAAGCGCTTCCTGTCCGTTGCCTGCGGTGACTATATGTACCTGCAATAAACTGAGCAGCTCTTTGACAACGTCCTGGTTAATCTGGTTGTCATCCACTAACAGGACTTTGCTACCCGACAGTTTCCGGTAATTACTGAGATCAATTGCCGAGGTCGCGTGTTGTGCAGGCATATTATTTTTACACAGCCCGGTGAGGGTGTTGCGCAATGCAGAAGCCAGTACCGGTTTGCTTAACATGGCATCAAATATTTGTTCGGCGTTTGCGTCCAGATCCTGTTTATTGTGCGAGCACAGCAATATCAATTGTGTGCCCGACGCTTGCTCCAGCGCGCGAATATGTTCGGCAGTTTCAAATCCGGATATTCCGTGCATGCGCCAGTCGATAAAAATAAAATCGACGCCGGAGGTATTCGATTGAAGCATCGCCAATGCCGCTGCACCGGAATCTGCCTGGCTGACCTGGACCCCCATGGTGCTTAACAGGGTGGTTAAAATTTGCAGCGCCAGTGGATTGTCATCCACAACCAGCGCGTGTTTACCTTGCCACACCGCATTATTATTTTGGTTTTTTTGCAAGGTGCCTTTGGTGAGGTTGAGTGTGACCGAAAAGGTACTGCCGCGTTGCGGCTCGCTGCTGATGCTCAGTTCGCCGTCCATAAGTTCAATTAAATTTTTAGAAATGGCGAGCCCGAGCCCGGTACCTTCAAAGCGGCGGGTTGAAGACGTATCCAGTTGATGGAAGGGTGTGAAAAGCTGGCTGAATTGTTCGGTGGAAATACCGATACCTGTATCCTGAATAGCAAAACATACACGTACTTTTTTACTGGTTTCGCTGACTTTGGTAACGCGCACCAGCACATGTCCGGCCTCGGTAAATTTAACAGCGTTACTGGTAAAGTTGATCAGTATCTGGCCCAGGCGCAAGGCGTCACCCTTGAGGTTATTGGGCAGGTCTGCATCTATGTGCAGTAGCAATTCCAGTCCTTTGGTATCGGCTTTATCCCAGAGTAGCCCCAGGACATTGTCGAGCATGTCTTCCAGCGAAAAGTCGGCGTGCTCAATCGTCATTTTGCCGGCTTCAATTTTCGAGAAATCCAGGATGTCATTGATGATGGACAAGAGGTGTGTGCTGGATTGGTGGATACGTTCCAGATAGCCGCGCAGTTTCGGGTCGTCAGATACTAGCGTGGCTAAATGCGAGAGGCCGATGATGGCATTCATGGGCGTGCGTATTTCATGGCTCATATTGGCCAGGAAGTCGGCTTTAACCTGTGCGGCCTGTTCAGCTTCCAACCTGGCAGTTTCAAATTGTGCGGTGCGCTCGGCCACGCGGTTTTCAAGGTTGACGCGAATAGTGTCCAGTTCGCGCGCGTTGCGAATTTGTTCTGTGATGTTGAGCAATATAGTACCTACGGCGCATATTTCTTTTGTGTCGGTATCGAAAATTGGAAAACGAATAGTTTTGACCCACTCTACCTGCTCATAGTTAACATCGGAAATATCGCGGACGGCTTCGAGTATCTGGCCGGTGCGCAGAACTTCGTCGTGATCATGCTGGAGCTGCCGGATATGTTTTTGCGGCAGCAGCAAAATGTCATCGTTGTGGCCGATAATACGTTTGCGCGGTATATGCAGTAGCGATTCCATCTGCTTGTTGGCGATAACAAAATTCCCTTCGCGGTCGCGCATATGGGCCAGCCCGGGGAGGTTATCCAGGAAGGCGCGCATGCTCTGCTCGCGTTCTGCCAGGGATTTACGGCTGCGTACCATCACAAACATGAGAAGGTTAATAAGCAGTATGGCGAGGGTGGTAAAGCCGATTATGACATTGCAATAAAACCGGAAAGGGGCGTAGACCTCGTCGGCATCCTGTTCGATAACGATACCCATGTTCAGTTCGGGTATCCATTTCACTGCACCTACCACTTCGGCCCCGCGATAATCCAGATAGCCGTCTACAAAGCCGCTTTCACCATTGCGCATGGCAAGGCTGACTGCCCGGGTAATAGGGCTGGTTTTGGGATTAGTCACCAATACTCCGTTTCTGGTCTTGCTCGGCACCCTGACCTGTAATCCTTTGATATAGGCAGGCTCTTTAGCAGCGGGGATTTTGGGATTGATAAGGGTGCTGCCAAAGCGGGTGGGCGTAATGATATTGCCATGATTATCTACTGCATAGGATTCACCGGAACTACCCGAAAACCCGGAACTCAGCATGGCAAAGAAATTACGATAGGGATTCTGGCGCAAACAGAGTACGGCTAACAGTTTTCCGTTCCGGTTGATGCTGGCGCAGCCGAGCTGGAAGAGGGTACCTGCTTCAGCAACACCGTCATGCATGCTGATTTGGTATTTTGCTTCTATAGGATGGCTGATTGCGCCTATATTACCCATCGCCTGGGCGATAGCTTCGCGCGAAGCGGGCGATACGACCGATTTGCCGGTATAGGTGGGGCTGCTTGAAAGCAGGATAATGTAGTCAGGCGAAATAATGGAGTGACCGTCATAACCCCTGCCCAAATAAATCGGCCGCAGCCATTCATCCAGGCTTTTGCTGGCTTCGGGAGGCGTGACTTTGTTGTTGATCAGGTTATCAACGAGCCTGATGAGGCCGGGATCATCGGCCAGGGCACGGGTACCGCTCAGGAAATTATGCTGCCACAGGTCAATCATGCCGTGGGTGGCTTGCAGCCGCGTCAAAATATGGTGGGAAACATTGGCGCGATCATAGTTATAGATAAAACGCACTGAGAGACCGGCCACGCCGATCAGGATAAGACTGATACAAACTGCCATCATGAGGGGTGCGTATTTCCCTAGCTTCATAGTGTTTCCGCAGCGCTGGTGTATTAATTATTATAAAGTCTGTTGAGAGTGGCAGTTATTAGCACTTATTACGATAAATTCATACAAAAAGGGAGTCGGATAAAAATAGAATTATCGTGCTTAAGTCATTGCCATTCGGGTTGTTGATGTTTGCCGGCCTGGACTGTTTAAGCACAGGCTTAACAATCTTCAGGGTTTGGCTCGGCACATTTGGGTAATCGCAACGCCGTTGTCGTTCAGCCAGGGTAGTACGTCACAGGCAGGCATGGCGCGTGCAAATAAAAACCCCTGAATCTGGTCACATCCCATTGCCTTCAGCAAGTGTAGCTCCTCCAGGTTCTCAACGCCTTCTGCTACTGTAGTTAAACCCAGGCGATGGCCCATATCCAGGGCGGATTGCACAATATTGCACAGGTATTTGCTTTCGCTGACCCGGCATATAAAAGAGCGGTCGATTTTTAATTCACTGAATGCAATATGCGAGAGTTGCTGCATCGATGAAAAACCGGTGCCGTAATCATCAATTGAAAAGCGGAAACCATTCAGCTTTAACCGACCGATACTGCCCAGAGCCGCGGCCTGGTCTTTCATTAAAGCACTTTCTGTGAGTTCCAAAAGGATTTTTGCAGGGCTGATATTGGCCTGCTTCACACTGCGGATAATCAGGTTGGCGAAATAACTATCCTCCAACAAACTGACAGCAATATTGAGCGAAATAGCAGGATGCAAGGTGAGGCTTTGCCAGGCATTCATATCTTCCAGGATCGCCTCCAACATGCTGAGGGTCAAGTCTTTCAGTAGGCCGTGACTGGTGGCCAGGTCAATAAAATCACAGGGCAGGACAGTGCCTTTTAAGGGATCACACCAACGTGCCAGGGCTTCAAAGCCGACTACCTGCGCGGTCTTGAGGCACACCTTTGGCTGATAAAAGGGCTTGATATGCTTAAGGCGAATGGCGCGCTTGATATCCAGTGCAGATGGCTGGATTCGCGTCGGCGGTGGTGGCACGGCTTCGGGTTGATACCGGGTAAGGGTGCGCAGCAGGATATTGCCGTTGAGTGGTTTGGGCAAGGCACCCAGCATGGTCATCTTACAGGCGCGTACCATGCTGCCCAAAGTGTCCAGCAGGGTGGCATCAGCACCGCTGACAATGATAACGGCGATATGTATATCCAGTTTCCCCAGCGCCTGGATCAATTCAATGCCATCCATCTCAGGCATATGCAGATCCACCAGCAGCACAGCCGGATCAATCCCTTCTTCGCTGAGGCGTTGCAGCGCTTCTACGCCGTTGGCGGCCTGGTAAATTGGCCCTATACCCATACTTTGCAGGATTTCACTGGACACCAGGCGTTGCAGTTCACTGTCATCCACCACCAGGATACCTTTGCTCAGCAGGGTACTGTGCAAGGCGGAGGACGGAACCCGTTGCTGTTCGTAACCCTGGCTCATAAGTATGTCCATCCCCCCGGAATGTAAACCTTATTGATGAGCGGTAGCGTTTGATACATAGGCTATGTGGAGCGCTCTTTGTCAGTGTCAGGATTGGGTTCTTCGGTAAATGGATGGTCGTACAGATTTTAAAGGCGTATCCAAACCTATAAGCGATTCCGAATGGCTGGTTACCAGCCAGCCGCCCGGACGCAGCTGAGCGTACAAGTTCTGCAACACCTGGTTTTTTACGGCATTATCAAAATAAATCAGGACATTGCGAACAAAAATAATATCGAACTGCCCCAGGTTGCTGGCATTGTCCAGCAAATTGTGTTGCACAAAGCTCACGCGCTTGCGCAGTTCCGGGTCTACCATAAACATGCCTTCGTAAGGACCTACGCCGCGACGGCAATATTTCTTAAGGTATTGCGGCGGCATAAACTCCAAACGCTGCATGCGATACAAACCCTGTTCAGCGGTATCCAGCATGCGGACGGAAAGATCGCTGGCAGTCAGTTCCCAGCCGCCAGCTCCCAGCTGCTCGTTAAGTACCATCGCGAGGCTGTAGGGTTCTTCACCACTTGAAGCTGCTGCACACCAGACCCGCAACGGACGGTTCTGGATGCCGGGAAGCATCAATTTGGCAAGTTGGGTAAAATGATCCGGCTCGCGGAAAAAATAGGTTTCATTGGTTGTTAACAGGTCGACCGCGTGGGTTCGCTCGGCAATGCTGGCGCTATTAACCAGGTAAGTTGAGTAGCTGTCAAAACTTGTAAATCCCAACGACAGCAGATGGCTGCGCAGGCGGGTAATAATCAGCTGATGCTTTTGCTCTGAAATAAGAATGCCGCTGTGTTGCTGAAAAAACGCCTGGATTCTCTTAAAGGCAGCATTGCTTAAGAAACTTGTATCGGACGCTGAGTCAATTGCACTGGCCTTCATCATGCGGATACCGGGGTTAAGAGGCTTCACTGCCTGCGCTGCTTGGGTTTGCATCATCAATTACCTTTGGCTGCCGCCTTGTATGGCCGGGATATGCAAGCGGATTTATGGGTTCATGGAATCCCGCCATAAAGCAGCAATTCCATGGTAACCATTGTGTGGGAGGCGAAACATAAGCGAGAGAGTAAAACTACTCAGCAACAGGGAGGATTAGTACGTAAAAGCGCGAGGTAATTCACAAAGCGGCAAATAAGCGGTGACTGGAAGCTGCTATACGAAGAGCTTGACCAGTTCAACCGCCGAGGCAATGTGCAACTTGTCCATAATGCGCGCCCGGTGGTTTTCAACGGTGCGCACACTGATATCCAGGGCGCTGGCAATCTCGCGGCTGGACTGCCCCTGGATTACGAGGTCGACAATGGAGCGCTCCTTGGGGGTGAGCAAATCCAGGCGCGCCTGCTTGCTGGATTGGTTGAGGCGCTCCCTGTGAAGTGTGCGGCTATGGGCCAGAGCGGCCTGCACCTTTTCAATCAGCAAGTGCCCGTTTACCGGCTTTTCAACAAAATCAAATGCACCGGCTTTCATGGCTTCTACCGCCGCGCTGATTTCAGAATGGCTGGTAATAAAGATAATGGGTGGTGGAGTACCGGTGGACAGGAGCATACGTTGTACTTGCAGGCCGCCGATATCCGGCATACGCACATCGGTAATCACGCATTCGCAAGGGCAAGGGTTGTAAGCGGCTAAAAAATCTTTTGCTGAAGTGTAAGTATGCACGCGAGCGCCAATCGACTGAACCAGCTCTTTCAATGTCCAGAGAATGATGTCGTCGTCATCCACAATGTAAACAACGGCAGATGGAATTTTATTAACACTCATCAGGGCGGCCATACTTGGATCTTGTCCTTAGGTGATCGGGAGGGTGTTCACAGCACAGGGAGAGTATTACCAGCTTAGCAAAGTTTTGTTAAAAATCGACTTTTCTGCGCCTTTTCGCTATTACAACTCGACTGCTCGGACATGCCTGTAGGCTCGGACGCAGCACATCTTCGCAATCCCATCACTGCGTGAAACGTCTTACATCCATATAGTTGGTCCATGCTGCACAGGGTTTCCGATCAAACAAAAATGACCAGACCCTGGTAATAAGCATAGATATTAATAATCTAAATCTCCGCTAAAAAATGTGCTTAACTGTAGGTCAATATTCTTTTATAAAACTTGAGGAGTTTAAGGTGGCAGTTAAAAATTTTACAAAATCAGTTAAAGGAATTGTAACCATTATCGCGGTGTCGCTTGCATTTTCTGCTAGTGCTGCACAGGAAATTCTGAATACGTCTTATGATGTATCACGCGAGTTGTTTGCTGCTATCAATCCTAAATTCCAGAATTACTGGAAAGAAAAAACCGGCGAGGATGTCAGCATTCAGCAATCCCATGCAGGCTCTTCTGCGCAAGCAGCGGCAATTCTCCAAGGACTGAAAGCTGACGTAGTTACTTTCAACCAATCTACCGATATTGATGTGCTGCATCAAAAAGGAAAATTTGTCAGCCCGGATTGGCGTAACAAATTTCCCAATAATGCATCGCCATTTTATTCAACCACTGCTTTCCTGGTTCGTAAAGGTAACCCCAAAAATATCAAAGACTGGGGCGATCTCGCACGTAGCGATGTAAAACTCGTGTTTCCAAACCCCAAGACATCAGGTAATGCGCGTTACACTTATCTGGCTGCCTGGATTTATGCTAACGAAACATTTAAGGGTGATGAGAAAAAAATCAAAGATTTCGTCGGTAAAGTGCTGGGAAATGTCGTGGTATTTGACACCGGCGGTCGCGGTGCTACTACATCCTTTGTAGATCGTGCACAAGGTGATGTACTTTTGACCTTTGAATCAGAGGTCAATTTGATTCGCAAAGAATATGGTACCGATAAATATGATATCGTAGTTCCCAAGATCAGCGTGCTGGCAGAATTTCCTGTCGCAGTGGTGGAGCCTGTTACTAATGCCAAAGGTACTGAAAAAGTAGCTTCCGAGTATTTGAATTATTTGTATTCGCCTGCTGCGCAAGAGATATTAGCCAGCTTCTTTTATCGTATCCATGATGATAAGGTAAAGGCGGCTTACGCCAAGCAATTTCCCGAGTTGAAACTGGTTTCTGTCGAATCTGTATTTGGTTCATGGAAAGATGTTAATGACAAACACTTTGCGACTGGCGGCATTCTCGATCAATTGTTACGGCAGGCCAAACAATAATTTGAGATATTTGCATGAAAGCTAATCTGTTTGTGATGCAATAAAACCAATCATGCAAGATCTCAATTTGAGTATCAGCAGTCATGTGTGGCTGCTGGTTGTAGAAACGACAATTGTGATTAATAGTTTGTGACGAAAAAATCCCTACGTGTACTCCCCGGATTTACGCTCAGTCTTGGACTGGGCGTATTTTATTTAAGCCTTGTAGTTTTACTTCCCGCCATTACATTGGTATTGCAGTCCCTGCAAATTAGCTGGGATGAATTTGTCTTTTACATTACCGATCCGCGCTTGCTATCGAGCTTCCGTGTAACGTTTCTGGCGGCTGGCATAGCGACTGTTTTGAATTTATTCCTCGGCTTGTTGCTTGCCTGGATCCTGGTACGCTACCAATTCCCCGGAAAAAAACTAATTGATACTTTAATTGACTTACCTTTTGCTCTTCCTACAGCCGTTGCCGGTCTTACACTTTCTGCCCTGTTTGCGCAAAATGGATGGATAGGACGCTTATTGGTTCCGTTCGATATCAAAATCTCTTATACCTTCGTGGGAATTATTGTGGCGATGGTATTTACCAGCATTCCCTTCGTGGTCAGAACCTTGCAGCCGGTATTGGAAGATTTATCGTCTGAGTTTGAAGAAGCGGCGGAAACCCTGGGGGCAAACAAGCAGCAGATTTTCGTGCGTATTATCTTGCCCCACATATCACCCGCATTAATGATTGGTGTGGCCTTATCTTTTGTGCGCAGTCTCGGTGAATTTGGTGCAGTGATTTTTATTGCAGGCAATATGCCCTACGAGACTGAAGTTGTATCCTTAATGATTTTCACCTATATCGGCGAATACAATTACCCCGCTGCGGCAGCAGTTGCAATGCTGATTTTAATTACATCGCTCCTGTTATTATTGGTTGTCCAACTGCTGCAGAATTACTACGGCAAACGGCACAGCAGGCGCTGATTATGCAAACTTATATTGCGCAAAAACCGAAAAAACTTGGCCAAATCCTGATTGGCTTGGGGATATTTTTTGTATTCCTGCTATTGATATTGCCGCTCACTTTGATTTTTGTGTCAGCATTTCGCGGCGGGTGGGAATTATTTGCCAGCAACCTGCTTGATAAAGATATGCTCGCGGCAATTCGTTTGACATTATTGGTCGCACTATTAACCGTACCGGTTAATCTAGTCTTCGGTACGCTGATTGCGTGGTGCGTTACCAAATTCCAATTTGTCGGCAGGAAACTGCTTATTGCATTTATTGATGCTCCCTATGCAATTTCACCTGTCGTTGCCGGACTTTGTTATTTATTGTTGTACGGTAACCAAAGTTGGCTCGGTGGCTGGTTGGATAGTCAAGGCATACAAGTTATTTTTGCGTGGCCCGTTATTGTATTGGTCACTATTTTTGTCACCAGCCCCTATGTTGCGCGTGAATTAATTCCCTTGATGGAGGCACAAGGTTCTGAAGAAGAGGAGGCCGCAATGGTGCTTGGGGCAAGTGGTTTGCGTATGTTCCTGCGCGTTACCCTGCCGAATATTAAATGGGCATTACTCTATGGAACAGTATTAACCACGGCTCGTGCAGTAGGGGAATTTGGTTCGGTGGCGGTAGTATCAGGTGCAATTCGCGGTCATACCAATACCTTACCCTTACATGTTCAGTTGCTGCAACAAGACTACAACAGTGTAGGAGCATTTACCGCTGCTTTGTTGCTCGCATCTATTGCGTTATTGACCTTGATTTTAAAAATAATTTTTGAATATTTTCAAAATAGAAAGTTATCAGGCTCCATGCCTCACTCGTGAATGTTTTCGATGAATATTCCTTGTCACTCAAGCTTTCACCATCTCTTTTGAGGAGGCTTAGCACGAAAGATTATCTTTCGAATATCTGTGGCTATAAAGCTTACAGTTCTAATTGTTTTCTAAGTGCTTCCATGCGCTTTTGGTTTTCTTCCTTGCTCAGCGGTGTTTCAATGGTTTGCGGCAAGGCGGGAATATCCGGTGCTGACAGGTCTTCACCGTTCATTACGCGCTCACATAATTTCAGGTAGTGCCGTTCAAAAACAGGAAAGGCTATTTTTTCAGCATTGCTGGCCAGAAAAAACCAGTCACTGGCACAACCGGCGTGATAAACGGCAGGATGACTCCAGTGAAAAGCTGATTTGGGGCTGGGTGCCCGACAGGCTTCGACATAGGCGCGGTGCACATCAATCAAACCGAATTTTTCAGGGTCGCCCTGGCAGGCGCGAATCATGCGGTTGAGTGTAGGCAGGTATTCAGATTCTTCAATCACTTTACGTGCACCGCGCAAAATGGTTTCGGGGGTAAATTGTGACAATGAACCCAGCCACAGGCGTTTAGCACTGTTTAACAACTCAATATCGGCAAAACCTGCATAGTATTGGTTGTGATAGTTAATACGAAATAATGCAAATACCTGATTGATTGCATCCACCAAATCATCACCAGATGCGCAATGCTGTCTTTCATTGGTCTTAGCTTGCCCAGCTTCTATCGTTGATTTGTTCTGCGAGGCCGCGATCTCTTGTTCGAGTTGAGAGATGAGTTGATTGCTGTCCTGCATGGTACTTACCTTGCTGTGTAATTGGCGCTAAAGCGTGCTGCTTGGCCCAGTGATATTTTACGTGTTGCAAAAATTTGGTATTCCACGATGCATGGAGCTGATTGCTCTCGCGCCAGAATAAAACGAACTCTGCCACCTGGCGCTGTGCAAATTCCATTTTAATTTCGGCGAGGTGAAGTACGTCAAATACTTCGTTGCTCGGCTGCCAGTTTTCAGGAATACGTTTGGGTTCGGTATCGTGTTCGAGTGCAGATGAATAGCGAACCCACTGGCGTTTTACGTGCTGGATAAATTTGCTGTTCCAGGTGCGACCAACTTCGCCGCGCTCCTGCCAATACAACACAAATTCCGGAACGGCATCCTCTACAAAGGCATAACTTATACCCGCGTGCTTGACCAGGACTTCCAACGCATCTTTGCTGGGGCGCCAGTTTATATGCATAGCTATATCTTTTTCGCGATTCAAAAACTCTTCATTGTTTTCGCGTGCCTGGCGCGCCATTTGGGTTTGATAGTTGCGCCACTTATGCAGAACATCCTTCAAAAATTTTGCGCCCCAGGAATGACTGGTTTCACCGCGCTCGCGCCAGTAAGTAATAAATTCCGGCACTTGCTGGCGAGCAAAATCTTCGGGGATATTGTGTTGCGCGACCTGGCGCATAAGCTCCTGGTCCGGCTGCCAGTTGGGCGCAATCAAATTAGCGCCGCCACCCATATTGATAATCGGTAAAGGTTTTGAGGGTTCGCTGGGTTTATTCGCACGCGCACCTTCATTAAAAGCCAGGGTCAGCCGACGGCTTTCAAGATAAGGCGAAGATGCGAGCAGGATAATGCCCTGGTCACGCAAGTTTTTGCTGATGCGCTGGATATCTTGCGCGCTCCAAAAAGGCATGGTGCGTTCTACCAAACCCTGGCCTATATCCAGCCATTGCTGGCCATCCCGTGCAATAAGGGGAAGATAGGCCGCCATATCGCTTAAGAGCGACAACATGCAGGCTTCTTCCAGGCCGATAGTTGCGGCCAGCGAAGGAGAAACCAACAAGGGACGTTCAGGGATTAAGGATGAGCTCATGGATATTGCGGCATAAAAGTTAAAGACGGGATTGTAAGTGGGTTGGGATAGCTATGCCAGCACTAGGCTATTGGAGAATGGCGTTGCGCGCATTCCCCTGGAGTTCGCGATCACACCTCAACCGGCGTCGTCGGATGATTACCCCATTCAGCCCAGGAGCCGTGATAGGCACGGATATTGAATCCCAGAGCCTTACCGACCAAATAGGTAAAGCCGGAGCGGTGGTGGCTTTGGCAGTGGGTGATCATCCGCTTGTCGGCTGTCAGCCCCAGGGAAGCCAAATACTCTTTAGCGTCTTTGCGAATACGCAAGCTATCGTTGCGATCCATCAGGGATGTCCATTCTGCATTGATGGCACCGGGAATATGGCCGCCTTTTAAGCCCATTACACGTTCACCGCGATATTCCGCCGGGCTGCGGGCATCCCATACCACAAAGTCAGCCTTATCCAGTTCGCCGATAATGTCCGGAATTTCAATCACGACTTTAGGGTCGAGTTTGATATCCACTTTGCTTGGGGTCACGGTCGGTATTTCTTGCGTAAGCGATTGGCCGGATGCAATCCATGCGTGCAAACCACCGTTCAAATAGGAATAGTGTTTGTGGCCGATAGCGTCCAGTGTCCAAATCATACGGCCGGCCCAGCCGCCGCCTTCATCGTCATAGACAATCACATGGGTATCGGGCGTTAAACCCAAAAATGAAAAAACGCGGTTAAGTTGTTCAACCGATGCAATTTTACCGGGCACCGGCGGTTGCCCCGATACAATTTTTTGCGGCGGAACATGAATCGCGCCGTCAATATGGCCCTGCAAGTAAGTTGATTCCGCGCACATGTCAATAATGAGCAATTTATTATTAGTAGGCTGCGCCAGCAACGCTGCCAGTTGGGTGGGTTCTATGACAAATGGAAGAGCCATGGTGTTACTCCGTCTGAATTGAAAGTGAGCAAATAATTTTCATTCAAGGTTCTAGTTTTCATTCAAGGTTCTAAGAATGTATCTATAAGAATCCATGCGTGTCTGGCTGATTTTGCCATCGGTTAAACCTTTTAAAATCGCACAACCCGGTTCGTGTTTATGGGAGCAGTCGCGGAATTTGCAGTGGCCCAAAAAGGGGCGGAATTCAATAAAGCCTTCCAGCACATCATCCTCTTCCATATGCCACAAACCAAATTCGCGGATACCGGGTGAATCTATCAGATGCCCGCCGCCGGGAAAGTGCAGCAAGGTTGCGCTGGTAGTGGTGTGCGTACCTTGCTGACGTTCAGACAAATCACCCACGCGTAAGTTGCTCTCGGGCAGGAGCGCGTTAACGAGCGATGATTTACCCACACCGGATTGCCCCACAAACACGCTGGTGTAATGGGTTAAATAGTCCCGGAATTCATCCAGCCCTGTACCGTTTTTGGTCGATACCATCAACACGGTATACCCCAATTCGCGATAGGTGCTCTCAAGGTAATTCACCTTATCCCGCGTGGTGTCATCTATACGATCAATTTTGTTTATTAACAGCACAGGTTCAATATCAATAGCGCTGGCAGCTACCAGGTAGCGATCAATTAAATTCGCGTGCGGCTCCGGATAGGGCGCAACCACGATAATAATGCGGTCGATGTTGGCAGCTACGGTTTTCATATCGCCATGGGGGTCAGGCCGCTGCAAGGCAGAGGTGCGCGGCGATACGGCTACCACCACACCCAGGGGGTTGCCTGCGCGCCAGACAACTTTGTCACCAGTAACCAGCGACCCCAGGTTGCTGCGAAAATGACAGCGCTGCTGTTGGCCTTTGATGTCACCCTCGGTAGCCTCCACAACAACCTGGGTGCCGTGGTGGGTAATGATCAAACCGTGCTGCTCCGGCCCCAAATCATTATCGCTAAGAGTGTCCTCCGCCTGCCGGTCGCGTTTGGCGGCACGAACGCTGCGTTCTTCCTGGATTTTTTCAATGCGCCATTGCTGGCGACGGGTAAGTTTGCGTTTGGACATGCGCTCTACTTGGCTAGACTAAGGATTGGGTTTATTTCAGGCTCCCTTCATTCATACTCACATCTGGCACGGCAATCTGGCCTTTGGCGATCTGCGGGTATGCGTGATCGGGGTTAATAGATTAAGCTGCGCGGCAATTGTGCCCTATTTAACGAGGAATTACCTATGCAAAACGACAACAACCTTATCTGGATTGATCTGGAGATGACCGGCCTTAATCCGGATACGGATGTCATTATTGAAATCGCCACCATAGTGACCGATGCCAACCTCAATATCCTCGCCGAAGGCCCGGTCTTCGCCGTCCACCAGCCGGACAGCATTATGCTGAATATGGACGACTGGAATACCAACCAGCACGGCAAATCCGGCCTTACACAACGGGTGCGCGAAAGCAAGGTCAGCATCCAGCAAGCTGAAGCCGAAACCATCAAGTTTTTAGAGCAGTGGGTGCCCGCGGGCAAGTCGCCCATTTGCGGTAATTCCATCTGCCAGGACCGCCGCTTTTTAGTACGCGGTATGCCGCTGCTCGAAGACTACTTCCACTACCGCAACCTGGATGTCAGCACCGTTAAAGAACTTGCGCGCCGCTGGCGGCCAGATGTAATTGCCGGTGTTAAAAAATCCGGTGCGCATTTGGCGTTGGATGATATTAAAGACTCCATCGCCGAGTTGCAGCATTATCGCGCAACCTTTTTTAAAATGGTTTAACAAGTCAGCGATCACAAGATAACAGGGGTGCCGACAGACGCCTTGTTGTTGACCGGTTGTTGTTTCAATGCAAGCTTTGGATGAGTAGCCGGAAGGTTTTTAATTAAGAGTGTTTTAATTGCCAGGCACCATAAAATGCTACGCTAGAAAAGTCCTATATCTATAAAAAAGGGTTGATGCAGCCAATGCACTCAACCCTTTTTTAATTGTAAAAAATAACTTATTTTGAAAATGCTTTTTTCAATTGTGCCGCTGCAAAACCTTCAGCATCCTTGGCCTTTTCACTACCGCACCCATGCCGAAAAATTTATGGGTTACTCCCTGATATAATTAAAGTTAACGCCGAATAAGCGTACATGGAGGTATGATTTAATCCATGCCAGATGGTTAAAATGAATGCCAATAGGTTTTGACGATTCAACATTAATTTGTGCTTATCCGCCTAGGGAATGCTTTGTAAGTCGTGTAGAATTCTGAAGCGTTAACACAGCGAATCAGGCAGCACGCCCATATCGGCATAAGTTTTATAATGTTTAAATCGGGGTAATTGATGTTTTATAAATACAAGGCAATACATGGAGGTTACAATCCGTATTTTAAGGGGCCCTACCAACCATTAACACTGCGGAATTTTTTTGCTTTTATTTTTATTATGATAGCTGCATCGAGCTGTGGTGGAGGTGGAAGCGGTAATAGCAATGGTGGCTACACAAATACCGATAACCCAATTATTTCATCAGCCTCAGCCTCATCAAGCCCAATTCAAATTGACATTTCCTACAAGGCAACCGGCCCTTGTGCTGATGGCAGTGAGTATACCTTGACGATAACCGGCGGCCAGCATGTAAGCGCTGCTCAACTGGAGAAAATGATTTGCAGATTTTTTTCGACTTATCCAAAAATAGTTGCCTTGGTTAACCCACAGGCCTCTAAAAATATTAGTTTTATTTTTGATCCTTTCTCACCCTATATTGGCGTGGCGCGCGGTACAGAAATCACCTATTTGCCATCTTATCTGGCAGGTGCTCCTGATGATATTGATATAGTTGTGCACGAGGTAACCCACGCTGCACAGACAACTTTGATAAGCAATTTGCCAAGCTGGATTGTGGAAGGTACGGCGGATTTTGTAAGGGATTTGTACGGTCTTGATAGTAAAAACAGCGGCTGGAGTGTTCCAATTCGATATGTGCCTGGCAGGCAACACTACATGAATGGCTACGGCGATACCGCAGCATTTTTTAAATGGATTGACGCGGTTTATCGACAGCATAAAATACCGGTCGCCGCTGAGATCAGCCGTTCAACCTTAACCACACCCTATACGGATGAAATATGGATTACCTTGACCGGAAAAAGCCTGGATGCACTGTGGAATGAATATAAAAATTTTCCGGTTACTGAACCTTTTACAACAGGTGTATCCGTATTTACCGGTGAAAATTTTACCGGACGGGAAATTAAATTAGAGCGTGGAAATTACGATTTACACGAATTGCTCACGTTGGCCGTTCCCGACAACCAAATTGCCTCTATTAAAGTACCTTCTGGTTACACGCTCAGAGCTTACATTGATGTTAACTTTGCGGGTGAACACATGACCTTTACTACAGATACACCGATGATTGATGATTCTATGTCTTTAAAAATATCCTCGATTGTTGTTGAATAATTTTTAATTATGTTCACGGGATTTGGATAAGTAGGAACAGTAATTATAAAAAAGCGCCTACATGTACTTTTTTTCTGTTCCCAAGTGTTAATCCACTTTAAAAAGATAACATGATAATGCTGCAACTCGGCAATAGAGTCTTTGCTCGCAGGTATCTAAATTACCTATTTCGGTTTCTGAATCAAATAAAATCTCGTTTTTTATTTTGAATACACAGCGTCATCAGCAGGGTAAAAACAGCGAGGAATATTTGCGCTGCCACAATGGTAATTGCGGTCGAATTCCACACCATATTGGGTGCATAAATATGGTTCGCTATAGGATCAAGATAAGCAATTAACCAAAGATAAGCGGCCGTACCCAATTCAAAGATCGTTATCGAAAGAACTGTAATCGCCAAAGATTGGAACAGTATGCTGACGCTGAGGATGCAAATGTAAGCTAAAAAACGCCTAGAAATAAGATTGTAATAAACGGAACCGTGCCATAGGGAAATAAACCCATGCCAAACGCAAAATAAAAGGCCACCCCGCTGACCATTAACCAAAATGCAGCAAATACAGGGACATTAACCCCCAGCTTCGCCAGAGTAAATTCTTTCACCGTAACCGGAAGGCTCATGATAAACAGTTGTGTGGATTTTTCTTTTTCGAACACAATCGTTTTCATAAGAAGCACAATTCCGCACGTGGCGGCAGGCCCCAGCAGCCAGGTAAAAGCAATATTCACCAGCACCTAATTCGGTATTCGCCCAAAGAGTACACTCAAAACACCTATGGAGGAGAGGCTCACCAAACAGAAATCAGAATCATCTTGCGCATGATCAGCATATCTTTTCTGGCCAATTGAAGAATAGTCGAGGTGTTCATAGTGTAACTTCCGTCGTGTGATTTGCTTTTGTGCTGTAAACGGTGCTGAGAAATATTTCCTCGAGTGTCAAACGCTCAACAGCATTTATTGGCAGCCCCGCATTGGCAAATTGCTCGGGAATTGAGTCATCGTAATTATTGACGGTTACCGTGCAAAGGCGGCCGCTTTGCTGTACATCTTTGATATTGGACAAAGTTGGCAAGGGACTATTGTGCATGTTGGTTAAGCGCAATCTTCGCCAGGCGTCTATGAAATCTTCCTTGTTGCGCGATTCAATAATGCGACCGCCGTACATAAAAGTGATGTAATCGGAGATTTGTTCAACATCCAGCGTATTGTGCGATGAAAAAAGAATGGAATGGGTTTCGTCTGCAAGTGCGTTCATCATTTTATCGAGCACTTCCTTTCTTACCGCCGGGTCCAACCCTGTGGTTGGCTCGTCGAATACAAGCAGATTCGGACGACGGCCAACGCTAGCAGTAAAGTGGACTTAATCCTTTGCCCGTGCGACATTCCTTTGATTTTTTGCTCTTTTTTAAGGTCGAACCGGCGCAATAAAAGCCTGGCGTAATCATCGTCCCACGAATTGAAAATGGATTTAATAAAATCCATATGGAATGCAATGGTTTCGCTCTCATAAAGACGCATGTCCTCAGCCACAAACCCTATATTGTGTTTTGCGGCAAGTTGCTCGTCAGGCATGGAGTGTCCCAACACATTGATTGAGCCGCTATCAGGGCCTACCAATCCCATGATCATTCGCAGGACGGTTGATTTCCCGGCGCCGTTCGGGCCCACCAGGCCCATGGCAATACCCTGCTCAAAGGACAGGTCAATATCCTGCAATTTAAAATGCGGATAATGTTTACTAATGCCTTTACACTCGACTGCCAGGGGCAAACTCATCATTAACTCCTTACTAGCTATATTTTTTTATCATCCGCAGCAGTTCGTCTTCTGGTATATCAAGAGACTTTGCCAGTTTACCGGCCTGCTGTAAGTGCTGGATTAATTCTTCTTTCTGGAGCAGCTTCAAATCGAGTGCGCCATTGACCCAGCTGCCTTTGCCCTGCTGGGTGGCAATAACGCCTTCCCGTTCCAATTCCAGATAAGCACGCTTGACCGTAATAATGCTGACCTTGGTCTCTGTTGCCAGCTCGCGAATGGATGGTAATGGCGTGTTAGGCGGCCAATCCCCCACGGCTATTCGCTGTGTTGGAAATGTGTATTTTTCTTGATTAAAAATATGATGGATACATTTTCAGAAAGTGTTTGCGTATGCGATATAGAGTAACCGTTTTTCTCATAAAGCCTGATATTGCTTAGGCTTTTGCTGCCGGTAAATAGCTCAAATTTTTCTGCATGGGCATACAGTGTTTCAATTTTATTAAGCAAGTTTGAACCTATACCTTGCCTTTGACTTTCAGGATGGACAATTAGCCTTCCAATTTTACAAATATTGTCAGAAATAGTCGCCCTTACCGAGCCGATAATGTCACCATTTTTAGTTGCTTTGAGGATGACACTTTTTTCAAATTCTGCACATAGGGATTCAACTGTCTGCGTTAATGCTGGTAAAGACCAGTCATTATATATTTTTGCTTCTGACTGATAAGAAAGGCGCTGTAACATAATAATGCTTTCAGCATCCGTGATTTCAGCTTTGCTGATTTCTAGCATAAATACTCCATTCCTAAGATCGGCTCGAATCATCATTTACAAAAAAGCCAGCAATTGCTGGCTTCTCATATCTCAGATAATCAATCGGTTACTTTTTCTTATCTAACTCAGCAATCTCTTTCTTCAATCCTTTTAATGAGGCTTCAACACTTTGCATTGGGGTCATGCCTTCCGGATAGACTTCCTGCTCTACTGTCAGCCATAAGGTGCCGCCCTGAGTGCGGTTAGCTGCAATCAAGGCTTTCCAGTCGGTAGTATCCTGACCGATGATGGGGTTTTCTTTATTGCCTTCTTCCGGCGCTGCGGCTTTGTAGTGGGTGACGATGGTGCGGCCAGGGTAGTTCTTAACAATGTCTACCGGGTTTTTGCCTGCTGCCTCTGTCCATCCCACATCTTGTTGCAAGACTACGCCATGAGATGTACCTGTACCTATAACATCCCAGGGGGTTTTGCCTGGTTCACCCAGCATTTCCGGTTTGTGGTTGTGGTAGCCGGTATGCATACCGTGCGGCGCCAATTTTTTCTCAATAGCTTCTAATTCAGCGGCAACTTCTTTTGCGCCTTCGGGTGTAAATGCGCGTTTATCCATGGGGATAATTAAATATTTGCAATCAATAGCCTTGTAGAATGCGACGGTTTTATCAAAGTTTTCGGGTGAAAGTTTATCAAAGGGCACATGTGCCGCAGCTACTTGCAAACCGGTTTTTTTCAAAAATGCTTTAAGACCTTTTGGATCATCAGCATATTTGCCAAAGATGCCTGCGAATTCTACACCTTGAAAGCCATAAGCTTTCAGTTGCTTTAAGGTGCCTTCAAAATCGGCACTGAGCGCATCTTTTACTGACCAAAGTTGCACACTCAATTTAGGTTGGGTGGTTGCAGCGGCTTGGGTGTAGCCAGTTAAAATTGCGGTGCTGGAGATCAGTGCAATGGCTAATGTTCTTTTCAGTTTCATATTCATTTCCTAATGGAGTTGTTGACGAATTTTAGTTGTTTCTGATGATACTCTTACCTTAATTCTCGGTACCTTAATCTTTGGTACCTTAATTCTTTGGTGCCGCACCCTGACGCATCAACTTTGGCTGCGGGCGCGCCTTAAATTTTTCCGAGCTTAAGCTGCTTAACGGCATAATCGCAAGCGCGTGCGGTTAATGCCATATAGGTGAGTGATGGATTCTGCCATGCGGAGGATGCCATGCATGCGCCGTCGGTCACAAATAGGTTGGGAACATCGTGTGCCTGGTTGTAAGCGTTGAGTACTGATGTCTTTGGGTCTTTTCCCATGCGCGCTGTTCCCATTTCGTGAATGGACAAGCCCAGCGGCCATTCAGTAGGCGATGCATTGCGTTTAACAATATCCTTGGCACCAATCGCTGCCAGCATTTCCGCAGCCGTGTCAGCCATATCTTCACGCATGTTAATTTCGTTGTCGGAATAGCTGCATTCAATATGCAATTGCGGCATCCCCCATTTGTCTTTTTTGGTGGGATGCAGGCTTACGGAATTCTCATAGCGCGGTAGCATTTCTCCTGAACCGTTAAAGCCAAAATGCCAGCTTCCCGCTTTTTTAATCGCGTTTTTGAAGTCAACGCCAAAGCCATCTTTATTGGCAAAATCTCCCCAGGTTTCACGCATTGCAGAACCGCTCAACGAATAACCGCGTAAAAATCTGGCGTATTTTTCAGTTACATTGCGAAACCGCGGCATATAAGGTGCGGTGGGGCGGCGGCCCGAATAGTATTCGTCTTGAAAACCTTCTATGCGGCCCGATGCGCCTGCTGCATAAAGGTGATCCATCAAATAATGACCCAGTGCGCCGGAGGAGTTGGCTATGCCAGTGGGAAAGTTCGCGCTGGTAGAGTTCAGCATAATTTGGGTGGTCCCCAGGGTAGAGGCGCACAGGAAAATAACCTTCGCAAAATATTCGCGGGTTTCCAATGTTTCACTGTCAATAACGCGCACACCTTTTGCGCGCTTGGTCTTGGGGTCGTAAATAATACTGTGTACGATTGTATCTGTGGCAATACTGAGCTTGCTGGTTTTAAGTGCGGCGGGCAGTGTTGAACTTTGGGTAGAAAAATAAGCGCCGAATGAGCAGCCCTTTTGGCATTCATTGCGCGCCTGGCAAGGTCCGCGGCCCTGCTCAAGGTGATGTTGCGCCGGTACAGATAAATGGGCACACCGACCCATAATTAATTTGCGGTCTGTGTACTTGGCTTCAATGCGCTTTTTTATTTCTTTTTCAATATTGTTAAATTCAAAGGCCGGTAAAAATTCGCTGTCTGGCAACACTGCCATATTTTCCTTGCTGCCGCTGATGCCCGCATGCTTTTCAACATAACTGTACCAGGGTTCAATATCTTTGTAGCGGATAGGCCAGTCTACGCCGTAGCCGTCTTGTGCATTTGCATTAAAGTCAAGGTCGCTCCAGCGGTAGGATTGACGATGCCATAACAGCGATTTCCCGCCCAATTGATTGCCGCGAATCCAGCTGAACGGTTTGTCGGCGGGTGTGCTGTAGGGCAGGTCGCGGTCATTACCGTAAAAATGTTTGGTTGCATCGTTGAAAGCGTAATTTTGGCGCTGGACATAATATTGGTCTTCTACCAACTGCAAATCAACTTTACCGCGGTTTTGCATTTTCCAGCTGGGCACACCTTCGCCAATATAATCTTTACGATGCTCTACGGCGCGGCCGCGCTCAACCATGAGGGTTTTTAAACCTTTCTCGGTGAGTTCTTTGGCAGCCCAGCCGCCGGTAATTCCGGAGCCTACTACGATTGCATCGAATACTTGCGTGGTGTGCTTAATATAAATATTGCTAGCCATGGTGCTTACCTGTGATTCGGTTAGGAGTTATTACACTTAATTTAATGCCCAGGCTTTGCCCACATTGGCAAAGGGAAAATTCCCCTTGTAGCTGCCGGGGATAGCCAGATAAGCCAGTTCCCGGGTTGCACCGATTTCAGAGGTGTAGTAACCGAAAAGGGTCAGTGATTTAAACTGTTTGAAGAATATTTTATCTTCGGCAGAAAACCCCGAATCAGGTTTTTCGAGCGCGGTAAGCAGTTGGATGCGTTGTAGATGTGCGCAGTTTAAAAAGCGTTTATTGAATTTTTTCTGCGATAGGGTGTTGATTTTTTTAAGGCCATTTAGCATTTGCTGTTGCGTTTCTTTGGTGGCGCAAGTTGCCAGGTAGTGATCCATAAAGCCATGTACATTTGCTGCTATTGCACCGGGTGTTTCGGTAGTGGGAATAATAAGATCGGCAATGACACCGGCCATTTGCAAATCATCGGGTGTAAAAAATCCGGTGAGCGAATGTACTGAATTTTGGTTGGCTGCAAGTGCCTCAAGTGATTGTGCAGACAGCGACAAACCAAACAGTAAGGCCATTTGTTTGAGCGCTGCGCGGCGAGGAGTTTCAGTTTCAATTGCATCCGCGGGTTTATTGTTATGCGGCATAGATGTCTCCGAGTTGTTTGGTACTACCGGGTAGTGATGAAGCCAAAATGTACAGGTAGGGCAGCTTGGGTGACTTTAATGCTAACGCAGAAATAGTTGCTTTAAATGCAAATTTACAAAACATTAAATAGGGCACAGCTTAATCGCAAGCTGCCTTAACCTATGTGATGAATGTTTAGGGAATAACCGGGAGAAAAGTGATATAGGCTATGTAAAAAAACGGGCAGTTAAACTGCCCGTGTACTTAATGGATTAACATGTTAAATAAATCGATCTAGTATCAGAACACCTATAAGCCCCATTATCCCTATAACCGTTTCCATCAGCGACCATGATTTGAATGTGTCCTTAAGGCTCAGATTAAAATATTCTTTATACATCCAAAAACCTGAATCATTAACGTGGGAGCACATCAAGCTACCTGCACCTACGGCGAGCACCATTAAATTCGGATTTGCGCCGGAGCTGATGACCAGGGGCGCCACAATACCCGCCGCCGTCAAGCCCGCGACTGTAGCTGAACCGAGCGCAATGCGAATAACTGTGGCAATCAGCCAGGCGAGTACCAGGGGATTTAGCGGAATTTGTTGTAACATCACACCTAAATCATTACTTACCCCGCTGGTGACAAATACCTGTTTTAACGCACCGGCACCGGCAATAATCAATACAATGATGGAAATATCTTTGAGGCCATCAGTAAAAAATTGCATGATTTTTTCAAAGCCTATACCTCTTGCTATGCCCAGGCTGTAAGTGGCAACTATCAATCCCAGGAGCAGTACAATAGAAGGGTTGCTGAAAAAAAGAACCCAGGCATTATCGGCAATAGCCGGTGCTATTACTGGCAATAAACATGATGCAGCAATCAGGAGCACAGGCAAGAGCGCGCAAAGAAAACTGTTCCAGGGGCCTGGTAATGCATCATCCGGAAGAGGCTGTGCAAAAAATGTTTTAATGGGGTTGGCATGGATATGTTTCAGTCGTGACGCCAACAATGGCCCGGCAATAATGACAGTGGGAATTGCAATCATAATTCCGTAGAAAAGCGTTACGCCTATGCTGGCCCCGAATTGTGGAATCAACGCAACCGGAGACGGATGGGGCGGCAAAAAACCGTGGGTAGTGGATAGCCCTGCCAGCAGCGGTATTCCCAAATAAACCGCAGGCAATCTGGTCTGGTGTGCAACAGAAAATATCAGCGGCACCAGCAGCACAAAGCCAACGTTGTAATACAAGGGAATCCCAACGATAAAGCCGGTAATCATTAAGGCCCAGGTAATTTTTTTCTGGCCGAAATCGGCAATCAGTGTACGGCTGATTTGTTGGGCTGCACCTGTCTCTGAAATAAGCTTTCCAAACATGGCCCCTACACACAAAATAATAGCGAGGGAACTCAGCATGGAGCCTATGCCTGTTTCTAATACACCCGGTATGTCTTGCGGCGGAATTCCGGATAAGCAGGCGGCAGCTATTGATGCAGCCAGGAAGCCGAGAAAAGGATTAAGCTTGAACCAGCCCACTAACACAATGAGCAGAAAAATGGCGACTAAAATTGCGATTATTGTCATGATGCAAATGTCCTGGGTAGGTTTTATTATGGACAAACGTAAATTTTTATTTATTGGAACTTATGTAAATAGATGCAAAATCGACAGCGCTTACTTAAGGCATGGGTTTTAAATGGAACTCATCATCCTCACGCAACAACTTTGACGATTCCCTTCCTTAAATAGCGACTTTATTCGGTGCAGCCTATCTGCTAGGCAACTTTATTAACCAGTGTTCCTATGGCATCAACGTGAATGACAATTTCATCGCCGGACTGCAATGTAAAACTGCTATCGGGGACAATTCCTGTACCGGTCATCAGCAATGCGCCGTGGGCGAAGGAGCATTCGCGAAACAGGAAACCGGCCAGTTCTTCAAAGCCACGTTTGATTTGGCTGATTTCAATATTTCCAGAAAAAACCTGCTTGCCTGAGCGGTTTATTTCCAGTTCGATTTTAGTGTCCATCGGCAGTGACTGTTCTGCTACCAATATACAGGGACCTAGTGCGGCACAACCGTCATAGGTTTTTGCCTGGGGCAAGTACAAAGGGTTTTCTCCTTCAATACTGCGCGAACTCATATCGTTACCAATGGTGTAACCAATGATTTTTCCACTGCTGCTCATGACCAATACTAATTCCGGTTCGGGTACATCCCAGGTTGAATCTTTGCGGATGCGTACCAGGCCGCCGCTGCCCACAGTGCGATTGCGGGTTGCCTTAAAAAATAATTCGGGGCGCTCGGCTTCATAAACGCGCCCATAAAAATCGGCACCGCCTGAACTTTTGCTTTCTTCCTGGCGACCTTGTTTGCTACGGAAATAAGTGACCCCGCTCGCCCATAATTCCTGGCTTGCCATGGGTGCATCCAGGAGGGTGGCGATAAGTTCTTGAGCGTTAGTAACAGGCGTTAAACGGCTAATTGCTTGTGTGACTTTTGCAAGTAATTGATCATCGTTAATAAAACGGTCCCAATCACTATCCGTGAGCTGATAAAACTGATTGTCGGCTTCAATTAATATGCTTTGGGTTAATTTGTAAATTCTCATAGCTCTCACCTTTTATTTATCGGTTTTTTTGATGCTTTTTTTAAAAGCTGGTTGTTAAGCTTCTGCTTATACTCATTTAAAAAGCGAGTCATCATTCCCGTCAGCTGAAATAACGCCTTCCTTTTAAATTCAAAATAATTTTTCAAAGGAGAATCAAGTTTTAATGCAGATCGCGCTCAACAACGGCTCCTGATTTACCAACGAGTACATCCATATCTGCACCCAGGTGTGCTTGCTCTACATGATCTATATACAGTTTTACATAACCGCGCGCTGCTAAAGGTTCTGGGGCTTGCCAGGCAGCGCGGCGTTTTGCCAGCTCTTCATCTGAGACATGTAAATGTAATAAACGGCGATCTACATCCAATTCAATTTCGTCGCCGTCTTTTACCAGCGCAAGTGTGCCGCCGATAGATGATTCAGGGGAAACGTGTAATACAACCGTGCCGTAGGCGGTGCCGCTCATGCGTCCGTCAGAAATACGCACCATATCGGTAACGCCTTGCAATACCAGTTTTTTGGGTAAATCTACGTTGCCTACCTCAGGCATGCCCGGGTATCCCTTGGGACCAACACCTTGCAAAACAATTACGCTGTTTTTGTCGATATTGAGGTCTGGTGTATCAATACGTGCGTGATAATCTTCCATGCTGGTAAACACTACCGCAGGGCCGCGATGTTTCATCAAGGCAGGTGTTGCAGCAGAGGGTTTAATGACCGCGCCGTTTTCGCAGAGGTTACCTTTAAGTACGGCAATTCCTGCTGCGGGATTTAACGGATTGGCGCGCGTGCGGATCACGTCCGGGTTATAGCAAATGGCTTTTGAATAATTTTCTGCAAAGGTTTTTCCGTTGATGGTCAAAATATCCTGATGCAGTAAATCGCCCAGTTCTTTAATAATGACACCCAGGCCACCCGCGTAATAATAATCTTCCATGAGATACCTTCCGGACGGCATCAGGTTTAACAGCAGCGGGATCTGGCTGCCGATGCGATCAAAATCATCCAGCTCAAGCGGTACTCCAATACGCCCGGCGATAGCTTGCAGGTGCACAATAAAATTGGTGGAACCGCCGATGGCTGCATTCACTACAATTGCATTCTCAAAGGCTTTGCGAACCAATATGTCGGAAAGCTTTATATCGTCGTACACCATTTCAACAATGCGTCGGCCCGATAATTGCGCCATGACTTTTTTACGTGAGTCAACAGCAGGAATGGATGATGCCCCGCTCAATGTCAGCCCCAACACTTCGGCCATAGTGCCCATGGTGGATGCGGTACCCATGGTGTTGCAATGGCCCGCACTGCGCGCCGCACCTATCTCTGCTTCTTGCAAATCGTCGTCAGTAAATTCCCTGGTGTCCTGTTTGGCTTTGATTTTCCAGTTAAATGAGCCCGATCCGATTTCACCCCCGCGAAATTTACCGTTGAGCATGGGGCCGCCGGGAACGACAAGCGTAGGTATATCCACCGAGCAGGCACCCATGATCAAAGAGGGTGTGGTTTTATCGCAGCCTGTCAGTAAGACGATTCCATCCAGGGGATTGGCGCGGATGCTTTCTTCCACGTCCATGCTCGCCAGGTTGCGGAACAGCATGGATGTAGGCTTCATGATGGTTTCGCCCAGCGACATTACCGGGAATTCAAAAGGCACACCGCCCGCTTCCAATACCCCGCGTTTAACGACGTCGGCGATGTCGCGCAGATGGCCGTTGCAGGGAGTGAGTTCAGACCAGGTATTGCATATCCCGATGACAGGCTTGCCTTCAAAATAATCGTTGGGATAGCCTTGGTTGCGCAACCATGAGCGGTGCACAAAACCCATTTTATCTTTACCGCCGAACCATTCCTGGCTGCGCAGCTTTACTGTTTTTTTCATAGGTAATCCGAAGTTGATTGATCTGATTTTTTATTGCTCATCCCTGGGCGATTAACAGACTTGCTTTCCAGTCAGCGTAACGTTGTTGAAAACCGCTTTAATTACTTTGCACACTGGGCGAACAGAATTTTTATCGATTTACCTGGTGTGACTGTCCGGTAAATTCGTTTGTTATTGTGTCGTGATTGCAGAATCCTAAACAATGGCCTCATGTGAGCGAACACCATTTACCAGGCGTTCAAGCTGTAAGGGATTATTATTTTTCAGTGCATCAGGCAAGAGTGTATCCGGAAAGTTTTGGTAGCATACCGGACGCTGAAAGCGCTGGATGGATGCAGTGCCCACAGCGGTAAAACGCATATCCGATGAGGCGGGGAAAGGGCCGCCATGAACCATGGACGGACAGACTTCAACGCCGGTTGGAAAGCCATTAATGACTATGCGGCCGACTTTGCGCGAAAGCACATCGACCAGCGCAGAATGTGCGAGTAATTCGCGCTCGGTACCGTGCAAGGTGCCCGTTAATTGGCCTGCGAGAACCTCAAGGACTTGCTGTACTTCTGCAATATCTTTGCAGGTAACCAGTAAGGATGCAGGGCCGAAAACTTCCTCTTGGATAGTGTGCTGTGCAATAAAGTTTTGGCCGCTGGTGCCCAGCAAATGAGCTTGGGCGTAGAATCCTTCATTAGCTGAAATAGCTTGCCCTTGTGCCAAGGCGGTAACACCAGATGCCTGGCTGAAGCGTGTAAGGCCCTGGTGGTAGGCAGCGCAAATGCGTTCATTCAACATTACGCCTGCACCTGTATTACCCAACTCTGCCTGGACTGTCCGGATAAATTCTGCAAGGCCCGGGCTGTCTACCGCAATGACCAGACCGGGGTTTACACAGAATTGCCCTGTGCCCAGCGTGAGTGATGCTGCAAAACCTTTGGCAATGGCCGCTGCATTGGTTGCCAAGGCGTCAGGCAAGAGGACAACGGGATTAACGCTGCCCATTTCTGCAAATACCGGGATAGGTTCGGGGCGAGCGTTAGCTAACTTCATCAACGCTGTTCCACCTGCGATAGAGCCAGTAAAGCCAACGGCTTTGACCGGAGGAGCTTGTACCAGGGTTGCGCCTACTTCTGCATCATCACCCATTAAAAACGAAAAGATGCCTTTCGGCATTTGGCAGGTTTCTATAGCCTTCGCTATGGCCTGTGCGACCAATTCTCCGGTGCCTGGATGGGACGAATGACCTTTGGCGAGGACGGGACAGCCTGCTGCCAGTGCAGCAGCGGTATCGCCACCGGCGACTGAATAGGCCAATGGAAAATTGCTGACACTAAAGACCGCCACAGGCCCTATAGCTTGCTGCATAAAGCGAAGGTCGGGTTTGGGTACAGGTTTGCGGTCAGGTTGGGCGGTATCTATGCGGGCATCAACGAATTCTCCGTTATCGAGTGAGGCAGCAAACATACGCAGTTGATGGCACGTACGGGCGCGCTCACCTTCGCCGCGTACTTTGGGATAGCCTGTTTCCAGGGTGATTCGGGTAAGGAGTTCATCGCCGAGGGCTTCAATCCGGGTTGCACACTCGCGCAGGAAATCGGCACGTTGAGCAGCTGGCATCTTCGCAAAGGCGAGAGCATCGCGCCAGGCCGCAGCCGTAGCAAGTTCAACCTGGGCTTTGGTGGCTTTACCCATAAGGGGCTCAAGCGGTTTAGCGGTGGATGGGTCAACTGCCTGATAAGTTCCGCCCTGTCCAGGATGCCACTCGCCATCAAAGTACAGTTTTCCGATAATGCTCATGTTTGCTCCAAAAGATAGCGCAACCAAAATGTGCCAAAAGTATATGCTTGCATACAAGCCAAGGGAAGAGTCTTGTTAAACTGCTTACAACAGGCCGCTGTTGGCGATACTGTGTACGGGCTTTCCTATACATAGTCGCAGTCTATGGAATTCGCAGTCATATACAAACAAAAAACCCGAACTATTTCTGGTTCGGGTTTTGGTTTTTCATATTTTTCAACAGCTTACACGTTGTAAGTAGAAGAAGCGGTATTGCCGCCGCGACCTGTCCAGTTGGTGTGGAAGAATTCGCCGCGCGGCTTGTCGGTGCGCTCGTAGGTGTGCGCGCCGAAATAATCACGCTGGGCTTGTAACAGGTTTGCAGGCAAGCGTGCGGTGCGGTAACCGTCAAAGTAAGTCAGTGCAGACGTAATTGTTGGAGCTGGAATGCCGTTTACAATCGCTGCTGCGGCAACCCGACGCCAACCTGCTTGTGCCGCTTCCACGGTTTTGCGGAAGTAGTCGTCCAGCAACAAATTATTCAGTTCCGGGTTTTTATCAAAGGCTTCTTTGATATTGCCCAGGAATGATGAACGAATGATGCAGCCACCGCGCCACATCAGGGCAATGCCGCCGTAGTTCAAATGCCAGCCATATTCTTTTGCGGCTTCGCGCATCAACAGATAACCTTGTGCGTAAGAAATAATTTTTGAAGCGAAAAGTGCGTTGCGCAAATCGTCGATAAACGCTTTTTTGTCGCCATCAAATTTCACAGCCGGGCCACTGATTAATTTTGATGCCTGAACGCGCTCGTCTTTTTGCGCAGACAGGCAGCGTGCAAATACCGCTTCCGAAATCAAGGTGAGCGGTATGCCTAAATCGAGAGCAATTACCCCGGTCCATTTGCCGGTGCCTTTTTGGCCTGCAGTGTCGAGGATTTTCTCAACCAGCGCTTCACCGTTTTCTTTGTAGCCGAGAATGTCGCGTGTAATTTCAATCAGGTAAGAGTCAAGTTCACCCTTATTCCAGTCAGCGAATACTTCGTGCATTTCATCGCTGCTTAAACCCAAGACCTCTTTCATGATTTGGTAGGCTTCGCAAATCAATTGCATATCGCCGTACTCAATACCGTTGTGGACCATTTTCACAAAGTGGCCGGCGCCGTTCTCACCAACCCAGTCACAGCAAGGGTTGCCATCGTCTACTTTGGCGGCGATGCTTTGGAAAATATCTTTCACAAATGGCCAGGCTTCGGGTGAGCCACCGGGCATGATGGATGGGCCGGTCAATGCGCCTTCTTCACCACCAGATACGCCAGTACCGATAAAACGCAGGCCTTTGCTGGCTAAATAGGCGGTACGGCGGTCAGTATCCGGGAAGTGGGTGTTGCCACCGTCGATAATGATATCGCCAGCCTCCAGATGAGGAATCAATTGTTCGATGAAATCATCAACCGGTTTACCGGCTTTTACCATCAGCATGATTTTGCGTGGTTTGGCGAGAGAGGCAACCAGCTCTTCAATGGAGTGCGCGCCACGAATCGTTTTGCCCGCCGCACGGCCGGCCAGGAAGCTGTCTACTTTATCGACTGAGCGGTTATACGCTGTGACTGTGTAGCCTTTGCTGGCCATATTCAGGATCAGGTTTTCGCCCATTACGGCGAGGCCAACCAAGCCTATATCAGAAAGTGGTTTCATAAAATTCGTAGCCTATCGTCTGTGGTTGATACATCAGGGGAAACTTGGGTGAGACCGAAGCTTAAGCCTTGTGCGCCTGTGTCTGGCGTTTCTCGTCAAGGTTTGAAACACCCTTTGTATGCGGCTTCGCTACCTTGTTAATAATGAACGGCGCGAGGCTCTTGTGGGGGCGCTATTATTCCCTTTTAGCGCGTAAATTCCTAGTGAAACAGGATGACTTATGGCTATGCAGGCCATTGTTTTTGTTAATTGCTTTGTTTTTGCAGTATTTAGTCACTTGTTTGGTTTAGGGGAGTATTTTTAATTTTACGTTTGCGGCGGCGGGAAGGATTTGCTTGTTGTAACAGGGCCCAGTCAATATGTTCCTGTACTAAGGGTGATGAGATTTGGCGTTTGGCCTCAAGCGCAGAGATGATGCCGGGATGGCTGGGGGCATTTCCCAATCCTATCGCCAGGTTTCTGAGCCAGCCTTCATAACCAATGCGACGAATGGCCGAGCCTTCGGTGCGGGTCAGGTATTCGTCCTGGGTCCAGTTAAAGAGATTGACCAGGTCATTGTCAGCCAGGCCGTGGCGCGGTAAAAAATCGGTTTCTCCCGTAAAACTTGCGTATTTGTTCCACGGGCAAATGGCCTGGCAGTCGTCGCAACCGAAGATACGGTTGCCGATGGGTTCGCGGAATTCCAGCGGAATAGCGCCTTTGTTTTCGATGGTGAGGTAAGAAATACAGCGCCGCGCATCCAGTTCGTAGGGACGAGGGAAGGCATCTGTAGGACACACTTTAAGGCAGGCGCTGCATTCGCCGCATTGGTTGGGCTGCTGCGATTGATCGGTAGGCAGGGGTAAAAAAGTAAAAATCTCGCCCAGGAAAAACCAACTGCCCGCGGTGCTATTGAGAATTAGCGTGTGCTTGCCCTGCCAGCCCAAGCCGGCTTTTTCAGCCAGCGGGCGCTCCATGACCGGGGCACTATCCACAAAGGCACGGTTGAGCCATTCGTTGTTCTTGGGGTAGCCGGCGGGCAGGGCAGCGTCGATTTGCTTGGCAAGCGTACTCAAGCGTTTACGAATAAGCTTGTGATAATCGCGCCCGAGGGTATAGCGCGATACATAGGCTTTAGTGGGGTCTTTTAATATTTTGATTTGCTGCGTATCGCCCGGTAAATAATCCATTCGCACCGAAATTACGCGCACCGTGCCGGGTACCAAATCGGCAGGGCGTGAGCGTTTGTTGTCGTGCGCGGTCAGCCATTCCATACTGCCGTGGTAACCTTTGGTGAGCCATTCCTTTAAGCGAGCTTCCGCATCACTCAAGTCGATATCGGTAATACCAACTTGCTGAAAGCCCAGCTCGCGTCCCCAGGTTTTTATATCGGCGGCGAGTTGGTTGAGGTCGAGTGAGCTGTGCATGGCGAGATTCAGTAGAGGCGTTAGCGGCTATTTTGCCAGAGATTGATGTGCGGTAGCGCTGCAGACTCCATCTTTGGTAAACATTTAGTTACAAAATGTCTTTTTAGGCTCAGCTATAGTCAGTGAAATTTACAATGGAGATTTATACAATGAAAAAAGTACTAACTTTCTTAAACTTCGTAACATTGTGTTTTTGTAGCGCACTAGTAATAGCATCGCCCCTGCCAGATAAGCCACATGTTTATGTGGAAGGCTCTGCGGAAGTTGAGGTGATGCCAGATCTTATGACGTTTACCTTGTTAATTGAAAAAAGCGATGCAGATCTTTCCGCAGCAAAAGCGGATGTCGATTCTCGCTCCTCGCTCTTAATTAATACCTGTAAAAAATTAGGTTTAAAGCCTGATGCAATTTCAACTACGGCCTTGTCCATTTTTCCTGAATACACTTACAAGGATCAAGAGCGAGTTTATATCGGTAATCGTGTGTCACGTCAGGTCGATATTAAATTGAAAGATTTGAGCAAGTATCCGCAGGTTATGAAAGCGTTGGTAGATGCAAAAATTACGCAAACTATTAACACCACCTTGTCGTTGCAAGATGAAAAAACAATAGAAGATAAGGTATTAATAATCGCTATGGAGGACGCAAAAGCACGTGCAGCGCGTTTAGCTAAATCGCAAGGTAAAGAATTGGGTGAACCTTTTTCAATTTCGGAATTTAATACGCGGGGCAATGAAAGCTACACTTTGCGAGTCAGCCGAGCAGTTGTTGGCAACTCTGCAAGTGACGTGGGAATGGGCGGAATGCGTATAGCTAAGATGGAAGCCGGCGAGCCATTTGAACCTGGCGTTATGAAAGCAACTGCGCAAGTTTATGTGGTGTATTTATTGAAATAGTTATAATTTTGCTTGCTGAATTTGTTGTTCGTGCGTAGGAAAAACTTGACCCACAACAATCGTGTTACGGGTCAAGGCATGATTACTTTCGCGTGTTAATTCGTACATTTCGTAACATGGGTTGCGTTAAACTCCACTGGCTTAGTGCTTTTCTGGATTGAAACAAAGCAATAAGGGTATGTCAGGCTCATATCCACCGCGCATCCTTCACTGGGTGATATCACATCGTAGTTAACAATGACTTTTGATCCCTTATCCTCCACGCTCGTTACTTTCACCTGATGCCCGGATGAAGGTTTTTCACCTGTATTAATTCCAAGCACAGATTTTTTTTCGAAATCTATGGTGGGCTCATCTGTCTTGGAATACAAATCTGAGCCACGGTAGAGTTCAATAAAACGATTCGAATTATTGATAAGCTCAACATTGGGTTTGGTGATGGATGAATAACTGGCTACGGCGGGGCAGGTAATAACATCAAACGTATTAATGATGGGTTCGTCTGAAGGTGAACCATCTCCCCCGCATCCAGCCATTAACATAGCTAAAGGAATAATTGACACAAATGGTAGTTTTATCATGATTGTCTTCCTGAAAAATAGCGCTCCCAAACGAGAGCGTCATCCTGTTATCGATTGATTGATAATCCCGCGAAAAATCCGGAATTAATATCTTGGTTAGTCGTTCTCTGTATCTTTACAACATATGTTCCCCTGACAGTGGGTATAAATTCAACACTTTCATAAGAATCATTAAATGAGGTTGATGAGCCTACAAGAACTCCATTTGGATTATAAACTAGGATATCCAGATCCATACCGATTGGCTGAGCCGCAAATCGATTCTGATATGTAAAATCACCACGGCTAAGCCATGCAAATACAACCCGCACGCTATTTGAAGAGGCTGCCAAAGAGAATGTACGCTCTATAAAGCCATTGTTTGGGATAATATCTCCTGCGTCAAAGCCTTGAAAGGCATTATTAGGCCCCATCCACCAATGGTTGTCATATGCGGTATATGTGTCGAGGAAGTCTGGTCCACCCATGCCTACTTTATCGAATCCACCGGCAATCGATTTTCTGCTAGTGGCCATCATATAAGCTTTAGTTGCAGCGGGCTGGTACTTCAGCCAATCGGATAAAATATCAGCCGTAAAAGCAGCTACATGAGGTGTAGCCATACTTGTGCCGCTCATTGTGTGCCCTCCTGCAGTAATATTCACTCCCGGAGCTGAATATTCAGGCTTTTGATTGCCGATAGAGGGGTTCTGACCACTTGAAAAATTAGCGATCGTATTATTTGCATCATCATAAGCGCCAATTGCTAACGCATTTAATCCTTTTCCTGGTGAGGAGATTTGATTTCCAGAAAGTCCTTCATTACCTGCAGCATTAAAATGAACAATGCGGCTGTCATATACTAAATTTTCCCAGTCCCTGTCCAAGATTGCATAGTCATGGCTCGATGCGTTACCGTTAGATCTGGTAGCAATATGAATAGGTGGGTTTGAGCCATATCCATTTAAATCAGCAGTTGTTGGAAGTACTGCTCCGCCACGACAATAAATATGACTATCGGGTGAAACCGCTCGGAGAATAGCAGAAACGTTTTCAGAATGACTTGTATGTGGACCTGCAAGCCGAGTGTAGCCTGTTATATGTCCAGCATTCGGGCAACCGCTTTCTGTCATATAAATCCCCACGCCAGCCCCACGTCGTTCAGGATAATTGATCGCGTGAGGATTGATTAATGTATTAAGCATTGCACCAGCAATATCATCTTTCGGTTCGATGTAAAGCTCGACTCCTTGAATAAGGTTCCGGCTCTCAGTCACTAACCTATTTATTTCTTCTTTTGATAGGGTTAGGGTCAAAGTTGCTCTGCCTTCTTTAACTTGAGCAAGTAACTCATTAGAGTCATTCCAGCCATGTTGGGTTATTAAGCTTGTGGCAATTGAACGATTAGTTTCATCTCTGATTTTTCTTTTGTCGGCAAGGTTTTTTTGCAGTTTGTTTAAATCAGTGCTCAGTAATTCAGGGCTTATGATTGAGCCATTCTTCCTGATAACAAGTCCAGTATCTTTGTCGCTAATTAAGCTACTACTTGATAAGGCAATGTCCTCTTTGCTTGCTGGGGTATTTAAAGCCACATTGACTTTGAATTGTTTATTCTTATTGTCGCCAGCTTCATACAAAGCAATAGTGAGGTCTGTATCAATTAATGGGGGATTTCCTCTTGAATCTTCTGTGAGAGAAATTTTTTCTCCTTGGTTGTTTACAATAACTTTCTCTATCCGGCCAGATTTTTCATCTAAATATTTAATAAAAATATAATTGTTGTTAGAGATCTTCCTTGTTGTTGATGCTAAAAATTTCGATGATTGTGGAATATACTGTTCTAGATCAGTCTCTACTGAGGCAGACGAAGAGCCAGCTATAAACGTAGTAATTGAAAAAAAATATCTAAGAGATCGTTTCATTTGTAAAACTCCATGTATTTTAATTAGATGGGTTCAATCGTAAAATGTTTAACCTATTCTGCATAGAAAAATAAATCAGCTATCTGTCAGTCCGCTGTCTTTTATTGGTAAGGAGCAGGTGTGAGAGTTTACAGGTAATTGGTCTATGAACAGCGGCTTCACATTAAGGCTTAATTTTTGATTTTGGTAAATTACAAGCTATTACATGCTCTAGTTGTTTAATTTGTGGAGATACAAAATCCGATATACCCTTTAGAGTAAGTGATGGCTAACTATTCTTTTAACACAAACCCCTATGTACCCTAATTAATATCGGTAACACGTTTGCTGAAAACCGCAGCTCGTGGTTCTCTGAATTCTTATATCGGCAGCAGTTCGATGAAGGCCGAGTAATTTGCGTCTCGGATGCAACTTGCTAAGGTACGGTGCCAGCTTGCTAGAAGTTATCCAGGGAGTTTGTGAAAAATTGTATGGGATTAGTAAACAGTAGAAAACAAAAAAGCCCAGTTTTTAAGCTGGGCTTTTAGTAATACGCGAAAGCTTATTCGAGTGTAGGTGTTGTCCACTCGCGCCATAGCTCAAGGTTGCCTTGCGCTTTGGAACTTGCGGTAATTCCACCGGTGGTAGCGTCAGATTGACCTCTCATAAATTTGCGAAGATTCTGACGTAATTGATCAGCAAATTCAGCACGTATCGCACAGTGAGTACCGCTTGCCACATTAGAGTTGTACGTGATATTCGACTCTGCGCCCAGTGCCTTATAGACTTCCTGACCAGCCAGTGCAGCGGTATGAGCGGCTTTGGGACCAAGGTTGGCGATGTGTGGGTTGTCCATAATAAACAGGCCGCGCGGCGCAACTAATCCAATTACTTCATGTGTATCTATAGGCAGTTTAGTGACACTTGAGGTAAATGGGCTGAATACATCTCCTAACCAGTAAGTTTCCCCATAAGCGCTGGTTGCACTCTGTGCGCCCTCGCCAGCCAGCAAACGCCACGCAGGGACACCGCCGGTGCCGGATTCAAGCGGCATGGTTAAGGCAACACGTTGATCTAGCACACCTACGGTAAATGCGCCTTTACCGAAACGTGAGCATCCTGTGACGCCTGTATGGGTAGGGTCTAGTGTGGTATTTCCCTCTGTATTCGCCTGTTCAATAACATCAATGATGCGGCTTACACCCCAGCTCCACGCTGCTAACAGGCCGGTTGTGCTGTCGCTTCCGTAGATATCATAGAAGGCACCTTTTTTGACACTACGTGAGCCGCCGGATTCGGCACCTACTGCATAAGGATCATAGCTAATGATAGCGACACCTTCAGAATCTACGATGGCTGAATCTACTGCCAACCCAAAGCTGCCGAAAGCTACCAGCGCAGGATAAGGGGCAGTACCTAGGCTAGGCAGTTTAATACCGGCGCTGAAACTGGTGCTTTTGCCGTTGTGAGTAACATTTACGGTAATTTTATCGTTGGTTATTGTACCTGTTACCGAGTCCGGTTTAGGCGGTTTGAAACCGTAAATATAGTTTTCAGCTTGCCTTAAAATCTCTTGTCTGCGGCAGCGCCAATCTTCTTTTTTGGTAATCTGGTCGCCTTCTATTTTGGTAAAAGGGTCAGGCAATTTGGCGATTACCGGCAAATCCGCAATGGCTGGCAATATTGGAATCACACAGTCAGCGCCTTCGTTTTCTGCACTGACAACACCAGGCTCAATTGGTTTTGGCGGTGGTGGTGGCGGTGGTGGTGGCGGTTCAACAAATTCGCCATCAATAGAATAAATAGCAAAGCCACTCAAGGTTGCATTGTCTGCGAGGGTTTCCAACGAAATTGTTAAGCTTTCGTCTGCAACCGTAACATTTATATCGGGAGGGGTATAGGCACCTTTAGCACCGACAAGTACAAATAAATCCATATTGGAAAATACGGATTGGCCTTCTACGGATGCATTAAATAAGCGTTTGTTTGGCGCTGTTTGGTACAGTTCGGCAAAGTGCAATACTACGCGATAGTTCCCGTTGGTAACCGGCACATTATAGGTCTGGGTGCCGTATTTTTCGCTCTGGAAGAGCGCATCTTCATCAACACCCTTAATATCGCCTGTTATTGCATTCGGAGTGCCTCCGGTGCCAAAACGATCCGGTTGATACTCAACGCCGTTATAGGTAACTTTTTCAGATGAGCCCACATTAATGGCAAGGACAAGGTGTTCTTCTTTAGCAAGGCTGCTGCTGGATGAACTTAAAGAGCTTGACGAACTTTCAGAGCTTAAACTTGAGGGGATGGAAGAGCTGGATGTAGCCACTGAACTCACTGAGCTGGACGTAGTTACTACAGAACTTGAGCTGGATGTAGTCGCAACGGAGCTTGAGCTGGATTTTGAATTCCCGCTCCCTCCGCACCCGGTTATTAACAGTAAAACGGTTGATGCCATTATTCCTCGAATAACGGCGGTTTTAGTCGCAGTCATAACTTTCACCTTTTGTATTTATTTGCTAACGGTAAGTCGCATGGGTTATGCGGGGCAAAGTTTGTCAGAGTTAAAATATATAAACATTTTTTTTACAAAACTTTGTATATGTCCACTTGTACACCAGAAGAAAATTTGTTTTGTATTATTAATAAGCCTACATTTTTCTGGTTATTATTTGTTTCAGAATGAAGATAGCGGCACCTAACCTAATCTGGCGCATGATTTTTTGGTTTCTGTTATGGTTATGTTGTAAGCAGTGCCTGGCAATACAGGGATAAAAATAACCTCTGCCCGATAATATTTTCGATGACAATAATAAACTTACCCATTGTAATCGGGTATTTGAAGAATGTAGCGCCTCGCCTGATAGTGAATGCAGATTGAGGTAAACAGCATTGGCGTAAAGAAAGATGCAAGTGCGGTAGTGTCGATACTTTGCGACGTGCTGTTTTATCAACATGTTATTTCTGATGAATCTCGAATCAGGGTTGGCTTTGCTGGTTAATACGTTTCAGTAAGTCTGGCCACAGTGAAAGCCAGCAGCAATTGTGGTCAGCAGATTCAATAATATGCAGGCGTTGCCCCAGGCGATCCATAAAAGCCTGACCCAGCCGGGGCGGGATATTCTGATCGCGACCGCCGGCAAAATGCAGTTGCCATATCGGTTTCAGGGGGGCTGCATAGGTGGCAGGATTCAACGAGTCACGCATGGGTGTGTAATGGTGCAGACGAACCCAGGCGTCGGTATCCAGGTTGGCCGCCAAGGTCACCACCTGGTCGACTTCGGGCATACGTTGTGCCATGAGCACCGCCAGGGTGCCGCCGCCGCTGTGCCCAATCAGCGTCACGCCGGAAGTGCGTCCTGCCAGCAGTTGGCGGAGGGCGCTTACCATGCTGCTAACGACTTCTTCCGAATAACGTGCACTGCTCCAGAATCTGGGATTGCACTGTTTATCTTCCATACCGGCCAGGGCGCGATTGAAATAGCATGGTCGTCCCAGGAACAGGCTTTCGTGATCATCCATAGCCATAAGCCAGGGCATCAGGGGGTGGCGGGAGCTGGGGTCTTGTGCCAGTTGGAAGCGGTTGATGAAGGGGAGTCCGTCACCTTCAATGTAAACATGCAGGCGCCGGTCGCTGCCAGGGCCCTGGAATACAAGGTGTTTGAAATGGGCCTGGATTATCCGTGCGTCGGAGGGCGGCAAGTAAGGTGATCCCGGTCTGGTAGATTGGCAGCTGCTGATGAGCATTATCAGGAGAGCCAAATAAATTTTTGCCATGGATATACGCCAATGCCGCTGCCGGGTAGATGTCCATTATAAGCCAGCTTTTTTCCTGCCGCCTTGCGGGCTGAACAGCTTGCGCCCTACAGGCATTCAACGCTTGACAGGCCTAACCTTCACGGCATTCGCTGGCGATAAACTCCTTCCACTCCACAATATTGGAGTCCTCCGATTCAAAGAGCGCCAGCCCCACCAGGAATTCACCGGGATTTTGCCAGGGCTGGGACCATTTTACTTCGGTGATCAGGGTAAATTGCCGGGTCGCATCCCGGTTTTGGATGCAACTGCGCAAAATGCTGCCTGGTGTCAATTCGCGCTCCGTAATAATGCGCAAACCGTTTGCAGAAATATCCAGGCTATGACTGACCACAATGGTGGATTCCTGATCCTGCTCATTGCCCACTTCCAAAAAAACCGTGAGTTGTATTTGCAGGCGATATTCCTGGCGCTGTTCATCAATAGTCATAACATGTTCCTGCTGTTGTCAGCATAAATGTTCTCAGGAAATATCCTTGCGTAAACCGCGAATGACTTTAACGAGTTGATCATCAAAACTATCGCCGTTATTAAGCAAGGTCAGTTGTTTATCAATCAGCGCCTGCACTAATTGCTCGCGCTGTAATTCAGCCACTTTGCGGCCGAGGTTATCGACAAAAATATATTTACCGGTGGCCGCAATAATAACGGCCAATTTGCAGCGCACGGGTTCATTATTGATAATGATTTCTACGCGTGCGCCCAAATTTAATGCGCTGATATGAATATTGGCCAGGTGTATGCGTTGTAAATGTTCAGCGGCCTGCTCTGCTTCAAGTTGTAAGCGGATGCGTTCTTGTTCAAGTTGTAAGGCGGCGGCACTGCGTGCGCGTTCTTCGGCCAGGGCGGCGGCTTCAGCCAGGGCTTTTTGTGCAGCAGCCTGGCGCTGTGCCAATTGTTCGATAAGTTGGCGTTTGGCTTCTGCTTCTATTTCCTGCTGGCGCTGCGCATCTTGTTGCTGAAGCTTTTCAGCCGTCAGGCGCTGTTGTTCGGCATCTGCTACTTGTTTGCTGTATTGGGCGTCGCGTTCCAGTTGTAATTGCGCTTGCTTTTGCTGGTGCAAATCCAGTAAGGCTTGAATGATTTTGTTGATAGTGTCTTCAAGGTCAACGGCCATTAATTTTCGGGCAATTCCCGTAGAAAGGCAGACCGAAAAATCCTTAACGCTTTTATGCATTACCTTGCGACCGGTATTATCTACAAACAATAACTGATCCAGATCGGCACGCTTCAACGCCAATTTGCAGCGAATATCCTGTCCATGCTCACCGCTGAATAAAATCCAGTCACCTTCTTGCAAACTGTTGGTCTGCTGTAACACATCTGCTGTTACACGTGTATTGATCTGTGCATAGCCTTCAGGGTATGGCAAGGCTGTGTAGGCTTCACAGTGGATAGGCTGTTTTTTAATGGCCAGCATTAAATATCCGGATAAACTTTCCACCCAGTGGCGATAATTATCCAGGTTACTGGTGTGCAGCGTGAGGCTGAGTTCCAATTCGTCCAGGAGTGCGGGTATGGTGCGGTAAAGTATCTGCTCATCTTCTTCAGTTTGTGTCTGCGCACTGGCGGTTGCAAACATTTTTCCCAGTGCAGGCAGCAGGCGCTGCCATCTTTTCCAAAAAGGATTATCAATTCCGGCAGTAAAGTAAGCGTGCAGTAATTCAGTTTTTAAAATACTTGCAATGCCGCTATTCAATTCCCGCGGAAAATATTTATACGCCAGTGCTGAATTTATAAAATCCAGTATCTGCGTTTCGGCGCTGAGCATTTTAAAGTGATTGATTTCAGTTTCGCACAGGCGTGCTTCCAGCATGGCTGCGCGTTTATCTTCATTCTCAAACCAGCGTTGCAGCTCGGTTCTGGCAGTATCGAGTCCAGGTAAGTCATCGCTTTCACAGGCTCGCATAAAAACGGTGAGCTTTTCTGAGTACTGTTGGCTGGTTTTGGTATCGCGGCTATACCAGATGCGGCTGCGGCTGATAATCAATTGCAGCGCTTGCCGTAAAGGATGGGTCGGTTGGCAATAAAAACTGTCATCCTGCGCAATACGCGAACCCAATGCCTGTTGCAAGCTGGTAATGGATGCTGCAAAGGCATTGTCGTAAAGGTCGTTTTTTAATAAAAAACCACAGAGTCTTTCGGCTGTGGCGGTGCGTAACCCGGTTGCTGGCGAAGGCGCTGCCGCTGCCTGAAATAACTGGTCAAGCTGGGCGATATCGCCCTGGATTATCTTTTGGAACTTAAGGTTTGGCTGCATCTTTTATCACAAGTTTGAAGTTGGCTCTTGTTGAATGGTGCTTGGTGTAAGAGCCTTTACTATAAGTCCTAACTAAAAAGGGAATCGTCATCTCCGCAGCGGATCCAGTGACCTTGCTTATGAATGACGCTGAATCCCCTACGGGGATGACGACTCCCTTATAAATTAATAGAAGTTAGATTAGAGAGAATAGTCCTTGGGCAAGGATTATCGGCACCCGCATGGGCATAACTATAGGTTTAAATCCCTCCGCCTGCGAACTTCAGGCAGATAAAATTGCAGCTTCGATACCTCAGCCAAGTTGCGTATAATCGCCCACCTCTACCGTGCTCCTTGCGGCTTTCTGCTTTTTTTCTCAATTTGAGCCCTTTATGAAAATCACAGCGCCCACTCCTGCCCTCTACTCAACTGCACAGGTCTACGCCCTGGATGCTGCGGCCATTGCGAGTGGTATTCCCGGAATTCAGTTAATGAAACGCGCCGGCCGTGCAGCTTTTGAGTTGCTGTCGGAGCGCTATCCTGCCCCCGAACTCATCACCGTTTACTGTGGGGCGGGTAAAAATGGGGGTGATGGTTATGTGCTTGCCGGTTTGGCAGCTCAACGCAAAATACCCGTGCAGGTTATCCAATTGACCGAAGGTAATAAGCTCAGTGGTGAAGCGCGTGCAGCCTATGATTTTGCAGTTCAGGAAGGTGTGGACATCAAATTATTTACAGATGCTGCGGCACCTGCCATAGGTATCATTGTAGATGCCTTGCTGGGAATTGGTTTGCAGGGCGAGGTTCGCCCCGCATTTGTTGCCGCCATTGCACAGATCAATGCCACCGGCCTTCCTGTATTGGCAATAGATATTCCGTCCGGCCTGAACGGCGATACAGGTGCAAGCCACGGCGCCCTGGTCAAGGCTAGGCTTACCATCACCTTTATCGGCATCAAGCGCGGTTTATTAACGGGGCGCGGCCCTGCGGTATGTGGCGAAGTAGTGTTATCGGATTTAGCCATTCCCGCTGAGATTTATGAACAGGAAGCTGCAAGTGCAGAGCAATTATATTTGATCGATTTGCTGGAGCTGCTGCCACCGCGCCAGGCCGATGCGCATAAAGGCCTGTTTGGCCATGTGATGATAATCGGCGGTGATAAAGGTTACGGCGGTGCAGTAATCATGGCAGCTGAAGCTGCCGTACGCACAGGTGCAGGTTTGGTAAGTGTGGCAACGCGACCGGAACATGTGCCTGCCATATTAACTCGCTGCCCGGAAATCATGGCCTGTGGTATTGCCTCTGGCCAGGAATTGGAGCAATTGCTTTCGCGCCCCACCGTACTGGTTATCGGCCCTGGCTTAGGTCGCTCGCCCTGGTCTGAGCAATTGTTACAGGCCGCCGCTAAATCCGGCTTGCCGATGGTGGTAGATGCCGACGCCCTGAACCTGCTGGCAGAAGGCCGTGTAGTACCTGTAGAACCGCGCAATAACTGGCTGTTTACGCCGCATCCCGGTGAAGCCGGGCGCTTGCTTGGCATAACGACAGAGGAGATCAATGCAGACCGGCTTACAGCTGCCATCCGCCTACAGGAAAAGTTGGGCGGCGCCGTTATTTTAAAAGGTGCAGGTAGTTTAGTTCTGGGTGAGTCGGGTGTGACCGGAATAGTTACCGATGGTAATCCCGGTATGGCAACCGGCGGTATGGGCGACGTGCTCAGCGGCATTATCGGCGCGTTGGTTGCGCAGGGTTTATCGGTTGAAGACGCTGCGCAGTTGGGTGCAGTGCTTCACGCAAGTGCTGCCGACTTAGCCGTTGAAAAAATCGGCCAGCGCGGTTTGCTGGCTACCGATATTATTCCTTATGTGAGCCAGTTGCTCAGTGACTGATATGGCGCAGGTACAAGAATTCTATATTGATAACGAAGCTGATATGGTCGCTTTCGGTGAACGATTGGGGCGCGCATTCAATGCGTATCCAGCATCTCTGTGTGTATTTTTAACGGGCGATTTGGGCGCGGGTAAAACCACCTTATCGCGCGGCATTTTGCGCGCTTTTGGCCACACCGGTGCGGTGAAAAGCCCAACCTATACGCTGGTAGAAGTTTACGAATTTGCAGCGCGCCGTGTTTACCATTTTGATTTGTATCGTTTGGGCGATCCCGAAGAACTGGAATACATGGGTATTCGCGATTATTTTTCAGACGGCAGTATTTGCCTGATGGAATGGCCGGAGCGCGGCCAGGGCGTGCTGCCCAATCCTGAAATACACATTGATATAAAAGTGCAGGACAACGGGCGACATGTCTGTGTAACTTCACTTGATACAATTTTACTTTCGTTAAGGTTTTAAACGATTTTTTCGTGCTATGTGGATGCTTTTGTCAATTTTATGAAGAGTATTTGTTATGACCGTTTCTGAATTCCAAACGTTGGCCAACAGTATTGCCGATGAAGTGGGAAGATTGTTGCCGCAGATTTTATCTGTACCTGAAGAATTACAGATTGCGAATGGCAATTGCGTCTTGTGCATGATGAACGCGGCGGGCGATACGGTGCTGCGTATGTACGGAAATAATCCGATCCGCCAACGCCAGGTTGCACAAGTGGCTACGAAAAAAGCTTTGCAGGTTTGGCTCACAGGTTATGCGACGGGTGCTTATGAAAAATTGGTTTATAACGGCGAGATCGATCCGGACACATTTGGAATTCCGCACCCCGAATTTATTGGCTGGCTCGGTGGGTTTGAAGCACAAGCTGCAAATGGCGAGCGCTTGGTTTTAGCCTTCAGCGGTGTTCGTGGTGAGCAAGACCAAGGTATATTGCGTTTGGCGGCAGAGAATTTAAAAACCTTTTCGATTGTAGAGCAATAATTTTTTAACGAAGGCGAACAGTGGTTCTGCAATTTGCATTTATCGTTTTTACCGTCGAATTCCTTCCATTGAAATAAAAAAACGCAGCTTAAGCTGCGTTTTTTGTTATTGAAATCCGAAAAATTACTCTTCGCTTTCAATCAATTCACGGTAATCCTGTGCATCCAGTGCTTCTTCCAACTCTGCCAAATCATCTGGCTTAACGCGAAAGAACCAGCCATCGTCATAGGGCGATGCGTTTACAGTTTCCGGCGCATCTTGCAGCGCTTCATTTACTTCAACGACTTCACCTGATACTAACGAGTAAATGTCAGAAGCCGCTTTTACGGATTCCACTACACCAGCCTCTTCACCGATGGAAACGCGGCTGCCCACCTCAGGCGTTTCTACATAGACAACATCACCCAGGGCTTCCTGCGCGTGGTCGGTAATACCGATGGTGACGGTGCCGTCTTCTTCAACGCGAGCCCATTCGTGACTGCTGAGATATTTTAATTCTTTGCGGATGTCGCTCATGATGGTTTCCTGTGCTTTAAAATTTTTTGATGAGATAGTCGAATCAAAAGAATTATTTTCAATTCAAGACTCGCTGTGAATGCATCCTTGTACGCGCATCGTCGGCGTCCTGCCTCCGGTGGTCTTGAACCAAAAATAATTCTTTTTCTGAGAGTTCTTCGTTAAATCAGAGGTTTGCCGTTGCGTACAAAGTTGGGCGCAACTACATCCACTAATACTTGCTTGCCGCGCATGTCTACATGGCATTGGCTGCCGACACTCGCAGGTACGCGCGCTAGGGCTATAGAATAGCCTAAAGTCGGCGAGAAAGTCCCGCTGGTAATCACGCCTTTTTGTTCAATGCCGTCTACAGACACCACTTGTTCCGCGCGCATAACGCCGCGCTCACGCAATACCAATCCCACCAATTTAAACGCGGGGCCGGCGTTCTTTTCGGCTGAAATTGTGCTGCGGCCAATAAAGTTGCGCTCTGCGGGTACCCACGCAATTGTCCAGCCCATATTGGCGGCCAGCGGTGATACGCTATCGTCCATCTCGTGACCGTAGAGATTCATGCCTGCTTCCAAGCGCAAGGTGTCGCGTGCCGCCAAACCGCAGGGCGGTACGCCGGCATCGGCGAGCGCTTGCCAGAAGGCAACAGCTTCATCGCTGGGCAGCATGATTTCCAGTCCGTCTTCACCGGTATAGCCGGTGCGGGCGATAAACCAGTCACCCTCGGGCAGGCCCTGGAATATTTTCAAGTTATCAATCACCGCTGTGCGGGCCGCGGATACCACGGTTCTGGTGAGTGCTATGGCCTTGGGGCCCTGGATGGCAATCATGGCGAGATCGGCGCGTTCGGTAATTTCGACTTCAAAGTCAGCAGCAACCTTCGCCATCCAGGCCAGGTCTTTATCGCGGGTACCGCAGTTGACGACAGTGCGAAACCAGCCGTCCATGTTGTACACAATCAGATCGTCGATCACGCCGCCTTCAGGGTTCAACATGCCGCTGTAGAGCGCTTTGCCCGGAACCTGTTCAATCTTGGCTACGTCATTGGCCAGTAAATATTGTAGATAGGCTTTCGCCTCAGGACCTGTGACATCCACCACGGTCATATGGGAGACATCAAACATACCGGCGTTTTGGCGCACATGATTATGCTCTTCAATTTGTGAACCGTAATGCAAGGGCATATCCCAGCCACCAAAATCGACCAGCTTGCCGCCCATGTTTTGATGAGTGGCGTAGAGCGCGGTTTTAAAACCCATGAGATGCCTCGGATAATCTGAAAGGAGTGATACGGAAAAGGCCGCTATTCTAGCGGCCAGCAGCCACTTGTACCAGTTGAATCCGTGGTTGCCTGCCTGGATGGAACAGGCTGTTATTGCGGTAAATCTATGGGGTGCCCGGTGTTTTGCGTTTCGGGGTTAAACCAGAAGTGCTCAAATTTGCGGTAGGTTTCATCGGTCATAAAAGGGTTTTTAACACGGATAAGGTGCCGGTTTTTTAAATTGGCTTTAGCGATATAACTGCCATTGTATTGTTGGAACAGCTTGTCAAACGTGCCGTCGCGCAACATGGCCTCAAGGCCTGTCTGAATGTCGTGCGCAAGTGCGGTGTTATGTTGGTTTACGTGGTAAAAATAGGCAATGGGATATTGCAGCACCAGGTGCTGCTCAATCACCACCTTGTCCAGGGTGGATTGCAGGTTAATCTGTTCAGACCAAATCTCGGCAATAGAGCGCGGAAAGTAACTGAAGCGTTTGGACATCAGCATTTTAAAGGTGCCGTTATAGGAGGGCGTTTCCACCAGATTGAATTTGTTGGCTTTTAAGATAGAGGTGTCGTGCCAGTATTTTACCTGGCCTAGCGGGATTTTCTTAAGCTCAGCTTCGGTGGTGACCTTTGAAAACAGCGGTTGATCATCGGCGTTGATGAAAAAAATCCGCCAACCGATCAAGCCTTTGTCTATAGGGATTTCAATGGGCATTAAGAGTTTGTTGACTTCGGGGCCCGGAGCATCCCAGAGTACATCAATCAAACCGTCTACGACCATTTGCATTTGCCGGGCATGGGTTGCACCTCGAACGCGCATGACTGTCTTGTAAGGTTTGCCTGAGCGGGCGAGTGCCTGGCTGAGCAATTCAATAAAATATAAATTGCGGTCGTCTTTGATATTGACCGAATCTGTGCCTGTATAACCGACTTCGATGACATCTTCCGCTTTACATGGCATAGCCAGCAATAACAGGATCGCTAAAAATACGCCTGTGCACTGGCGTAACATAAGGTACTGCCGGGAACGTATCATTGTCATTGGTTGTCGTGCAAATATCGATGGGTAGACATTGTTTGCATCTAGTATAGACCCCGAACCCTGCCTATTTAAGTAAAATCGGTAAATCTGTTATTTTCATCGGCCCGGCGGCCTGATTGTGTAAAGGCTCCGACTTTGCCAAAGGCGCGCTCGCCATTACACTGGCATATTAAAGAGTATACAGAGGTTAAGTTCTTGCATTATTGCTATCAGGAGTAGCCAATGGCCGTGAAATCTGTGTTGAAAATAACAGCCTATAGTGTTGCCTTTGTGATCAGTTTGATCATTATTCTGGCGCTTTTGGTCGATGCGAACATGTTCAAGCCGCGCATCCAGGCACTGGCAGAACAGCAAGGTATTGCCTTGAACATGCGTGGTGATTTGAGCTGGGCTTTTTGGCCGGCAATCGGTTTGGCCGTGAACGATGTATCTGTTGCTGACAGTAATGCGCCGCAAAAAATCATCGCTGATGTAAAAAAAGCCAGTTTTCTGATTGCCTTTGTCCCGTTGTTACAAGGCGATTTCCAGATCAAGCATGTGTCGGTAGACGGTGCCGTAATTGATTTGGATGTCGATGAGCAAGGCGTAGGGAATTGGGAAAAGCTTATCAAAAAATCGTCTGAGCAACCTACAGATGCCCGCGCTGAAAATTCCGCTGATGCAAATTCAAAAGATTTAAAACTTGCTATCGAAAAAATCAGTTTGAAAAACAGCCGCCTTAGCTACGCCAATCTCGCCAATGGCCAAAAAATTGCGCTTAACAATATCAACCTGGGCATGAAAGACGTTAATGTAAAAGGTGCGCCTTTTGAACTGGACGCTGCATGGGAAACCGAATTCAGCCAAACTAAAACCAAAGCAGAAGCATTGCTGATAAAAAGTAAATTCCACTCAAATCTGATCGTGGGTGAGGGGTTTCAATCCCTGGCGCTTGACAAGGGTGAGTTGCAGTTAAGCATTCACGCAAAAGAGACTGCAAACCTCAAAATAACGGCATCACTGCATGTGGATGATCTCAAAAATAATCTGCATTATCAGGGTAAGATTGTTGTTGCTCCGCTGAATGCCAAGCAACTGCTTGTGGCATTTGGCATTCCCTACACAACTGCCAATGCAAAAGCATTAACCGAAGTGGGTTTTGCCGGTGATATTGACGGGGATAAAAAACGTATCACCTTTAAGGGTGTGAATATACAAGTCGATAAAACGCGCATAAATGGAACACTTGCTGTCACCGATTTTACCAGTAAGGCAATCACTGTCGACTTGCACGGCGACACGATTAATCTGGATGATTATCTGGCACCTGCTGCCCCGGAAGTAGCAACGGAGCAACAACAATCTGTTGCATCAGCACCTGCTGTGGCGGCAGCCACGGGCGATGAACCACTTTTACCTTTGCCACTTTTGCGCTCTTTGAATATGCAGGCAAAAATGGCTTTTGATAGTCTCCTGCTTTCGCAAATGCAGTTGGAAAAATTGCTGGCTGATGTCGATGCCAGGCAAGGCATCAGCCAACAGAATATCAATTTCAATCTTTACGGTGGCAGCATCCATGTAAAAAGCCGCTTGGATGCACGCGGTGAAAAAGCACAAATAGGCTTTGAAGCTATTGTAAAAACTATAGATATCGCCGAAGTGCTAAAAGCTAAAAAATTTGATAAGAGCATTAATCTGACCGGTAAACTGGATGCCAATGCAACCGGCCAAACCAACGGCGTGACCACAAACCAATTAGTAGATTCACTGACGGCCAGGCTGAATTTTTCAGGTGATAAAATGCGTTTGGCACCGCTGAATATCGAGCAGCAATTTTGTAAATTGGTCAATTTGGTAAATCAGCAGCCAGATCCTCAGGAAACCTGGAATGCCTATACGGAATTGCAAAAAGTATCAGGTAAAGTGGATGTTGCTAAACGTGTGATCACTGTTGAAAGTGTGAATGCCAATGTTGAGAAGTTGATGCTCGGTACGACAGGTAATTTAAATCTGGTGAACGGTACTTATGATTTTCTGTTGCCGCTAAAACTTAACCGCGATGCAAATGATACGCCTACCAGTATTGTCACCAGCACCCATGGTTGTAAGGTCAACAGTAATTACTGGGTAGAGCGCAGTATGACATTGTTGCGCTGTAAGGGCGCCTATGCACAGATGAACCCTGCTAAAGATTGTCGTCCCGACAAAGACCAGCTTAATCTGTTGGTAAAAGATTTTGCAGCTTATAAGTTAAAAGAAAAACACGGCGAAAAAATTGAAGCCAAAAAATCCGAGTTAATTAAAAAGCTGGATGAAAAACTGGGCGGTGAAGGTAAGGCAGAAAAAACCAAAGATGTATTAAAAAATTTATTTAAGAAGAAAAATGACAACTAAATTTTCGCAGTCAGTTTTAAAGTGGTTTGACGTACATGGTCGCAAGCATTTGCCCTGGCAGCAAAACATCACGCCTTATCGCGTGTGGCTGTCAGAGATTATGTTGCAGCAAACGCAAGTCGCTACAGTGATTCCTTATTTTGAGCGTTTCACGCAAAAGTTTCCTACGGTTCAGCAACTTGCAGCAGCACCTATCGACGAGGTTTTGCACCTCTGGACGGGCCTGGGCTATTACGCGCGTGCGCGCAATTTGCATAAGTGTGCGCAGACGGTAGTAGCGCAATATGGCGGTGAGTTTCCCGATTCGGTGGAAGCATTGAGCGAATTAACGGGCATTGGTCGCTCTACCGCGGGCGCCATTGTCAGCATCGCCTTTAAAAAACGCGCGGCCATTCTGGATGGCAATGTCAAGCGTGTGCTTGCACGTTACGGCGCTATTGATGGTTGGCCGGGGCAAACCGATACCTTGAATCAATTGTGGGAAATCGCGGAAACCTATACGCCCCAAAAGCGCACCCACGATTACACTCAGGCTATGATGGATATGGGGGCGACTCTCTGTACCCGCAGTAAACCCAGGTGCGAACACTGCCCTTTGCAGTCGGGATGCATTGCCTATGCGCAAGGCGAGCAAACGCGCTATCCGAGTAAAAAGCCTAAAAAACAATTGCCGGAAAAATCCATACAGTTGCTTATGTTGCGCAATCCCAACGGCGAGATTCTATTGCAGCAGCGCCCACCGCAAGGTATTTGGGGCGGATTGTGGAGCTTTCCCGAACTGGCAATCGACAGGGATGCGAAATTGTACGCGCAGGATCACTTTGGCAAGGTGGTAGACACTGAAATATGGAACAGCTACAGGCATACCTTCAGCCATTACCATCTGGATATCACTCCAGTATTAATCCAGCTTGCCAAAGCCCCGCAAAGTGTTTCCAGCGGCGGCAGTCATTGGTATAGCCTGCATCAACCCGATGCCCTGGGCTTGGCAGCGCCGGTGAAAAAGTTGTTGGAAAGGCTCAGCCAGCTAGACCCGCGATACTAATCACATTGGTTCCGTTACAATTGGCCCCCTTAAATTATCAGGTTCAGGATTTACACATGGCTCGACTCGTTTTTTGCCGCAAATACAAAGCAGAGCTGGAAGGCCTGGACGTGCCACCGTACCCCGGTGCCAAGGGCCAGGATATCTTTGACAACGTTTCCAAAAAAGCCTGGCAAGAATGGATGGCGCATCAGACCATGCTGATCAATGAAAAACGCCTGAATATGATGGATATGGGAACCCGTGTTTACCTCAACGAGCAAATGCTGAAGTTCCTTTCCGGCGACGATTACGACCAGGCTGAAGGCTATGTAGCACCGTCCAAATCCTGATTGCGCGATAAATAGCCAAGTTGGCGAGGAATTAATTACCCCTTGATAAAAAAGGATTTTTTTGAAGTCGTGCTATTGACTCAAAACCCCCAAGCGGGTTTAATACGCGCCTCTTGCAGCCAAGCCGCAAGACACGCCCAGATAGCTCAGTCGGTAGAGCAGTGGATTGAAAATCCTCGTGTCCCTGGTTCGATTCCGGGTCTGGGCACCATTAATTCCTTAAGAATCAATGGTTTAGCGGTAATTAAAATTGCAGTATCTAAACCAGTGACTACATAGTGCCTACACTAAAAATTTAGTGAAAGGCGTAAAAAAACCTCCCAAGTGGAGGTTTTTTTGTTTTTATTGATCGCTACTGCTTTGCTCATCTAGTGCTGGAGTTTTTAGGTGGTGCTCTTGCAGGTTCTGTATGGAGCATGTTGTCTTTGCTGATTCGATTAGCCCCCATTTTCTTATAGCCTCAAGTGTTAACGGACTAATGCAGTCAATTAGCTTTTCAATAGTATTTATTTTATGTCTAATTGTATCTATAGCGGTTTGCGCATCGGTTGAGTGCTTTTTTACCCAGATGCAGTCGTGATGGAATAATCTATTTCTGTAGTCCCTGATCTCCGTTATTGCATTAAGGATGAGTAGTCTGGCTTGATCGGGGCTCGTGCTAAATGCACTGTACTTTCTAAACACTTTACTCATTGAAATTGGCCATAGATAGAAATTGTTTTGTGCCTGGTTGGGGGCGTGGTGTGCATTCACCAAAATTTCTTTCCATGTGCCAAAGTCTGTAGTTGCAATTATTTTATCGTGCGAAAATGTAGGCATAGGTGTTGATATCAGGTCTTGAGGTTGTAGTCCTAACCTTGCTCTTTCTCGCTGTTTCCATTCTTTTTCTAATGTTCGAATTGCGTTATCTATACCATTTTTGAAATTGTTAGCATTGCCGTTTGAGTTGTCTGTTTTCACTGTATTCCACCAAAAGTCCCCGAATCTTCTTCTGGCTTCTTGGTCGATTGAGTTTCTTAAAAGAATTTCTAAGTGCTGCATGAGTGGGTATATGGAGGCAGCAGCCTTTTGGCTCCATAAGTAGCTCCCGTAGAGGTCGTAATCCTTTGGGGTTGCTACAGGCTTTAGGAAAATTTTATATTCGTCTATTCTGAGCAGAGGGATAAGGTCAAATATCGGCGGGTACGAAATATTCTGCGGCATATTATGTTGATTATCAGTGGCTTATATATGTGTTTGACTATACCAGCTTTTGACGATAGTATTACTAACGAATAGCTAGTGACTGCTTTCATCCCCCATGCGAATGGGTTCTAGTGGTAGTCACATTGGCAAAAGATATGAAACCCCTGGCTCTGCTGGGGGTTTTCTTTTTGTATAGAATTTAATATAACTATTCGATCTATCAAATGGTTGATAGTGGGCATTTTTGTGGGGTGTCCGCGAGGTGTTCTGGCGCAAAGTGCGCGTACCGCATCGTCATTGTTAGCGTCGAGTGCCCCAATATTTTTTGCAGTGTAAGAATGTCGCCGCCATTCATTAAGTAATGGCTTGCAAAGGTGTGGCGACATACGTGTGTTAATTGCCCAGCGGGTAGTTCAATCTTTGCCCGCTCTACTGCCTTCCTAAATGCGCCTGCGCAACTCTCGAAAAGTCTGCCCGTTTTTCCTCTCACATAATTTTCAATCACTGTATCGCTGTAAGGCACTGAGCGGGTTTTGCCGCTTTTGGTCTTGCTGAATGTGATGCGTCCATCTCTAACCTGTAAGCCGGTTAATCCTTCCGCTTCGCCCCATCGTGCACCGGTTGCCAAGCATATGCGAGCCACTACAACTGCCGATGGATTGATGCTATTTTCAAGCTCATTCATTAGTCGTTTAATTTGTTCCGTGGTTAGCCAAGCTAATTCGGTTTCGTCAAATTTTATGGCTTTCAATTTTCCAAAGGGATTGGGTTGTGTCCATTCTCCGGCGCGGTCTAATTCGTTAAAAACTGCTTTTATGTATGCAAGCTCATGGTTGACTGTATTGGGCGTCACCTTGTCTTCATCGAGGCGTATTGAGCGATAGTAAGCAAAATCTTTTGCCGTGACGCTTGATGCAATCGGGTTGCGCATTTTTTCTGAAATTTGATACAGCTTTCTTTTTCTTCGCTCACCGTCTTTTAGTGTTTGTCCATGAAGAATGAACCATTTATCTATAAGTTGGTTTAGTGTTCTTTTATCGGAGCCGTTTGAATTCCATTCCTTTGATTGGCTTATGTTTCCAAGGGCATATTTTTCAAATCTTGTAGCTTCAATTTTTGAATCAAATTTCTTGCGAATTCGCTTACCTTTTCTTCCGTTTGTGTAGATATCTGCTAGCCATTTATCGCCATCTTTTTTGACGCTCATTTGTTATTTACTCCATTGCTTCCATTACATTTGACCTACTTCCGGGTATTAAAAACTCACCTAGCATCCTCCCTGTAATGATCAAAATTTTGTGCTCTTTTCCGTATTCATTTTGATTTTGTTGCAACACGTTAAAAGCTTTTTCAAAAAAATAAATTTGCGCGGCATCTGCAAGATAATTCTCTTTGGTGCTTTTATTTTTTTTAATAAATTCATTCAGGTCGCGGCTAATAAGTTGATGCTCTATTTCTGCGAATTTTAATTTTCTAACAGATGGCATTGGTGATGAGGTGGGAATGTCAAAATCATCTTTTTCCTCTATCGCGGTTAAATATTTTTCAAGCTCTATCACGTATTCGAGTTCCGCCATAGATTCAGCAAATTTTTTGGCAAGAGGTTCAAATACTTCAATAAATTTGGCTCCTGCTGGTGTAAGTCCAAGATTGTCTAGGCCGGTCATTAACCAAAGTGCATAGTCACTGTATTCCTTGCATAAAAACTCCAGGTGGTTTGAATTCAGCCTTTGCTTTCCATTTAGGGCTTTGCTCCAGACCTGCTGCGAAATCCCGCTTTTGCTCTCCAGTTCTCTTTGCGGGATGCGTAATTGTTCGATTAGTAGTTTTGCTCGGGCTTCGATACTCATATGGCGGTTCCTCTTGTGTAGAAAAGTGCGTTAATGTGCAATTTACTACTTATGGTTGTATTAATTCAAGATAAATAGTTGTTTTGTGGGGCGGCTTATGATTAAGATGCGCCGGAAATCACTTTGGCGTCTTTCAGGAAGTCACTATGGAGTCTGATCAAAAAATGAGTATTCCCATGTCTGTGCCGGTAGTTACGAAGGCCAGATTTTCGGAAATGTCTGGTTTAACTGAAGAAACCCTGCGGGGAATGATCGAACGCGACCATCTGCCGACTTTGAAGGTAGGTAAACACAGAATGATTAATGTGGCGCTTCTGACTAAGGAGTGTCTGGATCAGGATTTTGAGCGGTTTTAAAGAATAGGCATACCAGCGTCAACTGATATGCCTATGAGTGGTGATTAAGTGCGTCAACACCTAGTCACCGGATTGTCCCAGCATCGCTAAATGAGGAACACGCGCATGGTAGCCCATAGCACCATGTCTGGCCAGTTCGTTGGTTTTGATGGCCAGTTACACCCACATACTGCATTGGATGCCTTTGGCACCCGTGATTGCCGCCCTTTCCGCCAGCGTATTCTGGCGCGCTGTGGTGCCTTGGCTAATGCCATGCGTGCTGAGTATCTGTTCCTTGCTAACACCCAGTCTCACGTTAAAGCCAACCTGCGATTTTTGGAGCTGGATGCCTATCTCAATATCGACACCCTGCACCTGTTGTGTAGCCATGAAGAGTTAACGGAGTTTGCCGATAGTCGCGCAACCCTCTGTGCTTCAATCACTGAAAACCATAACGACCTTGGCGAGTGCTTCAAGGATCTGGCTGAGCTGGTTAGGTCATACAGCCTTAATGCCCCCGAAGTTGAAGTCGATGGCAGCAATCTTGAGGCGCAGGTTAATCGCTTGTGCTGCCCCAAGTGGTGGTGTCGCCAATTGCGCAAGCTGCAAGCGGATCGAGTCGAAGCCGTTGCCCGTGAACTGCGCCAGGTTAATGCGAAAACCTCTCCTTACTGCTCAACTTTTTCGCATGCGAAAAAACGCCAGCAAAAGCAGGCCAACCGCGAATATCTGGAAAGCCGCACAGCCGTAAATGAGCTGGGGCAGGAGTTCACGCTTGCCGAGTTGGCTGCCCTTTCCGTTTCCAATCCGTCAATTCGTCGTATGGAATTAATCACCCGTTGCAAAGGGTTTGAGGCTATTGCCAAGGCAGAAGGCCATGAGGGGGTGTTTATAACGCTTACTGCGCCCTCCCGTTTTCATCGCATGATCAAAATCACCAAGGGCGACAAGGTGATCAAGATAGTCCCCAACAAGGCCTTTGCTGGGCTCACGCCGCGCGATGCGCAGAAATATTTATCAAGCGTTTGGGCAAGGATTCAGGCAAAACTTTCGCGTGCGAAAATCAAGCCTTATGGATTCCGCATCGCCGAACCTCACCATGATGGCACTCCTCATTGGCATTTCTTGCTGTTCGCCACAACAGCCAACATTGAAAGCATCACCAATATTTTTCAAGAGTACGCATTGAAAGATTCCCCTGACGAAAAAGAGGCAAAAGAGCATCGCGTAAAAATCGAATTAATCAAAAAAGGCATCAACGAAAAAACCGGCCAAGAGTATTCCGCCACCGGTTACCTGATTAAGTACATCTGCAAAAACATCGACGGGTATGGCGTAGACAACAAACAAGCAAAAGGCACCGCAGATTGGGCAAATAAAAATGCCTTTGAAGTAGCTGAAAAAATTGAAGCATGGTCACGCACACACCGCATTAGACAATTCCAGCAAATTGGAGGTGCCAGCGTGACTGTATGGCGAGAGTTGAGACGCCTATCCGAGCAGGAAGGTGTTGTGGAGCAAATCAGACAAGCGGCTGACGCAGGCGATTGGGCTGCATTCGTTCAAGCCATGGGCGGCGCTACTGTTGCGCGCAAAGATCAAGCCCTACGCCCTGCCTATGCTGTTGCAGAACGATTGGACAAGAACACTGGTGAATTAATCCCTGTGCTTCAAACGCAATATGGTGATGAAGCAAAAGAGCGCGTTATTGGTGTATTGATTGCCGGTGTTGTTGTGCTGAGCCGCACTCATTACTGGGAGATTAAAGAAACCGCCAGTTTACGTGCTGCCCGTAAAAAAATTATGGATGGTATTGCTGACGTGCTTGAAGAAATTCACGCACAAAATCCGCAATTAAATCCGGCTGCTATTCATCGCGCACCGCGTCAGCGGTGCGCCTTGGACTTGTGTCAATAACTCTACGCACCACCCACCAACCATGAGGAAATCATCATGTTAAAAATCAGCATCATCGAAGGACACCACCTGCCGCAAACGCGCAATACATCGAAAGGCTTGCGCTATTACCAACATGCGTATGCACATTTGGGTGGTGCATTCCCGCAACAAATTGAAGTCCCTTTAAAAAATCCTGTAGATGCATTTTCTGTAGGCGACTACACCTTGGAATTGTCTTGCTTTCAGGTAGGCAAGTTTAAAAATCTTGAGTTGAACCCGTTTGAAGTTCGACTCAAGCCAAGTGAGAACTTAGCGCGTCCAGCTGCCCAAAAGGTTGCTTAACGTGTTTCCCGAAGTTGACCCAGCACAAGCTGCTGATTTTATAAAAGCAGTGGGTCTTCTCTGGGCTTCGGCCTGGATCTTTGTGCAAATTCGAAAATCAATTAAGTAACTTTTACTGAGGATATTTTTATGGATCTTTCCGGCGCAACTGCTGCAATCACTTCTGCTATCACTGATGTAACCGCTTTGGGGCTTGCCTGCCTGAGCGTTTACGTTGCTGTTAAAGCCTTTACTTGGGTTCGTATGGCAATGAAGTAAAACGCAGGCATTTAATCACTTGTGATTAGGTATCTGCTCCATGGTCTACAGGGGCGCTTTGCGCCCCTGTTTCATTTGAGGAAGGGTGATGGAATGGTTTATTTATATCGTGGTGCTCTGTGTTGCTTTTTATATTTTGTTGCGCAGATAGCTGTCGCAAATGTTGTTAACTTTCCGAATACCAATACGGTGCCAACCACATCAGGAAATACAGCAAAATTAGTTGGTGTTACATCTATCAATGGATCATCGCGCACCGCCAGTGTAGTCATTGATGCTCGTGATAAATTCGGCAATAAAATGCGGTTGTTTAAAACGGCCACTTTTAGCCCATCTAAAATTAAAGAGTACGCAAAAACCTGCCTTACTAATCCTTTGGCTTGTGCAGCCGCATCGGCCTTGACTGCGGCACTGGTTTATTACGGATATTCGATCACACCAGAGGGAATGATTGTGCTGCCGGGTAATTCACAATCATTCCCGCAGTGCGTTGATAAGCCTGTTCCTATCAATGGCTCTGGTGTCGCCAATGCCATTGGGCCTTTGCCCTGTGCGCTTGGCCCAAACTGGGCTGGCATCTTCTCGCTGTATACGTTAGAGCCTATGCCACCCTCACCAAATTTAATTCAAGTGCAGCAAATGAATGGTTTTTACTTTGTGAATGAGTCACAAGGTCATTACGGTGTGCACTATCAAAATTTTTATAATGCTCAGCCTCAGATTGAGTCAGACGCACAACCAATTTCTGACGAACAACTTGCGGAAATTGCGTTACAAAACCCTGCGCTAATTCAGATTGCCCCAGGTGTTTATCCTGATATTTTTAGTCCACTGGAAATAACCGAAACGCTTCCAGAAGACGCCATATCGCCCCAGCCCGAGCCAGACCCACAGGAAGATCCAGCACCGGAGCCAGAGTATGAAGATATGATAGGAATGGAAGCCGTACCGGAGCGGACGGTAGATGTGTCCTCCTACTTCGATTGGGGTTATGGCTGGTTGCCCAAGTCATGCCCTCCGCCCAAAGTCCAAAGTTTTCAGGGGCAACAGTTTTCTTTTGACCTCAGTTTCGCATGCGAAACTATCGCGGATTATTTGGCACCAGCAGTGCGTGCATTTGCAATATTTGTGTTTTTAGCGATAGTGATTGGAGGTGCCCGTGTTTAATATTTTTCGTATGTTTGGTGCTCTGGTCGCTGGCAATTTTGTTGCGCGCATCCTCGTCTCACTTGGAATTAGTTTTGTCACTTTTCAGGGCTTTGATGCCATCTTGTCTATGGCAACATCATCGCTTAAAAGCCTTTTTTTAGGTATGCCCGGCGGTGCAGCAGCATTACTCGGTTTGGCAGATGTCGATTTCGCTATCAATCTAGTTTTATCTGGATACGCTGCGAAAATAGCTCTTTTGGCTATTCGTCAAATGAGGCTATTCAAATGATTCATTTAATCACCGGCACGCCGGGATCAGGTAAAACGTTATTGGCTGTCGAACTAATTTTAAAAAATCGCAATTCCGAAAAGATTCGTCCGCTATACGCAAATATTGAAGGGTTAAATTTAGAGGAGCTTCGTTGTTTCAAACTTGATGAGGTGGATAATTGGTACGACTTGCCGGACGGCGCGATTATTGTTATTGACGAGTGTCAGCGCTGGTTTAGGCCGCGGCCAAACGGTTCCGCTGTTCCTGAGTGTATCAGCCGCTTTGAAACTCATCGGCATCATGGCCACGACCTTATTTTGATTACCCAGCACCCAGGTTTAATTGATCGCAATATTCGCAAGCTGGTAGATCGTCATCAGCACATGTATCGCCCGTTCGGTATGGATCATCGTAAGGTGTTTGAATGGAATACTTGCAACGAAAGCCCTGAGCCAAGCCAAAATGAGTCCAACGCACTTAGAACCAAGTTAAATTTTGATAAAGGATTATTTAAGTACTATCAGTCGGCTTCGATACACACTTCCACCAAGCGTATTCCCATCAAACAAATTGCGATCTTCGTAGGTGCCATATTGGTTACTGTTATTTTGGGTGGAAGTTTTGTCCGCTCAAAATTAGAAGTTATTGATTCCGGTAAAAAACAAGAGGCACCCACACAAGAGGATTCTCAACAATCTCAACCGCCAGCACAGGGGGTACAATTTAAGGATATTGCGCAAGCGGCTCCGTTGCCCACAAATCAATTGCTATATCGCGGTCACATCAAATCCACAACAAGCCTATCTCTCATGCTGGAGGACGCGCAAACCGGCCAGAAGTACGATTTGTCGGACTTTGATGGCTATCGCAAAGAAGGAGTGGAGGTGGTGTTCTATGTGGCGGGTACATCCCAGGAATTCACTTACCATTCAAGGGATCGTGAGCTGCTGAAAATATTACCTTGAGCGGGGGCGCAACGGGCGCTTGCGCACGTTGCGGACACGCCAAACCAATTATTTTCGCATGCGAAAAAATCCTGCCTTTCTCTTATTTCCTTCTGTGTTGTATGTTGTATGTAGCGTACAACATACATACTACAAATCATTTTTCGCATGCGAAAAACACCGCTTTTATTAGTTTCGCTTGCGAAACTGCCCCTTGGCATTTATGCGCAACTGCTGCCCCCTCCGTCATCTTCGCCTCGCTCGCTTAACCATGAAAAGCCACCTGCTGGCTGGAATCAAGAGGAAACTAAGCGTAGTCCTGTAGTCTCTTGATTCCAGCCAGCAGGTGGCTATGGTTGAAAGCGAGTGAGGGGAAGGTGATGGAGGGGATTCCCCCCTCTTGATTCGGAGCTGAGTGAGGCTTTAAGGTTTGTTATGATTATAGGTCGCCGTATGTGGCGCTAACTGATTAAGGACTATTTGAATGCGTAAACTGCTTATCGCAATCCCCTTCATACTTATCTCTGGTGCTGCATTTGCCGCTGTTAAATGCGATCTCGAACAGGTGAAAGGTATTCAGGTTAAATCGAATGGTGATCTCCTATATACCTCTACAGAGGGTAAAAGAAGGAAAATTGGTGCAGCTAGTAATCAGGCGGCTGCTAGCCACTCCTTACAGGTCATTGGTTTAGCTCTTGAAAAGCGCTTATATGTTCAGGCTGCTTTTCCTGATGGATATGATTGTGCTTCACCTAATCCAGAGGTTTTGGCTGAATGGATTTATGTGCAGAATGCGCAGTAAATTGCTCCTGATTGTGGTGCCTACATTGTGCCTACCTAGCTGTGTAACATAGGGTTTAATTGTGCATATTATTTTTCATAACATTATGAAAAATAAGGAAAAGTGCATAAAAGTGGTGTATTGTGCTAGCTCGGGTAGGGATTGAAAATCCTCGTGTCCCTGGTTCGATTCCGGGTCTGGCACCATATCAAAATCCAATGCAGTCCTAATTGGTCCGAAACCCCGCGTAATTGCGGGGTTTTTTGTTTTCGGGCAATCACCCTTGCCAGCGGATATGCGACATTTCCAAAGGCACAGCAACACTATCAAAGTGCGGGATGATGCGTGCGGTGAAATCTGAGGCCGGGCGGTTGGCAGGGATGCTTGCGTGGTAGATGGTGGGTGTAACGGGTTTTAATTCGGGTGCAGGTTCTGGCAATTGCATCCTGTGGCGAACAGGATTTACATCGCCATTTGCTTCTGCATAAAGCTCTACTCGGATGCTCTGTGCAGAAAGGCCGTCGAGATAAACTTCTACTTCAAAGTGGTGTTGGCCATCGCGAGTATCAACCCGTCGCGCGCCAAAGTGCACCGCATCCCAGTGCTGATTGATATTTTGTTTCCAGTTGGCGATGTGTTTTGCAAGCAAACCATCTTCAGCTATGCGTTTGTGATAAGCCTCTGCCGCCGGTAAATAAAGTTGCTCAGTGTATTCGCACACGGTGCGTGTAGCAGAAAAGCGCGGCGTCAGTTGCGCCATGCTCTCCCGGATGCGCTTGAGCCAGGCTGGTGGAATCGCTTGCGCATTGCGTTGGTAAAATTCAGGGGCAATTTCTTGTTCCAGCAATTCATAAAGCGCATTGGCTTCGATGGCATCTTGTGTTGCCTCGTCGCTGTGTTCCTCACCATCTCCCAGTGCCCAACCGAGTTCCGGTGAATAGGCTTCCACCCACCAGCCATCCAGCTCTGAGAGATTAATTCCGCCATTAACCAACACTTTCATGCCGCTGGTTCCGCTGGCTTCCCATGGGCGGCGCGGGGTATTGATCCAGACATCAACGCCTTGCACCAGTTGCGCGCCTACTTGCATATCGTAATCGCTAAGAAACACGATATGCGCACGCACATCAGGCCGGCGAATAAATTGCACCCATTGGCGTATTAATTCCTGGCCCTGCAAGTCGTGTGGATGTGCCTTGCCGGCAATAATTAATTGCACAGGTCGCTCGCTATTTGTCAGCAAACGAAGCAATCGCTCCGGATCATGTAGCAGCAAGTTAGTGCGCTTATAAGTGGCAAAGCGGCGCGCAAAACCGAGCGTTAAAATATCGGGATCAAGCAGCTTTTCTATTGCCAGCAAATCTTCCAGTGGTGTGCCGCAGGCAAGCAACTGGCGCGACAAACGGGCACGGGTGTATTCGATGAGTGACCTGCGACTCGCATTGCGAAACTGCCAAAGTTTTTCATCAGTAACACAGCGGATATTGCCCTCCAGCGCAGTAGAAATATCTCGCCAGCGATCTTTACCACAGGCTTCCGTCCACAACTCATCAGAGGCAGCCGAATCCCATGTGGGCATGTGCACGCCATTGGTGATATGCCCGATAGGAATCTCTGCATGGGGCCAACGTGGAAACAGCGGCTCGAATAAATGGCGACTGACTTTTCCGTGCAAATGGCTCACGCCATTAACGGCACCGCTACCGCGAATCGCCAGATAAGCCATGTTGAAATATTCATTGGGGTCATCGGGATTCTGGCGTCCCAATCCCAGCAATTCCTGAAAGCTGATAGCGAGCCGTTGACCGGCATAGCGAGTGAGATATTGCTCGATAAGTGCAGGCGCGAATCTATCAAAACCGGCGCCGACGGCGGTGTGGGTGGTAAATACATTGCCTGGACGCGTGGCCTCGAACGCAACAGCGAACGGTTGACCGGTCCGCATCATAAAACTGCGTGCGCGCTCCAGCACCACAAAAGCTGCGTGGCCTTCATTGAGGTGGCACACTTCAGGATGAATATCCAAAGCTTCAAGCAATCGCCAACCGCCCATCCCGAGCAGTAATTCCTGCTGCAGGCGCAATTCTGAATCGCCGCCATAAAGCTCACTGGTAATACCGCGATGGGCGGGAATATTGGCGGCGTCGTTAGTATCCAGTAAATATAACTTCACTCGGCCTACCTGCACCTGCCATGCGCGCAACCACACCTGGATGCCGGATAAGGTGACTTTCAAGCGCAACCAGTCACCATTGGCCTGGCGCAAAGGTGAAATGGGCAACTGGCCCGGATCGTTATAGGGGTAAAGTGCCTGCTGGAAACCATTCTTGTCGATCACTTGCCGGAAATAGCCCTGTTGATACAGCAGCCCGATTCCTATAACAGGCACACCCAAATCACTCGCCGCTTTAAGCTGGTCGCCGGCCACATTGCCCAATCCGCCAGAGTAAATCGGCAGGGCTTCGCTCAACATAAATTCCATGCTGAAATAGGCAACACATTTGAGCGGACTTTCCTGGTGGTGTTTCTGAAACCAGCCCGGCGAATTCAATGCCTGCCGTTGGATCTCCAATAACCGGTCAACTTCTTTACGGTATTTCGGGTCTTCCAAAAGTGTTTCTATTTGCACATAGGAAACGGTTTGCAGCAATGCCCAGGGGTTGTGGGTCAGCTCCCAAAGTTCGGCATCTAATGCAGACCAAAGTGAATCGCTGGCATGGTTCCACGACCAACGCATATCGAGTGCAAGTTCTGATAATTGCTCAAAGCCAGGAATTTCTATGGATAAAGATTCCTGGGATTTTTTGCCGGGAAAGTTTTGATGTTGCAAGGGAGTAGGTTTGCTCATGGCTTAATTAACCAACTCAAGGAGTTTTTCGGGATTAGTACGGATGGTGGGGCTTAACAATAACACTATTCTATATGGACTATTTTCATCCGTACGATAACGAACTTAGATATAAGGGTAGCCTCATTGAAGCACCTGTGAAATTAAATTATCCAGCGCCAAGTGAATGATATACTCCGGTAATACGGCATTATAGAAAAGTTCTATGCAGAGAAAAATCTATGAAGGAAATTCTATCCAACAACGAAGAGCCTGATAAATTCCATATAGATCCCGTATGTGGAATGAAAGTTACCGCTGACAGTACCAAATCAATTGCGCACGCAGGTGTAATGTTTTATTTTTGCAGCCAAGGTTGCGTCAATAAATTTCGCGCTAACCCTTCGCAATATCTCAAACCTCTCAATTCGCTCACACCATCTTCGCCGCCGGTTACAGCGCATGCGCACAAAACACTTTATACCTGCCCCATGCATCCGCACATTCAACAAACTGGTCCGGGAGCTTGCCCGATTTGCGGCATGGCACTTGAACCTGTGGATGTGAGTGCGCAGGTGGATGAGAGCGAATTAAATGATATGACCCAGCGTTTTTGGGTCAGCCTCGCGCTGAGTTTGCCACTGTTACTGATTGCGATGAGCGAACTTATTCCCGGCTTGAATTTGCATCATCGTATGGGTGCGAACATGTTTAATGGGTTGCAGGCAATACTTGCAACGCCTGTGGTGCTCTGGAGCGGCTGGCCATTTCTGGTGCGTGGCTGGGTATCATTCAAGACCTGGAACCTGAACATGTTCAGCTTGATTACGCTCGGTATCGGAGCAGCATTTGGTTTCAGCATGTTTGCGTTATTGTTTCCCACGCTATTGCCTGATGCATTCAAAATGAATGGGATGACGCCGCTGTATTTTGAAGCCGCTGCGGTGATAGTTACCCTGGTGCTAATGGGGCAAGTGTTGGAATTGCGCGCCCGTTCACGCACCAATGACGCCATTAAATCGCTGCTCGAACTCGCGCCCAATACTGCCTTGCGTATTAATGCAGATGGTACGGAGGAAGAAGTACATTTGGACCAAGTAATCGTCGGCAATCTGTTACGTGTTAAACCGGGAGGAAAAATTCCGGTAGATGGTGAAGTCAGCGATGGCCATTCTACTGTCGATGAATCCATGATTACCGGTGAACCATTACCGGTGGAAAAAAAGATTGGCGATAAAGTTTCAGCGGGCACCGTCAACCAAACAGGTACTTTTTTAGTCCGTGCAAATAAAGTGGGCGCGGATACTTTATTGTCGCGCATCGTGCAAATGGTTAATGAAGCCGGACGTTCGCGCGCACCTATTCAAAAATTAGCCGATCAGGTATCCGGTTGGTTTGTGCCTGCGGTGATAGTGATTGCGTTGATCGCATTTTTTATATGGGCGATGTTTGGCCCTTCACCTGCATTAACCAATGGTTTGGTTGTTGCCGTATCCGTATTAATTATTGCCTGCCCTTGCGCACTGGGTTTGGCGACACCCATTTCAATTATGGTGGGCATAGGTCGCGGTGCAATCGACGGCGTTTTAATTAAAGATGCAGAAGCCTTAGAGTTAATGGAAAAAGTGGATACGCTGGTTATAGATAAAACAGGCACGCTTACCGAAGGTAAACCGAAAGTACAGAGTGTGGTAGCCGTTGCAGACATTGATGAAAAATATTTATTAACACTGGCAGCAAGTTTGGATGCCATGAGTGAACATCCCTTAGCTATTGCTATCGTTAATCACGCTAAGGAACAGGGTGTAATATTGGAGCCCGTAGCACAGTTTGAATCCGTTACCGGTAGGGGCGTGCGCGGCATATTGCACGAAAAGCATATTTCACTTGGCAATTTGCGCATGATGGAAAATGAAAAAATCGACATGGCCGTTCTTGCAACTGAAGTAGAAAAGTTGCGCGCATTAGCCCAAACCGTGATGTTTGTCAGTGTAGAGAAAAAACTCGCCGGTATTATCAGCGTTGCTGACCCGATTAAAGTTACATCGCGCGAAGCTATCGAAAAATTACATGCCGTGGGTTTAAATATTGTTTTATTAACCGGCGATAACGCAACAACCGCTGCTGCCGTTGCCAAACAATTAAGGCTTGATAATTTCAAGGCTGATTTTTTACCTGACGATAAATTACAGTATTTAAAAGAGCTGCAAGCGCAAGGGCGCATAGTGGCAATGGCGGGCGATGGCGTAAATGATGCACCGGCATTAGCGCAGGCAAACGTAGGCATCGCCATGGGTACCGGCACAGATATCGCAATAAACAGTGCTAAGGTAGTGCTCGTCAAAGGTGACCTGCGCGGCATTGCGAAAGCTCGTTTATTAAGCCGGCACACCATGAAAAACATTCGTCAGAATTTATTCTTTGCGTTTATTTATAATTTTCTGGGCGTATCTATTGCTGCGGGGATTCTCTACCCCGGGTTTGGAATTTTACTCAACCCAATGATTGCCAGTGCAGCCATGGCCTTCAGCTCTGTTTCTGTTATCGGCAACGCCTTAAGGTTGCGCAAAAAAACTATTTGAGTTGAATGGCACTTACTTAAGCCCCCTCTTTCTCTGGGAGAGGGAAGTCATATTAAGCCCCTCATCCTGGCCTTCTCCTTCAGGGAGAAGGAATAAAAGCTTAAGTAAGCATCATTCCTATCTGAATTATACAAGCGATACACCTGTTAGATTCGTTATTCAACTTTGAAAACCTGAGCAAGTTCCCCGCGTTCAAAATGATCAATATTGGCCAAGGTAATTTCACTGATAGCAGTTAATGCTTCATGAGTAAAAAAGGCTTGGTGACCGGTAATAACGACATTGGGGAACGTCAGCAACCTTGCAAAAACGTCATCCTGTAAAAGTTGATTTGAATTGTTTTCAAAAAATAAATCAGCTTCCTCCTCATAAACATCCAAGCCAAGATAACCGATTTTTTTGGATTTAAGCCCGGCAATTGCCGCGCGGGTATCGATAAGATTTCCACGTCCGGTATTGATTAGCATTACACCATCTTTCATTTGGTTGATAACCTCGGCACTAATTAAATGCTGGGTATCGGCGGTAAGCGGGCAATGCAGGGAAATGATATCGGCTTGAGGCCATATCTCTGCTAAAGGTAAATAGCGAATATTTTCTTGCATTAACTCCGGGGAAGGAGCCGGGTCATAAGCAATTACATTACAGCCAATGCCATTCATGATATGGGCAAAGACTTTGCCTATTTTTCCGGTGCCGATAACCGCAACTGTTTTGTTAACCAAATCAAATCCGAGTAAACCATTTAATGAATAATTATTTTCGCGGACGCGATTGTAAGCTCTGTGCAAATTGCGATTAAGCACCAGAATCAACCCCAGTGCATGTTCGGCAACCGCATGGGGAGAATATTCCGGAACCCTTGCCACAGTAATACCCAGTTGCTTTGCGGTAACCAAATCCACCTGGTTAAAACCGGCACAGCGCAACACAACCAATGAAATGTTCAATTTCGCTAATTGGTTCAGCACACTTGAATCGAGTTGGTCATTTACAAAGCAGCAGACCGCATCGCAGTCTTTTGCTAGTAAAACCGTGTGGGAGTTTATAAGGGTGTTGTGGAAAAATAATTCATGCCTGCCGTTGTTGGCACGGCTCAAATATTCCTCGTCATAGGGCTTGCTACTGAATACGGCTACTTTCATTTGGCCTCTCCCGGATATTCCAATAATTTGTCATCTATCAGTTGCAAATAATTTCACCTGAATGTGAATTGCATTAAAGCGGAGTATCGACATAAAACTGTATATTGTTTATAAGTAGGGCAATCGAAACGCTGACAATAGCCTCTATTTTCCCTGTAGACACACTATATTTTTGATCCAAATCAATAACGATTATTGTAAGATCATGGCAACCTTGCCGCAAAAAGGAAGAATAGCTATGAAGTTAGAGCCTGTTAATTTGAAAAAAAATTTAAGTGAATGCTTGGAATTCAGGCGCGATGCGCACATTTTAAGTTATGGGTCTGACAATAGTTTTAATATTGAAGAATGCACTGCATGGTTTAATTCGTTAAATAATACATCCGGCTTTGAGCATGTTATTTTAAATGAAAAAATTATAGGTCAAATTGAATTCAAATCAGGTATTAAGGATAACAAGGGTGTATTAACGGGTTATATTAATTTGCTTTATCTTTTGCCGGATTATCGTAGAAAGGGTTATGGACTCGAATTGCAAAAATACATTTTTTCTAAACTTATAGCGGATGGATGTGTTTTGGCATATTTGAGATATCTACCTGAAAATACTATAGCGCATGCTTTTTACGTTAAAAATGGTTGGAGTCCACTTGGTGTTCCTAATGAACGTGGACAGCTTATGGTACAAAGGTTAATTTAATATTTTAGTAGTGGTAATGTTCGAACCAAGCTCAAATAAATATTGCCAGGGAAAAATTCCACGTTGATGCCCGTCGCTAAAAATAAATTGCAAACCCTGGCCGAGATTATTTATTTTTTCTACCTGCAAATCGTCGGGAATTAATAAAATTTTTCCGCCGGTTTGGTCTGCGCGGCAGCTTGCACAGCGGCAGGCTGAGCGCAGTTGCTGATAGTGGATGGCATGTTCTTGCCCCCCCTGCCAATAAATAATGAGCTGCCGCTGTTCGCGCGCATTATGGATTTTTCGGGGCGGTTGTATCATGCGAAACGTTCTCTCAATTGCGCGAGCGCAATACGCACTGCTTTGCGCACTTCCGGGTCACCGTCATTTTCTGCATTATGCAAAGCGGCCAGTGCATGTTGGTCGCCAAGTTCTCCCAGCGCCAATGCGGCTTCTTTGCGTAAATTACTGATACTGTGTTTAAGCAAAATAATTAATGCAGAGTTGGCGGGGCTGAAACGCAATTTCCCCAATGCACGCGCTGCTTGCAGGCGCACTTGCCAATAATCATCTTCCAGCGCTTCAATCAATGCAGTACCCGCATCTTTAAAACCTAATTTGCCAAGCGTTGCCGCAGCCTCCTCGCGCACTTGCCATTGGCTGTCGTCCAGTGCGTGGTAAAGTTCCGGCAATAACTGATGGTCAGCCGCAAAACCCAGTGCACCGGTCGCGGCGCGGCGAACATCGACATCGGTATCGCTGCTGGCAAGTTTTGCCAATGCCGGAAGCGCAGGTTTATGTTTCAACCAGGCTAAGACACCAACGGCTTCGCGGCGCACCGTTGCATCTCCATCGGCGAGTGCACGAATAGCGGGTTCGGCGCTGTCGACAAAACGCAATTCACGCAACGCGCGCAACGCGCGTCGCCGCACACTGACATCTTCATGATTTACCCACGGCAAAATAACTTGGCCGGATTCTGCTTCTTTAAGTTGAGTCAGGCTTTGCGCTGCAAATTCACGCACGTTTTCACTCGGGTCAGCGAGCGCCTGGCAGAGCGCTGCAATAACGTCAGGCGCCTCCCATGCTGCAAGCAAGCGTGCTGACTCCCCACGCACATCGGCGTCCGTATCATTGAGCAGGCTGGACGTCAGCCAAGGCAAAGCCTCTTCTTCTTCAAGGTCGGCAAGGTCAATTAATGCAATGCGGCGCACTGCGGCGTCCGTATCTTGCAGGCGAGGTTGCAGTGCAATTATGTCCGGGTTGGTAATATTTTCTATAAAACTCATGCGTAGCTCACGGCAAATTAGTGGTTAAATTATCTGGTCAGACAGAAAAACCTTGTAAGGTCTCTGGCGGCAACCCCAGTGGAGAGAGGCGCGGTAATTGACGGCCTTCCTCATGATTCAGCAATTCCAGGCAGTGGCGTTTCAAACGCATAAATTCCGGCGTTGTTACTAATTCAGTGCGACGTGGCCGCGCAAAATCCACATATAAGTCTTCAATAATTTGGCCGGGCCGCGGGCTCATCACCAGAATGCGATCTGCAAGGAATAATGCTTCATCAATATCATGGGTGACAAACACAACACTGGTGCGAATACGACTCCAGATGCTGAGTAACAATTCCTGCATTTTCAGTCGTGTTTGCGCATCCAGCGCACCGAAAGGTTCATCCATTAACAACAACCGCGGTTTATTAATTAACACCCGCGCAATTTCCACGCGTTGCTGCATGCCGCCCGATAATTGCGATGGCCAGCGTTTTGCAGAGTCTTCCAAACCCACCAGCTTTAACATTTCCAAGGCTTGGGCGCGGCGCTCCTGCTTGCTGATACCGCGCATTTTTAATCCAAACGCAACATTGTCGAGTGCACTGCGCCAGGGAAATAACGTGTGATGCTGGAATACCATGCCACGTTCCGGTGAGGGGCCTTTAACAGGTTTTCCATCGAGCGTCAGGCTGCCGTGACTCGGCGTGATGTGTCCGGCAAGCGCTCCCAGTAGCGTAGATTTACCGCAGCCGGATGGCCCTAAAATGCAGACAAACTCACCGGGTTCAATTGCAAAATCTACTGACTGCACCGCTTCAAACGCATTTTTGCCTTCACCGAGATGAATGGAAATTTGCTGCGCATCAATGCGCCCTGAATTTTCCGGTTGGGTTTCTGCGGCGGGAATTGCCGTGGCTGCTTCGTAAATAGTCATCATGATTTTCCTTGCAGGCGATACCAGGGCGTTAAAAAATCGCCAAGGCGTTTAATGAGGAAACTGCTGCCCATACCTAACAAACCGATCAGCAGCATGCCCACAATAATGTCGGCATAATTTTGAATAACGTAGGACGACCAGGTGTAATAACCGATACCAAATTGACCGGAAATCATTTCAGCCGTGACCAGGCAAAACCACGATGTACCCATACCGATTGATAGCCCGGTAAAAATACTCGGCAATGCGCCGGGTAAAATCACCTCGCGTAAAATAGCGCCTTGCGATGCCCCCAGGCTGCGGGCAGAAGCAATCAAGCGCGGGTCTACGGCTTCAACACCGTGCACGGTGTTGAGCAGTATCGGAAAAAGCGCGCCGGTAAAAGTAATAAAAATCATGGATGCTTCTGATGAGGGAAACATTAAAATCGCCAGCGGAATCCATGCCACTGCCGGAATAGGACGAATCAATTCCAGCGGCGGCATTAATATTTTTTCTGCGCGCTTTGATCGTCCAACTGCCAACCCCAAACCGATTCCCAGCAATGCAGCCGTGATGTAACCGCTGAAGACCCGTGCCAGGCTGCTGGTGAGATGCGGCCAGAGTGAATCGGAATGAATCAATTGCCACACGGCGTCTAGTACCGCGGTGGGTGTTGGCACGTTGCTAAATGTGACCAATCCTAAATTCAGCCGCTGGGTAGCGGCCACTTGCCAAAATACCAGACACAACGCAATTGAGCCCAACTGCAATGCAACGCCATAAAATTTGGCCGGCGAAAAGGAAATAGTTAACTGTGCCATGACCCTTTCCTACAAGCGAATAGAGCTGAAGTCTTGCACTTTGCCGGAATTGGTTTTGGCAAAAGATTCAGCCTGGTCTTTTAATAAAAATGCATCAACCTGACCTTGCGGACTTTCCACAAACCAGGCCTGGTTGGCAAGTAATTTAATGCCGCTGTCTGATGCCTGTGCGTAAATGGCACGAATATCAGTACCCGCCGCTTCTAATTCTTTCAGCACTTTTAACGCATCTTTAAAGGAAGCGTAGTGACGCACCAAGGGCTCACCACGCACCCAAATTTGGGCGAGATGCTTTGTGTCGGTGATAGGTTTACCGGAAATAGCATCTTTGGCATTCAGCGGAAGTTGTGCGTAGTTAGCCAATGCTGCTTTGTAATCCAGGCCGGATTGCTTAAAGGCCTCACGAATATAGTTGTCTTTAACAAATTTTTCAGTGTTTAAACCCTGATCGGTTTTTTTCAGCAATTTTAAGGTATCAATAGCGGTTGAAAGTGCTTGGCGATATTCCGGTTTCCAGGTCAGATCGCGGGTTTGCAAACCTAAAGGGCCATGGAAAAGATAATTTACTTCAGCATCAATACCCGTTACTTTTTCAATTAGCTCACTGTATTTTTCAGGTTCAGCAGCAATGGTACGATCTGCCTCCAGCGCTGCGCGCAAATAGGCCACCACAATTTCAGGGTATTTTTCAGCGTAAGCTGCATCCACCAAGGTACCGTGAAAAGTCGGCGCATTGGCTTGCGAGCCATCATAAATTTTGCGCGCGAAACCGCGGTTAGGAAAAAGTTCGGCAAAAGGTACAAAATCGGCATGGGCTTCAATACGATTGCTTTTCAATGCGGAGCCTGCAATTTCAGGTGCTTGTGCAATAATTTTTACATCTTTTTCCACATCCCAGCCTTGCGCTTTAATGGCACGCAACAACATGCCATGCGAAGTCGATGCAAAAGGAACAGAGATTGTTTTGCCTTTTAATTCAGTAATAGATTGCACGCTTGATGCTGCGGGCACCACAATACCGTTACCACTACCTTTAATGCTGCCCGATAATACACTCAGGAAAATGCTGTGCTTGCCCGCGGCCTCATGGGCAACACCATTGAAGCTGCCGGGGAAATCCGCCATAGCACCAAAATCCAGTTTGCCTGCAACCATCTCATTGGTCAGCGGTGCGCCGCTGGTAAAGTTTTTCCATTGGATGTCGTAAGTCACATCTTTGTATTTACCATCGCGCGGTAAATATTTTTCCAGCAGTTTTAGTTCGCGAATCAATAAACCGCCGGTTGCACAGTTGATGGTTGTATCTTGCGTGCCCAATGCAACGCGAATAGTTTCGGCGTAGCTATTAATGCTGGTAATACTTGCAATAACCAGCGCAATAGTTGCGGTTACTCTGGTTTTAAATGGCGTGGTCTTAAATGACGTGGTTTTAAAAAACCTGGCTTTAAAAATCATGGTTTCCTCTCTGATTGAGTTTTTGTTAATCGTTTTCGCCTCTGGTAAGAGGTAGGCAACGAGAGGTTAAAAAATAAAATGCATCCAATTTTGGGTAGCGAGTGTAAAAATTTAACGTAATAAATAAGGTATATCGACTTTTACCGCGCCGGTCGGGCAGTCGGCCTCACAGGGCATGCAGTACCAGCATTCATCAAACTGCATATAAGCTTTTTGCGTAACGGGATTTATGGCTAATAAATCCATGGGGCAAACCTCAACACAGACGGTGCAGCCCTTGTGTGCAATGCATTTATCTTCATCGACAGTTACTGGCGCATTACTGCGAAAAAATATCTCTTGTGCTCGCTGGGCCATATGACCTCCTATTTTTGTAAACCTCTAAAAAATTACCTGCGTTGCTATCGCGGTGTTAAAAACAGGCCAAAAATGCTCATTTATTTCAATAAATTCCGCTTTTTTACCTGTTTTTTTTGCCTTGCGCTGACTGCCTCGGAAACATTTTTTAGCGATTTACTTACCCGAATTAAGCATTTGCTACTTTCAATCGCAATTGATTGTATGCACCTTGTTCTGTTTCATTGAGTGGAATCAAATAAGGCTCCACCGGTCTCTTGATGCTGACCATATTGCCGTTTTCATCTTTCTTGATATGGCAATGGCAAAACCAATCAGCATCATTGCGCTGTGGATGATCAACTCGGTAGTGATACAAACCCCAGCGGCTTTCGGTGCGAAACAGTGAAGCGCGCGCGGCCATTTCGGCACAATCGCGAATCATGCTGACTTCCATAGCGCGCATTAATTCATGGGCATTGTTGGCTTTGATCTGCTCGATATCCTGTGCAATTGCATCAAAACGCTGTAAACCGATTTCCATCTTTTTGGTTACTTTTGGCGGTTGTAAATAATCATTTACAAAACGACGCAATTTGTATTCCACTTGTGCAGGCGGTAAACCTTCAGTGCGTAACAGCGGCGCATAGACACGTTGTTTCTCGTGCTCAACTTGTACAGTACTCACTTTGGAAAATTCACGTTCTGCAACATAATCTGCGGCGTTAGTGCCGGCAAACCAACCGTAGGTAAATGCACCGAGCATATAGTTATGCGGAACGGCCGCCATATCGCCGGCGGAATAAAGTCCTTTTACAGAGGTTTCTGCTTTCTCATTTACCCACACACCCGATGCGCTGTGGCCAGAGCAAAAACCGATTTCAGAGATATGCATTTCAATCATTTTTTCGCGATAATCAGTACCGCGATTAGCATGAAATTGTCCGCGGCTCGGGCGTTCATTGCTGTGCAAAATCGTTTCAATATTTTGAATGGTTTCTTCGGCCAAATGCGTCAGCTTTAAAAATACCGGGCCATTGCCGCCTTCAAGCTCCTGATAAAACTCCCACATCATCTGGCCACTCCAGTAATCACATTCAATAAAGCGTTCACCTTTATTGTTGGCGGTATAACCGCCGAGCGGGCCGGTTACATAAGCACAGGCAGGGCCGTTGTAATCTTTAATTAATGGATTGATTTGGAAACATTCCAGGTTCGCAAGCTCTGCACCGGCGTGATAAGCCATGGCATAACCGTCACCCGCATTGGTGGGATTTTCATAAGTACCCATTAAATAACCGGATGCGGGTAAACCTAACCGGCCCGCAGCACCGCAACATAAAATAACGGCTTTTGCGCGTATCACATGGAAATCTGCCGTGCGGCAATCAAAACCCATCACACCGCAAACCGCGCCTTCATCATTGGTTAACAGGCGCGTACTGACGAGGCGATTGGTAATTGAAATTCGTGCGCGCTTTAATTGGCGGTAAAGCACTTTTTTAATATCGTGGCCCTCGGGCATGGGCAAAACATAAGAGCCCATGTGATGCACTTTTTTCACCGCGTAATCACCGGTTTCATCTTTTTCAAACTTCACACCCCAGCGATCAAGTTGTTCGATAGTGGCAAAACTGTGTTTGGCGTAGGCATAAACCGTTGCCTGGTTAACAATGCCATCATTCGCGATAGTAATTTCTTTGGTGTATTGCTCAGGCGTTGCATGGCCCGGAATAACAGCATTATTTAAACCGTCCATCCCCATGCTGATTGCGCCGGAACGTTTTACATTGGCTTTATCAATCAATAAAATACGCAAATTCGGATTGCGCTCTTTTGCTTTAATCGCTGCCATCGGGCCTGCGGTGCCGCCGCCGACAACCACTATGTCGTACTCTTGCTCCAGGGTTTTAACCTGCGCGAAATCAAAGACTGCATTACTCATTATTGTTCCTCTTTACCTTGGCCATTCACGCCATGTCGATCAATACGTAAACGATATTGGAAAGCATCGCCGCGGTAATAGAGATATTCAAAATCCAGAGGCGCACCCTCAGCAGAATGAGTCAATCGCTCAATACGCATAATCGGTGAACCTTCTTCAACTTTTAGCGCTTTTGTTAAATCAGCTTCTGCGAGAACAGCATCAATAGCTAAATCCGCGTGGCCAAGTGCAATATTGCAATCGTTTTCGATAATAAGAAAAATATCACGCGTAGCTAAATCCGCTTTTTCAAGTTGCTTGCCCAAACTTTGCGGTACATAAGTAATTTCAAGCGAAACCGGCTCGCGATTGATCAATCGTACACGCTTGATTTCGGCAACCAAATCGTCTTCTGCAATTTGCAGCCGTTCAGCTATCAACGGACTGGCCGGAATAAATTTAAAGCTCCGTAACTTATTAATAACTTCATAACCCATTTGCGACATGGATTCCGCGAGGCCTTGTAACTTGCTGACGTTTTGAAACGCTTTGGGTTTTGCAACAAAGGTTCCTTTACCGTGGATTTTAAAAATCAACCCTTCCTTTTGTAAGTCACCCAAAGCTTGGCGAACCGTAATTCGGCTGACTTTATAAATTTCCCCCAGTTCGCTTTCGGATGGCATTTTGCTATGCGATGGATAGCTGCCATCCAGAATTTTTGTGCGTAAGAGTTCTTTTAATTGGCTATAGAGCGGTACAGGTGAAAGCTGTAAAAGCTTTTGATGTGTACTCATGAATGCTACTCAAAAAATTAATAAAGTGTGTTATTACTTGTTATGACAAGTTGGTGGGGAGTCTAAAGAGTGGATGATAGGGGGGCAAAATATTTTATTTTTCTAAGGTTATAACCAAAGTTATTTTTTGATGGCTATAGACGGTAATTGATATGTGAGGTGTTAAATTTTAAGCAGTGCATCTATAGAAATAAGGTGAGAAAAAATAGTGAAGCGGGTGCAGGAAAAGCCGCTCAGAGAGATTAATGAATGGTGTCTGACGCTATTGGTTTGATCTCACAAAGGTGATAGGTAAAAGCAGTTGCTAAATAATAACTAAAAAGCCAGCACATTTCTGTACTGGCTTTGATGTTGATTTCTCCTTTAAAAAAACAATTAAAATCAATCGAAACTGGTCTCATTCAGTGATTTCGTGTCCCCCATTTATTTACGGAGCCGCTATAAACACGGCTTTAATGGAGGTGTTGGAATTGGGTGTCAGTGTAATTTTTTCTTGGGTAGAATTAACATCACCTTGCCAATGTGAGAACACGTAACCTGCTTCCGGAATGGCCTGTAGTGTTATTGATACAGTTTTAAAATACTGTCCGGTAAAGTCACCCGTTAACGTCAGGCTATTTAATTTTACTTTTCCTTCTGACGGCTCAGATTGAGTTAATTGCAAGCTATACACACCACCAAATCCAAAATAACTGCTGATATGTTGAAACATATATTGAGGTCGTTGCACTGCAAAATTTTTCATTTTTGCAAGATTATTGTCCCAATTATTGGAGCGTTGCCACCGCGAAAATGCAGCAGGAACTTCGGTGCGTAAGGGCTCACTGATTTCTGTTATGTGATTTACAACATGGTTAGATTCAAACCGGGTATTTAATTCATCAGCAAATTGATTGACAAACTTGGTTTTATAGGCAGCATTTTTCAATAAATTACGCATTAAGAAAGTCGACCAGGGCGGATTTGGCCAGGCAGGCCCATTTTCAGCCAAAGCAAAACTCAAGGTGTCATTCTGGTAATCCAGGTTGTTGTAAATACCAAAACCAAAATCAGTATCGTATAAAATCCAGTGCCATTTAAATCCGGGAGCATTCCAAAATTTAATATTATTGCCAGGCCAATCGGTATTATTAAAATAGATTTGTGCAATGTTATAGATAGTGAAATTATCAACATCGATCTGATTTTCCACATAAGCAAAATGCTCAGAATCGCTTAGGTCATTGTTTTCAATATATTTCAATAATGCCAAATAGGATTTGTTACTGCCTTCGTTAACAACACCATTTCCTTCCAACAGATTAACATCATCAGCATCTACACCATGACGTGTTGCAATAAAATCTTCATTCACTTTTTCACGTAAATTATAAATACCCCAATATTCACCATTTAAATAGGTCACTACAGATCGATAATCCTGGTAATCCAATCCTGTACCTGCCATCAAACTTGTTAATGCTGCATCACGAATAAAGGTATACATCCAATCATTGCCAGAGTTGCGCAAGACCAATGATGAAAATGTGGTGTAATCAACATGAGGGAATATCGGATAATCTATTTCATCGAGCCCATAACGCCCACGCGCAAAGATGGCGAGTGATCGCTGTGCGTTTGATCTGCTCCATCCGCCGAATATTTTTACACCGCCATCGAAAGCAAAGCCAAGATCGCCATTTTTTTCATAAAACGTAAAGTGGATGTCTCGCTCCCAGTCCTGCCAGAAATTTGCACCGTTGTAGGGCTCTTGAGGTTCGTATTCATTACCCAGCACATAAATACCGGTATCCTGATCGAAAAAGTTTTTAGGCTCGGTAATTAATGTGACAACGGGTAAATCGTGGTGTGCCGAAGGCAAAAATTGTCGGCTCATGGTGATTGATGGAATGGCGTTGTCAGCAAAAATACGTGCACGCAATGTGACATTGCCTGTAACGGGGATAGCTGATTTATATACCGAAGAGTTCAACGTAGGAATACTGCCATCTAAGGTGTAGGTAATAAACTCATTACCGCTATTTCCTGAAATACTTACGTTGCCAGGACTATTGACTCCACCTTGATGTGAGAACTCAGGGATAGAGCGGATAATACTGGAATATTCCTGAGAGGAATTTGCAGCACCTGGTGTCGGTGTTTCAAAAAATACTGCCGTTGACATCTGGGCATTCATGCCCACAGAGTGCCCCGGAGTCACTTCTGCCAAACTTAAACGATGGACCTCAACACCTTCAGCATTAAAGAGGTAAATGGTTTCGTCATTCGATAGTTTAAAATTAGTATGAAAAATTTTGGCATTAACATTATTCCGTTTTTTGTCGGAAGCCCAAATTAGAATATGCTCGCCAGGATTAATGGTCACCGATGGGAATACCCATTTCGTAGGTTTTTTCGGATCGTCAGTCAAGCTCCAGCCTGCCAAGGTAAATGCAGTGCCTGAGGGATGATAAAGTTCAATCCAATCTGAAAAGTCACCGTCATCGTCGGGATAATCATTATTTGAAGCAACGGCTTCAGAAATTTTTATTACACAACATTCAACAGAAGAAGCAGAGCTGGATGTAGATGATGATTCTGAAAAGCTACTTGAAGCACTTAAAGAACTATCCTGGCTTGAGGCTACAGAACTAATGGATGAATAGGCAACACTGCTTATAGAATTAGACTGGCTGGACACCGCACTGGACGACTGGCTCGATATGGGAGACTCACTTTTTTTGCCGGGTGAACCGCCACAAGCTGCTAAACCCAAAAGCAAACAGCCAACTATTACTTTTCTTACATAGGTTAATGGTTTAATTAAAATCACTTTAAGACCCTCTCTTGCCTGTTAAATTATTGTTGTTTTCTTTTTAATTGAAAAATATATTTCCAAAAAAAATCTGATATGAACGATATGACATTCTTATCAGTATCTTGCGTTAATAGTTAAGGACCAGAGTAGCTACACTGCGCGCAGCAATATCAATTGTCGCTTGTTGTGCACTCAGATTTATCTCGGCACTTTCCCGATTTTGCGATATGGATGTATGGAACAGCTGCGCCGATTCAATGCCTTGGGGTATATCAATCACGGCATCCGTAACGGCCGTTTGCGTTCGGTTAAGAATAACCAGTACGATCTTATCATCACCTTTATAAGCGGTAATCTCCAGCCCGTTGGCCCTGCTGCTTTTATCAACCTTTACCCGCAGGTAACCGGGGCGAACAAATTTTGAATAATGCGAGAATGCCCAACCGCGCTTCAGTACCTCTCCTTTTGTGGTGCCGTAGCTCGCTTCTCCATCACCAATGAAAGAATAGAAACGGCGCAGCCACCACCAGATATAAGCACTCCAATTGGCCTCCATGGATTTATGGACGCTGCGCATCATGGTATCCAGAGTTTCATCCCATACTGCAAGATTCGCCGGTGTTCCCCAAATCGCAGCACCTGAACCATCGGCCTCATGGGATAACCACTCGGTCATCCAAACCGGTTTGCCTTTTTCTTTCGCTAAGGAATAGGGTGAGAGATTGCCGGATGATTCAGCGCTGTAAAGGTGTCCCCCGACAAAGTCAACATTATTAACGGCCACACTGTCATTCAGCGTCGGGTCTGTATAGGCGCGATTGAACCTCAGTGATTCTCCCACCAATAATTTAGTGCCTTGGATTTGCCGCCCGTAATCGCGCACAAAGTTGCGCAATTCTGCTCCTGTCCAGTCACAGGATTCATAATCAGGATGCCAATCAGGTTCGTTTTGAATAGAGACCACGTCTATCGTGATCCCCCGTTCCAGCATATATTTTACGTAGTTGTTGAGATGCGCCGCATAGTCACCATAACGTTCAAGCAATAGTTTTCCGCCATTGATTGTGCTGTTATTGTCTTTCATGTAGGCGGGCGGCGACCAGGGTGAAGCCAATATTTTCACCTCGTTTACGTAACTCTTCGCTTCTTGCAGGTTGCTAACAGCAAAAGCCCAGGCATTGTTGTCGGGATAGATCATGGTGCGGAGAATAGACAGCCCCAACTCATCCTTACCTATACCAACGGCTTTTCTGACCTCTGCGGTGGTCAGCATACCGTTGGCACTGCCAACCCACATGGGAAGTGCAGCACCGAAGCCATCAATGGTTTGATAAGTTGTATTCAGGTCTATCGACACATCTGCTATGGGCGCACTTGATAAAGAGCTTGAATAGCTTGATGAGGAACTTGAATGGCTTGATAAAGAACTTGTACTGCTTGATATATTGGTTGGCTCTTGATTATTTTTTGAGCCACCCGACCCTCCACCGCAAGACACGAGTAAAAGGCTAATTGAGAGGATTAACCCGGTTTTTACCAGGGAATGTATTGGGCTTATGAACATAGTGGGGTCCCATTATTTTTGTGTTGCTTTTGTTTTGCTTAGGAATGGCAAGAACTGTATTGGGATTCACTCTGTGCCAAGAAGTGCCATTCTAGCCAGGATAAGCTTTCTTTTTGTGCCATTCGGGCATGGATAGCAATAATCCTTACATTTCTTTAATCCCTTAATTTTTCTTCTGAATGGCTCGTGGCTCGTACGGGTTAATTTAGATATACCTGTAACGCAACAGCAAATAGTTTGGTGCGTCTATCGATTAATTGTTGCCGAGCTGGATAATATGTTGTGCGATGGGGATTTACTCATCTGATTTCCCTGGCAGGCCTGCTAAGATTCAGATTATGTATAGTTGTTTATGTTCTAACTACTGTACTTTCTGATTGCAAAGCAATTGATACGTGCTCCCCTGAGCGCGGCTAGAATTCTTATTAATCATTAGATTTACCTTCTGGCACAGCACGATAGGGACTTGCTATGCGCAATTATATCCGCCATCCCACTTCTATTCCTATCCAGGTTTCCGCGAGCGGGCAGACTTCATCCCAAGTGAGAATCAGTAATTTAAGTGCAGGGGGCCTTTGTTTTATCACGGATATTCCTGTAAAGGTTGGCTCCGTTGTCGATTTGATGATTCCCTGCGTGACGCCCGATTATCAGGGTGAGGGCATCATCGTATGGCGGCGTAATCAGGCTCCGAAAAAATTTGAGGTGGGTGTACGCTTTGCTAATGATGATGAATATTTTCGTGTTCGTATGGTTGAGCAAGTCTGTCAGATTGAGGAATATCGCCAACAGCTCGCAGAGGTGGGACGAAAATTATCAGCGGAAGAAGCTGCTATGGAATGGATCAAACGCTTTGCGGCAGGTTTTGGTAAGACGCAATAGCGTGCATAAAAATCCGAATCGCAGCTGACTATATCATCTTAATAATTCCGTTTTTGTACAAGGTTTGTAAGCAAGACATGATTTCATTTGATGAAGAGCTATCGGGCTTTTGTTGCCATGAAAGAACTTCGGGTATAGTAAAGCTTATCAATTCAGAAGAGAGTCGTTGGAGGATGGGAGCTAGGGTGACTGGAAATCTAAGCATGTCATTGTCGCAGGGTGCAATCAACTGATCTTGGATTTCAATAAACCGGAGTGATGACGGTACGACACGAAATCGTTGATCCGGTGCTACCCCTGGAATCGACAATATTGGATCGGGCTGCCATCCCGTATAGGGATTATGTGTTAATGATTTCAGCCAGGACTCGTCTAGTGCTTCTGGACCATCTATAGCTTCCAGCGCCATTTTGTGAAACTCATTGAGACGTTCACGCATGTATGCTTTGACTGCTCCTGGCATTTTCCCCTGAGTTTTTTCTATTGTGGCGGGTGGACCTCCTCGCCAATTTTCGTTCGAGGCGGCAAAGTTTTCAAGCAAGGGGATAAACTGGTCGAGGAGGTTCCGAGGCGCGAAATAAAGGTTCAACGCTAATGAAAAACCGACGCCGCGAGCAGAATGCCAAGCCCCGGCGGGGAGGCAGAGCAGATCTCCAGGATTTAACTCTACTTCGCGAAATTCCATTTCGGTCGGTAATTTTCCGACGTTTGACTCGGTCTGTCCTTGTTGATACATCTCATTGGAATCGGGCCATGCTTTCGCTGACTCGGTGGAAAATCTCCATCGTTTCTTGCCTGCAATCTGAAGAGTTGTAGCAATTCTTTTATCGTAGTGCATGGGTAATCCGGAGCCATCGGCCGAGACATAACAGTTCACACCCACAGTACCAGTGAAATTAAGCTGCGTGCGAATTGCCTGTGCCCACCGAGCAAGGAATGGATCAGCCATATGGATATTGGTGATACAGATTGTCGCTCCAGCATTGAGCAATTCGCTTACTTGGTTATGATGCGCTTCCATCATACGCCGTGTGCTTCCGGACTCTTCTCCACCAGCGAATGATGCCATTATGTTGTAGCGTTTATCCCGAATTTTTTGCCCTCTCGCAAGAGCCTGTCTCAACTTTTCCCAATTGAAAATATGGTCGAATTTTTGAGAGTGTCCCTCTACATTCAGTGAGGTGCGCGAGAAGTAGGAATTTACAAACACCTCAGAAGATATTGGACTGACAAGCTCCTCAAGTTCACGGCCATTCAAAATAACAGGTGCATTAGATTCTTCAACAGCGTTGGTATCGAGTAATGAATGGAAGTCGGTTATCTTCATAGGTCAGTTCTATTTAGGGTAATTATGCTGCTTACGTCAAATAATTGGATCGCGCTTGCTATAAATAAAGGAATTTAACGTGAGTCTACCTTGGGAAGGGTGTGGATTAAAATCGAAGTCTGCGGATATATTGCCTGAGTGTAAAATATTGGATGGGTAAATAACCATGCGATTAAACATTGCATCTACAGTTGCAATTTGTTCAAAATATTTATTTGAACCGTTCATGTAGGATTTTTTTTCTATTTCCAGTGCACCTTCGTTAAAGATAGATGCTTTGTAGTGATCAATAGTTTCAGAGGTTATTCTTTCATAGCCAGTTTTTCTGTGTCTATACAATGATGTGCCGCCTTTTTCTTTACTGCAAAGATAATGAACACAGGCTAGATCACTGCCTAGATATGAATCTATATGCGGTATACATTGAATAGGCTCTAATTGATCTGGTGGTGTTACCACCATGGAATAAAGTGATTTTCCTCCTGCCATGTTATTCCGTGCCAGCCCAAATACACCCTCTAACAGTTCAACTAAATAGTGATGAAGTATGTGCAGATATTTTTTTGGGGCTTCCATTCTTAATCCCGGATAAAAATTATCTACTTTGTTAAAGCTTGCGTTCGCTTCGCAAAAATCTACCAGTGAATGTGCGTCTTGAATAAAGTTATCTATAACAAGTAACGGCGTTTGCTCATTACCAACCATGTAATACTTGTAGGAGAGTTCAGGATGCAATAGTGGTATTAAAGAGTCTTGCATTGTATCTTTGCCTGTTTTAAAAATTACTTACTACTACAGTATTTCTTAATAAAATCTTGATGTGTTGACATCATTGAGATGTTTTTATCAACTTCAGTGGCGATACTCTTTAAGAAGTGTTGCAACTCTTGTTCCGGCATTAACTCAACAATCGGATGATGTGACGCCGGAGTAATTCCTTGACCAAGCATAACTTGAGTCCATGAATCTAATCGAAATAATTCATCCTCAACCTGGTTGGATCTTCCGAAATCCTTAAAAAGATTTATTCGATGCATTAGGTCACTTGGAACCTCCATATCCTTACAGTAGCGCCAGAAGGGGCTATCATCGCGCTCGGTAGCTTTGTAGTGCAATATAATAAAATTTCGAATTCTTATGTATTCACTTTCTGCCTGAGAATTGTATTCGTCAACAATTGACTGCTTAATCTCATTGTGTGGAAACAACTGTAGCAAGCGGGTTACTGCCGTCATTACCATATGAATACTGGTTGACTCCAGAGGTTCTAAGAAGCCAGAGGCAAGACCCATCGCGATACAATTTTTATTCCAGGACTTCTTGCGCCTGCCCGCTTTAAATTTTATAACTCTTGGCTCAGTCAGTACTTTTCCGTCCACGCTTGCAAGTAACATGTTTGTCGCTTCATCATTAGACAAATGGCGACTAGAAAAAACTATCCCATTCCCGACTCTGGTTTGCAAGGGAATTTGCCAGCGCCAACCAGCGTGATGTGCAATCGATTTGGTATAGGGCACAGCGGGAACAGTAGTTTCCGTTTGGACTGCAATAGCACTATCGCAAGGTAACCACTGTCCCCATTCCTCGAATCCGGTTTGCAAGCACTGTTCAATCAATAAACCTCTCATACCTGTGCAATCTATAAATAAATCACCCGGTATTTCTTGGCCTGAATCCATTTTGAGTGAAGTAATAAAGCCAGACTCCGGGTTTTGTTGTACCTCTGCTATTTTTCCTTCCACTCGTGTTACACCGCAAGCTTCAGCGCGCGAGCGCAGAAAACTGGCGTAACGCCCAGCATCAAGATGAAATGCATAATTTACTTTGGCATGTTCATTTATAGAAAAACGATCCTTTAATGCGGCTTTGAATTCAAGACAGTAATCACCAAACTCCTGGGCTATCCCTAACTCGCGACCTCTAAGCCAAAAATGAATGAAATCAGTAATGATAGTTTGCTTACCGGTGATACCAAATGAATGAAAATATTTTTCACCAATTTGTCTCCAGTTTTCAAAGTGAATACCGAGTTTAAAAGTAGCATTGGTTGCTTTCATAAACTCTTGTTCGTTAATACCTAAAAAACGATGGAAAGTTCTCATCGGAGGAATTGTGGCTTCTCCAACGCCAATGGTGCCGATTTCTTGAGACTCTATCAACGTAATATCGAGAATCTCACCCATCTGATGCGAAATCGCAGCCGCTGCAATCCAACCAGCTGTACCACCGCCCGCAATAACTATCTTCATTTTTTTAGGTAACATTTTGTCCTCATTAACGATTTAGTTTATTAATAAGTAAGGCTCTTAATTTCCTGGCTCCCAGCCTATCCAAGGTGTGTAAAAACCCCCTGGCCTCCAATGGAATGAAAGCATTGGATTTTTCGGGTCCATCAAAAATATAATGATTGAAGATGTGTTTCCAGGCCTCTCGCTCATGAGCGGATTTGTCTCTGATTCCAAGCATTGCCATATGCAGTGCGTTCATGCCGGAAGTCAAAAAGGATGGGGCATCATCCCACCAGTAATTAACCAGAATATTATAAGGTTCTAGGCTTTCTACATGGTGCCACCACATACTAGGTATATATAAAGCATCCCCTGGTTCTAAATCAGCGACTTGTGCAGTAGAAAGTGCGTCTTTAAATCGAGGGAATTTTTGGAAATCAGGATTTTTAAAATCAACTAAGCTGATAACTTGCCCGCCTGGTGTTGGTTCAAGTGGTCCCGGATAAAGGTTGCTGATTTGATCTGGAGGAAAAATTGTAAATCTGCGCTTACCGGCAACACAACAGGCTATGTTATCCAAGGCATCAAAATGACAAGTCGCTGTGGTTGCTCCACCGATCCAGATACTGACCCTTTCTTCCATGGCATCGATATGTTTTTCTCTTGGAATTTCAATAGCGTTTTTATCACTAAAGCCTGGTAAATGCGTATCGATAATATTTGACGCAATATAATATGCTGGCGCATCTATTTTATTGACCCCTTCCAAAATAGCATCCAAAGTTTCATCAATACGCCCTTTGAAACTTTCATAATCGAGCTGGGTACAATTTTTGTTGTAAAACATCCTGCCTTTATTTTCTACAGGAATTTTACATACGATAGTAGGAGCACCATTATAAAAAGATTTCAGGAAGTTAACTGATTCCTGGTCAGAAATCTGCCCTGCTTGAACCATGGGCCAGTCGCCAACCAACTGTTTCAAAACAACCGGTTCTGCGGAATTAATTACATCCCTTGGAATATCATGGGAATTAATTCCATGCAAAATCTTTGTTTTTTTCAAAATCAATTAGTGCCTCTGTCTGCTAAAAGCTTACGGTTTTTCCAATCAATTAATTTTCTGATGTTGGACATAGATGCAGCAATAAAATAAGCGGCCTGAAGAAAACCTGATTTGTTAAGCTCTTCAAGCTCTTCGCCATTTAACTGAGATAATTTATCGGTATTTATTGTTTCAAATCCATTGATTTTTAATTTATCTTGATTTTGAAACTCTATATCCAGCACAACTGTTTCTAACAGTTGATGCTTGGTAAAAGCATCAAACATTAATTTTGTTAAGGGCATACCATCATTAATAGTGTCTAGCACCATTGAAATATGACTCAGGTAGGGAGTATGGCCGCCATTTTTTGAAAATAATTCTTGCCCATCTTCACACGCTGTTTTGGGATGATTTATATCTATATTAACAATAGCCTTCTGTACTTCTGATCCATTCACAATTTCACGTTGAATCCCAATTGAAAAAGGTCCTCTGGCCATAACTGCTGGCACATATTCTGCGCGCCAACCTATATGCTTTTGGTTGGCTGGATCTGCTTCTGCTAAAAATAGGTTCTCATCTTTTTGAAATCCAAAAAACACAACAGCCTGATGCTCACCAGTCTCTGGGTTTTTACGACACAATATGGGATATTCTTTTTGCACTTCTGAAAGCTCAGTAAAAAATGTAACTGTACTAACTACATTATCACCTAGCTCAGCTGCAAATTTTGAATTCACTTTTAATTGTTCATGAGAAATATTATTCAATAATTCTATTTTTTGCATATAACTATTACCGACTTTTATACGACTAAAATTTTATGAGTAGGATAAAAAAGAGCCGCCTAAGCGACTCCTTTTTTATCAAACAACTTTTAAGTAAAACTTAGAAGTTGTAACGAACGCCTAACTGATAACGAGCACCAAGATCATCATAGGTCAATACCATATTATCGTTGCGACCATGGTCACGACGATCTTCACCGGTCAGGTTGATAGCTTCCAATGATACTGCCAAATTGTCGGTAAAGTGATAGGTCACGTTAGCGTCAATTTGTGAGTAGGCTTCAACATAATCTGGGTTCTTGGAGCCAACGCCAGTTCTGTTGAGGAACTCATCGCGCCAGTTGTAGGCCAAGCGAGCTTCAACACCATATTTTTCATACATCAATACCAAGTTTGCGGTATCGCTGAGACCCAGCAATGCAAATTGGTTGTCAGTAATGTTCATGTTGTCGAACTTCACATCACCGCGAACGATGGTGTAGTTAGCCTGCAAGCCAAAGCCAGTATCACCGAAGAAGTGTTGACCTGCAAATTCAGCACCATAAATTTTTGCTTCACGGTTGTTAACAGGACTGTTCATGGTGAACTTCATCAGCGGATCATCAGCATTTGGAGTGATGAATGAGTAGCCACTCTGATCATTGAGGTCGTCTGCCAATTCTGGAGTATAGGCAGCGGCGCCGGTTGGATATTGAGTTGGGTTAGCCAAAATTTGCATCATTGCATAGAGGCTGCCGTTATCAACATTGATACCTCTGCTGTTTAGCGCGGCTCTAGCTGCTTGAGCTCTTGGGCCAGCAGTTTGGTCGCGAACGTCAAAGGTGCGTACTACTTGCTCATTACCCACGAAGTTGAGCACGCGTTTTTCAAACACACCGGCAGATACATAGCTGGCATCGTCAAAATACCACTCTAAGGACACGTCAAAGTTGCTTGACTCCAATGGCTTCAGCTGTGGGTTTTGTCCAGTCGCTTGAACGGTGGTACCCGCATTCAGCGTGGAGCCGTTTGGCTGATTAAGCGTCGTTGATGACCCCAGTGATGCAAGGCCAGGACGAGCAATAGTTTTGCTGTAAGAGAAGCGGGTTACTATGTCATCAGTCAACTTGACTGATATATCCAAGTTTGGCAGCAGTGCGTCATAGTTATTCTTGGCAGTAGATTTGGCGCCTGCTGCCTTGTTGACACCGACGAAGTCGTTATCAGACTGCCAAACAAAATAATCCCGCGGTGGAGTATCTGAAGAGGAAACTTGTTTAGTTGTTTCATAGCGCAGACCTGCCAACACATCTACTTCAACACCACCTATTTGGCCAGTAGTGCCCAGTTGGAAATAGACTGCATCAGTATCTTCCTGAATGTCGTTGTTACCCGCGCTATTGCGAACAATACCTTTAGGACTCTGGGTGTCTTTTATACCAATGTAAGCTGGTCCGGATCCGAGAGGATCGGTGGGAGTGACCTCAGTGGTTGGATATTTTGTTACCAGATATGCTGCCAGTTCACGTGCGTCAGCGCGGTAACCGATGTGCGGTGAGTTGCCAGTGCTAACATCTTTAAATTCGCCGGCTACATCGAAAGGCTCCCATAAGCCAGCACCAACAAATTCGCCAGGTGCTGATGCACCCCAACCGCCTAATATCTGGGCGTTATTGCTGTTGTAGTTAACGGTGTTTGAACCCATTTCGCGACGCTCAAGGCCGAAATCAAAACGGCTGCCGTCATCGAACTTCCATTTTGCATCTATTTTAGCTTGATCTACTTCAGAGAGTTGCTCAGTGGAGAATATACGCATAACAGAGGAGCTGAGATCTTCTTCGCCCAGCGTGCCGTTGAGGGTATGGGTCCAGGTTGGGATTGTAGCACCGCTGAACTGCCAGTTGGCACCGGTTTTGATGGAGGCGCCAACGCCTACGTCCAATTCACTTGCGTGGCCTGGGGCAGTAGGCAAACTTTCCATTGTTGAGTGGTGCGCATCAAGACTTATAGTCAGTTGATCGTTAACCGCCCAGTCAATATTTAAACCGGTTGATTCCAGGGTGTCTTCCTGCTCGCGGTACTGCTGAGCAAAACCAACATCTTTGGGAGAACTGTATTGTTCAGAGATGAATTTTGGCGTTTTAATGGCGGAGTTATCAAACTCAACATTTGTTATGTTTGAGCCATTTTGAACCCAGGTAGTTACTTCGCCACGATGCTCAGATTGATTTTTTTGCGCGTAGGTATAGTCCAAGGTGGCAGTCAGATTTTCAAAAGGACGATATTGGAAAGTCAGCTGCGCATTGGTACGGTCACGCTCTTGATCAGAAAAAACATAACGAACGTCGTTAGGGCGAGAGTAAAGCTGCCCGGTGGTTGGTGCGTTTTTGAAAATAGCGCTATCAGCTTTATTATCATAAATGGTGTTAGTGGTGCCGCCGCCCCATTCAGCAACAGCCCAGTCGTTTACGGTGATGCCAGTAGAGCCTGAGTCACGCTCTTGGTAGCTGGCGGTCAAAGACACACCGAACACGCCCGCGTCATCAGACCAGCTTACCAAACCAGAAACTTCAGGCGTTACATCGTCACCTGTACGGTTAGTGCTGTCCATTACAGCTTTGCCGCCAATAGTTGCTCTGAAGCCTGAAGTATCTAAAGGACGTGCAGTTTTAATGTTTACAGATGCGCCAATACCGCCCGCGGTGACATTAGCTTTACCGGTTTTGTAAACTTCCACGCCTGAAATTGATTCAGAAGCCAGGTTGGCGAAGTCAAATGCGCGAGAGTTACCGCCGCGTGCTGCTGCGTCAGTTGGTGTTCCGCCGCCGCCATAGGCGCTACCTGTTGGAAGAGTTCTTCCGTTCAGGGTGACCATGTTGTACTCAGGACCAAAACCACGAACAGTGATGCGAGAACCTTCACCGTTGTTACGGTCAATAGAAACACCGGTAATACGTTGTAGAGATTCTGCAAGGTTGGTATCAGGGAACTTACCCATATCTTCAGCGTTAATGGCATCAACCACACCGGCTGAATCACGTTTGATATCCATGGCTTGCTGCAGAGATGCCTTGATACCGGTAACGATGATTTCGTCGGCTTCTTCTTGTGCAAACGCAAAAGAAGCAGTCGTTAAAGAGATAACGGATGCTACTGCTACTGTTAGAGGTTTTACTCTGAAGTTTTTTTGTAAAGTGTTAAGCATAAGACTATGCCTCCAGTGATTGTTATTAGATTAAAAGCCACTGCTTTAGCGACCTTAACGTTTCCTGCAAACTATGTAGCGGCTTGCAAGAAGCATTGATACAAGGTGAACCTTAAGGGTCATTTGTATCCCTGCTACCTGAACACCCTCTTCTGTGAGAGGGCACTCAAAGTTCTTTATGAGCACATTGTTTTAGTGGTTGATAACTGCTCATCTCACGTTCCCTTTTGAATCTAAAACCAGTCAGGAATTTTTGCTGGACTTTATTGATGGACACCTTTTGGCAGGTGTTTTAGGTAATTCATCTTATATTGAGGATCTGTTTAGCGCCCTTTTGATATGGTCATTGATACTATAACGATAAACCAAGTGTCAACTGCAAAACCCGGGTAATTCTGGCGGTATTAAAAAAAATAATCAATTAACCGGACCTAAAAAATTGTAACTTTAAATGTGGTATGATTTTTACTGGCAAAAATAACGCTTGATTGAGAGCGATATAAGTAAAAGCATTATTTTGGTTCCGCATCATAAGCCAATTCTTCCGATGAAAAAAGAGCACCCAAAGGTGGGTGCTCCAAATGCCCGGAGGCTCTCCATTACATAACAGTTGCTTTAGCACAAATATGTGGGAAAAAGCACCTGATGCAGTTGCATACTATGGCCGGCTATTTTTATTGTCAATACGACTATAAGAATGAAACTCATCGATAAGGGAAGAATAGATACCGGCCATCGTATGTGGATCATTAATTTAGATTTACAGCTGCTCTGAAGGAGTCTCTGTAACGGCGAGACAATGCCAGGGTTGTGCCGTTATTTAAGGTAATTTGATAGTCGCCTGAATCGAGCGGCTGTATTGTCTGTACATGCTCCAGATTGACGATAGTGGAGCGGTGGATGCGGGTGAAATGGGTGGGCAAGCGCTTTTCCAGTTTGTCCATGGTGGTTCGCATAGGGTAGGTACTGGCTTTGATATGCAGGTTTGCATAGTTGCCTGAAGCCTCTATCCATTCAATATCGCGGGTTTGGATAAGGAATTCGCGTCCGAGTTTTTTAATTAGCAATCGTTCCGGGGGCAGTTGCGGCTCGCTATTATTTTCTGTCTCATCATTCGCGACCAGATAGCTTGCTTCACCTTGCAGGCGGCGCACAATCAGGCGATAACCAAAAATAATCAATGCAAGGGTTAGATAGGTTTGTGCATCCTTGCGATATTCGTATAAAAGCTCTACGAAAAAATTTCCGAAGAGGTAATGGCCATTCATAAGGTAATACCAGATATGACGTATTCCGACCATGCCTGCGATATGTATTGCAGAAAATGGGACTGTAAGCGCAACATGCACCGCGAACGTGTTTTTCAGGGGCAATTTGTCAAGCCAATGATCGTGGATAAAAACTGCGAATGGGAGGAGGCCCAGCAATGTCAATTGGCTGGATATTTCCCAGCAAAAAGGCTCCCACGCCGCAATGCTTTTACCGGCGCGTGCAAACTCCATCAGCGTATTGGTTGAAAGCACGAGGATATTAATTGTGAACCAGCCAACCAGCAGGCCGATTGCCCATAATTTTTGATGTTGTAAAAAGTGTTGGATGTAAGGCTTTGGATGGTAGTTATTCATTCATTTTCCGCAGGCTAAAAACTCGGGCTCACCATTTTATTTTATTGGTCACACATGGCTGCCGTTGATCACATATTCATGTAGAACAATCACTTGACTGCCCACTGCAAGACAGGCTTCCCCTAGCATAGCTTTTTTACTCTAGCGACAGGAAGCATAAGAATGACTCATATAATACGTGGTGACAGCTCTTTGCACCGAGATACTAAAGTGCGTTTGGTCGAACTGGATTGGCTTAGGGTCATGGTGTTCGGGCTATTGATTTTCTATCACACCGGCATGCTGTACGCCTATAACTGGGATTACCATTATAAAAGTACTTACAGCAGCACATTTCTCACCAACATTATGCTTTGGTCAAACCAGTGGCGAATGTCCTTGTTGTTTATGATCAGTGGTGCGGCTGTCTCTTTTTTGTTGGCCAGACAATCCCGATGGCAGTTCATTCGCACGCGTGTGCCGTTATTGCTCTTGCCGCTGATATTCGGAATGCTTGTGGTGGTTGTACCGCAGGTTTATGTTGAAGCTAACAGCAAAGGTTTAATTGATTGTCCTAATTTTTGGCGTTTCTGGTATGCCTACCTTGATCAAACCAGCGCTGAATTTGCTGGGCATAAAACCTTGGGCGGCATACACCTCACGTGGAATCACTTGTGGTTTCTTCCTTACCTGCTGGCTTATACCCTGATTATTTGGGCGATTTATCCGGTTGCAGTGACCGCCAGGAGTTTACACTTGTGGCGTTGGCTTGCGACTGAAACACCTATGTCAGTAGTGATTATTTTGCCCATTGCTATCTCTTACTTTATTGGTACCTATCTGGATGATGCTTATCCCGTTACCCATGATTTTGTCCATGATTGGTTTAACCATGCGCGGTCATTACTGGTTTTTGTCATCGGATTTTTACTGGTGCGAATGCCGGTTATCTGGAATCGTTTTTCGTCATTGCGATGGAGCTTGCTGATAACCGCCACCGTGACCTATGGCTATTTGTTGTTTTCATACAATGGCGGTTCCTTGGGCGATAGCCTTATAGCAACGCTAATAAACCGGCTTTTTTGGACGGCCAATGGCTGGTTTTGGATGTTGGCAATTATTGCCTGGGCGCAACACTGGTTTACCAGGTCCAGTCCACTCCTACGCTATTTAAACAGTGGTGTCTATTGCTTCTATATCCTCCACCAGACGCTGATTATTACCATCGCCTATCTTTTGGTACCCCACAGATTGGGCGCCGGTGTGGAGGCGGTGTTGATTATTATGTCAGTGGCGTTTTGCTGTGTATGCTTGTTTGAAGTGATTAAACGCTTGCCAGTCTTACCTATATTCTTTGGAGTTCAAAAATCTGCCAGAATTAGACAGCTTTGACCGTGAGAGTCCTTAAAGAAGCATTTGGTTATAAATAAGAGGTTCTGTCGCATAAAAGAATCTTTCAGCTTTTGGAAATTCAGCCGATGGCGATCATATCGGGATTTTACTTTTACGCGTCAGGTGGACTATGACTATATCTTCAATCAATTCTGGCCTATTGCAGTCTTCCTCATTGGCAAACAAACAAGACCAGTTGCGTCCGCAACTGCAATCTTCTTCCGCGCCTGTCACTAAAGAAGTGCTACCCACCAATGAAGAAAAGCGGCAGGCTGCGTTAAACCTGGTAACCAGGACACTTGCACAGGCTTATGAAAAAATTGCTGGCAGAGGCGTGACATCGACAGCGGCTTATGACGATCAGGGGCCTATGACGGCAAACAAAGCGGCGAGTACCATTTTGGGCTTTATTGAGCGTCGCTTACAGATGGATGTTGCAGAAGGGGCGACTCAGGAGCAATTACAGTCGCGCCTGGAGGCTGGTCTTGAAGGGTTTAAAAAAGGTTTTGCCGAGGCAGCGGAAAAATTAAAAGCCTTAAGTATGTTTTCCCCGGAAATTGCGGCAGATGTTGCCGATACCTACAAGCAAGTGTTGGAAGGCATTGATGCCTTGCGGGCGAAATTTATCGCCGGAACAACACCTGCCAATGCATCGACGCCTTCATCTGCAATAGCGGCACCATCGGCTGTCAATAATATTGCGATCCAGAAGGGTTTGTATGAATACGCTGAAGCCCGAGATTTTAAATTTGAATTGGTGACTAAAGAAGGTGACAAGGTCAGCATTCGCGCCTCCTCAAGTGTAGGGGTGAGTGTTGCGGCAGGACAAAGTAATATCGGCGCTTATGTTAATGGCAGTAAAAGCTCATCCAGCAGTTTTTATTTATCCGTTGAAGGCGACTTGAACGAAAACGAATTAAAGGCAATTAATGAGTTACTTGGTCGTGTAGACAAACTTGCAGGGCAATTTTATGCCGGTAATTTAGGTGATGTATTTGATAAGGCAGTGAGCCTCGGTTATGACGATCAACAGATTGCAAGCTATGCGCTCAACTTGTCGCAAGTTCAAATCCAGCAAGTGGCTGTGAGTTACGGCACATTCGCGCCCGGTGGTGACCAAGCCCCGAGTTTGGCAAACCAGTTAGCACCTGTGGGCGACTTCATTAAAGATGTTTTGTCTACTTTGAATGTTGCCGGTGAATTTATTGATCCGCAGCAATTACTGTTAGATCTCACCAGGAAAATGGCTGAGCAGGCAGACAGTGAAAATAAAACCCCCAGTGCGCTGGCGCAATTCCTTGAACGTATTTTGGCATTGAATAATCCGCAAAAAGCGGATGAAGTTACTGCTTCCTAAAATTTTCTATTAATCCAATAGAAGTTATTTGTGAAAAAGTCCTCAGTCAGGTGAGGACTTTTTCATGTATCTCATTAATACACATCCCGCACATAACGTTTATCCATATTTAATTTGCGCATATAGTTTGCCGTTTCGGCCTCATCAAACTTTCCGTAGGTTTGGATAATGTCACGCAGAGCATTATCTACATCTTTTGCCATCTTGCTGGCGTCGCCGCACACATAGAAATAAGCGCCTTCTTCCAGCCATTCCCATACTTGCTGGCCATGTTCACGCATGCGGTCTTGCACGTAAATTTTTTGCGTTTGATCGCGTGAAAATGCGAGGCTTAATTCGGTAAGCAAGCCGTCTTTTTGAAATTGCTGTAATTCGTCCTGATAGTAAAAATCGGTGGCTGCGTGTTGCTCCCCGAAGAATAGCCAGTTCTTACCTTTATCATCGCGTGCTTGTCGTTCATGTAAAAATCCACGGAATGGTGCAACGCCTGTGCCTGGGCCGACCATAATCATGGGCGCGTCACCATTTGTGGGCACATGGAAATGTTTGCTCGCTTGTAAGAAGATAGGGATATTTATTCCCTCTGCACGATCTGCTAAAAATGTTGAGCTAACACCTTTGCGGGTGATTTTTCCATAGCGGTTGTAACGTACTGCCGACACAGTGAGATGAATTTGATTGATATGCACTTTCGGGCTGGATGAAATGGAATATAAACGCGGTTGGATTCGCTTCAGTTGTTGCAAGAATTCATCCGGTGCGCAGCGCACAGGATATTCTTGCAGCACGTCCACTAACTGGCGTCCCCATAACCAATCCTGTAACTCTTTTTTGTCGCCGGTGATTAATTTTTTGAAATCCTTGCGCTCGGTACGTTCGGCAATAAAGTTGAGCATTTCATTACTGGGACGGCAAATTTCGTAGTTATCCAATAGTGCTATGCGCAATGGTTTTTGTTGTGTATCGACAAGCACGGGCGCATCGCCGTTGAATTGCAGTGTTTGTGCTAATTCAAACACTAATTCAGGGTCATTTTTTGGCCATACGCCCAAGGCATCGCCGGCTTCGTAAATAATGCCGGAATCGCCCAAATCAAATCCGAATTGGCGCACGTCCTTGCTCGATCCTTCTGCGCTTAGTTTTTTGTTGATCACTAAACGCGATGGATAAGGATTGGTTTTGCTGTAAGCGCCAACGCTGGCTTTGGCGAGATCTCCGGCAGGTGAGGCCATGGGTGTTGAACCTTGTGCGGCAGTTTTGTTACTCAATACTTGATTGAGTTTAGCTAACCATGCCTGCGTGGGTGCTTCAAAATCTGTGTCGCAGTCCACACGTTCGATTAATGCTGTTGCGCCGAGTGCTTCAAGGCGCGCAAACAGTTTTTTGCCGTGACCGCAAAATTGGTCGTAGCTGGAATCGCCAAGCGCTAATAATGCAAATTCAAGTTGTTCAAGGCGCGGTGCATTGTCGCTGTTGAGTTGGCTCCAAAAATCGCCGCCGTTGTCGGGTGCATCGCCATCACCGAAGGTGCTGGTGACGAAAACAACATGTTTGTCTTGCGCGAGTTTTTCCACCGGATAATCGTTCATGGGTTGCAGATTAACATCCCAGCCTGCGGCTTTAAGTTGTGCAGCACATTTTTGTGCGAGTTCTTCGGCGTTGCCGGTTTGTGATGCCCATAAAAGATTGAGTTTGGGCTTGCTTTGTATCGCCAGGTTTGCAGTTTTTTCTACGCTGGAAACGACCTGCAACTGCTCGCGCAATTTGCCAAACCATTGCGTCGAAGGTTTATCAAAATCCGTATCGCAGTCGAGGCGATCTATTAAAGGTTGCGCACCTAAAGCTTGCATTCGCGCGAATAAATTTTTACCGTGGCCGCAGAATTGGTCGTAATTGGAGTCGCCAATGGCGAGCACGGCAAATTGCAAATGGTTGAGTGCAGGTGCGTTTTCTGATTGTAATTGAGTCCAGAAATTTTGGCCGTTATCGGGCGAATCACCATCGCCGAAAGTGCTGGTGATAAACAGCACATGGTTTTCATTGGTGAGATTGGCCGGTGTGTAATCGTCCATTGCGCTCAGTTTTACGTCCCAGCCGTTATTCTTTAATTCAAGACTGAATTTTTCGGCGAGGGTTTCCGCGTTACCGGTTTGCGATGCCCAGAGCAAACTGATTTTAGGTTTTGCCTGCTCGTTTTGCGGTGCTTCAAGACTGCGTGCCGATACCAGATGAAACGGTAGAACGCTGCTGAACATGCCTGCGAGTAAACCATTAATCCACACGCGACTGCCGGGGTGAATGGGCGCATCGGCGGGAATACTCGGCACTGTGTTGATGTGATTGGCACTGGCTTTTAATCCGGCGATGTAGCCATCGAGGTAACGTTTTTCTTCGCTGGCCAATTCGGGTGCGGCCGATTGGGTGACACCAATAGTTTCGGCAAAGGCAGTGATAAGCGGCATGCTGGTTTCCTGGCTGAGGGCACTGAGTGCCGGGCGTTTGGCGGTGCCGGCACTTTGGAAATTTTGAGGAGTTTCTTCTGCAATTACGTCCACGCGGGTAAGCATAACGGCGCAGACTTTGAGTTCGGGTTGCTGCGAAATCGCATCAACTTTGTCGCTGGTCACGGCGTTAATCGTAAGGTGCTCGCCGTAAACATCGTTCCAGTGAAAGGGCGCAAAACAACCGCCGGGCAATACGCGATTCGTCACCACGGCGGGCAAAATGGCGTAGCCGCGGCGCGAGCGAATCTCCACTTTGTCTTTATCTTTAATACCTAGCTCGGCGGCATCTTCCGGATGGATTTCGATAAAGGGGCCAGGATTGAGTTTGTTGAGCGTGGCGATCTTCCCGGTCTTGGTGAGTGTGTGCCATTGGTGTTGCAGGCGACCGGTGTTGAGGATAAAAGGGAATTCTTTATCCGGCATTTCTTCGGGCTCAACATGGGGGCGCGCGAAAAAGATGGCTTTACCGGAATCTGTCGCAAATACAAATTCCGGTTTGCTGCCATCCTCATAAATTTTTAAGGTTTGGCTGGTGCCATTATTTAGGTATCGAATCGGGTTGCGATCATTGCCATCACTGTTTGGGCAAGGCCATTGCAGCGGCGTTTCGCGCAGGCGCTCGTAGCTCACACCGCGTAAATCGTATCCCGTTTTCGGGTTGTAGCTGTGTTTGATTTCCTCGAATACGTCGGCGGCAGAATTAAAGCTAAAGCCTTGCCCAAAACCCATCTCGCAGGCAACACGCGCCACGATTTGCCAATCGGGCAGGGCATCACCGGGGGGGCTTACGGCTTCTTGCATCAGCGTGATGTTGCGCTCGGAGTTGATCATTATGCCTTCGGCTTCGGCCCAGAGCGCGCCGGGCAAAAGGATATCGGCGTAGCGATTAGTTTCGGTATCGAGGAAGGCATCTTGCGCAATCACAGCTTCGGCGCGTTGCAGGGCTTCAATGACAATTTTGCGATTGGGCACTGTGGCAACCGGATTGGTACAGATGATCCAGCAAGCTTTTATTTCGCCCGCGGCCATACGCTCAAACATATCGACCGTGCCTTTGCCGACTTTGGTGCTGATAGTGCCCGGTTCGATTCCCCACATGTCTTCGATAAAAGCCCGATCTTTTTCCACTAACAAACTGCGTTGGCCGGGCAGGCCTGGGCCCATATAACCCATTTCGCGGCCACCCATGGCGTTTGGTTGGCCAGTGAGTGAGAAAGGCCCGCTGCCGGGGCGACAGATTTTTCCGGTCGCCAGATGCAAATTGCAGATGGCGTTGGTGCTCCAGGTACCGTGGGTGCTTTGGTTTAAACCCATGGTCCAACAGGTCATAAATTCGGGCGCGGTGCCAATCATGTGGGCGGCTTTGATAATGTCGTCTATCGGAATTCCTGTGGTTTCGCTGACTTTTTCGGGTGTGTAATCCGCGAGGAATTCCGGCATGGCTTCCCAATCCTGGGTGTATTTTTCAATGAATACAGGATCGGTTTTGCCATTTTTAACTAACAGATGTAGCAATCCATTGAGTAGCGATAAATCTGTGCCAGATTTGATTTGCATAAACAAATCGGATTTTTCAGCAGTCAGCGTGCGGCGCGGATCGACCACAATTAACTTCGCGCCGGCTTTTACACGATCCATCATGCGCAGGAATAAAATCGGGTGGCAGTCCGCCATATTGGCGCCGATCACAAAGAATAAATCGGCTTTATCGAAATCCTGATAGGAACCGGGTGGGGCGTCTGATCCCAATGAGAGCTTATAACCTGCACCGGCGCTGGCCATACACAAACGCGAGTTGGATTCGATATTGTTGGTGCGTACGTAACCTTTGGCGAGTTTGTTGATTAGGTATTGCGACTCGATGGACATTTGCCCCGAAACATAAAATGACAGGGCGTCCGGCCCGTATTTATCCAGAATCTCCCGCAGGCGCCTGGCGGTGGTCGTGATGGCTGCGTCCATCACCGTTTTCACCGGTTCATGGCTGCGATCATTGCGGACAAATGCCGATTCCATGCGACCGGAATTGGTCAGCGCAAGAGCGCTTGAAGAACCTTTGGTACACAAGCGGCCAAAGTTGGTGGGGTGTTTTTTATCGCCGCTGACTTTTATGACTTTCTTGCCATCCGTTTCCAGCAGCATGCCGCAGCCCACGCCGCAATAAGGGCAGACTGAGGCAACTGTTTTGGTGGGGGCAGCAGGCATAGATACAAAACTCCACAATAACTCTGGTTTTGCAAGCGCTATGCCACTCCCCCTGGGTGAGCCAGTTTGGGCAGATTTTCGTTAAACATGTGGAAAATATGCAGCCAAATGTCACTATTTTGGAAACCTCAAATGGCTGATAAATATCGTCCTGTATGCAAGTGGATTGGGTAAGGATAAAAAATGAATTTTTATGGTGCGATTTTGGATTGGCTCATTCCATCCTGTTATTTTGTGGGGCATTGCTGGTGTGTGTGGCCGAGCGTTTTATTCCGGTTTTGGCTGGTTGTGGGTACGGTTGGTGCAAGACAGGTTCTGTTGGCAGTTTTAACACTTTCTGTCGGGATTCCAAAAATCGTTCAAGGCAATCCCGGTACTTATGTTATTGCCTAAGTAGTAGCGAGCTACTAAGCTGTCGGCCCCTGAACTCTTAAGCCTGAATACCATGTTAAAAGTCAGAATTATTGCCGCGATCCTGGCCATCCTGCTCACGATTGCGACCGCCTATGCGGTGCCCTATATAATGAATTCCTATTACCAATTTGTGGATGGGCTGTCACCCCAACAGCAAAAGTGGTTTACATACAGCCAGATAATCCTGGGTGCTGTGGTTGCGGTTATTGGATTCCTGCACTGGAAAAAGAAAAAACCTGGAGCCTAGGCTTCAGGTTTCAGATCGCGGGTAAAGCTCACGCCGATCAAAGGCAAATGTGGCCGTGGAAGGTGTTGAAACAAACATCCTGATGACAACGGATGACGACGTTCTTTTATGCAGGTTATTACTAATACAGCTTGTTAACCATAGCGCTTCTGTTTAGGACGCCAGTTTAACAATCAGCAAAGTGCCGTCTACACTGGTTACTTCTACCCGGTTGGCTGCTTCAATAGGTAGGTCGCTGGAGTGGTCTAAACGTGCCAGCCATTCCACGCCTGAATAACTTACCCGGCCATCGGTATGGGTGATGAGCGCGGTACTGAGCAAAATTTTTCCCACCATGTCACTGCTGGTCTGCGGGCCGGATTGTTTGTTTTGCAGTTTCTTGAGCGGCTCCCATAACAGTGCGGCGCTGGCAACAGACAAGCCTGCCAGCAAAACCACGGCAATACTGAAGGCGTGGATTAATCCCAGCGATAGGAATATACCGGTCAACAGGCTTCCCAGGGCCACAAACAACAAGGGCCCACTCATGCCCAGGAATGCCAGTTCCACCAGCAGGCAAATGCCCGCCAGTGCATAAAAGAAAAAGTCCTGATGCTGGCTGAAATAATCAATCACGGTATTGCTCCCGATTATGGATGGCTAATCGTTGAAGATACGGCCATTGCCTGTGCGACTGTATTGGCGATGTTATCGCCGGTTTTACCATCGCTCAATACCACGGTACTCTCTTTGGCAATGGCTTTATGCGCTTCAATTGCACCTTGTGCCAGTTTGAAGTTTACCGCAACGCGGCCATTGTCAGTGGCAGCTGCGTCACCCACTGTTTGCAGCGCTTGTGCATCGGCGCTGGCCACCAGTTTAATGGCAGCAGCCTTACCTTCTGCCTCCAGAATTTGCGATTCCTTGCTGGCTTTTGCGGCCAATACCTGCTGCTCGCGGGCGGCTTCTGCTTCAAGCACAATGGCCGCTTTCTGGCCTTCTGCTTTGGCGATAGCAGCGGCTTTTTCGCCTTCGGCTGTCAAAATGGCTGAACGCTTTTGGCGCTCGGCTGCCATCTGGCGTTCCATATCTTCTTTGATGGACGCGGGAATAGTGATCTCCAGCAATTCAAAGCGCAAAACAATAATGCCCCAGGGCTGGGTTGCCTCCAGCATGGCTTTTTGGATTTCGGCATTGATGGCTGCGCGATTCTGGAAGCATTCATCCAGTTCCATGGTGCCTATGGCGTTACGCATAGAGGTCATCGCCAACTGTGTAATAGCAAGTTTGTAATCGGTGATGTTGTTGGTTGCTGACGCCGCATCAATCACTTTAATAAAGAGCACACCATCAATCATCAGCGCCACGTTATCTTTGGTAATGGCCGATTGGTGCGGAACCAGGAGTGTCTGTTCTTTCAGGTTGCGGTCAGCTGCAACCGAGTCAACAAACGGCACTATCCAGTTCAGGCCTGAACTCAGTGTGCGTGTGTATTTACCCATGCGATAGATGACATAACCACGGTTTTGCGGCACAAAATGAATACCTTTTTTGAGCGTAAATAATAAAACTGCCGCAATCCAAAAAGTGGGGCTGGATAAAAAAGAAAAAAATGATTCCATTGGGGGATTCCTTAATAATCAGGCTGAAGTGAACAGCAAGTGTGCAGGTACAATTGCCGGGTGGTGAAAATATAAATTATTGTCCGTATTTGGCAAGCCGAGGGAGGCGGTAATCGCAAGTAAGGTTTACCGCCTGTAGCCACGTTGTGAAATAGCAGTCCCTAAAGTGCCAGTATCAATTTGCCGCCTTTGGCGCGCGACACGCACAGGCAAATAAACCCCTGCGCTTTCTGTGAGTCGCTCAGCACATGGTCGCGATGTTCTGCCTCGCCTTCCAATATTTTGACAGCACAGGTTCCGCAATCCCCAATACCGCAATCAAAGCTCGCATTGATACCGACATCGCGCACTGCCGCCAGTAAAGACTGGTCTGCATCTACCTGGATGAGTTTATGAGTGTAAGCGAGTTCCAATATCAAGGCCTTATCGTGTTCAGGCCGCCCAGGAGCAAAGCGTTCGATTTGTACGCGGTCTTTGGCTATTCCCAATAAGCGGGCACAGGTTTCAATATCATCTAACATGGCTTGCGGGCCGCAGGCATAAAACAGAGTATTACCGGACGCATCGGCAAGCAGTTGCATAATATCCAGTCGTTTGGCTTCATCGGCGGGGTACATATGTAATTGTCGGCCAAAGCGCTGTTGCAATTCCTCTGTAAATGCCATGTCATTTTTGCTGCGACCGGCGTAATGCAATTCAAAACGACGTCCGCGTGCCAGCAGCGTATAAGCTATTGCAATTATGGGGGCGATACCGATTCCACCGGCAATTAACATTGCCGGGCTGGCATCAGCATGCAGATAAAAATTATTCACAGGGTTGCGACATTCAATGCGGGTTCCCTCGTCGAAACTCGTAAAGATGTAGTCGGCACCACCGCGGCGGCTTCCGGTTTGCAGCACAGCAATTTCATAGAAATCGCGCTGTAGGGGATTGCTGCAAATAGCGTAATCGCGAACAGCGGTTTTACCTCCGGCGAGCTGCACCGGAATGCCGATATGTGACCCTGCGCTGGCCAATGGTAATTCTGATCCTGCAGCTGGGCGCAATTCATAGGCGCGAATACGCGGTGTAAGGTTGCGTATATTGCTAACTCTTAATAATAAGTAGTCGGATTCACTGTTCATTTATTTCAGCGCCGCTTTTTTTCGGCTTTTTCTTTTATGGCTTTTTCCCGCTCTGCATCAATCTCCTTTTTAAGTGTTGCGATAGACACTTCAAACTCTTCCAGGCTGTGGTTCCGGCTAATCCGCAACGCAGGCGGCAAGGTCTCGCTGGTGTACAGTTTATCGGCGTATTGGTTGTTGCTTTGGTAATTGTTCATGAGTTTCAAACCTGCAACCGTCATGGCCGTTGCGAGGCAGAGCCACTTTAAAAGGTTGCGTTTGCGGGTATTGATCAGACGCAAATGGAAATAAATCATAATGGTGACAATGGCGATAGGCAGGTGGCTTTTGTACAGCGAGGGCCATTCCAACGCGAAGGAGAAACTCAGAATCATATAGAGATAATGGGAGGTATCCAGTGCGACTAATCCGCAACTCAAAATCAACAGGTGCCGACCAAAATTAGTTGCGCCGCCGAATACACGGTTTGCCAATGCCCACATGCCTGCCCAGGCCGCAGCGGATAAAATCCATTGCAAAACAGTGGTGATATAGTCAGTGGCTTTATGTTCGGTAATATCTTCAAGCCAGAATTCACTGACCGCCACCAGAGTGATCAGTAATAATGCGCAGGCAAGTAAAGGCCATCCATGCCAACCGTGGTAAGTGATGTCGGTGATTTCGTCGCTCACGCGATAATGGTTGTCGCGTACCCGTATGTGGGTGTGGCCCAACCGCGCCAGGGTATCGCCATTTAATGCAACCTGTGTGTGATGCTTGCCTTTTATTTTTATGCCGTTATGGCTGCTTAGGTTGCGCAGTATCAATGTACCTGATTCGTCCTGCTCGATAACGGCATGCTCGGCGGCTGTGTGAGGGTCATCCAAAATAATATCATTAGTGTAAGCGCGGCCAAGGCGGATAGGCAGCTGGCTGAATTTGTGTCGCGTTTGCACATCACCGCTAGCATTCAGGATTTCTACAAAGTAAAAGAGGCTCATGCTTATCTTGCCTCCTTGTTTAAGGCGGAACTACCTTCGAGGTCTGATTTGTTTTTGGTCAGCCTTGCTAAAAACTGCATGACAAATTTTTGCCCGTTTTCGTAAGACACTCCATCAATATCCAAACGGCTTTGTAAATTCATCAGAGTCTCGTCGGTGCTCGATGTAAACAATGAAAAATTATAAAGTCCGCCAAAATTTTTGTAAGCTTCAACACATAACACCGCTTTCCCACTGAAGTTTTGGTTGGCAATAAAATCCTCGGAACATTTGGGGGTGGTGACATCCTCATTTTTGGTATTGCTGTGAACCCGATTATCGAAGAAGCGGCCGACAAGGAAGGCAAAGCGCAGCGAATTCAACGCATCGGTTTGCAAAAATTTGTGATAGAGCGCAATCTGCCCGGTTTGTAGATCGTTGGAAACGAAAATTTCGGATTCCATACGGCAATTGATCTGGTCAGTTTTGTAGGTTTTTTCGCGTTTATTGTCAGAGCTTCCCCAGCAGCGTACCTGTTCGGATTCGCGCACAGGCACTGAATAGGGTCCAAGTGTTTTGGTGGTGAGCGGTGTGGCCAACAAGGTGCCCATCATTGCGGACTGGTGTGCGAGCAGTTGCTCACCGATAACGGGTTTAAAGTCTGCGGGCGGTTTGCTGTTGGGGGTGATGCCGGTAAATAATTTTTGGGCAAACACGGCAGGCACCAAAAAACTGACCAGCTCACCGTCGCGCCGGTGCGCAACATTGACGCCGGCAACCTGGCCGTTGGCTTTTACGTTGGGGCCGCCGCTCATACCAGGGTTAACCGGGCCGGTAAACATGATTTGGTCACTGAAGCCGCGATGGCTCAAACCGTTATAGGTGCCTTCCGAGATAAAAAAGCCTAGATCCAGCGGATTACCTAAAGAATAAAGATGTTCGCCCTGGTTAAGTGCAGCAGGCGTTTCGGTGAGTTGGAAAAAACCGTTTCCCCGGCGGTTAACCCGCACAACCGCCAGGTCGTGTTGTACATCTACGGCGAGCAGTTCAATATCGCCACTTTTACCCTGGGTATCTTTGAACTCACCGATATAAGTCTCGGGTTCAAGCGCAAGTTGTGAGACGACGTGGAAGTTGGTCATGACCAGGTTGCTGGTGCCGATTAGAAACCCTGATCCCACTGCTGATTGGCTGTGGCCGTTTTTAAGCAACACCCGAATTTGGAGTAAATCATCCTGCGCTGCGGCATAGAGTTCCTGCGCTGTTGATGAAGGGGACGGTGCTACCGGATCGGCAATATCTGTACCTGGAGAAGGGGTGCTGGATACACTGGAAGCGGCATAAACAGGCAGGCATAAACAGGCGAATAACAGCGGAAGGCGCAAAAAAATCATAGGTTTCCCTGACGGTAACGGCAACAACAGACAAGCGTGTAAGATTGGTCTCAGTATGCCCAGACTCTGCTGGCTTGGCCACTTATTTGAGGCCGGGCTGGTTATCCAAGGCCCGCCTGCCAGGCGAAGTAAGGTTTTGCAGATGTGTGGATACAAAGACTAAACAACAAATATAAGCCCCTATTGAATCCAAAATTTTAGAAAGTGTGTCTATATCCATAGTTATTGGTGCAGGCGCGTGCACAAATTTTTACTTTACCCCTGACGAGTAAACATTATGAGAATCATCCCCTTGGCCTCTCAAGCAATTGGTAAAATGACCCTGGTCAGTTTGTTGCTCTCGCCCTTTGCAGTTACGCCCGGTTACGCTGCCGAATTGGTGGGACGGCCGGTGAATGTGGGCGCCCACGCTGAGAGCCATTCCACTTCGAACCATACAGAACAGCAGGCGGACAAGATAGGGGTAGCGGCTCAGGCAAGCTCAGCGGCTACTCTCCCTGAACCGTCTTCTGCTCCTGCGGTGCAAGAGGAGCCGCAAGCCCGGCAGGAACTCCACAATACCATGGAGGAACTGCGCAATAATTTCCAGTCCGAAAGCCATTCCGGTTTTGATAGCTTCCATATCAGCCCCGATATTATGATTCCGGTTGTTGCCATGTTGCTGCTGTTCGGCGGCCCGGTACTGCTGGTGATTATTCTGGCGATATTGCATTACCGCTCCAAGGCGCGTCGCCAGCGAAACCTGAATGCCAATATAGATAAGCTCCTGGCCGCTGGCCGCGATATTCCCCTGGAGCTGTTGTTAGGCGAAGAACCTGCGGTGGTCAAGCGCAGTGTCAGCGGTGAAACCACGGTCTATCACAATGAAGATGCCAATATGCACAAAGGTATACGCAATATTGGTTTGGGTACTGGCTGGCTGATTTTCCTGACGATTATGTTCGGTATCAAAATCGGTGCTTTCGGTTTTATTTTTATCGGTTTGGGTATTTCACAAGTCGTGATCTGGAAACTTTCCGGCGCACAGTCACGCCCACAGGTGGATGTTAACAGGGTACAGGAATAAGCAGCATGTCAGTTCCCGATCAGGAATTGATTGCGCGGGTTGTCGCCCGAAAAGACCAGCATGCATTTTCGCAGCTGGTGTTGCGCTACCAGTCGCAGTTGCGTATCTGGGCACGTCGCCTGTGCGATGGTGATGTGCATTTGGCCGATGACCTTGCGCAGGAAACCTTTATCAAAGCCTACGCGGCCTTGGGTGCATTCCGTGCGGAAGCAAAGTTTTCAACCTGGCTTTACCGTATTGCTTTTAATATTGCTGCCAACCGCTGGCGCGGTAAAAAAATACAATGGTGTGAGCTGGATGATAATGAAGAACTGGAAGCAGAGCAGTGCGAGCTTAAGCAATTTGATGCCAAGCACGATATAGACGCTGCTATGCAACAACTTTCCCCGGCCCAGCAACTGGCAATACGGCTATGCTTTGAAGATGGATTCTCCCACGATGAAGCTGCCAGTATTATGGGCATTCCCTTGGGAACCTTAAAAACCCATGTCGCCCGCGGTAAACAAAAACTGCAAACCCTCTTGGCATCCTGGAGTCAGGTAGCATGATGAAATATGAATCGGATACACATTCTGACCATAACTTCGACAACTTTTTGCGCAAGCAATTACAAGAGTCCCAACCCTATTTGCCGGATGACATATTCACGGCACAGGTTATGGCCAAATTACCGACGGCAAAGAAATTATCTCACTGGCAGGAGCGGCTTATTATCCTGATACCCTTTCTTATTATCAGCAGCGTGGTGGTCAGCCAATTCCCGGTATTAGCACTCTTGATAAAGGCGTGGAATTTGTTATTGGTGGCAGATGTGAGTACATTTCTCAATATGGGTTTACTGATGGCTGTCAGTGTTATTTCAGGAGCCAGTTATTGGTTTGCAAAGCAATTTAAATTTATCTAGCCCGTTATTGTTTTGCAATCGTCATCCTCGCGCAACAGGAATCCAGTTTGTGATAGCAGCTTTTAACAGCTGGATTCCCCGCTACGCGCGGATGACGTTCTTGGCAACAACCGCTTTTGCGATAGCAATCAGCGCTTCTCTTTCAAACCTTTTCCGGTCGCCGCCCAATAAATACCGCCATAGACATGCGCTAAAAAGTAATTGTCAGAATAATCTGCAGCAGTGTGTCCCAATGCCGTATAAAAAGAGCGGCCGCCGTCATAATAGTGGTACCAGGCAATGGGGTGGAATTTGCCCATGCCCGTCCCTTTTTTGCTGCCCCAGTCAGTTACCGGATCATAAGTTTTTTCATCAACCGCCAAAATATAATTCAAACCTTTAGTGTGCTCCGGGCCGAACTCATACCATTCTTCAGTCCATAAAAAGCGGTCCGGCATAGCTTCAAGACCCGGAAACTTGCGGTCAGTGACTTGCAACTCAGCTGTTTGTATAAGGGGATGGATATGAAAACTGCGGCCTACCAGTTTGGTATACCACTCCCAGTTATATTCAGTGTCCGATGCACTGTGGATGCCTACAAAACCCTTGCCGGATTTAATAAAGCGTTCGATAGCGGATTTTTGTTCCGGTTTAAAAATATCGCCGGTGGTGGACAGGAAAACAATAGCCTGGAATTTCTTTAAGTTCTCTTCGTTAAATACGCTGGGATCTTCCTGCCAATCAACACTGAAGAAATGCTTTTTGGCAAGCTCACGCATAGCCAGCACACCTTCTAACTGGGATTGGTGGTGAAAACCCTGCGTGTTAGTAAATAGCAGTACATTAAATTGTTCAGCATAAGCCTGGATGCTTGCAATGAGCAAACCTATGCTTGCGATAGTGTTTAGGAAAGTGCGTAACAACATAATGAACCTCGTTATTGTTCGTGGTAAATAAAATGGGGATAACACTTATCGATAGCTTTCCAGCAATACAATAAATAAAAATCACCCTGAGCTTACTTCTTTTTCAAAGCCTGCTGCAATAACGCACCCATACTACCCATGGCTGCCGGTGCAGGGTTATTTCGTTGTGCATTGCGCTGCTGGTGTTGCGATGGTGGACGGTTACCGCCTTTGTTACCGCCCTCGTTTTTTTCGCCCGGTGTGTCATCCAATCGTAATGAGAGTGCAATACGATTGCGCGCCACATCTACTTCCATCACTTTGGCTTTCACAATATCACCGGCTTTTACCGCTTCACGCGGGTCTTTAATGAAGGTGTGTGACAGTGCAGAAATATGCACCAGTCCATCCTGGTGTACACCTATATCCACAAAGGCACCAAAGTTGGTGACGTTAGTAACCGTACCTTCCAGAATCATACCCGGTACCAGGTCGGTAATTTCCTCTACGCCATCCTGGAATTGTGCGGTTTTAAATTCCGGGCGCGGGTCGCGTCCCGGTTTATCCAGTTCTTTGATAATGTCGGTTACCGTTGGTACACCAAATTTTTCATCAATGTAATCGGCGGCTTTCAAGCTGCGTAAAAATGAAGAATCGCCAACCAGGCCTTTGATATCACGCGCATGTTTTTCGGCAATTTTTTCAACCACTGAATAGGATTCAGGGTGAACTGCAGAAGCATCCAAAGGATTGCTACCACCTGCGACCCGTAAAAAGCCTGCTGCCTGTTCAAAAGTTTTTTCACCAAAACGCGGCACTTTTTTCAGTGCTGTACGCGACGCGAAGGCACCGTTCTGGTTGCGGAATTCCACAATATTATTAGCGAGTGTGCTGTTCAAACCGGAGACGCGCGCCAGTAACGCAGCAGAGGCTGTATTGACTTCTACACCTACGGCGTTTACACAATCCTCTACCACCGCATCCAGTGAGCGCGCCAATTGCGATTGCGAAACATCGTGTTGGTATTGGCCCACGCCGATAGATTTAGGATCAATTTTTACCAATTCAGCCAGCGGGTCTTGCAAGCGGCGGGCGATTGAAATAGCGCCGCGAATAGTTACATCCAAATCCGGAAATTCTTTTGCTGCAAATTCAGAGGCAGAATATACCGATGCCCCTGCTTCGCTGACGATAACGGGGCTGGCGGCAATATCTTTGTGTGTCTTTAATACATCTTTTACAAACTTCTCGGTTTCGCGCGATGCAGTTCCGTTGCCGATAGCAATAAGGCCGACATTATATTTTTTGCAAAGATGAACCAATATAGCCTCGGACTCGGCAATTTTATTCAGCGGTGGCGTAGGGTACATGACAGTGTGGTCAAGCACTTTGCCGGTTGCATCCACAACCGCAACTTTTACGCCGGTGCGCATACCGGGATCCAGGCCGATAGTGGCTTTTTGGCCGGCGGGTGCAGCCAGCAACAGGTCTTTCAGGTTAGACGCAAATACTTTTATTGCGCCGTCTTCGGCTTTTTCGCGCAGCTCGCTTAAGAGGTCTGTTTCGAGGTGGGTCAATAATTTTACCCGCCATGTCCAGCGTACTACTTCAGCCAGCCAGGTATCCGCAGCGCGGCCTTTATTGTCGATATGCCAGTGTTCACCGATCATCACTTCACAAGGGTGGCCACTGTTTTTATTCACCGCGAGCGCGGCTTCTTCATCGCCGACTTTTATGGCGAGCGTTAGGGTGCCTTCATTGCGCCCGCGGAACATGGCCAGTGCACGGTGTGAAGGAACAGATTTAAGTGGTTCGTCGTGTTCAAAATAATCGCGGAATTTTTGTACTTCCTGGGAATTGTCAGCTTCTTTGCCGGTAACAACGCGCGCGCTCAAGGTGGATTCATTTTGCAGGAAGCTGCGCAAGCGCCCCAGTAATTCTGCATCCTCACTGAATTTTTCCATCAGGATATATTTGGCGCCGTCCAGGGCTGCTTTGGTATCGTCTATTTTATGTTCTGCATTGAGGTATTTAGCGGCTTCAATTTCCGGCACCAGGGTCGGGTCTGCCATCAGGGCTTCGGCCAAAGGCTCAAGCCCTGCTTCTTTGGCAATTTGCCCCTTGGTTCGACGTTTGGGTTTATAAGGCAGGTATAAGTCTTCCAGGCGGTTTTTTGTGTCAGCCAGGTTAATATCGCGCTCAAGTTCGGGGGTGAGCTTTTCCTGTTCAATGATGGATTTCAAAATTGTTGCACGGCGTTCTTCCAGCTCGCGCAAATAACGCAGACGCTCTTCCAGGCTGCGCATTTGGCTGTCGTCCAGTCCACCCGTGACTTCTTTACGATAGCGCGAGATAAAAGGAACAGTCGCGCCTTCATCCAAAAGTGATACCGCGGCGCTAACTTGTTGTTCATGAACGTTTAATTCATCGGCAATGCGCTTGGAGATACTTGGTAAACTGAAACTGTTGGAAAGGTTGGTCATAAAACGAACTCGTGTTACGGGAAGTGATTGAAAGTTTGCCATTATCCCTAAATTGCCGGAGCCTGCCAGTCTTGCTTTTGCATTTTTTTATAAGCTTGTTTTTTCTTGCGTGGATGAATCCAAAGCTTTTTAAAGTGTGTCCTAGTGAGTGATATATAAACGTAAACCTATTTGGCAGGATTCCTATGAACACAAAAACCTTCACTTTCGCGCCTTCGGTAATAGCGGCGGCATTCCTGTTTTCTGTTTTACCTGTATGGGCTGCCGATAAAATAGCCAGGGCTTATGATATTAAAAACGTGACCGAGGTAGTGGCTACTGGTGGTATCAGTGTACAACTTACCCAGGGCAATAGCGAAAACCTCAGGGTGGAGGCCGACCCTGAAATAATGGAACGTGTGAGTGTTGACTTAAGCGGTAAAACCTTGACACTGAGTGTAAAAAATACCCGTAAGGGCAGTAATTTTTTCAATTGGTTTAACAACAGCAATGACCATGCTGCTTTCATATTGCAGCTTAAAAGTCTGGAGCGATTGAAACTGACAGGCGCATCGCGTGCTGATGTCGGCAACTGGACAGGCGACAGCCTGGCCGTGACCGTCAATGGTGCCAGTAAGCTCAATTTTTCCAACCTTAAAATAGCTGATCTATTTGTAGATTTAAGCGGAGCCGGTAACTTGAAGTTGCAAGAGTTAAATGCCAACAAAGTAAAGTTTGAAATATCGGGCGCGGCCAATGCTGATTTTAATGCCCCCGGCCAGGCTACATTCTTAGCTGTGGAAGCGAGCGGAGCCAGTAATTTCCGCGCTAAATCACTCAGCGTTGCACAGGCTGAGGTAGGCGCCAGCGGTGCCTCAAACCTGGATTTGAAAGTTACCGAATACCTGAAGGCTAATGCCAGCGGTGCATCTAATATCCGCTATTTGGGGCAGCCTAAGTTAAAAAGCGATACCAGCGGCGCAAGCCATGTCACTTCGATTAATTGATTTCCACTCTTTTAAAGCAATCAACAAATTGAGTATGTTATAAATGCATCTTGCCCCATCCAGGATGATAACTATGCCAGTTTTTAACAGATTTTTATGTGTGTTCACTGTCCTCCTGCTCAGTGCGTTTGCAGTTGCGCAAGCCCCTGAAGAGCAAGAGGCTTCCATAACTGAGGAAGAGGTTGCCGAAGTGCTGGTGGTCGGTGAGCAGCCGGGGCCGGGCTTATGGCGGGTATATAAGGGCGATCATGTGTTATGGATACTGGGCATCTTATCGCCGCTACCTAAAAATATGCAGTGGCATTCCAGGCAGGTGGAAGAAGCGGTGGCGAACTCACAGGAGTTGTTAATGCCCCCCAACGTAACATTGAAAGTGGGTTTCTGGGCTAAGGTGGGAATACTGCCATCCCTCATTGGTGTAAAAAATAATCCTGATGGAAAAAAGCTGGTTGATGTCTTACCCGAAGATCTTTACCTGCGGTGGTCCTTACTAAAGGAAAAATACATCGGAAAAGATAATGATATAGAAAAGACTCGCCCTATATTCGCAGCGACAGAGCTGTCCAAAAAATCTATCGAGAAATCTGGCATGGTCGCTGCTGACAGTGTGCGCTGGAAGGTAGAGGCCATTGTCAAAAGCCATAATATTAAAACGACTGTTCCAAAATTTGAGCAAGAGTTTAAAAACCCACGTGCCAGCGTAAAAAAATTTAAAAAATTGAGTTTGGATGATACGGAATGCTTTAAGAGAACGCTGGATCGATTGGAAACGGATTTAGGTGCAATGCGCATTCGCGCTAACGCATGGGCAACAGGTGATTTGGAAACACTGCGCAATTTGCCTTATCACAATGAAAGGGAGGATTGCGAAACAGCGGTACTGAATTCGGAAATCGCGCAGGAGCAGGGCCTGCAAGATATAAAACAATTATTGAAGTTGGAGTGGGTAACAGCAGCAGAAACTGCCTTGGCGTCCAACGAGTCTACCTTTGCCATGCTCTCTATTGCAGAACTCTATAAAAAAGACGGTTATTTAGCGGCCCTGGAGGAAAAAGGTTACAGCGTTGAACGGCCGGAATAATATTGCGTATCGCATCTATAAAAATTGCATTATTTATTGGATTTTGACAGTCGTGAAAACCATAACAAAATCAATCCCGGAATAAAAAGCATAGCAATTATGGATTCTGCCAGGGAGGGCTGCCTTTTGCTCAGACGCAAATGGGCAAGTGTTTGGTTCCCTTCAAGGTCCGCATTTTGGGTAGCCTCGGCCTTCTTATCATTCTCGGTTTGTACACATACATCCTGGCTATTGGCTGCCTGGGTGTTCCCAAAGCTTGCTACGCAGTCCATAGGTAAGCTGTTCGCCACCAGAGAGATGAAAAATATAAAGATAGCCAGGATGAATTTAAGCATGTTGATCAGTCCCTAATTACTGTATTTACCCTAAGAATCTACTCAGGTAGGCGGTATCGCTTAAGGATAAGTGCAGTGGGCGATCTATCCTTGACCGACGAAACTCACTTGCAGGATTCCGTCCACCATCCCTGTCGAATCCCTACTACACAGATAAGGGTAGGTATTTTGGGGTGGGGTGTATGTGAAGTAGTGCAGGGGGGATTTGTGAAATATTCACATGATCTGGTAATTGTTACAGCTGGAGCCATTGAGCCTCTACTGGCAATAGCATACTAGTAGAGGCTCATGGATTAATTGCAGTAGTTAGTTGTAGGAATGTCTCTCGTTAAAATTTACTTGCCTATTGTCATAGAATTTCCTAGGAGTAAATAAAGTTATCGAGGCATTATATGAATGGTAGGGTCTGTGACTTTGTTATCCACGCGAATACCATAGCGAAAAAACATTTCGTTTTTGTTTTTATTTTCTGGATTTTTTCGATCTTCACGATCAAATACGTCTTTAGGTATGTCTACAATTAATATGCCATTTGAGGTATATAACTCGGCTTTGTCTATAGGGCTGCGCTGTTCTTTAAAAAAGATATCGAATTGTTTGGGACCCACAAATACTATTCTTTGACCGGGAGCAACGGTTACTGTCTCTACACTAGCTTGAGGGTAGCCATTTTTATCTAGATATAAGCCTACAGTCGCAGTATCCGTGCCCTGTAATGCTGAACCAGATTGTGGTTTGCAGTTCAAGTTAGCGCAACTTGTAGTCATTATTAAAAAAGCAGGTATTGTTAAAATTCTAAGATGGCGCATAAAAATCTCCTAAATTATAAAAAAACATCTGGGTTACCTTACAAAAATATCTTGAAAACGATTTTCTTTAAGATGGATAAAATAGGGGTCTGAAAGAATCAATTTTTTGGAGTAACCGTTAGAAAGAAGTTTTTTAATGTTATTTTTCATCTGTTTTTCATCATCCTCCAAAATTGCAATTCTAAGATTAACATAATGAGAAATAGTATTTTCTGCATCGAGTAGAGCTGCTTGATGCATCATTTTTTTTGCTTCAACTAAATCTCCAAAATGAGCCTTTGCTAAAGCCATGAATTGATATGCACTAACATTTCCGGAATTTGATTTTAATTCTTTTTCAGCTTGAACTTGTGCTTTATTAAAATAATCATCTGCAGTTTTTTTGCTATTGGGTAAAAAATTATAAGCATCTGCTATATTTATTAAAAACTCTAAATTTTTCGGTTGTAGAATTAATGCTTGGTTATACATTTTGATCGATTTCTCAAAGTCTCCCGAAAAATAATACATTGAACCCGTGTTGAGGAAAAATATTCCTAAAGGTTCTAATTGTGTAGCTTTTTCAAAGGTTATAGCTGCTTTTTTATAATTACCCATATATAAATATATACTACCCATATTATTTATTGCAGCAACATTATTGGGGGTTAGTTCTAGTACATCGTTGAATTTTTTTAAAGCCTCCAATTGCCTTCCTTTGCGTACAAGAAAATAACCATACCCTTGATGTGTCTCCCAATTTTTTGAATCCTTTTTTATCGCATTTATGTAGGTGCTTTCAGCGAGAATGGGCTCTTGCATTAGATCATAAGTTCGTGCTAACGAAATTTCCGCAGATATGTTTTTTAAATCTTTTTCTTGAGCTAATTTGAGATATTTAATTGCGTCTAAATATCTTCCTATATCTCTATAAAACGAACCTATAGCTGCATAGGATTTTGCGGAAACTTCATCTTGTGTAAGTATCTTCAGGCAGTAGTACTCTGCTTTCTCAATCCAAACATCTGATTTTGTTACTTCATATTTTAACCGATAAGCCTCACACAAACCGGAATTGGCCAACATAAATTGATGGTCATGCACTAATGCCTCATTAAATTTTTGTATCGCATCATCAAAATTCTCTTGCGACGATGGTTTGCCAAGATAGTCCATCCCCTGCAAATAATAATCATAAGCCGTAATATCATTCGTTAGCTTAAGCGGCGCCGGCCTGAAATTTTGCAGTTTGAATTCACTCGCCAGGTTTCTTGCTATATCGCCGACCAACCTGTCCTGCAAAATAAAAATATCCTGATAAGTACCATCTAATTTGCCACCGGCAATTTGTACATTTCCTTTGCGCCTGAATATCCGGTAAACGATTCGCAGGTTATTATCAATTTTTTGCACGCTACCTTCTAAGCGTATGGGCGCATGTATACCTTTATCCGCTTCTACTATATACACATCGCGCATATCGGCGAGCTGTGAACGCACGGCTTCGGTTATGCCGGCAGAGAAGTAATCTGATTTTCCATCGGGATTCATCAGGTTTTGGAAATTGGTTATTTCCACATAGTTGGCTGCATAACCCGGTACCAGCCAGCGTGGGATGAAATAAAAACCTGCAATAACCAAAACCAAAAATGTAGCACTAATGGGGTAGCGATAGGCGCTGATTTTTTTTGCGCAGTTGAGCCAGAAATAATGGAAATGATCTCGCCACCCAAGGCCGGTAGGCTTGATCAGGTAAGTGCGGATTTTCTGTTTGATATTTTTTAGCGATTGAAGGCCGAGGGGTTTTATGGGTTCACGTAATTCCGTTTTTATATCATCGTAAACTGCTTTTGAAATACAAATTCCATCAGCGACGGCCAGGGGCTCCAGACGTGCAGCGATATTGACATCGTCACCCAGGACTGCGCTGTCGCTCAAAACAACATCGCCTTTGTGAAGGCCGATACGTGTTCGCAAGCGCGGCAACTCTTTATCTCTACCCTGGTTAAAAAGTTGTAGGTGCTTTTGAATCGCTATTGCTGCATTTGTTGCGGACAAAGCCGTGTCAAAGCGCGCAAAGATGGCGTCACCGGCAAACTCAATAAATATGCCCCCGTGTTCTTTAATATGCGCGAGTAGGATCTTGCGGTAATCACCCAGCATTTCAATTGTCTGTGCCTGGTCACGACCCATAAGGCGCGAATAGCCGACAATATCAGTGAACATCAACGTGAGTTCACGGTGCTGTGAGGTGGGTGAAGTCATGGGCAAGCTTGCCTTAGCAATGCGCAATTAATGTTATTGTCGTAGGATAATGGGCGCATCCGATTATTGAGTTGTTTGTTTGCAATTACAACTTTTTAACGCATAAGTGTGTCAGATTGCGCATATTGACGCGCCAATAGTGATGCTTGGTCTCCGAGAGTCCAGGCGGGTATGATCGCTTTTACAAAAAACCTAATCATTAAGGGCTTTCAGCCATGTTAGAAAAAGTGAATTTATTTTCAGGCGTGCCGCCCCAGTACATTGCCCAATTGGAAAAGCTCAGCGTTGTCCGTAAGTACGCTAAAAATACGGTATTGGTAACGGAGGGTGACGAATCAACGCATTTGTACATCATTCACAAAGGTACGGCGAGCGCCTTTCTGAATGATGAGAATGGTCGCCAGGTGAACTTAAATTACATGCATGCCGGTGACTATTTTGGTGAGCTGTCACTACTTGATGGCAAGCCCCGGTCGGCATCGGTAATGACGGTTACTGATTGTGAAATTATCCTGGTATCACGTGCGAGTGTGCTTGAACTCCTGGCCAGTCACCCTGAATTTGCCATGCAGCTGCTAACTGAGTTGACCCGACGGGTGAGGGCGCTGACCGACAGCGTAAAAGACTTGGCGCTGTTGGATGTGTATGGGCGGGTGAGTGCAGCCTTGGAAAAATTGTGCGACGAAAACAGGCGAATCCATAACCCCAAGGTGACACATCAGGATATTGCGAATATGGTCGGCTCATCGCGTGAGATGGTGAGCCGCATCATGAAGCAATTATTGGTTGGTGAATACATAGAACAGTGCGCCGGTTATATTGAAATTAAAAAGGGCCTGCCGCGCTATTGGTAGTGGATGCATTTCCCTGGTGCTGTCGGTGCCCCGAACCAGTTCTTCCTTACCCTTCCTGTTGTTACCGTTCAAATATCGTTTTCCCCTTTCAGCAGGTATCCAGATTGCTTGGATATCAGGTTGCGACATTTTATTTATAGTGTTATAGTTATATATAACAGTGTGCCAATGATGGGCTGTGAGTAGAAGATGCGGATAGTCGCGATCATTGGCACGATGAACTTATGGATATTGATGAGATGAATAGCGTGGCTGGTAGAGAAAAGGTTATGGATTCAGATGCTGTTTTGGTAGAGCGGATATTAAGCAGGAACGATCAACAGGCTTTTACGCATCTGGTTATGCGCCACCAGCTTGTCATTCGCCGGTTATTACACCGTAGTTGCAGGCACGATAGGCATCTGGTAGACGATTTGGTTCAGGAGACATTTTTGCGGGCCTATCTCTCCCTTGCCGGTTTCCGCAGTGATGCAAAATTTTCTACATGGCTTTATCGCATAGCGTTTAATGTAGCTGCCGATAAGTTTCGACGTGGCACTCTCGATTTTTACAGTCTCGAATCTATTCAGGAGCAGGCTGATCCTTGCAAATACCTGGGTCAAGCTGACTTGCGAAATGATCTGGCAGAAGCGTTTGATAAAATCAGCAAGGCTCAACAATGTGCAGTACGACTGTGCCTGGAAGAAGGCTATACCCACGTTGACGCGGCACAAGCTATGAGCCTTCCGCTGGGAACAGTCAAGTCACATCTTGCCCGTGGCCGGGCACAATTACAGCAATTATTAGTAGATTGGGAAGCCGTAGCTTAAGATCAGCGTAATATTATGAAAACATCCTGAGTTAAAAATTTCAAAGGTCACTTATGGATCATTCGTGGAATGACGATCAACCCATCTATCGACAGTTACGTGAGCGTATTGTGGGGCTTATGTTAACTGGCGTGTTCAAGGAGGGCGATCCCTTACCCTCGGTGCGACAAGTGGCGAGTGATTACCAAATTAATCATCTAACCGTGAGCAAGGCTTATCAGGAACTGGTGGATATGCAATTAATTGAAGTACGGCGCGGAATGGGTATGTATGTGATGCCGGGGGCACAGGAAAAACTGCACGCCATTGAAAAAGAAAAATTCCTGAGCATCGAACTGCCTGCACTCCTGGTGCGCATTAAAAACCTGGGTATGAATACCGAGGAACTTTGCTCGGCAATTTTAAAAGAAAGTGAGGGGCAATAAATGCAGCCGATTATTCAGGCAAAGGGAATCCATAAGGTGTACGGTAACAAAGTTGCCTTGGATAAAGTCGATTTAAATATTCCCGCCGGGCGCATTATCGGTTTGATTGGTCCCAACGGTGCAGGAAAAACCACTTTGCTGAAAGGTATCCTGGGGCTGGCAAAAGTAGATGGCGAGTTGCAGGTTATGGATTTAAATCCCTTTACTGACCGAGTAAAACTGCTGGAAGATGTTTCATTTATTGCTGACACGGCTATCTTACCGCAATGGATAAGGGTGAAAGAGGTCCTGGAATACGTTGAAGGTGTACATCCCAAATTTTGTCGTGAAAAAACTTCACTGTTTTTAGCTAAAACCAACATCGATTTAAACAGCAAGGTAAAACAATTATCCAAGGGCATGGTCACGCAATTGCATCTTGCCTTAATTATGGCAATTGATAGTAAATTGCTCGTACTTGATGAGCCGACGCTGGGTTTGGATATTATCTATCGTAAACAATTTTATGAATCACTGCTCAATGATTATTACGATGCGGATAAAACGGTTTTCATTACCACCCATCAGGTAGAAGAAATTGAAGGGATATTAACCGATTTGATTTTTATCAATAACGGAAGAATTTTGCTGGAAAAACCAATGGATGAAATTCCCACTACTTTCTATGAACTTCATGTTGACTCTTTCAATAAAGAGGTTGCTCTCGCCCTGAATCCGATACATGTACGCACAACACTGGGTGGTTTTATTATGGTATTTGAGGGTGCAGATAGGACACAGTTAAGTCTTTTGGGAAAAGTAAGTACACCGAGCGTAGCTGACTTGTTTGTTGCAAAAATGCAACCTGCCGTAGCTATGTAACAGGAATTTTCGTATGAATAAAAAAATGTTGATAGCCCAGGTAAAAAAGGAATTCCGTGAAAACAAAGTTAGCTTTTTCTATACCCCGGCAGCCATCACACTGTTTATCTTAATAATGGCTTTGTGTGCAACGGTGTATTCTCATGGCTATATTGATGGAGATGGTATTCGTTTTAATTTTTCATCAGTATCAGGTGGTGGGTCCATGAGTATCGGTACCACAGAGCCCGATGCACTCACGACACCATCTCCCGATCTTGGACAAAACAATCTTGTCGTGAATGTGGTAAAGGACGTAACTGTGTTTAATGGGATAGTAGTTGGCATAATGTACGCCAATTGCGGGGTGCTCTATATAGTATTTTGCGTGGTGTTAATAAGCTATGCGTTGCGCTGCTTGTTTGATGACAGAAAAAACAGGGACATTTTATTTTGGCGATCCATGCCTGTTAGCGAAACAGTAAATGTCCTGGTAAAGCTAGGAATGATACTGCTTATCGCTCCTCTTATTATGCTAATACTTAATATTGCTACGACGCTGGTGGCTTGTTTAATCGGAATGTTTTTCTTATGCTTGCATGGAATCGGAATAGGCTATCTGTTTTCATCCCTAATTCATGGCGGTGCCTGGTATATTCCCTTACAAATTTTTTATGAATTAATATTCAGTTTATTAATGTTGGCACCGGTTATTGGCTTTGCGTTATTTTCATCAGCGTTTGCCAGGAAGACGCCTTTCTTTATTTTCGTAAGCCCCTTAATTTTAATACTGGCAGAAAAAATAGTAAGCTCGTTACTGGGGATTAAGATAGGTGTTATTGATATATTCCTCGTCTATGGACGTGCACTGGCTGACACTAGATCAGCATTTATTCTCACTGAAAGCTTTGAGTTTAACCAAGGGATGTTGTTTCCTTTGATCAGTTGTTTGGCAGTCGGAGCTTTATTGGTCGTGGGGGCTATATGGCTTCGCAATAACCGCTATGAAATATAGGAAAATTTGCGTCAAATACCTCGGGACAACCCCGGGGTTATTTTATTTCTGTTACATTGTTGTCGCCTGAACAATAAGTGATGATTTCTCTGCTGGCCATTCCCCTGTTTTTCCCCCTGTTTTAAAAGGAGCCCTTGATGACCATAATTAAAGCGCGGTGGTTGCTGATATTCGCGGTAAGTGGATTTTTGTTAACCGCTTGTGAGCACCGTATCAGCAAACCACAGGCTCCCATACTGGGCGCGGCGGCTTCAGCAATTAACAATGCGGTTATCCAAAAAAGCTCCAACGATGATCGCCATTATGCAGCATTGATGCTTCCCAATAATTTACAGGTGGTTTTGGTTTCAGATCCTACGCTTGAAAACGCTGCTGCATCACTTGCGGTAGGTGTTGGTAGCGCGCAAGATCCCACAAGTCAGCCGGGCTTGGCGCACTATTTGGAACACATGCTGTTTCTGGGTACGCAAAAATACCCAACGCCTGATAGTTTTATGCAGTTTGTGCAAAATAATGCCGGGTTTACTAATGCTTTTACGGCATTCGATAAAACCAATTACCACTTTCAAATCAGCTCAGGAAAATTTGATGAAGCACTGGATAGATTCAGTGATTATTTTATTGCACCAACGCTTGATCCACAGTATGCCGATAAGGAACGTAACGCGGTAAATGCCGAATGGTCAAAAAATCGCGACCAGGATGGTTGGATTATGCGCACCATTGATGGATTGACAGCTAATCCGGCCAATCCTCGTTCCCGGTTCAGCACGGGAAATTTGGAAACCTTGGTGGATAAGCCAAACTCGAGGTTGCAAGATGAACTTAAATTATTTTATGAGCGTTATTATTCTGCCAATAATATGCGTTTAACACTGGTTGGAAAACAATCTATTCCTGAGTTGCAAGCCTTGGCAGAAAAGTATTTTGTAGCTATTCCCGATAAAAATATAACGCCTCCGGTTGTCACTACCCCTGGAATTACAACAGAACAAACGGGAAAAATTATTTCATACCAATCTATTAAAGACCTAAAGGTGATAAAAATAGATTTTCCCGTAAAAAACCGTAAGCCACTGTGGCGAGCCAAACCCGAAGAGTTGGTAGGACAAATGTTGGGCTCGGAAGAAGAGGGGACCTTGTGTGAGCAGTTGCGCAAGCTTGGTTTGGCCAGTAACGTCATGGCGGGAATTTCTTCAGATGAGTTTGGTGAAGATGGTTTTGTCCGTATTCAGGTTGATTTGACAGATTTCGGCTTAAAGAACGCCGATCGTGTTATTGCTGCGGTTTTTGCTTACGTGGATTTGCTTAAAACGCAAGGTATCAATGAATTGTATTTTCGCGAATTGCAAGCCATGCGTGCCAAGGATTTTCTTAACCAGGCTAAGGCTAATCCTTTCCAACAGGCGATTGGCTTAAGCATGCGCCAATTCGATTTTCCGGTAGAGAATTTGCTAAACGCCGATTATATTTACGAGCGTTTTGATCAGCAGGCGGTAAATGATTTGTTGGCTGAAATAGATACTGCCAAAGCGCGTATCTGGAAAATCAGCCAAAAAGAAAATGCCGATCTACCTGTACCTTACTACGGTGGAAAATATGCTGTCAGGGACATTACCCCAGACGAGCGCCGGCGTTGGGCCGAAGCGGGCAAAACCTTACATTTTAATTTACCGCCAGAAAACAATCTGTTTACCGAAAAGCCACGTGACATAGTCGATAATCAGTATATAAAACCGCATCAGGTTATCAGTGAGCGAGGCATAGAGGCATTTTTGGTGCAGCCGGAATTTTATCGTGAAGATAAAGGTATGCTTTCATTGGAAGTTAACGTGGATTTTGCAAAGAAATCGGCAAAAAACCAGGTGCTGGCCAGTATTCTCAACGATATTTATAACCAACAAAGTACCACGTTGAAAGATCGTGCTATACGTGCGTCTCTGGGAATTTCAATTGCGCAAAGTGGAACAGGCTCCCAGGCAATATACATATCGGGCTATACCGCCAAGCATGGTGAATTGTTAAGCCAATTGCTCAATAACTATGTTGCATTGCACATTAGCGAAAAAGAATTTTCAGATGCAGTGGAGCGCTATAAGCAAAGCCTTGCCAATGCGAAAAAAGCCATGGCTATTCAGCAGGCTTTTGCAAACTTGGCGCGCCTGGTAAATGCTGACCATACGACCAATGCAGAGTTGCTGGCCGCAACTACGAGCCTGAGGTTGAAGGATTTAATGAGTTATCATGCTGCCACCAAGGCTAACCCACTGGTGCGTATGTTAGCCGTTGGTAATTATAGTGAGGCAGATGTAAAACAGTTTGCTGAAATTGCACAGAAAGTATTAGCTGGCAAACGCTTGCCATCCCAACGTGTTGTACAGGCATTTATTACCCCGACGCTTGGCGAGAATATTGCGTTTAAAGAGACCATCGAGCAAACGGACAATGCCATTGTGGATGCATTTTTGGGTGATAAAAAATCCGACGATGAACAGGCGCAACTTATAGTAATAAATTCTATTTTCCAGAATGCATTCTTTACCCAGCTGCGTACTAATGAGCAATTGGGTTATGTAGTTGGAAGTTCGCCCTATCCGGTTGATGATATTCCCGGTTTTGGGCTGTACGTACAAGCGACGGCAACTGACCTTGTGTCATTAAAAGCGCGCATGGATAAATTCAGGGACGAGTTTATTTTCCAGCTCAAAGCCATTGACCCCGCAGCGATAGAGCAATTTAAAAAAGCGGAGCGGGCGAATGTATTGCAGAAGCCCACAGATTTTTATGCCGAGGCGAAGCGTTATACGGCCGATTTTTGGGCGGCACGTTATGATTTTGATGCGCGCGAGCGCTACCTCGCAGCCTTGGATAAAGTGACAAAAAATGATTTGATTGCACTTTACCAGCGAATGTTCGTTGAAAAGAAAAGTATGAACCTGACGATCCAGCTAAAGGGCACTGCATTTGCCGATAAGCCTTATGTTCCCTAAGACCGATGGCTTTTTTAAGAATTCTGTGCGCGTAAACTGGCATAAGTGTTTTAGATAAAATGTTATTTCCCTGATTGATGATTGGACGTAGCCATGACAACAAATGATGAAAACCTTTTTTGGGATTTGGTGGATAGCTTTATCGAAAAAGCCAATGCCGCGTGCGATGAAGCTGATCCGGGTATAGTGAGTGCGGCGCTGTTGAATGCGGCTGCACGGTTTAATGCATTTGTCGTTGCCAGTTCATCCATCGACCGGAAGGAATATATGGATGAAATTGAAAGTGCCCAAAAGTATCTGACCGGTAAATATCATGAGCTTGTCCGCGATAACCTGGATGATTACCGCGATAATTATAAGGTTTACATCCGTCCCGATGAGCCGGAAAATTGAACCACTGAAAACCAGTCTTGCGCTGGTTTTTTATGTCTATGGTGCTTGGCAGCATTGTAAAATTTTGCATTTCTTGTATACATGCACAAAGGGCTATAGCACAATCAAAAATCAGGGTGGTTTAATGCCAGTCTTCTAATAAAGAGAGAGGGTTAATAATGAAACTCATATCACGTTTATTCTGCATTTGTTTACTTTCGGTTACATATAGTGCGATGGCTGATGTCAAGCTTCCGCGCCTAGTGAGCGACGGCATGGTGCTGCAGCGCGATAAGCCCATAACCTTATGGGGTTGGGCCGACGAAGGCGAGCAAATTACCCTTACCCTCGGTAAGCAAAAAGCCAGCACAGAAGCAAAAGACGGACGCTGGCAGGTTACATTAAAACCGCTGTCCGCTGGCGGTCCTTATACACTGGATATCCAGGCAAAAAATCAGTTGCAAGTAAAAGATATAGTGGCCGGCGATGTGTGGATAGCTGCAGGCCAATCCAATATAGAGCTGCCTATCAGGCGTGTTAAATACAATTATCCGGGCCTTATTGAATCTACGCATCTGCCCCTTATCCGCGAATTTAATGTGCCGGTGGATTATGCATTCAAGGGACCGCGTGAAGATTTTAAACAGGGGCAGTGGAAACTGGCTGAGCCGGAAAACCTGCCAGGGTTTTCCGCTGTTGGCTTTTTCTTCGCACGCGCGCTCCATCAAAAATTGAATGTGCCTATAGGCCTTATCACTATTCCCGTTGGCGGGTCTCCGGCAGAAGCCTGGGTCAGTGAAAGTGCTTTGCAAAAATATCCACATTTCCTTGCGCAACTACAACCTTTTAAGGACGACCGCTTTGTAGAAGAAACCATTGCCAAAGATAAATTATCCAGCGGCAATTGGTATGCAGAGCTGGGTAAAAATGATCAGGGCCTGGCATCGAATTGGTCGGGTGCTGAATTTAATCCAACTGGCTGGCTGAAATTTTCTGTACCGGGTTATTTGCGCGAACAGGGGAACGATTTTAAAAATGGCTCGGTATGGTTTCGCAAAACCATTGAGTTAAGCGCAGAACAAGCAGCCAAACCTGCGACTGTTTGGCTGGGCGTAATAGTTGATGGCGATCAGGTTTTTGTAAACGGTAAAGAAATCGGCCAGACGGGGTATAAATATCCACCGCGAATTTACGCAGTTCCTGCCAACCTTTTAAAAGCGGGTAAAAACTCAATTGCTGTTCGTGTCACAAGTTATACGGGTAACGCAGGTTTTGTAAAAGATAAACCTTATAAGCTGGATTTGGGTTCCGAGTCGGTATCATTGGCGGGCGAGTGGCAATATAAAGTAGGTGCCCAGGCCGGTGATATGGCCCCCACAACAACATTGCACTATCAACCTGCATCTTTGTTCAATGCTAAATTGGCTCCTACTTTGCGTTTTGGCATGAAAGGTGTGATTTGGTATCAGGGCGAATCCAATACCTCAAGGGCAGCGGAATATTCCACACTGTTTCCCGATTTGATCAACGATTGGCGCGCACAATTCAAGCAGGGAGATTTTCCGTTTTTGTTTGTTCAGTTGCCGAACCTTAACGAAGCTGTGACAGAGCCAGGTGCCAGTGATTGGGCTGATACACGCGAAGCACAACGTAAGGCCTTGCGTGTTAAAAATACGGCAATGGCAGTTGCGATTGATGTGGGTGAATGGAACGATATCCATCCAGTTAACAAACAACCCGTTGGCGAGCGTTTGGCCCTGGCTGCACAGAAGTTGGCATACGGTAATAAAAAGTTGATTGCATCCGGACCCAATGCCACCACGCTTAAGCGTACCAAGCAAGGTTTATTGGTAGGTTTTGACCCAGCTGGCGGCACCTTGGAAATTACCAAAGGCGGTGTGTTGCACCATATAGCTATCGCCGGTGCCGATAAAAAATATGTTTGGGCCAAGGCAAAAATCCAGGGTAAACAATTATTGGTATGGAGCGAGCAGGTTCCCGAGCCGGTAAGTGTACGTTATGCATGGGCTGATAACCCGGAAGGTGCAAATCTGTATAATACAGTCGGTTTGCCTGCATCACCGTTTGAGATATCGCTCAAATAAAAACATAACAGGCATTAACAACATAGGGTAATGCCTTTGTCTCATCCAAACCTTGATTCTTCTGATCACCTGCAGGCCGCCATCATCGGTGGCGGCCCAGCGGGTTTGATGGCAGCTGAAGTCATCGCCAGCGCAGGATATAAAGTCGCACTTTACGATGCCATGCCTTCTGTCGGCCGTAAGTTTTTATTGGCTGGCGTGGGAGGTATGAATATCACCCATTCTGAACCGCATGCATTATTGCTAAGCCGCTACGTGCAAGCATCCTCCTATTTAAAACCCTATCTTGACGATTTTTCTGCCGCTGAACTTTGCGCTTGGATTCATGCACTGGGTGTGGACACTTTTGTGGGATCATCAGGACGGGTGTTTCCGGCGGATATGAAAGCCGCACCGCTCTTGCGTGCCTGGTTACATCGTCTGCGCGAACTCGGTGTGAAAATTTATCCACGGCATCGCTGGCAGGGTTGGGCTACTAGCGGTAATTTAAAAATAACAGAATTGCATGCCGGAGGCGCTGTTGAAAAAACGATTCATGCCGATGCAGTGGTACTTGCTCTGGGGGGAGCCAGCTGGCAGCGATTGGGTTCTGACGGAGCGTGGGTGAATATTATGCGTGGAAAAAATATTCACATCGCGAACCTTATACCCAGTAATTGCGGCTTTAATACTGCATGGAGTGAATCTTTCCAGCAAGAGTTTGCGGGTACTCCCTTGCAAACCATTGCCTTGTCCGTAGGTGATAGTACAGGCAGAATTCATTCCGTTCGCGGTGAGGCCATGCTTTCCAAAACAGGGATTGAAGGAACCAGTGTCTATGCATTATCTGCACTGTTACGAGATGCAATTATTGCGCAAGGTTCAGTTAGCCTTATGCTTGATTTATTGCCAGACATGAGCAAAGAAAAAATACTGACATTGCTTAATAAGCCGCGCGGTAAAAACTCTGTTAGTAATTTCTTGCGAAAGCAATTGCATTTGCCATCCGTAAAACTTGCACTCTTGTGCGAATTAACGCCGCGCACTATTTGGCAGGATAATAGTCTGCTTGCGAATTCGCTGAAGCAACTCATTATTCCGCTTACCAGCTTTCGTCCGATTGATGAAGCCATCAGTTCTGCCGGTGGCATTTCCTTTAAAGAGCTAAATCAACGGCTGATGCTGAAAAAATTGCCGGGCGTCTTTTGCGCCGGCGAAATGCTGGATTGGGAGGCTCCTACAGGTGGGTATCTGTTAACGGCCTGCTTTGCAACCGGCAGGGCTGCTGGCCTGGGCGTGGTGAATTATCTGAATCGCTAAATATCCAGGTCGTTAAATTACGTCGAATTATTATCTGACATCTCTATGCTATGTGCGGATTAACTTTATTTAGAAATTGTCATCCCGCAGGGTAGCCAGCGTCTTTAACGATGTGAAGTCACTGGATACCCTGCGGGGATGGCGATAAGCGAGCTTAAGTAAGTACCGTTCGTATCTGACCTTAATGCTTGCTGTTTTCCATACGCTGGCCTATGATCGCCTTTCCTCCCTTTTATTCTCACTGCACCAATACTCCTATTGGTGCTCATAATATTGCGAGATTTTTATGTTGCCTGATATTTGTATTTCATCACGGGATTTTGAGCGAATTGAAACCTTGCTAGATTCACTGCCGGTGGCTTACACCGGTATTAAAGAGCGCCTGTTGGACGAAATGGCTCGCGCAGATATCGTAGAACCGGAGGCAATTCCCCCGACGGTGGTAACCATGAATTCCTGTGTGACTTTTACTGTGGTATCGACGGGTCAAACCATGACACGTACGCTGGTTTATCCAAAAGACCAGGACGGCAGCGCTGACAAAGTTTCCCTATTAACGCCAATGGGAAGTGCATTGCTGGGGTTAACTGTCGGGCAGGAAATTGAATGGTTTATTGAACCATCAAAAACTATGCGTGTACATATAGATGATATTAATTACCAACCTGAGCGTGCGGGTGATTTTCATTTGTGAGCCGCACCTTATTGGTGATTGGTTACGTGTGGCCCGAGCCAAATTCCTCGGCGGCGGGCAACCGCATGATGGAATTGCTAAGGCTATTCCTTGCGCAATCATGGCATATTACCTTTGCATCAGCGGCAGCATTATCTGAACACCGCGCAGATTTAAAGTGCATTGATGTGCAGGAAAAATCTATCGTGCTAAATGACTCAAGTTTTAATGAATTTGTGGCTGAATTAAATCCAGATGCTGTTCTATTTGATCGTTTTTTTACCGAAGAACAATTTGGCTGGAGAGTAGAGCAAGTTTGCCCGCATGCATTACGTATACTGGATACAGAAGATTTGCATAGTCTGCGCCATGTACGTCATCAGTTATTAAAAGAATCCCAAAAGAAATCTGGCCGTGAGAGTGAGCGTCAAGGTGTCGATCCGGTTGCTGCAGATATGCAGGCCTTGTTTTCCTTAATGGCAAAAGAAGATATGGCTCAACGTGAAGTTGCAGCTATTTTTCGCTGTGATCTTACACTCATGATTTCAAAATTTGAAATTGATTTACTTACACAATATTTTTCTGTACCTAATCAGCTATTACATTACTGCCCTTTTTTGTCTATCCAAACATCATCAGCTGCGTTAAATTTTAACGAGCGCCAGCATTTTATCTCAATCGGAAATTTTCGCCATGAACCTAACTGGGATGCTGTCCTCTATCTGAAGCATGCAATCTGGCCGTTAATTCGCGCCCGGTTACCACAAGCGGAACTGCATGTTTATGGCGCCTACCCGCCGCCCAAAGCTATCCAGCTTGATAATCCTCAACAGGGTTTTTTAGTAAAAGGTTGGGCTGCTAGTGCAACCCATATTATGCAACAAGCGCGTGTGTGTCTTGCACCTTTACGTTTTGGTGCGGGTATCAAAGGCAAACTGATGGATGCCATGTGCAATGGCACTCCAAGTGTTACGACCAGTGTCGGCGCTGAAGCAATGCACGAGGGTTCACAGTGGGCTGGGATTGTTGCAGACTCAGCAAACAGCATCGCTGCTGCTGCGGTAGAACTCTATAGTGACCAAGTGGTTTGGCAAACAGCACAGCGTCAAGCTGGGCATATCTTGCAGAACTATTTTGGCTCCGTAGATTATACGCAATCGCTGGTTGATCGCCTCAACGAACTCCAGGCTAATCTTTCCAACGAGCGCCAACAAAATTTTATCGGTACCATGCTGCGTCACCATACTTTAAAAAGTACGCAATATATGTCGCAATGGATTGAAGCCAAGAATAAATAACTTATAGAACTTATTGGCGCATCAACGTAATTTTTAATTAAGAGTCGAATTAGCGTTGCACTTCCAGATTTACAGTTCTTGCTATGCCGGATTCCCGGCCGCCATAAAATAACTTAACACTTGCACCAGTCGATATCCGATAAAGGAGTTGTTATGCTGGGGCGGATGCCAATTCGTTTTTGCTGGTTTTACCGGCCCTCATCAATTGCAATCAACCCATTATATTGAGGTAATTATGTATAAGAAATATTTACTCCTGCTTGTTATGCTACTCGGAATAAATATGTCTGCCCTGGCAGAACAAGAAAATCGGCCGTTTGTATTGAACAATACACAAGTCATTCCGATTCATTCCAAAATTACCGGCAGGAATCATGAACTGGTTGTGGTTTTTCCGTCTAGTTATGCATCCAGCCCCGATAAAAAATATCCGGTTCTTTATTATCTTGATGCCTATTGGGATACACCCTTACTCGTGTCAACTTACGGCAACCTGGTGTATGACAATGTGGTGCCGGAATTTATTATGGTGGGTTTGTCGTACCCCTCTACAGCGAGCTACGACAAAGAACGGCGTCTTGATTACACCTTTACTGCCGTTGACAAACAATCCGGTAAGGGTGATTTGTTTTTGGATTTTATTAAGCAAGAAGTCGCCCCTTTCATTGAAAGCAAATATCGCGGTGAAAAAACGGATAGGGTACTTTCCGGAAATTCCCTGGGAGGCTTGTTTACTATTACCGCCGCTTACAAAGCACCAGGGTTTTTTTCGGGCTTTATTGCGCTCAGTCCGGCCGCTGCATGGGACCAAAATGTTCTGGTAAAACTGGATGAAGACTATGGTAAAAAGAATAAAAGCTTGCCAGGCCGTATGTTTATTTCTTACGGTTCCACCGAATATGCAGATTTCCGCAATCCTATAATCCAGTTCCAAAAGCAACTTGCTGCGCGTCAGTATCAAGGCCTGGATTTATTAAATTATTCAATGGACGGGCTTGATCATACCAGCGTAAAAGGTGATGGCTATGTCCGTGGGTTGATCTGGGTATGGAAGCCGAAAAAACCGGCGGGGCCGAGTGGTCTGGAACGTGCCATGTCCGGCGCGAAGTAGCAACCCAGGCAGTTAAGCTATAACAGTTTTGTGAAATTTTTTTCGTGTAACTGGCCTCTGTTTTTTTACTCTGGTGATAAATGATTAATTTACTACACAAGTTGAAAGGATATTTTACCGTTTGCCAGGTGTTGGCCGGTACCTTGTTGTGGGGCTTGTTTGCCGGCCATGCGCAAGCTGTTTCTGATCGTGCTGCGACTGCGCAAGTGCAGGCACAACTCGTTGCGTCGGTAAATGAAGTGCTGCCCGGCGCGGTTATTTATCTCGGTGTCCACCAGCAAATTATTCCCCATTGGCATACCTATTGGGTCAATCCTGGTGATTCTGGTAATGCTACGACTATTGAGTGGACATTGCCGGAAGGTGCTGCGGCCAGCGAGATTATCTGGCCCGCTCCCAGTCGTTTTTCAATGGGCCCAATTACCAATTACGCCTATGAAAACTCTGTGACATTGCTGAGCAAGGTTTCCATTCCCTCCACGCTGAAGGCCGGTGAAACTTTTTCGGTACACGCCCTGGTTGATTGGCTGGTGTGTGAAGAAGAATGTATTCCACAGCAAGTAGAGTTGGCTTTATCTTTACCGATAGTGAACGAGGCCAAAACCACAAACGTGGATAATCCTTTGGTTGCTGAAGCACTTGCACGTGTACCGGTGACCAGCCCCTGGCCAATCCGTGCTGGGCAGGACGTCTTGCAGAAGGATAACGGGCGGGGTGGCTTACAACTGCAAGTGGATTTGCCGCACGCACAAATCGCACAGGTAAAAGATATCTGGTTTTATCCCTATGATTGGGGGCGCATCCGCCAAAGTGAACCACAACAACGCACGGATTCCGCGCAAGCTATTCAATTGGATATTCCTGTAGGTGAGGCACCTGCACAACCGGGGGATGCGCTTAAGGGAGTATTGGTTATACAAGATGCACAGGGCATAACACGCGGGTATGAAGTGGATGTGCCTGTGCAATCACTCGCTACAAATAATACTTCCGTTAATCTATCTATCAGTTTTATAAGTGCGGTTTTATTTGCACTGCTCGGAGGAATTATCTTGAATCTGATGCCCTGTGTATTTCCGGTTCTTTCCATTAAAGCATTATCACTTGTCCGGCATGCGCATTATTCAGCAGCAGAAATTCGCCGGCAGGGTTATGTATATACCTTGGGTGTCTTGAGCAGCTTTACATTGCTGGCGATCTTATTGATGGTGTTAAGAGCAGGCGGTACGCAAGTGGGTTGGGGATTTCAATTCCAATCACCGGTATTTGTGGTGCTGGTGGCTTATTTATTATTTGCTGTAGGCCTGAGTTTATCCGGCGTATTTTTTGTCGGTGCTTCGGTTGCCGGTGTAGGCGTTTCGCTGACAGAAAAACCGGGATATAGCGGCAGCTTTTTTACCGGGGTATTGGCCGCTGTGGTTGCAACACCTTGTACGGCACCTTTTATGGCCGCGGCTTTGGGCTATGCGCTGGCACAGCCTGCACTGCAATTACTGGCGATATTTTTAAGCCTGGGTTTAGGGTTGGCCCTGCCTTATTTGTTACTCGCCTGCTGGCCGCGATTGCAGCATTGGTTACCCAGGCCCGGTATATGGATGGAGCGGGTAAAACAGTTTTTTGCGTTTCCTATGTATGCCGCTGCCATTTGGCTGGTGTGGGTATTAGTGCAGCAAGCAGGTGTTGATGCAATAGTCGTTGCGTTGGGAGGCATGTTATTAATTGCTCTGGGTGCATGGATTTTTGACAGCACGCGCACAGGTACTGAACCTATTCGTATGTCAGGTACAGCAACGGGATTGGCGCTGGTAGTCCTGGCAATTGTGATAGGCAGTGTAGGGGTTAACCGGGTTGACGCCCGCCTGGAAAAACCGGCAGGAACTGATCAGCATTGGGAGGCCTATAGCGATGCGCGCCTGCAATCATTGCTGAATGAAGGTAAACCGGTATTTTTAAATTTTACGGCTTCCTGGTGTATCAGTTGTCTGGTGAATGAGAAAGTTGCCTTAAGTACCGCCAGGGTAAAACAGCAATTCAGGCAACAAGGCATAGTCTATTTAAAAGGAGATTGGACGAATAAAGATCCGCAGATATCCACGGTACTAAAAAAATTCAAGCGCAGCGGTGTGCCGCTCTACCTGTTTTACCCTGCCGGAAAAGCGGACAGTCCCGAAGAGCTGCCGCAAATATTGACGCCAGATATTGTCATAGCGGCAGTGAGCGGTAAATAGGTTTTGGTGTATGGGTGTTATTTAGGTTTCAATTGTTTTTTATTAATCTCAAAAGGAGTCATTACAATGTTTAGTCAATCCGTAAAAATTGCACTCGCCGGTCTTGTATTTGTTTTTGCATCCGCCCAGGTATTTGCCGAAGCTGTTATTGATAAGGCCGCACCGGCCTTTTCTGCCAAGGTGGCTGATGGCTCGATAATTAACCTTGTAGACTTTAAAGGGAAAACGGTGGTCCTGGAATGGACCAATAATGAATGTCCTTATGTTGTTAAACATTACGATAGTGGCAATATTCCTGCGTTGCAAAAAGACGCAACATCCAAAGGTGTTGTCTGGTTACAAGTAATTTCCTCGGCGCCGGGCAAACAAGGTCATGTAGATGGTACAACTGCTATCAGCCTCAATAAAAAACGTAATGCTATGCCAACTAATATCATTCTGGATGCAGATGGTTCTTTGGGTAAGCTGTACAATGCGCAAACCAGTCCGCATGTATTTATCATAAACCCTGAAGGCACCCTGGTTTATAAAGGCGGTATCGATAGTATCAACTCCACCAAGGCTGCCGATATCCCCAAAGCAGTTCCTTATGTGAAGGCCGCGCTGGAAGCCTTGGCTGCCGGTAAAAAAGTTCCTAACCCAAGTACAGCCCCTTATGGCTGCTCTATCAAATACGCCAGCTAATTTATTGACAGCTGATATTAAATCGGGCCCTCGCGGCCCGATTTTTTTATAAAAAAATGTTGAGGTCAAGGCAGGTGCCAATTTATTCTTACTTCAAATAATTCAGTGAAGCTGGGTACAAATTAAGTTTTGTGAGTTTTGGTAAAGATAGTCAAGGGCAGCTTTGCCTTGAGTGGTAGCTGCTTATAATCTGCTCGCTCTTTCATTGAAGGATCAATTGCATGTCAGTCGGGTTCTTCATCCCTCCAACCTTTCAAAAGATAATCATCATGTTAACAATAAATCACTTGATGTTGGCTTTTATAGTCGCGGTTTTAGTTGTCCCCGTCCACGCGCAGAGTTATAAAAATTTTAAAGTAGCTGTTTATTCCAGGTCTTACGAAACCAAAATGATGGCAGATGAACAGTGGTTGGATAAAACCTGGACTGGAGTTACCAATCAGCTTGGCGTGGATAAAATCTATCTTGAAACCCATCGCGATCTGGTGACTGTTGATCAACAGACACTGGATATTGCGAAATCTTATTTTAAAAAGAAAGGCGTTGAGGTTGCAGGTGGTATTACCTGGACTATTGACGAAAGCAATAACTTTGAAACCTTTTGCTACAGTAACCCTGAACACCGTAAGAAGGTCCAGGAAATTATTGAATTTACCGCAAAAAATTTCGATGAAGTTATCTTTGATGACTTCTTCTTTACCAGCTGCAAGTCTGATATAGAAATTAAAGCCAAGGGTAACCGCAGTTGGACTCAATATCGGTTAGATCTGATGACTGAGGTGACCAAAAACATCATGATTTCCGCCGCAAGGAAAGTTAATCCCAAGGTTAAGCTTATTGTCAAATACCCTAACTGGTACGAGCACTTTCAAGGATTGGGTTTTAACCTTGAAACAGAGCCCGGATTATTTGACGGTATATATACCGGTACTGAAACGCGCGATGCAACCTTAAGCGCGCAACATTTACAGGAATATTTGGGCTACGAAGTGATACGTTACTTCGAGAATATTGCGCCCGGCCGTAATGGTGGTGGTTGGGTTGATCCGTTCGGCATAAAAACCTACGATCGTTACGCAGAGCAATTGTGGTTAACCCTGTTTGCCAAGGCACCGCAGGTTGCTTTATTTGATTTAAAAAATATCCAGGCACCGCTTGACGAAAAATTGAAAGCACCTTGGCAAGGTACGGGTACCAGTTTTGATTATGCAGAAATGATGAAGCCTGTACAGGTGAACGGCAAAGCGATAACACCGAGCACCATTTCCCGTGTTGCCGGTATTACCTTTGAGAAGGTTGATAAATTCCTGGGTGAACTGGGCAAACCGGTAGGTTTAAAAAGCTACAAACCATACCACTCTACCGGCGAAGATTTTTTACAAAACTTCCTGGGTAACGCAGGCATTCCCATTGAAATGGTGCCCTATTTTCCTAAAGATGAAAGCATTATTTTATTAACTGAATCTGCCAGGTTTGACCCGCAATTGGTACCCCAAATCAAAGCGCAATTAGCTGCCGGTAAAAAGGTTGTTATTACGTCTGGCCTGCTCAGGTCGATCCAGGAAAAGCTGAACGATATTGTTGAGTTGCAATACACCGACAGGAAGGCTCTGGTGAAGGATTTTTTCTTTAATGGCAAAACCTATCACAGCGACAAGGCAATATTGATTCCCCAAATCCAGTATTTAACTAACGACTCGTGGGAAATTATCTCCAGTTACGATGGCCCTAACGGTTGGCCGCTGCTGCACGGTGCAGATTATTCAAAGGGTAAGTTACTGGTGTTGACGGTACCGGAAAACTTTGCAGATATATCCCGCCTTCCGCCAGAGGTATTAACCAAAATCAAGCGTGAGTTAAGCAATGACCAAACTGTGCTTGAGGGGCCAGGACAAATGAGTTTGTTCTTGTATGACAACAATACTGTGATTGTCCAGAGCTACCGCGATGCGCCGGTTGAGGTAAAAATTTCTGCTATAAAACAATTTACGCAATTAAAAGATCTTCTTTCTGGCGAAACACTGTCAGCAGAAACAAGAAAACCTGATATGCGTTGGGGTAAGGCTGTCGGCAATGAAAAAAGTGTTTTCAGTTTTACCGTCAAACCCCATTCTTACCGCGTGTTTAAGTTGCAGTAGGTTCCCTATCAGCAGCACCTAAAGATTAATGGAGCGCTAATATAGCGCTCCAGGCTGCGGACAAGGTTCGTCTTGTACTGGCGTTAGGCTATGTTGTTGCGAAACCCTCAAGTCATGGATGACTTGAGGGAGCTACAGGGAGGTATTCATGCGTTTTTGAAACAACATAGCCTAATGGCAAACGGGCTACGATGTACGCTCAATGGCACACTAAAACAGGTATAAAGCTGTTATTACTCTGGCAATGGATCCCCCTTTTTTATTGGAGCGATCCGGCCGGATTTGGCGTTAATTACCGGAATATAGTGTTAAAGAAGGCTGGTTTGCGGGTAATCGTCACCTGATTTGAGTAGAATGCATGCCCTGTTTGCGCCTCCTGGCCTTTTTATCATCTCTTTAGGTATGCTCCTGTGATCTCCACCGCTAATATCACCATGCAATTCGGCGCCAAGCCACTGTTTGAAAACGTCTCAGTCAAATTCAATAACGGCAACCGCTATGGTTTGATTGGTGCCAACGGCTGCGGTAAATCCACCTTTATGAAGATTCTGGGCGGCGATTTGGAGCAGTCTGCCGGCCAGGTGATGCTGGAACCCAATATGCGCTTGGGTAAATTGAAGCAGGATCAGTTCGCCTATGAAGAATTTACCGTTCTGGACACGGTGATTATGGGGCACACTGAGCTGTGGAAGGTAAAAGCCGAGCGCGACCGCATTTACAGCCTGCCGGAAATGAGCGAAGCAGATGGTATGGCCGTGGCTGAATTGGAAGTCCAATTCGCTGAAATGGATGGTTACACCGCTGAAGCCCGTGCAGGTGAGTTGTTGCTTGGTTTGGATATTCCCATCGAACAGCACACCGGGCTTATGAGTGCAGTCGCACCGGGCTGGAAGTTGCGTGTATTGCTGGCGCAAGCGCTGTTTTCTGATCCTGATGTGTTGCTGCTCGACGAACCAACCAACAACCTGGATATCAACACGATTCGCTGGCTGGAAGAAATCCTTAATCAGCGCAATTCAACCATTATTATCATCTCGCACGACCGCCACTTCCTGAATGCCGTTTGTACTCATATGGCCGATCTGGATTACGGTGAGTTGCGTATTTATCCGGGCAACTATGACGATTACATGATTGCTTCAACGCAAGCGCGCGAAAAATTGCTGGGCGAAAACGCCAGGAAAAAAGCGCAAATTGCCGAGTTGCAAACCTTCGTTAGTCGTTTCTCTGCTAACGCCTCTAAAGCCAAGCAAGCCACTTCGCGCGCGCGTCAAATTGAAAAAATCCAACTGGATGACATCAAACCGTCAAGCCGTGTAAGCCCTTACATTAAATTTGTGCAAAACAAAAAATTGCATCGTCAGGCCGTCGTTGTAGAACATCTCACTAAAAGCTTTGATAAAACCTTGTTCAGCAATTTAAGTATTCAAGTAGAAGCCGGTGAACGTATTGCTATTATTGGCCCTAACGGTGCGGGTAAAACGACATTGTTGCGCTGTTTATACGGTGATTTGGCGGCTGACAGCGGCACAGTGAAATGGGCAGAGCAAGCGGAGATTGGTTATTTTGCGCAAGATCACGCTGAGGACTTTGCCACTGACGATAATTTGTTTGATTGGATGAAGCAGTGGACCAAAGGTGATGAACAATTGGTTCGCGGCGCCCTGGGTAGAATGTTGTTCTCTAACGATGAAGTGAAAAAATCCGTTAAGGTTATTTCCGGTGGTGAGCAGGGTCGTATGTTGTTTGGCAAATTAAGTTTGATTAATCCCAACGTTATGTTGATGGATGAACCGACAAACCACTTGGATATGGAATCTATTGAAGCGCTCAACCTGGCGTTAGAAAATTATCCCGGCACCTTAATTTTTGTGAGCCACGACCGCGAATTTGTATCCTCCCTTGCAACCCGCATTATTGATATGCGATCCGAGGGGTTGGTCGATTTCAGCGGAACTTACGAAGAGTATTTACGTTCACAAGGCATTTATACCCAGTAATCTATCGGTTATATCCGGGGCTTGTCATCCCGCAGGCGCCCGGTGCCGAGTTACCGGATACTCCCTGCGGATGACAATGTCGATCCCTTCTGAATTGATTTACCTCAACTTCTTCCTATTCGCCTCTATACTCTGAACATCTGTGCTTGAAATGCAGTAGCCTGCCCCCACAACTGTGTTAATCGTTCAGTCCTTCCCAGAGGTTTTACATGCGTATCGACCGTTTAACTAATCAATTGCAGCTTGTGCTTTCAGATGCCCAATCGCTTGCTGTTGGGCGCGATCACAGCCAGCTGGAACCTACCCACATGCTGTTTGCCATGATCGAACAGAAGGGTGCGGGCAGTGTCCGTTTATTGTTAAGCCAGGCCGGTTTTGATGTTGCTGGCCTGCGCGAAGCCCTGGTCCGCAAACTCGATGAATTACCCAGCATTAAAAATCCCACCGGTGAAGTGGGCATGTCCCCGGAACTGGGACGCTTGTTAAACCTTGCTGACCGCTATGCGCAAAAAATCGGCGACAAATTTGTTTCCAGCGATACAGTATTAATGGTTGCGATCAAAGATTCGCAATCCAGCATCCACGAGCTGTTGAAAAAATTCGGCAATGAACAGCGCCTGGAGCAGGCGATTGAAAAAGTGCGCGGCGGCGAAAAGGTTGACGATGCCGATTCAGAAGGCAATCGCCAGGCATTGGAAAAATATACAGTCGATTTAACGGCTCGTGCTGAATCTGGCAAACTCGACCCGGTGATTGGTCGCGATGATGAAATTCGCCGTACAATACAAGTCTTGCAGCGTCGCACCAAAAATAATCCCGTATTAATCGGTGAGCCCGGTGTAGGTAAAACGGCGATTGTTGAAGGTTTGGCACAGCGTATAGTGAATGGCGAAGTGCCAGAGGGTTTAAAAAATAAGCGTTTGTTATCCCTGGATTTGGGTGCACTTTTGGCGGGTGCAAAATTCCGGGGTGATTTTGAAGAGCGCTTAAAATCCGTCATCAATGAACTCGGCAAACAAGAGGGTCGGGTGATTTTGTTTATCGACGAAATCCATACCATGGTAGGCGCTGGCAAAGCGGAAGGCTCTATGGACGCCGGCAATATGCTTAAACCTGCGCTCGCACGCGGTGAATTACATTGCGTGGGCGCGACTACGCTGGATGAATATCGTAAATACATTGAAAAAGATGCAGCACTTGAGCGCCGCTTCCAAAAAGTACAGGTGGATGAACCCAATGAATCTGACACCATTGCGATTTTACGCGGCTTAAAAGAGCGCTATGAAGTTCATCACGGTGTAGACATCACGGACTCGGCCATTATTGCCGCCGCAAAACTATCACAGCGTTATATCACTGATCGTCAGCTACCTGACAAAGCGATTGATTTGATTGACGAAGCGGCAAGCCGTATCCGCATGGAAATTGATTCCAAACCTGAAGAAATGGATCGCCTTGAACGCCGTTTGATCCAATTAAAAATCGAACGCGAAGCGGTAAAAAAAGATGAGGACGACGCAAGTAAAAAACGCCTCGCCAAAATCAACCAGGATATTGATAGATTCGAACGCGAATTGAATGACCTGGAAGAAATCTGGCGCGCCGAAAAAGCCGCCCTGCAAGGCTCGCAAGAAATAAAAAGCCAACTGGAACAGGCGCGCCTGGAATTGGAAGAAAAGCGTCGCAAGGGTGACTTGGCGCGGATGAGTGAATTGCAATACGGCATTATCCCGCAGCTTGAAAAGCAATTGGATATGGCGAGCCAGGCTGAAATGATGGAAATGAAATTGCTGCGCAATAAAGTCACCGATGAAGAAATTGCAGAAGTTGTTTCCAAGTGGACGGGAATTCCGGTTTCTAAAATGCTGGAAGGCGAGCGCGAAAAATTATTGCGTATGGAAGACGCTTTGCATAAACGCGTTATCGGGCAGCACGAAGCTGTGGTAGCTGTTGCTAACGCCGTTCGCCGTTCGCGAGCAGGTTTGAGCGATGCAAATCGTCCCAACGGTTCATTTCTGTTTTTAGGACCGACCGGCGTTGGTAAAACCGAGTTGTGTAAATCACTCGCTGAGTTTTTATTTGATTCCAGTGACGCCATGGTGCGTATTGATATGTCGGAATTTATGGAGAAACATTCGGTTGCCCGTTTAATCGGTGCACCACCCGGGTATGTAGGTTATGAAGAGGGCGGTTATTTAACCGAGGCTGTGCGCCGCAAACCCTATTCAGTGTTGCTGTTGGACGAAGTGGAAAAAGCCCATCCGGATGTTTTCAATATTTTACTGCAAGTATTGGAAGATGGCCGCTTGACAGATGGACAGGGACGCACTGTGGATTTCCGCAACACGGTTATTGTGATGACTTCTAACCTGGGTTCCGAGCGCATCCAGGAGCTTGCAGAAGATAAATCTTTTGATACGGTAAGCTTTGATTCATTGGTAACGGGTGATATGAATAATTCGCTTAATAATGAAAATCGCTACAACGCAATGAAAGATGCGGTAATGGATGTTGTGAGCGGTCATTTCCGCCCTGAATTTATTAACCGTATTGATGAAGTGGTGGTTTTCCATCCGCTTGGGCGCGAACAGATTCGCGGCATTGCAGATATACAGTTGGAGCTGTTGCGCAAACGCCTTGCGGAACGCGATTTAGGCCTGGAATTGGATGATGAGGTAATGAACAAACTGGCCAGCGTCGGTTTTGACCCTGTCTATGGTGCGCGCCCATTGAAACGCGCTATTCAACAACTGATAGAGAATCCGCTGGCACAGGATATTTTGTCCGGCAAGTTTGTACCCGGCTCTATCATTCACGGTACGTTGAAAGGAGATCAGTTGGTATTTGAGCCAAAGCGCTTACAATAGCCCGCCAACCCAATAAAAAGGCCGTCGTTTGACGGCCTTTTGCATTCCGAAAACACTATCTTTTACTCGCAGCTTTCTTCAATAACCCGATTAGCTTCCTCCTGCTTTTCTTGCTGTTCGTCCGGCGTCAGGTAACGATACTCGCCATCATCCCCTTTGGTGCGGATACGGGCATGAGTCTGTAGCGTTTCAAGGTTTTGCCGTGCATTGTTGCAACGGTCTGGATCTTTATCTTTAGTGGGTGTTGGCTTTGCTCCAACTTCCTTTTTTTGAGCGTCCTGGTTCTGGATATCCTGGGTGGTGGCCCTGGTGTAATCCACAGGATCACTATGGCCTGTTTCCGGTTTAAGGACCTCGGTTTGGGTATTTAAGGGGGGACGCTGGCTGTAATGAGTTTGCCCTTTGGCATCGGTCCATTTATAAACCTTCTCTGCCGTAGCGAAAGACGGGTTATATAACCCTAGGCAGAGGAGGCAGAAGGTCAGTCGTCCAAATATTTTCATAGCTATAGCTCATGTATTCAGTAATGAATGAACTATAGCTCTAATAATCCCAACCTGAAACATCAGAGTGTGCAGGCTTTCCTTAAATGTATATTCACCCACACAAATCTGGAAAACATGACATTTTTTGGGTAATAAAAATGCTTTTATTGATGAGGTTGTTTACAAAAATTTACAATGATGGGCGAGAATTCAGGGCATCTTCCTTTTTCGCCGTAAACTACGGAAATAAAGCCTTATTTAGAGGCTATAAGTCCGCTAATTCCAATAGCAGCAGGGATTTCATATTTGCCCTATGAAATGGCATAAGCCTTCATTTGTGGTTTTTGGTGCTGTGCCTGTTGATTTGGGGTTAAAGGTAAGTAAATTGACGCTAGTAAAGTAAAAAGTAAGTATGCTATCTTTCGACACACCTAGGTGACTGGGCTGATGCATTGGATGCATTGGGTTTAGTCACTGCAAGGTTTTAATAAAGCGAATAACCAACCAATAACAACTTTAGCTACAGCGAAATCTCGGGGTTTTGTTGTCGCTTAATCATGTAGGAGATACAATCGTGATGGTAAAACAATTAGCAGTGGTACTGACATTAAGCGTTCTGATGACCGCTTGTGGTGGCAGTAGCAATAAAAAATCAAGCAGTAGCTCAAGCTCAGTAGCTGTAAGCTCAAAAGCGAGTTCAGTGGCTGTGAGCTCATCAAGCTCAGTAGCTGTAAGCTCTTCATCAAGCTCAGTGGCTGTGAGTTCGTCATCAAGTTCGGAAGTTGTGAGCTCTTCATCAAGCTCAGAAGTTGTCGTTAGCTCTTCATCCAGTTCGGAAGTTGTTGTAAGTTCATCATCAAGTTCATCAGAAGCAAGCTCAAGTTCAAGCTCAGAAGCAAGTTCAAGCTCTTCATCCAGTGGTAACGCCGTTAACTGTGAGCCTAATCCTAATAGCGTTATTGATCTTTGCGATATGAGCAAATGGGTTGTTGATGCTGGCAATGGTGGTACTTTCGAACCAGGTGAGTTAGGTCCTATATTCCACAATGGAGCACCTAGTGGTACAAATAGCTGGAATAAACCAGGCATGTTCTTCGTTTTGGAAGATCCGGTTGCGAATGCCACAGTTGTAGGTAAAACGTTGACCCTTATAGTGGTTGTTGATCAGGATTTGAAAGATAGCGGTGCCGCGATACAACCGGTTATTCAAGAAAATGGTGGTAGTTATGGCGGCTATTGGTCTTGCCAGACAAATAATGAAGATCTGATTGCTGGCCAGGAGGTAGCGGTTAGTTGTACGAACAATGGTCCCGATCCTAAGGATGGTATTGCACAACTTCGCTTGGGCTTCCAGCTCAATCAATCAAAAAATTACTTGGGTACTATCACAATTGTTGATGCAACATGGGAATAAGCTAGTTAGTTAGGCTATATGAATCCCTTGCTTTAAATTGAAACCCCAAAGAAAAGTAAAGCTTCTTTGGGGTTTCTTTCTGTTATGTTTTAATCAACTGACCTACATCAGCCGCTTAATTACGTTAAAAACAGGTTGTGGGTCTTGGCAGTTCAAAAAAATAATTTATTTGTCGTCGGCTTAAGCTGAAGAGGTTGTTTATGCGTACACACAATCCCCCTATGGATCACAAGTTTAAAAAGTCACTGCTTGCTATGTGCATCATGGCCGTGACAATGCCTGTTGTTGCTCAGGATACAAATGAAAAGACGGATGATGATGTTAGCGAAATCATTATTTCAGCAACAAAAATTAACCTGGAAAGTGCCCAGAACATTAAGCGTAATGCTGATACCTTTGTTGATGCTATTTCAGCCGAAGATATGGGCTCACTGCCTGATCGCTCGGTTTTGGAGGCCATGCAGCGTATTCCCGGTATCTCGATTGAGCGTTTTGCCGCTGCAAACGACCCTGACCACTTTGGCGTTGAGGGTTCAGGTGCAGTAATTCGTGGTATGAGTGCAACACGTTCTGAGTTCAATGGTCGAGATTCGTTTACCGCTAACTCTGGCCGTGGGCTCAGTTTTCAGGATGTACCGCCAGAATTAATGTCGGGCGTTGAAGTATTTAAAAACCAATCAGCCGATATGATTGAAGGCGGTATCGGCGGTACTGTAAATCTCAAAACACGTAAGCCTTTTGATAAAAATGGCCGTGTTATGGGATTCAACATTGACTACTCCTATGGCGATATGGCCAAAGAGTGGACACCTACCTTTTCCGGTTTATTCAGTGACATCATAGAGACAGATTCAGCTGGTCGTTTTGGGTTCCTGGTTAATATTGCCAATTCCAAGTTACAAGGTGTTTCTCACGGTATCCAGTCGGATGCTTATGTTGAATATAAAGACGATTACACGAACTTTACCAAAACATTACAGGCGACGGATCCTGCTGCTGCCCATGCTGGCCCATCGGATATTCCTGGTGCAGAACAGTTTGCGGGTCAAAGTGTCTGGATGCCTAACGGCTCTAACCTCACTATGAAGAATGATGATCGTAGCCGTAAAGGTTATGCGACGTCACTCCAATGGGAATCTCCTGACGAAACTTTCCTGGCGACCTTCCAGTTTATGCGTTCAGATGCACGCTTAACATGGAAAGAAAACGCCCTTAAATATCAATCCGGCTACGGCTCCAGGCAATCATTGCCATTGGAGGGAACAGAGTATGTGTTTGATGACAAGGGGTTATTCCAAGCCGGTATTATTACCCAGGATGCAGCATTTACCAGAAACTGGCGTGGCAGCAACCCTGATAACTATGGTGAGTTCAATAACGAGAACTATGTTGCCCCCTTCTATATGCCAGGGTTTAACGGCGTAACTAACCAACAGTTTAAGAATTTCTTTAATGCTGCAACCCCTGAAGCTCGTCAAACAGCACTGGCTGCTATTCAGGCTAAAGGTGCAACTGACGAAGCTATGGCACAGCTTGAAGCTGCGACAACTGATGAGCAAAGAGCTGCTGCTATGAGAGCTATTCAGTCTGGTTCGGAAAGCCTCAGCAGTCTGCAGCAATTTGGCTATAGGTTCCAATCGGATAACCGTATTAAAGACACACGTACTGTTATTGATGATTTTGGGTTGAACTTTAAGTGGAACCCTTCAGATAATCTTGAATTCACTCTGGATTTACAACACATCGCTGCTGAAACTGCTGATGATGATGTGCTTGTGTCCCTGGCGTTAAACGGTGCTATACAAGATTTTGACACACGTGGAAGTACTCCCCATTTAAAACTGATAGAGCCTTGGCATGGTGCGCGGGATAATAATCCTGCTCTTTACGGAGCTGCTGGAGCTGGTACGGCAATTGATATAGCTGCCAAAAAAGGCGATTCGCTTGCTGCCGCTGCTAACCCTGATTTCAGGGTCTTCAATGGGTATTCAAATGATCCGCAAGGTGATAAAAACTGGTTCCAGGATCCAAGTTCTTATAACTGGCAATCTATCCTTGACCACTTTGAAAGATCGGATGGTGATTCAAACTCGGGTCGTTTCGACGTCAAATATTCGCTGGATGATTCATTTATTACTAAAATCCGTGCAGGTGTGCGCTATGCAAACCGTGTGCAAAACGTAAGGTTTACGGATTACGGCCAGCAGTGGGGTGCTTTATCACCGTTATGGGGTACACCACCTGGTTATGCAGATGCACCTTATTCTCCACTGTATAAAGATCCTGCGGGTACTGTGAGTGCTGCGGATAAAAATACTATCGCTCAGTTAGGGTTGCTTCAAAATATTAAAGGTAGTTGGGAATGTGTTGACTGGAGTAATTTCCATCGAGGCGGTGTATTAGAGCTTCCCGGTGGTTGTGCTTTAGCTCCTACAGATGATTTAGTGAAGGCAGCTACTAAGGCACAGCAAGGTGTGTTCCCTATTACTGTGGCAGATGGTTGGTTGCCAGCAAGTCAGAGAGAGGGTGTTTTACCTGGTAATGGTGGTTATTTCTTGCCGTCAGAAATTTTCCGTACTGAAGAGACTAACCAGGCTGCCTATATCCGTTTTGATTTTGGGTCTGATGAAACACGTTTCAGATATAGCGGAAACATAGGCTTGCGCTATGTAAACTTTGAGCGTTCGGCGGATGGTTCTGTACAATTCTCTGATGCCGGTGTATCCAAATTAGATCCAAAAGATCTGCCCCCTGCCGATGCGCCTGATGCGCGTGACCTGGGAGCATTGCAAGCCTGGATGGAACAGAAGCGTATAGAGTGGAGAACAGCAAGAGGACTTACCAACTTTGATGAGCCCCTCGTAAACTCAGGCCGGAATCGTAATAAATCTGATTTCACTACTTATATGACTGGCCTGTTGAAGTATGCCAACGATCCTGCTTATGTGATGTCTGCAGACGATGTTGCTTACAATAATGGTGCCACTGTATTCCAGGAATCTCTCTATAAGTACAACGATGTCCTGCCCAGCTTTAACTTGAAGGTGGAATTTACTGATGAGCTGATTGGCCGGTTTGCAGTATCCAAAGCCTTGGCTTTGCCAGATATGGAAGATGTGAAAAACACAACAACCATAGGAGCGTCTGTAGACAGAGCACAAATTACTTATTTGGCTACCACCGATGGTACTAATGACTTTTCCGGTTTGAGCCATTTAATTGGTGTTGATCCGAACTCTAACTTAAAGACAGGCGTAGACCCGAATAATGGGTATTCAGGTAAGGCAGGTAACCCCAAGCTTGGCCCAATGGAGTCGATCCAATATGACATGTCGTTGGAGTGGTATTTTGCCAAAGCTGGGTCGTTGACGACATCTTTGTTTTATAAAGACCTGTCTAACTTCTTTATATACGGTTCATTTCCAAAGGAAATTACTAACAATGGTGTGACCCATACTGTATATGTTGACGGTACCGTTAATAACGGTAAAGGAAGCATGCAGGGTATAGAAATAGCTTATCAACAGTTCTATGACATGCTACCTGCACCTTGGGATGGCTTAGGTTTGCAAATGAACTACACTTATATTGATTCTAAATCTATTCCGAATCAGGGTGAGTTAGGGCTAGATCCGCAGAAAGCGAATGATAGCGCGGATAGTGCTTATACAGGAGCGAATGTTGATTTGAGTGGTCTGCCGCTTAAAGGTCAGTCCAAGAAAACTTATAACATAGCTGCTATGTATGAAAAAGATGCGTGGTCATTGCGTTTGGCTTATAACTGGCGTTCACGCTACTTATTGACAACGCGCGATGTAATCAGCCGCTATCCGATGTGGAACGATGATGCTGGTTATATGGATGGTTCTGTGTTCTACAAGTTGAACTCCGAGCTGACTGTGGGTATGCAATTTACCAACATACTCAACACCCAAACTAAAACTATCATGATCCTTGATGGTAAGGGCTTGGAAGCAGGTCGTTCGTGGTTTGTTAACGATCGTCGTATAGCCTTGATTCTTAAAGGTCAGTTCTAGTTTTATTGAACGAAATGCGATGTTGAAAAAATGCACACAGGTTACACTGTGTGCATTTTTTTTATCCGTTGGTCTCAGCAAAGCGTGGATACACTTGTGATTCAAAATCTTGTAATTCTGGGTGGTGGAACAGCAGGTTGGATGGCAGCTGCAGCATTCAGCAAAATATTCCGAGCGGACAAGCTGCATATTCGCCTTATAGAAAGCGACGAAATAGGTACTATAGGTGTTGGTGAGTCTACTATTCCTGCGATACGTGACTTTAATCGTCTGTTGGAAATCGATGAAAAAGAGTTTATTCGTGAAACTATGGCCATTCCCAAGTTGGCTATTAAATTCTCGGATTGGGGGCGTATAGGCGAGGAATATTTTCATCCGTTTGGACAGGTGGGGCATGATATTAATGCGGTTGATTTTCACCAATATTGGCTCAGTTTGCGTCATGAAAATGATATAGCCGAATTCTCACGCTATTCAGTAGCTGCTGAGGCCGCCGAGCAGGGGCGGTTTTCATTCCCGTCGCAAGACAGCAATTTTTGGTCTTCAACGTTTAGCTATGCGTTTCATTTTGATGCGGGGCTTTATGCAGCATACCTGAGGAAATATGCTCAGGCGCGCGGTGTAGAAAGGATTGAAGGCAAATATCTCAACGCAGACCGCAATCCTGATAGTGGAGATATAGTGCGGTTGCATCTAGCTTCAGGTATTGTCATTGCGGCTGATTTTTTTATAGACGCCACCGGATTCCGGGCTTTATTACTGGATGGTGTATTGCAAAGTCCCTATGAGAGTTGGAGCCAATGGCTGAAGTGTGACAGCGCCATTGCTGTGCCCAGCGCTTCAAAAAAAACACTCAAAGCCTTTACCCATGCCACGGCTCATTCGGCGGGGTGGCGCTGGAGAATTCCGCTCCAACATCGTGTTGGTAATGGCTCTGTATATTCCAGTGAGTATATGTCGCGTGAAGATGCATTGGATGACTTGCTCGTAAATCTGGAATCCGAGCCTTTGGTTGAACCGCGACATTTATCTTTTATGCCAGGAAAACGCCAACAACAGTGGAAAAATAATTGCGTCAGCATCGGGCTTTCAGGAGGTTTTTTAGAGCCGCTGGAGTCAACATCCATTTATTTAATTCAGTTCGGTATTCAAAAATTGATTGAGTACTTTCCTGTTTCACCTGATTTCTCGCTGGCACAACAGGAGTTTAATAGACAGTTGAGTACAGAATACTTACGTATTCGTGATTTTATTATTATGCATTATGCGGAAAATCAGCGGGATGATTCTGTATTTTGGCAAGATTGTCGAAATATGCCCTTACCCGAAGGGCTTGCCTATCGGCAATTCATGTTTGGTCGTGCAGGTATTGTTGATCCAACCCAGTATGGTGTCTATGCCTCGGTGTGCCTTGGGCAAAACCTGATTCCCGAGTTTTACGATGCGCGCGTTAACGCGATACCTCTACCTGATAGAAAAACAATACTGAAAGAAATCAAACGGGAACAAGAATCATTTATTTCCAAATTTCCTCGATTGGAAGATTGGCTTCGAAATTTGGGAGCAAATGCAGGAGCCATGGAAAATGAGTAACCAGCTCTATCGCATAGTCGTCCTTGTAGGAGACGGAATTTATCCTGACATTGCAACCTGTTATCTGGCAAGTCAGCTGCGTTCTGTGGGGGTTAAAGTTTGTCGGATTCATGGGCTTTCTTCACTCGAGTACGAAACAACTATAGATGTTGATCACAGTATCCATGGATTGAACGAGGAGCTGGGAATCCATTTTCCAGAACTGATGTCTAGCGGGATATTTATTCCGAAGTTGGTAACCAGCTGTTCCTTCCCTGGAAGAAACGCCTATTTTGAATCTTATCCCTATCTTAAAGATGATTTACCTTTGCCTTCCTATCAAGCAATGGCGCGATTGATACAAGAAGGCGTAGCCACACAATGGGAATCTGCATCACCTGTAGTAGCCTTGGCGAAGGCCGGTAAATTCCATCCTGAATTGCATCAATTTTATCGCGGGAATGTGCGTCCTTATGGCGCTAGTATAAATGCCCGGGAATATTCAAAAATACTAAACACAAGGTCATTATCACTGGGTGTTGATTTTTTGAATGTGTCAAAAATCGATGTTGATGCAGTCCCTGATAAACAACATATATCTGCTGTGCATCTTGCTGCCAATAAGGTTTTGCGGGACGCATTTTTTATTGATATGACACCGGAGCGATGCTTAATAGATTTTATTGATAGGCCAGGTGTCGCTAATGTTGAGCAAAATGATTTAGGCTATTCAAGTCATCCATGGGTAGGAAATTGTTTGGCAATAGGCGATTCGGCTATCACATTTATATCCAAACCTGAACCGCTGAACCCTTTTGAGTGGCTGTTTAAGGCTTTGGTGCGATTTGTTGATTTTTTTCCGTCACCTGCACGTCAAATTGTTTTGGCCCGTGAATATAATCGTCTGCAAGAAATTGATTGCATGGCTATCCTGGATTTTATCCAGGGATATTGTTTGATGGTTTCGGGAAAGACGGGCGAGCCTTTACCCGCAAGGTTGCAACACCGTATCAATTTATTTGCTGAATCCTGTCAATTAAGTGAAGACGCTGCCGATTGGGCATACGCAAGTTATTGGCCGACACTTTTGCAGGTTGCAGGCATAACGCCGCGATATTTGCCGCGACGTGTTCAAGAGATTCCATTGAAGTATTTAATGAATTGGTACAACCAACGCCTATATAACATTGACCATTTGCTAAGCCGGTCACATAATCTTTAAACTGCTTTTTAAATTTCGCATGTAATCCTTTCATTTAACAATAATTAAGAAGCTGATATGTCAACTCAAACTCTCAAGAAAATCGTTATCCTGGGCGGTGGTACAGCCGGTTGGATGACAGCAGCTGCCCTGAGTAAATTCCTGGGCGTACAGTATTGTGAAATTATCCTGGTCGAATCTGATGAAATTGGAACTGTTGGCGTAGGCGAGGCAACAGTCCCTCCTATGTCGATATTTAATAAATCATTAGAGATAGATGAAAATGATTTTTTAAAAAATACCCAAGGCACATTCAAGCTGGGGATTGAGTTTGTAAATTGGGGAAAAATCGGTAATCGTTATATCCATGCTTTTGGCGATGTTGGCAAAGATATGAACTCACTGCATTTTTATCAATATTGGTTAAAAATGCATTTGGCGGGCAAGGCTGCCAGTATTGAGGAATATGGATTAAATGCCAGTGCGAGTCATCAAAACAAATTTATGCGGTCTGAAAACAGGGGTAATTCTCCTTTATCCAATATTGCCTATGCTTTTCATTTTGATGCAGGTATGTATGCCAAGTATTTACGGAATTATGCTGAGCAAAGAGGCATAGTGCGTATAGAGGGAAAAGTACAACAGGTTCATTTAAGGTCTGAGGATGGGTTTATTGAATCCTTACAGTTGAATGATGGACAAATAGTCGCAGGCGATTTATTTATTGATTGTTCCGGATTTAGGGCACTTCTTATTAGCGATGCCTTGAAAGTTGGCTGGGATGATTGGAGTCATTGGCTGCCTTGCGATAGAGCCTGGGCAGTTCAATGTGAAAGCGCAACAGATTTGGTACCTTATACCAGATCTACAGCACATGAGGCTGGGTGGCAGTGGCGAATTCCTTTACAGCATCGAGTAGGTAATGGGCATGTATTTTCCAGCAAGTTTATGAGCGAGGAAAAAGCACGCGAAGTTTTGCTTGAAAATCTCGAAGGGCCACCGCTGACTGAGCCTAGGTTAATAAAATTTCAAGCTGGAAAACGTAAAGAGACATGGCATAAAAATTGTGTTGCTATTGGTTTAACCTCTGGTTTCCTTGAGCCTCTTGAGTCAACCAGTATTTATTTGGTTCAATCTGCAATTGCGCGTTTGTTAGCACTATTTCCATCCAACCATTTTAATCAGGAAGACATAGACGAATTTAATCGCCAAACAGATTTTGAATATGAAAAAATCCGTGATTTCATTATTCTGCATTACTATGCAAGTGAGCGAGATGATTCTGATTTTTGGCGCTATTGCCGTAATATGCCTGTGCCGGAAGGCCTTACCCGTAAAATAAATCTTTTCAAGTCAACGGGCCGGGTGTTTAGGCAAACGGTAGAAATGTTTTGTGAGTTGAGTTGGGTTGAAGTGCTCTTAGGGCAAGGAATTACACCACAAACTTATGATCCGTTGGTAGACCGCATGCCTGAAGGTGAAATTGCACAGCGCCTTGAAAGTGTACGTCAGGTGATTCAACGTTCGGTTGACTATATGCCTTCGCACGCTGACTTTATTGCACATAATTGTAAGGCTGAAAAGATGATGTAATTGTCGGTTACGGTTGAGCATCTAATAAAAAGGGTCGCTGTTATACTGGCGACCCTTTTTTGTTGCAATGATATTATTTTATATCCTTACATTAAGGTTTGGCACAGCCCTTTTCTCCTTCAGGTAATTTCTGCAGACGTATATTTGCAATAGTTATTTTCAGCTTACCGTCAGTAGCTATGACTATTGGCCCATTAACTTTTTTAATATCAAGCCCTTCTTTGGTAAAACAATTTAACGGAATGGGCATGGTTGTCCATTCATCTTTTTTCAGGTCCTTAAGGATTTTTGAAACATGCATTTCACCGCGGCAAGGATATCCGCAATCCATACCGAAAGTGACATCTTTATCAGGTTTCATATCTAACCTCATATCAAACACAATTGCTCCTTCATTTTCAAATTTACTCAAGTCAATCGGCGAGCCGGATATGCTAAAAACGCCTTTGATCGCTTTACGTGGAGACCAGGATATTTGCAGTGCATCTCCTCTTTCTGCGCGATCAACGGGCTCTACCGATACTTTCCCTGCCGCTGATTTTGCTTTACGACCAGTATCGACCGGTGTAGACCAATTTTCCGGATCGCCGAGTTGAATGCCCCAACCATCCACAGCCTGGCCATCACTGATGTAATTAAAGTTTGGGTTGATAGTGGGTTTATCCGCAGCCTGGACTGCTTGCAGGCTGAGAGTGGAAAAGGCGATAACCGGAAGAAGAGTTTTTAAAAAACGGCTGTTTGCAACTGTCATGGAAATTACCTCTTTCTTATTACTTATTAAATAATATTTATTCTTGCCATAACATCTTTGCAAAGCCTGTAAATCTTGTCAAACAAACGGAGCCCTTTGGCATCTTCTAGAGGTGTTAATAAAAGTAAAGCCCAGCTTTTGGCTGGGCTTTATCTTTTGTATCTGACTCGGAAACTTCTGAGTATGACTTGACATTGCAATCAGAGGTTTCGGTTTGAGTGTTATAAAACTACTTTTTAAATGCGCTGAGTGTTTGGATTGTGCCATCTTCGTTGTAGTGTAATTCAGCAACCTTCACGCTACGCAAATGTGTTTGGCCGCCCGACAGTGAACTGTCGTGATAGAACAAATACCATTTGCCCTGGAATTCAACAATAGAATGGTGGTTCGTCCAACCTAGCACTGGCTCCAGGATTACACCTTGGTAGGTAAATGGGCCATAGGGATTATCGCCAATGGCGTAGGCAATGTTGTGCGTATCACCGGTTGAGTACGAGAAATAATATTTGCCGTTGTATTTATGTACCCAGGCTGCTTCAAAAAAACGACGCTCGTTATCGCCATTGGTAAGAGGCTTGCCCTCTTTGTCCAAAATTTGCAGGTCGCGCGGTTTTTCGGAAAAACTCAGCATATTGTCTTTGAGCTTGGCGACCTTGGGTGAAAGCGCTGGTTTATCATTTTCCGGATAGATATCGGCAGCATTATAAGAGCCGCTTGACCAGCGTTGTAATTGACCGCCCCAGATGCCACCGAAATACATGTAGTGGCTGCCGTCGGCATCTTTAAATACCGCTGGGTCTATACTGAAACTGTCTTCAATGGGGGTGGGCTCCGCTTTGAATGGGCCTATGGGTGAATCACTGGTAGCTACACCGATGCGGAAAATATCCTGCTTATCTTTAACCGGGAAATACAAATAGTATTTGCCATTTTTTTCAGCGGCATCAGGCGCCCACAATTGGCGGCCTGCCCACGGAATATCTTTGATGTTAATAGCTTCGCCGTTATCTTTTACTTCGCCGCCAACAGTGTCCATTGACAATACATGGAAATCCTTCATATCGAAGTGGTCACCGTTATCGTTTTGCGGAACACCTGATTCAATATCATGTGATGGATAAATATAAATTTTGCCGTTAAAGACATGTGCAGAGGGGTCTGCAGTATAGATATTGGTGACCAGGGGTTCAGAGGCAAATTCAGGTTTTGCTTCTGCGGGTGCAGCAGCAGAGCTGGCTGCTGCCTCTGCAACGGGCGCTTCTGCTTTTTTTTCCTGGCAAGCAAAAAGTAATGAGCTTGCTATCAGGCTGGTAAGTGTAAGTTTATGCAGGTTATTCATGTTTGACCTCTTTCGTTGTAGTAAAAGCTTATTATCAAAACGGGTTACCAATGCCACAATGTGCCATCTTCCAAACGATTTACAGGCAGGCAAGCGCGTTGGTAGGGATATTTAGCTGCGAGGGCCTCGTCAATATCAACCCCATGGCCAGGAGTTTCGCCGGGGGTAAAAAAGCCGTCATTGAACGTGTAGGCATGGGAAAAAACCTGCTCTGTAAGCTCGTTATGGGCCATGTGTTCCTGGATACCGAAGTTAGGTACCCAGTAATCAAAGTGCAAAGCTGCACCCATGCATACGGGTGATAAATCGGTAGCGCCATGAAAACCGGTGCGCACGTTAAACAGGCTTGCAAAATCAGCTATGCGACGAATATGGCTTATCCCGCCTGCATGAACAATAGTCGTTCGAATATAATCAATCAACTGGTTTTGAATCAGCTCACGGCAATCGTGGATGCTGTTAAAGACTTCGCCGACCGCCAAGGGTGTAGTGGTATGTTGGCGAATCAATTTAAAGGATTCCTGGTTTTCAGCAGGAACGGCATCTTCCATCCAGAACAGACGATAAGGCTCTAGATCTTTGCCAAGTCGCGCCGCCTCAATGGGCGTTAAGCGGTGGTGAACATCGTGCAGCAGGTGAATTTCATTGCCGAACTCTTTGCGTACAGCCGCGAATAATTCAGGGATAAAATTCAAATATTTTTCAGTAGACCACACTTCAGTAGACGGTAAATCTGAATCTGCCGGCTCGTAATTTTTTTGCGACGTAGAAACACCATAGGTTTTGGCAATACCGGGAATACCTGATTGCACCCGAATGGCTTTATAACCTTTGGCTTTTGCCTGGGCAACGGCGTCCAGGGTCGATTCCAAGTCTTTGCCGTTGGCGTGTGTATAAGCCAATATACGGTCGCGGCTACGACCACCCAGTAATTGATAAAGCGGCATGTTGGCGGCTTTGGCTTTAATATCCCACAGCGCCACATCAATAGCGGCAATTGCGGTCATGCCAACCGGACCGCGGCGCCAATAGGCCCCGCGATAAAAAAATTGCCAGATATCCTCAATTTGTTGTGGATCACGGCCAATCAGCGCGGGCACTAAATAATCTTCCAAATAGGAGACAACGGCTTTTTCCCGACCATTTAAGGTGGCGTCACCGATGCCGTAAATGCCTTCATCAGTTACTACTTTCAAGGTAACAAAATTTCTGCCGGGGCAGGAGACAATCACTTTTGCTTCAATAATTTTCATTGATAAGACTCAACAACTTACAACCTATTAAATATAAAAAGGGTAGCAAACTCGCTACCCACAGCATTTATCAAGTTTTGGTGAATTATTTAGCTCTTGGGCTTTCTTCAGGGCCCAAATAACTCGGTAATAACCCACCGGTATTAATCAGGATTCGCTCAAGCGCAAGGCCGGGATCAATGGCATAAATGCGCAACTTGTGTGCACCAGCAGGTATTTTATGGGTGCTCGTTGCTTTGCGCATTTCGCTGCGAACTGATTCTTCCCAAGCGCCGTCGCTCATATCTTTAACTATATCGATGATCTGCGGTGCCTCATCGTCTACTGCAATAGCGTAACTTAAGCCACGCCCCGGCGCAAAAGCCCAGGAGGGAGCAAAGATACTGTCTATGTTGACATCGCCGGAGTTAAACAGATAAAAACTGTATTCCAGGTAAGGTGCATTTTTTACATCAGTAAAGGAATTATGTGCAACCGGAAATACCGACATGGAGGACAGGTTGCGCCCATGTTCAGGTATTTTTTCCCATTTATACCCTGCGGCGGGTTGAGCCTTACTAAAATGCTCTGCCTCTATAGCGACATAACCATCAGCTTCAATAAAACCTTTAAAGGTTTTAGGAACAGGGTCATGATTGACAGCACTTACCTTGATAGTGGCGCCGCCCCAGCCAGTGCCGGTAATACTGATTTTGCCTGTTGCCGCGCCCTTGGGTGCCTTGCGCCAATCTATAGAGACAGCAATTTTCTGGGAAGTTTCAACTTGTATACTAGTATAACTTAGAATTATCCAGGGATCGCTAGTTTTTGCAGAAAATTTGAAAGGCTCAGTTCCCTTGTTAAATACTTCAATCGTGCGTGTCTGTTGTCCGTAAGGATCGAACCGCGCTAATTCATAGGTACCTTTATGCGGCCATACAGAAGATGCCTGTTGCGGCCAGGCTGATGCAGCACCTTCGATAGCTACACCCATATCAGCAAGGTTATGGGGTTGCGCATCGTACAGTAAGGGCATGGTATTCACCGGCGGGTTATTCCAGTTGGTATAGCCGATATGGGATTGATCCATAAAGTGCGCCCATTTGCCCTGGCTTAATTCGGTGTCATATTGTTTTTGCAGATCGCTGTCAGCCTTGAAAAGCGCCCGCGCTTTATTGCCGTATTCGTTGGCGTCGGAACGCCCTTGTTCTGCGTACAAATGATTTTTACCGACCATGTCATACAGTTCTGTCACTATGGCGCTGGCTTTTACCGGGTGTAATACCAATTGGAAAAATGCATCTTTGGATTCTGCGGGCATTTTTGCATAGAGCGCTTCAGCCTTGTTGCGCAGGTCGGTGATATTGGCAGTGATGCGATTGGCTTCGTTGTAATTCAACTGACTGTAAACTTTTTCATCTTGCAGTTCAGGTTTTCTACGCAAGTTATGGCGAGTATAACCCGTCATGATTTCTGCAATTTCATCGGCGTATTGCGCACCGAATTCACGTTCTGCCCAAAGCTTACCGAATTCAGGAATACGTTCTTTTGGCCATTGTTCAGGGTTCCAGGCCATGCGTAAAAAATATTCAATGGGATATTCCATCGGTTTTAAATCGCCCACATTTACGATCCAGATTTTATTCGCTTCGTATTCGTAGGCTAAATTCATCTGTTCCCAAATTTTGGCAATGGAGACAGTGTTGATCCAGCGATAGGAGCGTGGTCCGCCAACATAATCAAAGTGATAGTAAATACCGGCACCGCCGATACGTTTACGTTCTTCCGGTGTCGGAAGCCTGCGAATATTGCCCCAGTTATCATCACACCAGAGCAGGATGATATCGTCGGGAACACGCATACCGCGCTCGTAAAATCCCTGGACTTCTTTATAGAGCGCCCAGACTTGCGGTACTTCGGCAACTTTTTCCTTGCCAAATACGTTGCCTAAAATCTCCCGCTGGTCATGGACAATTCGTTCGAGCAGTTGGACGTTTTCCCCTTCACTCATAGGCTCATCTTGCTGGCCACGCATACCCACTGTATAGACGCTTTCATAATCTTTATTGCGCTTGACGCCGTCTGACCAAAAGTCGTACAGGTTTTTAGGGTTTTTGGAATATTCCCAGGGGCCTTTGCCGTGACGATTCCATTCTTTATCAGCGCGCATCATAGGTTCATGATGCGATGTACTCATGACAATGCCGTACTCGTCGGCAAGAATCATATTTTGCGGATCATCATCAGCAAAGGCGTTATTCCACATGGCCGGCCATAAATAGTTGGCTTTCAGGCGAAGCAATAATTCAAACACTTTTTCGTAAAAATTATGATTGTAGTTACCGTAATTTTTAGTAACCCAGTTGGTGAGCGCAGGTGCTTCATCATTTAAAAAAATACCGCGATATTTAACCTTTGGCATTTCCTCTGCAAACGTATTTTTAGCTACGACCAGTGAGGATTTCTTTTTGACAGGAACATCGGCCCACCAATACCAGGGCGAAACCCCAATTTGTTCTGAAAGGCTATAAACACCGTAAGTTGTGCCACGTTTATCCGCGCCTACAATAACCAGTGCTTGGGTAATGCCAGGAGCTGGATTTTGCACCACGCTTATTTGGTAGGCATCCCATTGACCTTTAATTTTGCTGACATCAATTTTTTTGGCAGCGATCAAACTGTCAACCAGGGCGCTGTGGCCAATAGTTCCAATAATCACAGCCTGGTTTTTTAAATCGCTGGCCGTTTGCAGGATATTGGGTTTATATGAAGAAACTTTTTCAATATCGGTTTGTAAATTCTTAACCGCACGCTGCACACCAGGGTAGTCCTGGGTATCTATATAAAGTGTGGCGGTGCTTTTGGCATTTGCCAGTGTAATATCACCGGTTTTTGCGGTGGGACTCAACCATGATTTTTCGCCCAGAGCATAGCTTAATGAGCTTGTACATAATAGTACTGCGCTGAACGCTATGCTCAAGCGCCACGATGTTTTTAAGTTCATAATTCATTGCCTTTTATTGACGGGAGCAATACCGGAGGTGCGTAGAATTATTTAAGGTTCAATGCGTGTATGCATTCCCAAATAGGTTCCTACAAAACCGCCGGCGGTCTCTGTGCTTAGCATTTTAGCATCTGCTTCTTTGAGCAAATAAATTCGCTTCCCAGCTTTATTGTGATAATAGAAATGTATTTTTCCTGCGTCGCCCTCCATTCCCAATACGATATTTCTGTCTTCATCCGAGTCAAGAAGGCTGCTGGATATAATACGGGTCGAGGCACTTTTATTGGTTTGTTCTATCCATAGTACGTAGCGTTTATCTTGGCGTTGAACGGCAAAATAATAATGCGATGCTTCGCTTTGAAAGGCGGCAATCCCGGCTGACAGGTGTTCTTCAGCGGGAAGCTGCAATTCGATATTAGCATCAAAATGTGTATGTTGCTGGCGACGGCCAATGAACGCAGGTTGAGCCAGGCCCGACAAGCGGTTGGCGGAGGCGGTCATACGCAAGCTTTTAGTGCTTGGGCTAAGTTGGTACCAGGGTTTTTCCACTGTTCCCAGGGTGTTCCACTCCGGTGAAAGCCGGGCCTTGGTAAAGTTGTCATGCCATACAAAGTTACCTGTCATGGCATGCGCGTTAGGTGTAGCTTTGGCAGTGCGGGGCGCCTGTAAGCGGTATGGCACCGGCTTGCCTTGTTCCAGGATAACCGGCCATTCATTTTTCCAATGGACCGGTAATAAAAAGGTTTCGCGACCCGTATTAAAATATTTTTTATCGTAAGCGCGCGTACCCAAAAACACCGCCCACCATTCGCCCTCTTTAGTTTGTACCAAATCAGCATGGCCTACGGTAGTAATGGGGTTTAAACGGTTTTCATCCAGATCGCGTTGGGTAAGTATAGGGTTATGTTGATAGGGGGTGAATGGGTCTTTTAAGCTGCGTGTGCGGAATATCACCGCGGAGTGATCAAATGAGGTACCACCCTGGGCGCAGAGCAAATAATACCAGCCATTAATTTTGTAGATATGCGGCCCTTCAATCCACACTGGCTTTTGGGCGATATCTGTACCGCCATTAACAATTACCCGGCCGGAATTTTTTATGACCTTTTGGCTTTTTACATCGAACTCCCACTGCCAGATAGCGCGATGTCCCTGGTAAAGCGGTTCGCCGACAGGTGCATCATTATGGGTGATGTAAACACGGCCGTCGTCATCAAAGAAAATATCAGGGTCGATGCCACCAATTTCAGGTAGTTCTATGGGATCAGACCAGGGACCTGCGGGGTTGGTAGCGGTTACTATAAAATTTCCACGCCCATCAACCTGCGTTGTAATTAAATAAAACACACCCTTGTGGTAGCGCAAGGTGGGAGCATAAATACCGCGTGAGACCTGCTGGTTTTTAAGGGGCAGTTGTGTGGGGGTAACCAGGATATGCCCGAGCGATTCCCAGTGGACCAAATCCTTGCTGTGAAAAATCGGTACGCCTGGTGAGTAGGAAAACGATGAATTAACTAGATAATAATCTTCGCCGACCCGAGTGATACTTGGGTCCGGGTAGAAGCCGGCAAGAATAGGGTTTTGGAATTCATGGGGCGCTAAGGGCTGTTCAAACACAGCGTCTTTGCCGGTGTAGGAAAATTGATAAAAAATGGCTGACTTTTCAGTCGCTCCGACACTGTTAATTGAAAGGAATAATCCACCAAACAGTATGAGGAGACGAGAATATTTCATTGCATTGCTCTATTTATCAGCAAAAAAAACCGGCCCAGAGTGGGCCGGTAAATCAACGGAGCGCTTTACTATAGATTGGTGCAGGCAGTGCCTAATAAGCCATCGGCAAAGCCACGCAATGCTGGTTTGTCGTTATATTGGGCGTCAAACAGCAATGGCCAGGCGATTTTTTCACCGTTAAATTGGGTTTTGTAGAGGCCGTTCGGACCGTCTAGCCAGCTGTTGGCGTCAGTAGTTCCCCAAACGGTAATACCGCCGCGTTGTGCCTCAGGAACTGTTGCTTTATAGGCCGCAATGATTTCACAGTAGCGTTTCTTTTGCGCTAAAGCAGTGCTTTCAGTAAAGGTGCTGACTTTGGATGCAGGCCAGTTGCTGTAAGGGTTGTTGATTGAAACATCCAGTTCAGTAATCTTGACTTTATATCCTCTATCAACCACTTTCTTCATGGCTGCACTGATGCTGGAAATAGAGGGATAACTCAAATAAACGTGCATTTGGAAGCCAACACCGGTAATTGGAATGCTGCGAGTTTTAAAATCGTCGAGCATAGCAGCTGCCTTGGTCATTTTGGCGCCGTTTTCCTCTAGGTTGTAATCATTGTAATAGAGGTCAACTGTCTGATCAGCTGCACGTGCAGCAATGAATGCGTTTTCAATATAAACCGCGCTATTTCCACTTTTAACGTAAAAAGGTGAGTCGGTGCGGAAATTTGCCGGGTTACTGTCGTTAATGGCTTCATTGACTACATCCCAGCTAACTACGTTACCTTTTGCAGAAAAGTGTCTGACGATGGTATCAACATGGGTATCAAGCATAGCTAAAAAGCCGGCAGAGTCGCTGCCTGACCAATTTTTCATAAATGAAGGGACTTGATAGTCAGAATGCCAAATCAGTGCATGTCCATGGATATTAATGTCTTTGGTTTTTGCATAATCAACGAAGGCATCAGCATTGGTAAAGCTGAAGGTATTCAACGCAGGATGCATATAGCTGACCTTCATGATGTTGCCGGCGGTCATTTGGTCAAAATGTTTCTCAACAAGGCCTTTTTCATTGGCATTAGTCAAAACATTGTAGGTGGGCGAATCGTTATTGGAGACAGCAATACCAATCGGAAAGGTTGCCAAATCTTTCAGGTGGTCAACATTGGCAGAGTAAGCGCTGGAAATTGATGAAGAGCTGCTACTGACGACTGAACTACTGCTGGAGCTAATACTACTTGAGCTGCTTGAGCTTGGCGTGATACTGGAGCTGCTACTTGAACTTGGTGCAATACTGGAGCTTGAGCTGGGTGCACTGCTGGCAGGGATTGATGAAGCGCTGCTGCTCAGCGTCGGAGTAGAACTACTTGAGTGGCCACCGCTACTGCCGCCACAGGCCGAAATGAGGGCACTTATAGTAATAACGGGAATAAGGTTAATTGCACGCATAATGTCTCCAATTCTATTTATCGATATTTCAAGTTGTAGTCAATTACACCATAAGTGGTTTGGGATTGTATACATTGGGTAATGACAAAATTGTAAGGATTTATTTATGGGGGTGGCTCAAGTGTAGTTAAAAACAGGGTGAAGTGAAAATAAAAAAAGGCCGCAATTTGCGGCCTTTTTCATTAAAGCGAGTATATATAAGGCTTAGCCTTCCATATTTTCGAGGGTTACACCCTTGGTTTCTCTGACCCACCAAATCACAAAGAACACTGAGAATAGTGAACAGAATGCATAAATACTATATGCGCCTGCCAGGCCCAGGGCAGATGCCAACAGCATTGGGAAGGTCCAAGTGATCAGGAAGTTCGCGCCCCACTGCGCTAAACCGGCAATTGCCAGACCTGTGCCGCGGATTTGGTTGGGGAACATTTCACCCAACATGATCCATACAACAGGACCCCAGGACATATTGAAGAAAATCACGTAAAGGTTGGCTGCTACCAGAGCGGTGACGCCCATATTGCTGCTGAGAATCAGGTTACCGTTTGCATCTACGGGTGAGCCAGCAAATGCATAAGCAACTACCGCTAAAGTAATCGTCATACCAAGGGAGCCAATCAGCAGCAGAGGTTTGCGGCCAACTTTATCAACCAGAAAGAAAGTAATAAAACACGCAGCAATGGAGACCAGGCCAGAGCCTACGTTAATAAAGAGGGAGTCGTTTTCAGAGAAACCGGCGGCTTGCCAAAGTACAGCACCGTAGTAAAACACGACGTTAATACCCACAAATTGCTGTAATACTGCCAAACCGATACCCACCCACACAATCGGGCGAATACGATTTTTGGTTTTATCAATTAAATCTGAAAAACGGGGTTTATGGTCGTGTGCTATAGAATTGTAAATATCTTCCACGGTGCGCGCTGCAACTCTGGCGCCATACAACTTGGTCAATACACTTAAGGCTTTGTCCTTTTTCCCGTTGGTTACCAGGAAGCGAGGGCTCTCAGGGATTAATAAGAGCGTGAATAAAAATATAGCAGCAGGAATGACGCCTACCCAGAACATCCAGCGCCAGGAGGCATAGCCTAACCACAATTCCATGGTTGACCCTTTAACGTGATTGTCCGTTATATAGGTTTTACATGCATCAGCGGTAACTCCAACGGCGGCACACACTTCGTGGCTGGCGGTGGAGGCAAGGTAATAATTGCTGAGGAATGCAGCTGTTAAGCCGGAAATAATAGCGATTTGCTGGATGGAGCTGAGCTTGCCACGGTATTCAGCAGGTACCAATTCGCTAATATAAGCAGGACAAATGATACTTGCGGCACCGATTGCGAGACCGCCAATGAGTCGATAAATAACAAATTCGGTAGACGATGTTGCAATACCCGAACCCCAGGCTGACAGAATAAAAAGTGCTGCAGCGAGAATCAGGATTCCACGACGACCGTAGGTATCAGCCCATGAGCCAGCGAAGAAAGCGCCGACTGCACAACCTAATAAAATAGAGGCTACATTAAAGCCTGTACCAGCAGATTCTGAGTTAAAGGCTATTTTAAGACCATCAACAGTGCCATTGATTACGCCACTATCAAAGCCAAACAAAAAGCCGCCGATAGTGGCAATGATGCTGATTATTACAATAGAGGTCATATTCCTCTCATTGGAATCCAACGAGATGCCGACCTCATTGGTAGATGATGATGAATGCATGGTGATACCTATTATTGGGTTTATTTAAATTATGGTTAAGCAAGTGTCTGTTGGTATTCCCAGGTAGGGTTGAGCTGCCGGGGATGCGCGACCTTAACATAATGCAGGGTTTTCAGCATATGGGTCAGGCTGCAAACTTACTTATTTTCTCGTGTTTTGGCTATATTCAGCGGTTGAAGGGCGCTGAACCATGACCGTGGGATTATGGTAAACCAATATGGTTTAAATGACTATATGTTGGAGCGGCGAATTGGCTCCCTCGGTGATGGGCAATTTATTGATGTTGTGGCTTTATATTTCGAATGAAAAGCCGCTTTCTGTAAGATGCTTATAGGCATCGGCATCAAACCGATAGAGATTGGCAGCACGGTGCGGAACGCCTTGTTGCTTTTCATTGCAAGGCTTCAACAAGTCCATTTTCATGATTTTACGGCGAAAATTTGGTTTGTCTAATTTGGTATTAAGGATGGCTTCATAGAGTGCCTGCAGTTGCAGCAGGGTGAATTTTTCCGGCAGCAGGTTGAAGCCTATAGGCTGATGGCACACCTGGTGGCGCAGGAATTTCATACCGTATTCGATAATTTCGGCGTGGTCATAAATCAGCTCCGGCAGTGCATTAATGCTCTGCCAGTTCACAACAGCCGTGCTCTGGCCCGCCACCAATGAATAATGTTCAGCGCTCACTAGCGCATAATAGGCAACGGTTACCACGCGTTCACTGGGGAAACGGTCAACACGACCGAAGGTTTTTAACTGCTCCAGATAGAGTTGCTTTACGCCGGTCAGCTCTTCCAGCAAGCGGTAGGCTGCGTCGCGCAGGTTTTCGTCGTAGCGAATCCACCCGCCCGGCAAAGCCCATTTGCCCTGGTGTAAAGGGTCGGTTTGCTGTACCAACAGGATTTTAAGCTCATCGTTATCGAGCCCGAAAATCAGGTTGTCAATAGACAATGCCTTAATAACATCGCGTGGCAAATGCTTATGGGAGGGGGCCGCAGTATTTGACACGGTGAGATCCTGGTATTGATTATGTAGTTATTTTAAAGACGGCTTGAAAATTTTAGGTAAAATGAAATCGATTGCATGACTGCCTTGGGCATAGGGCATCATTTTAACCATCGTCATTCAATTGTCCAGACAAAAGCCTTTTGGTTGGCTTGTGGTCATTGCGACAATAAGATATGATGCATCCATTAAACAATAAATATTACGGTATATTCTGGTTTTACCGCAAATGGAGCTTGTCACTCCCCCTTATCCACTTGAAAGAGATTCATTATGTTGTTTCTAGGCATTGATATTGGAAGCTCATCCACCAAGTTATCCGTACTCGATGGTAAAACCGGTAAATGTCTGGGGGCGTTGTCTTACCCTGAATCCGAGTTAACCATTGCCAGCCCTGAGCCTGGGTTTGCTGAGCAAGACCCAGAAGTTTGGTGGGACTGTGTTCAAAAGGGCGCGGCCAAGTTATTTGCAAGTGGCAAATTCGATAGCAAGCAGATTCAGGCGATTGGTATTTCCTACCAAATGCATGGACTGGTTGTGGTAGATGCGCAACAACAGGTTTTGCGGCCTTCCATTATCTGGTGCGACAGCCGCGCTGTCCCGCTTGGCAATGCCGCGCTGGCGGAGATGGGTACAGATTACTGCTTTGGCCATTTATTAAATTCGCCTGGTAATTTCACTGCTGCGAAACTGCGCTGGGTACAACAAAACCAGCCAGAGATTTTTAACAAAATTCACAAAATTATGCTCCCCGGTGACTTTATTGCCATGAAGTTAACCGGCGAAATTACTACCACGGCATCTGGCTTGTCGGAAGGCACTTTGTGGGATTTCAAAGAGCAGCGTGTGGCTACTGAGCTTTTGGGCCACTGGGGTATTGAGGCTTCAGTCATTCCTGTGCTGGTGCCCAGCTTTGGTGTACAGGGTACGGTAAAGGCTGATGTTGCAGCTGCGCTGGGCTTGAACGCTAATGTAAAAGTCTGTTATCGCGGTGGCGACCAGCCCAACAATGCATTTAGTCTGAATGTGTTAGAGCCTGGGGAGGTTGCTGCAACAGCAGGCACATCTGGCGTAATTTATGGTGTGACTGATAAACCGGCAGCGGATGTTGAGTCACGTGTAAATACTTTCTTGCATGTCACCAGTACCCCGGAAAAAAATCGCAATGGCGTTTTGGTGTGTGTAAACGGCTGCGGTCGATTGTATTCCTGGCTGCGCCAGACTATCAGCTCCGCGGGTGCTACGCCTTCATATCCTTTGTTAAATGATTTGGCGGAGAATGTTGCTGTAGGTAGCGACGGTTTGGTGTTCCATCCATTTGGAAATGGCGCTGAACGTATCTTCCAAAATAAAAACTTGGGTGCACAACTGCGCAACCTTGATTTTAATCGCCACGGCCTGGGTCATATGGTGCGTGCGGCGCAAGAAGGCATAGTGTTTTCCCTCAACCAGGGCTTCGATGTATTGAAATCCCTCGGTGGAAGTTGTGAAGTGGTTCGCGTTGGCAAAGGCAATATGTTCTTGAGTGATGTATTTACCCAGGCCTTCGCCAATACTACGCAGGCAGCGGTGGAACTCTATGAGACTGATGGTGCCGAAGGTGCTGCTCGCGCAGCCGCCCTGGGTGCAGGTTTTTATGCTTCTCAAAAAGAAGCGTTTAGCGGTTTGACGCGCCTGGGCGTGGTCGAGCCAAACTCCAGTTTATTGGCGCAATATCAAGACGCATACCAGCATTGGGTAGCGTTGTTGCCATCGGAATAATGAAAAAATCGTAAAGAAAGAAAAATGCGTTAAGGTTTCAAAATGCGCTTTAAAAAATCAATTGTTCTATAAATCTGTAAAGAAAATCACGAGGTTAGGTATATGAGTATTGTCCTTGGCAGCAAAGAATATTTCCCCGGTGTTGGCAAAATCGGTTTTGAGGGTGCCGATTCTGACAACCCATTAGCATTTAAATACTACGACGAAAATCGCGTAGTTGCCGGCAAAACGATGAAAGATCATTTCAAGTTTGCCACCTGTTACTGGCACACTTTCTGCGGTGCTGGTCACGATCCATTCGGTCCAGGCACAAAAATATTCCCATGGGCTGCAACCGCTGATGCAGTTGCCCGTGCACACGAGAAAATGGATGCTGCGTTTGAATTTATCACCAAGCTGGGCACTCCTTACTACTGCTTCCACGATATCGATTTGATCGATGAAGGTAGCAGCCGCGCAGAAACTTCCAAGCGTTTGCAGGCGATTGTTGAATACGCCAAGCAAAAGCAAAAAGAATCGGGTGTAAAATTATTGTGGGGCACAGCAAACCTGTTCTCTAACCCACGTTACATGAACGGTGCATCAACCAACCCTGACTTCAACGTAGTTGCTTATGCAGGTGCGCAATTGAAAGATGCACTGGATGCAACCATCGCATTGAACGGCGAAAACTATGTATTCTGGGGCGGTCGTGAAGGTTACATGAGCTTGCTCAACACCGACATGAAACGCGAACAAGAGCACATGGCTCGCTTCCTGACCATGGCTCGCGATTACGCGCGTGGCCAGGGCTTTAAAGGTACTTTCTTCATTGAGCCAAAACCAATGGAGCCTTCAAAGCACCAGTACGACTTTGATGCTGAAACGGTAATTGGTTTCTTGCGTCACCATGGCCTGGACAAAGATTTCAAATTAAACCTTGAAACTAACCACGCAACTTTGGCTGGCCACACTATGTGCCACGATATGCAGGCGGCTGCAAACGCTGGCATGTTGGGTTCATTGGACGCTAACCGCGGTGACTACCAAAACGCATGGGATACCGACCAGTTCCCATACAACATCAACGAAACTGTTGAAATGATGTTGGTCTTGTTGCGTAGCGGCGGTTTGCAAGGTGGTGGTGTTAACTTCGACGCGAAAGCTCGTCGTAACTCTCCAGACCCAATTGATTTGTTCTACGGTCATATCGGCGGCATGGATACTTTTGCTCGCGCCCTGTTGATTGCTGACGATTTGATCCAGAAGTCACCTTTGGAAGGTATGCGCAAAGAGCGTTACTCTTCATTCGACAGTGGCAACGGTGCTGCTTACGAACAAGGTAAACTGACCCTGCAACAATTGGCAGAAATCGGTAACGCCGGTGGCGAAATTACGTTGCAAAGTGGTCGTCAAGAGTTGTATGAAAACACTATCAACCGTTACATTCGTTAATTAACATGCGGGTTGAATTTTGGGGGTGCCCCGGAATCAACCTGCGTGTGTAACGATTATATTGGTAGATTTAAAGAACTGCTGATTGATAGGGTTGAACAGCCCAATTGATCGGCAGTTTTTATTTGTGGTCCTGAATTTAATAATAATTTATACCTGTAAGGATAATCCCCAGTCTCTTCGGGTATTCACCTCAGAAAAGGCGCAAACATGAAACACAATTTCAAAAAAATACTAATGGTTACGGTAATAGGCATGATCAGCGCAAGTTTCAGCTTGATCGCCATTGCAGAGGTACCGCTTTACAAAGATCCCAAACAAACGATTGATGCTCGTATCAAAGATTTGCTGTCGCGCATGACGCTGGAAGAAAAAGTTGCGCAATTGGAAACCATCTGGGCAGACAGGCAAAAACTGGAAACGGATGATGCAATCTTTACCGCCGAACATGCTAAAGAAATTTTAGGCCAGGGCATTGGCCAGATTGCTCGCCCCGCAGAAAACAAAACCCAGAAAACACCCAACAAAACACCACTGCAAACTGCATTGTTTACCAATGCCATTCAAAAATGGGTTGCAGAAAATACGCGCTTGGGGATTCCGGTGATGTTTCATGAAGAAGCATTACATGGCCACGTCGGCCGCAATTCCACCAGTTTTCCCCAGGCTATTGGCTTGGCAAGTACCTGGGACCCGGAACTGCTTGCACAAATTTATTCGGTGTCGGCGCAAGAAGTTCGGGTTCGCGGTGCGCATCAGGCGCTTGCGCCTATCTTGGATGTGGCGCGCGATCCACGTTGGGGACGTATTGAAGAAACCATGGGTGAAGATCCATACCTGATTGCCAATATGGGTGTGGCTGCCATTAAAGGATTCCAGGGTAGTGAAAACGGCGTTACTGAAAACCATGTCATTGCAACATTAAAACATATGGCCGGGCATGGTGAGCCCACCGGCGGTTTAAATACAGCGCCAACGCCTATTGGCGAGCGGGGGCTGCGTGAGACGTTTTTATTTCCCTTTGAAGCTGTGGTCAAGTTGTCCCACCCACGCAGTGTTATGGCGTCCTACAATGAAATTGACGGTGTTCCCTCCCACGCTAATGGAAAAATGCTGAACGGTATTTTGCGCGGAGAATGGGGCTTTGATGGTTTGCTGGTGAGCGACTATTACGCCATTAATGAATTGGTCAATCGCCATCAGCTTGCGGATAATCGCAAAGATGCCGCCCTCCTGGCATTTACTGCCGGTGTAGATGTTGAAACTCCTGACGCGGATTCATACCAGCATCTTAAAGAATTGGTTAAAGAAGGTAAGCTTTCAATGGCGCAACTGGATGTTGCGGTTACCCGTGTCTTGCGTGAAAAATTTTCGATGGGATTATTTGAAAATCCCTATGTGGAAACCAAAGGTATAGATGCTTTTGTGGGTAGCGAAAAACATCGCGCATTGGCGCTACAAGCTGCTGAAAAAACCATTGTGCTCTTGAAAAACGATAAAAATATTTTGCCCCTGGATATTAAAAAATTAAAATCCATAGCTGTTATCGGCCCCCATGTTAATGAAACCTTGTTGGGCGGTTACAGTGATGTACCTAAACAAACTGTCAGTGTGCTCCAGGGTATTCAGGAGTATGTCGGTAATAAAGTGCAAGTGAATTATGCGCAAGGCACATTAATTACGTTGGATAAGTGGACACCGGCAAAAGATTCCGTCGCTGCCAATACACGCTCAAAAGAGCGCTGGAATAACGATGAAATTGAGCTGGCAACAGCAGCAGATACTAAAGGAATGTTGGAAGAAGCAGTGACAGCTGCGCAAAAAAGTGATGTGGCATTAGTGGTAGTCGGCGATAACGAAGCCACTTCCCGCGAAGGCTGGGCTGAAAGTCATTTAGGTGACCGTACAGACCTGACCCTGCTGGGACAACAGCAAGCATTGGTAGATGCAATCCTCGCCACAGGTAAGCCCACGGTTGTGTTATTGAATAATGGCCGCCCGCTATCCATTAGCAAGATTGCAGAGACTGCACCGGCAATCCTTGAGGGCTGGTATCTCGGCCAGGAAACCGGTCGCGCTGTTGCGCGGGTTATTTTCGGTGATATTAACCCGGGCGGAAAACTCCCTGTCAGTATCGCGCGCTCAGTGGGCCAGTTGCCGGTGTACTACAACTACAAACCGGCGGCTAAGCGCGGTTATGCATTTGCCGAAACTACACCGCTCTATCCCTTTGGTTATGGTTTAAGTTATACCCAATTTAACTATTCAGATTTCGCCATCAATAAATCTGAAGCTAAAGCGGGTGATGTGGTAGACGTCAGTGTGAAGATTACCAACACAGGCGCGCGCATGGGCGATGAAATTGTCCAACTCTATATTCACGATTCAGTCGCAAGCCTGACGCGTCCGGTAAAAGAGCTGAAAGGTTTTAAACGTATCAGCTTAAAAGCAAAAGAATCGGCTGTTGTGACCTTCAGCCTTTCGGTAAACCAATTAGGTTTTTACAATACGGATATGAATTATGTAGTTGAACCGGGTAAATTTGAGGTCATGGTGGGGTCTTCGTCACAGGATATCCGCGGTAAAGGTGAGTTTAATGTGGTCGGAGAGGTTACTGACATCAGTCAGCAAAAAGTTTATTTCAGTACCCTAAAGGTGACTAAGAAATAGTGTTTTACCAAAAAGCTCCGCATGTCGGAGCTTTTTTTATAGGTGGTTAAAAGTCATTTATCCTATTTTTGTGAAGGATAGTGTGCTATTTTTTATGGCGTACCTGCTGGAGGTGCTTATAAAAAGTTGAAACTTAATAGGATATTAAGGATTTAAAATGAAATTGCTTTCTCTACAAGACGGCCCTGTTTTTTTTAAGGGGCGAGTATCTTTCCTGTACTCTCGTGTGATGCTGATAATAATTTTTTCCGGAGTTTTGTCGTCATGTGGCGGCGGCAGTGGTGGAGACGGAAATAATAATAAAAATTCCTTTGTACCACCGGGCAACAATGTTGTCTCCGGTTGGTCCAAGGGTGTTTTCTTAAAGCCTGATACTTTTGCCAATAAATGTGCTAGCCCTCGAACCGGTATAAATCCCGCTACTAATAATGTGTATGCAGATAAGTCCGGCACCAGTGTGGATGAAAAAAATTTCTTGCGTTCATGGAGCAATGACACTTATTTATGGTACAGCGAAATTTCTGATATCAATCCACAAACCATCGCCAATACCCGGGATTATTTCAGTGTGTTAAAAACCAACGCAAAAACGGCGTCTGGAAATAATAAGGATAATTTTCATTTTACTTATACAACAGCAGATTGGTACGCGCTTTCTGAAACCGGTGTTTCAGCAGGTTATGGTGTGGAGTTTTCACAAATTTCTACAACGGTTCCGCGTAATATAGTCGTTGCTTACACTGAGCCGGAATCTCCCGCTGCTAATGCCAATTTGTTACGCGGAACCAAATTACTTAAGGTGGATGGTTATGACTTGGTCAGTGCAACGGATAGTGCCAGTATTAATAAATTAAATGCAGGTTTATATCCACAAACCATTGGCGAGGTTCATACCTTTGTTGTTCAGGATGTGGGATCACCTACTACACGCTCGATAGTCATGCAATCCAGCAGTGTTACCAAAACGCCGGTTCAGAACGTAAAAACCCTGGATACGCCGACAGGAAAGGTTGGTTATATTTTATTTAATGACCATATCAGAACAGCGGAGCGTGGTCTCTATGACGCGGTTAACCAATTGGCCACACAAGGCATCCAGGATTTGGTGCTGGATATCCGTTACAACGGCGGGGGTTATTTATACATTGCCAGCGAACTGGCATTTATGATTGCAGGCAGTGCGGCAACATCCGGTAAAGTGTTTGAAAAAACGGTATTTAATGATAAACACAATACAACGGGGTTGTTCGGTGAACCTCTAAGTCCAACTCCTTTTTATGATGGTTCCAATGATATTGGAGGCGCCCTGCCATCGCTTAACTTATCGCGGGTTTTTGTCATTACTTCAGGCGATACCTGTTCAGCGAGTGAGGCCGTTATTAATGGATTACGCGGTGTTGGTGTAGAAGTTATCCAGATAGGTGCAAAAACTTGCGGAAAGCCTTACGGGTTTTATCCTCAGGATAATTGTGGAACCACTTATTTCACCATTCAATTTAAAGGCGTTAATAATAAAGGTTTTGGCGAATATTCAGACGGTTTCATTCCCGGTGCTGTTGATAACGGTATGGATTTAATCAAGGGGTGCAATGTGGGCGATGATTTAAGCCATGTATTAGGCGATCCTGCAGAGCGAAACCTTGCCACTGCATTACACTACCGTGCAACCGGCTCTTGCGCCTTGACGAGCGGTGTAGCGGATTTCAAGTTGCAGAAGCTAAGGGTAGCGGATGACCTGGCTGATGTTACAGGAAGCCTCGGTAAGGCCCCAGGGCTAACCAACCGGATTATGAGATAAAGTTGGCGAGTTTGAGCGAGATGAAAAAGCCGCAGTCCGTCTGCGGCTTTTTTTGTTGCGTATTTTTCCAAATAATCAGGCAGGTACAGGGGTTCGTTTCCAGCCGCTTGATATTAATACACCGGTCAATACCAGCATCATACCCAACACTTGCACCAGGTTTGGTATGGAGCCAAATGCCAGGCTGACCAGCAACGTAAAAACCGGCACCAGGTTAAATGCGATGGCAGATTTTTCAGGCCCCAGAAAAAAGACACCTTTTAGCCAATAGATATAGGCGAGCACCGAACCGCAAATGCCCATATACATTAAAATGCTGTGGGTTTTGGCAGATAAATGACTGACGCTGGCAACAGGTGTTTCTATTGCAAGTGCAGCAATGATTAATGCAACAGCACCTATACTGACCGTCCAGCGAGCAAATTGCAGGGGCGGAATATGCGGGGCAAATTTTTTGGAGCAGACACTATAAAGACTCCAGACACCGCAGGCGACTAACATCCATACATCGCCGGGGGCACTGTGCAATAAACTGAAGTGTCCGCCGGTAATGACAAAGGTGACGCCAACAAAGGCGACCAGCATACCTAAATATTGGTAGAAACGAATTTTTGCCTGCAGCAGAACTACCGACAATAAGGTTGATAGCATGGGCGATAAAGCCATGATTAATGCGGCATTAAGGGCCGAAGTAGTATGCATGGCGGTAAAGAATGCGTAATTGAAGCCGAATACGCCAATGATACCGAGCGGGACCAGAATAAATGAGTCGCGCACGGTCAGTCTTGATTCCGCGTGACCAAAACTGAAGCGAATGACCCAAAACAGTAGCAGGGCGATTGCAAATCGTTCTGCTGCGCCTGTCAACGGACTGACCTCACTGGCAACAGCATGGCCGGCGTTAAAGTTACTGCCCCAAAAAAAAGTACTGATGACAACCATGAGCCAAACCTGGCCGAGTTTTGATTTCATTGAAGGCTCTGCTGGAACAAATGGGGCGGTTAGTAGATGATGGAGCGCTATTATAGAGCCAGGCCCAGGAAAAATTGTAAAAAGTTTGTCTCTGAATTTGTGTGGGTTTTAAACACTGTTAATAAAATAAGGTTGTTCTGACAATGAACATTGATGGTTTTAATTTTCGCGATTACTGTGCTCGCATCGGGTTTACCGGTACGGTCGAGGCAAGTTTCCAGACATTGGCGGCGTTGGTTCGCAGCCAATTATTCGCAGTGCCTTTTGAAAACCTGGATGTGCAGGCCGGTAAGGTGGTATCAATCGAGCCGCAAGATATAATCAATAAAATTGTGTACCATCCGCGCGGCGGTTATTGCTACGAAGTGAATAGCCTGTTCGCAATGGCATTAAATGCTGTAGGTATTGACTATTATTTTGTGGGCGCACGCCCCATGTTTTATCCGGCCCGCCGTCCCAAAACCCATATGGTGATTATTGCCAGGATTGCGGGTGATGAATACCTTTGCGACCTGGGCTTTGGCAGCTATGGATTGCGTGCTCCCCTGGCATTAAAGAATGTCAATCAGGTAATCCAGCAAGACGATGATTATTTTCAACTCCTGTGTCCAGATGGAAAAAATTATATTTTGCAGGCCCTTGTGGAAGGCGAGTGGGTCAACCAGTTTGGATTTGACTTGTATCCGCATGAACTCCTGGATTTTATCCCGGCAAATTATTTCAATTCAAGAAATCCGGACACTGTTTTTGTCCAAAAACTGTTAGTGGTTAAGCACAATCCTCGCGGACGAAAAATATTGGTGGAAAACCGCCTGAAAACCATTGAAAACGGAGTGGTGAGTATAAAAGATTTTCATCCCGAAGAAATTCCCGCGCTCTTACAACAGGAATTTGGTATTCAACAATGATTCAACTTTGATTTTCCCGAATGTGATTGATGGAATCAAAATATGAAAAATTTTACCGAAGTCGATCCCTTCAAGCCTGAACTGATTGCAGCGCGAAAGCGTGCCAAGCAACTTTGCCAGCAAATGAACGCACTGCGCGCCGATCAACACAAAGCGCGCAAACTTATCTACAAGGAATTGTTCGGTAAGGTATCGACCGCCTATATAGAAGCCAATTTCTTTTGCGATTACGGCAGCAATATTTTTTTAGGTGAAGGTTTTTATGCCAACCATAACTGCGTCATTCTTGATGTGGGTGAAGTGCATATCGGTGACAGGGTATTGTTCGGCCCGAATGTACAGCTCTATGGTACAACGCATCCACTTGATCCCGTTGAGCGTGCGTCAGGTAAAGAATTTCACGCCCCGATAGTGATTGGTGATGACTGCTGGATAGGCGGCAGCGCCATCATTATGGCGGGTGTTACCATAGGTAAAGGATCGGTGATTGGAGCTGGCAGCGTAGTGACCGGCGATATTCCTGAATCTGTTGTGGCGGTGGGCAACCCCTGCAAGGTCTTAAAACCAGTTAAATAAAATCCCAGGCTCGAATGGTATGTACTTAAGCTATGTCGCCCCCGCAAGGGATCCAGCATCTTTAAAGACGTGAGGTCACTGGTTCTCCTGCAGGGATGACGACGCCCACATAAAGTTAACCTGCACATACATCCAAAAAGTGCTAAGTCAGTGTCATTCATCCCAAGTGCCTTATATCTCTTCCAGGTTGTCTTGACGATAAGAATTCAAAGCCTTGCAATAACACTTCTTAATAAGTCTTGCCTTGTATACAAGTGCTATAGTTGAGGTCTGGGCTATAGTTGTAGCTCTTGTTATGTATGGTCGCGAGCCAGTTCGACTACTTAATAATATGCTGAGAGATTATTGTATGCGTAAATTCAGCCTGCTTATTGTTATCGGGTGCCTGTTAACTCCCTGGGTATATGCAGAGGACGGCTATGACATGTGGCTGAGGTATCAGCCTGTTGCCAATGAACCGTTACGGGAAGAATATCAAACCCAGTTAAAGCAGATCATTGCCGAAGATCACTCACCCACTACTGCGGTAGCAGTAGCTGAATTACAGCGCGGGCTTTCCGGTCTCTTGGCAGTTCCTGTCATACAAAGTCCTGTGGCCAACAATCTGGTAATGCCGAGCCTATTGATCGGTACTCCATCTAACTCACCGTTAATTGCCGGGTTGGGTTTGAAAAAGACCCTGGCATCGCTGGGTGACGAAGGTTATCTCATCGAGAAAAAACGCATAAACAATAATGATCACATTGTTATTGCAGCTAATACAGATATAGGTGTGCTCTACGGCAGTTTCCATTTATTGCGCTTGCTGCAAACAGAACAATCCCTGCAATCTGTTGCTATTGCAAGTTCTCCAGCATTACAGCATCGCGTTGTAAACCATTGGGATAATGTAAACCGCATTGTTGAACGCGGTTATGCAGGTTTGTCGTTGTGGGATTGGGGTACCTTGCCGGATTTCAAAAATCCTCGTTATACGGATTATGCGCGTATTAATGCATCGCTGGGTATTAACGGTACGGTGATTAATAATGTCAATGCTGATCCGCGTTTAATGAGCGATCAGTTTTTGAAAAAAGTTGCAGTGCTTGCCGATATGTTCCGCCCTTACGGCATCAAAATGTATCTCTCCATCAACTACAATGCGCCGCGTGCATACGGTGACCTGGATACTGCCGATCCACTTGATCCGCGTGTGCAGGCATGGTGGAAAGCGCGTACCGATAAAATTTATTCCTATATTCCCGACTTTGGCGGCTACCTGGTAAAAGCAGACTCCGAAGGGCAACCCGGTCCGCAAGGTTATGGCCGCAACCACGCCGATGGTGCCAACATGTTGGCCGATGCATTAAAGCCCCACAAGGGCGTAGTGTTTTGGCGAGCTTTCGTTTACCACCCCGATATAGGTGACCGCTTTCGCGGTGCTTATGATGAATTTACGCCGCTGGATGGCAAGTTTAAAGATAACGTTATCCTGCAAATTAAAAACGGCCCTATTGATTTCCAGCCGCGTGAACCTGTGTCGCCCTTGTTCGGCTCGCTGAAAAAAACCAACATAATGCTGGAGGTCCAGGTCACGCAGGAATATTTCGGTTTCAATACTCATTTGGCCTATCAGGGGCCCTTGTTTGAGGAGGCATTAAAAACCGATCTTCATACAAAGGCGAAAGACAGCACACTCGCGGGTATTTTAACGGCAAAACCTGCAAAAAATTCGCAAAGCGGGATGGCCGCAGTAATTAACCCCGGTACTGATCGCAATTGGACCGGGCATCCCTTTGTGCAATCCAGTTGGTATGCATTTGGTCGCATGGCGTGGGACACTTCGCTAAGTGCAGAAACACTTGCCGATGAATGGCTGCGTATGACGTTTTCCAATCAGCAAAGTTTTATTGCACCGGTTAAAAAATTAATGATGGAGTCGCGCGAAGCGGGTGTTAACTATCGCTCACCACTCGGTTTAACCCATTTGTATTCGCAGGGTGACCACTATGGCCCGGCACCCTGGACATCAGACATGCCGCGTGCTGACTGGAACGCAGATTATTATCATCGCGCTGCCGCTGACGGTATTGGATTTGATCGCACTGCGAAAGGGTCTAATGCGGTAGCGCAATACCCCGCCGCGCTTGCAAAAACATATAGCGACCTCAATTCAGTTCCGGAAGATTTATTGCTATGGTTCCATCATGTCAGTTGGGATCACAAAATGAAATCGGGCCGCACCCTGTGGGAAGAGCTGGTTGATAAATATTATACCGGTGTTAAACAGGTCCATGAGATGCAAGCAGGCTGGAACAGGGTTGAAGGCCAGATTGATGCCGAGCGTTTTGCCCATGTCAAAGCGCTCCTGGCTGTACAGGAGCGCGACGCCGTACGCTGGCGCGATTCCTGTGTACTATATTTCCAGAGCTTTTCAAAACTGCCGATTCCTGATGCTTATGAAAAACCGGCACATGACCTGGAATATTACAAAGCGCTGGCTCGTACCACGTATGTTCCAGATCCCTGGCATCCGGCGGGTGCGAGCCGAATTTTAAAATAATGAAATATTTTATTCGTGAAAAGGTTTCAAAAAATTATTTTTTTATGAATGGGGGAGATGTATGTTGAGCAAAAAACAGTTTTTTTCAGCGTATCTATTGAGCAGTTTTTTATGTGCAACCTTAAGCTATGCCGATGACACCGCCAAACCGTTTGTCTGGCCCAAAGGTGCAAAAGCAGCTGTGAGTTTATCGTATGATGATGCGCTAGATTCGCAGTTGGACCATGCGATTCCTGCATTGAACAAATACGGCCTTAAAGGTACTTTTTATTTGCAGTTATCCAGTTCTACCATTCGCGATCGCCTGCCCGAATGGCGCGCCGCCGCGAAAAAAGGCCATGAACTGGCAAACCATACCTTGTTTCACCAGTGCTCCCGCTCGCAGCCCGGACGCGATTGGGTACAACCGGATCGCGATCTTGATAAATTGACCGTTGCCCAGATCAAAGACCAGGTAATCATGGCAAACACGGTGCTCTATGCCATTGACGGACAACGTGAGCGTACGTTCACTGCTCCGTGTATTGATAAAAAAGCCGGTGGCGAAAATTATATTGATGCAGTGAAATCAGAATTTGTTGCCATTAAATTGGAAAGCGGTGCGGTTACACCGGATATGAACACGCTTGACCCCTACGCAGTCGGTGTTGCATTTCCTGCCGGTGTTACCGGGCAACAGTTGATTGATATTGTAAAAGAAGCGGCTGCCAAAGGTACTATGGCGAATTTTACTTTCCATGGTGTGGGCGGCGATCACCTGAGTGTTTCGGCAGAAGCCCATGAAGAATTGCTAAAGTATCTTGCCGCCAATAAGAATATTTATTGGGTAGATACCTTCTTGAATGAAATGAAATACGTAAAAGCACACCAACAAAAATAGCTGGTAGTTGCAGGAAAAAAAACAGCTCAGGTTGGAATGGTATTTACTTGAGCTTGATTAACGCTATTGTTATGCCGTTGAAAATGGGCGGCAATTATTTCTGCATTGTTCTACAGCCGCCAGTTTCTGATGCGGCTGAATCCCTAACCTCATGTTAGGATTAAATTCCTTTAGTCGTCATCCCCTGTAGGGATGGCGACTTCTTTCTTAAGTAAGTGTCATTCAGCTTATGCTGCTTTTGGGATTGACTTGCAAGTGCCTGCAACCAGTCAGTTTGCTCGGATGGACGGCGTCTCAGTCTGTTCGACATAGATTAACTTGTTGGTATCAAAACCGAGTCCTGCCGCTTTGGACAATAATGCCGCTTTAATCTCGCCGGAAATGGTAGGCGTTCGCGCAAGCAGCCAGAGATAGGATTTGTCAGAACTGGTCACTAATGCATATTCGTAGTTATCGTCTACGTAAAAAATAATGTAAGAACTGTAAAAGGGGCCAAAAAAAGATACCTTTAAATAGCCAGTATGTTTACCTTCAACAAAATAGGCTTTGCCGGTAGATTCGCGCCATTTATTTTTCGCTGACAGCAAGCCGCGGTTCAAAACTTCCAGGCCGCCGTCATCACGCAAACTGTAAGTGGCGGTTACGTGGTTTAAACCTTTTTCGTGGTAATAATCCAGTCGCGCTATTTCATACCAGGTGCCCAGGTATTTATCGACCTGAAAATTGGTTACGGGACTGACTTGGTCGGGTTTGCGAAGGCATCCTGTTAAAAAAAGGATTGAGACCAAAAAGCCGATAACGATTCCGGCCACAATAATTAATTTTTGCATAGTAAACCTCAGTTACGCACCACATGTGTGTCATCTGAGGGAATTGTGCGCCGCTTGTAACAACTGATCTGTTAGCTAACTAACCATGCGGCGTCCGGTCGCCACCGGGTGACCCATTCCGGAATGGCGCTGGCGGGCATGGGGCGGGCTATGCCATACCCTTGTGCGAGCTCACAGTGTTGGGCGAGCAGCAATTGGCCGTGTGCGATGGTTTCCACCCCTTCGGCAATGACTTTGCGGTGGAAGGCGTGGGCTAGGCCTATTACACCTTTTACGATAGCCAAATCATCAGGGTCGTCGAGCATGTCGCGCACAAAACTCTGGTCAATCTTGAGCATTTCTGCAGGCAGGCGTTTCAGGTAAGTAAGGGAGGAGTAGCCGGTACCGAAGTCATCAACCGCAAAGTGAACGCCCAGCTTGCGGCATTGGCGCATCAGCTCGGCGATGTCAGTAATATCTTCCAGGGCGCTGGTTTCCAGGATTTCCAGCTCAAGGTTTCCCGGCGGTACATCTTTATGCTGGAGTAAGTGCTGGGCCAGGCGCGTTACAAATTCGCCCTGCTGCAATTGCAGTGCACCCACGTTTACGCTTACCGGCATATCAAGCCCAAGATGCTGCCATTCATTGATTTGTGTTAAGGCCTGGTTGATTACCCAATCGCCCAATTCAATGCTGAGCACATGTTCTTCGATGATAGGTAAAAACGTAGAGGGCGGTAAAAGGCCGCGGTCCGGATGCTGCCAGCGAATCAAGGCTTCAACGCCAATAACCGCACCGGTGCGCATATTCACCTTGGGTTGGTAATAGAGCACGAATTCATTTTTATCCATACCTTGTCGGATGCGCTCAAGGCTTTCGCGATGGGTTTTGACGGCCACATCCTTGGCGACATCAAACAGGTGGAAACAATTTTTCCCGGCCTGTTTGGCAAGATACATGGCCTGGTCGGCGTGGCGCATCAGCTGATCGGCATCGCCTCCATCCTGCGGATAAATAGTGACCCCGATGCTGGCGGAAACGCGGAGCATTTGTTCGTCCACGCGGATCGGTTCGGCAGCGGCGTCGAGCAAGCGCTGCAAAATAAGTTCGTAATCGCGGTTATGTTCGAGGTCAACGAGAATCACAATAAATTCGTCGCCGCCGATGCGCGCCAGGGTATCGCCTTCGCGCAGGGTTTCGTTCCAGCGTGAGGCGACGGCAATCAATAACTTGTCGCCCGTCTCATGGCCGTGGTTGTCATTTACACTTTTGAAACCGTCCAGGTCTATATAAAGCACCGCCAGTGACGTGCCTATGCGATGGCAGCGCGCTATGGCTTGTTTTAACCGGTCACCCAGCAGTACGCGGTTGGGCAGCCGGGTCAGGGCATCGTAATGCGCTATATATTCCAGTTGCTGCTGGTGCTCTTTCAGCAGGGTGATATCCGTAGACAGGCTGACATAATTGAGCGGCCTGCCCCTGTTGTCCTTAATTGTGCTGATGGTTTGCATCTCGGCAAATATTTCGCCGTTTTTGCGTTTGTTCCACACCTCACCGGACCAGAAGCCTTTATGGATAAGGTTATGCCACAGCTGTTGGTAAAACTCACGGTTATGGCGACCGGACTGCAAAATACGTGGATTTTGTCCCAAGGCTTCTTCGCGGCTGAAGCCGGTTGTTGTGGTAAATGTTTCGTTCACATCCACAATCTTGGCCTGCGCATCGGTAATTATTATGCCCTCATGGGCATGGGTAAACACACTGGCGGCCAGTTCCAGCTGGGTGCGGTCTTTTTCCTTGGCAATCGCCAGTGCCGCGAGGCGCGCCTGGTTTTCGATAAAGTGAAGATCGGCTATGGAGGGTGCGCAGGGTTTGTGATGATAGAGCGCAAACGTGCCCAGGACTTTGCCTGCGGTGGACAAAATAGGTTGCGACCAGCAGGCTTCCAGTCCGGCTTCGAGTGCCAGTGCACGATAATCTGTCCACCAGGGATGGGTATTGATATCTTCCACAATAACCCTTTCGCCGGTAAACGCTGCGGTTCCGCAAGACCCCTTGCCCAGGCCGATGGTGGCACCGTCTATGGCGTTAATAAAACGTTCCGGCATGCTGGGCGCGGCAATATGGCGCAGGCTTTGGCCGTATTCATCCAGCAGCAGAATGGTGCATCGGATATTGGGATTGATAAACTCAATGTCACTCGCCATCTTCTCGAACAAGCTATCCAGCGGTGCTTTCTCTGCGATCATGTTGAGTACCCGGCCCTGGTTTTGCTCAGTTAACTCGGCCTGTTTGCGCTCGGTAATATCCTGCACAGTACCGATCATGCGGTGCGGGCTACCTTGTGCATCGCGCTCAAGGTGACTGCGCCCGTTAATAAACCGTACATTGCCATCGGGGCGGACTATACGAAACTCCAGCTCATTGGCGGCTTCACCGGTCAGGCATTGTTGTCGCCATTGCATCACCATCAATTGGTCGTCGGGATGAACCAGGCTTAGAAAGGCTTTGCGCGAAGGAATGAACTGGCCGGGTTTAAGACCATAGATATGATAGGTCTCGTCTGACCAGACGACAGCGCGGTCAGTGAGGTCCCAACTCCAACTGCCGATTTGGGCGATACGCTGGGATTCGGAAAGCAGGTATTCCTTTTCAAGTACCGACTTTTCCCTGAGTTTTTGCTGGCTGATATCCTGGTAAATCCCGTTGAGTTTTATCAGCCTGCCGTGTTCATAGATGGGTACACAGCTGATGCGGATGGGTATTTTCCTGCCTTTTAGGGTGTATTTTTCCACTTCAATATCAAACTCCCTACCTTCCTCGCGTGCAGCTTTAAGCGCTGCCGCAATAAGGGGACGGGATTCAGGCGTATAAAAGTCGAGGTTGTCGTGTCGGGTAGGATTAAATTCGTCGGGATTTGTCTCGTGGATACGGTAGGTTTCTGCGCTCCACCGCAATTCCCCCGTGACGACATCCATTTCAACAGTGCCGATCTGCGTGATAGCTTGCGACGTTTCAAGCAGGCGAGTTTGGGCCGCGAAGTCGCGAGCGTGTGCGAGCAGCTCCTCGCGCTGAAGTTCAAGTGCCATCTGGTAAACCCGGATTTCACGCTCCGGACGATGAGTGTCGCCAATGCTCTCTTCAGTAGCGTTTTGCTGTTCCAGAATTGCTCTGGCACGTGTATAGAAGTCAGCAGAATCAGCAGGAATGTCGGAGTTGATAGCGTCCATATTTCCTCAGGTTACACCGCTTGTAAGCCGGTGTTGCTGGTGCTGGTAAACACCTGGGTAAAATTGAAATATAGCAGCCGAACCTGGCACTGTCGAAAACCTGAACGACGATAGCGTATGTAAATTTCTTTTTTGTCACCTAACAATCTACATTGACGTTATTGCTATATGGACACTATTGAGCAAATCGTCTTTGATCAAAAGGTGCGACAATATGTCACATTTCCAATAAGTAAAATGCCTATTAGAGTGCATAGTGTCTTAATGGAAATGAAGGTCAGTATGCTTCGCTGTTTTGTTTTACCTTGTCTTTACATTTGCAGCATTATTTTTTTTGTGCCGGTTGTTTATGCGGAACCGGAGGTACAATTGGTTGCAAATTCAACCATTGAAGAAATGATCGTTGTCGGCCAAAAAGATATACCCATTACGGTAGTGCCGCGCGGGCTCGCAGTGTCATTGGGACAAGAACATTTTGATGCTACCACTGCCAGCAATGTAGAAGATTTAATGAAATATGCGCCCAATTTTTTTGTGCGTAAACGCTATATCGGTGATGCTAACGGTGTGCCTGGTTTTCGCGGTACCCACTCTATGCAATCTGCTCGCTCGCTGGTATTGGTTGATGGTTTTGTCGTTTCAAACTATTTAGGAAATTCATTCGGATTCCCGCCCAAGTGGGGTGTTGTCGGTCCAGGTGAAGTACAACAATTTGATATTGTTTACGGGCCTTACTCGGCGCGTTATGCGGGCAATTCCATGGGTGGTATTGTCTCTGTCACAACACGCGCACCTGAAAACAATGAAGCATTTATAAAACTGCAAGGCTTCTCCCAAACCTACGAACAATATGCAACCGACAGCACATATCAAGGTTATAGTTTTGAGGGCGGATTCTCGCTTAAACAAGACGACGGCCCCCTGGCTGTCCGCGCAGGTTATCGTCATTTTGAAAATATAGGCCAGCCTATGAGCTGGAGCCAATTATCGGCCTCCACAAAAACCGCAGGCATTGCGGTGACCGGTGCAGTTGAGGATAAAAATTTAATTACCCCGACTCCCGTTTTTGCAGCAGCCTCTCCCGATAATAATGTTCAGGACCAGTTGCGCTTACGCGCTGACCTCACCTTTGATCACTGGAGCTTACAAGGTCTGCTGGTGTATTGGACTACAGATTCCGATACTACCAAACCTGAGACCTACCTGCGCGATCCAGACGGAAACCCGGTTTACTCAGGTACGGTCAACATCGACGGAAAATACTGGGAAACCAGTGCACTGAACTTATCATTTACAGAGCGCACTGAGATTCTTGCAGGTTTGGGAATTAAAGGTGAAGTCGGAAATTGGGATATAGCTGCAAACCTGTCGCATTTTTGGCTGGCTGATTCAAACACATTTACCTCAAACGGTTATACCAATGGCATTAATAATGGCGCAGGCACTTTTACCGATGCTGACCCTTCCGGCTGGTGGACACTGGACGCAAAAGCCACCCGATTGATCGGTATCCATGAATTGACGCTGGGTTTAAGTTCAAATCTCTATGAAACACACAATACAACATTTAATACAAAAGCCTGGCGCTACGCTGTTGACCAAACCTTTGCGATTGAAACCGCAGGAAAATCTAATTTGCAGGGCATTTTTGTTGAAGATGAAATTCACCTGCACGATGACCTGAGTGTAACGGCAGGTGTTCGGTATGAACAATGGAAAGCCTTCGATGGCTTTATTCGCCAGGCGAGTGCAGTTGCACCTCACTATTATGGCGAACGCAAAGCTACAGATACCAATGTCGCACTTTCATCACAGTGGAACTTCGCTGAAAAATGGCTTGCACAGCTGAGCCTTGCAACTGCAACTCGTTTTCCCACCGTGGGCGAATTGTTCCAGGGAAAATTTGATTCGGTGGGAGTGTTTGATCCCAAGAGTTTTGATCCGAATCTGCGCCCCGAAAAATCGCGGGATGCCAATTTAATTGTTCGCCATGATTTTGCCAAAGCGCGTGTTACCGGTAGTGTGTTTTACCAGGACGTAGATGATTCTATCTTTTCCTTCGAGCGTCTGGATGCCGGCGTAAAGCGCACCTCATATATGAATATTGCGCGCGTACGCCAAACGGGGGTTGAAGTCATCGTAGAAACCAGTGATGTCTTGGTGCACGGATTAAATGTGGATTTTAATATTGCTTATATTGACGATAAAATTCTAAAAAATCCGTTACTGGTCGCCTCAGAGGGCAAGCAATTTCCTCGTATTCCCTACTGGCGTATTAATTCGCAGGCGCGTTATGAGTTTGCGCAGGATTGGCGGTTTTCAGGTGGCTTGCGCTACAGTTCACGTCCCAATAATAACCTGGAGGCAACCCAAAGGGGCGACACCTTCGGTTATGCCTCAGAGCAATTGATTGCAGATGTACGGCTTTCATGGCAGGCCAGTAATTCAACTGAAATGAGTATGGGAGTTGATAATATCAATAATGATAAGGCCTGGGCATTCCATCCCTTTAGCCAACGCACCTATCTGCTGGAGTTAAAATGGAAACATTAACTGCAAAGCACATTTATCGTACCCTTTGGCGATGGCATTTTTACGCCGGTATTTTTGCCCTTCCGTTTGTGATGATTTTATCCATAACAGGTACACTTTATTTATTCAAACCGCAACTGGATGCTATTCATGATGCTCCTTATCGCAACCTTGATATTTCGGGCCCAGTGACGCAGCCGACACAACACATTGCCGCAGCACTGGAGGCCGTACCGGGAGCCAGGTTTTCTGCCTATGAACTGCCACGCAAGCCTACAGATGCCGTTAACATTTTGCTGAGCGATGCAGGCGAAAAAATCCGTGTCTATGTTCATCCGCAACGCCTGCAAGTGTTGCTGGTAGAAAATGAAGACAGTCGTTTTTTACGTGTAGTGCACGATATCCACGGAGAATTGTTATTAGGCAAATTCGGCTCAATAATGGTTGAGCTTGCTGCCTCCTGGGCGATTGTACTGGTGTTGACCGGAATATATTTGTGGTGGCCGCGCAATGCAAAAGGGTTAGCGGGCGTAATCTATCCGCGGTTGACATTGCAGGGCCGTTTATTCTGGCGGGATTTGCATTCGGTAGTCGGCATGTGGATTTCATTCTGCGTTTTATTTTTGTTGCTGTCGGGTTTGCCTTGGGCATTGGTGTGGGGCAGCGCATTTAAAGAGGTCCGAGAACTTACCGGTACTGCGGCGCAAAAACAGGATTGGGTCATTGCCGGACGAAAAGATAGCGCAGAAAATAGGGCTGCAGAACATGCAGAACATGCAGAACATGCAGAACATGCAGAACATGCAGAACATGCAGAACATGCAGAACATGCAGAACATGCAGAACATGCAGAACATGCAGAACATGCAGAACATGCAGAACATCAAGGGCATCACGCGCATTTCGGTTCGGTCCCTGAGCCTGTCGATAAAAACAGTCTGCTCAATAAGATTGTGGGTAGTGCACAAGCTTTAAATTTTGCGTATCCGGTTTTGGTGAGTCCACCGTCGCTCAAGTCACCTGAGTGGTCGGTAATATCCAATGCACAAAATCGTCCCCTGCGCGCAAATGCCTATTTCAGTGCAACCACCGGTGAGCTAGTTTATCAGCAAACTTTTTCGCAGCGACACTTTATTGATCGCGCAGTAGGCATAGGTGTGGCAGCCCATGAAGGCCAGTTATTTGGGTGGTTAAACCAATTGCTCGGTTTGCTTACTGCGCTGGGTTTGCTGGCATTAAGTGTCAGCGGCTTTTTGATGTGGCGAAAGCGTGCTCCCCAGGGCTCACTCGGTGCGCCGCCGGTCATACCGGAAACAAAAATCGGCAGGGGGTTTGTCATTATTATTGGGGCGGCAGCAGTTTTATTGCCGGTCCTGGGCGTATCCCTGGCGATTATTTTCCTGTTGGAAAAATGGCTATTGGCGCATTCGGCCAGTGCAAGGGCGTGGTTGGGCTTGAATTAGAATGGCTGATTCATGCCGAGTATTACAAGGGTTTAACAAGGTAAATGGGCGCTTCAGAAATAACTGCGCTTTGGAGTTTATTGCCATCGCGATCATAAATTTGCTGGGCATTGAATGGCGGTAAATCTGACTCACCTTTTGTTGTCCATGCCATAAGTATCAGTTGGGTATCATTTTGAAATTCCAGTACATAAGTATTTTTAGGCGATGGCCATTTTTTTATAAAAGTTGCATCGCCCAAGCGTACAAAAAAATACTGCAATGCATAAAAAGCCTGGCGCGGTTTAAACTGGTTCTGATCATCCACCAACCCATAGCCTTTTGCCGACAGGCGCCACCAAAACAATTGATCTACATGGCCTGAGCAAATTGCAATTGCAATATAGCGCAGCATAAAGTTTGCATAATCAGCTTCGGTTTCGCCTGAAGGGCGATTGCGCCATTTGGGCGTTTCGTAGGGGCATACAATTGGCGACCATACATCGGTTTTTTCCAGCGGCCAATTAACTTCTGAAATAATGACTTTTTCTTCACACTGGGGTGTAATCCGAGTGAGCGCCTTCAGCAGGGCACATTTTTCCAAGGTGGAAAAATAACCTTGTGGATTTTCGGGTGCACCGCGCCTGTCCACATACAACAGGTGCGATAATGCAGAAAATATTTGCCCGGACTTTAAGGATTTTAATGCGCCAACCACCGGCAAGTATTCAAAATCAATACAGGCCGGGCCTGTGAGTTTTAGGTGCGGATATTTTTGTTGCCATTCAAATGCAGGTGCGACCAGACACTGCCACTCTGCTAAATTCCAGATTCCCCACTTAATGCGGTTAAACGCATGGGTGATTTCAATATGGCTGGCCTGATGTGCTATGGCAGGAATAATCCTGTTTAAAAATGCTGTCCATAGTTGTGGCTCCAGCACGGCCTGGCGATCCTGCAACAAGGCAACCATCACTTTCACACCGTAGGCATGTAACTGTTGGACCAGCGCGATAGTGTGGTCCCAGACGGTTTCATTTTCATGCCGACAAAAACGAATCAATACCGGCGGTTTTCCAAGTGCAGCCAACAGCTCAAGTTCCTGTTTGATGTAAGAGGCATGGGGATGTAAGGCAACACCGATGCGATCCTTGAGTACAACGGGATGATTAAACGATTGCCGCTTTAACGCTCTATAGTGACGGTAAATTCCGGGCAAGCTGATGAGGGCTTGTCCCGCCATGGATAACGCATTGCTGAAAAAATGCTCGCGGTGTTTTTCAGCACGGGACAATGCAATCATCGGCTGTGCCGTTTTTTCATCCCACAGCCAATAATCTTTGGGATCCGGATAGCGGCCATGCACAGGTTTGTTATGGCGGTTTTTAAAATAGCGGACAGGATGGCGCCATTTACGCGAGTTCCGGTGGCGCTCGAAACGCGCGCGATAAATGCTTTCATATTTATCAAGTCCGCGAGGGATATCCTGGTGCTCGTAATAGATATGTTTGAAAAATTTAAGGTAATTGCCGGGGATGATAGGGCGTGACAAATCAAATGCGCGCTCTTTCTCAGTTAAAGGGTGCTCAGAAATGCGTGCTCGATTTAAATCAATAAACTGTGGCTGTGCCCAGGTACCGTCAGGGTGTTTAGGCAATAAAATATTTTGGTTGCCCATGTCGCCATGCATAAAGTGAGCTTCATGCATGGCTTTTACTGCAGGCGCTACCAGTTGCATCAGTTCCATCAGGGGTTCGCTGTCGCGCGCCTTGTCATAAATATCTATCAGCGCATCGCGCAAGCAAATGGCCGGTTCATAGACACTTAAAAAATAACTTTCCAGCAGGCGATTGTTAACCCAGCGATCCAGCCAGGCAATTGCAGCAGGTGTACCTATCCGGTGGGCCTGTAAATAGCGCGCGGCAATGTAAGAGCGTTGGGCTTTGGATTTGTGCTTGCGGTCGTAGCGATCTTTAAGCCAGCTCTGGCGCTTGAAGACCTTAAGCGCAACCAGGATTTCACCCTGTGCGGTATGTAGTGGTAATTTCACGACATAATCTGCACCTTTGGAAAGTTGGATAACATTGGGTTTTTGCAGGTATTCGGAAATGTGCGCTAATTGGTGGCGAAGTGTCTCACTGTCAAAGTCAGGCGCAATATCTCCCCGGTAGCTACCTATATCGCAAATATTCTGGTGATTTCCTATTTTGACATTATCAGTGGAAACAGAATCCTGATTGGAGTACGCCAAGCCTTAGCCCCTTAATGCTGTATGTCGATGGGTGAGGTATACTTTTGCCGTGTGTATGAATGACAAGAATTATAACGATTAATGATTAGCTAGCCTAGTTTACCCATTCTGCGGTATCCGCCGGCTAGACTCCTCGCAGGAATTCCAGATGTCCAAATTTTTCAATGTACTCCAAGGCCCACTTGCCAGGCTGGCTGCGCGCCTGGTGCGCCTCACCCAATGGGCAGGTCCTTACGCAACGATTTTGCAAATGCTACTGATAGGGCTGGTTGTTCTTTCAGTTTCGCGCATCGGTTTACTGGTGTGGCAGTGGGAGCGTGTCAGCGACACCGGTATTGGGGGGACAATGTTGCTGCAGGGTGTGCGTGCGGACCTTATTTTGCTCGGTTATTTTGTTGCTATATCGATACTGCTTGCGCCTTTTTTTGCGCACAATATATCAGCGGGTTTTTGGCGACTGTTGAATCTTTACCTGGCAAGCCTTGCATTGGTATTTATTATTTTTATGGAGCTTGCCTCGCCGCCTTTCATTATGCAGTTCGATGTTCGTCCTAATCGTCTGTTTATTGAGTACCTCTCTTATCCTAAAGAAGTTTTTTCAACGCTTTGGCACGGCTTCAGGGCGGCATTGCTGTTAGGGGCGGGCTTTACAATATTCTTGAGCCTTACCATTTTTTTATTGTTGAGGATGGCTTCTGTCAAGCACCACCGATGGTCAAGTAAAAAAATACTATTGTCCTGGCCGATTATTGTTGCCGTGGTATTTTTTCAAGTCCGTTCAACAACCGATCATCGTGCCGCTAATCCTGCCTTATTTGCGTTAACTGGCGATGCATTGGTGAACTCGCTGATTATCAATTCCGGTTGGTCAGTATTGGAAGCGCTCTATTCCATGCGTCGCGAGGCTAACTCATCGGAAATTTACGGCCCTTTCGCGCGTGATAAAGTATTCAAGTACGTTAAAGCTGCACCCTGGCTTAAGGATTATGAATTCAAATCGGATCAACTGCCGACCTTGCATTATCAGCAAGCTGCTATCGCGCGTGAAAAACCGCTCAACCTGGTGATTGTTTTGGAAGAGAGCCTGGGTGCAACCTTTGTTGAATCCCTGGGCGGCCTGCCGGTAACACCGGAACTGGAGAAGTTAAAGCACGAAGGCTGGTGGTTTGAACGGCTCTACGCTACAGGTACCCGTTCGGTACGCGGTATCGAAGCTGTTATCTCCGGTTATGCTCCTACGCCGGCACGCAGCGTGGTTAAACTGACCCTGGCGCAACGCAATTTTTACACCCTGGCTTTAGGTTTGGGCCAACAGGGCTATCACACCGAATTTGTATACGGCGGTGAAGCACATTTTGACAATATGCGCGGTTTTTTTACCGGTAATGGTTTTCAGCAAGTGGTTGATCGCAGTGATATCAAGAAGCCGGTATTCGAAGGCAGCTGGGGAGCAAGCGATGAGGATTTATTCAATAAATCCCTTGAACGCTTAAAGCAATTACATGCTGAAAAAAAACCTTTTTTCAGCCTTATTTTCAGTTCATCAAACCATGAACCATTTGAATTCCCTGATGGCCGCATTGAATTGCATGATGCCGATAAACAAACCGTTAATAATGCCGTTAAATACGCCGATTACGCCTTGGGTAAATTTATTGCCGCTGCCAGGCAGGAAGACTATTGGAAAGATACAGTATTTTTAATTGTGGCAGACCACGATAACCGTGTTTATGGCGATAGTTTGGTGCCGATCAAAAAATTCCATATTCCGGGTTTGATTTTAGGTGCAGATATCCAGCCGAAGCGCATTACACCGATTGCCAGCCAAATTGACCTTGGCGCTACGCTTTTATCCCTGATAGGAATGTCCAGTGAGCATCCGATGATCGGACGGGATTTCGTTAAAGACAGTGAAACACCGGGTCGTGCGTTGATGCAGTTTGATGACTATTTCGCCTGGATGGATGAGGATGGCGTAGTCATTTTGCGTCCCAGCCAACCTCCTCTGTCAGGACATTACGATCTCGTCGCAGAAGATCTGGTTCTCAGTAAAGAGCCGCCGCGCACACCGGATGTGGAAAATGCTATGGCACATGTGATCCTGCCTTCGCTGCTGTATCGCGAGCAGCGTTATAAGCTGGTGAAATAATATTAATGCATTCCGAGTATTGTTTTCGGATTGGAAGGCTATGCTTCCCCTGATACATCAACCGGCAGTATTCATGAAATGCCGGGGTTGTTAAATAACAGCTTCGACCTAAGGATACAGCCAGTCACAGTACCGGTGTAGGTTCTACCCATATTCATATTTACAGGTTATGCTTGGCCTATAGATGCTTTTGATGCCAGCTTATTACGTCAATATATTACGCGAGGGATAGCGATTACCAGGGTAAGTTGCATGTTGATTCGAACTCATTCGTTTTATTGTAAGCCTGCTCTATGCTTATTCATTAAACAGGCCTGGCCAACACTATGTTGGTTAAGTATAGTTTTGCTAGGATTCGTCACCAGCGCACTAACGCAAGCGCAAACTGTTAACAAGCAAACCCTCACCGCATCCTATATTTATAACTTTGCCAGAAATATTGAATGGCCCAATGAACTTGCATTAACCTCTTTTGATATTGCTGTGTACGGTACTGAAAAATCTTCCCTCTACGGCGAGCTTGAAATGCTGGCCGGGAAAATGAAAATAAAAAACCTTCCTATCACCGTAAATTTGGTCGAAAACTTAAAATCCCTGCCTAAATACCAACTGGTATACATTGAGAACGCCAATAGCCAAACGGTCGCAGCTATTTATGAAGCGGTGGAAGGTAAGCCGGTGCTGTTGGTAACCTTTGATTTTACCAATAAGCAATTGGTTATGATTAATCTCATTCCCACCTCCAATGACCGCTTGCGCTTTGAAGTTAATAAATCCAATTTAATTAACCAAAACCTCAAACCCCTACCGGAATTAATTTTAAATGGCGGGACTGAAATTGATGTGGCCAGGTTATTTCGTGAAGGCCAGGCCTCTCTTGTCAACCTGCAAAAGCAATTACAGAATCGCGAAAAAACCCTGGCTGATTTAAGCCAGAGTATCCAGACCCAGGAGGCGCTAAATGCCCGCCTGGATAAGCAGATGACTGAGCTGAATAAAAATATCCAAAAAAGTGATGCTCTTATTGCTGCCCAAAATGAGCAGCTTGAAAAAGGCAAGAAAGAGCGGCAGGAACTGGTCGCTGAAGCCGAACAGCGGTCGAAGGAACTCGCTGCACAGCAGGCTGAATTAAAAACAATTATGAAAGAAATTAATGCCCGTACCAAGCGAGTGACTGAGCTGGACACTACTATTAAAAGTCAGGAAATTGAGCTGAAAAAACAAAAGCAAGCTATTGCCAGCCTGGACCAAACTGTCGATACCCAGAAGAAAGCCTTGATGTATTCGTGGGCGCTGGTGATCCTCGGCCTGCTGTTGGTCATTACAGTGTGGATCGCCTACACCGTTAAACGTCGCGACAACCAGAGGCTTGCCGCACACGCGCAGGACTTGCAGTTCGCTAAAGATCGCCTGGCCATTGCCAAGCGCAAAGCGGAAGACGCCAGCAAGGCCAAGGGTGAATTTTTATCCTTGATGAGCCACGAATTGCGTACACCCTTACAAGCCATTATCGGTTATACCGAAGTGGTTATTGAAGATTTGAAATTGAATGATGATCAAATTCATATTAAAGATCTGACACGAGTAATTAATAACTCGGAGCGATTGTTGAGATTAATTAATGGCGTGCTCGATTTGGCTAAAATTGAATCAGGCCGCATGGCGCTGGATTTAACGGAAGTAAAACTGTCCAGCCTGGTTGAGGATGCCGTGGGGACTATCAAGCCGCTCCTGGAAAAAAATGCCATTAAATTAAAAGTTGATGTCAATGACGGTACGTTTCTACCGATTGCCGATCCTGAAAAATTGCTGCACATCATGATCAATTTATTGGGGAACGCCAGCAAGTTTGCTCCCCGGGGTGTAGTTACCCTCCGGGCCTACCATGAACAGCACCGCATTTATATCAGCGTGACTGATACCGGAATCGGTATTTCAATCGAACAGCAGGAACATATTTTTGACCCTTTCCGCCAGGCGGACAGCAGTACTACCCGCAAATTTCAGGGAAGTGGCCTTGGACTTTCAATTACCCGTCAGTTGTGCGAAATGATGGGCGGAACTATTGAGGTGGAAAGCCGGTTGGGTGAAGGTGCAACATTTATTGTCGATTTGCCATTGCCGATTGAGATGGATTCCAGTTTTGGCGAATCCGGCGTTGCCACTGACCAGGATTTCGAGGAAGCCGGGCAGCATCCCGAGGTGAATGGAAATCACATTGTTATGATTGATGATGATCCGGCATTTCTCGACATAATGGCGCGCACCATGCGCAGTGAAGGCTATGTGGTGCACACCGCACACGATGCCGAAACTGGATTCAGCTTATTGCAAAAAGTAAAACCCCAGGTCATCACCCTGGATTTGCTATTGCCTGATCAACATGGATGGTTATTGTTCGAAAAAATTAAAGACGATGATGAGTTAAAAGAAATTCCGGTTATTATTATTTCCATCATGGATGACCGTAAATATACTTATAAGCGCCAGGCCGAAGAGTATTTGACCAAGCCCGTTCGGCGTGAGACCTTGAAACTTGCGGTACAGCGTTTGGTGCCTTCTAAAAAATAATAAGACAGGTTGCAGTTCTGATTGCCTTTTAAACAACAGCAGTAGAAATTTGCACAAATAAATGGCATTTAAATTTGTGTATGAAAAAATTAACTATAAAAATCAATGCATTAGTTTTCTTTCATTTAAAGGTAGGCTATCTTTAGATGCGTTTCATAGCTTGATGAAGTTTTTTGCCATTTATTATTTGCGGTAGTTGTTCCGTGGTTAGCGTAGATACTCAAAATAATTACAAGCTGGCTCTGAGATAAAGGCATTCCATTTCAGGTGGCTTTACTCTACCTATAGGTTATCCCTATGAAGTTACCTTTTACCCGAGCACTGTTACCTTTATTGGTCTGCGCGGCCAGTATGGCCGCTCACGCAGACAAAAAGCCGCAGGCAAATACTCCTTTGGATGTTTATAACCTGTCCCTCGCGGAACTGGGACAAGTGCAAATTTCCATTGCAACAGGTAACAGCACCCCGCTCGATAAAGCTCCTGCAACTGCCTCGGTTATTTATGCCGCCGAGATCAGATCGATGGGCGCGCGCAATCTCGATGATATATTGGAAACGGTTCCAGGTTTACATGTTGCGCTGTCCAGTTTAAGCCGTCTTGATTCGGTATATTCCATTCGCGGTATACACACAGGCTTTAACCCGCAAGTCTTGTTGTTGCTCAATGGTGTGCCTGTGCAATATAGCTTGCAGGGTGGCCGCCCGACGTTATTCAGGTTGCCGGTAGCAAGCATTGAGCGGGTGGAGGTTATCCGTGGCCCAGGCTCAGCCATTTACGGGGCAGATGCCTACTCGGGCGTTATTAATGTCATTACCAAAGATGCGGCCGCAATCGAAGCAACAGAAATAGGTGCGCGCTCAGGCTCTTTCGGTACCCACGATGTCTGGCTGCAAACTGCTACTCACTGGCAGGGCATAGGTATTGCCTTTGATGTGGCTTATCAGGAAACGAATGGCGATAACAGTCGGCGCGTGGATGCAGATTTACAGTCAACGCTCGATTCTGTATTTGGTACCCATGCATCACTGGCGCCGGGTTCCCTTTCAACTCGTTATCAATTACTCGATACACACCTTGCATTCAGCAGTGACCAGTTTCAGTTAAATCTATGGAATTGGCATTCCACGAATGCGGGCGTTGGGGCGGGTGGAGCCCAAGCTGTTGACCCTTACGGCAGGGATGACAGCGATCTGTGGATGGCTGATTTCACGTACCATCTCAATAAATCTGACCAGTGGGACAATACGGTTCGCCTGAGTTATCTGGATTACCAGATACAGACGAATTTTAATTTGCTGCCTGCCGGGACAATAGTACCGATTGGCGGTGACGGTAACCTCGATTTTGATATGCCTGTCGGTTTTGTGAGTTTTCCTGACGGTTTATATGGTAACCCAGGTGCCGATATGCAAGATGCGCAGGCGGATTTCACGGCAATCTATACGGGTTGGGATGGGCATCGCCTGCGGATCGCGGGGGGGCTCAGGCGGCAGACCATAACGGCAAAAGAAACGAAAAACTTTGGTCCCGGCATTATTGACGGAACTATGCCGGTAGTTGACGGCAGCTTAACCGATGTTAGCCATACCGAATTTGTTTACCTGCCGCACAGTTCCCGTAACCTGCAATATGTATCGCTACAAGATGAATGGAGCCTGGCGAAGAACTGGGGGCTCACTGCGGGTTTGCGCTACGATGACTATTCAGATGTCGGTTCTACCACTAATCCCCGCCTGGCCTTGGTATGGGCAACCAATGATCACCTGACAACCAAGCTAATGTACGGCAGCGCGTTTCGTGCGCCGTCATTTGCAGAACTCTACTTCAGGAATAATCCTGTTTCGCTTGGCAACAATTCGCTAAAACCGGAATTGATTGATACGCAAGAGCTGTCGTTTAATTATCGTGCTACCAATAACCTGCAAACCACACTGACGTTATTTACTTATCAGGCAAAAGATATGATTGAATTTTTGCTTGATGAAAATGCGACTACGCAGGCTACCAAAACGGCCAGCAATGCCCGTGACCAGGATGGCAAAGGTTTTGAACTGGAAATGATGTGGAAGCCATCTGCGAAAATACATCTGAATGCCAGCTACTCACGCCAAGTGGCAGAAGAAATCAAACTGGATACCGCAATCCCCGATGCACCACGCCAACAACTAAAGCTAAATGCCAACTGGGAATTTGCCAACAACTGGTATTTTAATAGCCAGGTCTATTGGATTGGTGATCGTCCGCGCGCGCATACAGATACCCGTTCACGTATTGATGATTACACGCTGGTGAATGTCACTTTGCACCGCAAAAATATATTGCCTGGCCTGGACGTTTCTGTTGCCATGCGCAACGCTGCCGATACAGATGCACGTGAACCCAGCAGCGGTGAAATTCCCCATGATTATCCCCTGGCATCCCGCAGTTTTCTAATTGAATTAAAATACACCCTGAAATAATCATAGGGTGTATTCATTTTTCGCGAGTAAATTAAATGAGTGAGTACAAGCACGAACAAGTGCGCAGCAGGAATGAACCTTTTGCGCAGCGTACGGCTACCCGTATCTGGCATGAAGAACCCAGCAGCGATAATCCTTATATAGCGACATCGGCGCTGTGCCATGGATATGACCTGTTTGAATTAATGGAAAAGCGTTCATTTGTAGAGGTATTTTATCTGCTGTTTCGCGGTGAATTACCTGGTAAAGCCGAAGCTGCTTTATTGCAGGCATTGATGATTGCATTAATCAACCCGGGGCCGCGCCATCCCGCAACCCGTGCCGCGATGAATGTAGGGGTGGGCAAAACAGACCCGGTACATATCCTGCCCATTGCTACCTCGGTGCTCGGTGGACAGCATGCTGGCGGCGGTGAAGTTGAGCGTGCCATGGTTTTTTTTGAACAATCCAAATTAACCCAGCCACAGGAAATGGCCATCCATTTATTGGAAGGGATCAATACAGCTGACCCCGCCACTGTTGATAAAAATTCGCCCGCAGGTTTTGGTCGCTACCATGGCGGTATTGATGTGATGGCGCGGGCCTTCGCGCGGCAGCTGTTATCTCTGGAGGGCGCAGGTTCGTGTTTGAAATGGGGCAGCGAATTGGCAGAGCACCTTGAGTCCCACGGTGCTGGCTGGTTAATGACGGGTATTGCCGCAGCGGTATTGAGTGACCTCGGCTTTCAGGCGCGCGCTGGCGGATGCCTGTTTCAGCTTTTGGGTGCACCAGGTTTATTGGCGCACGGTCTTGAACTTGCGAGCAAGCCTATATTGGCTATGCCTTTTGTTAGCGATGAACATTATGTTATTGAACGATAAAAGCACCCGCAGTGATGCACTTGCTATTGACTATCTTGATCAGCGGCGCGGAAAAATTATCAGTAATACAGGCGGCTGGTTTCCGGGCAGGGGCGTCTTCAGCCACGGTTATTCGATGCTCGAAGAACTGGTCGGTGAAAAAACCTATTTCCAAATACTTATCCTGAATGCCACCGGCAAGTTGGTCGACAAACCACTGGCCGATTGGGTTGAAGCTTTATATGGTTGCCTGAGCTGGCCCGACCCACGTATCTGGTGCAACCAAATCGGTGCCCTCGCCGGTACTGTGCGCACCTCTGTCATGGCGGCCACCGCCATGGGATCGCTGGCTGCTGACTCGCGAATTTATGGCGTTTTTCCACTGCTGGAAAGTGTGGCATTTATCCGTGCGGCCCTGGTGAAGCATCAGCAGGGCGCGACACCGGGAGCCATTATCCAGGAAGCGTTCGCAGCATGCACCGGCAAGCCTTATATCATGGGTTATCGACGCCCTATCGCTAAAGGTGATGAGCGCTTGGACGTTATGGAAAAAGTCGGCCGCAAGCTGGGTTTTGCTATCGGTGAGCATATGCGCCTTGCCTATGAGATTGAAAAAACCTTGTTGGCGGAGTGCGATGAGGGAATGAATATCAATGGCTATATGTCAGCCTTTCTTGCCGACCAGGGCTTCAGCCCCGAAGAGGCCTACCGCATGTTTGCCATGCTGGTTGCAAGTGGCGTGACAGCTTGTTACCTGGACACTTATCGTCGCCCACCGGATAGTTTTTTGCCGTTGCGGTGTGAAGACATTGATTACCAAGGTGTTGCGCGTCGTGCGGTACCGGACTGATTGAGGCCTATGCACCAATAAACTATTTCCAGAGTAAGTACTATTTAGTAGAGGATAAGTAGAGCAATGCAGGAGCAATTGCCGGGGGATGACTTGCGGTAGCTGCGCGGGCGTAGGTATGTGTTTTCGGATCATAAAGCGATACTTGATCCAGGAGATGAATTGCGAAGGTCTCTAATGATTATTGCGCTGTTTTTTGTACCAATACTTTTTCAACGGGAATAGGGTGACCAATATGGTAACCCTGCACAAAATCAATGCCCATGGATTTCAAAATATCCAGAATTTCTTCATTTTCCACATACTCTGCCACCGCTTTTTTACCCAGCGCCTGGATCACCTGGATCATGGCTTTTACCAGCGCCTGGTCAATCGAATCCCGGTGCAGGTTCTGGATAAATGAACCGTCCAGTTTAATGTAATCGGCGGGCAAATCTTTTAGGTAAGAAAAACTGCTGAAGCCTGAACCGAAATCATCCACTGAAAAGCTGCAACCTAATTTATGTAATTCTGCAATAACGCGCTGGGTAATATTCAAATTAAACAAGCTTGCACTTTCGGTTAATTCAAAGGTAATGCGGCTGGGGTTTACGCCGGTATTTTTCAGGCTCTCAAGAATGGTAGGTACCAGCGTTTCGTCTTTGAATGCCTGGGCAGAAAGGTTGATGGCAATATGATTCAGCTCAGGGTATTCCTTGAGCGTGCGCGTGGCTAATTTGATAATCCAGCGATCCAGCAAATGCATTTCACCGGCCGCTTCCAGCGCGGGAATAAATTCTGCCGGACCGACAATGGTGCCATCGGTTTCGCGCAGGCGGATGAGGGATTCATAGTAGGAAATCTTGCCTTTGTTAACGTCGTAAATCGGCTGGAAGTAAAGCACCATGCGATCTTCTGAAATAGCCTTGCGGATTTTTTGTGAGATATTGATACGCAGGCGCAGTTCATCACTTTCATTGTCTTTCGGGTCGTAAAGGTGGATCAGGTTGCGGCCGCGGCCTTTGGCGACATAGAGCGCAATATCGGCACGCATAAAATGTTCTTCGGCTGTATGGGCGCTGCCGTCAATCAAGGTTACACCGATACTGCAACCCAGGTTGATGCGTTGTTCCTGTAACTGGAAGCTGAATTCGCCGATAGTTTTTTGGATATCCCGCGCAAAATCCTGCGCTGTTTCAGCGGTGACATTGCGCAAGAGCACGGCAAATTCATCGCCGCCCAAACGGCATAAAATATCGGGCTTGCGAATTCGACGGCTGAGCATGGCGGACATTTCGCGCAATACTTCGTCACCCTTTTGGTGGCCGAAGGTATCGTTGATGACTTTAAAGTGATCGAGATCCAGATACACCAGGCCATGCCTGCGTTTGCTGCGCGATGCATCATGTGCGAGCTGGTCGAGGGTCGATTCAAAATAGTGGCGGTTATTGAGGCCGGTCAATGAGTCGTGCATCGCCAGGTATTTTAATTGTTCTTGCGACTTGCGACGCTCGGTAATATTGTCAAGGCATACGGTAAGTGTTGAAAATTGTTCGCTGCGGGTGGAGCGACTGATTTTCAGTTGCGTCCAGATTTTTTGATCGTTGACATCGCGCAGGCATAATTCGATTTCGGTGTTGGATTTTTTTTCGTAAATTGCAGCGGTAATCTTTTCTTTGAAGACCGCGAATTGATGGGCTTCTTCCTGTGAAGTGAAATCTTCAATAGGGCGGCCGATGGAATCTTCAACAGCGTAGCCCATAAGGCTTTCCCAGGTGCGGTTCAGGAAGCAGATATTTAACTGCTCATCCAGCTCCATAACCACAGATTGTAAATCATCAAGCAACTGGTGATGGCTTTCATAAAGATGGCGGTATTCATGCTCGCGTTCTTCCAGCGATTTTACGCGCGCGGCAAATTGTGCATTGCTGACCAGGTAGTCTTCGCGGTGGATGGCAATGTCGCATACTTTGCGCAGCTGTTCGGCGCGAAAAGGTTTGGGCAGGAAGTCTACCGCACCGAGCAGCATCAGTTCTTCAGCCTGATCAATGGTGGTGTGCGCGGTCATAATGACCACGGGTTGGTGCGGGTCGGCAGCCTGTATTTCGATAAGGATATCGTGCCCTGACAGGGTCGGCAGCATGACATCAAGGAGCACAAGGTCGTGGCGTCGCTCTTGCCAGATTTTCAATCCTTCGGCACCGTCGGCTGCCACTTCTATATCAAATGCTGTGCTGAGTACACGCTGGATAAGGTCTGATGTATCAGGTGAATCTTCCACCACCAGCAGACGCGGTTTGGGTGGCTCATAGCTGCGCATTTCGGCGAGCTGTCCGATGATTCCGGGGAGATCATCAAGGTGGTTTAACGGCAATAAATAATTGATGCCGTATTCACGCGCGGTCACTTCGGCAATGCGTTCGCACCAAGTGCTGGCCACAATTACAATCGGCAAATCGGCGCGGCAGTTCAGAATCCCGCAGCGAATCAGGCGGGAGAGACGCCAGCCGTCCAGGTCGGGGGTATCAACATCGACAATAATGATGTCAACTGGTTGGTTGCGCAGGAAACGCAGGGCTTTTTTGGCGGAGTCGACAAGCGTTAAATGGGTATAGCCGGACGGCAGCAGACAATCTTTGATTTTTTGCTGGGCTGAAAGATCACTGTTAACAATCAGTATGCAGGTCGGTGAGGCTGCTGGATCAGTCTTGTTGGTATTTTGTAACACACATGGCTCTCCGCTTTAGGGTTCATGCTAGCCTAATAACTACGGCGGCGCCATTTTTTTGAAGGCAAAAATTCCGGATCAGGCAGTTTTAACTGCCTGATCCGCAGTCGGTCATATAGCCGTCCTAGCCGCCGGGAGTGGCTGAGCCATTAACTGCCAGGCCTTTGATTCGGTCGCCCATAGGGGGAACTTCATCGCGGTCAATACGCACATCAATAAGAGTGGGGCCGGTTTTGCCAAACAGGGCGTTAAAATCCAGCGCGTCCAGTTCCGCAGGCGATTTCACCACTATGCCGTCAACACCCATGGCCTGTGCCAGTGCAGCATAATTGATGGTGTTGAGCTCCCAGCCAATAGACTCCTGGTTCCCCAGACGCTGGCCGTGCATCACCATGCCCATGGCTGCATCATTCAATACCAGGAAAATAATCGGAAGGTTATGTTGGGCGGCTACGGTAATTTCCTGTGCGCTCATCAGGTAAGAGCCATCACCCACAATGCAAAAAGTGGGTGCCGAGGGGTTGGCAATAGCAGAGCCGATAGCGGCACCGATTGACCAGGCCATAGAGCCATAGCCCATGGCAATGCGATAGAGTCCTTCAGAATTGCTGCGGGTGAGGTAGTGAGTTGCCCATGACCAGCCGTTTCCGGCATCTACAAAAATACGGGTATCCTCAGGTAACTGCTGCGCCAGGTGCGTCATCAAACGTTGGGGCTTGACCGGAACGGCATCGGAGAAACATTTTTCCGGGTCGCGCAAGGTAGCGTAGCCGCCGCTCAGGTTGCGGACGTTGGTAGTGTGCAAGGTATCCCATTTCCGGCCCCATTTGCGTGCTTCGCGCACGCTGATCAACAGGCGGTCAAAGATGGCGTTGATGTTGCCAAATACATGCAGGTTAGCCATGGGCGAACGGGTGAAGTGCTCTATGGATGAATCTATATGAACCAGCTTGGTGTTCAGCAAGTCATTCTTCCAGCCGCTGGTACCCAGTTCGTCCAGCTCTGTACCAACTGCCAGGATCAAATCAACAGCCTTATCTTGTAGTAGTGCCTTGGCACTTTCATGACCGGCAAAACCGTAGACGCCGCGATACTGGGGATGTTTTTCATTCACCCAGCTTTTGCCCATGGGACCTGTCACAAAACTGGCGCCGGTAAGCTCAATGAACTCCATAATCTGCTTGCTGGCTTTGCCAACGCCGTTGCCTATGTACATGACGATATTGTCCACGCGGCCGAGCTTTTCATTCAGGCGAGCAATGGCCTGCTCATCAGACATGGAAAAGTCGTGCACCAGCAAGTCGCTGTGGATATGTGTCTGGATACTGGCAGGAGCCCGCAATATATCGGAAGGAATACTGATATGTGCCGGACCCTTGGGAACGCGGTGAGCGGCCATGATGGCAGAGACCAGCTTGCTCTCTAACTGCTCGTGATGTGACACCAAGGTATTGAATTGGGTGACATAACGGAAAATACCAACGGTATCTATAGCAGTGCAACTGGATTCCTGAAGGGCACGTTTACCGAATTTGGGCAGTGGGGTTTGCGCTGTAATAACCAGCATGGGAACTTCATCTGCTGCGGCTGAAGCTACACCAGTCAATAGATTGGTAGCGCCGGGGCCGGTGGTGCTGCAAACCACACCCATCTTACCGGTTTCACGATAATAGCCATCTGCCATAAAGGCAGCGCCACACTCATGGCGCGCGACTACAAGGCGTGGTCCGCCTTTGCGCTCACTGCGGGCTAGGGAATTGAGTAGTGGTTCAATGGCACCACCCGGAACGCCGAAGACAGTATCTATACCCAGCTTGGACAAATAATCCACTATAAGATCGGCGTAGGTATCCTGATAGGCTTCTTCGGTTTGGGTTGAATCCGGTGAAAGTGGTGAGGCAAAGGGAACAACGTTTAACATTATTGCGAACCTTACGTGTTGTCAGTGATCCGTCACCCGTTAAATGTGAGATGTGTCACATATCGTAACATGTTGATGAAAAATGCGCCAATAAAATTTAAATTTTGCCTTATAAACAATCGGAATGATTAAAAGATAAGCTTAGGTAAAAAATAGGGAGCGTGTTAAAGATGATTGTCACAATGGTGCTTGCATAAAAATGCCTGGCGTTTTTGCTCGCGGATTAATTCATGTGACTTTGGGAGCCGGAAACGATTGTATTCCCACTGGTATTGGGCGGGAGCAAGATGAACGCATTGCTCAATGCTGGCATTCAGGCCGCGCAGGGAGTTGTAAATATCGGCACTGTAGATAGCTTCATCAGCAGCCTGGATAATAACCTTGAAACCGCCCCGCACCCGTTTCGCAAAGAGAGCTATGGCGCGGCTTTGGGTACGGCTGATCAGTGAGTGCACAAGGCTCATGGTGAGCGTCTCCTGGCCAAAAAACGGCGCCAATTCAGAACCTGCATCTTTTTTAGGAAGTTGGTCAGGCAGGATTCCCACGATATTGCCTTGCTGCAAGGCTTTCAGCAGCATGCCGACACCTTTCACACTGGTCGGTGCCATACGGATATTGCTTTTGGTGCGTCCGGCCAGGATCAGGCGATCCAAGGCAGGTATGGCAACCGGTTGGTACATAGCTGTGAGTGGAGCCACACTCGCCAGATAGGGTGCAATAACTTCCCAATTGCCAAGGTGCGGCGCCAGCGCAATAAGTCCGCGGCCTTTGGCGAGTTCTGCGCGCAGTAAGTCCTCGCCTTCAACCGCTACAATTTTGGATTGCAACCATGCCCATGAATTGCGCCAGATAATGCTGACTTCGGTAGCCGTTTTAGCCGTTTCAATCAGGCTTTCACGGGTCAGTTGGCGGGTTTCCCGCGGTGACAACCGGGGAAAGCAGGCGCGGATATTCTTGAGGGTTCTTCGGTAGCTGCGGCCTTTCGCCAGGTAAAGGCCATGGCCGATGATAATTCCCAATCCGCGAGCAACGCTCAGTGGCAGGTAGGACAGGAGTTTAAAAATGTGAGGAACAAGGGTGTTTCTCATGGGGGTATTACCTTCGTGTTGCACTCATGACAGTCGCTGTCAGGGTATTTCTCATTGTTATTGTAGGTGGCAGCGGTGGCGCACCAATGTGCCTGCATTGTATAGGCGAGCCTGCCACTGTGTCTGTAATTTCGGTGGAATATAGCTCAATGGGGTTATGCTGAGACGCTGGATAGCAGGATTGGTTTCCTATGTTCCCATTTAATGTGGCTGCCGGGAGAGTGTTACCTATAAAACCGGTAGCCTTGCTTACCGGTTTCTGTAAGGGCGAGTCAGCCAGGTGCTGTTATTGGTTCAGGTTGGGGTTGTGGTGATCTGCAAGTTTCATTAGGCCCAGGGCTAAGGTCGTCATCACCAAAAAACCAAGCGTAACGGGAATCAGGGTGTTGTTATAGAGCTGCCCGATAGCAGTGCCAATCAACATGGAAATAATCGATGAAACGGCACCTATGACAGCAGACGCTATTCCCGCTACATGCCCCATAGGCTCCATGGCCATGGCATTGATATTGCCGAAGACCAGGGCAAAGCAAAAAAACAGCACGGCAGCGTAAACCATAAACATCCACAATTGGATATCGCACAGTGTATGCAAGCCTAAAAATAATCCTGAACTGAAGATAATGCTTATTACCGCACGGTAACTGATAAAATGCATGCCCCATTTTTCAACCAGCTGCGAGTTAAATAAAGAGGCCGCGCCGAACATCAAAGCGAGTATGCCGAAATAAACGGTAAACAGTTTTCCTACCCCGAATTGCACCTGGAAAATTTGTTGTGATGAATTCAGGTAACCCACAAAGCTGCCAAAAAATAAACCCATGCACAGGGTGTAGCACATGGTGGAATGGTTGAAGATGACTTCTTTAAATCCGTCCATAAACCCTGTGATGCTGAGGGGAATACGCTTTTCTTTGGGCAAGGTTTCTTCTAGGCGCAAAAAAATCCACAGGCCGATAAGAATGGAATAGCCGATATAAAGTACAAAGATATAACGCCACGAGGCAAACAATAAAATGCCCTGGCCGAGGCTGGGTGCTATGGCGGGTACCATGATAAAAATCATCATCACCAGCGACATGACTTTTGCCATTTCACGGCCGGCGTATTTGTCGCGCACAATAGAAATCGCTGAAACATAGGGGCCGGATACCCCCAGCCCCTGGATAAAGCGGCCGAGCAACAGGGTATTAATATCCTGCGCAACAAAACATATCAGGCTGCCGGCTAAAAATAATAAAATGCCGCTGTATAACACTTTTTTGCGACCGATTGCATCGGAGAGCGGCCCACATATCAATTGCCCGATAGCCATACCCAGAAATAACGCGCTGATAATAAGTTGTGCCTGGTTGGGGTAAGCCATGACGATGTCGGTGCTGATAATGCCCAGTGCAGGGAGCAGCGCGTCAATTGAGATAGCGACAATCGACATAAGGAGTGCGACCAGTAAGGTAAATTCCCGTGGGGAAATCCGCGAGCTGTGGTTTGGATCGGGTGAAGTCATGAATGAAGTCCGTAGAGTGAAGTACCTATGGGTGAGCTGAAATCCTGGTCCTGACCGCAAATTGCTCTACTACCTACTAGTCGAGCGGCGTAGGCCAGGATCGACGGGGCTGAAAAAAAGTTATACTTGTCCGCTATCGATTTTCCCCATGGAGCTGCCCATGCATCCACAGCCTGAAGGTTATAGCCGCGTTGCGGATGGCGATATTATCAAAGACGGAGACATCGCTTTAGGGAAAATCAGATCGGTATGCGGACAGGAGTCTTATGGTTGGGCACCTGTAGCTCGCCATCTGATCGGACAGGAATACGTTGCAGGAGCCGTGGAACTGGGACATCCTGTTTTTTTGTTGCGCAGGGATTACCAATCCTAAGGTAGGCTTGCTGTGGTTGGGATTATCAAGAATTGTCAGGAGTATCCATTTTTGGAGCCCAAGGTTGTTATTTGGCTATACTGATCACTTATTGATCCGGGTTGTACAGTAGATGGTTATCGGCGATTTTCTCGGTTACTCTTCCTTGGCGCAAGGCTCTGTCTATACGCAGACGCAGCCGGTTCCTGTGCGGCCTGCCGTCACCCTGGACGCCGAGCCAGATCCCCAGACCCCGCACCAATACCGGGTTATGACCCAGCCACAGGTAATTCCTCCACCTGAGGCCGCTACTGATACCAAATCGGGCGGTAAGAAAGCCAATCAAAACAATGATCCTGTCAGTCGCGCCTTTTTAGCGGTCGCCAACTACAGTCCCAGCTATCATTACATCGATATTAAAGTCTAGGATCCAGATGAATGTCTTGATCAGTCAATAGTGGCGGGGGCGTTCGTGTATTCAGTCCCAATGCCGCGATAACCGTTAAAGTTTCCTGCCTGGTCAAACACCGGCTCTCCGCTGATTCGAAAATATTGCAGCTTCCCGTTAAAGACGCGAACAAAAGTAAAATCCATGAATGATTCATGGGTGGCGAGTATATCGGTAAAGTGAGCATAATCTTGCGGATTCCACGTACCAGTCGCCTGTTCCTCCACGGTTGATGCCCCCAAAATCCCCAGCACATAGTCAGAAGTGTTAACCAGGTTTCCCTGCGCATTCTGTTCCCAGTACCAGTCAGACGCCAGCTCGGTAAGGCGACGGAAACGGGCTTCGCTGATCCGCAATTCTTCGCTGCGCTCGCGCACTTTTTCTTCCAGGTGTCTGTTGTAATCAGCAAGTTGTTTATAAAGCAGACGAACCTCCAGCATATTGTGAATGCGGGTTTGGATTTCAAGGATGTCAAAAGGCTTGCTGATAAAATCTTTTGCACCGGCTTGCAATGCATTGATTTTATGGGCGGGCTGCGCTGTCAGGACTATGACGGGTAAGTAATCGTCGTCTATATCGGTTTTCAGTGCCTCCATGACTTCAAAACCACTCATCTGCGGCATTTGTAAATCAAGCAGGATCAAATCGTAATTGTGCCGGCGGTGCAGCTCACAGACATCCAGTGGATTCATGGTCGCGGTCAGGTTGGTGTAACCGGCCAGGTTGAGTAGCTGTTCAAGCAAAGCTACGTTGGCAGCCTGATCATCAACAATTAAAATTCTCGCACTGAAAAAATCGAGAGGGGGCAGCATACATTCACCCTGTGAAAATTTCATGTTGCACGCAGCTTGGCTGTTTTGGCGGAGACTGTGTTTGGCATGGTGTTAAGTAAAGATTAAATCCAGAGCCGGGCGCATATGAAGCTGCCCCGCGCAGTGGGTTGTGGTGTTTGAGTAATGCAACACCGGTAAATAATATTCAAAATTAAATGTACCTTTTTTGAACCTTTCTGAATTCTTTCTGAACCTGAAAAAGTTTATCAACGGTATATATGTAAAAAGCCCCGGATCAACCAGGGCTTGGAGAAGCCGGTTAGACATCAAAGCCTTTCGATCTGCCCACCATCCACGCGTACCCGGTCACCAACGCGTAAATCGTTGATTTCCCGGTAATCAAATTGCTGACGGCTTCCATTTTCAAACTTGACGGTAATACGATAAATATCAGTGTCCTGGGTTCTGCGTTTTTCAAGGTTGTTGCCCACCGCAGCTCCGCCTATTACACCCGCTCCAGTAGCCAGATCACGCCCGGTACCGCCCCCCACCTGGTGGCCCAAAACACCGCCGATAACAGCTCCCAGGACGGCACCGCCGCCGGAAGTACGCGATTCCAGTGTCATAACTTCTATATCCGTTACCCGGCCATATTTTTCCGCATTGCGCGGCTCGGTATAAACCGTGCGCGTTTTATACCCTGACGCTGACTGGCTGCTGCAAGCCGCCAATGACAATACGCAAAATAATGAAATGATAAGTGTCATAAATTTCATAAAAATCTCCTCAAAAACCCGTGAAGCATGACCATAAAACAAGCTGTTCACTGCATCTGTTCGCTGGCCAGCTTAAGATCCCTCAAAAAAAATTTTTTTGCTTGGAAAAAGTTCGGCGAACAAAATGCATAAGTGAATAACCGTAGTGCAGTGCTTTAAAGGTCTGTATTCCCAGCGCTGCCCCTGCTACTTTCTTAATCATCTGATGGGTACTTTGGCGCGATAAAAAACGCATGGTCACACTGCGTGGAAAATGATTTTCTTCAGCCTTCCCGGTTAACTTGTAAGCAAGCAAGCGTCGGTTGAGTTGCAGCTGCGCACACAAATCCTCACGTTGTTCACGCAAACTTTTGGATGTTGTGACAATGATTGCGGGCGATGCTTCTGTAGCTATATCACTCATAATGCGCTCTTGATTAAGGCAAGGTCAGCTGCAATTTCAGCTCGGGTTGCTGCAAAACTTTCATGGCTTAATGCCGCGAGTGCTTTTAATCGGAAGGCTACCCAAATCAACACAGCTGCATGGCCAATGACTAGCGAAATCAATACTGGCAGGCGGTAGGGTGTATTCCAACTTACGGCAATTGCCAGCACCCCGGCAAACAACAGGAAACATAAAAAACAGGCGAAACCCACCAGAGTAAAAATCAGCATTTTGCATAAGCGCTGCTTTTCTTCTTCCCATTCAACCTGGGCGAGCTGGGCATGTAAGCTTGCCTGTGCTGCCAGAGCTCCTCCTGCTGAACGCAACACCGCCAAGAGTTGCAAAGGATTGAGTGAACCAGCCTCCTTGCCGGTAAAAAAACTTTTGGCAGTGTCCATAATCAATTTCCACATAGCGTTTAATTACGGCGAGAAATTAATAGTCCGACCAGCAGGCCAATAGTCGCGCCTGCGCCGACAGCAGCCCAAGGTTGTTCATGAACATAATTGTCAGCGGCGATTGCGCCATTGCGTGCTCGCTGTGCAACGCTGTAACTCAACTCTTCCAATGAAGCTTTGGCAGTATTGATACGTTCTTGCAGCACTTTTTTAACTCTAGCCAGGTCATCACCGGTTAACGAGGTCGCCTGTGCAACCAGATCTTCGATATCAGAAAGAAAACGCTGGAATTCAGTCGAAATACTGCCGGGTTTGGTTTTCACTTCTATAACATCTGGCTGTTGGAGATTGTTAGTCATAATAAATTCCTTTAGTAAAGTTAATAACATATCGGCATTGGCAGAGGGAAAATTATCTTCTGCGTGCCGATCTATTAATAATAATGTTCTTTCTGGCCTGCCCTATCTGTACGTCAACGCACACAAGTCAGTAGCCCAAGCCAGGCTATTTATGAGTGCGTTATCGCACCGACCCATTGCGCGACTTACCGCAACATAAACACTGACATGGCTCAAGGAATTTCTGAAAAGCTAAGTAAATACAGTCGTTTTTCAGCGTGCCTAGACAACAGCAATTTCACTTAGGAGCACTATGATGATTGGAAATAAAGAACCTTCAGTGTTTAGGGTGACCGCAGTTATTGGGTCGGTGATAAATAATTTATCCAACTATTTACATGTCTGTTGTATGGCGGTACTTGCCAGCAGCTTAATAATGGCTTGTGCATCTACGCCTCCCCCAACGCGACAGCTTACAGCGGCAGAATCTGCAATTTCACATGCTGAACAGGCACAGGTTGCGGATTATGCCTCCCCGGAATTGGTAGAGGCGCGTGAGAATCTGGCAGATGCGCGTGCAGCAGTTGCAAATAAAGAAATGACCAGGGCGGCACGCCTGGCTCAAAAAGCAGAGCTGAATGCCAACCTTGCAACGGCAAAGACAGCGGCAGTAAAAGCTAAAACGGTTAATGACGAAATGCAAAAAAGCACTACCGTTATTAAGCAAGAAATGCAACGCAATCAAGGAGTGCAATAATGAACAGATTCGCTGAGATGAGTAAAACAATTGCAATGGTTGTGTTAGGTGCAGCGCTGTTTTCAGGATGCACCACCACCTCTAAAATACCCCCGGAAGTGGAAGCCTTGCGCACCAAATTAAGCAGCCTGCAGGCTGATCCTCAACTGGCAAGCCGTGCTCCCGTTGCCATTAAAGAAGCGGAGGCGGCAGTAGAAGCGGCGGAGCGTATTCCCCAGGATAAAAGCCTTGCCAACCATCTGGTGTGGGTTGCCGATCATAAAATTGATATAGCAGCTGCACAGGCGCAAACCCGCTTACTTGAAGATGAACGTAAGGATCTGATTGAAGCACGTGAAAAAGCGCGTTTGGATTCGCGCACATTGGAAGCCGATATTGCCCGCAGTGAAGCGGATGCCGCGCGCAGGCAGGCGGAAGAACTGCAACGTCAAATCGCCGAACTTAACGCCAAAACTACCGAGCGTGGTTTGGTAGTGACTTTAGGCGATGTGTTGTTTGAAACTGCCAGATCGGAGTTGAAGGAAAGTGCAATCATCAATCTTAGTAAGCTTTCGGCTTTTTTAACCCAGTATCCGGAGCGTACCGTTACTATTGAAGGCCATACCGATAGTGTCGGCAGTGATGATTACAATTTAGGTTTATCACAGCGTCGTGCTAACTCTGTACAACAATTCCTGGTCTCCCAGGGCATTGCTGCAAATCGCCTGACGGCTATCGGCAAGGGTGAAAACTTTCCGGTAGCGAGCAATGACTCGTCTTCAGGGCGGCAAATGAATCGTCGCGTTGAAGTCATCATTTCAAACACTAATGTTACTTCACAATAATCGAGGAGAATTTTATGTTGGGAACAATCTTACTGGTTATCCTAATCCTGATGTTAATTGGTGCAATTCCAAGTTGGCCGCACAGCCGCAATTGGGGTTACGGACCAAGTGGTGGTTTAGGTTTGCTCGTTATTATCCTGTTGGTTTTAGTATTGACGGGACGATTGTAAAAGTGCCGGGCGGCATGTGGATGCCGCCCGGAATTAAATGATTTTTGCTGTCTACCAGGAAAGTAGGTCAAAAGTAAGAGAGGAATTTCTATGAACACTGATATTCATAATCGTGTTGATGAAATGGAATCACACAACTCTATGTCAAGGGTTTCTATGGATTTATCATCTGTTTATCCGGCTCCTGCAAACCTTAGTTTAAGTCAACTCTTTATCAGGGCATTATTCAAAAATGTCCCGGTATTTTTAATTACCCTCGGTTTGATTATGCTGCTTGCCTAGCCTGTTGCTGGGTTTATGCTCATCTTATTCTGTAACAGGCGTCCATTTTTTAATATTGTCGGCTTATTGATTAGTCTGCTGGACTCGCCTGCAACCGTCGCTTTTTCATAGTTGTTTGATTCCTACAAATAAAATCCTTTAGCGCCAAAGTTCGTTAGCGCACTGAAACTTTACCCCGTCAGATTAAGATTTATCCTTGTCGTCATAGTAACCCTGCGGTTAGTCCAAGGAGAAGCCTATATGAAATTAATACATACACGATCAGCTATATCCTTTGCCAAAATTAAACCCGTTTTACTTATGGTGTTGTTTGTCTTATGCATTTTTAACACGTCAATTGTCAGGGCTGACACCGATGATCAAGGTTGGTATTTAGGTGCGGGCGTGGGTCATACAAAATCCGATCTGGATACTCGCGATACGTTTGCAAGTGGAGCGTTATTGTCTCAACGACGCGATTGATAAAAGGGCTATATGAACTTAGCGTCACTGGCGGTTGTCTACAAATCCGGTAAATCTGCCAAGCCTATGCCTGTAGCGCCTATACCAGACCAGCCGCCGTGGTTCCGGTAAGGAGCAGGAATATTGCACAACATTGGATATTGAATTTGAAATCGATAACGCAGCTATTCAACGAGAAGATAAGGAGAAGCTTGCCGTGGTTGCTAAATTCCTGAATAAATATCCCGCCACCAGGGCGGCCATCGGAGGCCATACCGATGACGTTGGCGACAGCGATAGAAATCTCAGTTTATCGCAGCGTAAAGCACAAAGTGTGGTTAATTATTTGATTAACACATACAACATTGCAAGAAACCTCCTAAGCGCCACTGGTTTTGGAGAGACAAAGCCTGTTGCTGATAATCGTCGCAATAATGCGGTAATTTCCTGTGCGCAGGATCAGGATATTGAAGGGCTTGAATCTTTGAAAGCGCGCGTCACTATGGCATTGAATATCCAGTTTGCGCGCAACCAATCAACTATAAGCGAAGACTATTATGCCGAGCTTGCGAGAGTCGGCAAATTCCTGAATGAAAATTCTGATGTGACGGCTACAGTGGAGGGTCATACTGATAACACGTCGCCTGCAACGGCCATGGCTGTCTCTGAGGCGCGTGCACAGAAAGTGGTGGATTACTTGGTGAATCAAGTCGGTGTAGATCGGGCGCGTTTAAGGGCTGAAGGTTTTGGCCATACTCGCCGTTTTGCCTATGGTGCGACCCCAGAGGGGTGCCAGCAAAACCGTCGTGTGAATATCATTATCAATTATCCTAATCCCTGATTATTGTTGAAGCTTGGGGATTGACGTTCTGGCTTTTGGGCGTTCCTGGTAAATATGTGGCCAGGAACTCTTTTTTATAGGCGCTTTACCGAATCTCTTTTTTATCTGGTTCTTTTTTTAATTGAATTTGTATGTTTTTTAAGAGGGTTCGCACAGGTTTTTGGGGCTCAGGAGATTTTCCAGTTCCACGCGGCTGATGTCGGTTTCCTCTGCTGCTACATCAATAATGGCCTTTCCCTCCTTGTAGGCTTTTTTGGCGATAGCCGCTGCATGTTCATAGCCGATAATAGAATTCAATGCTGTAATCAATATAGGGTTGCGTGTAAGCGCTTGTTCAACCTTGTCCTGGTTTACGCTAAATCCTGAGATAGCATTTTCAGCTAATTGCCTGCATGCATTGCCAAGCAAATCTATAGATTGCAATAAATTGTAAGCCACTAAAGGCAGCATGACGTTTAATTGGAAATTGCCTGACTGACCGGCAATGGCGATGCTTGCATCATTGCCAATGACCTGGGCGCAAACCATGCACACAGCCTCGGGAATTACCGGATTTACCTTGCCAGGCATAATAGATGAACCGGGTTGGAGTGCCGGTAAACTTATTTCAGCAAGCCCTGCCAAAGGACCTGAATTCATCCAGCGTAAATCGTTTGCAATTTTCATTAAGCTGACTGCCAGGGCTTTTAATTGCCCGGAAACAGCTACCGCCGTATCCTGTGCGCTCATCAGCGCAAAAAAATTATCGCCTGCGACAAAAGCCGTGCCGGTATTTTCCTGTAGATAAGTTGCAAATACGTCTGCAAATTGCGGCGGTGTATTTATGCCTGTACCTACAGCAGTCCCACCTTGCGCGAGGATAAATAATTGCGGCAGGGCGCTTTGCAGGCGCACGTAGTTACTTTCAATCTGGCTGGCCCAGCCACTGATTTCTTGCCCAAATGTCAAAGGCATGGCATCCATTAAGTGGGTGCGTCCGGTTTTAACAATATCCTGCAATTGTTCAGCCTTGCCCAAAAGACTGGTGTGCAAATATTCAAGCGCGGGTATGAGTTGTTGCTCAAAGGCGAGGGCAGCACTGATATGGATGGCACTGGGAATGGTGTCGTTACTGCTTTGGCTCATATTGACATGATCATTGGGATGCACAGGCTTACCCGTCATCTCGCTGGCCAAGTGGGCCAGGACTTCATTCACATTCATGTTGGTGCTGGTACCGGAGCCTGTTTGAAAAACATCCACCGGAAACTGGTCAGCATGGATACCCGCAATAACAATTTCACTGGCGCGAATGATGCCTTGCGCAATATCCCTATCCAGCAGTCCCAATTGCATATTGGCTTGCGCAGCGGCTTTTTTGATGTGCGCAACTGCCTGGATAAAACGCAGAGGCAAACGCAGGCAGCTGAAATGAAAGTTATTAATTGCGCGCTGGGTCTGTGCGCCATAAAGTGCAGAAGCGGGGACTTGGACCTCGCCCATGGTGTCATGTTCGGTACGGTATTGGGTCATGGCCATTTCACCTGTCAATGGAGTCCTGTGTCCCGGCTTGACCGGAACCTGGTTGATAAAGAAGTCAGTTGCTCAATTTTATAACCTGCAGCGGCTGAGCGTGCGTGCGTTTTCGTACGGATGAGAGCCTGAGCTGTGATTTATTGTGCGGGAATAGTCAATGTGAAGAAAGCAGTATGGCTAGAAAAGTAAAAAGCCCCGATGCATGTGCATAGAGGCTTTTTTGCAGAACCCAAAAAGGTATCTCTTTTAATATGGTGCCCAGGGTCGGACTCGAACCGACACAGCTTGCGCCACCAACACCTGAAGCTGGCGTGTCTACCAATTTCACCACCTGGGCAGTTTGGCTTACGCCAAGGCCGCGAACTATAAATATCGGGCCTGGGCTTGTCAACGCACAAACTGATTATATTTGTGGGTTTGTCATACTGACTGCCCTATAATTCAGCGAATATGAGCTTCGGGCACCGCCGCCCGGCTTTACAAGACAGGATATCTCCTTTGAGCAAGCGTAAAACCCCTTCACATGATGCCTTTGCCGCGCGCGAGGCTGAAAAATACGAAAATCCCATTCCCAGCCGTGAATATATCCTGGATTTACTGGACAGCGCCGCAGCGCCCATTACGCATCCTCATATGTGTGACCTCCTGAACCTCACCGATGAAGACCAGGTGGAAGCCCTGCGGCGGCGCTTGATTGCCATGGCTCGCGATGGCCAGCTCATCAGCAACCGCAAAGACGCCTATCTGCGTCTGGATAAAATTGATGTTATCCGCGGTCGTGTCCAGGGCCATAAAGATGGCTATGGTTTTGTGATTCCCGCAAACGGCGGTGAGGATATATACCTCCACAATCGCCAGATGCGCCGTGTGTTTGATGGCGATGAAGTCCTGGTGCGCCGCTCCGGCGAGCAGTATCGCGGTAAAGAAGAGGGCGTTATTGTCGAAGTGCTGGCGCGCAACACCGGTCAATTGGCAGGTCGTTTTTTTAATGAAGATGGTGTGCAATTTGTTCGCCCTGAAAATGCGCGCATTACCCAGGACATTATGATTCCCTTCGGTGCCTACGGTGGTGCACAGCACGGCCAGATTGTAGTGGCTGAAATTACCCAGCAACCGGATAAAAACCGTCTGCCCATGGGGCGGGTCATCCAGGTTTTGGGCGACCATATGGCGCCCGGCATGGAAATTGAGTTAGCCATCCAGGCCCACGGGATTCCCTGCGTATGGCCGCAGGAAGCCGCAGCGGAAGCCGAACAGTTACCCGCCGAAGTCGCCGAGCCCGACAAGCAACACCGTATTGATGTCCGCCATCTACCTTTTGTCACTATTGATGGCGAAGATGCACGCGATTTTGACGACGCGGTTTTATGTGAGCGTCGTCGCGGCGGCTGGCGTTTGTACGTGGCAATTGCCGATGTTTCCCACTATGTAAAAGTGGATAGCCCGCTGGATATGGAAGCACGTGCGCGCGGAAATTCGGTGTACTTTCCGGATTATGTGGTGCCCATGTTGCCGGAAGCCTTAAGCAATGGCCTATGCTCGCTTAATCCCCAGGTTGACCGTTTGTGCATGGTGTGTGAAATGACTATCACGGACGCAGGCAAAATTACCGGCTACGAATTTTACGAAGGTGTGATGCATTCACACGCACGTTTAACTTATACCAACGTCGGCAAGATACTCACCGAAACAGGCGAAGAATCTGCCCAGCTGCGTGAAGAATATCGCGCTGTAGTGCCGCAACTGGAACTCTTGCATAACCTCTATAAATGTTTACGCATTGCCCGCGATGAACGCGGTGCTATTGATTTTGAAACCGTTGAAACCCGTATCCAGTTTAATGAAGACCGGAAAATAGAACGTATTATTCCGGTAAAACGCAACGATGCCCACAAGCTGATAGAAGAATGCATGCTGTGCGCCAATGTGTGTGCGGCAAAATTCCTTGAAAAACATAATTTGGTTGGGCTTTATCGTGTGCATGAAGGGCCTACCGAACAAAAACTCACAAACCTGCGTGAGTTTTTATCTGAACTTGGTTTAGGTTTGGCAGGCGGTGCTGAACCCACGTCGGGTGATTACCAGCAGTTGATGCAAATGATCCAGGGTCGCAGCGACAGTAATATGATTCAAACAGTCATGTTGCGCAGTTTGCGCCAGGCCATGTACCAGGTTGAAAACCACGGCCATTTCGGTTTGGGTTACGAGGCCTATACGCATTTCACGTCGCCTATCCGCCGCTATCCCGACTTGTTGGTCCATCGTGCCATCCGCGCCATTGTGCGCAGTGATTTACCCTCCAGCCATGTGCGCCGTGCAGAAGGTGCCAAGGTGATTCCACAGCGCCAGATATATCCCTATAACGCCAATGATATGGTGGTGTTTGGTGAGCAATGCTCCATGACCGAACGCCGTGCCGATGAAGCCACGCGCGATGTGGTGAGCTGGCTCAAATGCGAATACCTGCGAGACCAGGTCGGTGCGGTATTTGCCGGACATGTCAGCGCTGTAACAGGTTTTGGTTTGTTTGTTGAGCTAAACGATTTGTATGTGGATGGCCTGGTACATATCACGGCATTGCCACACGACTATTATCGTTTTGAAGCTGCACAACACCGTTTGGTGGGTGAGCGTACGCGGCGTGTATTTGGTTTGGGCGATGAGCTTACCGTGCGTGTTGTACGCGTCGATCTGGAAAATCGGAAAATTGATTTTGAACTCGAATCTGACAGCGCTATACGTCGTCCTAAAAAATCTATCGTGCCTATTGTTGCCAAAAAAGCGGACAAGAAAAAAGCCCGCGCCGGTGAATCCGCAAAGCCAGCTATTGGCACGTCAAAAGGAAAAAAATCCGCAGCGACATCAAGCGGTGCCGCCAAAAAAGCAGCGGCAAAAACTGCTGCGAACAAAACCGCCGGCAAAAAGTCTGCCGGTAAGCATCCTGCAGCAAAAAACCCGTCGGGTAAAAAAATCGCCACATCATCGTCTGCAAAACCTAAGGCAGGGAAAGTTGCCGCAGCAAAAAAAAGCACAGCTCATGCAGCTGACCAAGCTTCAGCGAAAGTTGCAAAGCCTGAACAAACAGCTTCATCTGGCGCTGCAAAAAAATCGGCAGCCGTACCTATGACAGCCAAAACAAAAAAAACCAGCGAGGTTAACCATGGCGACCAAGCTCAAAAAACTCCGCGCCCGAAGAAGGAAGCAACAGTTCAGCAACCTGCACCATCAACGACTTCGTCATTCGTTGCTAAGGCGAAAGCTGCTGTTAAAAAAGCGCTGGGTAAATCTGACGACAAGGCTTAGTCGCTGGCTGGCAAAAGATAAAGAGATCAAAACCCAGGATGAATTGTTTTAACCAAGGCTAATTCAACCTCAGGTTTAAAAACCGGTAACCAAATTGAAAAATGAACATATCTTCGGCTTGCACTCAGTACAGGCCTTATTAAAAAGTGCACCGCAACGCGTGCTTGAGGTTTTTATGGTGCAGGGCCGCAATGACCAGCGGTTGACCAAAATTGCCAGGCTTGCCGAAAGCAACACAATTACCTGTAAAGTTGTGGACCGCAAAAAGCTGGACGACATGGTAGGCGATGAAAATCACCAGGGTGTTGTTGCAGTGTGCACACCTGGTGAAATCCACGATGAGAAATTTCTGTTCGATTTACTGGAAAACCTGAGCGAGCCGGCATTTGTGCTTATCCTTGACGGTGTCACCGATCCCCATAACCTGGGTGCGTGTATGCGCACTGCGGAAGCGGCCGGTGTGCAGGTAGTTATAGTGCCTAAAGATAAATCGGTCGGCCTAACGCCTGTAGCCCGCAAAGTCGCCTGCGGTGCGGCAGAGGTCTTGCCGTTGGTGCCTGTGGTTAATCTCGCGCGTACCTTGAAAAAACTCCAGGAGAAAGGGATTTGGTTATTCGGTGCAGCGGGCAATGCCGAGCAATCGGTTTACCAGGTGAACTTTACCGGCAATATCGGCATTTTGATGGGTGCCGAGGGCGATGGCTTGCGCAGGTTAACGCAGGAAACCTGCGACCACCTGGTGAATATTCCCATGGCAGGCACAGTGAGCAGTTTGAATGTATCAGTCGCAACAGGTGTGGTTTTGTTTGAAGCGGTCAGGCAACGTCGTTAGGTAACTCGGTTTTCTGTCTGTTGAATGGCTGAATCTTAACAGGATCCCTCATCTGGGTTACAGCGTTGAAATAGGCCTTTATGAACCGGCCTGCCGAATCACCAGTTTCCGGGCGTTTGGCGCCCAGTCGCAAACGGCGAACTGCCTGCTTTTAAATGGGGGCAAAATAAAATTACCGATCTGCTTGTAAAACAAGACGACTGGTCATATTATTGGCTCCTATGAGCAAACGTGAACTGAAAAAAGATTACCTGCTTGAAGCTGGTATTAAAGTCATGGCCACCCGTGGTTACAATGGCACCAGTATTCAGGATATTGTGGATGCCGCAAGCGTTCCCAAAGGTTCCTTCTATACTTACTTCAAAAGTAAGGAAGATTTTGCCCTTGCCGCTATTGAAATGGTGGCAGAAGAAAGGATTCAGGCAAGTAAACGTTTGGTCAGTGACCGCAAGCTTCCCCCGCTTGTGCGGTTGAAATCGTTTTTTGAAAGCAGTGTTCCCGGTTGTGATTCCAATTTGAACGGTGGCTGCTTTATCGGCAATATGTGCCAGGAAATGTCGGATTCCAATGAGGCTATCCGCATCAAAGTGCGTCAGATGATGCGTAACAAGACTCAATTGGTAGAAGATTTGTTGGAAGAAGCGCGCCTGGATGGCAGCCTTAAGAGTGCAGTGTCGGCCACTCTTTTGGCCGAGTTTCTGTTTAATGCGTGGGAAGGAACCTTGATGCGGATGAAGGCGAGCAAATGTCGCGAACCCATGGACGCATTCTTAGGCACCTTACCAAGTATTTTGGGTAATTAAGGCGACTTGATTACCTTACGACCTTTACCCCTAGTCTAATGATGAATTAAACGTATCGGCCACAAGCCGTGCTCTTTTTAGCTCAAAAAGAAGACGACTGGTCATTTAAAAAGTGATTTTATATGATGATCTATACCTCTGCTGAGCCTTTTGCTCTTGAATCACCCGGCGAAAATGATAGGCCACAAGCTGCATCTGCTTCGACTATTGATGTGGTTGTCCCGCTTGCGCAGAGAATTGATAAGCAAGCATGTCCCCTGACCTATTTGTCGTGGTTATTCTATGTCCGCGCCATACTCATACAGTTTTTTGCCATTAGCCTGCTGGTGGGCGCCAGTCAATTTGTGCGAGCCGATAACAGTATTTACCTCGCCGAAAAAGCAGAGCCAGAGTGGCTGCAACTGGCTTCCCTCGATGAGCGGGAAAAGCGCCCCCTATTAACGGCAACCGCGCAGCGGACCCAAACCGGTTGGGCCTTGGCGCTGGATAACGATTTGCTGGCTCCCGGTCATCGCGACCGGGATTACACTTACGGTATGAACCTCACCTATTCGGGTGCGAGTGCAGAGAGTGCTCCTATTTCGTTAAAAGCACCCTTGGCTGTGGTGGATACCTGGCTTGGTACTGACAAACTTGCTTCCGATGGCGAGAATTACTACAGCGTAGAGATGGGGCTTTACGGCTTTACCCCAAAGGAAATAGAACGTAATGATGTTGACGAAACAGATCGCCCCTATGCGAGTCTCGTGTATTTTTCCAGCTCCCACGAACAAATTGATACGGATAAAAATATCGCATGGAATACGACATTGACCTTGGGTATCCTCGGGCTAGATTTTGTGGGCGATTTGCAAAACTCTGCGCACCAAAATACCGACAGTGACGGTGCGCGCGGCTGGAACCATCAGATCAGTGATGGCGGTGAACTGACCGGGCGCTACACCATTGCACGGCAGCACTACCTGGAGGGTTTTTCTGATGCGGTCGAGGTAAAGAGTACGGTGCAAGCCTCCGTCGGTTATTTAACCGAGGCCAGTTGGGGGTTAAGTTTCCGCACGGGAAAAATTGTCAGCTCCTGGGCAAGTTTTAATCCTGATTTAATCAGCTACGGCGAAAAATCGACCTACAGCAACAGTACAGAAACGTTCAATGAGCATTACTTGTGGTCCGGGTTTACCTTGAAGGCGCGTTTTTACAATGCGTTTTTACAAGGGCAATTTCGCAATTCGGACTTTTCCTACTCGTATTCCGATATGCGCCCGTTAATTGCTGAAGCCTGGATAGGTTATACCTATGCCTTCAAGCAAGGATTTCGCGTGAGTTACGTGCTGCGTGCACAGACCTCAGAATTAAAGCACGGCGATGGTGACAGGAATGTACTCTGGGGCGGATTGATTTTTGCAAAAACTATATAGCGACTGGTTAGAAAATTTTGCAGAGGTAAACACCTTGGCGTGGGCTCATCCTGCAAGGTTTATGTTGCGTTAAATGTTTAAAATATTTTTCGATTGATAGGGCGATTGCAAGTAAAACGTGGTGTGAATCGCTATGGTTTGCGGCGTAAATCAATATTATTTTTGAGGGTAAATAAATAGCTATCGATCATGGTTTCCGCATAGGCATCCAGGTCAAAACTTCCGGGTAGGAACAGCCAGTTACCTATCAGGCCGGTCATTAGCGCGTGGTTGGCAACGGCGGCCTGGTGAGTATGTAAATCAGTGGGTAGCTGACCGCGATCTATTGCGTTTTGCAGGCATTGTTCTATATCTTGCAGGTACTCAATACTGGCCGCCTGGCGGCGAATCTCTAATTGTTTAGCTTCTCTATTCATCTCGCATTTAAAAAACAGGATGCTTAATACCCGGCGACGTTTAGGATTACGGGTGGTTTCTTTAAGTACTTGAATCCAGAAGTCGCGCAGTTTTCCCAATGGATCTGGTTCCTGAATGTCCGCACACGTGTCAGTCAGGTTTTCCAACGGCAGGCGTACACGGTCTGCCATAGCTTCAAACAATTCACTTTTATTTTTAAAGTGCCAGTAAATAGCGCCGCGCGTAAGGTTCGCTGCTTTGGCAATATCCATAAGTGCTGTTTGGCCGAAGCCTTTTTCAAAAAATACCTTCTCGGCAGCATCGAGTAGCTGGCTTCTGGTTTCGAGGGCATCTTCTTTGGTTTTACGGGCCATATTTATTCCTAAACATTCACTCGTGTATGTATCTACATTGTTTCAAGTTAAAGACAGCGGCGTCAAGCATGGAGGTGTGCAAGGGTCCGGGTAATCGTTAAATTGTGCAAATATTACAGATGTCATGGGTTTTAGGGCGTTTTTAATTGGCTGGCTAAAGCCATCCGTTGTACCATTCATACATTCATTTATGTATGTATTCTTTGCCACTTATTGAAAGGTGTTTCAAAGGAATATTGTGATTTTTGCAGTCTGAGGGGGCTTTATGTTGCGTGTTAAATACTTGGGTTTATTGGTTATAGGCGCTGTTGGGGTTGTCACATTGGGTGCCTGTGGCCCAAAAACACCCGCTGGTGCTGCAGATATTCCGCCCGTAGAAGTGGGGGTGATCACAGTTAACGAGGCGCCGGCGACAGTGGTCTCGGATTTGCCTGGACGTACATCCGCCTACCGCAAAGCCGAAGTGCGCCCGCAGGTGAGCGGCATTATCCAGAAGCGTTTATTTACTGAAGGTGCTGAAGTTAAAGTGGGCACCCAGCTCTATCAGATTGACCCATCCACTTATGAAGCGGCTTACTCAACGGCCCAAGCCCAGCTGGCCAGCGCTGAGGCTACTTTTGTAGCCGCCAAGGCGCGCAATGTGCGCTACCAGAACCTTATAGCTGCAAAAATGATTAGCCAACAGGATTTCGATGACGCCGCCGCTACTTTCGGCCAGGCTCAGGCCAATCTGGAAATCGGTAAAGCGGCGGTTGAAACTGCACGCATCAATCTCAAGTACACCAAAGTACTCGCGCCGATCAGCGGTGTAATCAGTAAGTCGAACGTTACCGAGGGTGCCCTGGTCAGCGCGAGCCAGACCGATATCCTGACGACTATCCAGCAACTTGATCCTATTTATGTCGATGTATCCCAATCTGCTGATGAGTTGCTTAAGCTGCGTCGCCAGGTTATGAGCGGCAAAGTTGCTTCACCGGATGAAGCCAAAGTTAATCTGGTTTTAAATGATGGTTCACGATACGCGCATGAAGGCCGTTTGCAGTTTGCGGAAGTGGGTGTGAGTGAGTCGACTGGTACGGTTGTGTTACGTGCGATTTTTCCAAATCCTGATAAGTTGCTGTTGCCGGGAATGTTCGTGCGCACCCAGTTGCAAGAAGGTGTACAAGCCAAGGCCATACTTGTGCCGCAGCAGGGCATAACCCGCGACCGCTCTGGCAACGCGACTGCCCTGATAGTGACTAAAGACAGCAAAGTGGAAGTGCGCCCTATTAAAACCAGCCGCGCTGTGGGCGATAAATGGTTGGTGGATGAAGGCTTGGCTGTGGGTGAGCAAGTCATTGTTGAAGGTCTGCAAAAAGTTAAACCCGGTGCGCCGGTAAAAGCAGTTCCTGCGCAAACTGCCAAGAAAGCCGGGGAGTAAGTAGCATGGCGAAGTTTTTTATTGATCGCCCGGTATTCGCCTGGGTTATTGCAATTATCATCATGCTGGCAGGAGCGCTTTCGGTATTTACGCTGCCGGTTGCCCAGTATCCCGATATAGCCCCGCCCTCGGTGAGTATTAGTGCCAACTACCCCGGCGCATCTGCACAAACGGTGCAGGATACCGTCATCCAGATTATTGAGCAGGGCCTCACGGGTATCGACAACGTGGATTACATGTCGTCAACCAGCGAATCTACCGGTGCCGGCTCAGTAACCCTGACGTTCCTGGCCGGTACAGACCCGGATATAGCGCAGGTACAGGTACAAAATAAGCTCCAAACTGCCATGCCATTACTGCCGCAAGAAGTTCAGCAGCAGGGCATTCGTGTGACCAAATCCTCAGCCGGTTTTTTGATGGTGTTGGGTTTCGTTTCGGAAGACGGGCGCATGGATAAATACGATATCGCCGACTATGTCGCTGCCAACGTGCAGGACCCGCTGAGCCGGGTCAATGGTGTCGGTCAGATTCAATTATTCGGCTCCCAATATGCGATGCGCGTTTGGCTGGACGCAAACAAGCTTGCAACATACAAGCTGACCACTATTGATATAGTCTCGGCCATTCGCTCTCAAAACGCCCAGATTGCGGCGGGTGAATTGGGTGGTGCACCCGCGGTTCCCGGCCAGCAGATTAATGCCAATATTGTGGTGCAAACCCGCATGTCCACGCCGGAGGAATTTAAAAATATCCTGCTGCGCGTAAATCCGGATGCATCACAAATTCGTTTAGGTGACGTAGCACGGGTAGAGTTGGGCGGTCAGAATTACTCCTTCGAAACCGAATACAACGGTCGCCCCGCAGCGGGTATGGCCATATCGCTCGCGTCCGGTGCCAACGCGTTGGATACGGCCAATGCCGTACGTGCCCGTGTCGCTGAATTATCCCGCTTCTTTCCCAATGGTTTGGACGTTGTTTACCCCTACGACACAACGCCTTTCATCAAACTCTCCATTGAAGCCGTAGTGCATACGCTTATTGAAGCGATAGTGCTGGTGTTTTTGGTGATGTATTTATTCTTACAGAACTTCCGCGCTACGCTGATTCCCACCATTGCGGTACCGGTAGTATTGCTGGGTACTTTTGCGGTTCTGTCGGCGTTTGGTTTTTCTATCAATACGCTGACAATGTTTGCGATGGTGCTGGCGATTGGTTTGCTGGTAGACGATGCAATCGTGGTAGTGGAAAACGTTGAGCGGGTCATGGCTGAAGAGGGCTTGTCACCCCGTGAGGCAACACGTAAATCTATGGGGCAAATTACGGGAGCACTGATCGGTATTGCCTTGGTATTGTCTGCGGTATTTGTTCCCATGGCATTCTTCGGCGGTTCAACGGGCGTTATTTATCGTCAGTTCTCTATCACCATTGTATCGGCCATGCTGCTATCGGTAGTTGTTGCACTGACGCTGACTCCAGCATTGTGTGCCACCTTATTAAAACCGGTAAGCCAGGATCATTACCAGAAAACCGGTTTCTTTGGCTGGTTTAATCGCAAATTTGAGAGTACCACCACCCACTACCAGTCCGGTGTGCGCACTATGCTTGGCAAAACTGGCCGTTATATGTTGATTTACCTTGGCATTGTGGTTTTATTGGGGCTGCTGTTTGTACGTCTGCCTACCTCGTTTTTGCCAGACGAAGACCAGGGCATTATGTTTACGCAAATGACCTTACCTGTCGGCGCGACCAAAGAGCGCTCTATCGGCGTGATGGATCAAATTGAACAGCATTACCTTAACAATGAGAAAGACACAGTGCGCTCGGTGTTTTCGGTAATCGGGTTCAGTTTCAGCGGGCGCGGACAAAACAACGGCATCGCGTTTGTAGGTCTGAAGGATTGGAGTGAACGCACCTCCGACGAACTCCACGTGCAAAGTGTAGCCAAGCGAGCTATGGGTGCTTTTTCACAAATTAAAGACGCTATGGTATTTCCTTTTGTTCCACCCGCTATTACGCAGTTGGGAACCTCATCCGGTTTTAACCTGCAATTGCAGGACCTGGGCGGTCTCGGGCACGACGCATTAATGGAAGCGCGTAATCAATTCCTCGGCATGGCAGCGCAAGATTCACGGCTGGTAGGCGTGCGTCCCAACGGGCAGGAAGATAACCCGCAATTCAAGTTGGATATAGATCACCAGAAAGCGGCTGCACTGGGTGTTTCCCTCGATGATGTCAATAACATTTTTAATACCGCGTGGGCCTCAAGTTATGTCAACGATTTTATCGATAAAGGGCGGGTAAAAAAGGTTTACGTGCAGGGCGATGCAGAATTCCGGATGTTGCCCGAAGATGTGGGTGACTGGTATGTGCGCAACCGCAACGGCGATATGGTTCCCTTCTCTGCATTTACCTCCGGCCGTTGGATTTTCGGTTCGCCGCGCCTGGAGCGTTATAACGGTGTGCCGTCTTTGAATATCATGGGCCAAGGCGCGCCGGGAGTAAGTTCCGGCGATGCGATGCTGGCGGTGGAAGCAATCATGCAGAAGTTGCCGCCCGGTATCGGCTACCAATGGAGTGGTATGTCTAAACAAGAGCGCGAGTCGGGCAACCAGGCGCCGTTACTATATGCGCTGTCAATTCTCATTGTGTTTCTGTGTCTTGCTGCGCTATACGAAAGTTGGTCGGTGCCTTTTGCGGTCATGCTGGTGGTGCCTTTGGGGATTTTGGGGGCAGTGCTTTTTGCACTGGGGCGCGGTTTGTCCAACGATGTGTATTTCCAGGTAGGCTTATTGACGACTATAGGCCTGGCCTCCAAAAACGCCATCCTGATTGTGGAATTTGCCAAGACCTTGCATGAAGAGGGGATGAGTTTGTTTGATGCCACCATGGACGCCGTACGTATGCGTCTGCGCCCGATTATCATGACCTCAATGGCGTTTATGCTCGGGGTAACGCCGCTGGTCATCAGCTCAGGCGCCGGTTCCGGCAGCCAAAATGCGATAGGTACGGGCGTATTCGGCGGAATGTTATCAGCAACCACGCTCGCAATTTTCTTTGTGCCGGTGTTCTTTGTGGTGGTCTTCAAGATTTCCCATAGCTGGTTTGCGAACAAGTCCGAAGGAGATGATAAAATCTGATTGTGACTTGTCGAGAATGAAAAACTTTTCGTTCAGGTAAAAAAATCCGGCATAAGGCCGGATTTTTTTTGGAAAGTATTACAACTCTACGTCAGATGATCTTGGAATTTTAATTGGTATTTAAGCATTTGTTTGCGATTTCCTGGTCGCAAATCCAAACAGGCTTAAACCGGCTAACCACATTAAAAAGCCAAACTGAATACTTCCGCCGCCGGATTTTTTAGTGGGTGTCGGTGTGACAGTTGTTGCGCTTGAAGCAGCACTGCTGGCTACCGAGGCAGTTGAGCTACTTGCTGCACTTGACGATGAGCTGGAAGACGAACTCGAGATCAAACTTGAGGATGAGCTTGAAGACGAACTCGATGACTCGGAGCTGACCGCGCTTGAACTTGATGAGCTGGTGGAGCTTGTGGGTATGGCCGGCCAGTTGAGGATGGCGTCTTTTACCAATGCACCGGAAACCGTGAGCTGCGAACTCACCCATTCACCATTTGGGCTTGCGCCCACTACCAATGCAGATGCTCCTTCGGCTTTATCATTCAGTGCCCAGTTGGCTTGACTGATATGGTTGGTTTTGAGGAAGTCGAGCCATGCGTTGGTTTCGCTGACGGCAACAGCACCGTTGCCATCGGCATTTACGGAGCCCCACTCGGTGACAAACAAGGCTATGCCATTATTAAGCGCGGTTTGCGCTTTATTGCGCAGCGATTGTTTATGCGTACCTGCATAAAAGTGCAGTGTGTAAGCGATATTGTCATAGCCGGTAATAGGATCATTAGACGCCTTATCGACATCTTGCGACCAGGTTTGTGTGCCGACAATAATCAGGTTATCAGGGTCTATAGCACGAATTGCAGCTATAACATCCACCGCATAGGGTTTGATAACGGTGCTCCAATCGGCAGTGTTAAGTGGCTCGTTGTAGATTTCATAAATTACGTTGTTAGAGTCTTTATACTTGGTCGCGACTTCTTCAAAGAAAGTGATGGCTTGCGCTTTATAGTTTTCAGCGTGATGGGAATGCCAATCAATAATCACATACATATCATTGGCAATAGCAGCATCGACAACAGTGTAGACGCGGGTTTTATTGCTGGCACTGCTGAGATAGCCGCCACTATCCTCCACACCCATAGAGGCGCGGATCAGGTTGGATTTCCAATCATTTTTCAGCCACGCGACAGTCTTGGCATTGTAGTATTTTTCGCCGCCCCAGCCGGTATTGCTCCAGAATAAGCTGTTGCCGGCAATACTCCCGACTTGCCCGCCTATTAATACTTTATTGCCGCTAACGCTAAGCGGAGCTACATCGGCAAGTGCCAGGCACGATTGAGCGGCAAGCGTTAGCCCCAGGGTAAACGTGGCTAAAGGCTTTAATGCTTTTGTGAGGATTGCGGTTTTGCTGTTGGAAAATGGATTGAGCTTCATAGTGTTGGTACTCCGAGGGGGATTTATTGTTATTGACCGCCTGCGCCAGGCTTGCGCCAGTATAAAGAGGTGGTTGGGCAGATAGGCTCCGGCTGTGTAGGGAAGTGATAATGAAAGGTAAAGATTTGTTCGCAGTGGTGTTGCCTGTTTTTTGCACTTTTCCCCTGTTTGTCCTTGCATATAGGTGTTGAAATCCCTAAGATACGCACCCCCAACTAGCCCGACGTGTTTTATAAATAAATCGGGCTTCTCCTTGTCTCACCGCATTTGCGGGAGGCTTAACCCGTAAGGAGCTATACATGCGTCATTACGAAATCGTGTTTTTGGTTCATCCGGACCAAAGCGAACAAGTTCCAGCAATGGTAGAGCGTTATACCTCTGCTGTTAAAGCCGATGGTGGCCAGGTTCACCGTTTGGAAGACTGGGGCCGTCGCCAACTGGCTTATTCCATCAACAAAATCCACAAGGCTCACTATGTTTTGATGAACATCGAAGCTAGCGAAGCTGTGCTGGAAGAGTTGACTACCAACTTCCGTTACAACGATGCCATTCTGCGTAGCCTGGTAATCCGCGAAGATGCGGCCATTACTGAAGAATCATTCATCCTCAAAGCCGAGAAAGAAGGCCGTGAGCGTAAAGCGCGTCCACCACGCACTGAGCGTCGTGATGACCTGGATGCTGATGACTTGTCTGATGATGAAGACGATGTCGATGCAGATGAACTTGATGAAGAGCAGGAGGTGTAACCATGGCACGTTTTTTCCGTCGTCGTAAATTCTGCCGTTTCACCGCTGAAGGCACCAAGCAAATCGACTATAAAGATGTTGAAACGCTGAAAGCTTACATCACCGAAACCGGTAAAATCGTTCCAAGCCGTATCACTGGCACTAAAGCAAAATACCAACGTCAGTTGGCTACTGCTATCAAGCGTGCTCGTTACCTGGCTTTGATTCCATACACTGACAGCCACGAGTAAGGGGTAATAGAGATGGAAGTTATTCTGCTCGATAAAGTAGGTAAATTAGGCGCTATCGGTGACAAAGTTACTGTTAAAGCCGGTTATGGCCGCAACTTCCTGTTGCCACAAGGCAAAGCGGTTGCTGCTACTGCAAAAAACGTTGCTGATTTTGAAGCTCGCCGCGCTGAACTTGAAGCCGCTGCCTCTGCCAAGATTGCTGATGCTACCGCCCGTGCTGAGAAACTGGCTGAATTGACTGTGACTATCGCTGCCAATGCTGGCGACGAAGGCCGCTTGTTCGGTTCAATCGGTACTCGCGATATCGCTGAAGCTATCACCGCTGCCGGTGTTGCGGTTGCGAAAGCAGAAGTGCGTTTGCCACAGGGCGTTCTGCGTGAAACCGGTGCATACGACATTGATGTACAGTTACATGCTGAAGTTACCCAAACTGTTAAGTTGAACGTAATCGCTGAATAATTAGCGCGCCTCAAATAGCGGTTTTGGCTTGCTGGTATTGCTGACAAGCCAATGAAAATCGGGCACTATCGACAACCCTTTTAGTGATTGAAGGGTTGCAGCTAGTGCCCGATTTTTTTCGCCTGGATTTTCTGTGCAGCCCGCCGTATATACGGTTTTTATTGCTCGCCATCCTCTGCCAGGTGTTCTGACAGTAAGGGTGACGATTCCTTTTTCTCAAGTAGATTTGAGTGGGGTTGCTGTAAACCGTGTTTAACCTTAGAAACCAATAATATGTCCAATACCGCGTTTAACCAGCAATCTACCTTTGAAGCCACACTGGCAAGTGAGCTTGCCAAGTCATCGCTGCCGCATTCGATTGAGGCTGAACAATCTGTGCTGGGCGCATTGATGCTGGAAAACAATCGTCTGGATACGGTGTTGGAAGTTATCAGTGAAGCCGACTTTTTCCGCGAAGATCACCGCCTTATCTTTCGCATCATGCAATTGTTGCAGGAACACGGCCAACCGCTGGATGTCATTACCCTCTCTGAAGAGCTGCATAAGCACAACGAATTGGAGCGTGTCGGTGGTTTGGGCTATCTGGTCGAAATGGCCAATAACACGCCTAGCGCTGCCAACATTGCCGCTTATGCCAAGATAGTCCGCGAGCGCTCAACCTTGCGTCAGTTAATTGCGGCCACGTCAGAGATCAGCAAATCCAGCTTTAATCCTTCCGGCCTGGATTCGGATGACCTCCTACAAATTGCTGAAAAGCGTATTGCAGAAATTGCTGAAGACCGCCCCAAAGAGGGCGGCCTGGTCGGCGTAAATGATTTATTGAAAGCGACTGTACAACGTATTGATGAGCTGTTTCGCTCCGGTAGCGATATCACCGGTGTGCCTTCCGGCATAATCGACCTGGACGCCCGTACTTCCGGCTGGCAGCCCGGTGAACTGATTGTATTGGCCGCGCGTCCCTCCATGGGTAAAACCGCACTGGCGCTCAACTTTGTGGAAGGTGCTTTGTTCAGCCAGCAAAAACCCGTGTTGGTTTTCAGTATGGAAATGCCGGCAGCAGCGCTGATTATGCGGATGATGTCGTCGCTCGGTCGTATCGACCAGGGAAAGATGCGTAACGGCAAACTCACCGAAGAGGATTGGCCAAAGCTCTCATCAGCCGTCCAGAAAATGAAAGATAAGCTCTTGTTTATCGACGATACCGGCGGCCTCAACCCGCAGGAAATGCGTGCCCGTATCCGCCGCATCGCCCGTGAGCACGGCAACCCCGGCATGATTATGGTGGATTACCTGCAATTAATGACGGTTGTGGGCGGTGGGGAGGGACGTACCCAGGAAATCTCAGAAATCTCGCGCTCGCTGAAAGGTATCGCCAAAGAATTTGATTGCCCGGTAATTGCACTTTCGCAGCTTAACCGCGGTGTAGAGGCGCGCCCCAACAAACGCCCCATGAACTCGGATTTGCGGGAATCGGGCGCGATTGAGCAGGACGCAGACGTTATCCTGTTTATCTATCGCGACGAATATTACAACGAAGACAGCCCTGAAAAAGGCGTGGCTGAATTGATTATCGGCAAGCAGCGCAACGGCGAAATCGGCACTTGCCGCGCGGCCTTTATCGGTAAATACACACGCTTTGATAACCTTGCGCCGGAGTATTTCCAGAGTGACGGATATTAGGCGTTCGTGTATTCGTCCTGTGTAATATCGTCCCTTCGGTATTCCCTACGTCGGATGCTGCTCCTGCGCCTGGATTCCAAGCGTTGTTTGTGCGTTCATTCACCTGTTTTGCCATAAACATCTTCAGTTTTACCCGGTAGAATTTTATGGACAGTAATACTCGATTTTTAGAAAAATTACGCTGTGAAATTGCTCCTGGAACATTGGAGTGGATTGGTTTGCGTAATGAAAGGCGCGGCGAGATTCAGGTTGTTGAGCGTGCGCAAGCTTTGGTTGGCTTGGGCTTGGAGGGCGATCATCGCTGCTTGAAAAGTCCTGGTTCCGCACGTCAGGTCACGCTTATCAGCCGTGAATATATCCAACAAATCGCTATGCAATTGGGGTTGCAATCAATTGATCCCATGCTGTTGCGTCGCAACCTCGTCATTTCAGGCATGAATATGAATTTGCTGCGCTTCCAGCGGCTGCAAGTCGGTGAAGCCATATTTGAAACCTCGGCGCTTTGCGATCCCTGTTCACGTATGGATGAAGCCTTGGGTAAAGGCGGTGCAGCGGCGATGTTCGGTTACGGCGGCCTTTGCGCCAAGGTTATTCAAGGTGGTCGTATCACAGTTGGCGATAGCGTTGTGCGTTTGCTGCCGGTCAAATCCTCTGTACCGACTTCATTGAGCCTTTTCAATTGATGAAGGTTGCCACTGGTTAATCAAAAAGGCGCCTTGTGGGCGCCTTTTCTGTTTGGTATCCAACTACTAATCTGCCGCCACCGCATGCCCTCCTGTCCCCTGTGGCCGTCGCGTGAGTAATACCAGCGCTGCAATTCCCCAGCACAGCCAACCGGCGATCCAGAAAAAATCCAGCGCTGACATTAAATGCGCCTGGTTGCCAAGTTCGTGATTCAGTACAGCAATTGCCTGGTGTTGGTTCAACCCGGTCGCAGTCAGCTGGTTGATCGCTTCCGTTAAGCTTGGGTCATAAATGCTTGAGGTTTCTGCCAGTCGGGTCTGGTGCAGGGCGGCGTGGTTATCCCAAAAGGTGGTAGTGATTGAGGTGGCAAAGCTGCCTGCAATAATCCGCAGGAAATTGGACAGGCCTGATGCGGCTGGAATCTGTGCAGGCGGTACACCGTCGAGGATGATGGTGAGCAGGGCAATAAAGAATATCGACATGGCAATGCCCTGTACCAACAGCGGCATTATATAAGCGCTGTAACTGGCATCGGCGGTGTAACCGGCGCGCATAAAGTAAGACACACCGAATACAAAAAAGGCAAAAAGTGCAAACCAGCGCGTATCAAATTTGCTGATGTATTTGCCGACGAATGGCGACACCAGTACTGCGACCACGCCGCTGGGTGCCGCAATTAACCCCGCCCAGGTGGCGTTGTAGCCGAGCCAGGTTTGCATCCACAGCGGTTGTAACACTACTGCACCGAAGAACACGCCGTAACCTAAACACAATGCCAAAGTACCTATGCTGAAGTTACGGTTTTTGAACAAGCTTAAGTCGATAATCGGATGCTTTTGGCTGAGTTCCCAAATCAGGAAAATGATAAAGCCGATCACAGCAACTAACCCCATCACCACAATAAAGCTGGAGTGGAACCAGTCGGCGTCTTTGCCCAAATCCAGCATGATTTGCAGGGCGCCCACCCAGACGACCAACAGGCCAAGGCCTATACCGTCGACAGGCAATTTGCGTGTAGGTGTTTCGCGGTGCTTCATTCCCTGCCAGCAAATAAAGGCGCAGAACAAGCCTACGGGTACGTTAATTAAAAATATCCAGGGCCATGAATAATTGTCGGAAATAAATCCGCCGAGTATGGGGCCGCAAATGGGGGCCACCAGGGTTGTCATGGACCAGACTGCCAGCGCCGTACCTTTTTTTTCCGGGGGAAAAAGTGCGAGCAGCAGCGCTTGGGAACCGGGAATCATCGGGCCGGAAACAGCGCCCTGCAATATGCGGAACGCAATCAGCGATGGCAGGCTCCAGGCGATACCACACAGGAAGGAAGCGAGCGTAAACAGCAGCACCGATACCACAAAGGTACGCACAACACCAAAACGCTGCATCAACCAGCCGGTCAGCGGAACTGAAATACCATTAGCCACAGCAAAGGAAGTAATAACCCAAGTGCCCTGGTCGGGCGATACACCAAGGTTGCCGGCAATGGTAGGGATGGATACATTGGCAATAGTAGTGTCGAGCACCTGCATAAAGGTACCCAATGCCAGCGCTGTGGCTACCAGTCCCATCGGCAGCCCGACACCTGTCGCGCCGGGTGTGCTATTCGCAGTTGAATGACTCACAGCACACCTTTGTGTTCGGCAGGTGTAGCGGCCGGTCCGCGACCGTTGCGCTTGATAATATCGGCAATCCTGGCATCAACTTTTGCATCCTGATCGGTAGACACAAGCGCTTTTTGAGGTGCAGTACGAATTTGGGTGGCTACCAGTGAGCCTTCAGTATTGTGGGTGTCTACCTCGACTTTCATGGACAGCCCCAAACGCAGCGGATGTTCAGCCAATTCCGTCGGGTCGAGCGCAATACGAACAGGTACACGCTGAACGATTTTGATCCAGTTGCCGGACGCATTCTGTGGAGGCAGGAGTGCAAAGGCAGCACCGCTGCCTGCGCCCAAACCGGCAATTTTACCGTGGTATTTGACCGAGCTGCCGTAGATATCCGAGAAGACCTCAACCGGTTGGCCAACGCGCATGTGTTTAAGCTGTACCTCTTTAAAGTTTGCATCCACCCAGGCATTTTCCAGTGGAACTACGGCCAACAGCGGGGTGCCTGCCGCGATACGGCTGCCGATTTCAACATTGCGGCGTGCCACTATCCCGCCTGTAGGTGCTGTGATCCGGGTACGTTTTAAGGCGAGTGATGCCTGCCGCAAATTGGCCGCTGCCGCCAGTACTTGGGGATGGTTGGCGATGGTGGTGTTTTCCACCTGGGCGTTGTTCGTTTCCAGCTCTTCGCTGCTGGTGGCCAGGGCAGCTTCCAGTTGTGCTACCTGGTCGCGGGCGTGCTGCAACTCTTCGGCGGAAACACCGCCTTCGGCAGCCACTTTCAGGCGGCGATCAAGGTCTGCGCGAGCGCTTTTCAAGGCAATTTCGCGCGCTTTAACCACGGCATTCAGGCCGCTGGATTTGGAGAACAGCCCGCGTACCGAGCGTACGGCCCGCGCCAGTTCAGCTTCTGCAGCGGCCACCGCAATCTGCGCATCTGCCGGGTCGAGTTCAATTAATGTTTGTCCCTGGTTAACCTGTTGGGTGTTATCTACATGGACAGCGGTGATAGTGCCTGCGACTTCGCTGGTAATTTGCACCATATCCGAAGCGACATAGGCATCATCTGTATCTTCAAAATAGCGGGAGTGCAAAAAATAGTAAGCGGTATAGGCAATTATGCCGATAACGACCAGGGCGGCGACCAGAATAAGGCGCCGGTTACGTTTGCGGTTATCAGGTAAGTCGTTGGTAGTGGCTGGATTATTCATGGTGAGCCCCCTGGGCGAGAACTGGCGAAAGCGATGGTGAATGAACTGTGGTGGAATACTTATTGGCGTCAAAACTGCCGCCGAAGGTCAGTAGTAAAGTGACCCGGGTAATAAGCAACTGGGTATTCAGGTTCACCAGGTCGCGGCGCGCATTGAGTAACTGGGTTTCGGTGTTTAATAGGGTTAACTGGTTGCTCAGGCCCGCTTTATAGCGGCTTTGTGCCAGCGCATAGGCCGCCTCTGTGGCCGCCAATGTGTGGTTGGTTTCACGGAGTTGCTGTTGCAGGGATTCATGGCGACTAAGCTGGTCTGCTGCATCGCGGATGGCTTTAAGGACGGTCTCGTTGTAGCGGGAGACAGCATCATCCAGCTCCGCACCAGCACCCAGGTATCCGGCCTTGAGGCGTTGGGAATCAAACAGCGGCAAATGCAAAGCCGGGCCTGCACCGTAAATGGCGCTGCCGGAGTGGGTCAGCTTATCCAAGCCCACTGCTTGCACCCCCACAAAGGCTTTCAGGTTGATATCGGGATAGAAGGCTTCTTTTGCAGCGTCGCGACCCGCTGTTGCAGCTTCTACCCGGGCTTTAGCGGCCAGGATATCGGGGCGGCGGGACAAGAGATCGAGTGTGAGTTCGGTTGGCAAGGGCAGGGTAGTGTCAGGCGTAATGTGCGGACGGCCTATATCGGCATAGGCATTGGCACCCTGGCCCGATAAGGCAGCGAGATTGTGTATTGCTAAATCGCGCTGGATTTCAGCTTGCAGGCGGGCGTTGCGCGCTTGTGGCAAGGCTGCTTCTGCCAGCTTTAATTCAATGTGGGTATCCAGGCCGGCGTTAACGCGGCCTTGGGTAAGTTTTAACAGGATTTCGCGCTGTTTTTCGGTTTGGCTGGCGATATCAGCAATGGCATAGGCGCGAAATAAATCCACATAGGATTGTGCCAGCGCACCTGAAAGGGCGAGGCGCGCGCTGGCGGTATCCAGCTCGGCAGCCAACACGTTATTTCTCGCTTGTTTTAGCAGGTCTGCCTGTTGTCCCCAGAAATCCAGGTCCCAGGACAGGTTTGCGCTGAGCTGTCCCATCCAGACCTTATCGCCACCTGCTACGCCCATACCGGCTTCGGCGGGTGGATAAATATAGTTTTCAGAGAGCCTCTGATAGGTTTCCTCGCCATCCAGCGAAATACCCGGGCGAAGTTTTGCGCCGGCAGCAATGGCCTGGGCCTGCGCGCCGCGTACCCGAACCAAGGCTTCACCCAGGCTTGGGCTGTTAGCGAGGGCTTGGTCAATCAAACGGTTAAGCTGGCTATCGCCAAACACTTTCCACCAGCCTTCGGCAACTGATGGAGTTTGGGTGTGGCTGAGGCCAAGGTTACCAGTGTTTAATGGCTGTTGCGGCGCGGCGGTTTTGGGTGGCGAAACACAGCCAGATAACAGCAAAACGGTACTGATAATCAGCACCAGCTGGGTTGCCAATGCCAATTGGGTCACCAAAGATAATTGCGTTGCCAGGGGCAAACGCGCTGTAAGCGGGAGGGTATTCATAAAGGCTCCTTTTGGATAAGTGGCCATCTAACGCGGGTCAATCAATTGCGTCTTGTGTTGCAGCAGCTAAAGTGCGGCAGTTCAGTGCAGTAAGTTCAGGGTGCAGCAGGTTCGAGGGTGAGCTCATCCAATCGGTTTTTGAGTTTTACCAGCAGGCGCGTCAGTTCGGTGAATTCGTCCGGGCTGAAAGGTTTCAGCGCTTCATTAAGTTTGTTAACGACCTGGGGCGTAAGCTCCTTGACTTTAAGGCGTCCGGCATCAGTAATCTGCAAGTCCACGACACGGCGGTCTTGCAGGCTGCGCTGGCGCACCAGGTAACCGCGTTCTTCCAACTGGTCGAGTAGGCGGGTCAAGGCACCATTGTCATGTCGCATCACACGGCACAATTCACTGGCAGTCAGGGTGATACCTTCGTTTAGTTTCAATAAGGCTATCCACTGTGGGAAACTGAGTTCGTGATCGGTAAAAATGCGGTCGGCACATTCGTGCATTAGTAGATGGTTGATCTTTAGCAGATAGCCAAGGCTATAACGTGAATCAAAGGTTTCGGGATCATAATGCGCCATGAGTTTGCCTATAAAGCTTGCTATTACAGATTTTGCCTAAGCAGTATTTGCCTAAGCAATGTTTGCCTGGGCAGATATTATGGCAGCAATGCTGATTCGTCAATTAATTTGTTTAAAAAGCAACAGTCGGCATAGTACTGGATTAAGACATAGGGTGCGGTCAAAAAGTGAGCAATGTCGGGTTTGTGGGCTAAAATCTAACCGTCAGAAATGTACTTAGGTTCGGCAAGCGTGTATCATCCGCGCCCGTTTTGATGTGCTTTAACAGGTCATTCCCATGCAGGTTTTCCACCACATCCAATCCCTTAGGGAGGCCCTTGCAGCAGAGCGCAAAGCCGGTAAGCGCATCGGTTTTGTTCCCACCATGGGCAACCTGCATGATGCCCACATAGCGCTGGTAGAAATTGCCCAGCGCAATTGTGATGTGGTGGTGACAAGCATTTTTGTGAACCCTTTGCAGTTCGGTTTGAATGAGGACTGGGATAAGTATCCCCGTACCCTGGCTGCCGACAGTGCCAGGCTGGAAGCGGCCAATTGCGATTATCTGTTCTGCCCCAATGATAGGGAAATCTACCCCAACGGCATGGCCGAACAGACCCGCGTAATTGTGCCCGGCATGACCGATGTGCTCTGCGGAGCCAGCCGTCCCGGTCATTTTGAAGGTGTAACAACGGTGGTGACCAAGCTGTTCAATATTGTCCAGCCCGATGAGGCTGTGTTCGGAATCAAAGATTTCCAGCAACTGGCAGTCATTCGCCGTATGGTGGAGGATCTGTGTATTCCCATCAAGATCGTAGCCGGTGACATAGTGCGTGAGGCTGATGGCTTGGCAATGAGTTCGCGTAACGGTTTTATCACTGCCGATGAGCGTCCGCGGGTGGCGCAGCTCAGCCATAGCTTGAATTGGATCAAACAGGAGATAACCCGGGGGCGTCGCGACTATGCGGCCCTTGTCGACGCGGCTAGGGCACAAATTCTTGCGGCGGGTTTCAGGGTTGATTATCTGAGTATCTGCAATAGCCGTACCCTGGAGATGGCTGCGCACGACGATAGGGAAATTACTATTTTGGGCGCCATGTACACGCAGGGCGCACGCTTGATAGATAATGTTTCAGTGGTGTTGGGTTAATCGCAAGCTTCGGTTGTCCCAATGTAGTCCCTATTTACCGGTAAGGCAGCCTGCGGGCCTAGAGGAAATTCCATGCTTACTCATATGCTCAAAGCCAAATTACATATGGCTAAAGTGACCCAGGCAGAGCTTTGGTACGATGGCTCCTGCGCTATAGATGCCGATTTGGTGAAATTGGCAGGCATGCGTGAATTCGAGCAAATTGATATTTACAACGTAAGCAATGGCGAGCGCTTTCACACCTATATTATCCTGGCTGAACCCGGTTCCGGCACTTTCTCCATGAATGGTGCCGCAGCGCGCAGGGTGCAAGTAGGAGATCGTGTCATCATTGCCACTTACGGCTATTTTAACGATGAAGAGCTGGCTGGGCATAAACCGCGACTGGTGTATCTCAACGAGGACAACACAGTCAATCGCACCTCGGATTCAATTGCCATGCAGGTTAATTGAGGCCTGTGATCTGGAATAACCCTATAAAAAAAGCCGCTAATGAGCGGCTTTTTTTATACCTGTAGATTTATTTGTATGACTTTTAGCTAATATGTAAAGTGATTGCTAAACTCCTGTAACCTGGTTGGGTTTGTGTGAGCCTGTTGCAAATTCCTGACGCCTAATTATTTTAAAGATGGCAGTATATGGATCAACTTTTAATCGTGTTTTTCGCCCTGTGCCGCCCTTGGTTGCAGGTGGTTAAACATCGTATATTGCGGAATTTGAAGCTGTTATTGGTGCTCTCTTGCGGGGTGGTGATCCTGGCAGCGCATGCCGATAATCTTTCCGTTGCAGAGGTTTATCCCAAGTCCATCAATTTCCGCAACATTATGCAAAACCAGGATATTGCCCTCGGTGAGGTAGAGGCGATAACCCAGGATCACCAGGGTTTTATATGGTTGGGCGGCCGCAATGCGCTCCTGCGTTACGATGGCTATGAATTCCTGACCGTTAATGTTGTTGATAACCCCCACGACCTGACCCAGACATCTCCGGCAAACCAGGTACTTGAGCTGCTGGAAGACAGCAAACATACCTTGTGGGCTGCAACCCGCTCGGGTTTATATCACTATGACCGCGCTCGCGAATTGCTGATTCCCCTCACTAATGCCGAAGGTATGCCTATTCTGCGTGAAGCCACTTTAGCGCTGGAAGAAAGTCCGAAGGGTGAGCTGTTGGTAGGCACCAGCAACGGCTTTTGGATTATTAATACAGAAACCTTCGCCGCCCAGCTGTTTGACCAGCAGGGCAATGCCCCTGCGCTCCCGGCTAACGGAGTCACTGACATTCTGGTAGATGCCCAGGGCATGGTCTGGCTGGGAGTAGAGGAAGGGTTGATCCGTATTGACTGGAAGACCCGGCAGCAAAAGTCGTTCGTTCCAAACCCTGCCAATCCAAAATCCATTGCCGATAACAGCATCAGGACTGTGGCGCAGGATCATAAAGGCAATATCTGGGCGGGCAGTGACCAGGGTATTTATCGTTTAAACCCGGCCACGGGCGAAATTAAGCATTATAAGCATGATCCAAATGATCCCCACAGCCTGGCCAATAACATTTCACGGCAGATCTATGTGGATAGGCAGGGTTGGGTGTGGACTGGCAGTGACGGTGGAGGCATAAGCCTTTACGACGAGCCTAATGACCGTTTTCTGCGTTTCATGCACCAGGAGGGCCGGTCCGGGTATCTGAGCAGTAACTCGATACGCCGCATTTATGAAGACAATATTGGGGATTTTTGGGTCGGTACTTACCCCTCCGGTGTCAATGTCTACGATCATTCCACGTCGGCCATTACGGTTTACAAGAAGGAAGCTAACCTGGAACAAGGCCTGCTCGATAACAATGTTGAAGCGGTTGAAGAAGATAAGGATGGCAATCTATGGATCGGTGCCGGCGGTGTTACACGTATCAACCGAAAAGACGGTATTTTTACCCACTACCAACATACTGATGGCGCTGATTCACGAGTGTCTACCGCGTCCATATTGAATGGATTGATAGATTCTGACGGTGAGATCCGTTTTGGCTCCTGGGCGCACGGTGTCAATATTTATAACCCCGTGACAGATCGCTTTGATGAAGTTCCTGTCGATTCCACCCTCACCAAGCGCGGTGAAAAAACCAGCACCAAGCTCAATGACCATATGGTGTGGAGCCTATATGAGGATAAACAAAAAAACCTGTGGATCACTACCCACTTCTATGGCCTGACCAAATACGACAAAACCACAGGTACCTACACTTTCTATCCACCGGACCCCGCTAATCCAACGGCCATATCCAGTGCTGTAGCCTGGATTTCATTTGAAGATTCCAAAGGTCGCTTTTGGATAGGGACAGCTGACGGCCTTAATCTGATGGATCGTGAACAGGGTACCTTTAAACATTATTTCCCCAGGGCAGATGACTCGCACAGCCTTGCCAACGGTTCTGTTCTTTCCATCCATGAAGACCATAAAGGCCGGTTGTGGTTTGGTACAGATGCAGGCTTGCATCTTTATCATCCTGAAAGTGACGATTTTACGGTTTACGGCACTAAAAACGGATTTGCGAACCAGGGCATTCGCGCCATCACCGAAGACCAGAAAGGCAATCTGTGGTTGGGTACTAACAACGGTGTTGTGATGTTCAATCCTGACAATAGTACGGTTAGAAACTACACGCGCTACAACGGTGATCTAATCGGCGGGATTGCCACGGGTGCGGCGGTTACTACAAATGCCGGTGAGGTTGCGTTTGGAGCCAGAAATGGACTCTATATTTTTAATGCCAACAAATTACTGATCAATGAAAAAATTCCCCCGGTTGTGTTGACCGATTTCAGGATTTTTACGCAAAAAGTCCCCATCGGTGGTGCGGACAATATTCTCACTAAAACCATTAACGAGACCGAACAGATCACCCTGGATTACACCAAATCCATGTTGTCCTTCAGTTTTGCCGCGCTTAATTATCGCGATCCGGAAAAGAATCAATACGCCTATAAATTAGACGGTTTTGATGATAACTGGCGGGAGGTGGGCAATCAGCGTACCGCACTCTACACCAACCTTCCGGCAGGCAATTATCAGTTCCGGGTTAAAGCCAGTAACAATGACGGTGTCTGGAATACGCAAGGCCGCAGCATTAGCCTGACGATATTACCTCCTCCCTGGAAAACCTGGTGGGCTTACTGCATTTATATGCTAATCGGCATAGGCTTGCTGTTGTTTTTTGTATACACGCAACACAAACAAGTACTTATCGAACGTAAAACCAGCCGCGAATTGGAAATAAAAGTGGCAGAGCGAACTGCCGAGTTGCAATACAAAAATGAAGAGCTTGGCGAGGCTTACAAGCAATTGGAAGCGATCAGTTTATCGGACCCCCTAACGGGCCTGAGCAACCGCCGATATCTGCAAAAATTAATGCCTATGGATATTGCCAAGGTGCAGCGCGAATACGATCATAAATTTGCTAAAGTCCCACGCAAGACACCATCACCTGACCTTACATTCTTTATCCTGGATATAGATTATTTTAAAGCAGTTAACGACGTTTTCGGGCACACGGCAGGTGACCAACTGTTGATACAACTGTCTGCCCTGTTGATGAAAATATGCCGCGAATCAGATTGCGTTGTAAGGTGGGGCGGAGAAGAATTTTTAATTGTCAGCCGTTTTGCCGCACGCGAAGAAGCTTCCCTGATGGCGGAGCGTATTCGCAAAAGTATAGAGAAACATGATTTCACCTTGCCGGACGGCAAGGTATTGAAAAAAACCTGTTCCATAGGTTTTGCGTGTTTTCCTTTCATACCGAGTTACCCCATGGAATTAACCTGGGAACAAGTAATTGATATTGCTGACCAGGCGCTTTACGCCGCTAAAAAATCCGGCCGCAACCGCAGTGTCGGGCTCGCCGCCAATAACAACACTACCCAGGGGGTACTTCACCAGCGTATCAGCGGTAATCTTAAAGCCATGGTTAACAACCATGAGCTAAGTGTGATAGCTGCAGATAGTGAAGAACTTATTTGGGATTAGGTTCCACAGCAACATTTACGATTAACAGCTTACGTATTGAACCCTTTATAATACCTCCGCAACATTCAGCCATAACAAAATAACAGCAGTGAGAACCAACCATGTCAGAAGTCCATCTTTACCCTGTCCCCGAGGGTTTTAAAAACTCTACCGCCATCGATTTTGATCGCTACCAGGCGATGTATGATCAATCGGTCAAGGACCCGGATACTTTTTGGGCCGAACAGGCCAAACAATTTTTGACGTGGCAAGCTCCCTGGTCACAAGTGACCAAAAGTAACTTGAGCCAAGGCGAAGTTGCCTGGTTTATTGACGGCAAGCTGAACGTGAGCGTCAATTGCATTGACCGCCATTTGCCGGAGCGAGCCAATCAGGTAGCGATCATTTGGGAGGGCGACGATCCCGACGAAGACCAGTTTATCTCCTATCAGGAGCTGCATGATGAGGTTTGCCGGCTGGCCAATGCCTTGCGCGCACGCGGTGTTAAAAAAGGCGACCGTGTATGCATTTATATGCCCATGATCCCGGAAGCCACCTATGCCATGCTGGCATGTACTCGCATAGGTGCGGTTCACTCGGTTGTTTTTGGTGGTTTTTCGCCTGAAGCGCTGAAAGACCGCATCCTGGATGCAGATTGCCAGGTCGTCATAACCGCAGACGAAGGTTTGCGCGGCGGCAAACGTGTACCCCTGAAAGCCAATACCGATATAGCCCTGGCCAATTGCCCCAAGGTGCATACATGTATTGTGGTGCGTCGCACGGCGGGCTCCATCAGTTGGGACAATAACCGCGATTTTTGGTATCACGATCTGGTTGCCAGGCAGCCTCTCCGCTGTGAACCAGAGGTTATGGATGCAGAAGACCCCTTGTTTATCCTCTACACCTCAGGCTCAACCGGTAAACCCAAGGGGGTATTACACACTACGGCAGGTTTTCTGCTGCAAGCAGCCATGACCCACAAATACGTCTTTGATTACCGGGAAGGTGAGACCTATTGGTGTACCGCCGACGTCGGTTGGGTGACCGGTCACAGCTATATTGTTTACGGCCCCCTGGCCAACGGCGCTACCACATTGGTATTTGAAGGAATTCCTACCTATCCCGATGCATCACGCTTCTGGCAAGTGATTGATAAACACCAGGTCAATATTTTCTACACCGCGCCAACCGCTATTCGTGCACTTATGGGCGCGGGCGATGACTGGGTGAAAAAGACCGCGCGTACCAGCCTGCGCGTACTGGGCACTGTAGGTGAACCTATCAACCCCGAAGCCTGGGAGTGGTATTACCAGGTGGTCGGTAACAGCAGTTGCCCGATTATGGATACCTGGTGGCAAACCGAAACCGGCGCTCATATGTTGACGCCACTGCCTGGCGCTATAGCCTTAAAACCCGGTTCAGCCACAGTGCCTTTCTTTGGCGTTCAACCAGCACTGTTAGATGCAGAGGGCAAAGAAGTGCTCGGTGCAGGTGAGGGCAATCTTGTCATCAAAGCAGCCTGGCCCAGCCAGATTCGCAGTGTCTACGGCGATCACCAACGTTGCATAGATACCTACTACAGCACCTATCCCGGTTATTACTTTACCGGTGACGGTGCGCGCCGTGATGCCGATGGCTATTATTGGATTACCGGTCGCGTGGACGATGTATTGAATGTGTCTGGCCACCGCATGGGCACCGCTGAAGTAGAATCGGCGCTGGTGTTGCACGATAAAGTTGCTGAAGCAGCCGTGGTGGGGTACCCGCACGATATTAAAGGCCAGGGCATTTATGCCTATGTCACCCTGATGAACAGCGAAACGCCGAGCGATGAATTGAAAAAAGAATTGCTTGCTCTAGTTGTCAAGGAGATCGGCGCAATCGCACGCCCCGATATTATCCAATGGGCGCCGGGCCTGCCCAAAACCCGCTCCGGCAAAATCATGCGCCGTATTCTGCGTAAAATTGCCGCTAACGAAATTGACTCCCTCGGCGATACATCAACCCTGGCCGACCCGACGGTAGTAAATCAATTAATTGAAAACCGGGCGAACAAATAGTTTGTTGGATGTTAAAAAAGGGGTGCATGTAGTGCACCCCTTTTTATTTTAATTTGAAACTGCGAGAAGCCCAGAGGAATTATTTTTACTCAGTCCCTTCGGGCTTTTGGCCTGACACGATGCATTTTCCCAGATTGAACACCATATTTTTGCAATATAATTTTAATCCCTCCGCCCCTGATGTATCCCCACAAAACTTAAGCGAAGTCATGATACTTAATGATCTGGATAGCTGATCGAATAACCTGTTTTATGCGACCTAGCTGAATTAATGTATAGTGATCATTTTGTAGCAGCAGGCAGC